>JAESGD010000017.1_pt1 | contig 491961 bp, 478 predicted proteins | sample 9269581 | NCBI WGS metagenome assembly JAESGD01 (sample SAMN14515903, study PRJNA621661) | algae metagenome | isolation source: Cyanomargarita calcarea GSE-NOS-MK-12-04C and co-occurring heterotrophs from... | place: USA: Grand Staircase Escalante National Monument, Utah | collected 2007-12-30
CTCTCAGGTTCTTCAAGATGACCGCTTCCCACGCCGGTAAGCGCAGTCCGCAACCATCCCTCACACCCATCATCCCAACTCATAACACCAGCCATAAACAATCCATCCGGCCACCCTTCCCACCACACAGGCCCCAGTTACGAGAACCCGCACAGCAAAGGGCAACCAACTACTTCCCTCAAATCAGATATACAGATTGAATGAACAAGAACCCGACCCCTGGCTGTTGCCATCCAGGAGCACCACCGCAAAGGTGATGGGGTAACCGCCTCGTTGGCGGGGCGGAGTATCTAGCAGATGACTCTGCCGTTTACAACCCCGCTTCCTCGGCGACCCGGTCAGAGCCGGTGGCTCGTCGTCGGGAGGCGCCTTCTATTCGCCGGCCCCAGGGCTGTCAACGCGACCCCACGCAAACCTGCGCATGGCAGGTCTGCGCGGCGTGCACGCGGATCACGCAGCCTGCGAAACCCCGGGATCCGCCTTCGGCCGAACCTCCAGCCCATCCGGCCCCGCGGTGACAAGCAACACTGTCCCATCCGTCACGCTGCCTTCCAGCAGCATGCCGGCCAGCTTGTCCTGCAGGCTGCGCTGGATCACGCGCTTGAGGGGCCGGGCGCCATACATCGGGTCGTAGCCGGCCTCGGCCAGCCAATCCCGCGCGCTGGCATCCAGCTCCAGCACGATCTTCCGGTCCTCCAGCAATTGCCGCAGCCGGCCGAGCTGGATTTCCACGATCGTGCCCATGTCGGCCCGCGCCAGGCGCCGGAACAGCACGATCTCGTCCAGCCGGTTCAGGAATTCCGGCCGGAAGCGGTCCCGCACCGCCCGCATCACCGCGGGCCGCGCCGCGTCGATCTGCGCATCCTCCGGCAGTTCGGAGATCGCCTGGCTGCCGAGGTTGCTGGTCAGCACGATGATGGTGTTGCGGAAATCGACCGTCCGCCCCTGCCCATCCGTCAGCCGCCCATCGTCGAGCACCTGCAGCAGCACGTTGAAGACATCGTCGTGCGCCTTCTCGACCTCATCGAACAGCAGCACCTGGTAGGGGCGCCGCCGCACGGCCTCGGTCAGGGCGCCGCCTTCCTCATAGCCGACATAGCCCGGCGGCGCGCCGATCAGGCGGGAGACGCTGTGCTTCTCCATGTATTCCGACATGTCGATCCGGGTCATCGCCCGGTCATCGTCGAACAGGAACCCCCCGAGTGTCTTCACAAGCTCGGTCTTGCCGACACCCGTGGGGCCCAGGAACAGGAAGCTGCCGATCGGCCGGTTCGGGTCCTGCAACCCGGCGCGTGCACGGCGCACCGCTTTGCTGACGGCCTCCAGCGCTTCCTCCTGGCCCACTACGCGCATCCGGAGAAAGTCTTCCATCCGCAGCAGCTTGGCGCGCTCGCCTTCCAGCATCTTCTCGACCGGGATGCCGGTCCAGCGACTGACCACGGCGGCGATGCCTTCCTCGGTCACGGCCTCATTCACCAGCCGCGCCTCGCCATCGCCAGCCGCGGCGATCGTGCGCTCGAGGTCTGGGATCACGCCGTATTTCAGCTCGCCGGCGCGAGCGTAGTCGCCGCGGCGCTCGGCCAGGTCGAGCTCGGTGCGGGCGCGGTCCAGCTCCTCCTTGGTCTTCTGGTTGGCGACCACCTGGCCCTTTTCGGATTCCCAGGCGGCGGTCATCGCGGCGGATTGCTCCTCCAGCGCCGACAATTCGCGTTCCAGCTTGACCAGGCGGTCGCGGCTCGCCGCATCCTCCTCCTTCTGCAGCGCCGCGCGCTCGATGCGCAGGCGCATCACGTCGCGGTCGATGGCGTCCAGCGCCTCGGGCTTGCTGTCCACCTGCATGCGCAGCCGGCTGGCAGCTTCGTCCACCAGATCGATCGCCTTGTCGGGCAGGAAGCGGTCCGTGATGTAGCGGTTGGAGAGGGTGGCGGCCGCCACCAGCGCGCCATCGGCGATGCGAACGCCGTGGTGCAGCTCATACTTTTCCTTGATGCCGCGCAGGATGCTGACGGTGTCAGCCACGCTGGGTTCGCCCACGAACACCGGCTGGAAGCGCCGTGCCAGCGCCGCGTCCTTCTCCACATGCTTGCGGTATTCGTCGAGCGTGGTGGCGCCTACGCAGTGCAGCTCACCCCGCGCAAGTGCGGGCTTGATGAGGTTGGAGGCGTCCATCGCGCCATCCGCCTTGCCCGCGCCGACCAGCGTGTGCATCTCGTCGATGAACAGGATGATGTCGCCGGCGGCGTCCTCGACCTCCTTGAGCACGCCCTTCAGCCGCTCCTCGAACTCGCCGCGATATTTCGCACCCGCCACCATCGCACCGAGATCGAGCGCCATGACGCGCTTCGTTTTCAGCGTTTCCGGCACGTCGCCCTTGACGATGCGCAGCGCCAGGCCTTCCACGATCGCGGTCTTGCCGACGCCGGGCTCGCCGATCAGCACCGGGTTGTTCTTGGTGCGGCGCGCCAGGACCTGGATGGTGCGGCGGATTTCCTCGTCGCGGCCGATCACCGGGTCGAGCTTGCCGTCGCGGGCCAGCGCCGTCAGGTCGCGCGCGTATTTCCTCAGCGCCTCGAACTGCTCCTCGGCATTCTGGCTGTCGACGGTGCGGCCGCGGCGGAGTGTCGCGATGGCGGCTTCCAGCTTGCCGGCATCGACGCCCGCGCCCTTCAGCGCCCGCCCGGCCGGCGTGTCGCTGGCGGCGAGCGCCCAAAGCAACCGGTCCTGCGCGGTGAAGGAATCCCCGGCGCGCGTCGCGGCCTGCTGCGCGGCGTCCAGCGCGCGGACCAGCTCGGCCGTCAGTTGCGGCTGGCCGGCGCCGCCGCCCGAGACCTTCGCATGCTTCGCAAGCTCCGCCTCCACAGCGGACTTCGCTCGGGAAGAATCGCCACCGGCAGCGCGGATCAGCGCCGCGGCCGCGCCCTGCTCATCGTCGAGCAGCGCCTTCAGCAGGTGTTCGGGGGTGATCCGCTGGTGGTAGTCGCGGATGGCAATGGTCTGCGCGGCCTGCAAAAACCCGCGCGCGCGTTCGGTGAATTTCTCGATGTCCATCTTCATGTCCCTCGGTTGAGCGGACGCGACCGGCACCCCCCCGATCGGGCGAGGCACCTGTCCACGGCGAAAGATGTGGTATCACGCGCCCCCTGGCTTCAAGGACAATCGCGCATGCGCGTGGAGCACATCTATCGCTACCCGGTGAAGGGTCTTTCGCCCGAGGCGCTGGAGGCAGCGACCTTGGCCGCTGGCCTTGGCCTGGAGCATGACCGGCGCTTCGCCTTCGCCCAGGGCGACAGCGCCTTCGACCCGGCCGACCCGAAATGGCTGCCGAAGCGGCATTTTGCGTGTTTGATGATGAATGCCGTGCTGGCGCGGGTGCATGCGGGCTTCGATCCGCTGACCGAGACCCTGGCGCTGCGCGCGCCGGAGGGCATGCCGATCCTGGCGCCGACCAACACGGCCGAGGGGCGGGCGGCGCTGGCCGAGTGGCTCACGGCGGTGATGGGCGAGGATGCGCGCGGCAAGCTGACCCTGGCGGAGGTCCCGGGCCACGCCTTCACCGATATCCCCCAGAAGGCCGTCTCGATCATCGGCCTCGCCTCGGTGGCGGCGCTGTCCGAGAAAATCGGCATGAAGCTCGACCCGTTGCGGTTCCGCGCCAACATCCATGTCAGCGGCGGCGCGCCCTTCGCCGAGCTGGATTGGGTGGGGCAGGAGATTTTGTTGGGTGGTGCGCGGCTGCGCGTGTTCAAGCGCACGCAGCGCTGCGCGGCGACCGAGGTGAACCCGGAAACCGCCGAGCGCGACGCCAAGCCGCCGCGCGAACTGCGCGCCCATTACGGGCACGCCGACCTCGGCATCTATGCGGAAGTGCTGGAGGGCGGGACGGTGGCGCTCGGCGACAGCCTGGAACTGACGCAGCCCGACCTATTGAAGTAGCGGGTCCAGGCCACCCTTCCGGTCCAGCGCCATCAGATCGTCGCAGCCGCCGATATGGCGATCATCGACGAAAATCTGCGGCACCGTGGTCCGCCCGCCGGAGCGTGCCACGGCTTCGGCCCGCGCGGCCGAGCCGTTGGGGGCGTGTTTTTCCTCGAAGGGCACGCCCTTCTTGCGGAACAGGGAGATGGCCCGGGAGCAATACGGGCAGAAATCCTGCGTGTAGATCTCGATCTTGGCCATGAAGCGCCACATCGGGCGGCCGGCGGGCAGAGTCAACCTTCGGCTTCGAGGCGCGGATCCGGCACGCGCGCGGCGGCCAGCACCTCCACCGCGGCGGCGCCGCCCGCCAGCAGCACACGGGCGCAGGCATCGGCGGTGGCGCCGCTGGTCATGACATCGTCCACCAGCAGCACGCGCAGCCCCTGGATGCGCGCTGCGTTACGGGGCGGCAGCCGAAAAGCGCCCTCCAGCAGGGCCGCCCGTTCGGCGGCGCCGCGGTCGCCCATCGGCGGCGTGGCGCGGCCGCGGCGGAGCAGATCGGGCAGCCAGGGTTTTCTGGCGCGGCGCGCCAGCAGGCCCGCCAGCAGCGCCGCCTGGTTGTAGCGCCGCGCCCACAGCCGCAACGGGTGCAGCGGCACCGGCGCGATCAGGTCGCAGCGCGCCAGCAGCGAAACGCCGGCGCGCGCCATGTCCTGCGCCAGGGGCCGGGCGAGCTCGGTCCGGTCGGCATGCTTGAAGGGCAGCAGCAGGCGCTTCGCGCCTTCGTCGTAGCGCAGCGCCGCGCGGGCAATCGCGTAGCTCGGGGGGCTCGCCACGCAAGCCGGGCAGCGGCCGTGCTCACCCTGGCCGGCATGCCGGAAGGGCACGCCGCACCGCGTGCAGAACGGCGCGGTGATGCGCACCAGACGCGGAAAACAGGCGGCGCAGAGGGTGCCCTGCACCTGCACAGCTTCGTCGCAGGTCAGGCAATGCGGCGGCAGCAGCGCATCGAGCACGCCGATGCCAAGCCGCCGCAACACTACCAGGCGCCGAAGGGCGTGTCGCCGTCGCGCGCCACGGCGTGCACAAGATCGACCTCCCAGGCGAGGTAGCGGTGCATCGCTTCCTCCACCCCCTCGTTCCGGTCGTAGGGGCGGAGATACCAGTCGATGCAATCGGCATCGGCGGGGATGGTGCGATCGGCTTCAAGCGGCAGGCCGGCTTTGTGCCAGGCAGCGGTGCCGCCCTCCAGCAGCGCCACCGGGCCGGGGCGCATCGCCGCGATGTCCGCCAACGCCAGCGCGCCAAGCCGCGGATCGGGTGCGGCCACCACCACCAGCACGCCCGCCGGCAGTTTCGGCAGGCGCGTGCGCAGGCCCCATAGCGCGCCCGGGATATGCCCGGCGCGGAAGGCGATGGAGCGCGCAAGGTCCACCACCATCGCGCTGCCGGCGGCAAGGCGCGCGGCAAGATCCTGCGGGGTGATCGTCGGCGCGTCCGGCGGCGGTGGTGGCGCGTCCTGCACCAGATCGGCGGTGCCGGCGGGCAGCCAGAACACCTCCCACCCGCCGAGTTGCCGCAGCCAGCCGGCGGCCATGGCGGCGCGGGTGCCGGTATCGTCCACCAGCACGATCCGGGCGTGGCGCACCGCCACCCAGCCATCCGTCGCCTGCACCAGCTGCCCGCCAGGCGCGTTGCGCGCGCCGGCAAGGTGACCGGCGGCGAATTCGGCGGGGTCGCGCAGGTCCAGCACATAAAGGGTGCGCCCGGGCTCGGCCTGTAGCGCGGCCAAGCCGGCGCGGTCGATCCTGCGGGCGCCCGCACGCTCGGAAAAAGCTTGGGCACGGTCCAGCGTTTCGGCCGCATCGCCCGGCGTGCCGTCGGGGTAGCGGTCGCGCTGGCCAGTCGCGCAACGGAAGCCAGCCAGTTCCCACCCCATCGTGCCATTGCGCAGCGCCACCACCCGGTTCGGCAGCCCGGCCCGGCGCAGGCTCTCGGCACCGAGGATGGAGCGCGTGCGGCCGGCGCAATTCACCACGATGGTGGTCTCTGGCCGGGCGACCATGCCCGGCACGCGATAGGCCAGTTCGCCCCCCGGCACGTTGATGCCGCCGGGGATCGACATGGCGTGGAATTCGGCCATCGGCCGGCTGTCCACCACGATCAGATCGTCGCCGCGCGCCTGCATGGCGGCAAGCGTCGCCGCATCGACCGAGGGCGTGCCATAATGGTGCTCCACCCACTCGCCAAAGGCCTTGGAGGGGACGTTGACGCCGGAGAACACCTCAAACCCCGCCGCCTGCCAGCCGGGCGTGCCGCCTTCCAGCACCGCCACATCGGTGTAGCCGAGGCCGCGCAGCACCGCGGCAAGGCGCGCCGCGTAGCCCTCCCCGCCATCGGTGCAGACCACGCGCACATCACGGCGCGGCAGCAGCATGGGGGCGCGGAGCTCGGCGACCGAAAGCGGGCAGGGCACCGCCCAGAACAGGTGCGCGGCGCCGAACTCGCCTTCCTCCCGCGCATCCAGGATGGCCAGTTCCCGGCCATCCCGCAGCCAGGCCTTGAGCGTCGCGGGGGAGATCACCCGGGCTAGACCCGGATGCTCGGCTTCATGAAGGCCTTGTTGTAGCCGGTCACCGCGCCGGTCTCCATGTCGTAGCCCTTGCGGTCGTCCAGGACTTCCAGCGCCAGGCCGTACATATGCAGATGGCGGGTCGGGACGCTGCCGGTGGTGTGGATGGAGTGGATATCCTCCGGCATCAGGCAGATGCCGCGCCCCGGTTCCACCATGATTTCCTCCCGCACGCGCAGATCGCAGCGGGCGGGATCGGTGCCGTCATCGGTGCGCTCATAGACCTTGTTCAGCTCCTGCCCATCCACCGCCACCACCACGGCCCAGGTCGTGTGGTCATGCGGCTTGGTCTCGTTGCCCGGGTTCAGGGCGTTGAGATACAGCGCGAACCGGCTGTCGGCGTCTTCCTGCAACAGGTAGCGGTTGTTGCCCCTCTCGCCGGCAGGCGGCGGCGGGAAGACGCCAGAGGGGAACAGATGCTCCTGCGCCGCCAGGCCCATCAATTCCGTGCGGATCAGCGCGAGCGAATCCCGCGTGACGCCGTGCTGCGCCTCGATGGCGCGGATGCGATCCACGGTGGCGGCGACGGCGGCGGCGCGCGCGGCGGCGATGGCGGGCGCGTTCATGGCGTTGTTCCTCCTCGGTGGCCGTCAAACGATAGCGCCTTTCGGCACCGGCGCGACAGACCCGGCGGCACGTTCCCTGAATGCTCTCCGCGCGCTATTCTCAGCCACTTTCCCTGGGTAGGACCGCATGGCGTCAACCGCACTTGACACTCGCCCCCCCGTGGCCTCCCTTTCCTTCGAGGAGGCGCTGGCGGAACTGGAAGGCATCGTGAAGGACCTCGAAGCCGGCAAAGGCAAGCTCGAACAGGCGGTTGCGGCCTATGAGCGGGGTGCGGCGCTGCGCCGCCATTGCGAGGAAAAGCTGGCCGAGGCCGAGGCCAAGGTGCAAGCCATCGTCGATGGCCCCGCCGGCCAGACCCTGCGGGACCTGCCCTGATGCCCGACACGACCCCGGACCTGCCACTCGCCGCCGCGCTGCGCGACGCCGCCGCCGAAATCGACCAGGCGCTGGATATGCTGCTGCCGCCCGTGGAGGGCCCGGAAGCGCCGCTGCTGGAGGCCATGCGCTACGCCACGATCGGCGGCGGCAAGAAAATGCGCGGCTTCCTGGTGCTGGAGGGGGCGCGGCAATTCGGCGTCTCCCGCCAATCGGCGCTGCGCGTCGCTGCCAGCATCGAGATGCTGCACGCCTATTCGCTGGTGCATGACGATTTGCCCGCGATGGACAATGACGACCTCCGCCGCGGCAAGCCCACCGTGCATCGCGCCTTCGACGAAGCCACCGCCATCATCGCCGGCGACGCCTTGCAGGCCCTGGCTTTCGGCGTGCTGGCGGAGGAGGAGACGCATTCCGACAGCGCCGTGCGGTCCGAGCTGGTGCGCGGCCTGGCGCGCGCCGCCGGGGCGCGGGGCATGTGCGGCGGGCAGATGCTGGACATGCTGGCGGAACGGCCCGGCAACGACCTCGATGAAGCCGCGGTCGGGCGGCTGCAATTGCTGAAGACCGGCCGGCTGATCGAATTCGCGGCCGAGGCCGGCGCCATCCTCGGCAAGGCGCCCTCCCCCCAGCGGCACGCACTCGCCGCCTATGGGCGCGAATTGGGCGCGGCCTTCCAGATCGCCGATGATCTGCTGGACGCGACGGCGACGCCCGAGGAAACCGGCAAGGCCACCGGCAAGGATGCCGCCGCGGGCAAGGCGACGCTGCTCGGCCTGCTCGGCATCGACCGCGCGCGGCTGCACGCGGAGCGCCTCGTTGCACAAGCACGCACGCATCTGGACAGTTTCGGGAACCGTGCCGACCTGCTGCGGGCATTGGCCAGCTACACGATCGAGAGGAAAACCTGACCGCCATGGCGCCACCGGCCACACCGCTGCTCGACCGGGTCCGCATTCCCGCCGACATGAAGAATTTGTCGGTCGATCAGCTCAAGCAATTGGCCGGGGAAGTCCGCGCCGAGACCATCCATGCGGTGTCGCAGACCGGCGGGCATCTGGGCGCCTCGCTCGGCGTGGTGGAGCTGACCGTCGCGGTGCATGCCGTGTTCGACACGCCGCATGACCGGTTGATCTGGGATGTCGGCCACCAGGCCTACCCCCACAAGATCCTGACCGGGCGGCGCGACCGCATCCGCACGCTGCGCACCGAGGGCGGGCTTTCGGGCTTCACGCGGCGTTCCGAATCCGCGTTCGATCCGTTCGGCGCGGCGCATTCCTCCACCTCCATCTCCGCCGGCCTCGGCATGGCGATGGCGCGCGATCTCAAGGGCGATGACCGGCATGTCATCGCGGTGATCGGCGACGGGTCCATGTCGGCCGGCATGGCCTATGAGGCGATGAACAATGCCGGCGCGTCGAAGGCGCGCCTCATCGTCATCCTGAACGACAACGACATGTCGATCGCCCCACCCGTGGGTGCGATGTCGGCATACCTGTCGCGGCTGATCTCCTCCCGCCCGTTCCTGTCGGTGCGCGACATGATGGGGCGGCTCGCGAAACGCTTCCCGCGCGGGATAGAGCGCACGGCGCGACGCGCGGAGGAATTCGCGCGCGGCCTGCTCACCGGCGGCACGCTGTTCGAGGAGCTCGGCTTCTACTATGTCGGCCCGATCGACGGGCATGACCTCGACCACCTGCTGCCCGTGCTGCGCAATCTGCGCGACGCGGAGGAAGGCCAGCCGATCCTGCTGCATGTCGTCACGCAAAAGGGCAAGGGCTACGCGCCGGCTGAGGCGAATGCCGACAAGTATCATGCGGTGGCGAAGTTCAATGTCGTCACCGGCGAACAGGCCAAGGCCCCGCCCGGCCCGCCCAGCTACACCAAGGTTTTCGCGAGCGCGCTGATCGCGGAAGCGGAAGCGGATGACCGCATCGTCTCGATCAATGCCGCGATGCCAAACGGCACCGGCCTCGATGCGTTCGGAAAAAAATTCCCCCGCCGCTGCTTCGATGTCGGCATCGCGGAACAGCATGCGGTGACCTTCGCCGCCGGCATGGCGACGGAAGGCTTGAAGCCCTTCGTCGCGATCTACTCCACCTTCCTCCAGCGCGCCTATGACCAGGTGGTGCATGACGTGGTGCTGCAATCGCTGCCGGTACGCTTCGCGATGGATCGCGCGGGGCTCGTCGGTGCCGATGGCGCCACGCATGCCGGCAGCTTCGACATCGCCTATCTCGGCTGTCTGCCCGGCATCGTGATGATGGCCTGCGCCGATGAGGCCGAGCTTGCGCACATGGTTGCGACCGCCGCCGCCATCGACGACCGCCCGAGCGCCTTCCGCTATCCGCGCGGCGAGGGCACGGGTGTCGCACTCCCCACGCGCGGCACGCCGCTCGAAATCGGGCGCGGGCGTGTGCTGCGGGAGGGCAATTCGGTGGCGATCCTGAGCTATGGCGCGCGCCTGCCGGAATGCCTGAAGGCGGCCGAGGAATTGGCCGCGCAGGGGTTGTCCTGCACCGTCGCCGATGCGCGCTTCGCCAAGCCGCTGGATACGCAATTGATCGAACGTCTGGCGCGCGAGCATCCCGTGCTGATCACCATCGAGGAAGGCTCGATGGGCGGCTTCGGCAGCCTGGTCGCGCATCATTTGGCGTGGCGCGGCCTGCTGGACGGGCAGACCAAGCTCCGGCCGATGACGCTGCCCGATACCTTCCTCGACCATGCTGCGCCGAAGGTGCAGTACGAATGGGCGCAGTTGCATGCGCGCCATATCGTGGCGACGGCGCTGGGCGCGCTCGGCATGACGGATGCGGGCGTGCAATCCGTGCGGGCGTGAAGCAGCGCGCCGACCTGGAACTGGTCGCGCGCGGCCTGGCCGAAAGCCGCAGCCGCGCGCAGGCGCTGATCATGGCGGGCCTTGTCTATTCGGGCGAGGCGCGGATCGGCAAGGCGGGCGACCTGGTGCGCGAAGACCAGCCGATCGAGGTGCGCGGGCAGGACCACCCCTGGGTGTCGCGCGGCGGCGTGAAGCTGGCGCATGCGCTGGAGCATTTTCATCTGTCGCCGGCGGGGCGCGTGGCGCTGGATGTCGGCGCCTCCACCGGCGGCTTCACGGATGTGCTGCTGCATCATGGTGCCGCGAAGGTTTACGCCGTCGATGTGGGCCATGGGCAGCTCGCCTGGAAGCTGCGCAACGATCCCCGCGTCGGGGTGATGGAGCGCGTGAATGCGCGCTACCTGACCGAAGCGCAACTCGGGCAAACCGTCGGCTGCGTGGTGTGCGATGCGAGCTTCATCGGGCTGCGCATGGTGCTGGAAGCGCCCCTCAAACTGGCCGCCCCCGGCGCCTGGGCCGTGGCACTCATCAAGCCGCAATTCGAGGTCGGTCCCGCCGTGGCGAAGGGCGGCGTGGTGCGGGATGCGGGCGTGCATCGCAGCGTCTGTACGGAGATCGAGGCCTGGTGGCGCGATTTGCCGGGCTGGCGCGTGCTGGGCGTGGAACCCAGCCCGCTGCTCGGCCCCGAAGGCAACCGCGAATTCCTGATCGCGGCGGAGCGGGTGTGAGGTGGCGGTCGATTTCCTTGGCCTGGAAGCGTTCCTCTCGATCGCGGAGCGCGGGTCCTTCCGCAAGGCGGCCGCGCATCTGAACCTGTCGCAGACGGCGCTGTCCCACCGCATCCGGAAGTTCGAGGAAGCGCTTGGCCTGCGCTTGCTGGCGCGCACCACGCGGCAGGTGACGCTGACGCCGGCGGGGCTCGACCTCGCAGCGCGGGCGCGCGGGCCGGTGGAGGCCTTGCAGGAAGCGCTGGCCGATGCGCGGGCGCGGGCCGGTGTGGGCGTGCAATCCGTCACCATCGGCTGCCTGCCGACCATCGCGGTGCATCACGTGCCGCGCCTTCTCGCCGATTTCGCGCACACCCATCCCGGCGTGACGGTGCGCGTCTTCGACAATTCCGCCAGCGAGATCGCGGAGCGTGTGGCGCGCGGCGAGGCGGAGTTCGGCATCACCATCGTCAGCGCCAACCGCTTCGACCTCGACATCGTGCCGCTGCTGACCGAGGCCTTTGTTCTCGCCTGCCCCGCGACCCACGCCTTCGCCACTCGGCCGCATATCGGCTGGGCCGCGCTGGAAGGTGTCGCGCTGGTGCGCGTGGCACCCCACACCGGCAACCGCGCGCTCATCGACGAGGCGCTGGGCGCGCGGCGGGAGGCGATGGATTGGCGGTATGAGGTCCAGCATCTGGCGACCGCCATCAGCATGGTGGAGGCGGGCCTTGCGCTGGCCGTCGTGCCGCGCCTGGCGGTGGACGCCGCGGGCAGCCCCGGCGTGGTGGCGGTGCCGCTGCGCGACCCCGGCGTGGTGCGGCGCCTCGGCGTCGTCTCGCGCCGCGGCGTGCCGCTGAGCGCGCCGGCGGAAGCGCTGCTGGCGCTGCTGACGAAGCGCTTCCGCGCCGCACCGACACGCATGCAGAAAACGGCATAAACGCCGCAATCTTTCCATTTGTCGCATGAGGCAGAGCCGGTAGAACAGCCGCCAACTCTCCCTGAGGAAACGCATGTCCAAGACAGGTCTCGTCGTCACCGCCCATCCGGGCGACTTCGTCTGGCGCGCCGGCGGCGCCATCGCGCTGCACGCGCAACGCGGCTGGCGGATGAAGATCCTCTGCCTGTCCTTCGGCGAGCGCGGCGAGAGCCAGTTCGCCTGGAAGGAGGAGGGCGCCACGCTGGAAGGCGTGAAGGCCGCCCGCCGCGCCGAGGCAGAGGCTGCCGCCGCGATCCTTGGCGCCGAGATCGAGTTCATGGATGCCGGCGACTACCCGCTGGTCACCACGCCGGCCATGATGGACCGCGCCATCGACATCATGCGCGAGCTGAACCCGGCCTTCGTGCTGACGCATTCGCTGGCCGACCCGTATAATCTGGACCACCCGGAAGCCACGCGCTTCGCGCAGGCCGCACGCATCGTGGCGCAGGCGATGGGGCACAAGCCCGGCCCCGGCTACGCCTATTCCGCGCCGCCGGTCTTCCTGTTCGAGCCGCACCAGCCCGAGCAATGCGGCTTCCAGCCCAACGTCATCCTCAACATCTCCGATGTGTGGGAGACGAAGTTCAAGGCGTTCCAATGCCTGCCGGCGCAGAAGCACCTCTGGGCCTATTATGAGCGCGTGGCGCTCAACCGCGGCATGCAGGGCGGCCGCAATTCCGGCCGCGCGATGGTGCATGGCGAGGCCTATCAGCGCCTGTTCCCGATGGTGCTGGAGGAGCTGGCATGAAGCCCGTCGCGATCCGCAACATCCCGCGCGCGGATGCGGATTCCGTCGCGGAACTCGCGAAACACGGCAGCGCCACCGTGCATGAGGCGATGGGCCGCGCGCCCGGGCTGATGGCGCCCTGGATGCGCCCCGCCTGGGCGGGTTCGGCGACATGCGGCACGGCGGTGACGGTGCTGGCGCAGCCGGGCGACAATTGGATGCTGCATGTCGCGGCCGAGATGCTCATGCCCGGCGATGTGCTGGTGGTGGCGCTGGCCTCGCCGAACGAGGACGGGCTGTTCGGCGAATTGCTTGCGACAAGCTACGCAGCGCGGGGCTGCAAGGGGTTGGTCATGGAAGCGGGCGTGCGCGATGTGCGCGCGCTGGCGGAGATGAAGTTCCCCGTCTGGTCGCGCGCCATCTCCGCGCGCGGCACGGTGAAGGCGACGCCGGGCTGCGTGAACGTGCCTGTCGTGTGCGCGGGCGCGCTCGTTCACCCCGGCGATGTGATCGTGGCCGATGATGACGGCGTGGTGGTGGTGCCGCGCCTGCAGGCGCCCGCCATCGCCGCCGCCAGCGCGGCGCGGAGCGCGAAGGAAGACGCGACGCGCAAGCGCCTGGCCGCCGGGGAACTCGGCCTCGATATCTATGGCATGCGCGAAAACCTGGCGAAGGCCGGTCTGGTCTGGCTGGACGAAGCCCCGTGAGCGCGATGGCCGAGCCCTGCATGGACCTGGCGCATCTCGGCCATCTCGAACTGCGCACGCCGCGCTTCGACGCCAGCCTCCGCTTCTTCGTGGATGTGCTCGGCATGACCGTCTCGGGCGAAGGCCCGGGCTGCGCCTATCTCCGCGCCTTCGACGATTATGAGCGATATTCGCTGAAGCTGACGGCGCATGAAACCTCCGGCATCGGCCACTACGCCTTCCGCACGCGAAGCCCGCAGGCGCTGGAACGGCGCGCAGCGGCGCTGACGGCCGCAGGTTTCGGCATTGGCTGGCATGCGGGCGATCTCGGTCATGGCCGCGCCTTCCGCTGCCTCGACCCCGATGGGCATGAGGTGGAGCTGTACTACGATACGGAATGGTACGAGGCGCCGGCGCATCTCAAACCCGCCCTCAAGAACCAGGCGCAGCGTTTTCCGGCCCGCGGCGTGAATGTGCGCCGACTGGATCACCTGAACTGCCTCGCCGTCGATATCCGCGCCTGCCGTGTCTTCTTCGAAGATCAGCTCGGTATGCGCACGACGGAGCAGATCATCCTGGACAGCGGCGTGGAAGCCGGCGTCTGGGTGACCTGCACGAACAAATCCTACGATGTGGCGTACACGCGCGAGGCACATGGCATCGGCGGGCGCTTCCACCATTTCACCTATGCGCTCGACAGCCGCGAGGAAATCTTACGCGCTGCCGACATCTTTCTTGAAGCCGGCGTGCATATCGAAACGGGCCCGCACAAGCACGCCGTGCAGCAAACGTTTTTTCTGTATGTGTATGAGCCCGGTGGCAACCGCGTGGAGCTGGCGAATGCGGGCGCGCGGCTGATCCTTGCACCCGATTGGAAGCCGATCGTCTGGACGGAGGCGGAACGCCGCAAGGGCCAGGCCTGGGGCCTCAAGACGATCGAGAGTTTCCACACGCATGGCACGCCGCCGCTGCCGGATGGTGTCTCGTGATGCAGGATTGGATCGGGCGCGCGCGCAAAGTTTCGGATGAAATGACGGCGCCGGCCGTGCGCCGTCTCTGCGCGATGCTCGACCGCGACGCGCCACCGCTGCATGCAGGCGCCGCGGTGCCGGCGCATTGGGCGGCGATCCTGTTCGATGATGCGCAGCCGCAATCCCGGCTTGGGCCGGACGGGCACCCGGAAAAAGGTGAATTCCTGCCGCCGATCGACCTGCCGCGGCGGATGATGGCGGGGCGGCGCATCACCTATGCCGGGCCCTTGCGCATCGGCGACGCGCTGACCCGCCGCAGCGAAATCGCCGCCATCACGCCGAAGGAAGGCCGCAGCGGCCGGCTGATGTTCGTCACGGTGCGCCACACCGTCAGCGGCCCATCCGGCATGGTGCTGACCGAGGAGCAGGACATCGCCTATCGCGAAGCGCCGCGCGGCGACGCGCCCGCGCCGGCCGAATCCGCGCCGCTGCCCGAAGCCGCCTGGCGCCAGGACTTCGCGCCGGACACGGTGCTGCTGTTCCGCTACTCGGCACTCACCTTCAACGGTCATCGCATCCACTATGATTCCGACTATGCCCGCGACGTGGAGGGCTACCCCGGCCTTGTCGTGAATGGCGGCCTGTCCACGATGATGCTGCTGGAAGCCGCACTGTCCCGCACGCCCGCCGCGCGCCTGCACGCCACCGATACGCGCACGCTGCGGCCGCTGACCTGCGGGCGCGCGGCCATGCTCGCCGGCGCCGTACCCGATGCGGAAGGGCGGCAATTGCTGTGGGTGGAGGACGAGACCGGCGCGATGGCGCTGCGCATCCAGGCGAGGATCGCACCATGAGCGGGCCGCTCTCGGGCTTGCGCGTGCTCGATCTCTCCTCGGTCGTCGTCGGCCCCGTCTGCACCGGCGTGCTGGCGGAACAGGGTGCGGAGGTCATCAAGATCGAAAGCCCTGAGGGCGATCTGCTGCGGCGCCTCGGCGGCAAGGGGCGCACGCCGGGCATGTCGGGCAAGTTCCTCAATTTCAACCGCGGCAAGCGCTCGGTCTGCCTCGACCTCAAGCATCCGCGCGGCGCCGCCGCGCTGCTGCGCATCGCCGCGCGCTGCGATGTGCTGGTCACGAATATCCGGCCCGATGCGCAGGCGCGCCTCGGCGTGGATGCGGCCAGCATGGCGCAGGCCGCGCCGCGCCTGATCCATTGCAGCATCGTGGGCTTCGGCTCCGCTGGCCCCTATGCCGGCAAGCCCGCCTACGACACCGTCATCCAGGGCGTCTCCGGCATCGCCGGCTGTTTCGAAGCCAGCACCGGAGAGCCAAGATATGTGCCGATGCTGATCGCCGACCATGTCTGCGGCCTGATCGCGGCGCAGCAGATCGGCTTCGCGCTGTATCGGCGTGAGCGCACCAGCATGGGTGAGGCGATCGAAGTGCCGATGTTCGAGAACATGGCCGCCTTCGTGCTGCAGGAACATCTCGGCGCCATGTCCTTCCGCCCTGCCCTCGGCCCGCCCGGCGATACGCGCGTGCTGAGCCCGGAGGCACGGCCGCTGCGCACCGCGGATGGCTTCATCGCCGTCTCCGCCAACACCGATGCACAGACGCATGGCTTTTTCCGCGCGATCGGCCGCGAGGACCTCGTCACCGATCCGCGCTTTGCGACGGTCGCCGCGCGCACCGCCCATACGCGCGCGTATTTCGCGCTGCGCGCCACCGCGCTGACAGGCCACACCACCGCGCATTGGCTGGCGGCCTTCACCGCCGCCGACGTGCCAGCGATGCCCTACAACACCATCGAATCCCTGCTGGCGGATCCGCATCTGCGGGCCACCGGCATGGTGCGGGAGGAAGACCACCCGACCGAGGGCCCGACCATCGCGATCGGCGCGCCCAACACGCTCGGCGGCGGCATGGCGCCGCCCTTGCCGGCAGCACGGCGCCTTGGGGCTGACGGCGCTTCGGTGCTGGCCGAAGCGGGGTTCACGATGGACGAGATCACCGACCTGGCGCGCGAAGGCGTGCTCACTCAACCGGAGGAAACCGCATGACCATCACCCGACGCACCCTGGCCGCCGCGCTGCTGGCCGCGCCCGCCTTGCCAGGCGCCGCACGCGCCCAAGCCTTCAGCCGCCCGATCCGCGTGATCGTGCCCTTCGGCGCCGGCGGCGTGGCCGATCTCACCGCGCGCGCCGTCGGCGCCCGCATCGCCGAAACGCTGGGCCAGCCCGTGGTGATCGACAATCGCCCGGGTGCGGGCGGCATCGTTGCCGGCCAGGCGCTGATGGCGGCACCCGCCGATGGGCACACGCTGCTGGTGGCCTCCAACGGCACGGCGATCAGCGCCGGCCTGTTCCGCACGCTGCCCTTCAACCCGCTGACGGATTTCGCGCCGGTGGTGACGATGGGCGCCTTCCCGATCGCCATCGTGGTGCCGACCGCCAGCGCCGATCGCGACCTACCCGCGCTGCTCACGCGGCTGCGCGCCAATCAGGGGCGCCTCAACATCGGCACCATCGCCGCCGGCAGCACGCAGAACCTTTCGGCGGAACTGTTCAAGATCCGCAGCGGGACGCGGTTCGAGGTGGTGGCCTACAACGGCACGCCCGCGCTGATCACCGCGATGCTGCGTGGCGATGTCGATGCCGCCTTCGAGATCACCGGCCCGATCGCCGGGCAGATCACCGCCGGCGCGCTGCGCCTGCTGGCCGTCACCAGCGCCACGCGGGCCGAGGCTTTCCCGAACGTGCCGACGGTGCAGGAAGCGGGTGTCGCCGACTACGATGTCGCGTCGTGGAACGCGCTGGTGGCACGCGCCGGCACGCCGCCGGAAGCGATCGCCGCGATCAACCGCGCGGTGAACCAGGCACTCGCCACGCCCGATTTGCGCGCCGCCCTGACGCAGGTGGGCGTGGAGCCGCGCGGCGGCACGCCTGCCGCGATGGGCGCGCTGCTGGCCGCCGATACGGCGCGCTGGACGGAGACCATCGAGAAGGCGGGGATCCCGAAGCAGTGAGCAAGTTTGCACAACTGGCCGCCATGCAGCCGGCAAAGGCCGGCCGAGGGCGCGAAGGCGGCCCGCCGCGCATGCGGCGAAGCCAAGCGCAGCGCCGGCGGCTGAGGGACGAAGGCGCAGCCTTCGTCTGCCGAGCATGACGATCCCCACCTGCAAGGGGCCTGACCCGGCCACGAAGATTCCGCGCCTCATTCTGCCGCCGCTGGCCTGCGATGCGCATTGCCATGTGTTCGGCCCGGCGCACCTGTTTCCCTATGCGGCGGACCGCACCTACACGCCGCCCGATGCGCCCTATGGAGGGCTGGTCGCGCTGCATGCGACGCTCGGCGTGCAGCGCGCGGTCATCGTCCATGCCTCCTGCCATGGCAGCGACATGGCGGTGACGCTGGATGGCATCGCGCGATCCAACGGTACCATGAAGGGTGTCTGCGTCGTCGATCCCGGTGTGACGGATGCCGAACTCGCGCGGCTGGATGCCGGCGGAATCCGCGGCGTGCGGTTCAACTTCGTGAAGCATCTGGGCGGCATGCCAGACATGGCGTTCTTCCAGCGCGTGCTGGCGCAGGTGGAACCGTTGGGCTGGCACGTCGTGCTGCATCTGGACGCCGAGGACATCGTGAAGCTGGCCGATGTCATCAGCGGCATCCGCATCCCCTTCGTGATCGACCATATGGGCCGCGTGAAGGCGAAGGCGGGCACGGGGCAGCCGGCCTTCGCGCAGCTGCTCGATGTGATGCGCAACCCCCTCGCCTGGGTGAAGATCTGCGGCAGCGAACGGGTGAGCAGCGCGGGCGCGCCCTTCCTCGATGCCGTGCCCTTCGCGCAGGCGCTGCTGGCGGCGGCCCCCGATCGCTGCCTTTGGGGCACGGATTGGCCGCATCCGAACATCGCCGGCGACATGCCGAATGATGGCGACCTGGTGGATCTGCTGGCGGCGATGACGGGCGACCCGGCGCTGATCGCGCGGGTGACGGTGGAAAACCCCGCGCGCCTCTATTGGGCGCGCTGATAGAAGGACCCCTGGGCGCCTCTATTGGGCGCGCTGATAGAAGGACCCCTGGGCGCCTCTATTGGGCGCGCTGATAGAAGGACCCCTGGGCGCCTCTATTGGGTGCGCTGAGACGCCTCGGCCGCCCGTGCCTCGCGGCGGCGGGCGCTGCCTGGTGGTTCCTTGATCTCGGCCATGGTGATCAGCGGGTGTGGCCCAGGGTTCAACCGCCACATCGCGAGGTTCAGCACCACGGCGAAGCTGACCCAGGCGAGGTAGGGCACCATCAGCCAGGATGCCGTCGTGCTGATCGGCGCGAACAGGATGACGCAAGCCAGGATCGAGGCCCAGAGCGCCACCGCCTCCGCCAGCGCGACGCCGAGGCGCCGCACGCCGAAGAACAGCGCCGACCACAGCGCATTCAGGACAAGTTGGAGCGACCACACACCGAGCGCGAGGCCGAAGCCATCCGCCTTCCACACCAGCCAGCCGGCGAAGCCGATCATCAGGTAAAGCACCGACCAGGCGATCGGGAACAGCCAGTTCGGCGGGTTCCAGGACGGTTTCGTCAGCCCGTCATACCAACCGCCGGGCTTGAAGACGGCGCCCGTGGAGGCCGCCGCAAAGCAGGCCGCGAAGCAGCCGATCAGCCCGAGGATCGAGGTCCAGTCCATGCCCCTGGATGGCGGGAACGGCGCCCCCTGTCCAGCCAAAGTTGGGCCAGTCAGATTTCAGCCGATGGTTGCAACGGGGGCCGATCGGTCGGCACGATACGGCGGGAAAACGGAGTCGCGCGATGCAACCGGTGATTTACCTCGGCAGCGCCTGGTCCTCCTCCTGGTCGGTGGTGGGGTGGATGGCGTGCCGCCTCGGCGGGTTGGCGGTGGAGGAACGGCGCATCTTCCTGTCTCGTCCGGACAGCCCGGCGCAGCTGAAGGCCGCCTCACCCAGCGGCCGCGTGCCGGTTCTGCATGTCGGCGCGCAGGTGCTATGGGACAGCCTGGCGATCGCGGAATGGTTGTGGGAACGCGACCCGGGCTGCGGCATCTGGCCGCAGGACCCCGTGCGCCGCGCCTATGCGCGCTGCGTCGCGGCCGAGGTGCACAGCCATTTCGATGAGGTCCGGAACGGGCTGCCGATGAATTTGATCAAGCGCTGGCCGGTGCGGGACGGGTTGCCGAGCCATGTGAAGCTGATGAACCGCCCGGGCGTGCGCGCCGGCACGGACCGCATGGAGGCGATCTGGCGGGATGCGCGGGCGCGCTGGGGCGGGCCCTATATCGCGGGCACTGCCTTCTGCTTCGCCGACGCCGCGCTGGCGCCGATGTGCAGCCGCTACGTGACCTACGGCGTGGACCTCGGGCCCGACAGCATGGATTTCATCGCGACACAGATGGAAAGCCCGCTGATGCGCGAATGGCGCGCGCGGGCCGAGCGGGAGGCGGATGAGGTGGGGCGCGATATCGTGATGCAATACCCGTGAATCGTCTGGACGAAGCGTTGATCGCCAGGCTGAACAGCGTGGCCGTGCCCACGCTCTCGGCCGTGATGTATGCGCGCGGCCTTCGCAGCCGCTTCCTCCACGGCGTGGTGCCGGCCAACCCGGCGATTCGCATGGTGGGCCCCGCCGTCACGCTGCGCTGCATCCCGGTGCGGGAAGATCTGCGGGACGCCGTAGCCGCCGGCCGCGCGCCCAACATCCATCGGAGCACGCTCAGCGCCCTGCCGCCGGGAGCGGTGCTGGTGGCCGCCGTCGGGGCCGCGCATGTCTCCATCCTGGGCGACATCATCGCAATCGCCCTGCACCGCCAGGGTGTCGCGGGGGTGGTGATGGATGGCGGCGTCTCCGATTTGCCGGTGGTGGCGCGCATGGGCCTGCCGGTGTTCCATGGCGGTGGGTCGGCGCCCGTGCCAGGCGGAGCCGCGGTGATGGTGGTGGATGGCGGCCTGCCGGTGGGCGTCGCGAATGTCGCGATCTTCCCCGACGACGTGATGGTGGGCGATGGTTCGGGCGTTGTCTGCATCCCCCGCGCCATCGCGGCGGAGATTGCCGAGGAAGCCGCCGAGAAGGAACGGATGGAGGCGTGGATCCTGGAGGAGATCGGCAGCGGCGCGCCGCTCGAGGGCACCTACCCGCCCGATGCCGCGACCAGGGCGCGCTACAAGGCGTCGCTTGCGGGATGACGGAAGACAGCCTGCCCTTCGATGTCAGCCTCGGCTTCCAGCTGCGCGATGCCAATCGCGCCGTGCAGCGCCTGCTCGGCAGCCGCATCCAGGCGCTGGGCGTGACGCTCGGCGCCTGGTATTTCCTGCGCGTGTTGTGGGAGGAGGAGGCGCTGACGCAGCGGGAACTCGCGGCGCGCACCGGCATGCAGGAACCGACCGCCGTGATGGCGCTGCGCGGGATGGAGCGCCAGGGCTGGATCACGCGGGACCGCAGCACGCAGGACCGGCGCAAGGTCTATATCCGTCTGACCGATGCCGGCCGCGCGCTGCGCGCCCGCATGCTGCCCGAGGCTCGCGCGGTGAACGATGCGGCGACGGCCGGCTTGACCGGGGCCGAGATCGAGACGCTGCTCACGCTGCTCAAGCGCGTGCGTGCGAATGTCGGCGATCAGCCCAGCAAGCGCTGAGCGGCCGCTGCGACGCACCTCGCAAAAACCTCCAGCGAATCGAAGGGCAGGTCCTGCGCGGGCGTGAAGATCGGCAGGCCGCCCGTTTCCACCGCGCCCGGAATCATGAGGTTGTCGGGCAGGCCGAAGCCACCGACCGTCAGACCCGGCATCGGGTCCGGCTGCGCCCGCAACAGCGCCTCGCTGCGCGCGGCAAAAGGCGTCGCGCTGTTGGAATAGCCGAAGATCGGGCGGCCGCGGCCCAGGAACCAGCCGAGCTCCACCAGCGTGCCTGCATCCGCCGAGGCGCCGCGGAAGGGCGTGAGGTTGGCGATGACCATGTCGGCCTGTTCCATCATCGCCAAATCCTTGGCGAAGATGACGCGCCAGGCGCTGTCTTCCGGCATGGCGGCCAGGATGGCCACATCCTCGTTCAGCGGCGGCAGTGCGGTGATGCCATGGGCGGCGCAGATCGCGGCCTTGCGCGCGGCATGGCTGGGCGCGTCGGGCAGGAACACATCGGGGCCGGCGAGATAGGCGCGCATGCCCTGACCTGACCATGCGGGCGGCAGGCTGCGCAAGCGGGCGGCAGTCTGGGCTTCGGGGCGCCCGCTGGCCTTGCGCGCCCCCCTGGTCGCCCCACCCTTTCCTCTGCCACCCTGCCGGCATGAGGCATCCTGCATGAAGCCCGCCCCCTTCGACTGGCACGCCCCCGCGACTCGGGAAGAAGCGCTGGCGCTGAAGGCCGCGCATGGCGATGCCGCGCGCTTCCTGGCGGGCGGGCAGAGCCTGGTGCCGGCGATGAATTTCCGGGTGGCGCAGCCCGCCGTGTTGATCGACCTGAACCGCGTGGCGGGGCTTTCGGGCATTGTGTGGGAGCCGGACGGAACCTGCGTGATCGGCGCCATGACGCGCAACCGCACGCTGGAGCGCGACGCCACCATCGCCGCGCGGCTGCCGCTGATCACGGAGGCAATGGCGGAGGTCGCGCATCCGCAGATCCGTGCGCGCGGCACCATCGGCGGCAACCTCTCGCACGCCGATCCCGCCAGCGAGATGCCGGCGGTGATGCTGGCGCTGGGCGCGCGCTTCGTGCTGGCCAGCGCGCGCGGCGAACGCGTGCTGCCAGCGGCCGACTACTTCCTGGCGCCGCTGACCACGGCGCTGGCGGAGGATGAGATGCTGGCCGAAATCCGCATTCCTGCAATGCCTGCGCGCAGCGGCACGGCCTTTTTGGAAGTGGCACGCCGGCGTGGCGACTACGCGATGATGGGCGTGGCCTGTGTGCTTTCCCGCGCTGCGGCGGGGCGCTGCGTTTCCGCGCGGCTGGTGTTCATCAGCGCGGGGCCAACACCGATGCCGGCACCGCGCGCCGCCGCCGCGCTGGTCGGCACCACGCTCGACGATGCGGCGCTGGATGCGGCGGCGGCGATGGCGCAGCAGGAGGTGGACCCGATGGGCAGCGTGAACGCGACACCGGCCTATCAGCGGCATTTGGCCGGCGTGCTCACGCGCCGCGTGCTCGCCGCCGCCTGGGCGCGCGCATGACACCGGTTGCAATCACCGTCACCGTCAACGGCACGCCCCGCCGCGCGACAGTGGAGCCGCGCATGCTGCTGACGGACTTCCTGCGGCATGAGCTCGGCCTGACCGGCACGCATGTCGGCTGCGAGCATGGCGTCTGCGGCGCCTGCACCGTTCTGTGGGATGGCGTGCCCGTGCGTGCCTGCCTCGCCTTCGCGGTGCAGGCGGAAGGGGCCGAGATCACCACGGTGGAGGGCCTCTCGCCCGCGCCCGGCACGCTGAACACCCTGCAACAGGCGTTCCGCGACACGCACGCGCTGCAATGCGGCTATTGCACGCCCGGCATCCTGATGACGATGACGGCCTTCCTGGCCGAGAATACCGCGCCGACCGAGCATGCGGTGCGCGACGCGCTCTCGGGCAATCTGTGTCGCTGTACGGGCTACCAGCACATCGTCGATGCGGTGCTGCTGGCCGCGGAGCGGATGCGACCGGGAAACAGCGAGCGGATGCGACCGGGAAACAGCGAGCGGATGCGACCGGAAAACAGCGAGCGGATGCGATGACCAGCTTCGGCAAGCCGCTCACGCGGAACGAGGACCCGCGGCTGCTGCGCGGCGAAGCACTGTTTGTGGACGATGTGGATCTGCCGGGCCTGCTGCACGCCGCCTTCCTGCGCAGCCCGCATGCGCATGCGCGCATCGTCGCCGTCGATGTGGCGGCGGCGCGTGCGCGGCCGGGCGTGCAGGCGGTAATCCTGGCGGAGGACCTTGGCGATTACTGGCAGCCCGGGCCGCTGCTGGTGCCGCCGCCGCCAGTGCCCGGCATCGTGTTCAACCAGCGCTGCCAGGTGCCCCTCGCGAAGGGAATCGTGCGGCATGTGGGGGAGCCGATCGCGCTGGTGATCGCCGACAGCCGCTACATCGCGGAGGACGCGGTGGGCGATATCGCAGTGGAGTTCGATACCCTCGATGCGGTGGGCGATCTGGAAGCCGCCCTCGCGCCGGGCAGCGCGCTAGTGCATGCGGACCTTGGCTCGAACCTGGCTGCCGAGGCGCACCAGTATCGCGGCGACTACGAAGCCGCGAAGCGCGCCGCGCATACCGTGATCCGCCGGCGCTTCGTGTATGATCGCGGCGCCTCCATCCCGATGGAAACGCGCGGCGTGGTTGCGCAATGGGATTCGCGCGCGGATCGGCTGACGGTGTGGGACACGACGCAGGCGCCCGTCGTGATCCGCAACGGCTTGGCCGCCATGCTCGGCCTGAACGAACGCCAGGTGCGCGTGGTGGCGCCGAATATCGGCGGCGGCTTCGGGCCAAAGATGATGATGTTCTACCCGGAGGAAGTGCTGATCCCCTGGGCCGCGATGCGCCTCGGCCGGCCGGTGAAGTGGATCGAGGATCGGCTCGAGCATTTCGTCGCGACCACGCATGAACGATCCCAGATTCACGACGCGGAAATCGCGCTGGATGAACACGGAAAAATCCTCGGCGTGCGGGACGTGTTCCTGCACGATACCGGCGCCTATGATCCCTACGGCCTGACGGTGCCGATCAACAGCCAGTGCACGCTGCTCGGCTGCTATGTCGTGCCGGCCTATGACAGCGTGTTCCGCGCGGTCTTCACGAACCGCACGCTGGTCTCGCCCTATCGCGGCGCCGGCCGTCAGCATGGCGTGTTCGTGATGGAGCGGCTGCTGGATATCGCGTCGCGCGCGCTCGGTCTCGACCGCGCGGAAATCCGCCGGCGCAATTTCATCGCACCCGACGCCTTCCCCTACGACCAGGGCATCATCTACCAGGATTTCACCCGGCTTTCCTACGATAGCGGGAACTACGAGCCGATCCTCGACAAGGCGCTCGCCGCCATCGGCTACGATGCCTTCTTCGCCGAGGAACAGCCCCGCGCGCGGGCCGAGGGTCGCGCGATCGGCCTTGGCCTCGTTTGCTACGTGGAGGGCACCGGCATCGGCCCCTATGAGGGTGCCAAGGTGCAGGTGCAATCCAGCGGCAAGGTGAGCCTGGCGACCGGCATCGGCAGCCAGGGCCAGGGCCACGCGACGGCCTTCGCGCAGGTGGTCGCGGAGCAGATCGGCGTCGATGTGCGCGACGTGGAAGTCACCACCGGCGACACCGACCAGTTCTACTGGGGTGTGGGCACCTTCGCCTCCCGCGGCGCCGTCGTCGCCGGAAGTGCCGCGCATGAGGCGGCGAAGGCGGTGCGGGCGAAAATCCTCAAGACCGCGTCGCGGCATTTCGAATGCGCCGAGGAAGACCTCGTGATCGCGAATGGCCGCGTGCATATCGCGGGTGTCGAGGACCGCTTCGTCACGCTCGGCACGCTCGCCAACCAGGCCAACCCGATGCGCGGCGCGGTGCAGCCGGGGACGGAGCCGGGGCTGGAGGCCACCTCCTATTTCGGCCCGGCCAGCGGCGCCACGGCAAGCGGCGTGCATGCGATGGTGGTGGAGGTCGATCCCGGCACGCTGCGCCCGACCATCCTGCGCTATGTCGTGGTGCATGATTGCGGCACGGTCATCAATCCGCTGATCCTTGCTGGCCAGATCCATGGCGGCGTCGCGCAAGGCATCGGCAATGCCTTCTTCGAGAAGCTCGCCTACGACGAACAGGGCCAGTTGCTGAATGCGTCGCTGGCCGACTATCTGATCCCGACCGCGCTCGATGTGCCGCGCATGGAGCTGGACCACACGGTCACGCCGTCGCCGCTCAACCCGCTCGGCGTGAAGGGCGCGGGGGAGGCTGGTGCGATTCCCGTGGGCGCGCTGTTCGCGCAGGCGCTGGAGGATGCGCTGGATTTGCCGGCGCGCGGCATCGAGATCACCGAGATTCCGCTCGGCCCTTCCCGCCTGTGGGAGATCGTGCATGGCGGCGATTGAGGCGCGCGGCCTCTCGCTCACCTTCACGACGCGCGACGGGCCGGTGCAGGCGCTGGCGGATATCGACCTGCGCGTCGAGCCGGGCGAATTCGTCTCCCTCATCGGACCCTCCGGCTGCGGCAAGACCACATTTTTGCGAGTTATCGCCGACCTCGAACGGCCGACAGGCGGCGATATCCGCGTGAATGGCGCGACGCCGGAACAGGCGCGGCTGCGGCGCGACTATGGCTATGTGTTCCAGGCCCCCGGCCTGCTGCCCTGGCGCAGCATCGAGGCCAACATCATGCTGCCGCTGGAGATCATGGGCCTGCCGCTCGCGGAACGTCAGGACCGTGCGCGCCAGAACCTCGCGCTGGTCAACCTCGACGGCTTCGCGCGCAAATTCCCCTGGCAATTGTCGGGCGGCATGCAGCAGCGCGCCTCCATCGCCCGCGCCCTGGCCTTCGAGCCGCAATTGCTGCTGATGGACGAACCCTTCGGCGCCCTCGATGAAATCGTCCGCGATCACCTGAACGAACAGCTTCTGCGGCTGTGGGCGCAAACCCGCAAGACCGTGGTCTTCGTCACCCATTCCATCCCCGAAGCTGTGTTCCTCTCGACGCGCATCGTCGTCATGTCGCCGCGGCCCGGCCGCATCCACGACATCGTGGAGTGCGACCTCGGCGCCGAACGCCCCCTCGAAATCCGCGAGACCGATGCCTTCCTGCGCATCGCCGCGCGCGTGCGGGAGGGGCTGCGCGCCGCCCATTCCTATGAGGATTAGCGTGCTGCCGGTGGCGGTGGTTTCCGCCGCCATCCTGGCGCTGTGGCATGCCGGCGCCGTCGCGCTGAACTGGCAGGTGGTGGCGGACATGCAGGCGCGCGGCGGCAACACGCCCGGCTTCGCCGAGATGCTGCGGCTCACACTCAACCACGCGCGCCCCCTGCTGCCGAGCCCGCACCAGATCTTTCACGAGATCTGGAACACGACCCTCACGCTGCCCGTCACATCGCGCCGCAGCCTGGTGCATCATGCGTGGATCACGCTGTCGGCCGCACTGACCGGCTTCGGCATGGGCACGGCTTTGGGCGTCGTGCTCGCCGTCGCCATCGTGCATCTCCGCACGCTGGAACGCAGCCTGATGCCCTGGATCATCATGAGCCAGGCGGTGCCGGTGCTGGCGCTGGCGCCCATCGTCATCGTCGCACTCGGCAGCCTCGACCTCGGCGATCTGCTGCCGAAGGCGGTGATCAGTGCGTATCTGTGCTTCTTCCCGATCACCATCGGCATGGTGAAGGGATTTTCCGCCGTTGATCGCCTCACGCTGGACCTCATGCGCACCTGGTCGGCGTCCCGCTGGCAACTGTTCTGGGCGGTGCGGCTGCCGGTGTCGCTGCCCTATCTTTTCGCGGGGCTGAAGATCGCCGTCGCCGCCTCCATCGTCGGCGCCATCGTCGCGGAATTGCCGACGGGCGCGCAGGCCGGCCTCGGCGCAAGGCTTCTGGCGGGGTCCTATTTCGGGCAGACGGTGCAGATCTGGGCGGCGCTGGTGATGGCGGCGATCGTCTCGGCCAGCCTCGTCGGGCTGCTGGGCCTCGCGGAACGCGGCATCGCGCGGCGCATGGGGGCGCGGGCATGACGGGGCTGCTCGCACTCGGCATCGCCATCGTCGCCTGCCTGCTCATCATGTGGCTGGCGCGGCTGGAGGGGCGCGTCACCGGACTGCTCGCGCCGCTCGCCTTCGGCGCCACGGTGCTGATCCTGTGGGAGGTGCTGGTCACCGGCTACCAGGTGCCGATGGTGCTGCTGCCCGCACCCTCCGTCATCGGCGCGCGCGCCATGGCTTCGGCGGGCATGCTCTGGATCGACTTCCAGCAGACCTTCCTCAAGGCCGTGCTCGCCGGCTACGGGCTGGGTTGCGGCGCCGGCTTCGCGCTGGCGCTGGTCGCGGACCGCGTGCCCTTCCTCAAGCGCGGGCTGCTGCCGATCGGCAACCTGGTGGCCGCCCTCCCGGTGGTCGGCATCGCGCCCATCATGGTGATGTGGTTCGGCTTCGACTGGCAGTCCAAGGCCGCCGTCGTCGTCGCCATGACCTTCTTCCCCATGCTGGTGAACACCGTGGTGGGGCTTGATGCCGCCGGGCAGCTCGAGCGCGATCTGATGCGCAGCTACGCCGCCAGCCACTCGCAGACGCTCTGGAAGGTGCGGCTGCCGGCGGCGCTGCCCTTCATCTTCACCGCACTCAAGGTGAACGCGCCGCTGGCGCTGATCGGCGCGATCGTCGCCGAATTCTTCGGCAGCCCGACCGCCGGCATGGGCTTCCGGATTGCGACCGAAGCCGGCCGGCTCGCCCTCGACATGGTCTGGGCGGAAATCGCTTTGGCGGCGGTGGTCGGTTCGGCATTCTACGGACTTGTCGTGCTGGCCGAACGCGCCGCCACGCCCTGGCACGCATCCACGCGCAACTGAGAACAGGAGAGCTTCGCATGCAGACCACCCGCCGCGGCCTGATGATGGCCGGCGCCGCAACGCTCGCAGCCCCCACGGCGCTGGCCCAGGCGCCGGAGCGCGTGACGCTCCAGTTGAAATGGGTTACCCAGGCGCAGTTCGCCGGCTACTACGTGGCGGCCGCGCGCGGCTTCTACCGCGCCGCCGGCCTCGATGTGCGCATCCAGCCGGGCGGGCCGGATGTGGCGCCGCCGCAGGTCATCGCCGGCAACCGCGCCGATGTGGTGGTGGAATGGATGCCGGCCGCGCTCGCCGCGCGCGAGCGTGGCGTGGCTCTGGTGAACATCGCGCAGCCCTTCAAGCGCTCCGGCCTGATGCTGACCTGCCGGGCGGAGACGGGCATCCGCACGCCCGCCGATCTGCGCGGCCGCACGCTCGGCGTCTGGTTCTCCGGCAATGAATATCCGTTCCTGGCCTGGATGGCGCGGCTTGGGCTGCGCACCGATGGCAGCCCTCAGGGCGTGCGCGTGCTGCGCCAGGGCTTCAACGTGGACCCGCTGCTGCAGCGCCAGGCGGATTGCGTCTCCACCATGACCTACAACGAATACTGGCAGGTCATCGATGGCGGCTTCACGCCGCAGCAGCTCCAGGTGTTCCGCTATGAGGAACAGGGTGTGGCGACGCTGGAAGACGGCCTCTACGTGCTGGAATCGCGCCTTGGCGACCCGGCCTTCGTGGCCCGCATGGCGCGCTTCGTGAAGGCCAGCATGGAGGGCTGGAACTGGGCGCGCCAGAACCCGGATGCGGCGGCGCAGATCGTACTCGACAACGATGCCAGCGGCGCCCAGACCATCGCTCACCAGCGCCGCATGATGGGCGAGATCGCGCGCCTGCTCGATGCGGAAGGCGGTGGCCGCCTGCTGCCCGCCGATTACGAACGCACGGTGCAGACGCTGCTGTCTTCCGGCGGCGACAGCCCCGTCATCAGCCGCGCACCCACCGGCGCCTGGACGCATCGCGTGATGGACGCGATCCGGTAGAGCGCCCTACCGCCCGCTGGCGCGCCACCACGCGACCCAGCGCGCCAGCCCGGTGCGCAGGTCGGTGGTCGGCCGCCAGCCGAAATCGCGTGTCATGGCGGCGACATCCGCGAAGGTCGCCGGCACGTCGCCCGGCTGCATCGGCTGCAAATCGCGCAGCGCTGGTACGCCGAGCTGCTCCTCCAGGATCGCCACCAGGTCGAGCAGTTCCTCCGGCCGGTTGTTGCCGATGTTGTACAGGCGGTGCGCGGGGCGCCGCGGCGGATGGTCCAGCACGGCCAGCACGCCGGCCACGATATCGTCCACGAAGGTGAAGTCGCGCCGCATGCGGCCTTCGTTGAACAGCTTGATGGGGCGGCCTGCCAGCATCGCCTCGGTGAACAGCCACACCGCCATGTCGGGCCTTCCCCAGGGGCCGTAGACCGTGAAGAAGCGCAGGCCCGTCAGCGACAGGCCATAGAGGTCGCTATACGCACTCGCCATCACCTCGGTCGCCTTCTTGGTGGCGGCATAAAGGCTGGCGGGGTTGTCGGTGCGGTCGCCCTCCGTGAACGGGCCATCGCGGCGCGACCCATACACGCTGGACGTCGAGGCATAGACCATGTGGCCGATCCGCCCCTCGGCCCGCCGCACGCCCTCCAGCATGGCCAGCGTGCCGGTGACATTGGCGGCGGTATAGGCGAAGGGCTGCGCGATCGACCATCGCACCCCGGCCTGCGCGCCGAGATGCACCACGCGGTCGATCCCCTGGGCGATGCCCCGGTCCGCCATCAGGGCCAGCACCGCCTGGTCATCGGCCAGGTCGATCTCGTGGAAGCGGAAGCCCGGCGCATCCCCGACCAGCGCCGCCAGCCGCGCCCGTTTCAGCGCCGGGTCGTAATAGGGGTTGAGGTTGTCGAGCCCGACCACCTTCTCCCCCCGCGCCAGCAGCGCCCGGCACAGATGCGCCCCGATGAAGCCGGCCGCGCCGGTGACCAGGACGGCGCCCATGCTCAAGACCCGCGCCGAAGAAGGTGTGCCATGCGCGGCCTATAACCCCCCGCGCGCTGCCTCGCCATCCAGCCAGCCACGCAGCGCGCGGTCATCGGCGCCGAGCGGCTGGGTCAGCACGCGTTCGGGGAATTCCCACAGGATCACGCGCGGCGGCGTCTCCCGCCAGGCGGGGCTGCCGAAGAACTCCCGCGCGGCGCCTGCGAAGCCGCCGCCGGCGCGCGAAAGATTGGCCACCGGCAGACGCGCCGCCTGTTGCAGCGCCCCCGCGAAATTGCTGTTGCGGGAGAAGGAACTGCCGAGCAGCACCACCTCCGGCACCGGCGTGTCGTCCAGGATGCTGGCCTCGGCAGCCGGGTCCTCGATCGCTGTGGTGGTTTCGACGAATTCGCGGTCGGCGCGGGGGCGAAGCCAGTCCGGCATGCGCTCCAGGCTCATCAACCGCAGCAGGTCGCCGGGGCCGTCCGTGGCGGTGGGCGCGGCTTCGGTGCGGAATTCGGTCTCCCGCGCCAGATCATCCGGCAGGGCGGCGGCCAGCGCGGCGGCGGCGCGGCGCGCGCCCTCCTGGTTCCAATGCGTGTCGGTGCGGTGGAACAGCGCGGCACCCGGCGTCAGCGGCGCCACCAGATCGACCGTCGCGATGCCGCGCGCCGCCAGCAGCATCTCGAAGGCGGCCAGGCGCCGCGCCGCCTGCGCCGCATAGGGCACGCCGCACAGCCCATCGGGCACCATGCGCGCCTTGTCCGGCACCACCGCAACCCGAAGAATCACGCCGCGCGAGTCCAGATGCGCCACCATGTCGGCCAGCAGCGCGGCGCGGCTGATCATCGCGGCCGCGCCATCCGGCCAGGGGCGGATTTCCTCGGTCAGGAACAGCCAGTTGTCGCAACCGGGCGCCACCTGCGTTCCGCCACTGCCAAAAACCTGCCAGCGCAGCACGCCGCCGGCAGCGCGCAGGAAGGGGTCGATCGGCAGATCCTGCGCCATCACCTGGTTGACCACGGCGGCGGTGCGCCCGGCGATCAGCGCGTCCCAGCGCATCACCTCCGCCAGCCGCCGCTGCGGCCCGGGCGAGGCGATGGCGGTGATGCCCTGAAACAGGCCGAAGGCCAGGAAGAGGATAATGGCAAGGCCGAGCGCCACCTCCGCGCGGCCCCGGCCCGGAAAATCCGCGCCATCGGGGTCTCGGCGCGCCAGCACATCGGCGGGGATCGGGTCCTGCTGCATCGCCGCCCCCTCAGAACTGGAAATACAGGAAGGGCACGGCGGCGCGGCTGTAGAGCAGCACGAGCGCGACCGCGAAGGCCGCCAGCGGCCAGCCCATCCACCAGATGCGCGCCAGCACGGCACCCGCCCCCGTATCCTCCGGCAGCGGCAGCAGGGTGCGGCGGCGCAGCGACGCGGTCAGCAGCGGCAGGTAGACGACGCCGATCGCGATCCAGAAGGTGCCGACGCGATCCGGCGTCAGGTGCCAGGCCAGCGCATCGGACAGCGCCATGCCGTTCAGGAAGGCCATGCCGGCATAGACGCCAAGCGCTTCCTGCAAGGTGGCGGCGCGGAAGATCACCCAGCCGATCATCACGCAGAGCAGCGTCACCCCATGGCCGAGCAGCCAGGGCGGCCGCCAGGCATCGGGGCGGCGCCGGTCGCCGCCCTCACGCGCGTCACCCCGGGCCGGCAGCGGCGCGCCCAGCGCATCGCGGCGGTCGCCGGCGCGGCGGCCCCGATTTCCGGCCTGCGCATCGGCCTGCCCGCGCGTGGTCCACAGCCGGTGCAGCGCCAGCAGGCCGCCATGCCACAGGCCCCACAGCAAAAAATTCCAGCTCGCGCCGTGCCAGAAACCGCCGATCGCCATCACCGCGATCAGATTGATGTAGGTGCGCCCCACGCCGCGGCGGTTGCCGCCGAGCGGCACGTACAGATAGTCGCGCAGGAAGCTCGACAGCGTCATGTGCCAACGCTGCCAGAAATTCTGGATCGACGCGGCAAGGTAGGGGTTGTCGAAATTGCGCGGGAAATGGAAGCCGACCATGCGGCCGAGGCCGATCGCCATCAGCGAATAGCCGGCGAAGTCGAAGAACAATTGCAGCGTATAGGCGCTGGCGGCGATCCAGGCATCGGCGGCGCTGGGCGCGGGCAGGGCGAAGGCGGCGTCCACCACCGGGCTGAGCGTGTCGGCCAGCACCACCTTCATGGCGAAGCCCACCATGAATTTGCGCGCGCCGGCGCCGAGATGCGCAAGCGTGAAGGCGCGGTCGCGCAATTCCCGCGCGATGTCGGAATAGCGCACGATCGGCCCGGCGATGAGCTGGCTGAACAGCGCCTTGTAGGCGGCATAGTCCAGGAAGCTGCGCGTGGCGGGCGTATCGCCGCGCTTCACATCGACCAGGTAGCTGATGCCCTGGAGGATGTAGAAGGAAAGCCCGACCGGCAGCACGATGGTGGACCAGCCGATCGGGTCGTGCCCGATGCCGCGGAGCAGCTGGTTGAAGGTGTCCACGCCGAAATTGGCGTATTTGAAATAGCCGAGCACGGCGAGGTTGACGCCCACGCCGAAAGCCAGCCACTGGCCCGCGCGCCGGCCGGCCGGCCCGGCCGCCTGCATGCGCAGCGCGACCACCCAGTTCAGCAGGCTGGCACCCACCAGCAGCGCCAGGAAATCCACGCGCCACCACGCGTAGAACCCCCAGGAAAAGGCCAGGATCACCAGGTTCCGCCAGCCTGCCGGCACCAGCGCGTAGATCGCGAAGAACACCGGCAGGAACAGGAACAGGAATTCAAAGGAGGCGAAGATCATCGCACCCCGCCCCCTTCCGCGCTGGCCTCAGCGCGCGCTGTTGAAGATGGAGGTCCCGACGCCGAGACGCTCGAGCCCGCTGAATTGCAGGGTGGAGCCGCCGATGGTGATGCTGCCGGTCACGCCGGTCAGGTCGATCATGCCGCCCACGATGCGCGCCTGGGTGGTGCTGGTTTCGTTGATCAGCGCCAGGACCTGGTTGATCGACAGGCCGGTATCCTGCAGCACCAGCGTATCCGTGCCGCCGCCGCCGATGATCGTGTCGTTCCCCTCGCCCGGCTTCCACAGGAACTGGTCATCGCCGGATTGTAGGCCATACATGTCGTCGCCGTAGAGCACGTCATGGCCCATGCCGCCCGCGATCACATCGGCGCCGCCGCCGCCCAGCACCGTGTCGTTGCCGACGGAGGCGTAGATCTGGTCGATCCCCGTGCCGCCATCGATGCTGTCATCGCCGCTGCCGCCCGAGACGCTGTCATTGTCGGCGCCGCCCAGCAGCGTGTCGCGGCCCTCATAGCCCAGCAGCGTGTCATTGCCGTAGCCGCCATCCAGCCGGTCATTGCCGCCGCTGCCGGTCAGCCGGTTGGCGTTGCCGCCGGTGACGCCGGCCAGCGCGCTATCGTCCAATGCGGTCTTGCGGTCGGTGGTCATGCTGCGTCCTTCGCGGTGGTGTCGATGGCGGGAGCAAACCCCGCCGGCGCGGGCTTGGCGATAGGGCCGCGCCTATGCCCCCGATAGGCGGTGGCTCACCCGGCCAGCACGCGCCCCGCCACGGCGTCCAGCTTCGCCAGCAGCGCTGTGTCGCGCATCTCGGGCGCCGTCACCAGCGCGTGGTCCAGCGCGCGGTCGCAGCCGGCCGGGCAGGCGCCGCGCGGCGCACCCAGCGCCGGCACCACATCGGCCACCAGAGCGCGCGCGCGATCGGCGTTGGAGAACAGCACCTTCACCACCTGGTCCACCGTGACGTGGTCGTGGCCATCGTGCCAGCAGTCGAAATCCGTCACCATCGCGACGGTCGCGTAGCAAAGCTCGGCTTCGCGGGCGAGCTTGGCCTCCGGCATGTTGGTCATGCCGATCACGGCACAGCCCCATTGGCGGTACAGCAGGCTTTCGGCGCGGGTCGAGAATTGCGGGCCCTCCATCACCAGGTAGGTGCCGCCGCGCGTCACCGGCAGGCCGAGCCTGCGCGCGCTGGCTTCCAGCGCATCGCCGAGCCGCGGGCAGACCGGGTGCGCCACCGACACATGCGCGACGCAGCCCGTGCCGAAGAAGCTTTTGACGCGGGAAAAGGTGCGGTCGATGAACTGGTCCACGATCACGAAATGGCCGGGCGGCAGATCCTCCCGAAGCGATCCCACGGCCGAGAGGCTGATGATCTCCGTGCAGCCGGCGCGCTTCATCGCATCGATATTGGCGCGGTAGTTGAGGTCGGACGGCGGGGTCGGGTGGCCGCGCCCATGCCGCGGCAGGAAGCGCACCGGCACGCCGGTGAGGGTGCCGTGCAGAATCTCATCCGATGGCTTGCCCCAGGGGCTTTCGATGGCGCGCCATTCCCGATCCTCGAGCCCCGGGATGTCATAAAGGCCCGATCCGCCGATCAGGCCGATGACGGGGGTGACGCTGTGCGGCATGCGGGAAGTCCAACGCTGAAATTCTTCCGAGTCTAGCCCGCGCCGTCCCTTCCCTCAATCACCCCGCAATTTCGGCGTTCCGCTGCAAAGCCCTCTCCACCCGGAGGGGGGAGAGGGCTCTGGTAGCCCCTAATCCCGCGGCCCCGGCGCCAGCACCTCGCGCTTGCCGACATGGTTGGCGGGGCCGACCACGCCCTGCTTTTCCATCTGCTCGATGAGTTTCGCGGCGCGGTTGTAGCCGATGTTGAGGTGGCGCTGCACGAAGCTGGTGCTCGCCTTGCCCTCCCGCGTCACCAGCGCCACCGCCTGGTCGTACAGCGACGATTCCGCATCGGTATTGCCGCCGAGCACGCCGGAAGCCAGCCCCTCGGCCGTGTCCTCGTCGATCTCGGTCACCTCGTCCACGTAATGCGGCTCCCCCTGTTCGCGCAGGAAGGCCACCACATGCTCCACTTCCTGGTCGCTGACGAAGGGGCCGTGGACGCGGGTGATGCGGCCGCCGCCCATCATGTAGAGCATGTCGCCCTGGCCGAGCAGCTGCTCGGCGCCCATCTCGCCCAGGATGGTGCGGCTGTCGATCTTCGACGTCACCTGGAAGCTGATCCGGGTCGGGAAGTTCGCCTTGATGGTGCCGGTGATGACATCCACCGAAGGGCGCTGCGTCGCCATGATCACATGGATGCCCGCCGCGCGCGCCATCTGCGCCAGGCGCTGCACCGCCGCCTCGATCTCCTTGCCGGCCACCATCATCAGGTCGGCCACTTCATCGATGATCACCACGATCATCGGCAGGGGTTCCAGCGTCAGCGGCTGGTCCTCGAACAGCGGGCGATTGGTGTCGGGGTCGAAGCCGACCTGCACGCGGCGCGTCAGCACCTCGCCCTTCGCGCGCGCGGCCGTCACCTTCTCATTGTAGCCGGCGATGTTGCGGACACCGAGTTGCGACATGGAACGATAGCGGCGCTCCATCTCCCGCACGGTCCATTTCAGCGCGCCGATCGCCTTGGGCGGCTCGGTCACGACCGGGGCCAGCAGATGCGGGATGCGGTCATAGACCGACAATTCCAGCATCTTCGGGTCGATCATGATGAAGCGGCACTCATCGGGGCTGAGGCGATACAGCAGCGACAGGATCATCGTGTTGATCGCGACCGACTTGCCCGAACCGGTGGTTCCCGCAATCAGCAGATGCGGCATGCGCGCCAAATCGGCGATCATCGGCTGGCCGCCGATATCCTTGCCGAGTGCGAGGTTCAGCTTGCCGGAATGCTTCGCCCAATCCTCGGCACCGAGCAGTTCGGACAGCAGCACGGTCTCCCGCCGCGCATTCGGCATCTCGATGCCGATCACGTTGCGGCCCGGCACCGTCGCGATGCGCACGGCGGTGACGCTCATGCTGCGGGCGATGTCGTCGGCCAGGCCGATCACGCGGGCCGATTTCGTCCCGGGGGCGGGTTCGAGTTCGTACAGCGTCACCACCGGGCCGGGGCGGATTTCGTTGATGCGGCCGCGCACGCCGTAGTCTTCCAGCACCGTCTCCAGCATGCGGGCATTGCCCTGCAGGGCTTCCTCGCTGGGTCCCACGGCGCGGCGCGCGGGGGCGGCGGCCAGCAGCATCAGGGGGGGCGTGCGCCAGGTGCCATCCGGCAGCGGCAGGCTGGCCTGGCGCGCGGTGGGGTCGGCCTTGGGCGGCGCGCTGCGCTCCGCCACGCGGGGCGCCGGCTTCGGGCGGATCGGTGCGGGCGCCGGTTCGGGTGGTGCGTAGGGGGCGGGTGCGCTCTCCTCCGGCTCGAAGCGCGGCTCGCGGCGGCGGATCACCGCACCCGGGGGGAGGGGGGAGGCCGGCGCGGCCTCGGCGGCTTCCTCCGCGCGGCGCAGCACCTCGGCCAGGGACGTCTCGGGCTGGCGGCGCCGGCGGAACAGCCCGGCCGCCGCGCGGAAGGGCGCGGTGGCGGCGCGCGCCATCATTCCGGGCGGTACCCGCTCGCCGACGCGGCGGGCGGCGCCCATCGTGGCCTGGCCGGCGCCGGTGGCGGCAATCGCGGCCGCACTGCCGGCGATACGCCCGGCGCGCCGCCATTCACCGCCGGTCAGGCCCAAGGCCACGAAGCCGAAGCCCGCCGCGGCGGCGGCCAGCGCCAGCGGCGCCGCGATATCGCCGGTCGTACCCATCCAGGGGGTCAGCAGCGCCAGCAGGCCGTTGGCAAGCGCCGGGCCCGCGGCGCCCCCGGGCCCGGCGGGCGCGGGCAGGCCATCCGGCAGGGGCAGCCGCGTCAGCGTCGCGGCCAGCAGCGGCAGCGCGGCCAGCAGGCAGGCAAGGCGCAGCGCGAAGGGCGCGAGACCCCGATGGGTGGCCAGCCGCCACGCCCAGGTCATCAGGCACAGGATCGGCAGCGCCACGGCGAAGCCCATGCCCTGCAACAGCACATCCGCGACCACCGCCCCCGCATGGCCGCCAAGGTTCCCCGGCGCGCGGCTGGTGGCGGTGGACAGGGACGGGTCGGCCGGGTCGTAGCTGCCCAGCACCACCAGCAGCGCAAGCGCGCTGCCCACCAGCAGCAGGGCCACGAACTCGGCCGTGCGCCGCCGCAGCGCGGATTTCACCGAGGCGGAGGCGAAGCGCCGCGTGGCCGACGGCCGCTCGGCCGGCACCTCGCCAGGTTCATCGAGAGCGCGGGTGGTCTGGGCGCGGGGCATGGCCGTTCAAACTCGATCCTGAAGCGCGGCGGCAAGTCTATACCGGAAGCGCTTCGGATTCCACGACTCCCGTTTACGCCCCAGTGTCTCAGTTTAATCGCAGGGGCGGCAGGATCACGCTGACCCGACGGGCAAACTGAGACACGGCCGTCTCGGCGAGGCCCTGGCCGCCCTTGGCACCCTCCGGCCCCCCACGACGCCGGAGCGCGCGGACACCGCGCCGGCGGCCGTCTCGTCTGCCAGTTCACCGGCTCCCGCCGCCCCGAAGCGGGGGAAGGCGTCCTGAACTTCCGCTTGCGGTGCTCCTAATCACATGGCCATGTTATGTGACATAGAACATGTCACATGGCGGCGGGCACATGGCGAAGGGGAATTCAGGGCGCGTTGTGATCGAAGCAGGTGCTGCACTCAAGCAGCGCCTCTATCGGGTCCTCGACGCTGAGGGCGTCACTCTCAAGGACTGGTTTATCCGCACAGCCGAAGAACACATCGAGCAGTATGAGCAGCCTCCTCTTTTGCCCAAGAGACGGCCTGTTCCGAAGGACAGTGAAAAACGATGAACTTCATGCGGAACGAGACGGCGGAAAAGCTGCGCGGCGGCTACTACACGCCTCAGGACCTCGCCCTGTTTCTTGCTCGCTGGGTAGCCCAGGGGAAGCCTAAGTCGATCCTTGAGCCGAGCTGCGGTGATGGCGCCTTCCTGGACGCTATCGCCAAGGCCGATTCAGGGGAGGCGCAGGTCGTTGCCATCGAGTTCGACGCGGTCGAGGCGGCTAAGTCGGCCGAACGCGCGCGCAACCTGCCGATCGACGTGGAAGTCCTAAACACGGACTTCCTCGGGTGGGCGCTGGCCGAGCTTCCGAAGGGAGGGCAGCGCTTCGACGCCGTCGTCGGGAACCCGCCCTTCGTCCGCTACCAGTATCTGCCGCCGACGTTCCAGGGGCTGGCGGAGCAGGTGTTCTCTGAGCTGGGCTGCCGCTTCACCAAGCACACGAACGCCTGGGTGCCCTTCGTCCTCGCCTCGGTGGCCCTGCTGCGGCCTGGTGGGCGCCTCGCCATGGTGGTGCCTGCCGAGATCATACACGTCCTGCACGCGCAGTCCCTGCGCACTTTCCTGGGCGAGGCATGCCGTCGGTTGGTCATCATCGATCCCGAGGAAATCTGGTTCGAGGACACGCTGCAGGGGGCCGTCCTGTTGATGGCCGAGAGGAAGCGGCGCGCAAGCGACGCGACTGAAGGGCTTGGCCTCGTGCCCGTACGTGGGCGCAGCTTCCTTGCCGAGGACCCGGCCGCACTCTTCGCCCGTCCCGTCCCCATCAACGGGCGCACGGTCGAAGGCAAGTGGACCCGCGCGTTCCTGGACGTCGCGGTTCGCGAGCTCCTCGACGAACTCGAGGAACTCCCCACCGTCCATCGCTTCGCTGACATCGCCGACGTGGACGTCGGAATCGTCACCGGAGCCAACAAGTTCTTCCTGGTCAGCGATGAGACAGTCGAGTCCTTCGGGCTGGAGAAGTGGGCCCACCCCATGTTCGGCCGGAGCGAGCACTGCCCGGGCGTCATCTACGACGCCAAGCAGCACCGGGCGAACGGCAAGGCCGGATTTCCCTCGAACTTCCTCTGGTTTCCCGACGGGGCCGCAGCGAAGAACCCGAAGGTGGCGGCCTACATTGCGATGGGCGAGAAGCAGGATCTGCACAGCCGCTACAAGTGCCGGATCCGCAAGCCGTGGTATTCTGTCCCCTCGGTTTACGCCAGCGAGATCGGGATGCTGAAGCGCTCCCACAACGCGCCGCGGCTCATCCTCAACAAGGTCGGCGCCTATACTACCGACACCGCGTATCGCGTGCGGTCTCTCGGCATCAAGGCCGACACACTGGTCGGTGCCTTCGTCAACCCGCTGACCGCGCTCAGCGCAGAGCTAGAAGGGCGCACCTACGGCGGGGGCGTCCTGGAGCTCGTGCCGTCGGAGATCGAGCGCCTGCTCATCCCGGTCCCTGCCGATGACGTCGTGGATGCAGGCGCACTCGACCGCGCTGTTCGGACGACATCGATGGAGGCGATTCTTTCCGACTACGGCGTGAAGGTTTTGAAGGGCATCGGGCTGACGGAAGCCAAGAGCGAGGCACTGGCCGATGCGTGGAATCGGCTCCGCAAGCGTCGGCAGCGCATTGGCGAAGTGGAGGACGACCAGGCCTAGTCGATCTCGATCAGGAACCTGGTCGGGTTATCGGTCGCCCGTGACAGCCGCAGAGTACGGCCGATGAGGGCGTCCTTGGCCACGTAAGGCTTCGCAGCACCCCAGCTGAGCTTCGTCATGGCATTGCCCTGCTTGTGGCTCTTGGTGCCCGTCTTCGTGTCGTGCCTAACCATAAGGACGAATTCGCCGCAGTCGATGCCTTCGACAATGAGGTGGAACTGACCCGGCGCGGTCTCAATTCGCCTCGCATCGCGATCCTGCCAGGTCAGCTTGTCGAACACTTCCTCGCGGAAAAACGTCTGAAACTCGAAGCCATCCTCCATCTCTCCCTTGTCCAGGTTGATGGAGCCCGTTGCGTTCGTGGTCGTCCCCTTGGGGATGTTGAGATCCCGCTCCTTTAACCCGGTCGTGGTCCACATGAGCTCGTAGGATGCAGCCAGGGGGGCGGCGACAGAACCCGGAGTTGTCACCGCCGGAGCAGGTGCCTTCGGCAGTGAAGGCTTCTTCGTGCGGCCCGAGAAAATTCTCTTCGTCAGCAGTTTGATGAGAGGAATCGGGTTCAGTGCCCCCGACCCGCCCAACAACTTCGACACGGTCCTGGCCGGGGCAACCCTCTCGTCGACCAGACGCGGGTCAGCCAGCAGCGTGGCGAGGGTGGTCTTCGCCGGAACGTCGGCGACGTTCGCCGGGTGCTTGGCCTGCAGTTCGCCAAACTGCTTCTCGATGGCCTCTGCGACCTGCCTGTCCTCCGGCGACAACAGGTCCAGATCGAGGGCAATGCTCGCCTCGACGTTGTTGTTGAGGCCGCCCGGGGTCAGGTTCGCCGAGCCGACAAGCAACCGGGCAGCCTTGGTCCCTCGCACGTAATAAAGCTTCGGATGAAAGATGACGTGGGCGGATCCGGTGTCCACGGTCTTCACGTCGGCGCCGACATCCAGGAGTGCCCTGATTGCCTGCGCGGAGGTGATGCCGTTGCGTATCCCCGCGAAGACGATCGTCCTGGCCGCGTGCGGCTTGAGGTGTTCGGCAATCAGCTGCACGCCTGCGGACCTTACGAAGGCGACGCTGACGAGGACCAGCTTGACGCCATCAACCTGGACGAGATCGGCGACCGCCGAGACGTGGTTCTGGGGCGTCAGTCCCTGGAGGATGAACTTCGCTGGCACAGCAGCTCCTGAGGTGGCCGACTCCATGCCGGCACTCTCAACCGAGGATATTTCCTGGACTTCAGGAATCCTATCCTGTCGAACGCCATTCCTTGCCGTCCGCTATGCGATCATGGCGAACCGTCGGTCGACCCGTTTATCCCCGGATCAGCCCCGGCTCCGGTGCCACCGCATCGCTGCCCGGGAAGGCGGCCGCGACGGCGGCTTCGGGCAGATGCAGATGGTCGCGCAGCAGCGCCTTGGCCAGGGCGCGCAGGTCGCGCGTCGGCTGGAGGTCCCGATTGTCGAACAGGGCGGCGGGCTTGAGGCCGGGCCAATCCGCCAGCACCCGCCCGCCGGCCACCGCGCCGCCGGCCAGGAAGGCGGCGCCGCCGGTGCCGTGGTCGGTGCCGAGATTGCCGTTGACGCGCGCCGTGCGGCCGAATTCCGTCACGCACAGCACGGCGGTCTGCGCCCAGGCGGCGCCAAGCTCCGCCCGCAGCGCGGCGATCCCGCGGTCGAGCAGCAGCAGCACGGGGTCGATGCGCTGCGCCTGCCCGACATGCGTGTCCCAGCCGCCCAGCTCCATCGCCGCGATGCGCGGCCCATCCGCCCGCGCCAGCAGGCGGCCGGCAGCGGCGGCCAGGCGCGGAAAGCCGCCCGGCGCGTCGAACGGCGACGATCCGATGGCGCCGGCCGCATAGCCGCGCCCGCGCAGGCCTTCCTGCACCGCGCCGCCCAGCACCGGGTCGGCGTGCAGCAATTCGGCCATGCGCAGATACAAATCCGGCTCCGGGCGGGTGGCGCGGGGCGGGGCCCACATGCCGACCGGCCGGGTCCCACGCATCAGCAGCGGCAGATCGAGGCCGAGCGCAAGGCCCGGCCGGGCGGGGCGGCCGTCCTCCGGCAGGTGGTGCAGGGCGCGGTTCAGCCAGCCGGAATCGAGGCGCTGAGTCCCGCCCCCCTCCAGCAGATCCTGCCCGTCGAAATGGCTGCGGGTGCGATAGGGGCCGGCCACCGCCTGCACCGGCAGCAGCGCGCCTTCGCGGTACAAGCCATGCAGCGCGGCCATCCGGGGATGCAGGCCGAAGACGCCGCCGAGGTCGAGCACCCCGCCCTCCTGCCCCGGCTCCGGCAAGGCCAAGGCGCCGCGCAGCCCGGCATAGTCGGGGTCGCCATAGGGGACCACCACATGCAGCCCGTCCATCGCGCCGCGCAGCAGGATGACAACCAGGCGCCGGTCCATCGCCGGCGGGGTGGCGGCGAAGGCGAGGCGCGCCTGGCCGGCGGCGGCCACGGCGCCGAGGCCGAGCAGAAGGCCGCGGCGGCCGAGCTTGGGCAGATGGCTGCTCATCGGCGTTGCATCTCCGGGCTGACGAACAGCAGGGCCAGGGCGTCGCGCGTGCTGCCGGCGCGGCGCACCGCGGTGCGGGTTTCGGCGCTGGCCAGCGGGCCGAGCGCCACGTCCAGAACGCCCATCGGGTTGAGGCGGGCATGCCGCCCGGCCGTCTCGTACGCCAGGTCGAGGCGCTGCATCAGCGGCTCCGGCGCGGTCCAGCCGGCGGCGGTATCGGGCCAGCCATTGGGCTGCGGCGCGTTCCACAAGGGCTGGCCGAGTGCGGCCATGCCGGCCATGACCGGGCGTGGATCGGTGGCGCCGACCGCCCGGTGCAGCGCCAGCAGCCAATCCTGCGGCGAGCGCAGCTTCGACAGGGGATTCGCCCAGGCGGAGTCCAGCCGCAGCACGGCGCGCGTCGCGGCGCCGAGATCGCCGCCGGTCTCCTCCAGCACGCGGGCGATGGCGGCGACATCGGCTGGCGGCGGGCTGTCGGCCACGAAATGCCGCACCATCCGCCGCGCCACGAAGCGGTAGGTGGCCGGGTGGGTGCCGAGCATGCGCAGCGCGGCCTCATAGGCGTCCGGCCCCTCGGCGAAGCCGCGGCCGAGCAGGGTCTTGGGCCCGGGCTCATGATGGTTCGGCCGGAAGACCCTGTCGAAGGGCTCGCGGTGGCGCTCGACCCCCCAGCCGGTCATCAGCAGGGCGAATTGCGTTACGTCTGCCTGGGTATAGCCGCCCTCGGGAGAGAGCGTGTGAAGCTCCAGGATTTCGCGCGCCAGGTTCTCGTTCAGGCCGCGGCCGCTGCGTTTGCCGAAGGCGCTGTTGGGGCCGACCGAGGACACCTGGTCCAGATAGCACAGCATGGCCGGCGAACGGGCGGTGGCCAGCAGCATGTCCACGAAACGGCCGCCGATATGCGGCCGGATCACCTCCCGCAGGAAAGGCGTCATGCCCGCCGCCACGCAGAAGCCCCCGCGCTCCGCCACCGTGAAATGGTTGAGCCAGAAGGTGGTCAGGCGGTCCCGGAGCGGCTCGGCGCTGGTCAGCGTGTGGCGGATCCAGGCCGCCTGCTCGGCGCGGAGCAGCAAGGTGACGGGGCTCGGCTGGCCGGGCGCCGGCGGCATTTTGTCATGCGCCAGCCATGCGGCGAAGCCTTCCGCCAGGGTGGCCGGCGTCTCCCGCCCTTCGGGCGGCGCCAGCAGCGCCGGGTCCGTCGTGGTTTGGATATCGAGCCAGGCGAGAACATCGCCCGGCGGGGGCTCGCCGGCGCGTGGGCCAAGGCCGAAGCGCATCGCGGCTTGGTGGAAGGCTGGCTGCATGGGCGGCAGCCTGCCGGGAGAATGTGAACAAAAAGCGGCTTTCGCGCTCACACCCAGGTGAGCGCGGCCCGGATCATCCTTCGCCGTGGATCGCCCGCCACACCCGCTCCGGCGTGACCGGCATGTCGATATGCCGCACGCCATGCGCCGACAGCGCATCGACCACCGCATTCATCACGGCCGGCAGCGAGCCCGCGCAGCCAGCCTCCCCGCAGCCCTTGGCGCCGAGCGGGTTGGTGGTGGCGGGCACGGCGTGGCTGCCGAAGCCGATGCTCGGCACATCGCCGGCGCGCGGCAGCGCATAATCCATGAAGCTGCCGGTGGAGAGCTGGCCTTCCGCCGTATAGGCCACGTTCTCCATCAGCGCCTGGCCGATGCCCTGCGCGATGCCGCCATGCGCCTGGCCCGCGACCAGCAGCGGGTTCACGATCACGCCGAAATCGTTCATCGCGAAATAGCGGTCCACGGTGACGATGCCGGTCTCCGGGTCGATCTCCACTTCCGCCACGTGGCAGCCATTCGGGTAGGCCTGCGGCGCGGCGTCGAACACATGCGTGACGTCGAGGGTATTGGGCACACCCTCGGGGGCGGCGGCCACGCGCTTGGCGAGGTCCATGATGCCGATGCCGCGGTCGGTGCCGGCCACCAGGAAGCGGCCCTGGCCCTCGGCGTGCGGCTCGAACTCGATATCGGCGGTGGCGGTTTCCAGCGCCCAGGCAGCGGCTTCGCGGCCCTTGGCGATCACCAGGTCGGAGGCTTCCAGGATGGCGGCGCCGGAGGCCATCAGCGACTTGGAGCCGCCCGTGCCGCCGCCCGCGATCAGCTCGTCGCTGTCGCCCTGCAACAGGCGGATGCTGTGGAAGGGGATGCCGAGCGCCTGGTGCAGCACCTGGCCGAAGGCGCTCCAATGGCCCTGCCCGTAGTCGAGCGTGCCGGTGATGATGGTGACGGTGCCGTCCTTCTCGAAGCGGATGCCGCCCTGTTCCTTGGCGGGCGGCGCGGTGCATTCGAGGAAGTTCCCGATGCCGATGCCGCGCAGCATGCCCCGCGATGCAGCCTCCGCCTTGCGCTGGGCGAAGCCGGTGAAGTCGGCCGCTTCCAAGGTGCGGTCGAGCAGCTCGGAAAAATCGCCGCCGTCATACACGCTGCCGGAGGCCGCGGTGTAGGGCATCTGGTGCGGCTTGATGTGGTTCAGCTTGCGCATCGCGATGGGGTCGAGGCCCATCTCCCTGGCCGCGGCCTCGATCAGCCGCTCCATGAAGTAGTTGCCCTCCGGCCGGCCGGCGCCGCGATAGGCGGAGATCGGCGTCGTGTTGGTCAGCACGCAGCGCGTCGAGACCTCCAGCAGAGGCGTCGCGTAGTTGGACTGCACGTTCTTCATGAAATTGCCCGTGCCCATCAGCGGCGACACCGGCGAGAGATAGGCGCCCATATTGGCGAAGGAGGTCAGGCGCACCGCGAGGAAGCGGCCTTCCGCGTCGAGTGCGAGTTCCGCTTCGACTTCGTGGTCACGGCCATGCTGGTCCGACAGGAAGCTGCCCGAGCGTTCATCCGTCCACTTCACCGGGCGACCCAGCGCGCGCGCCGCGTGCAGCACGCACAAATATTCGGGATAGGCGTTGGCCTTCATCCCGAAGCTGCCGCCGACATTGCCCGTCAGGATGCGCACCTGGCCGTCGGGAACCCGGAGCACGTCCTTCGCCATCTGGCCGCGCAGGCCGAACACGCCCTGGCAGCCGACGCGCAGCACGAAGCGGTCCTCCTCGAAGCTGCCGATGGCGCTGCGGGGTTCCATCGCGGCCACGACGATGCGGTTGTTGCGGATGGCAAGCTTCGTGACATGCGCGGCACCCGCGAAGGCGGCGGCGACGGCGCCGGCATCGCCGAACTGGTAGTCCAGCACGGTGTTGTTCGGGATGGTGTCGTAAAGCCGGGGCGCATCCGGCGCGGCGGCGTCGCTGGCCCAGACCACGGCAGGGAGGTCCTCGATGTCGAGCATCACAGCCTCGGCCGCGTCCTTCGCGGCGTCGCGCGTCTCGGCCACCACGAAGGCCACCGGGTCGCCCGCGAAGCGCACCTTGTCGACCGCGAGGGCGTGGCGTTCCGTGGTGATCAGGGGCGAACCGTCCCGGTTCTTGAGCGGCATGCCGCAGCGCATCGGGCCATAGCCGGCGGCGGCGAGGTCAGCGCCCGTCCAGACGCCCAGCACGCCCGGCATGGCGCGCGCGGCCCCCGTATCGATGCCGCGGATCACGCCATGCGCGAAGGGGCTGCGCACCATCACGGCATAGGCCTGGCCGGGCAGCGCCTGGTCATCGGTGTAGCGGCCGCGGCCGGTCAGCAGCGTCGGGTCCTCGGCGCGCGGGACGGGCTGGCCGATGCCGAATTTCAGGCGCGTCGGGTCGAAGACGTTGGTGTCGGGCATGGGGAGGGGCCTCGGCGATGCTGCACTGCGGAAATGGGGTTTGCGGCTATGATGGGAAGGTTCAGCCGAGCCCGCCGGGTGTTTCGGCGATCCAGGCGGCCCAGTCGGCATAGGCGGATTGCGGCGTGAAGCGCGGCGACCAGCCGAAATCGGCGGCGCGGGCCAGCGCCATCACGCCGCGGGGGCGGGCCTCGTTGAGGCGGATGTTGGGCGCCGCGCCTTGCCGCGCGGAGAAGCCAGGGAAAGCGCGCGACAGGCCCTGCGCCGCCGCGACCCAATCCGGCGCCCAATCCCGCCCAGAGGCCAGATTCACCACCGGATGCGGCGGCGCGGGGTGGTCGAGCAGCACCAGCAACCCCGCCACCAGATCCCGGACATAGACCCAGTCATAGGCCGGGATCACCTCGGGAAACACCGCCGCCTCGCCGCGCGCGGCAGCCTGCGCGATCGCCAGATGCGCGCTCAGCGTGTCGCGCAGGCCGGTGTCGCGTTCCCACGGGCCAAAGGTGGCGCCGATCCGCGCGGCGACGGCGGACAGGCCCCACAGCCCCGCCAACCGTAGCCCTGCGCGCTCCACCGCGAATTTCGTCACGCCATACAGCGCGATGGGCGCGCAGGGTGTCGCGACCTCATCCAGCAACGCATGGGCATAGGCGCTCTCGCCATAGACGGCGGCGGAGGAGGGCAGCACCACCCGCCGCACGCCGCCGGCATCCCGCGCCGCCTGCAAGGTGGCCAGCACGGCGCCGAGGTTGACATCCAGCACCAGATGCGGATCGGCCGCTTCCCGCGCCGGGCCGGCGGTGATGGCGGCGAAGGGGAACACCCGGTCAATGGGGTGGGCGCGGAACAGGGCGGCCAGCGCCGCCGCGTCCCGCACATCGCCCTGCACCACCTCCAACCGGCCCGGCAAGCGGGCGAAGGCGGCGGCGGCCGGCGCTGGCAGCGCGGCTTCCTGGCCGAACACGACCACGGCCTCGCCCCGCGCCAGCAGCGCCTCCGCCAGGTTCAATCCGACGAACCCCGCGCCGCCGGTGATCAGCACCGCCCCCATCGCCACCCCGCCCTGCATCGCTGCCCCTGGTTATATCGGCGGAAGGCGCCCAGTAAGCCCGCATGCCCCAATCCAAGACAGTCGCCGTCATCGGCGCCGGCCCCGCCGGGCTGATGGCCGCCGAACGCATCGCCGCCGCCGGCCACGCCGTGACCGTGTTCGATGCCATGCCCTCGCCGGCCCGGAAATTCCTGATGGCCGGGCGCGGCGGGCTGAACCTGACGCATAGCGATCCGCTGGAGGCCTTCCTCGGCGCCTATCGCCCGCAGGCGCCAACCCTGCTGGACGCGGTGCGCGCCTTTCCGCCGAAGGCGCTGGTCGCCTGGTGCGAGGCGCTTGGCCAGCCGACCTTCGTCGGCAGCAGCGGGCGCGTATTCCCCAAGGCGATGAAGGCATCCCCCCTGCTGCGCGCCTGGTTGGCGCGCCTCGGCGCCGCCGGTGTCGCCTTGGCGGTGCGGCATCGCTGGGTGGGGTTCGCCGAGGGCGGCGCGCTGCGCTTCGACACGCCCGATGGCGTGCGGGAGGTGACGGCGGATGCCACCGTTCTGGCGCTCGGCGGCGCATCCTGGCCGCGGCTCGGCAGCGACGGCGCCTGGCCGGCGCTGCTGCCGGGCGTGCGCGTGAACCCCTTCGCACCCGCCAATATGGGCCTCGGCATCGCCTGGTCCGATGTGCTGCGGGACCGCCACGCCGGCACCCCGCTGAAGCGAGTCGCCGCGCGCTTCGGCGCCCGCACCCTCAAGGGCGAGGCGATGCTGACGCGCGACGGGCTGGAGGGTGGCGTCGTGTACCAGCTTGCCGCCGACATCCGCGAGGCGCTGGCCGCCGGCCCGCAGACCCTGCTTCTCGACCTGCGGCCGGACCTGACCCAGGGCGAGGTCAACCGCCGCATGGGCGACCGCCCGCGCGCCGAGAGCCTCGCGACCCAGCTCCGCAAGGCGCTGGCGCTGCCGCCGGTCTCCGTCGCGCTGCTGCAGGAAGCGCTGCATGGCGCGGCCGCCGGCACGCCGCCCGCCGGCCTGGTCAAGGCGCTGCCCTTGCGGGTGGAAAGCGTGCAGGGCCTGGCGCGCGCCATCAGCAGCGCCGGCGGCATCGCCTGGGATGCGGTGGACGCGCATGCGATGCTGCGCGCCCATCCCGGCGTGTTCGTCGCCGGCGAGATGCTGGATTGGGAAGCCCCCACCGGCGGCTGGCTGCTGCAAGCCTGTTTCGCGACCGGCACCCTGGCGGCGGAGGGGGTTTGCGCGCGACTGAGGTCGTCGATCGACGCGCGGACGGCGTAACCTGCCGAGCCGCCGGACTCCTCTGCGCCTTTTGGATCTGCTCGAGGGCGATCCGTGGCCTGGTGATGAACCCAATTTCGTCGGGTATGCCGGCCTGGCAGGTCGCGGAGAAACGGGGGGTTGCGGATGCGCGCGCGAATTTCCGCGCAAGACGGGACGGCATGTCGCAACGATATGGTGCATCACGGCCGGGCCGTGTCAGGGCCACGCGGCATGTCGCCCGGGGGTAGCGATGATGAGAACCATCATGCTCCCGCAAGGCACTGCCCCAGGCCTGCAGGATCGCGCCGCCTGCCGGCAGCTTCTGGTTACCGCGCCGCGCAGCACCGATGCCTGGGCCGCGCGGCCATGCATGTCTGCACCCCGAGCGACGGGCGCGGGATTTTCGCCACGCTGGTCGACGCCGCCTGGCGGACAGGGACGCTGGATCAAGGTGCCCCGCCCCCGTGGACGATTGGCGCGATCATGCTCGAACACCACCATGAACGGGCCGTGCGGGGCTGCCACAGGACCGGAAGCTACCGATCCGGTGATCCATGGGCCAACTCGCCCATGCCGTCTTCGAACGCCACGACCGGTGCCCAGCCGAGGCTGTCACGCAGATGGCGGGAATCGGCGGTGATGTGGCGCACGTCGCCCAGGCGGTAGCCGCCCGTCACCACCGGCGCCGGGCCAGCCAGCGCCGCTGCCAAAGCGTTCGCCATCTGCCCAACCGTCCGCGGCGTGCCGGAGCCGACATTGAAGGCGGCGACGCCCGGCCCCTGCTTCTCGCAGGCATCCACCGTGGCGGCGGCGATGTCGCGCACATGGATGAAGTCGCGCCGCTGCCCGCCATCCTCGAAGACGCGCGGCGCTTCGCCCCGGCGGAGCGCCGAGGTAAAAATCGCGGCGACGCCGGCATAGGGCGTGTCGCGCGGCATGCCGGGGCCGTAGACGTTATGATAGCGCATCATCGACACCGCCCCACCGGTCGCGCGTGCCCAGTTCTGCGCGTAGAATTCCTGCGCTGCCTTGCTGCTGGCATAGGCGTTGCGCGGGTCGAAAGGCGTGTCCTCACGCACCAGCTGCGGCGTCAGGCCGCGGCCGCAGATCGGACAGGGCGGCTCGAAATCGCCGGCCATCAGCGATGCCTCCAACCGCGGCGCCGGCGGCACCGGACCGTGTTCCGGGCACAGCGCCAGCCCTTCGCCATAGACCACCATGGAACTCGCCAAGGTGAGCCGCCCGATCCCAACCCGCGCCATGGCGGCGAAAAGCACGGCGGCGCCCACATCGTTGGATGCGGCGTAATCCGGCAGATCCTGCACGTCCACGCCCAGGCCGACCTTGGCGGCGAGGTGGATGACGGCGTCGATGCCGGTCAGCGCCCGGTCGCAGGCGGCGGGGTCGCGCACATCGGCCACTTGCAGTTCCACACCGGCGGGCGGCGACCATGGCCGGCCGTGATGCACGTCGGCCCGCAGCGAATCCATCACGCGGACCGTGTGGCCGCGCTTGAGCAGCACGGCCAGGGTGTGCTGGCCGATGAATCCGGCGCCGCCGGTGAGCAGTACCCGCATCAGGCGATCCCCCGCGCCGGCTGCCGCCGCAGCGCCGCGGCCAGGCGCAGGAAGGTGGTGCTGATCTTCCACGCCGCCTTCATGCCGGCGGTCAGGTTGCCCGAAACCTTGGATTGGCCGCCGCGTCGGCAACGGTGGTCCACCGCGATCTCGCGGCAGCGCAGGCCACCGGCGGCTGCACGCATCTGCATCTCGAGGTTCCATCCATAGCTGCGCTCGACCATGCCCAGCCGCGCCAGCGTGTCGGCGCGAATGGCGCGCATCGGCGACATGTCGGTGAAGGCGACCCCGTAGGCCTGCCGCAGCAACAACCCGGCGAGCCGGGCCGCCAGCACCTGCTGCGGCGTCAGGCTGCCTGCCTCACGCACGCCGCGCAGGCGGCTGCCCATGACGAAATCGGCCTCGTCGGCCATCACCGGCCCGACAACCGCCGGAATGAAGGCGGCCACGTCGGACCCGTCGCCGTCGAGGAAACACAGGATCGGCGTGCGCGCCGCAGCCACCCCGGCGGCGCAGGCACGCCCGTAGCCGGGGATGGGTTCGCTTACCACCCTGGCACCGGCGGCGCGGGCGACAGCGGCTGTCCCGTCGGTCGAACCGTTATCGACGACGATGACTTCGGCGACGTCCTGCTCCAGCACCTCGCGGACCACGTCGCCGATCGGCTCGGCCTCGTTGAGGCAGGGAATGATGACGGTGACTTGCATCGGCTATTGCGCCACCACCGCGAGGGCGCGGCGCTGCTCAAGGAAACGCCGCGTCGCCGGCGCGTCCTGCAAGGCCATGGGCGCGGGGGCGAAGCCGGGCGGGCGGCCTTCCATCTCGGCCTCCAGCATGGCGAAGGACTCCGCATCGTCGATGTCGTACCACATGTCGAGCACCACGGCGGGCAGGCCGATCTCCTGCGCACGTCGCATGGTCAGATCGAACAGCGCCTGCGTGCTCCAGGGCATGTCCTCGAACAGCCGGGCATGGAGGCGGGAAAGACCGATGAGGGTGTATCCGCCGTCGAAGGCGGGCGCGATCACCATCCGGTCGCCGCCCAGCACCGCCTCGACCGCGGCTTCCAGAATGGCGGGCGGCAGCGTCGGGCTGTCGGAATTGATCAGGATGGCGCCGGCATGGCCGGCCTTCAGCAGGTCATCGACGCCTTTGTGCAGGCGGGCACCCAGATCGCCCTCGCCCTGCAAGGTCAGGGCGAAACCCGGCAGCAGCCGCGACAGCTGGGCCTCGGTGCCGGCGGGGGTATACACCGCGCAGGGCCGCGCCGCGGGATGGCCGAGACCGGCGATGGTGCGACCGAGGTCGCCGATGAAACAGGCCGAAATCGCGGCGCACTCCTCCGGCCGCAGCGGCGGCGAAAGGCGGGTCTTCGACTTCCCGGGCGCGGGGGTCTTGCAGATGATGGCGACGGCCACTGTGCCGGCGGTTGTTGCCGCGATTGGGGGCATGCGGGTCTCCTGTGTCATGTCCGAGCCCGCCTGGCGGACCAAACCGCGTAGATCATGCCGCCGATCATGGCCGTGCTGTGCGCGGCATCGCGGATCCAGAACCGGATCGACGCGTCATCGGGGATGAGGTCGTAAAGCAGGAAAGCGCCGATCGTTGTCGCCCAGAAGGCGGGCGTGCCGAACAGCACCACGAAGGGCAGTGCCGAGAGGTAATACCAGGGATAGCCGGAGGACAGGAAGAACAGTCCGGCAAAGACCAGCCAGCCCAGTCGGCGCAGTCGCAGCGCCAGGTCATCATTGTCGGCAAAGCTCAGCCGCAGCGCCAGGACGCCCAGCAGCGCGAGCCCGCCCGCCAGATACAGGGGCACGATCCAGGGCGCCGGCCCGAAGACCTGCCGGGCCAGCAAGACCAGCCAGAAGGCGTTGCCATCGGACAGGCTCTCCTCCTGCGCATAGCCGCCGGCGAAGGCGAACATGCCGGTGCCGACCGAGAGATAGGGCAGGTAGACAAGAACCACGACAGCGACAGCGACCACGGGCGCCCGCCAGTCCCAGGGCCTCCAGGCGAAGGGCAGCGCCAGCGCGGCCAGCGGCTTCATCATCGCGGCCGCCGCGATGGCCGCGGCGCCCAGGACCGGGCGCCGCACGACCGCCACCAGCCAGATGCCCAGGACCGCCGTGGTCACCATGGGCCCGTCGATATGGGCGCTGCCGGCGATCTCCCAGATCGCCAGCGGATGCCACGCCCAGGCGACGATCCGCTGGACCGGCTGCCCGATGCGTCGCAGCAGGTCGATCAGCAGCCAGATGGTCGCGCCCTCCAGCACCACGAACCAGATCCGGATGTTGGCCAGGCTGTCACCCACCCGGCCGATCACGAAGAACAGCATCTGCGCCGCGGGCGGGTAGATCGTGACCGCGTAATCGGCACGGTTGATGTTGGGGTAGATCAGGGCGTCGCGCAGGAAGGCCAGCTCGGGTGCCGCGGGAATGTAGCGGTAGGGGTTGATGCCCTGGCCTTGCACCCGCCCATCCCAGACATAGCGAAAGGCATCTGTGGACAGGAACGGATATTCCAGCATCGGCGGGATGCGCATCGCGAGGCCCGCCAGCAGGATCAGCATCAGGGCGGTGCGCGCGGGCACGCGGGTGGCGAGCGGCACCGCCATCATGCACAGCCCGCCCTGCGCCAGGGCTACGGCATTGAACGGCAGATCGCCCCACGCCGCATGCAGCCGAGGGGCGGCCAGCATCAAGGCGAAGATGCCGGCGCCGACAGCGGCCAGGCCCAGGACATGTCGGTGCTCGGTCACGCTCCGGGGCATCGGTTTCTCACAGCCTATGGCAGCGCTTCGACGCAAGGGGCGATAAGGTTCCGCGCCGATGTCGGGGTGAACCCGCAGCCGTCATCGCCCCAGCCTGAGGGTAGGCTCGATTGCCATCCCACGTCATCTCCTGCCCGCCCTGCCGCGCATTCTTGCCGTGCCGTTGCCGGCGAAGGCATCGCCCAGGCCGCCAGCGGCCAGTCGGCGCGACACCTGCGCCGGCGGGATCGTCGGAACGCCGGTCGAACGGATGTCGCGGATCGACCGCGCCGGGCACCGCCACCGTCAACCCGCCATCGCGCCGGACGGCGTCCTGATCGTGTTGCGCGGACCGGAGGCGCCGCTGGCCCTGCCGCGCTGGCATGGGCACCCGGGAAATATGCACCAGACCTTTACCCTGGCATGGCAGGCTGGCGAGACCTACCCGATCGAAGCGACCAGGAACTCAGGGACCAGGAACTCAGGGACAGGGATCGGACCGCAGCAGGGCTGCCGAGGGAGTTCCGCATGGACATCGTCAACGGCTATCCCTGCCGCGACTGCGCGGATGTGGCGCTCGCCAAACGCAACGTCGATCCGGCGAAGCCGCGGCAGGCGATTGAACCACCCAACGCCGAGGCCGCGGCCGGCCTGCGGCCGACAATGCCCGCGTCCGACCCGCGCCGGCTGCTCGATGTCTTCGCCTGACCAGCTGATACCGCCCGACGCCGGGTCGGTCCCGTCGAAGCATCCCAACCTGGACCGCGCGCGCAGGTGCCCCCCGGCGGACCCTGGCGGAGGAGTTCGGTGCCTGGAGCTTTGGCCATCACCGGTGCCGCCGCCCGGCAGGTGATCGACCACCGACCGTGCAGGCCCATCGCCGCGCTGCGGGCGGAAAAGGCGGGCTCATCGCCAGGGTCTTGGCCGTTCGGGCGATGGCGTCCCGACCAGGCTCCAGGCCGACACCAATGTCGCCGATACCACTGCGGCCGATACCAACGGGGCGAGCCCGACCGTCAGCAAGGAACCGGCCGGCCATGCGACCTTCCACCCGCGGTCAGCCCGGGCATCTCGGGCGTGCTGGCCCTGCGAGGCATCATCGTGCCGTCGAACATCCGCAGGGCAGCGCGCCGGCACGCGCGGGGCGACGACCTGCCCCGACACGCACGGGCCGTTGCTTCGCGGGCCGCGGCGGCCGCAGCGCGGCAGCCCCGGATGGCCACCTCACCGGCGAGCGGTCACGATGGTCGTGCAGGCGCTTTCGAGCTTCGGCAGGTCGCGCAGCGGGGCCATGCGGATGTGCAGCCGCCGCTCGTCGCCGCGCACCACCGGGCAATAGGGGTCCGGCTCGTCCAGCGCCTCCATCAGCCGCCGCCGCCCGGCACAGCCGCCGCCGCAGGTGGCGCGATGCGCGCAGGGTTCGCAGGCCGCCGGCACCGACCGCGCCGCGACGAAGGGCGCCGTCTCCACGATGCCCTCCCCCGCGCCCAGCAGCAGGTCGAGCGGCGCGCCGCCACCCGGCCAGTAGACGCAGGGCTGCACGGTCGCGCGCGGTGTCACGCGCACCGTCGCCACGCCGCAGCCGCCCTGCCGGGGCGGCAGGCCCGCCATGGCACGCACCAATGGCTCGCCGACGGCAATGGCATCGGTCTCGGCGAACAGCTTTGTGAAGCCATCCCAGTATTCATCATAGGTCAGCGCGTAGCTGTCGCTGCGCACCGATTGATAGACGTTGAGGCGCAGCGGCGCGTCGAAGGCGGCCGCGACCTCGGCGATCTCGGACAGGCGCAGGTAATTGCTGCGCATCATCACCGCGATGATGGTGACGCCCACGCCAAGCGCGCGGCAGCGGCGCGCCTGGCGCTGGATCAGGTCCCAATTGCCCGCACCGCGCTGCGCGTCCTGCTCCTCGCGCGTCGGGTAGTCGAGCGAGAATTCCACATCGGCGAAGCTGCGCAGCTCCGCATCCTCCAGCAGCTCGGTCGAATGGCCGTTGGAGGTGATGGTGAGCTTCACGGGCTGGGTGCGGAAATAGCCCAGCATGTCGCGGAATTCCGGGTGCATGCCGTTCTCGCCGGTGCCGAGGTTCACCGAGCGCACCGGCAGGCTGTCGAGCACCGCGCGCACCTGGTCGAGGCCCAGGCGGTCGGTTCGCGTCGGATCGCGATAGCAGAAGGCGCAGGCGAGGTTGCACTCATTCGTCAACCCCAACCCGAGGGAGAAGCGCCGGTCCACGGCCGCCAGCGCTTCAACGCTCATGGTCTTCGCTCCCGGTCGGGACTACGATTCGGTCATGCATCAGCCAACCCCCCTTGCGCCTGTTCATCCTGGCACACCGGAACCGGTTCCGGCGACCCTGCAACCCGACCAGGACGCCGCGCGCTGGGACCAGCATGCGGCGGCCTATGAGGTCGTGTTCGAAAACCTGACCGATTCCTTCGCGGCCCATGCGCTGGACCTGCTCGAGCCACTGGGCGGGGCGGCGCTGCTGGACCTTGCCGCGGGTGCGGGCGGCGCGGCGCTCCAGGCGGCCGCCCGGGGGGCGCGCGTAACGGCTTTCGACGCATCGGCCGCGATGGTTACGCGCATCCTCGCGCGTGGCGCCGATTTGGCGATCGAGGCCGGTCAGGTGGATGCGCGACTGCCGCTGCCGCGGCCCGACGCCGCCTTCGACGCCGCCCTCTCGTGCTTCGGCGTGGTGATCCTGCCGGACCCGGTGCCGGCCCTGCGCGAACTCCACCGGGTCTTGCGGCCGGGGGGGCGGCTGGCCGTGGTCACCTGGACCGAGCCGGGCCGCTATGAGCTCGCGGCGCGGCTTTGGGCCGCGGTGGCCCGCGTGCGCGGTGCCCCGCCGCCGGCCGGGCCGGTGCCGGCACAGCTGCGCTACGCCGAACCGGACGCCCTCGCCGCGCTGCTGCATGCCGGCGGGTTCGAGGGTGCTGCGATCACGCGGGTGGAGGCGAAGCTGCGCGCGCCCTCGGCCCGCGCGCTTGCCGCGGCACTCGACTTCGCGCCGGGGATGGCGGCGCTGCTCGCTGGCCTCGGCGCCGACCGGGCCGCCGTGGAAGCGGCCTTCGCCGAGGCGCTGGAGGCCGAGCAGGGCCTGGGTCCGGTGGCACTCGGCGCCGTGGCGCAGATCGGCCTCGCGATTCGTGCGTAACCTTTCGGCATGCGCGGACGAAAGGCTGCCTGCGATGAAGAAGTCCCTGCGATGAAGGACACAATGATGCACGCCCGCCGCCCCCTGCTGACGCTGCTTGCCGGCGCCGCTCTGGCACAACCCGGCCTGGCCCGGCCTGCCTTGGCCCAGGCCCCCGCCCGCCTGGTCTTCACCGCGATCCCCGACCAGGACGAGACGCGCCTGGTGGAACGCTTCCGCCGGGTCGTCGCCTATCTGGAGCGAACGCTGGGCGTGCCGGTGCTCTATGTCCCGGTGAAGACCTATGCCGCGGCCGTCACCGCCTTCACCAACAACCAGGTGCAGATGGCCTGGTTCGGCGGCCTGACCAGCAGCCAGGCGCGCCGTGCCGTGCCGGGTGCGGAGGCCATCGTCCAGGGTGCGGAGGACGCGGCGTTCTTCAGCTACTTCATCGCCAATGCCAGCACCGGGCTGACCCGGTCGGAGACTTTCCCGGCCGGGATCGCCGGGCGCAGCTTCACCTTCGGCTCGCGCGGCTCCACCTCGGGCCGGGTCATGCCGGAACACTTCATCCGCCAGCATTTCGGCCGCGCGCCGGACCAGATCTTCTCCCGCGTCGGCTTTTCGGGCGACCATTCGCGCACCATCCAGCTGGTGCAATCCGGCGCCTTCGAGGTGGGCGCGCTCGACTTCACGGTCTTCGACCTGGAAAGCCGCCTGGAACGCGTCGATGCGACCAAGGTCCGCGTGATCTGGCAGACACCGCGCTTCCCCAACTACAATTGGACCATCCGGGGCGATGTGGACGCCCGCTTCGGGCCCGGGTTCAAGGATCGGGTGCGGGCGGCGCTGCTTGCCATCGACGACCCTGCGATCCTGGAGATTTTCCCGCGTTCGCGCTTCATCCCGGCGTCCAACGCCGAATACGCACCCATGGAAGCGGCCGCACGCGCACTCGGCGTGCTGGATTGACCGTCGCGGCGGCACTTCTGGAACTGCGCGACGCCACGGCGGGCTATGCCGGGCGGGCGGTGCTGCACGGGCTCGACCTGACACTGCGTCCGGGCGAGCATGTCGCCATCCTCGGGCGCTCGGGCGCGGGGAAATCCACGCTGCTGAGCCTGCTGTATGAGCGCCTGAGCGACCGCGCGGCGCTGATTCCGCAGGCGGCGGCGCTGGTCGGCACGCTCAGCGTGTTCCACAACGTCTATATGGGCCGGCTCGATCGGAACCCCGCCTGGCGGAACCTGCGGATGCTGGCCTTTCCGGAGCGCGCCGAAGTGCATGCGGTGCGTGCTGTCCTGGAGGGCGTGGGCATGCAGGATTTCCTGTTTCGCCGGGCCGGCGCGCTGTCCGGCGGGCAGCAGCAGCGCGTCTCGGTCGCGCGCGCGCTGTACAATGGCCGCCCGGTGGTGATCGGCGACGAACCGGTCTCGGCCCTCGACCGCCTGCAGGGCGCCGAGGTGCTGCGCCGCCTCGCCGCGCGGCACGGGACGATGGTGCTGGCGATGCACGATATCGGCCTCGCCCTGGCCCATGCGCGGCGCATCCTGGTGTTGGATGCGGGGCGCATCGTGCTGGACGCGCCCGCCGAAAGCCTGACGATCAGCGACCTGCTGCCGTTCTATGGTTGAACCCGCACGCCTGGGCTACGCCCGTGCCACGCTGTGGTTCCTGCTGGCGGCGGTGGTCGCGCTGCTGGCCGCCGATATGGCGGTGGCCTCGCTTGACCCCTGGGCGGAGATGCGGCGGCTGCTGGCCGGCATCCTCTGGCCCGAATGGGCTGCCCTCGCCGGGCGCAGCGTGGTGCTCACGGTGGCTTTCGCGGTGCTCGGCGTGGCGCTCGGTGCCAGCGCGGGGTTGGCGCTTGCGCTCGGCTTCCATCGGTTCGGCGCCATCCGGGCCCTGGCCGCGGGCCTGCGCTCGGTGCACGAACTGTTCTGGGCGCTGTTGCTGATGCAGGTGGCGGGGATTTCGCCCGTGACCGGCATCTTCGCCATCGCCATTCCCTATGCCGGCATCTTCGCCAAGGTCTTCTCCGAGATCATCGAGGAAGCCGACCTCAGCGCCGACCGCGTGCTGCCCAGTGGCACAGGCGTGGTATCGCGCTTCGCCTATGCGCGTATTCCGGTGCTGGCCGGGCCGTTCGGCACCTATCTGCTCTACCGGCTGGAATGCGGCATGCGGTCCACGCTGGTGCTGGGCTTCATCGGCCTGCCGACGATGGGGTTCGAGCTGGAAAGCTATTTCCGCCAGGGCCGCTACGCCGAAGCCGCGGCCTTCGTCGCGGTGTTCTTCCTGCTGATCGGCACGCGGCGGCTCTGGGTGCGGCCGGCGACGCTGCCCTTCCTGATCATCGGCAGCGTCGTCGCCCTCGCCTTGCTGACGGAGCCACTGCATGGCGACAGCCTGTGGCAGAATCTTTCCCGCTTCCTGGGCCAGGACATCGTGCCGCGGCCGTTGCGCAATGCCGATCTCACTGACTTCGCCAGCTGGGGGGCGTTGCTCGCCTGGCTGTGGCCGATCCTGCGCGACCAGGCCTTTCCGGGGCTGGTGAACACCCTGGTGCTGTCGCAGATCGCCCTGGTCGCCAGCGGCCTTCTCGCGCTGGTGCTGTTTCCGCTGGTCTGCCGCGCCTTTGCCGGCGTGATCGGGCGCCCGTTCGGCCGCGTCGCGCTGGTGGTCATGCGGTCCACGCCGGAATACATGCTGGCCTATGTGCTGCTGCAGACGCTCGGCCCCTCGATGCTGCCGGCCGCCATCGCGCTGGCGCTGCACAATGGCGGGATCATCGGCTATCTGCTCGGCCGGCACGCCGACGCCTTGCCGTATCGGGCGGATGCGCCGCGCGGGCTCGACCTTTACGTGTACGAGACATTGCCGCGGCTGTATGGCCAGTTCCTGGCCTATGCGCTGTATCGGTGGGAAATCATCGTTCGGGAAAGTGCCATCTTCGGCATTCTGGGCGTGCTGACGCTGGGCTATTACATCGACGCCGCGATCGCGGAGTTGCGGCTGGACACGGCGGTGATCCTGATCGCGATCACCGGGCTGCTCTCGCTCGGCATCGACGCGCTGTCGCGGGGCCTGCGCCGCAGGCTGCGCATCGAGGATCGGCCGGTGCGCCTCTCCGTCGCCGCCGACACGACAAAAGGATCGCGCGCATGCGCATGAATGCGGGCCCGGTGGTCAAGGATGTGGTGCTGGTGGGTGCGGGGCACGCCCATGTCGCCGTGCTGCGGAATTTCGGCATGAGGCCGCTGCCGGGCGTGCGCCTCACGCTCATCACGCGCGAGGTGGATACGCCCTATTCCGGCATGCTGCCCGGCCACATCGCCGGTCACTACACGGCCGATGAACTGCATATCGACACCGGGCCGCTGGCGCGTTTCTGCGGCGCCCGGCTGTATCAGGACGAGGCGGTCGGGCTGGATGTGGTCAACCGGCGCGTTGTCTGCCGCGACCGCCCGCCGGTGCCCTACGACATCGTCTCGCTCGACATCGGGTCGCGGCCCAACACCGCCGCTGTGCCGGGGGCCGCCGAACATGCCCTGCCGGTCAAGCCGATCGACGGTTTCCTGCCGCGCTTCGAGGCCTTGCGCGCGCGCGTGCTGGCGGGCCGTTCGCGCCACATCCTGCTGGTCGGGGCCGGCGCCGGGGGTGTGGAGCTTCTGCTGTCGGCCGAGTATCGGCTGCGGCGGGATCTGGCCGCGGCGGGCGGTGACGGCGCGTCGCTGCGCTTCACCGTTCTGGCCTCCGGCCCGGATGTGCTGATGGCCTTCCCCGCGGCCTTCCGCGCCCGTTTCCGCACCGTGCTGGCGGCGCGCGGCATCGCGGTCGAGACCAATGCGCGCGTCGCCGCCGTGCAGGCGGATGGCGTGGTGCTGGCCGAGGGCGGCCGGCGCATCGCCGCCGACGAAATGCTCTGGACCACCGAGGCGGCGCCGGCATCCTGGCTGACCGAGACCGGCCTCGCACTCGACCCAGGCGGCTTCCTGCGCGTCGATGCCATGCTGCAAGCCGTGGGGCGGCAGGATGTGTTCGCCGCCGGCGACACGATCGCCTTCGACCCCGCACCCATCCCGCGCTCCGGCGTCTATGCCGTTCGCGCCGGCCCGGTGCTGGCCGACAATATCCGCGCGGCGCTGACCGGCGGCGCGCTGCGCGCCTACAAGCCGCAGCGCGACGCGCTGTATCTGGTCTCGACCGGCACGCCCCATGTCATCGGCACGCGCAACGGGCTGATCTTCGGCGGCGGCTGGGCCTGGCGGCTGAAGGACCGGATCGACCGCCGCTTCATGCGCCGCTTCCAGCACCTGCCCGAAATGGCCGGGCCGGAAGCCGGGCCGGCCTCGCCACTGGCCGACAAGGCGGCGCTGCGCGACATCTCGGCGATCGCCATGCGCTGCGGCGGCTGCGGCGCCAAGGTGGGTGCGACGGTGCTGTCGCGCGCGCTCGGCATGATCGAACCCCATCCCCGCCCCGAAGTACTGGTCGGCCTGGCCGCGCCGGATGACGCGGCGGTGGTGGATACCGGCGGCCCCCTACTGTCGGTGCAGACGGTGGATTATTTCCGCGCCATCGTGGACGACCCGTGGCGCTTCGGCATGATCGCCGCCAACCACGCGCTGGGCGACATCTACGCCATGGGCGGCGAGCCGCAGACGGCGCTCGCCATCGCTACCATCCCCTATGGCCTGGAAGCCAAGGTCGAGGCCGACCTCTCGGCCATGATGGCGGGCGCCAACGCGGTGCTGCGCGATGCCAATTGCGCGCTGGTCGGCGGCCACACCAGCGAGGGCGCGGAACTGTCGCTCGGCTTCGCGCTGAACGGGCTGGTGGCGCGCGACGGCTTCCTGCGCAAGGGCGGGCTGCGGGCCGGCGACGCGCTGATCCTGACCAAGCCCATCGGCACCGGCACGCTGCTGGCGGCCGACATGCGCGGCCTGGCCCGCGCCCGCTGGGTGCAGGCGGCGATCCGGCACATGTGCCTCTCCAACCGGCGCGCCGCCGAGGTGCTGGCCGGACACGGCGTCGGTGCCGCGACCGACGTCACCGGCTTCGGCCTGCTCGGCCATCTGGTCGAGATGACGCGGGCGAGCGCGGTGGATGCGCGGCTGGTGCTGGACCGCATCCCGATGCTGGAGGGCGCGCGCGAAAGCGTGGCGCGCGGCGTGTTTTCCTCGCTGCAACCGCAGAACGTCCGGCTGCGGCGCGCCGTGCGCGACCTGGATCGGGCGCAGGCGCTGCCGGATTTTCCCCTGTTGTTCGACCCCCAGACGGCTGGCGGGCTGCTGGCCAGCGTGCCGGCCGGCCGGGCCCAGGCCTGCATCGCGGCGTTGCGCGCGGCCGGCTACGACCGGGCGGCGGTGATCGGGCACATCCTGCCACGCTCCGATCTGCTCGAGCCCATCGAACTGGTGCAGACCGCGCCGGCCAGCCTGCCGGCGACAGCGGAATTCGCCGGCGCATGACCTCGCCGCTGATCCAGGCCAAGGATGTCGCGGCACCTTCGGTATTCCTGCCCGCGGCGCTGCTGCGGGAGGCGCGGCGGCAGAAGGGGCTGCCCGACACGCCCGTGCCGGCGGTATGCCTGCTCGATCCGGATGGCGACATCGTGGCCCATCTGCTGCGCCGCGGTGCGGCGCGCCGGCACCCCGGCTGGGCCTGCTACCACACCGAACTGCTGACCTTCGCGCTGCCCGGCCTGGCGCAGCCGCTTGGGGTGATCGGGCGGGCGGTCGGCGCCTCCTTCGCGGTGCTGCTGGCCGAGCAGCTGTTCGCCAGCGGCTGCCACACCCTGCTCAGCATCACCTCGGCCGGCCGCATCGCCGAGGATTTGCCGGCGGCGCCGCATTTTGTGCTGATCGATCGCGCCTGGCGCGACGAGGGCACCAGCCACCACTATCTGCCGCCAAGCGCCTTCGCCGCGATGCCCGAGCCGGCGCTGATCGACCTGGCCGCCGCCGCACTCGCGGCGGGCGCGCCGGATATCACCGTGCTCCGCGGCGCCACCTGGACCACCGACGCGCCCTTCCGGGAGACGGCCGCGGCGATCGCGGCCGCGCGTGCCGCCGGCTGCCTGGCGGTCGAGATGGAGGCCGCGGCGCTGTATGCCTTCGCCACCGCCCTGCGGCGCCGCGTGCTGTGCCTGGCGCATGTCACCAACGCCATGGGTCAGGATGAAGGCGATTTCGAGAAGGGCGAGGCCGATGGCGCGACCGAGGCGCTGCGGCTGCTCAGCGTGCTGTTGCGCGGCTGGCCGCAAGAATGCTGAACGCCCGCATCGCGCGGCCTAGAGCCCGTTCACTTCGACCGTACACGGCCGAAGTGAAGTCCGTGCTCTAGAAACAACAAGCCATAGAGCACGAAATCCGTCCAACAGGACGGATAGTGCTCTAGAAGGAGTGACCACCGATGCGTACCGATCCCTTCACCGACACGCTGTTGTTCTTCGCCGGACAACACCCGGACCAGCAAGTGCTGGGCGTCTATAACTGGTTCCTTCTGGCGCTGTTCTACGCCCTGCTCATCGGCAGCGTCGTGATCGCACGGCGCAGCTGGCAGGCCGACCCCGAGCAGCGCAGCGTGGCGCATCTGTGGACCTGGGTGGCGCGGACCATGATGGGCGCGATGTGGTTCCAGGCTTCGCTGTGGAAGCTGCCCTTCCCGCAATCGGACGGCTTTCTGGGCTGGACAAGCGGGATCATCGAGCACGCTGCCTTCGGCTGGCATCGCGCCTTGGCGGCCGAGGTGCTGGTGCCGCAGCTGTTCTACCTGCAGATCATCGCCTACAGTGCCGAGCTGTTCTTCGCGGTCAGCCTGATGCTGGGCATCGGCGTGCGGCTGGCGAGCCTGCTGGCCATCGGCTTCGTCCTGCAACTCTGGCTTGGCCTCTATCGGATGCCCATCGAGTGGCCGTGGCTGTTCTGGTTCATGATCTTCACGCATGGCTTGTTCATCGTTCACCACGCCGGCCGCAGCCTCGGCCTCGATGGCCTGCTGCGGCGCCAGAATGCCGCGGTCCGGCCCGTGACGCATGGGCACGGCACGCCATCCTGAGGCGGCCGGAGGGTATCTTCGATGTCGGCCACGGAAGCTGGATCATCGCCGGTGCCCGGCGGCGGCATCCGGCGGCTCTACCTGATCCGCCATGGGGAGGCAGCGACTGTCGTGCCGGACGGCCTTGTCGGCGATCCGTGGTTGGCGCCGCTGACGTCGCGCGGGCGCGCGCAGATCGGCGACCTCGCCGAGGCCCTGTCGGCGTGCGGCCTCGATCTTCTGGTCACATCGGCCGTGCCGCGGGCGCTGGAAACAGCCGCAATCCTGGCCGGCCGCACCGGCCTGCGGCCTGTCGTGGAGGAGGCGCTGAACGAATTGCGCGCCGGCGAGGTGTTGGCCGGGCCGCCGGAGGAAGTCCGACAGGCGATACGGGAGGCCTACCGGGAGGCCGGGCGACCCGGCGCACGTTTTCTTGGTGGTGAGTCGTTTGCGGCGTTCGGCCAACGCATCGAGCAAGGCCTGAACCGTGTCCTGGAAGCGCCAGGCTGGACACGCGCAGCCGTCGTCACTCATGAACCCGCGATACGGTATGTCTTGGCGCGATGCCAAGGGCTCGGCCTTGCCGGCCTTGCTGCGTTCCAGGCGGGGAGCGCTTCGGTCAGCATTCTGGAGTGCCTGCCGGGGGCTTTCGCGGCTGGCGCGGCGACGCTTCGGCTGACGAACGGCACCGGCTTCGACGCCCTGCATATGCCATGACAGGGTCGGCGCCCGGCAGTTTGCGGAAAACCCGGCATTTTGCGGAAAAACGGCGCGAAAGCCCGCTCCCCCGTTTCGTATGGGGGGACGGGCACTTTTTCGCAGCCTGCCGAAGCTCAGGCCGCGCTCGCCAGGGTGCGGGCGGCGGAGGCGGGCTTCTGGAGCATGGCGAAGCTGCCAAGCGCGCGCCCGCGGCCATAGACGCGCTTCTGCGCCACGTCGCGGTCCGAAACGGCGCCGAGCACCGCGTCCAGCGCCCCCGGGCCGCGCCATTGCGTGCGCCAATCCATGAACGCATCGAGATAGGCGGCATCGGGCAATTCGCGGGAAAAGCTGGCGAAGACCAGCTTCCCGCCGGGCTTGAGCGCCGCGAAGGCCGCGCGGGTCAGGCGGGTGGCGCCGACATCATCCAGCGCATCATACATCGTCGGGATGCAGATCAGGTCGAACCGGCCGAGGCTGGCGGGGCGGGAGACGAAGCGGCTGAACCCGCCCATCACCGCCTCCACACCGGCATGGGTCGCAAGCGTCGGCAACGCCCGGGCATCGGGCTCCAGCGCGACCCAGCGCGCCGGGCGCGTGGCCTGGGTCAGGGATTCCGCCACCCGAAGATGACCGGCGCCGATGCTCAGCACGGCGGCCTGCGGGTTGGCGCACGTGGCCTGCTGGATGGCGGCGCGGAACCCGCGCAGGCGTTCGCGGGCGGCGGCGGGCGTGGCCGCTGCGTAGACCGCGGCGTGCACCTCCCGCCCGAGGCGCGTGGCACGGGCCAGGACCGGCTTCTGGCTGGCATGGCCGAACATCAGGTCGAACAGCACGGGGTCCGCCGGCAGATGGCGCTGGCGATCCCAGGCGCCGAGCGTGAGCGGGTCTTCCAGCGCCAGCGCGGCGATTTCGGTGCCCCGCAACCACCGGCGCACGGCCAGCCATTCCGTGGGCGGCAATTGGGCGCGCAACAGGCGCAGCGTGCCGACCAGTTCCGGCCAAACGAAATGCGCCCAGCCGGGCGCACCAACCCAGTCGCGCCAGCGCGCGATGCTGCGCTCCAGCGCCTCGCGTCCATCAGCCACGGGAAAGTGAAGCAGTTTCGCCGTCATCTTCACGCTCTGTTGTATACGAGTATCCAATCCGCGACGCACCCTCCCCGCATCCCCAAAATTGATGACGCCGATGTCAGCAACCCTACATGTCACGCATGGACACCGGCCCACGACGCAACCTTGCTGCGCCAGACGACGAAAGCCTGCAAAAGCTTGTGCTTGCGCTGTATGCGGCGGCTGTCGAGGGCGCCGATATGGGCGGGGCGACAGCGGCCACCATCCAGGCGATCGGCGGTCATTGCGGGTTGCTGCAACTCCTGGATGTCAAGACCCCCGGGCTTCCTCAGTCCGAGGTTGTGGCCGTCCATAATCACGATCCCGTGATATCGTCCGCCTATGCGTCCCATTGGGTGCACCACGACCCCTGGGTGCCGATCGGGCTCGCCCATTTCGAAGCGGTGGTGGAGGTGGACCGGCTGCTGCCCTTCGATGCCTTCCGCCGCACACCCTTCTACAACGAGGTCGGCAATCGGCTGGATGCGGCGCATTGCGTGCTGCTTCCCTATGATTTCGGACAGAACCTGGTTGGCGGGCTCGGCGTGCAGCGCAGCCAGCGCCAGGGGCCCTTCACCGACGCCGATCTGCGCCGCGCCGCCTGGCTGCAGCCGCATCTGCGGCGGGCGCTGGCGGTGCGGGCGCGCCTGGGTGCGCCAGGCAGCCTTCCCCTCGGCAGCCAGCGCCCGGGCCAGAACCCCCACCCGCCCCGCGCCGCCCTCGCCGGCGGGCCTGGCGCGCAGGGGGCGGAGGCGGTGGTGGAGGCGCTGCGCCAGCCCTCCGCGACGCTCGACGGCAGCGGGCGGCTGGTTGTCGCCAACCCGCCCCTGCGCCGGCTGCTGGCACGCGGCGATGGCATCATGCTCGATGCCTCGGGGCGGATCGTGCTGGCCGACCGGGAGGCCGACCGGGATTTCGCGGGTGCGGTGACGGCGGGTGTCGCCGGGCCGTCCCGCACCGGCGCCGATCTCGCGGCGCGGCGGCCCTCCGGCGCCCCGCCGCTGCTGCTGTCGCTGACCCCCCTGCGCGGCCCCGGGGCCTTGTTGCAGGTGACCGCACCCGAGCCGCCCGCATCGCTGCCGCCCATCGCGCAGCGCTACCGGCGGATGTTCCGGCTGACCGAGGCCGAGGCATCGGTCGCCGTCCTGCTCGCCGCGGGCCTGCCGCCGGCGGAGGTGGCGGCGAAGCGCGGGGTCTCGTTGCACACGGTCCGCTTCCAGATCCGCAGCATGGTGGACAAGACCGGTGTGGCCAGTCTGCGGGCCCTTGTCGCGCTGCTCAGCCGCAGCGCGTGACCCGGGTCCGAACCTGATCATCCACCGGCCCCTGGCCGCCCTGGCGGGGGGGGGCTGGAGTGCCGGAAATTCCCGCGGCACGCAGACTGGGTGGTTGGGGCGCCAGGATTCGAACCTGGGAATGGCGGTACCAAAAACCGCTGCCTTACCGCTTGGCGACGCCCCAGCCCGCGCGGCAGGTAGCGCGGTTGCGGGCAGGGTGCAATGCGCGGCCCAGGGCAACCGCGCGGCTGTTCACCAGCCCTTCACCGCCCCCTGGCATAACGGCGATGCGGGCTTGCCCCGCGCCGCCCCGCAACATGCGGAGGGCAGGTCCGAACGGCATCCCCGCGGCAAGACGCAGCCCCGGATGCCGTGGCGGGCCAGACCGGACACCCGGATTCCATCCACGCATGTGCTGGCTTTGCCTGGCAGGCACCCCGCAATCCGCGGGCGGCCGCGCCGCGGCGGGCGGGCTGGCGGAGGCGGCCGATGGCCCCGCCTCCACCGCCGCGCGCTTCCACGTCACCGTGACCGGCCAGGCAGCCGTGGACGGGCTGTTCACCGGCTACGCCTGGGCGTCGAACGACCCCGTCTCCTTCGCCTTCACCGACAGCGCCTCCGATTACGAAGGCGGCTATGGCAATGCCGAGCCCACGCGCGGCTTCGGCAGCGTCAGCGCCGCCATGCAGGCGACCATCCGCAAGGTCCTGCTCGGCAACGACGCAGCCGGGGCCATGGCGGGCCCGGGATCCCCCGGGCCGTCGGTGCTGGGCTTCACCAACCTCGTCATCGTGGAAAGCGCCACGGACTGGAATGCGGATATCCGCATCGCCCGATCCTCGGCGCCGTCCACTGCCTGGGCCTATTACCCGAATGCGCGCGAGGGCGGCGATGTGTGGTTCGGCAGCCGCGCCGCCTTCGAGACGCCGCTTCTCGGCAACTACGCCTATCTGGTCGCCGTCCATGAACTGGGCCATGCGCTCGGCCTGAAGCACGGGCATGAGCAGATGAACGGCTTCGGCGCCGTGCCCACGGCGATGGACAGCCTGGAATACACGGTGATGTCCTACCGCAGCCGCACCGGCGCCTCCGTCAGCACCGGCTACACCAACGGCGCCTACGACTATCCGCAGGGCTGGATGATGCTGGATATCGCCGCGTTGCAGGCGATGTATGGCGCCGATTACGGCATGCGGCCCGGCGACACGACCTATTCCTGGAACGCCACCACCGGCGAGACGCTGATCGACGGCATCGGCCAGGGGCGCCCCGGCGACGGCGCCGGCGGTGCCTCCAACCGGGTGTTCCTGACCGTCTGGGATGGCGGCGGCCGCGATACCTACGACCTGTCGAACTACCAGGGCGGCGTCCTGGCGGACCTGGCACCTGGCGGCTTCACGCTGCTGTCCCGCGCCCAATTGGCGACGCTGGACACGCGGGATGGCACGCAGGCGCGGGGCAATGTGTTCAACGCCCTGCTGTTCGAGGGCAACACCCTGTCGCTGATCGAGAATGCCGTGGGCGGCGCCGGTGCCGACACGCTGCTCGGCAACCAGGCCCAGAACGTGCTGCGCGGCGGTGCCGGGGACGATCTGCTGCGTGGCCTGGCCGGCGACGATCTGCTGGTCGGCGGCCTCGGCGCCGATACGATGGAGGGCGGCACCGGCGACGACCGCTATGTGGTGGACCGGGTGGGCGACCGGGTGATCGAACTGGCCGACCAGGGCCTGGACACGGTGCGGGTGGACACCGCCAGCACCATCACCCTGCCCGACCATGTGGAGATCCTGCTGCTCGGCACCGGCGGCCATGCCGGCATCGGCAATGGCCTGGCCAATCTGATGTTCGGCAATGCGACGGCCAACCGGCTGGAAGGCCTGGCCGGGGCCGATGTGCTGGAGGGCCGGGCTGGCCACGACACGCTGCTGGGCGGCAGCGGCCCCGATCGCTTCGTGCTGCGGCGCGGCGATGGCTTCGACCGGATCGAGGATTTCGGCTCGGGCCAGGACAAGCTCGTGCTGGCCGGCTTCGGCTTCAGCCAGGGGCAGATCGAATCCCGGCTTGCCCAGGACGCCGCCGGCTTGCGGCTTGACCTCGGCGGCGGGGATGGCGTGCTGTTTGCCGGCCTGCAACCGGGCGGGCTGCAGGCCAGCGACTTCATCCTGTAACGCTCAGGCCGTGGCGACGCCGCCGCGGCCGAGCAGGCGGCTCACGTCCAGCGCATGGGCGCCGGCGCCAAGCCCGGCCTGCACCAGCAGCGCCACCGTCCAGAAGGCCGGGAATTCCCAGCCGCCGCCCTGGGCGGTGAACAGCCAGCCGGCCGGCAGGTGCAGGATGACGGCGCCGATCATGATCGGCAGGAACAGCAGGCTCACCAGCCGGGTCCAGACGCCGAGGATCAGCGCGATGCCGCCGGCGACCTCCGCCACCGCGACGATCGCGCCGAAGACCGGCGGGTAGCCGAGGCTGCCGAAGAAGCCCATCGTGCCGGCGAAGCCGAAGGTCAGCACTTTCAGCAGCAGGCCATGGGCCAGGAACATCACGCCCATCGTCACGCGCAGCAGCAGCGCGGCGTAGGGGGTGGCGGCGCGTTCGTCGAAGGTCATGGTGGGTCTCCTGGTTGGGGGGTTCGTTGCCAGCGCTTATGCGCCGCCCAACCCGCCGCCTTCCAACGCGTGTGCCGAACGCCCATCATCACGGCTGCGAATGATCCGAAGGGCGCTGCCTTGGCCGACCTCCAGAACCTCGACCTCAACCTGCTGCGCGTCTTCGATGCGGTGGCGCGCGAACGCCATGTGACCCGCGCGGCGGAGAAACTGCATCTGTCGCAGCCCGCCGTCTCCAACGCGTTGGCGCGGCTGCGCGCGACCCTGAACGATGAGCTGTTCCTCCGCCGCCCCGGCGGCGTCGAGCCCACCGCCTTCGCGCTTTCGCTCGCCGGCCCGGTGGCCGAGGTGCTGGACCGGCTGCGGCAGACGCTGGCGACGCAGACGCCCTTCGACCCGGCCACCAGCGACCGCATCTTCACCGCCGCCTTCTCCGAATATGCGGAAAGCGTGCTGGTGCCGCCGCTGCTGGAGGTGATGACGCGGGAGGCCCCGCGCGCCCTGCTCGCCATCAGCCACGCCGACCGCACCAATGCCGAAGCCCTGCTGGACGCCGGGGAGGCCGAGTTCGCCGTCGCCGTCCTGCCCGACCCGCCGGCGCTCTACACAAGGCTGCGCCTGCTGCCGGAAGCCTTCCTGACGCTGCTGCGCCCCGGCCATCCGCTGGCCGAGGGGCCGATGACGCTGGAACGTTTCGCGGCCTTTCCCCACCTGCTGCATTCGCCGAACGGATCGCGCGATGGCGCGCTGGATACGCCGATGGCTGCCGCCGGCCATCCCAGGCGGATCGGCGCCGTCATCGCGCATCTCGGCGTCGTGCCGGATATCCTGGCGCGCACCGACATGGTGATGACGCTGTCGGGCCGCCTCGCGCAGCGCCTTTCGGAAGCGCATGGCCTGGTGCTGCGCCCCTGCCCGGTGGAGATCGAGCACACCCGCCTGTCACTGGTGTTCCATCGCCGGTTCGAGGCCGATGCCGGCCATGCCTGGCTGCGCCGCCTGCTGCTGTCGGTGGCGCGCGACGTGGGGCCGGTGCCGGGACTTGGGGCGTAAACCCACCGGAATAGTGCGGGACGGCCTTGACCCTGCCCCCAGGCATGGCATTTGCGGAGTCTGATGGACATGCAAGCCCCCGCCTCCGACATGCAAGCTCCCGGGCCTTCCGTGGGTGCCCGCCGGCCGAAGGTGGCGGTGGTGCTGTTCAACCTGGGCGGGCCCGACGCGCCGGAAAGCGTGCGGCCCTTCCTGGTCAATCTGTTCACCGATCCCGCCATCCTGCGCGTGCCGGCCTTCGTGCGGCCCTGGCTCGGCAGGCTGATCGCCTGGCGCCGCACCCGGCCGGCGACCGAGAACTACGCCATCCTCGGCGGCAAGTCGCCACTGCGCGAACTGACCGAGGAACAGGCCGCCGCCCTCGAAGCCGCGCTGAACGCCCCCGATGCGCCCGGCCCCGCCATGCAGGCGAAGCTGTTCGTCGCCATGCGCTACTGGCACCCGATGGCCGACGAAACCGCCCGCGCCGTCAAGGCATGGGGCCCGGATGAGGTCCTGCTGGTGCCGCTCTATCCGCAATTCAGCACAACCACCACCGGCAGCAGCAAGGCCGATTGGGACCGCGCGGCGACGCGGGCGAAGCTCTTCGTACCCTCCACCATGCTGTGCTGCTTCCATTCCGACCCCGCCTTCTCGTCCGGCACGGCGGCGCAGGTGCGGGAGGCCTATGACAAGGCGCGGGCCGAGCTCGACGCCGCCATTCCGCTGCGGGTGCTGTTCAGCGCGCATGGCCTGCCCGAGAGCATCGTGAAGGCGGGCGACCCCTATCAATGGCAGGTGGAGCAGACGGTCGCCGGCGTGGTGTCGCGCCTCGGCCTTCCCGACCTCGACCATGTGGTCTGCTTCCAGTCCCGCGTGACGCCGCAGAAATGGATCGGGCCTTCCACCGAGGATGAGCTGGAACGCGCCGGACACGACAAGGTGGCGGTGCTGGTGGTGCCGATCGCCTTCACCTCCGAGCACTCCGAGACCCTGGTCGAGCTGGACGTGGAATACCGCGAGGAGGCCGAGAAGCTGGGCGTGCCCGGCTATTACCGCTCGCCGGCCCAAAACTCCGACCCGGCCTTCATCGCGGCGCTGGCCGGGCTGGTGCGGCATGCGCGGGACAGCGGCCGGACGCTTTGCTCCTTCGCGGGGCCGCGGCAATGCCCGAAGCCGTTCGGCGATTGCGCGCATGCCCGCTTCGCCTCCAAGGCGCGCGCCAAGGTGACAGCTTGAAACATGGCTTCGTGAGGGTTCAGCCGCCCGCGGCGGTGCTGTTCGATTGCGACGGCGTGCTGGCGGATACCGAGGCGCTCCACAACCGCATCCTCGCCGAGGAGATCACCGCGCTCGGCTGGGCGATGGATGAGGCGACCTGTGAGCGCACCTTCCTCGGCCTGTCCTGGGCGGCGGTCGTGCCGCGCATTCAGGCCCGCCTCGGCCCGGACAGCGTGCCGGCCGATTTCATCGAGGGCATCGTCCGCCGCGTGGTGCGCGCGCTGGATAAGGATGTGGCGCCGATTCCCGGCGTGCTGGCGGCGTTGTCCGCCATCGTGGCGGCGGGCGTCCCCGTGGCGGTCGCCAGCAATTCCTCCCGCGCGGAACTGTCCACCAAGCTGCGGCAGCTCGGCCTGGTCGAGACCTTCCGCGGCCGCGCCTTCACGGTCGAGGATGTGGACCGCCCCAAGCCCGCCCCCGACATGTACCGCGCCGCCGCCGCCGCCTGCGGCGTGGCGCCGCAGGATTGCGTGGTGGTGGAGGACAGCGTGGCGGGCAGCCGTGCCGGCATCGCCGCCGGCTGCCGCGTGCTGGGCTATGCGCCAGGCCACACCGCGGCGCCGCTGGCCGCCATCGGCGTCGAGACGTTTGCCAGCATGGAGGAGCTGCCGGGGCGGCTCGGCCTCGCCGCATGACGCTGGACTTTCTGGCGCCCTTCTATCTCTGGACGAAGTCGCTGCATCTGCTGGCGGTCTTCGCCTGGATGGCGGGGCTGTTCTACCTGCCGCGCCTGTATGTGTATCACTCCCAGGTCGCGGCCGGGGATGCGCGGAGCGAGCTGTTCAAGGTGATGGAACGGCGCCTGCTTCGCGGCATCATGAACCCGGCCATGATCGCCGCCTGGGTCTTCGCGATCATCCTGATCCTCACGCCGGGCGTGGTGGATTGGCGCGGCGGCTGGTGGCACCTGAAGCTGCTCAGCGTGCTGGCGATGACCTGGTTCCATATGGATCTGGCGCGCGCGCGACGCGCCTTCGAGGCCGACCAGCGCCCGCGCAGCGAACGCGGCTGGCGCTACATGAACGAGGTGCCGACGCTGCTGCTGATCGTCATCGTTGTCATGGTGATCGTCAAACCCTTCTGAGGGTTCACATCACCTGCCCGTTCCAAACGGGGAACTGACCGGCGGCCACCGGCACGCCGGCGCGGCGCCACACGGCCCGCCAGCGCACCTGGTCGAAATTCATCCCCAGATGGACGATCTGCCCGCCCGGCGAGACCTCCATCTCCGCCACCTGGTCGCGCAGGCTCGGCGGCAATTGGGCCAGCGCATGCGCCACCAATTCGTGCCGCGGCACGCCATGGATCGGGTGCAAATCGAGGACGGAGGTCGAGGCGAAATCGAAGGGCATGGCGAACCTCACGCGGATGCGGGGGCCGGCGCCATCCTGGGGCCTTGGGCTGCACGCAGACTGTGCCCGAGATGCGTGGCCAATCGGTTAACGCCGGGGACCCTACGCGCCCGGCAACCAGACGCTGAAACTGGCGCCCTGCCCTTCCTCACTCTCGATCAGCAGCCGCCCGCGATGGCGGTTCACCACATGCTTCACGATCGCAAGGCCAAGCCCCGTACCCCCCGTCGCCCGCCCGCGGCCCCGGTCCACGCGGTAGAAGCGTTCGGTCAGGCGGGGGATGTGGTCGCGGGGGATCCCTGGCCCGTCATCGGTGATGCGCAGCACCACGCCGGGCTGCGTCGGCCAGCGCGGCGGCTGGCCGGGTTCCTCCATGGCCGGGCCGAGCACGAGCCGCACCTGCCCCCCTTCCCGCCCATGCCGCACCGCGTTCTCCAGCAGGTTCCGCAGCACCTGGCCGAGCTGTTCCATATCGGCCGGCGCCGCCACGGCGCGGACGGGCAGATCGAGCGCCAGGCTCACGCGGCGCGTGGCGAAGACGGGCCCCAGCGCCTCCGCCTCCGCCTGCACCAGCGCCACCAGATCCACCTGGCCGGTCGGCGGCTGGTGTTCGGTGATCTCGATGCGCGACAGGCCGAGCAGATCGTCGATCAGCCGCCGCATCCGGTCCGCCTGCTCCGCCATGATGCCGAGGAATCGGCTTCTGGCGTCCCTGTCGTCCTCGGCGGGGCCGCGCAGCGTCTCGATGAAGCCGATCAGGCTGGCGAGCGGCGTGCGCAATTCGTGGCTGGCATTGGCCACGAAATCGGCGCGCATGCGCTCCACCGCGCGGTCGCGCGTGCGGTCGGACAGCAGCAGAACCAGGCGGCCGCCATCCGACAGCGGCGGCGCCATCGGGATGGCGTGCACCCGCAATTCGCGCGCGATCGGCACCGGCAGCACGATATCCGCCAATTGGGTGCGGCCCTCGGCCAGGGCCCGGGCCACCGCCTCGCTCAGCGCGGGGTGGCGCAGCAGCGCCAGCAGGTCGCCGGCGCCGGGGCCGGCGCTGCCGAACAGGGCACGCGCCGCTTCATTGGCGCGCAGCGGCGCCCCGCCGGCGCCCAGCACCACCAGCGGGTCGGGCAGGGATTCCACGATCGCCTCATCGGCGCGGCGCAATTGCAGCACCTCATCGGCGCGTTCGCGTTGCAGCCGGGCGAGGCGCCTTGTGCTCTCGGCGATTTCCGCGATCGAGGGCAGCAGCGCCGGGCCCATCAGCTCCGGCACCTCGCCATCGCCATCCTCGGCGCGGCGCAGCGCATCCCGCAGCCGGTCGAGATTGCCGAGCCAGAGCCGACCGAGCGCGAGCGCACCGCCCGCCACCGCGCCCAGCGCGGCCACGCCCGCGCCGCGGTCGAGCCACCCGCCCAGCAGCAGCAGCAGCAGCACGAAGGCCGGCACGCCGCCGATCAGCGCGGCCGCCGCGGCCAGCCGGCCCGCCGGCGGTCCTGCAATGGGCACGAACGGCGTCAGGAACCCGGGCCACCCGGCGCGACTGCCGGCTCAACCTCGCGCGGCTGCCCATCGGGGGAGACGGCGTAGATCGCAAGGCCGCGCAGGGTCTGCCCGCCCTGCACCAGGCGCACCGGGCCATCGGCGCCGATATAGGCCTCGGCCGCCGTGCTGGCTGTCGGGTCGTTGCTGCCGGCGGCCAGCGCCCGCACGCCAAGGGCCGCGGCGTCATAGGCGCTGGCGGCGACGCGGGGCGGGGTTTCGTTGAAGGCGTCGCGGTAGCGGCTTTCGAAGCGCGCGCGGGTGCGGCCATCGGGGCCGGGGAACCAGGCGCCCTCCAGCCCCGGCTCGGCCGCCACCGTCGCATCGCCAAGCCACAGCGCGGTGCCGAGCAGGCGCGGCGGGGGCCCGCTTGGCGCATCGGCCAGCCAGCCGGCCAGGAAGCGGCGCGCGCGGTCGCCGGCCTCGCCCAGGATCAGCGCATCGACCCGCGCCATCTGGGTGCGGGCGCCACCGGCCGCCATGCCGGGGTCGGCGGCGGCCGGGTGCAGCACGATGACCGGCGGCGGCAGGCCGAGATCAGTGGTGGCGCTGCGCAGCGCCGTGGCCAGGGCGCGCCCGAATTCGGTATCGGGTGCGGCCAGGCCGAAGCGCTGCGCGCCCTGCCGGGCGGCGGCCGACGTCACCCGGCGCACCTGCTGCGTCGGCGTCATGCCCAGCACCCAGACGCCGGGCTGGGCGCGCTGCGGATCGTTGGTGAAGGCCAGCACCGGCACGCCGGTGCCGCGCGCGGCTTCCGCCACGGCGGCGGTCTCCAGGCTGGTCAGCGGGCCGATCAGCACGCGGGCGCCATCCGCGATGGCGGCGCGGGCTGCATTGGCGGCGCCGGCCGGCGTGCCGCCGGTGTCGCGCGGGGCGAGTTCCACGCCGCGCGGCGCCTCATCGAACATCGCCATGGTGCTGGCATTCAGCATCGCCTGGCCAAGCGGCGCCTGCGGCCCGGTGAGCGGCAGCAGCACCCCGGCGCGCGGCACGGCCACCACTGGCTGCCCGGGCGCGCCGGCGATGGGCGGGGCCGCGCCGATGAAGGCCGGGCGCGGGGGTTGCGGCGCACAGGCGGCAAGGCCCAGAACCATGCCCAGCAGCAGGCCGGACAGCATCCGTGCCCGCCGGGATGCCCTGGACTGGGAAGGGATGGCGTGTGGCAAGCGACCCTGATGCGACAACCGAACCTCCTCAACGCGCGGATGGAATGCCAATGGCAGCCGGCGCCACGCCCGGCCAGACCCCCAATGGCCTGGTTCTGGTGGCGACGCCGATCGGCAATCTGGGCGACCTGTCGCCCCGCGCCCTCGCCGTGCTCGGCGCCGTGTCGGCCGTGCTCTGCGAGGACACCAGGGTAACCGGCTCCCTGCTCGTTCGTTATGGCGTTTCCACGACATTGCTGCCACTGCATGACCACAACGAAGATGAGATGATTCCGCGTCTCATTGAACGATTGTCGCGTGGCGAGGCCTTCGCGCTGGTCTCCGACGCCGGGACGCCGCTGGTCTCCGACCCCGGCTACCGGCTGGTGCGGGCGGCGATCGCGGCCGGCGTGCCGGTCACGGCCGTGCCAGGCGCCAATGCGGCCGTGACGGCGCTGACCCTGTCCGGCCTGCCGCCGCACCCCTTCCTGTTCCTGGGCTTCCTGCCGCCCCGCGCCGGCCCGCGCGCCGCCGCCATCGCCCGCCATCGCGCGACGGAACGCGCCGGGTTGACCGCGACCCTGATACTGTTCGAGGCGCCGCACCGCGCGGGCGAAACGCTCGCCGCGCTGGCCGAGGGGCTCGGCGCCGACCGCCCCGCCGCGCTGGCGCGCGAACTGACGAAACGCTTCGAGGAGGTGCGCCGCGGCACGCTCGGCGAACTGGCCGAGGCCTACGCGCAGGACGCGCCTCGCGGCGAGGTCTGCCTGGTGGTCGGCCCCGCGCCGCAGGAGACGACGGGGGCCGCCGACCTCGATTCACACTTGCGTGCGGCGCTGGAAGGCCAGTCGCTGCGGGATGCCGCGGCGACCGTGGCGCTCGCCACCGGCCTGCCGCGCAAGCAGGTCTATGCGCGGGCGCTGGAGATTTCCCGGGAAGGCTGAGCTACGTCAGGTAATCCCGCACCGCCGCGTCGTACGCCGCCTCGCACGTCATGCGCTTCACGAAGGCGGCGTCGGGAAGTCCGGTGACAGGGTGGCCGGCGCGCTGCGCGGCCAGTGTCGCCCGCACCGCCTCCAGCGCCGCCAGGATCGGCAGATGCCCTTGCAGGGCAAGCCGCACCCGGAGCGCCGCGAGGTCGCCCGCGCTGGCCAGGCCCGCCTTCAGCCCGCCGGTGATGAGCGGAAGCGTGGTCGCCCCCGCCACCGCCGCGACCTGGTCGAGCGCGGTGACACCGGTCAGGAACAGCGCCTCCGCCCCCGCCGCCTCCATGGCGCGGGCGCGGGCGATGGTGTCGGCGAGGTCGGTGACGCCAAGCGCGCCGGTGCGGCCCACCACCACGATGCCGTGGCTGCCCCCGGGGCTCGCCGCGCGGCCGGCGCGGACCTTGCCGGCCAGTTCCTCCACGCTGATCAGCGTGGTGCCGGTGGCGCCGAAGGGTCGCGGCAGCACCGTGTCCTCGATGGTGCAGGCCGCCGCGCCGGCCGCGTGCAGCTCCTGCACCGTGCGCATCACGTTGAGCGCATTGCCATAGCCATGGTCGGCATCGACCAGCAAAGGCGGGCAGCCGGCGCGGGTGATGCGGCGGACCAGGTCGGCCAGTTCCGTCAGAGTCAGCACGATCAGATCCGGCGCGCCGAGCACGGCCAGTGATGCGGAGGACCCGCCGAGGATCGCCGTCTCATACCCGACATCGGCCGCGACGCGCGCCGACAGCGCATCGAAGACCGAGCCGGGATGCAGGCAGGCATCGCCGGCCAGCACGGCGCGGAACCGGTCGGGGTTGGTCAACCGGGCTACTCCGCCGCCTGCTTCGCGCTGTCCTCGGCGGCGCCCGGCCGGCGCACCCGCAGGCGGCGAATGCGGCGCGGGTCGGAATCCAGAACCCGGAATTCGAGGCCGGAGGGGTGGCTGATCAGCTCGCCCCGGGCCGGCACGCGGCCGGCCAGGGTGAAGACCAGGCCGCCCACCGTGTCGATATCGGCCTCCCGCTCATCCTCGGTCAGCACCTGGCCGAGCTTCTGTTCGAAGGCTTCCACCGTGGTGCGGGCATCCATGTCGAGCGTGCCGTCGGGGCGTTCCTGGATCGTGGCGGTCGCGATCTCGTCATGTTCGTCGGCGATGTCGCCGACGATGGTCTCGACAAGGTCCTCGATCGTCACCAGCCCGTCGATGCCGCCATATTCGTCCACCACCAGCGCCATGTGGATGCGCGCGGCGCGCATCTGCAGCAGCAGGTCCAGCACCGGCACGGTCGGCACCACGAACAGCGGCTTGCGCAGTACGGACTTCATCGAGAAGGACGCAGGGTCCCGCCCCACCGCCGCGATCACGTCCTTGATGTGGACCATGCCGACGATGTCATCGAGGTTCTCCCGGTACACCGGGAACCGGCTGTGGCCTTCCTTCTGGATCAGGCGGATCGCCTGGTCGAGCGTCAGGTCCTCCGGCATCGCCAGGATATCGGCGCGCGGCACCATCACGTCATAGGTGGTCTTGTCGCGCAGCCGCAGCACGTTGTGCAGCAGCACGCGTTCATGCAGGTCGAGGCCGGTGATCGCCTCATCGGGCAGATGCGGCGCGCCGTTCTGGTCGCGGCTGCCATCCAGCAGCTCCTCGACCCGGTCGCGCACGCTTTCCGCCTCGCGCTTCTTCAGCAGGCCCTGGAGCTTCCAGAACAGGCCGTTGCGGCGCGCCTCCTGGCCATTGCCGCCGCTCATGCCGCGCCCTTCCAGGGGTTGGGGCGTCCGAGGCGGCGCATGATCCGCGCCTCCGCGCGCTCCATCCGCCGCGCGGCACCCGCTGCCTCATGGTCGTGGCCCGCCAGGTGCAGCGCGCCATGCGCGACCAGGTGTGCCAGATGGTCGGCCGCGCGGCGCCCTGCCGCGCGCGCTTCCCGCCGCACCACGCCGAGCGCCACGGCGACATCGCCGAGCTGCCCCGGCACGCCGGCCGGGAAGGACAGCACATTGGTGGGCTTGGCCTTGGCGCGGTGGGTGCCGTTCAGCCGCTTCACGGCGGAATCGTCGGCCAGCAGCACCGTCATGGCGCCGCCAGCCCCCGCATCGCGCAACGCCGCGAGGGCGGCGCGCGCGGCCAGCGCCTCCGGCTGTTTCACGGCGCCGCGCCATCCGCGCGCCGCGCACAGGACGGTGACTTCTGCCGCCGCCCCCTTGATCCCGGCCACCCTGTCAGGGGGGCCGGGCCGTCTACTTCCCGGTTCCATCGCTCTCCAAGCCCTGGTCACGGACCGTTGTCCTCGCCCCGGGCCGCGCGGCGTCTTCCGCGCGGCCATAGGCGGTGACGATCCGCGCCACCAAGGGATGCCTTACCACATCCCGATCCGCAAAGCGCGATACCGCGATGCCCTCCACCCCGTCCAGGATGCGCAGCGCTTCCGACAGGCCGGATTTCTGGCCGGGCGGAAGGTCCACCTGCGACGGATCGCCCGTGACCACCATGCGGCTGCCCTGGCCCATGCGGGTCAGGAACATCTTCATCTGGGCCGGGGTGGTGTTCTGCGCCTCGTCCAGGATCGCGTAGCAATGCGCCAGCGTCCGGCCGCGCATGAAGGCCAGGGGTGCGACTTCGATCTCGCCCGCTTCCATCCGCCGCTTCACCTGCTCGGCCGGCATCATGTCGTGCAGCGCGTCATACAGGGGGCGGAGATAGGGATCGACCTTCTCCTTCAGATCGCCCGGCAGGAAGCCGAGCCGTTCGCCGGCCTCGACGGCCGGGCGGGACAGCACGATCCGATCGACACGGCCGGCCTGCAACAGCGCCACGCCTTGCGCGACGGCGAGGTAGGTCTTGCCGGTGCCGGCCGGGCCGACGCCGAACACCATCTCGCTGCGCGCCAGGCTGTCGATATAGGCCGCCTGCGCCGGCGTGCGCGGCACGATGGCGCCCTTGCGGGTGCGGATCGCGGGCGTGTCCTGCAAGGGCAAGCGCGGGTCGCCTTCCTGCACGCCTTCCGCCATCCGCATCGCGGCTTCCACCTCCGCGCTGCCCACATGCTCGCCTTTCTGCAAGCGCCGCCAGAGGGCGGACAGCGCCGCCTCCGCCACATCGGTGCGCTCCGGCGCGCCGGTGATGGTCAGCCGGTTGCCGCGGCTGCCGAGCCTGACGCCGAGCCGCACCTCGATACTGGCGAGGTTCCGGTCATGCTCCCCGTACAGCAGGGGCAGCAGGGCGTTGTCGTCGAATTGCAGCGTGATGGCGCGTTGCGCCTGTGGGTTGGCGCCGTTGCGGGGGGCCGAGAGATCGGCGGACCCGCGCGGCGGGGTGCGGAGGGCGATGCTGGCGGTGGTGCTCAAGCGGCAGCTTTCTCCTGACGGGGCTCCGTGGATAACTCCGGACCGGCCAGATCGTTCCCCTCGACCTGGACGGACAGCGAATTCGGGTGGGCTTCAGTCACGCGGGCGCACAGCAGGCTGCCGGCGGCGAAGGCGCCCATGCCATGCAGCGGCTGCAACCAGGGCGAACGGGCGGCGAACTGGCCGGGGTGGCGGCCCGGGCCGGTCACCAGGATGTCCATCGCGCGGCCGACGCAGGCGCGGTTGAAACCATCCTGCTGGGCGCGCAGCAGCGCCTGGATCTCCTGGAGGCGCCGGTCCTTCACGGCCTCATCCACCTGCAGATCGGCGCTTGCGGCCGGAGTTCCAGGGCGGGGCGAGTATTTGAAGGAATAGGCCTGCGCGAAGCCGACGCGTTCGATCAGGCGCAGCGTCGCGGCATGGTCATCCTCGCTTTCGCCGGGGTGGCCCGCGATGAAATCGGAGGACAGCGCCAGGTCCGGCCGGGCCTCGCGAAGCTGGTCCACCACCCGGAGGAAGTCATCCGCCGTGTGGCCGCGATTCATCGCGCGCAGCATGCGGTCGCTGCCGGATTGCACGGGCAGGTGCAGGAAGGGCATCAGGCTGGGCAGGTCGCGATGCGCGGCGATGAGGTCGGCGCCCATGTCGCGCGGGTGGCTGGTGGTGTAGCGGAGCCGCGCGAGGCCCGGGATCTCGGCCATCTCGCGCAGCAGGCGCGCCAGCCCCCACACCGCGCCGCCGGGAGCCTCCCCGTGATAGGCGTTCACATTCTGCCCGAGCACCGTGATTTCCCGCGCGCCCTGCGCCACCAGCCGGCGCGCCTCGGCGATAACGGCGGCGGGAGCTCGAGAAAATTCGGCGCCGCGGGTGTAGGGCACGACGCAGAAGGAGCAGAATTTGTCGCAGCCTTCCTGGATGGTCAGGAAGGCGGTCACGCCCTGGGGTGCGGCTTCATCCGGCAGGGAGTCGAATTTCTGGTCCACCGGGAAATCGGTCTCGATCACGGCGCCGGCGGCGCGATGCGCGCGGGCCACCATCTCCGGCAGGCGGTGATAGGTCTGCGGGCCGAGCACCAGATCCACATAGGGCGCGCGGGCGGTGATCTCGGCGCCTTCCGCCTGCGCCACGCAACCGGCAACAGCGAGGATCATGCGGCCGCCATCGCGTTCCTTGTCCGCCTTCATCGCCCGCAGCCGGCCGAGCTCGGAGAACAGCTTTTCGCTGGCCTTCTCGCGGATGTGGCAGGTGTTCAGCAGCACCATGTCGGCGCCGTCAGGGCTGTCCGCCGGGGCATAGCCGAGGGGGGCCAGGACATCGGCCATCCGGCCGCTGTCATAGACATTCATCTGGCAGCCCCAGGTGCGGATGAACAGCCGCTTCCGGGCGGGGGTCGGTTCGGTCATGCAGGTCAGAACTCCGCCTTCCCGCGGGCGTAGCCGCGGGATGAAGGCGGGGAGATGCGGACAGGCCGCGCCCGGGTCAAGCCGAAGAAGGCCCTTTGGACGGCGGCACCGCACGGTGGGGGGCGGGTGCCATGGATGCAGCCTGCTGCCTTGCCCCGCGCCGGGTCAAGTCTTGGGCTCCGCCCGGGGTCAAGCGGGAACCGGCTCCAGCGTCGGCCGGGGGCGTGGCGCGGGCGGCGGCGGGGCGGGCAGCGGCGCGGCCGGGCGATTTTGCCGAAGCTGCGCGCAGCTCTCCGCCACCACGCCCGCGCAGGCGGCGGTCAGCGCCTTGCGGTCCTGCCACTCCGCCGGGTCCATCACGCCATGCAGGATGACCGTGGCGCGCGCATTGGACCGGCGGGCGAGGCGCCAGAAATGCGTGAAGATGTCGGTGTCGCCGTACCAGGCGAACAGCGGCCGGTCGCGGCGGCAGGCCGGCAGCCCGCCCAACCGGTCGAACACCACGGATACAGGCTGCACGATCCGCGCGCTGTCCGCCACCGAGAGGAAGGCGCTGCGGAAGGGCAGCACGCGGCCGCCATCGCTGGTCGTGCCCTCGGGGAACAGGATCAGGCTGTCGCCGGCGGCCAGGCGTTCGCGGATGCCATCCGCCTCCCCCTTCGTGCCCGCCCGCGTGCGGCTGACGAAGACGGTGCGGCCGAGCCTTGCCACGGTGCGGATCACCGGCCAGGTGCCGACCTCGTTCTTCGCCACGAAGCAGGCTTCCAGCACGGCGCCCAGCACCAGCACATCCAGCCAGGATGTGTGGTTGGAGACGAACAGCACCGGCCGGCCCTGCGAAGCCTCCCCCACCACCTGGATGCGCAGCCCGATCAGCCAGCACAGCGTGCGGTGATAGGCCTTGGCGAAGCCGATCTTGCCGCGCCCGGGCAGCACCAGCAGCACTGCCTGGATGGGAATCGCCATCAGCGTCCAGATGACGATGCTGACCAGCCGCCGCACCGCCCGGACCCGGCCGCCCAGCGGGCGCACGCCCAGCACATCGCCCCACAGGCCTTCGGGGTCGGAGGTGGAAAAGCGGATCGGGCTGCGTCGGCGGAGCCGTCGCGGCTTCAGGGCTTCCGGGGTCTGCAAGCGGGCATGCGCCTCCATGAGCCGGGCATTAACGCTCCTGGCGGCGGCGGTGCAATGAAGGGCTTGCGACAAATGGATGAAATGCGCGCGCGCATTGCCCAACCGGGCGCAGCACGGCAGGGTGCGGCGCGATGCAACGCCACCCGATGCCTCCTCCCGCCCGGATGTCGTCCTGATGCACCTCTCGGTCCTGGGCGCGGGCGCGGTCGGGCCGGCGGCCGCGGCGCTGGCGGCCAGCCGGGGGCACACGGTCACGCTCTGGTCGCCGCGCGGCGGCGGGACGCACGGCATCGGCGCCCATCTGCACAGCCTTGGCGTGCTGGAGGGCACGGCGCGAATCGCCGTCGCCGTCGATATCGGCCGCGCCCTGGCCGCCGCGCAGGCCGTGCTGGTGGCGGTGCCCGCGCATGCGCTGGGCCCGGTGCTGCGACGGGTGGCGCCGCTGTTGCCGGCGGGCGTGCCGGTGCTGCTGGCACCGAGCCATTCCCTCGCCCCGCTGCTGCTGGCACGCCTGCTGGCCCAGCGTGAGGTCGCGGTGCCTATCGCCGCCATGGCCGCCCCGCCCTGGACCGCCCAGCGCGTGGGGCCGGAGACGGTGCGCATCCAGGCGCTGGCCACCCGCACCGATCTGGCCGCCGTGCCGGCCGAGGCGGCGCCGGAACTCGCACGCCTGACCGCCGCGCTGTTCGGGGTGCCGATCCGCCCGGTGCCAAGCCTGCTCTCCGTCCTGCTCGCCGCGCATGAGCCGGTGCGGCAGGCGGCCCTCGCGCTCGGCAACATCACCCGGATCGAGCACGCGGAAGATTGGGACAGCCTGGCCCAGACCACACCGGCGATCGCCCGCCTGATGCAGGGGCTGGATGCGGAACGCCGGGCGCTCGCCGAAGCCTGCGGCATGGCCGTGCCGACGCTGGCGGAAGCGCTGGCGGCCGCGCATGGCATCCCGCCGGGCGCGCTCACCGGCATGGCGCGCCGCCTGGCCGCACTCGGCCCGGCGCCGGGGCCGCGCGGGCTGGATGCGGCGCATCTGGCGGAAAGCGTGCCCTATGGGCTCGGCCTGTGGCTGCGCATCGCGGCGCGGCGCGGGGTGCCAATGCCGCTGACGGCGGCGGCGGTGGCCGTGCTGGAGACGCTGTGGGGCACGCGGCTGTCCGCCGACGATCTGGCGCAGGACGCCGACATCACCGCCCTGGGGTGAGCAGCCGCGCGATCTCGGATTCCAGATCCTGCGTCTCGGTGAAGCCGGCGTCCCGCCGGAGCCGCGCGACGTCCGCCACCATGCAGGGCACTTCGCCCGGCCGATCGGGCAGCGCCCCCACCGCCAGCAGATCGGGCCGGCCGAGTGCGGCGGCCAGCCGCGTGGCGAGGTCGCGGATCGCGATGCCCTGGCCGGAGCCGACATTGAAGGCACCGGTCGCGCCGCTGCCGGCCAGAGCGGCCAGCGCGCGGCCGACATGCCAGGTGCTGGCGAAGTCGCGGATCGGCGTGCCGGAGGCGATGCGCGCGGGCTGGCCCTGGCGGATCGCGGCGACGATGCTCGGCACCAGCCGTGCCTCCGGCTCGCCGGGGCCGAACAGGTGGAACAGCCGGGCCCAGGCGGTCTCGAAGTGTTGCGGGTTGCCCATGGCCTCAAGCGCCGCCCAGAGCCTGGCCTTGGCGACGCCGTAGGGGGTTTCCGGCGCGATGGCGCGGGTTTCGGGCCAGGGGTGGTCATCCGGCGCGGTCGCGTATTCGGCGCAACTGCCGAGGCCGATGAAGCGCTGCCCGCCCTGGGCCCGAAAAGCCTGCGCGAGTGCGAGGGAGGCATCGCGCCAATCGGCGTTCTCGGGCGCCGTCCAGAACTTGCCGTGTTCGACATACCAGGCGGTGTGCAGCAGCGTATCGGGGCGCGTCTGGCGCAGCAGCGCGCGCGCTTGCCCGAAATCGAACAGGTCGCAGGCAAAGATGCCGGGCGCGTCTCGCCGCGCGGTGGCGAACACCACGACGCCCGCCTGCCGCAACGGCTCCAGCACCTGGCGGCCGACGAAGCCGGTGGCGCCGGTGACCAGCACGCGCCTCACAGCGGGGGCCAGGCTAGGTCGCGGGCCGAGATCACGGCGGGCGCGGCGGGCCAGGGGATGGCAAGGCGCGGATCGTCGAAGCGGGCGCCGCGCGACGAAGCGGGTTCGAAGGGGGCGTCGATCAGATAGGCCACGGTGGCGTCATCCGTGAGGCTGATGAATCCATGCGCGCAGCCGCGCGGGATGAACAGCGCGGTGGCGTTGGCCGCGCTCAGTTCGCAGGCGACATGCGCGAAGCGCGTCGGGCTGTCCGCGCGGAGGTCCACCGCCACATCCAGGATGGCGCCGCGCATGCAGCGCACCAGCTTCTGTTCGGCGTGCGGCGCCGCCTGCCAGTGCAGGCCGCGCAGCGTGTGGGCGCGGTGGTTCTCCGAAAGGCTCGCCTGCGTCGGGGTGAAGTCGATGCCGGATGCGCGAAAAGCCTCGGCGCACCAGGCGCGGAGGAAGGCGCCACGCTCATCGACCGCGCGTGACGTGGTGACGTGGAAGACGCCGGCGATAGCGGTCGCGTCCAGCCTCATGGCCAGGCCCGCATGGCGGGCACGGCGGTGTGCAGGCCGCCGCGGAACCCTGCGGCGCGGAGCTGCGCGGTGACTTCGGCCGCGATGTTCCAGGGCAGGACCAGGATATCGTCCGGCGCGAGCGCCAGCAGCGCCTCCGGCGTCACCACCGGCACATGGCTGCCGGGCAGCAGGCGGCCCTGCTTGGCGGCGCTGCGATCGGCGACAGCCAGCAGATCGCCAGCGCCGATGCCGGCGGCGTTGAGCAGCGTGTTGCCCTTGGCGGCCGCGCCATAGGCGGCGGTGCGGCGCCCGCGCTGCGTGGCGATCCAGTCGCCGAGCCCCGCCAGCACGGCTTCGACGCGCGGCTGGAAGCCCGCGTAGAACGCATCCGTGGCAATACCCCGCGCATCTTCTTCGGCGCGCACCACCGCGACCGATGGCTCCTCCGGGCGGCCAGCACTGGCCAGCACGCGCAGCGACCCGCCATGCGTCGGCAGGCGCTCTACCGCGAAGACGGACAAGCCCTGGCGGCGGAGTACGTGTTCCATCGCGTGCAGCGACCAATAGGCGTAGTGCTCGTGATAGATCGTGTCGAACTGCACGCCATCGACCAAAGTCAGCAGATGCGGCGCCTCGATCGAGACGACGCCGCGCGGCCCGGCCAGCAGCGCGAGGCCCGCACAGAAATCGTTGATGGCGGGCACATGCGCCAGCACGTTGTTCGCGACGATGAGGTCCGCATGGCCGCGCCGCGCGACCAGGTTGCGCGCGGTCGCTTCGCCGAAGAACGCGACCTCGGTCGGCACGCCTGCCCCGCGCGCGACCGCGGCGACATTGGCGGCGGGCTCGATGCCGAAGCAGGGAATGCCGGCCGCCACGAAGTTGCGCAGCAGGTAGCCATCGTTGGACGCCACCTCCACCACGAAGTTTTCTCGAGTCAGCCCGAGGCTTTCGATCATCGCCGCGGTGAACGCCGCCGCATGGGCCAGCCAGGATGTCGAGGCGGAAGAGAAATAGGCGTAGTCGGTGAAGATTCCCGCCGCATCGACCACCGTGTCGAGCTGCACCAGGCGGCAGCCGGCGCACACGACGGCGCGCAGCGGAAAGCGTGGCTCGCTGGCCGCGTGCGAAAGATCGGGCAGGTAGGAATTCGCGACGGGCTGCACGCCGAGATCGCAGAACACGGCGCCGAGCGGCGCGGCGCAGGCCCGGCAATGCGTCAGGGTCCTGGCGCCGTTCATGCCGCCATATCCTCGCCCTTGCGCCAGGCCGCATACCACCGCGCCGTCGCCGCCACCGTTGCCGGCGTGTCGAGTTCCGGCTGCCAGCCGAACGCGCGCGACGCCAGCGTGGAATCGAGCGCGAGGCGCCGCGCTTCCTCCATCGGCGGCGCCGCCAGCGCCTGCCAATCGACCGCCGTGCCCGTCGCCTCGCCCCAGAGATCGAGCAGGCGGCGCACCGACAATTCGCCATCGCGCGGGCCGAAATTCACGGCGCGCGGGCAGGCGGGATTCTGTACGAGTCGCTCGGCGAGCAGCAGGTAACCGCGCAACACATCCTGCACATGCTGGAAGGGGCGTGTGGCGTCCGGCCGGCGCAGCTGCAGGGGCGTGCCGGCGATCTGCGCGCGCACCAGATCGGGAATCAGCCGTTCCTCCCCGAAATCGCCGCCGCCGATGACGTTGCCGGCGCGTGCCGTCGCGATCGGCGGAAGCGCGCCGGGAAAACTGGCGCGCCAGGAGGCGACGGCGATCTCGGCGGCGGCCTTGCTGGCGGAATAGGGATCGGTGCCGCCCAGCGCATCGGCCTCCGTGAAGGCACGGCCGGCATTGTCGTTGCGGTAGACCTTGTCGCTGGTGACGATCACCGCGCAGCGCACACCATCCAGCCCGCGCAGCGACTCCAGCAGGTGCACGGTGCCATCGACGTTCGTCGCGAAGGTGCCGACGGGATCGCGATAGCCCGCGCCGACCAGCGCCTGTGCCGCCAGATGAAACACCACCTCCGGCCGCGCCGCGCGCACCGCATCGCGCAGCGCGGCGGCGTCGCGGATTTCGATACGGTGATCGGCGCGCAGATGCCGCGCGATGCCGAGTGCGGCGAAGGCCGAGGGCGCGCCGGGGTCGAGCGCCACACCCGTGACCTCCGCGCCCAGCGCCGCCAACATGTGGCACAGCCACGCGCCCTTGAAGCCGGTGTGGCCGGTGACGAGCACGCGCGTGCGCGCCCAGAAGGATGCGTCGGGCGTGCTCACCACACGCGCCAGGGCGCGGCGCCGCTGCTCCACAGCCGCTCCAGCGTGTCGCGGTCGCGCAGCGTGTCCATCGGCTGCCAGAAGCCGTGATGGTCATAGGCCATCAGCGCGCCTTCGGCTGCGAGCGACGGCAGCGGCCCATCCTCCCACACCGTCGCGTCATCGGTGATGCGATCGAGCGTGGAGGGCGCCAGGACGAAGAACCCCCCATTGATCCGCCCGCCATCGCCGGCCGGTTTTTCGGTGAAGGCGGTGACGCGATCGCCATCCCGCGCCAGCGCGCCGAAGCGGCCGGGTGGCGCCACGGCAGTGACCGTCGCGGGCTTGCCATGGGCCCGGTGGAAAGCCACCAGCGCCGCGATGTCCACATCCGCGACGCCATCGCCATAGGTCATGCAGAAGGCATCCTCGCCAGTCAGATGGGGCGCCACGCGCCGCAGGCGGCCGCCGGTCTGCGTGGCCTCCCCGGTATCGACCAGCGTGATCCGCCAATCCTCCCGCACAGGGCGCAGGATTTCCACCGTGTCGCGTCCGAGATCGACGCGGATGTCGGAGGACAGGCGCCGGTAATCCAGGAAGAAATCCTTGATCATCCAGCCCTTGTAGCCGAGGCATATCACGAAGTCGGTGATGCCGTGCGCGGCGTAGATTTTCATGATGTGCCACAGGATCGGCCGCCCGCCGATCTCCACCATCGGCTTCGGCCTGAGGCCGGTTTCCTCGGACAGCCGCGTGCCGCGCCCGCCGGCCAGGATCACCGCCTTCATCTTTTGATACCCTCAGACGTTGTGCCGAAGGCACGCCTCCGGCGTGACGGGCGCGGCCTCCGGCCGCTTGGCTTCGCGCCACTTGGCGCGGCGCGCCTTCGCGCGCTCGGCCCTGCGGGCCGCATGGACCGTGCCCTGGTCATTCGGCCGCCACCCTTGCCGCAGTCTCGTAGAAATTCTTCACGAAGCGCGATGGCTGGCCGAGCGGATGCGCGCGGATCATGTCGCGCAGGCCGTGCCGCAGCAGCCGCCGACGCGCGCGATCCGCCGCCAGCGCGGCCGCCTTCGCGACGTATTCCGCCACGCTGAACGCTGCCAGGTCGGGCAAGCCGCTATTGGCCAGGTTCGAATAGGCCAGGCGCTCGGGAAAGCCCGGCCCCACGAGCGTGATGGTCGGAACACCCATCCACAGCGCCTCACACGTGGTCGTGCCACCCACATGCGGCAGGCTGTCGAGGGCGATGTCGATGCTGTTGTAGTGCGGCAGATGCTTGCCGCGGATGCCGACGAAATCGAGCCGCGCGGGATCGACGTCGCGCCGCGCGAATTCGCGCTTCGCATTCGCCACGAAGGACACGCCGGCGGCTTCCGGCCGCACGAACAGGAAGCGGCTGTCCGGCACGGCGCGCAGCACCGCGGCCCAGGCATCGAGGCAGGCGGGGGTGAATTTGTACGGGTTGTTCGCCGTGCCGAAGGTCAGCGCGCCGCGCCGCTCCTCCGGGATGCCGTCCAGGATCGGCTCCTCATGAAAGCCGAGGCGCGACAGGCACACCCAGCTCTCCGGCATCTCGAAGGGCCGCTCGATCAGCAGGCGCGGGTCTTCCGGCTTGATGTAGGGATCGACCAGGATCAGGTCGATCTGCTCGAGCCCCGCCGAATGCGGATAGCCGAGCCAGCTTGCCCCCAGCCGCGCGGGCTTGCGCGCCATGACTTCCAGCTTGTTCATCGCGGTGCTGCCGCCGAGCTCGAACAGGATGTCGAGATCGTCTTCCGCGATCCCCTCGGCCACCTGGTCATCCGGCGTCCTCGGCCACCACCGAAAAGCATCGACGCGGCCCTCGATCACCTCCTGCACGCGGTCGCGCTGCCCTTCGTAGAAGGAATAGCAGAACACCTGCACGGCATCGCGGTCATACCCCTCCAGCAGCGGCAGTGCGAAGTAGGTGACCGGATGGTTGCGCAGATCGCTCGACATGAAGCCCACGCGCAGCTTGCGGGCGAAGGCGACGGCGGGGGCGGCCAGCGGCGTCGGCGCCGCCGGGCGCGCGACGGCGCGGATTCCGGCCGTGGCGCGGCGGCCCCAGGCGCGGTGCCACTCCACGATGCGCAGCCGGTCCTCCATGCTGGCCACCTGGCCGAGTTCGTAATGCACCGCCGCGTGCCGCCCCTGCGCCAGCCAGACGGGCAACAATTCGGGCAGCGTGCCGGTCTCGGCCAACCGGTCGAGGTCGAGCACGCGCTGGAACACGGTGCGAAGGCTGCGCGCCGCCGGCCGCACGCGGTCCGGATGCTTGGCCAGCAACCGCACCGCCAGCCGGTAGGCTTCTTCGAGATGCGCGGCTTCGTCGTCGTAGCGGCTGCGCGCCAGGCTATCGATCAGGTTCTCGATCGGCTCTGGCGCATCCGGGTTGGCGGCCGCGGCGCGCTGCAAGGCGTCGTTCGCCGCGCGCCGGTCCCCATCGCCGGCGATCGCGGCCAGCAGCAGATTGGCCTGCATGTCGCCCGGGCGGGCGGCGAGCGTCGCGTCGAGGCGCGCCTTGGCATCCTCCACGCGGCCGAGGCGCAGCAGGATGCGCGCTTCCAGCACCTCCGCCGCCGGATCGCCGCCGAGCGCGGCGCGCAGCCGCGCCACCGCCGCCAGCGCGTCCTGCGTGCGGCCGAGGTCGAGCAGCGTCGCCACCAGCAGCGCCGCCGGGTCGCGCTCCCGCGGGTTCAGGCTGGCGGCACGTTCCAGGCTGGCGGCGGCTTCCTCGCGCCGTCCCTGCGCGCGTTCCGCCCGGCCGCGCAGGCGCCACAGCTCTGCATTGCGGGGGTCGAGCCGGGTGCCGCCGGCGAAGGCGGCGGCGGCCTCCGCATAATCGCCGCGCAGATCGTGGACATTGCCGAGATTTTGCCAGGGCGAGACGTTGCGCGGCTGCAGCCGCCGCGCTTGTTCCAAAGCGGCTACAGCCGCGTCCAGCCGCCCGGCGCGCTTCAGCAGGACGCCGAGCAGATTGGCCAGCGCGAAATCCTTGGGCTTGCGGGCCTGCACCGGCTCCAGCAGCGCCACCGCCTCGGCATGGCGGCCGGCGGCGGACAGGGCCAGCGCGAAGGGGCTGGCGAAGGCGGTGACGGGCTGGCCCGCCTGCTGGGCGCGCGCGAAGGCCTCGGCCGCTTCGGGCGCGCGCCCGGCCTCCAACAGCAGCCCGCCCCATTGCTGCCAGGCCGGGCCATTGTCGGGGCGCTCGGCCAGGCGGGCGCGCAGCATCGCCTCGGCCCGCGCAAGGTCGGCAGGTGCGGGGCGCCTCGGCTGCGGTTTCGGTGGCGCCATGCCCGATACGGTCCCTGTCCCTGGTCCCTGGTCCCTTCGCGTCGCATCATTCCGCAATCCGCGCCAGACCGCCAGTTGACCGCGCCCTGCCGAAGCCGCACCCAGCGCCGATGCCGCTTGCCCCGCCCGACCCGGAATTCGCCGCCCGCCTGCCGATCGACGCGGCGCGCATCCTGGTGATCGGCAGCGTGGCGCTGGCCGCGCAGCTGCGCGCGCGGAACCCCGCTTCCCTGGTGCGTGAGGCCACGTCGCTGCCGGCGGAGGGACGGTTCGAGGCGATTGCGCTGGTCGATTGGCTGGCCCGCCAGCCGCGCACCGAGGCCACGCTCGCGCATCTCGTGCACCTGCTGGTGCCGGATGGCGTGCTGCTGGCCGATGTGCCGAACGCCGAGCATTGGCGCTTCGCAGCCCGCCTCCTGACCGGCGGTTGGGATCAGGCGGAGCACGGCCCGGGCGATGCCGGCGACCTGCGCCTGTTCGCGATCGACGCCACGCGCCGGGCGCTGGAGACGGCCGGGCTCACGCCGCTGGATGCCCTGCCGCGCGACCTGGACGGGGAAGGTGCGGAGGCGTTTGTTGCGCGCATCGCGCCGGGCCTCGCCGCGATCGGCGTCGATCCTGCGCAATACCGGCGCCGTGCCAGCGCGCGAAGGCTGCTGTGGCGCGCGAGCCTCGGCGCGCCGCGCAAGCTGACCATCGTGGCGCAGACGCTGCGGCCGGTCGGCGGGGTCAACGATGTCCGGGTGCATATGCCCCTGGCGGGCCTGGCCACCCATCCGGGGGTCGAAATCCGGGCCGGGCAGACGCCGAGCCTGGAGGGCATCGGCGACACACCGCGCGTGCTGATCCTGCAACGCCGGCTGCTCGACAATGCCGAGGCTCCCGCCCATGTCGCGCGGCTGCGCGCCCGGGGCTTCGTGGTGGTGCAGGAATTCGACGACGACCCCGCGCATTGGCCAGGCATCGCGGCCTCCGGCCATTTCGCGTTTTCGGGCGTGCATGCGGTGCAGACCTCCACGCCGGCGCTGGCGGATTTGCTGCGGCAGTTCAATCCGGAGGTCGCGGTGTTTCCCAATGTGGTCGAAGCCCTGCCGGAGCCCGCGAATTTCCGCGATCCTGCGCGGCTGCGCGTGTTTCTGGGGGCGCTGCGGCGGGAGGCGGATTTCGCGCCGCTGCTGCCCGCGCTGAACGCGCTGCTGCCCGAGGCCGGCGACCGCCTGATGCTGGAGGTGGTATTCGACCGCGCGACCCATGATGCGCTGGCCACGCCGCACAAGCGCTTCCACCCGCTGCTGCCCTACGCCGCATATCGCGCGCTGATGGCAGGGTGCGAGGTGGCGCTGCTGCCGCTGCGCGATACGCGGTTCAACGGATTCAAATCGGATTTGAAATATGTGGAAGCCGGCGCCCATCGCCTGGCCTGCATCGCGAGCCCGGTGGTCTATGGCGCCACCATCCGGGATGGCGATACCGGGCGCATCGCCACCACGCCGGACGCCTTCGCCGAGGCCCTGCGCGGCTTCCTCGCCGCGCCGGAGACGGCGCTGCGGATGGGGGGGGCCGCGCGCGCCGATGTGGCGCGCCACCGGATGCTGGCGGGGCAGATCGGCGCCCGCCGCGCCTGGTATGACAGCCTGTGGGAGCGGCGCGCAGCATTGGACGAAGCGCTGGTCGCGCGGGCGCCGCGGGTGGTTCATCCACAGCTTTTTGGCTGACGCGCGAATCCATTGCTTGTGATCCGCAACCCCCTTGGCCTACCGTATGTAGTATTGGCGGGGGCCAAGGGAGACAGGATATGGATTGGAGCGCAGAGGCGATCGACCGGCTGAAGGCGCTATGGGCGGAGGGTCACTCCACCGCCGAGATCGGCCGCCGCATGGGCATCTCGAAGAACGCCGTGGTGGGCAAGGCGCATCGCCTGAACCTCTCGGCGCGGCCGAGCCCGATCCGGCGCGAGGCCGGTGGCGACCGCCCGGCGCAGCCATCGGCACCCCGCGCGCCGCGCCCCGCCGCCGCCCCGCGCAGCACGCTCGGCACCACCGCGAGCAACACGGTGGCACCGGCCAGCATCAGCCCGCCCGCGATGGTGGCCGCGGTGCAGGCCGCCCCGCCGGTGTTGCGCGCCTTCCCGCGCCTTGGCGCCCAGCGCAGCTGCTGCTGGCCGATCGGGGAGCCCGGGACGCCCGGCTTCCGCTTCTGCTCGGCCGAGGCCTTTGGCGGCAAGCCCTACTGCCAGGAACACGCCGCCGTCGCCTATGTCCGTGCCCGCGACCGCCGCGAGGATGCGGCCTGACGATAGCCCCGCGAGGATGCGGCCTGACTACAGGGCGGCGCGGCGCAGCACCTCGGCGGGCGCAAGCCCGGCCTCGCGCAACGCCCGCACCGTCTGCGCGGCGTCGCGTTTGGCCAGGCGCCGGCCGCTGGCATCCGTCAGCAGGCGGTGATGCGCATAGGCGGGCTCTGGCCAGCCCATCAGCGCCTGCAACAGCCGGTGCACGCTGGTCGCGGCGCGCAGATCGGCGCCGCGCGTGACCAGGGTGACGCCCTGCAAGGCGTCGTCATGCGTCACGCACAGATGGTAGCTCGCCGGCGCGTCCTTGCGCGCCAGCACCACATCGCCGAAGTCTTCCGGCGTGCAGCGCAGCCTGCCCACGGCCTCCTCCTCCCAGGTCAGCGGCCCGACCTCGGCCGCGGCGCGCGCCATGTCGATCCGCCAGGCATGCGGGGTGCCGGATGCGATTCGTGCTTCGCGCTCCGCCGCGCCCAGGGTTCGGCAGATGCCGGGATAGGGGGGGCCGTCCGGTCCATGCGGCGCCGTCACGCTGGCGGCGATCTCGGCGCGGGTGCAGAAGCAGGGGTAGAGAAGGCCGCGCGCCCGTAGCCCATCGAGCACCGTGCGATACGCGGGAAAATGCGCGGATTGCACGCGCACGGGCCCGTCCCAATCCAGGCCCAGCCAGCGGAGATCGTCCTCGATCGCCGCGGCAAATTCGGGCCGGCAGCGCAGCGGGTCGATATCCTCGATCCGGAGCAGGAAGCGCCCCGCTGCCTCCCGCGCCCGCCGCCAGCCGGCCCGCGCGGCGGCGACATGGCCGAGATGCAGAAGCCCCGTGGGGCTGGGCGCGAAGCGGGTGACGCAAATGGGGTGCGGGGCCATGTCCGGTGCGCGATAGGACAACAACCGGGCCGGGTGAAGCGATGACGGAATTCGGGGATGGGCCGCGCTGGGGCCCGGCATCGGGCGGCGCAGCGCGCCAGCTCGTGCTGCTGCTGCATGGCGTGGGCGCCGATGGCTTCGACCTGATCGACCTGGCGCCCGGCTGGGGCCGCGCCGTGCCGGATGCGCTGTTCCTGGCACCCCATGGGCCGGAACCCTGCGACCTGGCGCCCTATGGCCGGCAATGGTTCAGCCTGGCGGACCGCGCGCCGGGCCCGATGGCGGCGGGGGCTGCGGCGGCGGCGGGGCTGCTCGGCCCCTGGATCGCGGGGCAGGCGGCGGCGCTCGGCATCCCGCCGGCTTCGGTCGCGATCATGGGGTTCAGCCAGGGCTGCATGGCGGCGCTGGCCACGGGGTTGCGCATGCAGCCGCCCGTGGCGGGAATCCTCGGGTATTCCGGCGCGCTGGCTGGCGCTGGCGCGCTGGCAGACTGGATCGCCGCCCGCCCGCCGACCTGCCTCGTGCATGGGGAGGCGGATGAGGTGGTGCCGGTTGGCGCGTCCCGCCTGGCGGAGGCCACGCTGCGCGCCGCGGGCGTCGCGGTGGAGGCGACGTTCCGCCCCGGCCTCGGCCATACCCTTGACGAGGTTGGAATCATGACGGGGGCGCTGTTCCTGCAGCGTGTGCTGGGCGCGCGCATGACGGGCGTGTGAAACCCTCCGAACGGCCTGTTGCACCGCAATGGCAGCACTGGCATGAAGGGGTAGCTAACGCGGCGCTGCCACAGGATATGGGGCTCGACTGACGTTTCAGGCCCCAGTTCTGGGTACGTCGCCCTCGCGAGAGGAGAGGCGGTTGCCTGACGGCGGACACGGCTTCCTGGGGCAGGGTTATCCGGCGCTCGTCCTGAACGCGGATTTCCGACCGCTGTCCTATTTCCCGCTCTCCGTCTGGTCGTGGCAGGATGCGGTGAAGGCGGTGTTCCTCGACCGCGTCTCGGTGCTGTCCGAATACGAAACCGAGGTGCATTCGCCGCGCCTGACCATGCGGCTGCCCAGCGTGATCGCGCTGAAGGAATACATCCCCTCCGCCCGGCGCCCGGCCTTCACGCGCTTCAACGTGTTCCTGCGCGACAGCTTCGAATGCCAGTACTGCGGCCAGCCGAAGCCGACGCATGACCTGACCTTCGACCATGTGATCCCGCGCAGCCGCGGCGGCCGCACGACCTGGGAAAACGTGATCACCGCCTGCGGGCCGTGCAACCTGCGCAAGGGCAGCAAGCTGCCGCGCGAATGCAACATGCTGCCCCGCCAGGTGCCGCGCCAGCCGACAAGCTGGGAATTGCAGGAGAACGGCCGCAGCTTCCCGCCCAACTACCTGCATGAGAGCTGGCGCGACTATCTGTATTGGGACAGCGAGCTGGAGAGCTGAGGCGCGCCCCGTGCGCGGCATGAAGTTTGCTCCATTTGGGCGATCCAACTTTCAGGAACCGTCCATGACCCTCTCTCGCCGCACGCTTCTTGCCGCAACGCCGGCCCTGGCGCTTGCCACGCCTGCCCTCGCACAATCCCTCACGCCCATCCGCTTCACGCTCGACTGGCGCTTCCAGGGCATCCATTCCTGGTATTACCTGGCCCGCGAGCGCGGCTATTTCCGGGAAGCCGGCCTCGATGTGACGCTCGACCAGGGGGAGGGCTCGGCCGCCACCATCACGCGCGTCATGGCGGGTGCCTATGATGCGGGCTTCGGCGACCAGAACGCGATCATCCAGCAGGCGGCCGCGCGGCCGGGCGACCAGCCGCTGATGGTGTACCAGATCTACAACAAGGCGCCCTTCGCGCTGCTGGTGAAGACCGGCAGCCCGATCCGCGAGCTCAAGGACCTGGAGGGCCGCAGCCTCGGCGGGCCGGCCGGCAGCTCGGCGCTGCTGATGTGGCCGCTGCTGGCGCGGCTCAATGGTCTCGATGTGTCCAAGACGCGCATCGTCAACATGTCGCCGACGCTGCAGGAACCGATGCTGATCCGCGACCAGGTGGATGCGGTGGCGGCCTTCTCGCTGACCTCCTACCCGAATTTGATCGGGCTCAACATGAACCCCGACCGCGATTTCCGGTGGTTCATGTTCGCCGATTACGGGATCGAGGCCTATTCGAACGGCGTCATGGTCAGCCAGCGCCTGGCGCGGAACAACCCGAATGCGGTGCGCGGCCTCGTTTCCGCGATCAACCGCGCGATGCTGGAAGTGGCGCGCGCGCCGGCGGTGGGCGCGCAGCTCATGCAGCGGGTGGAGGCGACCATCAATGTGCCGGTCGAGCAGGGGCGCATCGAATATGCCTGGCGCGTCAGCATGGCGACGGACGAGACCCGCCGCCTCGGCGCCGGCGACCTCGACGATGCGCGGCTGAACCGCGCCATCGCGCAGACGGTGGAGGTGTTCGGCCTGCCGCGCACCCCGGCGGCGAGCGAGATCTTCTCCCGCGATTTCCTGCCGGCACGCGCGGCGCGGGAGCTGCCCGCGGCGTAGGTGGATAAAGCCCTCTCCCCCATGAAGATGGTGGAGAGGGCCCCTACAGCCAGCGCCGCACGCGCCCCCTGTAGGCTTCGTAGGGGGCGCCGAAGCGGGTCGCGAGGTAGGCTTCCTCCTTCGCGATCACCAGGCGGCTCAGCAGCAGGTGCAGCACCGCCACCGCGATCCAGGCGAACAGCGTGCCCTGTGCCAGGGCGAAGGCCGCCGCCAGCAGCAGGAAGCCGAGATAGATCGGGTTGCGGCTGATGCGGAAGGGGCCGTGCGTCACCAGCGTGGTGTCGGCGGTGTGCGGCATCGGGTCGGTCTTGGCGCGCAGCATGGTCAGCAGCGCCCAGCCGATGACGCCGAAGCCCAGCGCGCCGATCATGCCGCCAAACACCGGGGCGGGTGGCCCGATCGGGATCGGCGCCACCTGATCCAGCAGCCAGGCCCCGCCGCTGCACAGCAACAGCCAGGCCGGGGGCGGCACGCGCACGCCGGGACCGCGATCGGCGGCGCTCATGCCGGCTGTGCCGCCGGCAGCATCATCCAGGCCGGGATGTGCGGGCGCAGCACCGCGTCGCCACAGCGGAAGGCAGCGCCCGTCGCGACCGCGTCGATCCGCAGCAGCGCGAGGCCCAACCCGTCGCGGCCGGACCGCATCTCCCCCACCTCCACGCCGTCGCGCAGCACGGGCGTCCCGGGTTCGGGCAGCGCGCCCTCCACCGCCACGGGGAACAGCCGCCGCTTGAGCAGGCCGCGATACTTCGTGCGCGCGGTCAATTCCTGCCCCATGTAGCAGCCCTTCGACCAGGACACGCCGGCCAGTTCGTCGAACCCGGCTTCCAGCAGCACGGATTTGTCGCGCAGCATGTCGCGCCCCCCATCCGGCAGGCCGAGCGCGAGCCGGTGAAGGTCGTAGGCTTCGGGCGTCGCATCCGTGGCGGACGCGGTCGCTGCCAGGAAGCGCCAGCCGGCCGCCTCCAGCCGCGGATCGGGTGCGGCCAGGCTGCCCTCCGGCGCCGGCGTGCCGCCCCAGGCGGCGCCCACGACCCACTCGGCCGAGGCATCCCGCAACGCCACCTTGGCGCGCAGCCGGAAGCGCGAAAGCTGCGTGACCAGGGCCGGCGCGCCCGCCGCCTCCACATCCAGCAACAGGCGCTCCGCCTCCGCCAGGATGAAGAAATCCGCGAGCCACTTGCCCTGCGGCGTCAGCAGCGCCGCCCAGACCGCGCGGCCGGGCGCGGCCAGCGCGACATCGTTGGATACCAGGCCTTGCAGGAAGGTGAGGCGGTCGGCGCCCGTGACCTCGATGACGCCACGGGCGGGCAGGGTTGTGATCGGCATGGGCGGAAGGTGGGCAAGCGGCGGCGCCGGTGCAACCGGCGCACCCCGCCATCGCTGCGCGACCTTGCGCGGGGGGGCGATGCGGGCGGATGGTTCGCGCAAGAAAGCCCGAGGAAGGAAACACCGCCATGATCACCCGCCGCCAGATCGCCGCACTCGGCCTCGCCACCCCGTTCATCGGGCGCGCCGCCGCCGCGCAGGATTTCACCCGCCCGCTGCGGATCGTGGTGCCCTTCGCGCCGGGCGGCACCAGCGACATCCTCGCGCGCCTGCTGCAGGCGGAACTCGGCCGGAACATCGGCCAGAATGTGGTGGTGGAGAACCGGCCGGGCGCCGCCGGCAATCTCGGCGCCGACCATGTGGCGAAATCCACGCCGGACGGCACCGCCATGCTGCTGCTGGATGCCAGCAGCCTGGCCACCGCGCCGGCGCTGTATTCGCGCCTGTCCTACAACCCGCTGCGCGACCTGGCGCCGATCACCATGCTGATCTATGCGCCCTATGTGCTTGTCGCGCATCCCTCCGTGCCGCTGCGCGATGCGCGGGAAGCGGCTTCGGTGACGCGCGCGGCCGGCGGGCGCTTCAATTTCGCCAATTCGGGCGTGGGCGGCGCCAACCACCTGACGGCGATCATGCTGGCGCAGCATTGGGGCGCCGACATCACCCAGGTGCCCTATCGCGGCGGCTCGGCCGCGCTGACGGCGGTGGCCGCCAACGAAGCGCAATTGCTGGTCAACGGCGCCACCGCCACCCTGCCCTTCGTGGCCGATGGAAGGCTGCGCGCCATCGCCGTCTCGGGCGAGGCGCGGCTGCCCTCCCTGCCAAATGTGCCCACCTTCCGGGAACTCGGCTGGCCCGGCCAGACCAGCGGCACCTGGCAGGGCGTGCTGGCAACCGGCGGCACCCCGCCGGCGGTGGTCGCGCGCCTCCACCGCGCCTATGCGGAAGCCATGGCGAAGCCCGAGATCGCAGCGCGCGTGACCGAGCTCGGCGGCGTCGCGAAGGTGGAGGGGCCCGAAGGCTTCGCCACCTGGCTCGCGACCGAGACGGTGACCTGGGGCGGCGTCGTGCGGGCGGCGAACATCAAGCTCGACTGACGCATGGAGACGGCGGAGGGGCTTCGCTCGAGGCCCGGCGCCGTGGTGCCGCTGTTCGACCGGGCCCCGCTGGAAGGCGCCGCCTGGGTGCATGTCCAGCCATTGACCAAAACCAGGACAACGGCGATCCGCGCCCCCGAGCTGCTGGCCTTTCTGCGCGGTCTCGGGCGCGACCCGCGCGTGATCGACCTGCCCTGACCCGGGCGCTTGCCTGGAGGCGTGCGCAACGCATCTCTACGGGTTATAGGGCGCCGAACGACGCCGCGCCGCGCAAGGACCAGCCACGATGGACGTGATCTTCGACCCGACCAAGCAAACCGCCCCCGGCGCCGCCGGTGCCGGCGACATCATCAAGGATGGCGACCAGCGGAATTTCATGGCCGATGTGATCGAGGCCAGCCGCGAGACCCCCGTGCTGGTCGATTTCTGGGCGACCTGGTGTGGCCCCTGCAAGACGCTGACGCCGACGCTGGAAAAGGTCGTGCGCGCCGCGCAGGGCCGCGTGAAGCTGGTGAAGATCGACATCGACAAGAACCGCCAGCTTGTCCAGCAGCTGGCGCAGATGGGCCTGCCGCTGCAATCGGTGCCGACCGTGGTCGGCTTCGTGCAGGGCCAGATCGCCGATCTGTTCCAGGGCGCGCTGCCGGAAGGCGAGGTAAAAAAATTCATCGAGGCGCTGCTGAAGATGGCCGGCGGCCAGCTTCCCACGGCCGATCTGCTGGCCGAGGCAAAGGCCGCCGTGGAAGCCGGCGACCATGTGGCGGCGCTCGAACTGTTCGCGGCCCTGCTCCAGGCCGAGCCCGAGAATGCCGAGGCCCGCGCCGGCCTGGCGCGCTGCCTGATCGCCCTGGAGGAGGAGGAGCAGGCGCAGTCCGTCATCGACGATGCGCCGGCGAAAGTGCGCGACCACGCCGAGATCGCCTCCGTCCGCGCGCAGCTGCAATTGGCCGCCGAGGGGCGCCTGGCGCGGGAGAAGCTCGGAGAGTTCGAGCGGCGTCTGGAAGCGGACGCGAACGACCACGCCGCCCGGATCGACCTGGCCGTGGCGCTGAACGCCATGGACAACCGCGCCGGCGCCGTCGATGCGCTGATGGAGGCTATCAAGCGCGACCGCGCCTGGAACGACGAAGCGGCACGCAAGCAGCTTCTCAAGTTCTTCGAGGCCTGGGGCTTCGATGACCCCGCGACCCTTGCGGGACGGCGGAAGCTCTCCACCCTTCTGTTTCGTTGAACCGCACCGGCTGGCCCGAGGCCCGCCGGCTGAAATGGATGTGATGTCCTCCTTCCACCCCGCCTTCGAGGCGCTGCCGGCGGAGATCGCCGTGTTCCCGCTGCCGGGCGCGCTGCTGCTGCCGCAGGGCCGCCTGCCGCTGAACATCTTCGAACCGCGCTACCTCGCGATGGTCGAGGACAGCCTCTCCGCGGGAAGGGTGTTCGGCATGGTGCAGCCGGATCCGTCCCTGCCGCGGGTGGATGGCGAGAGCCAGATCTACCGCGTCGGCTGCCTCGGCCGGCTGACCAGCTTCAGCGAGACCGAGGATGGAAGGCTGCTGATCACCCTCACGGGCCTGATCCGCTTCCGCGTGGCGGAGGAATTGCCCGGACGGCGCGGCTATCGGCGCGTGCGGGCGGAATATGGCGATTACGGGCCGGATCTGGTGGTGGGTGGCGCGCCGGCGCTGATCGACCGCGACGCGCTGCTCGGCGCGCTGCGGCCCTATTTCCGGGCGCGCGGGATCGAGGCGAATTGGGACGCGATCGAGCAGACCGGCGATGCCATGCTGGTGACGACGCTCTGCATGGTCTGCCCCTTCGACGTGCGGGAAAAACAGGCCCTGCTGGAAGCCGAGAGCGTGACGGCGCGGGCCGAGATGCTGGTCGCACTCATGCAGATGGACAGCCACGGCATGGCGCCGGAAGGCCGGCCGAGCTAAATCCCTGGCAGAATTGTCATCTGGGATACAAGCCATGAGTGCTGCGAACCCCGCGCCGGTCGATCCGCGCCTGCTGGAAATCCTGGTCTGCCCGGTCACCAAGGGCCCGCTGCGCTATGACCGCGATGCCGGTGAGCTGATCAGCGACAAGGCCGGCCTCGCCTATCCGATCCGCGACGGCATCCCGATCATGCTGCCGGATGAGGCGAGGAAGCTGTAGCCTGCCCAAGCCCCTCGAAATCCGTCTGGACCGCCAGCGCCAGGTGCTGGTGGTGTCCTTCGATAGCGGCGCGCGGTTCGAACTGCCGGCGGAATACCTGCGCGTCGAGAGCCCCTCCGCCGAGGTGCAGGGGCATGGGCCGGGGCAGCGGGTGACGGTGCACGGGCGGCGGCATGTCGGCATCATGAAGGTGGAGCCGGTCGGGCACTACGCCGTGCGGCTGGTGTTCGACGATCTGCACGACACCGGCCTCTATGCGTGGGACTACCTCCACGCGCTGGGTGTGGAGCGCGAGGAACGCTGGGCCGCGTATGAGCACGCGCTGGCCGAGAAGGGCCTGTCCCGCGACCCACCGCCGCGCGGCCGGTAACGGCCCAAGCATGAGCCGAAGCGCCTTGCCAAGCCGCAAGGCTTGAAGGCGCTTTTTAGGCCTGCTTGCGCTCGATCAGCCCGCTGCGGATCTTGCGGCCGCGGCGGATGCGGTCCTCGATGTAGTCGGCCTGGCCCCAGCGCACGGCGCGGCCCAGCGCATGCGCATCCTCGGTGAAGCGCGCCAGCATCTCGAGCAGCGCCTCCCGGTTGTTCAGGAACACGTCGCGCCACATGGTCGGGTCGCTGGCAGCGATGCGCGTGAAGTCCCGGAAGCCGGAGGCGGCGAATTTCAGCACCGCTTCCTTGGTTTCCTCCGCCAGATCGTCCGCCGTCGAACAGATGGTGAAGGCGAGCAGATGCGGCAGGTGGCTGACGATCGCCACCACCTTGTCATGCGTGGCGGGGTCCATCGCCTCGATCATGCTGCCTGCCCGGTGCCAGAATTCGCGAACCTTCCCGAGCGCCTCCGGGTCGGTGTCGGGCAGGGGTGTCACGATGCAATAGCGCCCCTGGAACAGCTCGGGAAAGCCGGCATCGGGGCCGGAATGCTCGGTGCCGGCCATGGGGTGGGCGGGCACCAGGTGCACGCCCGGCGGCATCAGCGGGCCGAGGTCGCGCACCACGCTCATCTTCGTGCTGCCGACATCGGTGACGATCGCGCCCGGCATCAGATGCGGCGCGATCTTCGCCATCACCTCCGCATAGGCGCCGACGGGGACGCAGAACACCACGGCGTCGCAGCCCTGCACGGCACGCGCCGGGTCTTCCTCCACCACATCCGCGATGCCGAGCGCGCGGACGCGATCCAGCGTGGCGCCGGTCTTGGCATGCGCCACCACGGTGCGTGCGATATCCCCGCGCGCCTGCGCGACCCGCGCCAGCGACGACCCGATCAGCCCCACGCCCAGCAGGCAGAGCCGATTGAACAGGACATCAGCCACGCGTGGAAAAGTCGGTCAGGGCGTCGATCACGAGTGTGGTTTCCTCAGTGGTGCCGATGGTGATGCGCAGGCACTGCGGCAGGCCGTAGCCGCCCATGGCGCGCACAATCAGCCCGCGCCCGCGCAGATGCGCATCCGCCGCCGCGGCGCGCGCCGCATCGCCGAAATCCACCAGCAGGAAATTGCCCTGGCTCGGCCGGGGCTTGAGGCCGAGCGCGGCCACCGCCGCCGCCAGCCGCGCGCGCTGTTCGGTGTTGTGCGCGACGTTCTTCTCGATCCAGCCAGGCTCGGCCAGGGCCGCGATGGCGGCCGCCATGCCGGCGGCGTTCACGTTGAACGGCCCGCGCACGCGGCTGAGGACATCCACGATCGGCGCCGGCGCATAGGCCCAGCCGACGCGCATGCCGCCGAGGCCGAAGATCTTGGAGAAGGTGCGCGTCATCACCGTGTTGGGCGTGGAATCCACCAGCGCCTGGCCGGGGTCGTAGTCCGGGTCGGTGACGTATTCGGCATAGGCGCTGTCCAGCACCAGCAGCACATCGGCTGGCAATGCCCGGCGCAGGCGGACCACTTCGGCCTGCGGCAGCAGGCTGCCGGTCGGGTTGTTGGGGTTCGCCAGGCACACCAGGCGCGTGCGGGGCCCGATTGCGGCCAGCAGGCCATCGACATCGGCGGTGAGGTTGCGCTCCGGCACCTTGATGATGCGGCAGCCGGCCCAGCGGCCGGTGATGTCGTACATCATGAAGCCATGCGCGGACATCACGAGTTCCGTCCCATCCCCGCCATAGGCCAGGATCAGCAGCGCCAGCAATTCATCCGAGCCATTGCCGCAGACGATCCGCGCCGGATCGAGGCCAAAGCGCGCGCCGATCGCCTCCCGCAGTTTCATCGCACCGCCATCGGGGTAGCGATGTGCGTCGCGCGCCGTCTCCACCAGCGCCTGCACGGCGGCGGGCGGCGGGCCGAACGCGCCCTCATTCGAGGACAGCTTGATGATCCGGTTGACGCCTGGAATCTTCGATTCGCCGCCGACATAGGGCTCGACCGACAGGATGGAGGGGCGCGGCATCACGGTCATGGGGTGGCGTCCATTGCGGCAAGGGGGGTGGCATAGGCGCCGAGCGCGACCGCGCCGAGCGCATCGAGACGCCGATCCTGCATCAGGAAGCCCGGCAGGCTCGCAAGCGCATGGCCATCGGCGCTGACCAGTGAGCGCGGCGCCAGGCCGGCGTCGGCAAGGCGCGAGGCCGCGCCTGCTGCGGGCAGGCGCACCAGCGTGGCATCGTCGCCGGAGGCGTCGGGGAAGGCGGGGGACACCAGCAGCACAGGATCACCGGTGCCGAGGAAGGGAAAGCGCGCGACCACGAACACATCGCCGGGGGCGAAGCCGCACCACCATCGCGATGCCGCGGGATCGGGCAGCGCGGCCAGCGCGGCCTCACCCCGGCGCAGCGCCGCCAGCGCGGCGTCGGCATCCGGCACGGCCGAAACCGGGGGGCCTGCGCCGAAATGCGCCCGCAGGCTCGCCATGCCGCCTGTATCGAGCGCGGCCGCGATGCCGAGCGGCGATTGCATGGCCGTGGTCGCGCCGAGCAATTCGCGCCACATGCGGAACAGCGTGATGTGCGGCAGGGGCCCGTGATGGCGGCCCAGCAGGCGACGCAGGATCGCGGCCTCCCGCCCCGGGCGCAGCGCCGGCCCCGCACCCTTGGCGCGGCTGGCAGCGAGCGTCGCAACCACCGCCGCGCGGCGCATCAACAGATCGTGCATGGCGTCGTCGAGCGCGTCGATCTCGGCGCGCAGCAGGGCAAGGTCGGACGGGAGTGGCGCGTCTGGCATGGGTCGCTGCTGCATAGAGCGCGCGGCGGCGCCCGCCAAGCTACCGGGCCGCCAAGCTACCGGGCCGCCAAGCTACCGGGCCGCCAAGCTACCGGGCCGCCAAGCGCCGGGCAGGCCGCAATCGCCGGTTGCCCGGCGGCGGCCCCGGCCGTAAAGCAGCGCTCGCCGATGACCGAAACCCTCACGCCCTCCGGCTCGCGGATCGACCACCAGCGCGCGGTCTTTGCCGATGGGCTGGCGCTGGATCGCGGCGGCGTGGTGGCGCCGCTGGCTGTCGCCTACCGCACCTACGGCACGCTGAACGCGGCGCGCAGCAACGCCGTGCTGGTCTGCCACGCGCTGACCGGCGACCAGTATGTGGCCGAGACCAACCCCGTCACCGGCAAGCCCGGCTGGTGGGAAACGGTCGTGGGCCCCGGCCGCCCGGTGGATACCGACCGCTTCTTCGTGATCTGCGCGAATGTACTCGGCGGCTGCATGGGCTCCTCCGGCCCGGCCGAGCCGATGACGGACAGCGAAGGCCGGCCCATGGGCCGCCCCTGGGGTACGGATTTCCCGGTCATCACCATCCGCGACATGGTGCGCGCCCAGAAGCGGCTCGTGGAACACCTCGGCATCGCGAAACTGCTGGCGGTGGTCGGTGGCTCGATGGGCGGGATGCAGGTGCTGGCATGGGCGGCCACCTATCCGGAGATGGTGGTGGCGGCCGCGCCCATCGCCACCGCCAGCCACCATTCGGCGCAGAACATCGCCTTCCATGAGGTCGGCCGCGCCGCGATCGGCGCCGATCCCGACTGGAACGATGGCCGCTACTGGGAAACCGGGCGCATCCCCCGCCAGGGCCTGGCGGTGGCGCGCATGGTGGCGCACATCACCTATCTGTCGGAACAGGCGCTGGGCCGGAAATTCGGCCGCCGCATCCGCGATACGGCGGGGCTGACGGTGCTGCGCGACGTGTTCGAGGTGGAAAGCTACCTGCAATACCAGGGCAGCACCTTCGTCCGCCGCTTCGACGCCGCCAGCTACCTGACCATCACCCGCGCCATGGATTATTTCGACCTGGCCGCCGAGCATGGCGGCCTGGCGGAGGCCTTCCGCGGCACCGCGACGCGCTTCCTGGTGGCGTCCTTCAACAGCGACTGGCTTTTCCCGACCAGCGAAAGCCGCGCGCTGGTGCATGCGCTGAACGCGGCGGCGGCCAATGTCTCCTTCATCGAGATCGCCACCGACAAGGGCCACGACGCCTTCCTGCTGGATGAGCCCGTGTTCCACCGCGCGCTGGGTGGCTTCCTGCGCGGCGTGGCGGAGCGTCTCGGCGTCTGACCTATCCCTGGGCGAGCGCCTTCAGCGCCACGCCCAGATGCGCGACGCCCCAGCCCAGGCGGTCATCCCAGGCATCCTCGCCCCGCCGCGCCGCCGCGCGCAGGATGGCGCGCATCGCCTCCGGGCTGCGTGGCGCGGCGGTTGGCGCTTCGCCCCATAGCCCCGCCGCCACTTCGCGCCCGCGCAGAACGGCCAGCATGCCGGCGGCGACGCCGCAGGCCGCCGAGGTGCCGGTATTTCCCTGCGTGCCGTCCTCCTGCTCGCGGAAATGGCTCGGGAAGGCGAGGTCGGGCTTGGCCGCCGGGTGGTCCTGCGCCGGGGTCGCTGGCGGCAGCGGGCGCGGCCAGTTCCGGCTGAGCGCCCCTGGCCCCTGCGCCGAGCCACCGACCGCCAGCCCATCCACGCGCACCGCCCCGGCCGTCAGCACGGCGGGGTGCGCATTGACGCCATGGATGCTCGCGCCGGGCCCGATCGCGCTCTCCCCGCAGAGCGGCACGGCGCCCGGCGTGCCGCAATTGCCGGCGGCGAACACCACATCGATGCCGGCGGCGGCGAATTTCGGCATATCCTCGACGAAATGGTGGTTCGGGTCGTCGCTGTAGCGCGCAGCCGGGAACATCTCGTCATAGGGGCGGGGGTCGAGCGCACCCCAGGCATTCACCAGGATCCACGGCCCCTTCGGCAGCGGCCCCTCCCCCTGTTCGGGATCATGCGTGGTGTGCTGCCTGCCGGCGGTGATGTCGCGCAGCAGCGTGTCGAACATCGCCTCCGCCAGCGCGATGCCCGGCGGGCCGAGCACCGTGTCGGGAAGCAGCGGCACATCCCAGATATCGGCCGCCGGCGCGAGGGCGAGGATGTTGCGCGCGATCATGTGCCCATGCTCGCTCCGCCCCGTCGCCAGGTGCCCCGGGCGAAACCAGGCGCCGGCGCCGCCCAACTCCCGCCCGAAGCGCGACCAGCCGCCGGCGATGCCGCGATCCTCGCCGGTCAGGGATGCGCGGTGGCGGCGCAGCCAGTCGTTGGACAGGCCGTAGTCGAGGATCACCACCTGCACGCCGCGCCCGGCCGCGGGGTCGGGGTGGATGGGCGCGCCGATCAGCGCATGCGCGTCCGCCCGCGTGCCGAAGATGCCCCCGCCGGGCGCGAAGGGCGACCAGACCTCCCGCATGGGCCAGACCTCCCGCATGGGGTGGAGGGGGCCGATCGGGATGTCGGCGCTCAGCCCCGTGGCGATGCCGGCCGCCGTCGCGGCGGCCACTTCCTCGGCGGTCAGCAGGGCCTGGAAGATCACGCGGTCCGGCGTGGCGAAGGGTGCCGGGTCGGCGGGCATGCGGCCGGCGGGCAGCAGCCGTCCCTCGTGCAGCGCCGCGCCCAGGCCGCACTGCCCGGCGAGCATGCGGATGCGCGCGGAGCAATCCGCCGGGCGCGGCGCGCCGAGCCGGAGCGTCAGGGCCGCGCGATACAGCATGCGGCCTTGGGGAGGAGCCTGGGGGCGATCCGACATGTCAACGGTGCTTTCACTTGCCGCGTGGGGGATTAGGTGAAACGGTAGCGCAACCACCGCGCTGCCCGGAACCGGAAACGCGACTCCGATGCATGACCGTCCCGCTTCCGCTGCGCCGGCCCTGGAGACGCGCCGCTTCGGTGCGGTCGCCTTCGCGGATATCGTCGGCTACACTGTCCTTATGGGTGCGGCACCGGATGTCGCGCATGCGGCCTGGATGCGCCTGCTGCATGACAGCCTGCGGCCGCTGGCGGTGCAGCATGGCAGCCGCTTCCTGAAATCCACCGGCGATGGCGTGGCCGCCGAATTCTCCTCCGCCGGCGATGCGCTGGATTGGGCGCGCGGCGTGCATGCGGCGGCGCGGGACGCGGACCGTCCGGATTGCCCGCCGATCGCCTTCCGCATCGGCATCGACCAGGGCGAGATCATCGTCACCGCCGAGGACATCTACGGCGCCTGCGTGAATGTCGCGGCGCGGCTGCAGGAACACGCGCCGCCCGGCGGCATCGCGCTGAGCGATGCGGTGCGTGCGGCCCTGGCCGCCGACGCGCAGGACAGCCTCCAGCCGATCGGCACGACGCGGCTGCGCAACATCGCGCTGCCCGTGGACGTGTTCCTGGACGTGCCCGCGACGCCCCCCCGCGTGCCGCGCCGCGCGCCGCTGCTCGGCACGCCCTCGGTCGCGGTGATGCCGTTCGAGAGTCTCGGCGCCGACGCGACGGAAAGCTATTTCGCCGAGGGCATCATCGCCGACATCGTCACCTCCCTCGCGGCACTGCGCGACCTGTCGGTGATCGCGCGCGGCGCCACGCTGGGCTGGGGTGCCGGGCGGCACGACCCGACGGTGGTCGGGCGGATGCTCGGCGTGCGCTACATGCTGTCCGGCACCGTGCGGCGCGGCGGCGGCGGCCTGCGGCTGACCGCGCTGCTGCGTGAGACGAATGAGGGCGACACCATCTGGAACGACCGCTACGACATCGCCGAGCGGGAGGTCTTCGCCTGCCAGGACGACATCGTGGCGCGCGCCGTCGCCGGCATCGCGCCCAGCATCCGCGCCGCCGAGCTGCGCCGCGCGCTGCGCCAGAAGCCGGACAGCCTGACCGCCTACGACCACACCCTGCGGGCCATGCACGCGCTGGACGGGCTGGAGCGCGGGCGCTTCGCCGAGGCCGAGCAGCACCTGGCGGCCGCCATGCGCGAAGACCCCGGCTACGCCATGCCGGCCGCCTGGTCCGCGCAATGGCACAGCCTGGCGGTCGGCCAGGCCTGGAGCAGCGACCCCGTACGCGACACCCAGGCGGTCAACGCCATGGCGGCGCGCGCCGTGGCCCTCGATCCGCGCAACGCGCTGGGCCACGCGATCAGCGGGCATTACCGCGCCTACCACCAGCGGGATCCCGAAAGCGCGCTGCCCTGTTTCGACCGTGCGCTGTCGGTGGCACCCAGCCACGCCTTGTCCTGGACGCTGCGCAGCGCGTCCCTGTCCTATCTCGGCCGCGCGCAGGAAGCGCTGGCGGCGGCGCGGCGCGGCTTCGCGCTCTCGCCGCAGGGGGCGGACCGCTATTACTTCCAGTTCTTCGTGGGCCTGGCGGAGCATGGCTGCGGCAACCATGAAGCCGCGGTGCGCAGCATGCGGCTGTCGCTGCGGGAAAGCCCGGGCTTCACCTCCGCGCATCGCATCCTGGTCGCGGCGCTGGGTGCGCTCGGCGCGCAGGAGGAAGCGCGCGCCGTGGCCGCCGAGATGATGCGCTTCGAGCCGCATTTCCGCCTGGGCCGCTATGCCGAGGAACGCCAGCCCTTCGTCGATCCCACGCTCGGCCGGCAATTGCTGGACGCGCTGCGCGGCGCCGGCGTGCCCGACTGACTTCCCCCCTCCGTTGCAGAAGGAACCGCCCGCATGTTCACCGTGTTCAACGGCGCCAATGGCGCGAATGGTGCCAATGGCGCGAACGGGGCCAATGGTGCCAACGGGGCCAATGGTGCCAACGGCGCGAATGGCGCCAATGGCGCCGAGGGGCTGGCTCTGGTGATGGTCTCGGGCGGCGTCGCCCGCCCGATGGGCTTCGCACCCTGGCCGAGCATCGAGGCCGATCCGGTGACCGGCACGGCGCGCCTGGTCTGGCGCGGCCAGGCGGCGCCGCGGGTGCAGCCCATGCCCGCGCTGGCGCAGATGCTGGACCTGGCCGATCCCGCCCCGGTGCCGGACAGCGAGCAGGACCTCGCCCGCCGGGGCTTCGCCGCCACCCCCGATGGCGGCCCGGCGCCGGCGGATGGCGCCGCCGCGCTGCACCAGGCCTTGCTGGCGCAGCCCGTGCCGGCGGAGGTGCCGTTCCGCGGCTGGACGATCGGCAATGAGGCGGTGGCCGCCATCGCCGAATTCGCCGCCATGCCGGGCTGGACCGATGTGCACCGCGACCTGCGCCGGATGCTGCCCGATGCGGCGGGTACCGCGCGGGAAATCGCGCTGCTGCGGGACCTGATCCCGTTCCGCGACAGCATGCTGGGGGAGGCCCTGGTCCAGCGCAACGGCATCATCGCCTATTTCCAGGGGCTGGCCGGCTTCAACGCCGCGTCGCATCCGCGCACCGCGGATCTGTGCGTGCTGGCGCTGGCGCTCGGCGAATTCGTGGTGATGCACGCCAAGCGGCAGTTCAACCGCCCGCGCCCCTCGCAGCTCGACCCGGCGCTGGCGCCGCCGGTCGATGTGCCGGGCCATGCCGCCTATCCGAGCGGCCACGCGACGGAGAGCCACCTGATGGCGCGGCTGCTGGCCATTGCGCTGCCGGCGGCCCATCCGGCGCGGGCGCTGCTGCTGCCGATGGCGCATCGCATCGCGCTCAACCGCGAAGTGATCGGCATCCATTATCGCTCGGACAGCGAAGCCGGGGAGGTGCTGGCGGAAGCCACATGCGCGCATGCGCTGGCGGTGGCGGGCTGGCAGGCGGATGCGGCCGGCGCCTTCTCCGCCAATGGGCGGCTGGTGATCCCGGGCGGCGCCACGCCGACCGCGACGCCGACGCGCACCGTGCTGGCGCGGCTGCTGCGCGCGGCGAAGGCCGAGTGGGAATAGGCCAGCCCCCGATAACACTTGCGCGGGCCCAACGCGCATGGCCATCCTGCCGGCATCGTAACGCGCACGGGCTGAACCGAGGCGCGACTCGGAGAGGGAACAGGGCATGCATCGCACACCCATGCTGCGCCGCAGCGTGCTGGGCGCCGCCATCGCTGCGCCGGCGCTGATCGGCCGCGCCGCACAGGCGCAAACGCGCCTGCGCTGGGCGCATGTGTATGAGACCGGCGAGGCCTACCATACGGAGGCGCTGTGGGCCGCGCAGCAGATCGCGGCGCGCACCAACAACCGCTGGGCGATCGAGGTGTTTCCGGCCAGCGCGCTCGGCAATGAACCGACGATCAACCAGGGCCTCGCACTCGGCACGGTGGACATGATCTACACCGGCGCGTCCTTCGCCGGGGCCACCTTCAAGCCGATCGCGGTCAGCAACGCGCCCTATGTGTTCCGCGACTACGGGCATTTCACGGCGTATCGCGACAGCGACCTGATCCGCGAGATGTTCGCGGGCTACGGACGGCAATCCAGCCATCAGGCGCTGGCGCTGACCTATTACGGCGAACGCCATGTCACGGCGAACAAGGCGATCAATACGCCGGCCGACATGCGGGGGATGAAGCTGCGCGTGCCGCAGGCGCCGCTGTACCTGATGTTCACGCGCAGCGTCGGCGCCAACGCCACGCCGATCGCCTTCGCCGAAGTGTATCTGGCCCTGCAGCAGGGCACGGTGGATGGGCAGGAGAATCCTCTGCCGACCATCCAGGCGAAGAAATTCCATGAGGTGCAGACGCACATCATGCTGACCGCGCACATCACCGAAAGCCTGCTGACCATCGTGTCGGGCAATACCTGGCGGCGCCTGAACGATGCCGACAAGGCGGTGTTCACCGAGGTGCTGCGCGAAGCGGCGAACCGCGCCACCAAGGCGATCCGCGATGCCGAACTTGTCCTGCCGGCCTGGTTCCGGGCGCAGGGCAAGACCGTGCTGACCCCGGACCGCGCCGCCTTCCGCGCCGCCGCCCTGCCGCTGCACAACGATGCGGCGGCGGGTGCCGGCTGGACGCGCGAGCAATACGACCGGCTGCAGGCGATCGGCAGCGCGCCGACCTGACCCGCGTCAGCGGACGCTGATGGGTGTGAAGGCCTGGCGGCGCGCGATCGCCGTCAGGTCCCAGGCGATGCCGTTGCCGGGTTCCGTCGGCGGCGCGGCATGGCCTTCCCGCACCGTCACGCGGCTTTCGGCGATCTCGTCGAGCTGCGGGATGTGCTCCAGCCAGGCGCCGTTGGGCACCGCGCAGACCAGCGGCAGATGGAGCTCCATCAGGAAATGCGGGCAGACCGGCACGTTGAACGCCTCCGCCAGATGCGCGACCTTCAGCCAGGGCGTGATGCCGCCGATGCGCGCCACATCCACCTGCACGATGCTGCAGGCGCCGCGCGCCAGGTAATCGCGGAACTGCGCGGGGTGATACAGGCTTTCGCCGACCGCGATGGGAATGCGCGTGGCGGCCGACAGGCGCACATGCCCTTCGACATCCTCGGCGGGCAGCGGTTCCTCATACCAGCCGAGGTCGAGCGGCGCGGCCTCGAAAGCGCCGGCGCGCCGGATCGCCTCGGCGACCGTGAAGCCCTGGTTGGCATCGACCATGATCTGGAAGCCGTGATCGACCGCGGCGCGCACCGCGGCAAGGCGGGCCAGATCCTCCCGCAGATGCGGGCGACCGACCTTGATCTTGCAGCCGGCGAACCCTTGGGCTTCCGCGGCGACCGCATCGTCCACCAGCGCCGCCGGCGGCAAATGCAGCCAGCCGCCCTCGGTCGTGTAGACGGGAATGCGCGCCTGCGCGCCGCCCGCCAGCTTGTGCAGCGACAGGCCGAGCCGCCGGCCGCGCAAATCCCACAAGGCGGTGTCGATGGCGGCGAGCGAAAGTGCGACCAGCGGCCCCACGCTCAGCGCATGGGTCAGCATGAACAGATCGCGCCAGATCGCCTCGATCGCGTCCGGGTCGCGCCCGATCAGCCGTGGCACCAGATGGTCGCGCAGCAGCGCCACGATCGACGATCCGCCATGGCCGATCGTGTAGGTGTAGCCGGTGCCCACAGCACCATCGCTGTCGGTGATGCGCAGCATCGGCGTTTCCTGCGTCAGGAAGGATTGGATCGCGTCGCTGCGCGCCACTTTCGGCGCAAGATCCACCTGCAGGATTTCGACCTGTTCGATGCGCGGCATGTTTGCCATCCTCCCCGTGTCGGAAAAGCCTACAGCAAGTCAGGCTGATGATGGGGACGGGAATGGACACGCAGCGCAAGCCCACGCACGACGACCCCGACCTGTTCGTGGCGCTGACCGCGGAAGTGGCGGCCGCGCCCGAGCCGCCGGTGGACATGGCGCCGGAGGATTGGCTGTCCTTCCTGATCTTCTGGGCGCTGGCCGGCGTCGTGTTCCTGCAATTCTTCAGCCGCTACATCCTGAACGACAGCATCGCCTGGACCGAAGAAATCGCGCGCTATCTGCTGATGGCGCTGACCTTCACCGGCAGCGCCATGGCGGCGCGGCGCGGCGCGCATATCGCGGTGGAATTCGTGCCGATGATGTTCCCCCCGGCATCGCGCCGCTGGATCAACCTCGGCGCCGCGATGCTGACCACGGCCTTCTACGCCATCCTGGTGTTCCTCTGCTGGCAGGTGGCGCAGGCCATGCAGTTCCAGCCGATGGTGGTGATCGATTGGCCGCTGTCCTGGGTGTATTGGGCGATCCTGGTGGGCCTCGTGCTGACCGCCATCCGTGCGGCCGTCACCGCCATCGCGCGGTTCCGGCTCGGCGAGCCGGAGACACCCGTCGATCCCTCCCTGACCGCCCGGTTCTGAGGCAGCGCGCATGACAGCCATTCTTTTCGCGGGCTTTCTCGGCCTGCTGCTGATCGGCGCGCCGATCGCCGTGGCCCTCGGTGGCGCATCGCTGATCTATGTGTGGGTCGAGCAATCCGTGCCGCCGCTGGTGGTGCTGCACCGCATGGCCTCCGGCGTGGACAGTTTCCCGCTGCTGGCGATCCCCTTCTTCGTGATGGCCGGCAGCCTGATGAATTCCGCCGGCATCACGGAGCGCATCTTCAGCTTCGCGACCGCGCTGGTCGGCTGGCTGCGCGGCGGGCTCGGCCAGGTGAACGTGGTCGGCAGCGTGATCTTCGCCGGCATGTCGGGCACCGCCGTCGCGGATGCCGGCGGGCTCGGCGCCATCGAGATCAAGGCGATGCGCGACCATGGCTATCCGGTGCCCTTCGCGGTCGGCATCACCGGCGCATCCTCCACCATCGGGCCGATCATCCCGCCATCGCTGCCGCTGGTGATCTATGGCGTCATGGCCAATACCTCGGTCGGGCAATTGTTCGCGGCGGGGCTGATCCCGGGCCTCGTGATGGCGGCGGTGCTGATGGTGTGGGTCGGCGTGGTCGCCCACGTCTACGGCTTCGACCGCGACGCGGCGTTCCGCTGGTCGCGCCTCGGCCACACCGCGAAGCGCGCCTTCCTGCCGCTGCTGACGCCGGTGCTGCTGGTGGGCGGCATGACCAGCGGTGCCTTCACGCCGACCGAGGCCGCCATCGCCGCCACCTTCTACGCGATGTTCCTGGGCCTGGTCGTCTATCGCACGCTGACCTGGCGCGGCCTGCTGCGGGTGACGCAGGAAACCATCGAGACGACGGCCGTGGTGCTGATGATCGTCGCCGGGGCATCGATCTTCGGCTGGCTGATCACCACCACGCGCGTGACCGAACAGGTGGCGGAGGCCGTGCTTTCCATCACCAGCGACCCGCTGCTGGTGCTGCTGCTGGTGAATCTGCTGCTGCTGGTGGTCGGCTGCTTCCTGGAGACGATCGCCGCCATCACCATCCTGGTGCCGGTGCTGCTGCCGCTGATGGAGAAGATCGGCGTCGATCCCGTGCATTTCGGCATCATCATGGTGCTGAATCTGATGATCGGGCTGCTGACGCCCCCGGTGGGCATGGTGCTGTTCATCCTCTCCCGCATTTCGGGCCTCACCTTCGAGCAGACGACGCGCGGCTGCGCGCCCTTCCTGATCCCGCTGTTCATCTGCCTGGGCCTGGTCACCTATTGGCCCGAGATGGTGCTGTGGCTGCCGACGCTGATCTACCGGAGCTGACGCGCCCACTCGCCATCCCCGGTCCTCGCGCTATATGACGGTGCGAAGACGTGCGGCATCAGGCCCCGCGCCGGGAACCAGGGATGATCCACTACCGTTTGCGCTGCGCGGCCGCCCATGAATTCGAGGGCTGGTTCCAGGACAGCGCGGGCTTCGACAAGCTGGCGGCTTCGGGGCTGGTGGAATGCACGCAATGCGGCTCCACGACGGTTGCGCGCGCGCTGATGGCCCCCGCCGTGCGCAGCAGCCGGAAGAAGGCGAAGCCGCCGGTGGTGGAGGCGCCCCCCGAAACCCTGCCACCCGCGCCCGTGCCTGCGCCACCGCAGCATGTCGCCGGCCCGGTGCCCGCGCAGCTCATGGCCGTCCTGCAACGGATGCGGGCCGAGGTGGAACGCCATTGCGACTATGTCGGCCCGAAATTCGCCGAGGAAGCCCGCCGCATCCACAAGGGCGAGAGCGATGCGCGCGGCATCTACGGCGAAGCGACGCCCGCCGAGGCGGAGGCATTGGCCGACGAAGGCATCGAGGTCGCGCAGCTCCCCTGGGTGAAACGCGCCGAGAGCTGAACGGAAGGTCTACCGGTAGGGCTGCCAATACGGCGATGGTTCGGGTTGCGGCCCATAGGAATAGCCGGGGCCGTAGCTGTAGCCCGGGTGGTAGGCGGGGTTCTGCGGGTTCGCCAGCGCGCCACCGATGACGAGCCCGGCGCCAAGGCCGAGCAGCGCGCCCAGCGCGAGCAGGCCGGCCAGCATCGGCGCAACCCTGCGCATATCGCGTGTCCCCCCGGTTCGGGTCGCATGACAGGGGAGGAATGCGCCCGCACCATGGCGGAAGAGGGGCATTGCCCTTGCGTTCCGGACGCGGCTGGCGTTCCTCTCGAAATCCATGAAAGTCCGTTTCGCCCCATCCCCCACCGGCCTGCTGCATGTCGGCAATGCCCGGATCGCGATCGCCAATTGGTGCCTTGCCCGCCGCCATGGCGGGCAGTTCCTGCTGCGCCTGGACGACACCGACACCGAGCGCTCCAGGCCCGAATACGCCAGCGCGATCGAGGAAGACCTGCAGTGGCTGGGCCTCGATTGGGACGGCTTCGCCCGCCAGACGGACCGGCTTTCGCGCTATGCCGAGGCCGCCGAAAAGCTGAAGGCCGCCGGGCGGCTCTATCCCTGCCTGGAGACGGAGGAGGAGCTGGCGTTCAAGCGCGATCAGCGCGCGCGCCAGGGCAAGCCGCCGATCTATGACCGCGCCGCGCTCAAGATGACGAAGGAGCAGCTCGACCGCGCCATCGCCAATGGCAAGACGCCGCATTGGCGCTTCCTGCTGCGCAATGGCGCGGTCGCCTGGCGGGATGGCGTGCTGGGTGGGCGGAACGTCAAGCTGAGCTCGCTGTCGGACCCGGTGCTGATCCGCGGCGATGGCAGTTTCCTGTACACCTTCACCTCGGTGGTCGATGACCTCGAGATGGGGATCACGGATGTGATCCGCGGCGAGGATCACGTGACCAACACGGGCATCCAGCTGGATATCTTCGCCGCGTTGGGGGGCGACCCCGCGCGCATCAACTTCGCGCATCTGCCGCTGCTGACGGATGCCGATGGCGGGCAGTTGTCGAAGCGCCTCGGCTCGATGGGCCTCCGGCAATTGCGGCGCGATGGGGTGGAGCCGGCGGCGCTGGCGGGCTACCTCGCGGCCCTCGGCACCTCGGTCGATCCCCGCTCCGCCATGCCGGCGGAAATCGCGCGCGACTACGACCTGTCCCGCGTATCGCATTCGGCGGCGCGCTTCGACCTCAAGCAGATGCTGGCGCTGAACGCGAAGCACCTGCACGCCCTGCCCTTCGAGGCCGTGCAGGACCGCCTTCCCGGCGGCGCCGATGCCGCCTTCTGGGAAGCGGTGCGCGGCAATCTCGACCTGTTCCGGGAAGTGCGGGACTGGTGGGAGGTGGCGCAGGGCCATGTCGCGCCGGTGGCTGAGGCCGCCGACGCCGACCTGCTGCGCCACGCTATCGCCACCTGTCCCGAAGGCGTGTGGGACAGCGCCACCTGGCCGGCCTGGACCGCGTTGGTCGGCGCCGCGACGGGCCGCAAGGGCAAGCCCCTGTTCCTGCCGCTGCGCCGCGCCTTGACCGGCGAGGATCACGGCCCCGATCTCAAGACCTTCCTTCCCCTGATCGGCCGGGACCGCGCGCTGGCGCGCCTCACCCTGGCGCTTGCGAGCATCTGATGGATTTCCACCTGCACAACAGCGCGACGCGCCGCAAGGAACGCTTCGTCCCGATCGATGCCGAGCATGTGCGCCTGTATGTGTGCGGCCCCACCGTCTATGACCTCGCGCATCTCGGCAATGCGCGGCCTGTCGTGGTGTTCGACGTGCTGGCCCGGCTGCTGCGGCGCGCCTACCCGCGCGTGACCTATGCGCGGAACATCACGGACATCGAGGACAAGATCATCGATCGCGCGCGCGACAGCGGCGAGGGCATCGATGCGCTGACCGCGCGCACCACCGCCGACTACCATCGCGACATGGCCGCACTCGGCAATTTGCCGACCGATGTGGAACCGCGCGCGACGGGCACCATCCCCGAGATGGTGACAATGATCGCGCAGCTGATCGAGAACGGAAACGCCTATGCGGCGGAAGGCCATGTGCTGTTCGCCGTCGCCTCCTTCGCGCAATACGGCGCGCTTTCGGGGCGAAGCACGGACGAGATGCTGGCCGGTGCGCGCGTGGAAGTCGCACCCTACAAGCGCGACCCCGGCGATTTCGTGCTGTGGAAGCCGAGCACACCGGAACAGCCGGGCTGGGACAGCCCCTGGGGCCGCGGGCGGCCGGGCTGGCATATCGAATGCTCGGCCATGTCGCTGAAACACCTCGGCCCTGATTTCGACATCCATGGCGGCGGCGCCGACCTGCTGTTCCCACACCATGAGAACGAGGTCGCGCAATCCCTCTGCGCGCATCCCGGCAGCGTTTTCGCGCGATACTGGATGCACAACGGCATGCTGCTGGTGAATGGCGAGAAGATGTCGAAGTCGCTCGGCAACTTTTTGACTGTTCAGGACATCCTGGCGCAGGGCCCCTGGGCCGGCGAGGCGTTTCGGCTGTTGCTGCTGAAGACGCAGTATCGCATGGCGCTGGACTACACGGTCGAAGGCCTGCAGGAGGCGCGGCGGGAACTCGACCGTTTCTATCGCGCGCTGTCGAAGATGGCCGATGTGGAATCGCTGGCCGGCACCACGCCGCATGCAGCCGAGCAGCCCTCGGTGGAGGCGGCACTGGCGGATGACCTCAACACGCCGCTGGCGCTGGCCACGCTGCACCACCTGGTGTCCACGGCGAATGAGGCGATGAACGCGGGCGACCTCGACGCGCTCCCGCATCTCAAGGGCCGCATCCTGGAAGCGGGCGCGCTGCTCGGCATCCTGCAATCCGCGCCGGAGGCGTGGTTTCGGGGCGATGCCGCCGACAGCGCGGCGATCGAGGCCGCCATCGCGGACCGCCTCGCCGCCCGCCGCGCGCGCGATTTCGCCGAGGCGGACCGTATCCGCGACGAACTGGCGGGGCAGGGCGTGCTGTTGGAAGACGGGCCGAAAGGGACGACGTGGCGGCGGGCGTGAGCCCCTGCCTCTCGACATCATCCCCTCCCCGGGGATAGGATAATGGCATGGCCGCCCTTCATGCCTCCCACCCTCGGGCGATCCTGCGGCTGCGGCGCGCCGAAGGGCATCTGCGCCGCGTCATCGCCATGCTGGAAACCGGCGCCCCCTGCCTCGCCATTGCGACGCAGGCGCATGCGGTGGAGCGCGCCCTGGCCAATGCGAAGCGGGTGATCATCCACGACCATATCGACCATTGCCTGCAAGAAGGCGCGGCCGACCCGGCGGAGCTTCGCGCCCTGGCGAAGCTGCTGTGAACGCCGATTTCGGCGCGCTGCTGGCGGGCGGGCAGGGTTGGCTGTACCTGCCCATCGCCTTTGCGCTCGGCGCGCTGCACGCCCTGGAACCCGGCCATGCCAAGACCATGATGGCCGGCTTCATCGTGGCCACGCGGGGCACGGCGCGGCAGGCGCTGCTGCTCGGCCTGTCGGCCGCAATCGCGCACTCGCTGGTGGTCTGGGCGCTGGTGCTGGTGGCGCTCTGGCTCGGCACCGCCGTGCCGGAGCATTGGCTGCCCTGGCTCGGCATCGCGGCGGGCGGCATCGCGCTGGCAGTCGCGGGCTGGATGGCCTGGGGGCTTTTGCGGCTTCCGGCCAGGCACGATCCCCATGCACACGATCCCCACGCACACGATCATCATCACCACCACCATCATCACCATGGCCACAGCCATGCGGCGCCGGCGGCGGGTCCGGCCAGCACCGCGCAGGTGATCGCCTTCGGCTTTTCCGGCGGCCTCATGCCCTGCCCGGCGGCGCTTGCCGTGCTCGCGTTGTGCCTGACGGCGGGGGCGGTCGGGCTGGGCGTCGCGACGGTCGCGGCGTTCAGCGCGGGGTTGGCGGCTGTCCTGGTCGGTGTCGGGCTGCTGGCGTCCGCGAGCCTCCGCCTCGCGCGGGACCGCCTGCCGGAGTTGGCGGCGCTGGTGGCGCGCCTGCCCTGGATCTCGGTGGCCGTCATCGCCGCCAGCGGCCTCTGGACCTTGCTGCACGCCGCGGGCCGCTTGGCCGGGGGTTGACCTTCCCCTATGGGAAGCTGGTCAACACCACCGGACCCTATCCTTATCCGGAGCCCGCCATGTCCCCGCGCAACCTCGCCTTCGCGTTCCTGTTTTTCGCCACGCCAGCCCTCGCCCAGCACGCCGGCCATGGCGCGCCCCGCGCCGCCGCCAGCGAACCCGCCTATGTCCAGGAACTTCGCGCGGCGAATGACCGCATGCACCGCGACATGACCATCCGCCCGACCGGCAGTGCCGACCGCGACTTCGCGGCTGCGATGATCCCGCACCACCAGGGCGCCATCGACATGGCCCGCATCCAGATCCGCCACGGCAGCGATCCCGCGATGCGCAAGCTGGCGGAGGAGATCATCGCCGCGCAGGAGCGGGAGATCGCGCAGTTGCGCGCATTTTTGGCGCGATGACCGGCGGGCGGGGCGAGGGCGGGGCGAAACTCACGCCGCCACCGGGCGAAAGCCCGATCATCGTCCTCGTCCGCCCGCAAATGGCCCAGAATATCGGCACGGCGGCGCGCGCCATGGCGAATGGCGGGCTGTTCCACCTGCGCGTGGTCGCCGCGCGGGATGGTTGGCCGCAGCCGCATGCCTACCCCGCGGCCTCCGGCGCCGACGCCATCCTGGATGCCGCGACGCATTACCCGGACGTGCCATCCGCCATCGCCGATTGCCACCGGGTCTTCGGCACCTGCCCCCGCCCGCGCCATGTCATCGTGCCGGTGCGGGACGCCCGCGCGGCCGCCGAGGATTGCTGGGAGGTCAACGGCCGCGGCCTGCGGCTGGCCGTGCTGTTCGGGCCGGAACGCGCGGGGTTGGAAGCGGACGACCTTGCGCATTGCGATACGCTGGTGCGCTACCCGCTGAACCCGCAGCATGCGTCGCTCAACCTGGCGCAGGCGGTCATGATCTTCGCCTATGAATGGTGGATGCGGGCCGAGGCCGCGCCGCCGCGCAGCTTCCAGACGAATGAGACGACGATCGCCACCAAGGGCAGCCTGGAGAATTTCCTGACACGTCTGATCGACGAACTCGACGCAAGCGGCTTCCTGCACAACCCGCCGAAGCGCCCGGGCATGATCCGCAACCTCCGCCACTGGTTCGAACGCGGCGAGGTGACGGAGCAGGAATTGCGCACGCTGCATGGCGTGGTGACGGAACTGGCGCATGGCCGCCGCCTGCGGGGGCGTTTCCCGCCGGAGGATTTTCCGCCACCCTGGCAAGGTCCAAAGGACTGAGCATGACCCACCCCGACGGCACGCCGATCCCCGCCTTGCCCGATCCCCGCTTCGTGGCGCTGGATGCGGCGCGGCTCGGGCTGGAGGGGCCGCGGATGTGCTACATGGAGGCAGGGTCCGGGCCGGCCACGGTGCTGTGCCTGCACGGCATCGGCTCCAACAGCATGGGCTGGCGCTTCTCGCTCACGGCGCTCGCGCGGTATGCGCGGGTGATCGCCTGGAACGCGCCGGGCTATTTTCTCAGCGACAATTTTTCGGCCGAAGCGCCGGAGGCCGAACACTACGCGGATGTCGCCGTGGCGCTGCTGGATGCGCTGGGTGTGCAGGGGCCGGTCTTTGTCGCCGGGTCCTCCTTCGGCACGATGATCGCCACCTGCCTCGCTGCCCGCCACCCGGACCGCGTCGCGAAACTGGCGCTGACCGGCACGTCGCGCGGGCAGCGCTGGAAGGGCGACACGGCGCGCGCCGAGATGCTGGCGATGCGCGCGGCGAGCGTCGCGCAGGGCGCCGTGGCGCTGGCCGAGTCACGTTCCGAAAAGCTGGTCTCGCCCAGCGCGGGGCCGGTGGTGCGGGACCTGGTGCGCGGCATGGTGGCGGCGACGAATCCGCGCGGCCTGATGCAGGCGGCGCGCTGCACCGACCGCGTCGATGTCGTCGCCGACTACGCGCCGCATATCCGCTGCCCGACGCTGTGCGTCACCGGCGCCGACGACCAGGTGAACCCGCCGGAGGTCGGCCGCGCCATCGCCGCCGCCATCCAAGGCGCCCGCTTCGAAAGCCCCCCCGGCATCGGCCACCTGCCGGAGCTGGAGGCGCCCGCCACGGCCCACGCCCTGCTGCACGCGCATTTCTTTGGAGGCTGACCGCATGACCGTCTCGCGCCGCACCCTGATGCTCGCCCTGGCCGCGCCGGCCATCGCAAGCGCGCAGGAAGCCTGGCCGACGCGCCAGGTGCGCATCCTGGTGCCCTTCCCGCCGGGCGGCGGGCTGGATGCGCTGGCGCGTGCCCTGGCTGACCGGCTGCAGGGGCGCTGGGGCCAGGCGGTCGTGGTGGACAACCGCCCCGGCGGCTCGACCGTGACGGGCGCCGACCTCGTCGCCAAGGCAGCACCCGATGGCCACACGCTGATGATCACGGCGGACAACACCATCACGTCCAACCCGCACCTGATCCGCGGGCTGCCGCACGACCCGATGCGGGATTTCGCGCCGGTCAGCCTGCTGGTGGATGTGCATCAGATGATCCTGGTGCACCCTTCCGTCGGCGCACGCAGCATGGCGGAGCTGGTGGCGGCGGCCCGCGCCGCGCCCGGCCGGCTGAATTTCGGCAGCTACGGCACCGCCAGCCAGCCGCACATCGCCTTCGGCGCGCTGAACGCGCGGGAGCGGATCGCGATCGTGCATGTGCCCTATCGTGGCCTGACGCCGGCCGTGCTGGCGACGCTCGCCGGAGAGGTGCAGATGACGCTGGCCGGCATCGCCAGCGGCGCCACCCATGTGCGCGCCGGCACATTGCGCGCGCTGGCCGTGGGCAGGCCCACGCGCTTCGAGGCGCTGCCCGATGTGCCGACGCTGGCGGAGGCCGGCTTCGCCGATATCGACCCGCGCACCTGGTTCGGCGCCTTCGCCCCCGGCGCCACGCCGGCCGCGCTGGTGGCGCGAATCCAGGCCGACCTCGCCTGGGCGATGGCGCAGCCGGAGGTGCGCGACCGCCACCTGACCCCCGCCGGCTACACGGTGCATGCCGCCACGCCGGAGGCCACGGCCGCCTTCCTGCGCGAGGATTTCGCCTATAAGGCGCGGCTGATCCGCGCCGCCGGCATCACGCCGGACTGAGGCGGCTCACGCCTGGAAGATCGCGACCGCGCGGGTGAAGCCGGCGGAGGCGCCCTTGATCTTGAAGGGGAAACAGGCGACCTCGAACCCCGTCGGCGGAAGCTGATCGAGGTTCGCCAGCTTCTCGATATGGCAGTAGGCGCGCACCATGCCGGCGCGGTGGCCTTCCCAGATCAGGGACGCGTCGTGCGTCTCGGCGTAGCGGCGCGCCGTGTGGAGGAAGGGCGCGTCCCAGGACCAGGCATCGGTGCCGCAGATTCGCACGCCGCGCTCGGTCAGCCACAGCGTCGCTTCCCGCCCCATGCCGCAGCCGCGCGCGAGATAGTCCGGCTGGCCATAGCGCGCGCCGGCGGCGGTGTTGACCAGCACGATGTCGAAGGGGCGGAGCGCCACGTCGATGCGCGCGAGTTCCGCCTCGACCTCCGCCGCGGTGACGACATGCCCGTCGGACAACGCGCGAAAATCCAGCTTCACGCCACGCCCAAAACACCATTCCAGCGGCACCTGGTCGATGGTCCAGGCCGGCCTGCCGCCATCCATGGTGGAGTGGAAATGCCAGGGCGCATCCAGATGCGTGCCGGTATGGGTGGTCAGCGCCAGCCGCTCGATCGCCCAGCCCTCGCCACCAGGCAGATCCGCGACCGCGAGGCCGGGGAAGAAGGCGGCCATGTCGGCCGCACTCTGCCGATGGTCGATATAGGTGATCTCCGGCGTATGGCCCGGCGGGTCGGAAGCGATGCCGGATTCGAGTGCGACGGAAAGATCGACGATGCGGCGGGGCATGCGGTCAGCCTGTCAGCGCGGTGGCGAGCCAGGGCAGCAGCGCGATCAGCGCCAGCGCCGTGCCCATGACCGCGAGATAGGGGATGGCGCCGGCGAAGATGGTCTCGATCCCCACATCGGGGTCGGCGAGTGTCGCCTTCACGGTGAAGACCGAAATGCCGAAGGGCGGCGTCAGCAGCCCCATCTCCACCGCGATGATGGTGAGGATCCCGAAATGGATCAGGTCGAAGCCCATCGCGGATGCGATCGGCGCGCCGATCGGCACCATGATCAGCAGGATCGAGGTGCTGTCCAGGATCATGCCGAGCAGCAGGATGATCACGAGGAAGCACAGCAGGAAGCCATAGGGGCCGAGGCCGAGTTGCTCCACCATCTCGCCGATGCCCTGCGGCACGCCGGCCATGGACAGCATGCGCGAATAGAGGCCGGCGGCGATCAGCAGGAACAGGATGGACGCGGAAACGAGGCCGGTTTCCTTCAGCACGCGCCAGAATTTCGGGCCGTCCAGCCGGCGACGCGCCAGCGCCAGGGCCAGCGCGCCGGCGGCGCCGACGGCGCCCGCTTCGGTCGGCGTGAAGATGCCGGCATAGAGCCCGCCCAGGATCAGCGCGACCAGCGCCATGATCGGCACCGACTTCACCACCATCTCGCCCGCCGGCATGGCCGGCTCGCTGGATTGCGCGGCACGGCCGGGGGCGAGGATCGCGTTGGGGAAGAAGGTGGCGGCCACCCAGATCATCGCCGCGAAGCCGAGTGCGATGATCACGCCCGGGATGATGCCGGCGATGAACATCTTGCCGATCGAGACCTCGGCCAGCACGCCATAGACGATCATCAGCAGGGATGGCGGGATCAGCATGCCGAGAATGGAACTGCCCGCGACGGTGCCTGTCGCGAAGCGCATCGTGTAGCCATGCCGCACCATCTCCGGCACCGCGACCTTGGTGAAGACGGCGGCGGAGGCGATGGAGACACCGGTGACGGCGGCGAACACCGCATTGGCCCCCACCGTCGCCATGCCGAGCCCGCCGCGGATACGCCGCAGCAGCGCCTGCGCCACGCTGAACGTGTCCCGCCCGATGTCGGAAATGCTGACCAGCAGCCCCATAAGCACGAACAGCGGGATGGTGGCGAAGACATAGTCCTGGATGCCGGAATAGGTCGCCATCGCGGTGAAGCGGAACGCCAGGTCCGGGTTGTCGCGGATCAGCCAGACGCCGACCGCGCCGGTGGAAATCAGCGACAGGCCGATGGGCAGGCCAAGCAGGATCAGCCCGACCATGGCGCCGATCAGCAGGAAGCCGAGCGAGAGGTCGTCCATGCCGCCTCAGCCCCCTGCCCTGCGGAACAGGCGTGGCACCAGCGCCAGATAGGCCAGCGCGCCGGCCGTGCCGCCCAGCACGATCAGCCCGCGGAAAGGCCAGGTGGGCACGGTGAACAGCCCCTGCACGCCGAAGAATTCGCGCTGCCCCATGGAGGTCCACATCGGCTCCCACGCTGCGCGCGCGATGAAGGCCAGCACCGCGACACCCACCAGCAGGAACACCAGTTCCAGCACGCGGCCGAGGCCGGGCAACGCCGCGTGGATGCGGTCGATCAGGAAGTCCGCGCGCGCCATGCGGCCTGCGCGAATGGTGGCGCCGATCTGGAGGAAGACGATGGCCACCACGGAATGGGCGGCGATTTCCGCGACACCGGTGATGGGCGCGTTCAGGAAGGAACGGCCCACCACATCGGCGCAGATCAGCAGCATCAGGCCGAAGGTCCAGATGGTGCCGAGGCTGGCCAGCGCATCCAGCACGAACTGCGCCGGGTCCGGCCGGCTTGTCGCCGGCGCGGCGTCCAGCGCCGCCAGGTTCACATCCTCGGCCATGGCGGCGCCTCCGGCGGGTTCAGGCGCTGAGTTCGCGGTCCCAGTCGCGGCCCGGCGTCTGGCGCGCGGCGCGCAGCGCGGCAAAGTAGGCGTTCAGCACTTCGCGTGAGGCCGCGCCCGAACTGTCGGCCCAGGTCTTGGCGATGTTGGGCAGGCCGCTGATCCAGCGCTGGCGCTCGGCCGTGGGCAGTGCCGAGATCACCGCACCCTGCGCCGCCATCTGCTGCTTGGCGCCGGCGATGCGGGAGGCGACGTCCGCGATGTGGCCTGCCGTGGCCGCCTTGCCTGCCGCCACCATGGCGGCGCGCACCGGGGCGGGCCAGCGTTCCATGCGCTGGCGGTTGGCGGCGATGCCGCCGACATACATGGCCCCCAGATCGACTTCCGTGATGTAGCGCGCCACCTCATGCACGCGGGTCGGCAGGATGCCCACGTAGAACGAAAGCGCGCCCTCGATCACGCCGGTCTGGATGTCGGTGTAGTAGGTGGTCAGCGCGCCATCGACCGGCGTGGCGCCGGTGCCTTGCAGCCAGGCGGCACTCGTGCCGGGTGCCGCCAGCTTGCGGTTGCGCAGATCCTCCAGTGTGCGGATCGGGAAGTTCGACCAGATGTGGTAGGTATCGGTGATGTAGGAGCTGAGCGGCACCATGTTCAAACCGCTCCAGTTCTGCCGGATGGCGGGCACCGTCTCGTTCAGCGTCTCGAAGGCGCGGGCGACCACGCCATGGTCGCCGGTGGAGAAGGGCGTGAAGTAGGTGACGTTCTGGAGCGGCATGGTGCTGCCTTCCCACAGCGTGCCGACATAGCCGATGTCGGTGATGTTGTCGCGCACCGCCTCCATCGTGTCCTGGAAGCGATACAGCGTGCCGCCATAGGCTTCGCGCCAGGTGATGCGGTGCGTGTTGCCATTGTCGCGCAGGTGCTTCTCCACCTCCGGCTGGAACACGGTCTTCATGTTGTGCACCCAGTAATTGGCGACCGGGTGGCTGGAGGCGATGGTGATGGTCAGCGCCGTCTGCGCGCGGCTCTGGATCGAGAACAGCGGCAGGGTTGCGGTGCCGGCCAGCAGGCCGCGGCGGTGGATGGTCATGGGTTCGGTTCCTCCCTGCTTGTTCAGATGCGGCCCAGCGCGTGCAGGATGCGCGCGGGCGTGAAGGGCATTTCGGTGACACGCGCGCCAAGCGGCCGCAGCGCATCATTGATGGCGTTCATCAGCGCGGCCGGCGCGCCGGCGGTGCCGGCCTCGCCCGCGCCCTTGGCGCCGAGCAGGCTTTCGCGCGTCGGCGTCTCGACATGGCCCACATGCATGTCGGGCATCTCGGCCGACATCGGCACCAGGTAGTCGGCCATGGTGGTGGTCAGCAGATTGCCCTGCGCGTCATAGACGCAGTGTTCGTACAGCGCACCGCCGAGACCCTGCACGATGCCGCCCCGGATCTGCTCATCGACCAGCAGCGGGTTGATCACGCGGCCGCAATCCTCGACGCACCAATGCTCCAGCAGCTTCACCATGCCGGTGTCGGTATCGACCTCCACCCAGCTTGCCTGGATGCCGTTGGTGAAGGCGAAGGGGTATTCCTTGGTGATGAAGTGCCGCGTCTGCACCAATTCGCGCGGCAGGTCGCGCGGCAGCGTGTCGCCGCGGTAATAGACGATGCGGCCGAGCTCATGCAGTGGCATGCGCGCGCGGCCCATGGCGCGGTCCACCACCTCGCCGAGCACGATATCCAGGCTGGCGGGCTCGGCCTGCAACATGGCGCCCGCCACCACCAGAATCTGCTGCTTCAGCGCGATCGCCGATTGCAGCGCGGCCTCGCCGCCGATGCCCGCACCCCGGCAGGCCCAGGTGCCGCCGCCGTAGGGCGTGGTCTCGGTATCGCCAGTGATCACTCGCACGCGTTCCAGCGGAACGCCGACGCCGTGTGCGACGATCTGGCGCAGGATGCCCTCCGTCCCCTGACCCTGTTCGGTGACGCCGGACAGCACCACCACCGAGCCATCGGGGTCCATGCGCACCGTCGCGCCATCCTGCGCGGAGATGCGCGCGCCGCCGATGCCGTACATGAAGGGGGAGGGATTCGTCAGTTCGATGAAGCTCGCGAAGCCGAGGCCGCGATGGACGCCGCGCGCGCGCTGCGCCTGCTGGTCGGCGCGGATTTTCCCGAGAGGCACCATCTCCAGCAGCTTCGCGAGGGCCGCGTGGTGCGACAGCCCCTCGAAGCGCATGCCGGCAGGGGAGGTGAAGGGGTAGGCATCGTCGCGCACCAGGTTGCGCCGACGCATCTCGATCGGGTCGATGCCGAGTGCCTCCGCCGCCAGATCCACCAGGCCCTCGGTGACGGTGGTGGCAATGGGGTGGCCGACGGCGCGATACTGGCAGGTCGGCGCCTTGTTCTGCAGCACGACGGTGGTGGTGCAACGGTAATCGGCGAAGTCGTAGGGGCCGCCGCACAAATTCACCACCTGGTTGCCCTCGATGGCGCTGGTGCGCGGATAGACGGAATAGGGGCCGATGCCGGTGCGGTCCTCGATGTCGAAGGCCAGGATGCGGCCATCCGCATCCACCGCGATGCGGCCCTTGATGCGGTGGTCGCGCGCATGGATGTCGGAGACGAAACTCTCGAAGCGGTCGGCGATGAACTTCACCGGCCGGCCCATCACGCGCGCCATCGCGGCGACCGCGACCTCATCCGGATAGACATGCACCTTGATGCCGAAGCTGCCGCCGACATCCTTGCAGATGACGCGCACGGCGGATTCCAGCAAGCGGAGCTGCTTGGCGAAGACGCCCTGCATCATGTGCGGCGCCTGCGTCGAATGGTGCACGGTCAGCGTGCCATCGGCGCGGTTGAAGTCGGCGAGGATGCTGCGGGCTTCCAGCGTCACGCCGGTGTGGCGCGCGGTGACGAAGCTGGCCTCGATCACGGTATGCGCGGCCGCCATCGCCGCCGCGACATCGCCCTTCTCGGCGGTGCGCGTGAACACCAGGTTGTCGCCAAGCTCCGGGTGGATCACCACCGCGCCAGAGTCGAGAGCCGTGTCCATGTCGAGCTGCGCTGGCAGCATTTCCCAATCGACGGCAAGTGCTGACACGCCATCCTCCGCGGCGGCGCGGCTGTCGGCCAGCACGGCCACCACCGGCTCACCCTGCCAAGTCGCGCGCGTCAGCGGCAGCGGGTGCTGGGGCGCGGATTTCATACCCTTCAGATGATCGAGCGTCGCCACCCAGGGGTCGCACACTTCGGCAAGGTCGGCGCCGGTGAACACGCGCACCACGCCCGGCACCGCAACCGCGGCCGTGCTGTCGATGCCGAGGATGCGCGCATGCGCATGCGGGCTGCGCAGGAAGGCCGCATGCAGCATGCGCGGCAGCACGACATCGTCCGTGTAGGTCGCGCGGCCCTGCACCAGGCGCGGCAAATTGGGCCGCGGCACCGATCGGCCGATGTAGGAATTGGGCAGGTCTTCGCGCGACAGGCCGATGGAGGCCGGCGTGATCTCGTTCATCGGCGCGCCTCCAGCACCTGTTCCACGGCGTCCACGATGGCCTGGTAGCCGGTACAGCGGCAATAATTCCCTGACAGGTGCTCGCGGATCGCCGGCCTGTCGGCGTCCGGATGGTGGCGCACAATGTCGGCGGCGGCCATCATCATGCCGGGCGTGCAGAAACCGCATTGCGCGGCGTTGCGGGCGATGAAGGCGGCTTGCAAATCGGCGGCCTCGCCGCTGTCGGTCAGGCCCTCGATCGTGGTCACCTCCGCGCCGTCCAGGCTGGCAGCCAGCACCAGGCAGCCGCGCACGATCTCGCCATCCACGCGCACGGTGCAGGCGCCGCAGACGCCGTGTTCGCAGCCGGCGTGGGAGCCAGTGAGGCCGAGCTCGAGGCGCAGGAAATCGATCAGATGCCGGCGCGGCTCCACCTCCCGCGTCACGCGTTCGCCATTGACGGTCAGCGTCACCTTCATGCGGCGATCTCCTGGGGCGAGAGCATGCGGGCCATGGCACGGCCGAGCAGCACGCCGGCCAGGTGGCGCTTCATCTCGGCCGGGCCGTGCAGGTCGGCTTGCGGGTCGAGGTCCTCGGCCAGCGCGGCCGTCGCGGCGGCCAGCGCCGCGGCATCGGGCACGCGGCCGGCCAGTGCGGCGGCGGCGCGGGTGGCAAAAACGGGGCCGTTGCCGACGCCGAAATAGACGAGGCTGATGGCGCCGAGGCGCGGGCCATCCATCCGCGCCACGGCGGCCAGCCCGGCCATGGCGTAGTCGCCGGACCGGCGCGCGACTTCCAGGATGGTGCTGCGCGTCGCCTGCGTGGCGACCGGCACTTCCACCGCCTCGATCATCTCGCCCGGGGCGAGCGCGGTTTCCAGCAGGCCCGTGAAGAACGCCCGCGCCGGCACGCGACGCTGGCCGGTTTCCGAAACCAGCAGCACGGTTGCGTCCAGTGCGACGATGCAGGCCGGCAGCTCCGCGGCAGGGTCGGCATAGGCCAGGCTGCCACCGATGGTGCCGCGGTTGCGGATGGCGGGGTGCGCGATAAGGGGCGCGGCCTCCGCCAGCAGGGGCGCGTGGCGGGCCACCAGCGGGTTGCGCGCCAGATCGGCGTGGCGCGTCAGCGCGCCGATGCGCAGGCTGCCGCCGTGCTCGGCGATGCCCGAGAGTTCGGGAATGCGGGTGATGTCCACCAGCAGCTTCGGTTCGGAAAGGCGAAAAGCCAGGGTCGCCAGCAGCGTCTGGCCACCGGCGATGATGCGCGCATCATCGCCATGCTGGCCAAGCAGGCGCCACACATCCGCGAGCCTGTTCGCCCGCACGTAGTCGAACGCTGGCCATTTCACGGCGTCGTTCCCCCGGGCAGGCGCCGGTTCCGGCGCGCCGCCATGCTTGTTGATCGCCTGACCACCGGAATTTAGGGTGTTTGTCAAGAGTTGAGGGAGGTCCGCGCGGTGCGAGCGACACCACGGCCAGCGTGCCGCATGCCGGCGGAGGCGCGGCGCGAGCAGATTGTCGCCGGCGCGGTCTGCTACTTCGCGGAGGTCGGCTTCGGCGGCACCACGCGCGACCTCGCGCAGCGGATCGGCATCACGCAGGCGCTGCTGTACCGCTACTTCGCCAGCAAGGCGGAGCTGGCGGAGGCGGTGTTCGAGCGCGTGTTCCTCGACCGCGTCTCGCCCGCCTGGCCGGCCGAAATACGCGATCGCAGTCGCCCGCTGGAGGCGCGGCTGAACGGCTTCTACCGGCAATATGCGGCGGCGATCTTCACCTATGAATGGATGCGCATATTCATGTGGGCGGGCCTGGCCGGGGAGGCGCTGAACCGCCGCTATCTGGACCATGTCGCCGATAGGCTGCTGGCGCCCCTGCGGGAGGAGGTGGCGGAAGCCGGCCCATACCGCGCGCCGGACATGGAGGCGATGTGGGCCCTGCATGGCAGCATCGTTTACCTGGGGATCAGGCGCTTCATCTACCACCTGCCAACGCCGGCGGACCCCGGCCCCGCGATTTCCCAGACGGTCGGCCGCTTCCTGTCCGGCCTGCGGCGGAATGCGGGCGGATGAAAAAGCTGGTGCCGACACCCGGGATTGAACCGGGGACCTACTGATTACGAATCAGTTGCTCTACCGCTGAGCTATGTCGGCAAACCGGCGGCGGCGCCTCATAGCCGCAGCCGGCGCGGCGGACAAGTCGCTTGCGCCACGGCGCGGCCCGCCGGCGCGGCGGGGCACCGGCCGAGCGGCGGGTTGCCACCCTCCGTTACACCCGGCCGTCCTGCGCAAACCGGCGGCGCATGCTATCCCGCGTCACGAATGTTGCGCCGCATCCTTCTTCTTCCCGGGCTGGCCATGGCCGGCGCTGCCGGCTGGTTCCTGCTGAGCCTTCCGCCCCGCGTCGCCATCGTGCGGGCGCAGGAAGGCCCGGCGCTGGAGGCCGTCTATGCCACCGGCGCGGTGGAGCCCGTGCACCTCGCCCGCGTCGGCCCCGCCCTGCGCGCCCGCATCACCGAGGTTCTGGTGGCGGAGGGCGAGCGCGTGGCCATGGGCCAGCCGATGGCGCGCCTCGATGACCGGCAGTCCCGCGCGCTGGCCGCGGAGGCTGCGGCGCGGGCCGAGTTCGCGGCCGAGGAGCTGGCCCGCACCCGCCAGCTCGTCACCCGCGACATCGCCGCCCGCGCGACGCTGGAACGCGCCGAGCGCGATGCCCGCGCCGCCCGCGCCGCGGCCGATGCCGCGAACCAGCGGCTCGACGACTATGTGGTGCGCGCGCCGACCGATGGCGTGGTGCTCAAGCGCGACGTGGAAGTGGGAGAGGTGGTCGATACCCCCGCCAGCCTGTTCTGGGTCGGTGAGCCGCTGCCGCTGCGCATTTCCGCCGAGGTGGATGAGGAAGACATCGCCCGCATCGAAATCGGCCAGCGCGTGCTGCTGCGCGCCGATGCCTTCGCCAGCCGCGTCCTGACCGCCGAGGTCGCGCAGATCACGCCGAAAGGCGACACCACGCGCAAGGCCTACCGCGTGCGGCTGGCGCTGCCGGACGACACGCCGCTGATGATCGGCATGACGGTCGAAGCCAACATCGTGCTGCGCGACAGCCCGGATGCGGTGCTGCTGCCGCCCGGCGCCGTGCAATTCCCGCCCGCGCTGCGTGGTGCCGCGGCACGCGCCCAGCCCGCCATGCGCGGCGGCCCGCGCCAGGCGATCGTCTGGGTGGTCGAGAAGGAGATGGTGCAGGCGCGCATGGTCGAGGTTGGCGTGCAGGCGCCGCGCATGACCGAAATCCGCGGCGGCCTCGTGGCTGGTGAGGCAGTGGTGATCGACCCGCCGGCGGGGCTGACCGATGGCCAGCCGATCCGTCTGCACGGGCTCGGCAGCGGCATCGCCGGCGCGCTCGCGGCGATACGCGCCGCCGCGGGCGGATGAGCGCCGCGTGGGCCTGATTTTCGACCTCGCTTCGGGCATGCTCTCGAAGCGGCGGCGGCAGACGCTGGTTTCGGTGCTGGGCGTGGCGCTGGGTGTCGCCTTCTTCATCGCGATCGCGGCGCTGATGCGCGGCTTCCAGACCTATTTCGTCAGCCAGATCATCGATGTCGCGCCGCATATCACGGTGAAGGACGAAAGCCGCGCGCCACCCGCGCAGCCGGCCGAATTGCTGCGCGGCGCCGGCGCCGTGCTGGTGCATGGCGTGAAGCCCGGCGACCGCGTGCGCGGCATCCGCGCCGCCGGCGACAAGCTGGCGCTGCTGGAAGCGATGGAGGGTGTCGCGGCCGCACCCGTGCTCGCGGGCCAGGTGCTGCTGCGCTACGGATCGCGCGATGTCTCGGCGGGCGTCACCGGTATCGACCCGGCGCGGCATGTCCGCATCTCCAACATCCAGAAGGACATGCTGACAGGCCGGCTCGATGATCTGCGCGCCACCGCGAACGGGCTGATCATCGGGGAGGCGCTGTCGATCCGCCTCGGCATCGGGATGGGCGACACGATCTCCGCCATATCGCCGGCTGGCGTCACGCTGTCGATGAAGATCGTCGGCATCTTCCGCACCGGCATCCAGGCCGTCGATGGCGGCCAGGGCTTCGCGCTGCTGAAGGTGGCGCAGGTTCTGCAGAACCGGCCGAACGTGGTGAACCAGCTTCTGATCCGCCTGGCCGATGTGACGCAGGCCGAGCCCATGGCCCGGCAGATCGAGGCACGCTTCGGCGACCGCACCGAAAGCTGGGAGGAGCAGAGCGCCAATATCCTGACGGTGTTCGTGATCCAGAACGCGATCATGTACTCCGTCACCGGCGCGATCCTGCTGGTGGCGGCTTTTGGCATCTACAACATCATCTCGACCGTGGTGTTCGAGAAAACCCGCGACATCGCCATCCTGAAATCGCTGGGCTTCACGGAGGGCGACATCCAGCGCCTGTTCCTGTTGCAGGGCCTGGCGGCGGGGCTGATGGGTGCTGTGGTGGGCTGCCTGCTGGGGGCCGCGATGATCGAAGCGCTGGCCCAGGTGCGCTTCAACACCGACGCGCCATCGGGCAACAACCGCTTCCTGTTGGATCGGGACTGGCGCGTCTATCTTGCGGCCAGTTTCTTCGCGATGCTCTCGGCCAGTTTCGCGAGCGTTGTGCCGGCGCGCCGCGCGAGCCGGCTTGATCCCGTGCAGGTGGTGCGTGGAGCCGCGTGATGCGCCCATCCGGCTGGAGGCGCGGTATGTCACCCGCACCCTGGCCGAAGGGGCAAGGCTGGTCGCCGATATCGACCTGACGTTTCGGGCCGGCGAATTCGTTGCCATCACCGGGCCGTCTGGCTCCGGCAAATCCTCGCTGCTGTATCTCCTTGGCCTGCTGGATCGGCCGAGCAGCGGCGCGGTGCTGCTGGAGGGCCGCGACACCGCCAAGCTCGATGCGGCGGAGCTCGCGGCGTTGCGCCTCGGCGGCTTCGGCTTCGTCTTCCAGTTCCACTTCCTGCTGCCGGAATTCTCGGCACTCGAGAATGTGCTGATCCCGATCCGCCGCCTCGGCCGGTTGCAGGGCGGCAAGGCGGAGGCGCGGGCCAGGGCGCTGCTCGGCGCGCTCGGCCTCGGCGATGCGGCGCACAAGCTGCCGGACCAGCTTTCGGGCGGCATGCGCCAGCGCACCGCGATCGCCCGCGCGCTGGCGAATGACCCGCCGCTGATCCTGGCGGATGAGCCGACCGGCAACCTGGACACGCAGAATGCCGCCGCCGTCTTCGACATTTTCGGCCGGCTGACGCGGGAGGAAGGGCGGACGGTGATCGTGGTGACGCACGACCCGGGCCTCGCGAAGCGCGCGACACGCCGCGTGCATCTGGTGGATGGGCGCGTCGTTTCGGATGAGGCAACGGGTTAGGAGACCTGTGCGCGGGAGGCTTGCGGCGCGCGCTTGCGGCTGAGTCTCCGCCTTGCGGCGGGGCATGCTTCGCCCGACACCAGCAGCATCGCCTTCGTGCTCGACTGCAATGTCTGGAGCAACGACAGCGTGCGCGTGACAGCACGGAACGTCAGCGCCTCCACGATGGATCTCGCGGCGGCGGCGCTGTCGGTGCAGGTTACCGAAAGGCGCATCGCGTGAGCACGTCCACAACTCGCGATACGTCCTGGGCACCAGCGTATACGGCGGTATCAAGCCCTGACAACGCACGGCCATTCGCGCTGAGAAAAAGGTCGAGCCGTTTACCAATATCATCGACATGGCCCCAGCGCCCGCGCCCGAGCATGGGCATGGGGATCGGACCGGGTCACGGATTGTCGTGGGCCGACTGACCGCTGCCCAGAAGTCGCCTTTGGAAACGGGGTCCCTTCAACGCCTCAACCAGTTGCGAGGACCGACCGGCCGGGCGGGTCACTCCACCGCACCACCCGCCCATCCTCCATCTCGATGATCCGATCGAAGAGATCCTTCGAACGCGAATCATGCGTGACGACAGCGACCGCAGCCCGGCGCTGCCGCGCGATCGCCAGCATCAGCTCCATGACCTGCCGCCCGCGCCGGCTGTCGAGCGCCGCGGTCGGTTCATCCGCCAGCAGCAGCATCGGATCATTGGCCAGCGCGCGCGCCACCGCGACGCGCTGCTGCTCGCCACCGGACAGGCGCGCCGGCATGTTGCCGGCGCGATGCGCGACATCGAGCATGGCGAGCAGCGCCATCGCCCGGCGCTCCGCCACGGCCTCCGGCATGCCGTCGATGACCATGGCGAGCGCCACGTTCTCCACCGCGGTCAGGAAGGGGACGAGGTTCGGCTTCTGGAAGATGAAGCCGATATGGCGGCGGCGGAAGTCGCGCAGCGCCGCGTCATCCTCGATCCTCGCCGCTTGCGTGCTGGCGAAGCGCACGCTGCCGCTGGTCACCGGCTCCAGCAGCCCCGCCGCCATCAGCAGCGTGGTCTTGCCGCAGCCCGAGGGGCCGACGATGCCAATCATCTCCCCGGCCATGAGGTCGAGCGTCACATCCGCCAGCGCATCCATCATGGCGCCGTCGCCGCCGCGATAGCGCACCCCGACGTCGCGCAGCGACAGCACGGGGACGCCCGGCTGCGGTGTCATGCCAGCACCTCCTTCGCGCGCACCCGCATGGCGCGGCCGATGCCGATCCAACTGCCCAGCAGGCAGGCGAGCAGCAGGCCGCCGACCACCAGCGCGAGGTCCTCGGGCAGCAGCACGACGCGGCGCGGGAACAGCGGGAACAGCAGCATCGAGAGCGACAATGCGAGGCCATAGGCGAGCAGCCCGACCAGCAGCGCCTGCTGCAGGATCATCGACAGGATGAAGCGGTCGCGGGCGCCGATCAGCTTGAGCATGGCGATCTCGTGCAGCTTCTCGATGGTGCTGTTGTAGATGGTCATGGCGATGACAACGCCGGTCACCGTCAGCAGCAGGACGGTGAAGAACAGGATCTGGATGCGCAGCCGCCACAGCCGGCCATCGACCAGGGCCGATCGCTGCGCGTCGCGGCTGAGGACCGCGACATCGCCCCAGGCGCCGATGCTGCGCGCCACCTCCTCCTGCATGCCGGGCAGCGTGGTGACCATGACGGCCGCGATGCGGCTCGGCCGGTCCGCACTGGCGCCGAGACCCTGCGCGCGATCCAGCAGCACGGTCTCCGACAGGCGGCTGTCGGCGATGTCCATCGCATCGGGGATCGTCACGAAAAGCTGGCCATCGCCCGACATGTCCACCTGGCCGCTCGTCAGGCCCACTACGCGATAGGAATCGCGCCCGAGCCGAAGCTCCCGGCCGAGCGCCAGGCCGAGGCTGGCATCGGCGATCGCCTCGCCCCGCCCCGCCTGCAACAGCCGGCCCGCCGTCAGGTTGAGCCAGGCGCCCTGGTCCTTGGGGAAGTCGAGGCCCGTCACCGCAATGCGCCGACGCTGACCATCGATTTCGAATTGCAGATTGTTCTGCACGAAGCGCCGCACATTCGTTGTGCCGGCCACACCCTCGACACGGCGGTCGAGCGTGGACGACACCACGGATCCCTCCGCGAAGGGGCCGGCCCGGCCGCCCTGCACCACCCAGAGGTCGGCGCCGATCTCCTCAATGGTCATGGTCGCGTCGTGCAATATGCCACGATACAGGCCGAGCATCCCCATGCTGCCGGTCAGCAGGAAGCCCACACCCGCCGCGGCCAGGACGAACCGCATGAGGTTGGCGGTGATGTCGCGCCAGGCGAGGTAGTTCACGACAGTACCGGCGTCACCGCCATGAAGGGATAGAGCCGGCGCCCCCGGCGCAGCACGACATCACCGGCTTGCAGCCCCTCGCGCACCTCGATCCGGCCCGCGGCGGCGGCGCCCAGTTGCACCGGCCGCCACTGCGCGCGCCCACCGCCCTCCGCCACCCAGAGCCCGGATTGCCCGCCGCGCGGCGCCAGCACGTCCTGCGGCACCGTGATGACGGCCGGCGAATGGCCGGTGGCCAGCGTCACCATCGCGCGCTGGCCGATCGCCCAATGCGGCGGAAGTTCCGCGGTGGTCAGCTCGACGGCGAATTCGCGCGTGGTGGTGTCCACGCTGCGGCCGATCCGCAGCACCGTCCCGCGGAACACCTGGCCCGGATAGGATACGTAGCGGAGCTCCGCCGTTTGTCCGGGCGCGATCTGCGCCATGACGGATTCATCGAAGCGGGCCGAGAGCACAAGGCTTGCCGGATCGACCAGCCGCAGGATCGGCGTGCCGGCGGCGACCACGTCGCCGACGCTGCGCAGCCGCTCTGTGATGACGCCGGCGACCGGTGCGGCGATGGTGGTATCGCCAAGCCGTACGCCGGTGCCGCGGGTCCCGGCCTCGGTGGCGCTGAGCTGGTCGCGGGCGCGCATCACCGCGCTGCGGCTGCGTTCCGCATTGGCCGCGGCCTGGTCGAGCGTGGATCGCGCCGCGTCGAATTCCGCGCGGGTCGCGAAGCCCCGCGGCAGCAATTCCTCCTTGCGGCGGAAATCGGCCTGGGCGCGCAGCAGCGCGGCCTCGGCGGCGGCGCGGTCGGCCTCCGCCTCGGTCACGCCGCGCCGCGCGGCCTCGGTCTGCGCTTCGGCCTGCGCGAGAAGATGGCCCGCATCGCCGGTGTCGAGCCGCACGAGAAGCGCGCCGGCCGCGACACGGTCGCCCTCCTCCGCGCCGAGCTCGGCGATGCGGCCCTGGATCCGTGCCCCGACTTCCACCTTGACCAGCGCGTCGAGCAGCGCCGGGCCGGCGACCGTGCGCGTGAATGGCGCGGGACGGATCTCGACCGCGTCCGCCCGCGCCGGCACGCCGTATCGCCAACCCAGCGCAGCGGCGAGACCGGCGGCGGCCAACAGGAGCCAGCGTCGCCCGTTCCGGCGGCGCGGCGGCGGCGGCGGTGGCTCGGCCATCGACAGGCCGGTCCAGGTCGCCTGACGCAGGGCGGGATCGTCATCCATTGCGCTGTCTCCTTTCGCGATGCCGTGCCGGGCGGGGCTGCTCTCGCCCGGAGCGCGGGTTACTGGCCGCGCTGCACGCTGCCGGACCGCGTCGCCGTGCCGCCACGGGGCCCGGTCGCGTTGCCCTGCCCGGACCATTGGCCGGGCGCGGCCCGCGTGACGCTGCGCTGGCGCGTGGCGGTCTGGCCCTGCGGACCGGTGGCCGAGCCGGACCGCGTGCAGTTCCCGTCCGCGCAGTCCACCGATCCGGACCGCGTGGCGGTCTGGCCCTGCGGACCGGTGACGCTGCGCTGCGCCTCGAAGGCGGAGGCGGCCGGGGAGAAGGTGACGCTGCCGAGCAAGGCGGCGACGAGCAGGACAATGCGCATGATCTGAGCTTTCGTGGCGTGAGAAAAAGGCAGGATGTTCAGCGCGGCAGGCCGCTGAGGGCCTGGCGGCAGGTGGCCGAGAGCTTGTCGTTGTTCTCGCGCAGGCAGGCGACGACCCGGCCGCCGCCGCGTTCGGCATTCGCGCAATGGGTGCGGATATCGGCCGAGCAGGCCTGGGCCGTCTGGCGCTGGGCCGGCGACAGCCCGCCCTGAGCAGACGCGGTGGTCGCCACCAGAAGCGGCAGGGCCACGAGCGCCACGGTTCGTGTCAGGCCGAACAGGGTCGGGGTCATGGAGGGTTCTCCGTCATCGGGGTTGTTGTGGGCCGCCCCATGGCGTCCCCATCCCGGCGCTGATACGGGGCGACCCGGCGAAATCCTCGCGGTGCGGCCAGGATTTTTTTTCACGCGCTTGCGAGGATTCGCCCCGCCGCACCCGTAGCATGGGGGCCATGCGCTTCCTGACCTGATGTGCGCCGTCGCGAGCACCCCGCTTTCCGCACCGGACGACGCCGCGCTGATGGCGCGCATCGCGGCGGGCGACGAAATGGCCTTCCGCCATCTGGCGGACCGCCATGTCGGACGGATGCTGCGGCTCGCGCAGTCGATCCTGGGTTCGGCGGCCGAGGCGGATGAGGTTGCGCAAGACGCGCTGTTGCGGGTCTGGCGGCACGCTTCGCGCTGGGATGGCGCGCGCGGCCAGCCCGGCACCTGGATCCATGCGATCGTCGTGCGGCTCTGCGTGGACCGGCTGCGCCGGCGTCGCCACGAGCCGATCGAGGCAGCGGAGGAGGTGCCCGATCCGGCACCCAGCGCTCTGGACCTCCTGTCGTCGCGTCGCGAGGCGCAGGCGCTGCGCGATGCGCTGGCGTCCCTGTCGGACCGCCAGCGCGTCGCGCTGACGCTGTATTACCAGGAGGAGTTGTCGGGTGCCGAGGCCGCCGAGACGCTCGGCCTCAACCTGCGCGCCTTCTGGTCATTGCTGGAACGGGCGCGCCAGGCGCTGCGTCATCGGATGCAGCGCGCCGACGGCCCGGATGAGAGGATGTGAGGCATGACACCGATCGACCCCGAGGATTTCTTCCGGCTGCTGGACACCCATGGCGCCGACCCCGAACGCTGGCCCGAGGCGCAGCGCGCGGCGGCGCTTGCGCTCTGCGAGGGGTCGATCGCGGCGCCCCGGCAATGGATGGCGGCGAGGCGGCTCGATGGGCTGCTCGCCGCCGGCAGGGCGCCGCTGCCGGATCCGGCGCGGCAGGCCCGCATCGTCGCCGGCGCCATGGCGCGGCTGCGTGCACGCGCGGAGCCGTTGCTGGATTGGCGCTGGCTGTTCCCCCGCCCGATCGGCGCCGCCTTCGCGGCGAGCCTGGTCGCCGGCTGGTTGGTCGGCGTGGAAATGAGCGACGGCGCGCTGCCGCATCATTTGCTCGCCGATCTCCGCTTCGAGGATTTGTTCCAATGATGCCGCGGCTCACGCCAAGCCGGCTTCGGGTGTTCCTTGGCGTGTCGATCGCGTTGAACCTGTTTCTCGTGGCGCTCGTGGGCGCGCAGCGCTGGAAGGCGGTGCAGGTGCAGCGCATGGCCACGCCGGCGAGCGGCTTGATCGAGCGGCAGGGGATTCACGACCCCGAGGGAACGTTGCAGGAGTTTCTTGCGCGCCTTTCGCCCGATGACGCCGCGATCCTGCAAGGCGCGGCCCGCGCAAGGCTGGGCGAGCTGCTGAACGCGCGGCGCGACTTCGTCTCGGCGGTTGAGCGCACGCGCGCGGAGATCGTCCGCGATCCCGTTGATCCGACCGCCATCCGGGAGGCCATCGCGGAGGCGCGCCGGCAGCGTCAGCGCTTCGGACCGCTGCTCGAAGGCATCCTGCTGGACGCCGTTCCGCGGATGACGCCCGAAGGACGGCGGGCGCTGTCGGGAGCGCCCGGCGTGGCGGCCCCGTGAGGGGACGGGCCGTGGACGCTTACGCCGGAGACATGGGGTGTTTGCCGTGCTCGATGGCGGCGCGCGATGTCACCGACACGCTGGAGATGGCGCGCATTCCATCAGGCTGCAGCCAGGTGCGAGCACGCCATCGCCCGCGCCTGCTGTCCGACAACGCGCCCCTGCGACATCCCAGGAGACCTGGCCAGGCGGCTGGCTGACAACGCCATGGACCATGGCCGCGGCGCGCCCTGCACGCCGCAGACCCGGGGCAGGATCGAGCGCTGGCACCAGAGGTTGAAGCACGGCATCCTGCCGGAGCGCTACGATCTGCCCGGCGATTTCGAAGTCCAGGTCGAGGCGACCTCGAAGTCCAGGTCGAGGCGACCTCGAAGACCAGGTCGAGGCCTTGGTCACCCACGACAACCACCTGCGATGCCACGAGAGCGGCGATGCCACGAGAGCCTTCGCAACCTGACCCCAGCCGACGTCTATTTCGGCAACAGCCAGACCCTTCGCCTCGACCGAGCGCGCATCAAGCGAAACACCATCCAGCAGCAAGCCGCCCAACCCCGATATCAGGTGGGCCAGAGCCTCCGTCAGGAAAAACGCGACCGGCTTCTCAAAGCATTCGGCGACGGACACCCAGCCGCCTCCGGAAACAGCCGAGCGGCGCGTGACAGGCGCCGGGTCCCATGGTGCGAGAGGCTGACCTTAGCCGGCATCCAGACCGAGCCGGGTGCGGGTCTGCCGTTCCACGATCCAGATCCGGTCCTGCCCCCGGGTGACGTGGTCGCCGAGCCACACCGCCAACGCCGGATAATCCGCCGGCGCGTGCACATCGAGAAGGCGCGCTGCCGCCAGCGCCACCAGGACAGGATCGGGCGCCAGGCCGTCGCTGTCGAACCCAGGCTCGCAACACCGCGCGAGGTCGCGCGCGTTGCGCAGCGCATGGGCTGTCAGCAGGTCCGGCCGCGGCGCGAAATCCAGCGTCGGAAAAGACAGGGTGATGCATTCGAGGCCGATGTCGCAGGTATCGAGCAGCCCGGGCAGCAGCTGCGCCAGCAGAAAACTTCACGGGTCATCGACCCGGTGGAACAGGCGCAGCATCATTCCAGCAACAGCCGCGACGAAGCCAGCATACCCCGGTTGCGGACGGATTCCGCAAGCACGAGGCGGCGGAACTCGGCGCCATCCGAATAGGCCCATCCAACCTGCAGCCGCTGCAGCAGGGCGCGATACTCCGGCATGTCGACCGCCTGGGCGCAGGCGCGCTCCAGCTTCTGCCGGACCGTCGGGTCCATCCCGGGCGGCGCGATCACCCCACCCAGCACCGACCACATCACCGGATAACCGAGCTCCGTCAGGGTTGGCGTGGTCGGCGATTCCGGCAGGCGCGCGGCCGCGGCAACGCCAAGCCGGCGGAGCTGATGGATGCTGGCGACCGAGCTGGTGCCGAAATACACCTCGACCCGCCCGGCCAGCAGGTCGATCACCGCCGGCCCCTCGCCCTGGTAGGGGACGTGGGTGAGGCTGACGCCGGCGGCGCCGGCCCAGTCCAGTGCGGCAAGATGGGGTAGCGAGCCTGGCCCGACCGTTGCGTAGTTGAGCGTGCCGGGCTGCGCGCGGGCCGCCTCGACCAGGGACTGCGCGGTGGTGAAACGGGAAGTCGGTGCCGCCAGAAGATAGACCGGCACGTCGAAGCTGCGGCAGACATACCCCATCGTCTCCGCCCGGTAGGGCAGGGCGCGCATGTGCGGCAGGGTGGTCAGCGAGGCGGTGGCGACGAAGCCGATGGTCGTGCCGTCATTCGGCGCGGCGGCCAGGGCGGTGACGCCGATCGAGCCGCCGGCGCCGCCGCGGTTCTGCACCACCACCGGCACGCCGAGCGCCTGCGCCATGCCGGCGGCCAGGCCGCGGCCGACCAGGTCGGTCAATCCGCCGGGCGGGAAGTTCACGATCATGGTCACCGGCCGGCCCGTGGCCTGCTGCGCCACGGCCCCAATCGGCAAGACCAGCGCCACCAGCGCCACCGCGGCGCGGCACATCCATTTCGGCATATCGCTCCCCCTATGTTTTATTTGATGAGCTTTATTGGTATCGTATTTTACTCGTGCGCCAGCACGGCACGGCCCACCGCGTCGCCATCCAGCGTCTGGTTGTCCTCCATGCTGACAGTCACCTTGCGCAGCCGGCCGGTGAAGCAGAAGGGCGCGGCGTAGTCCGAGACCGGCGACCCGCGGTCGCAGCCGATATCGAGCCCCGCCCAGGCGATCACGTTGAAGAAGCCAAGCCGCGATTCCAGCCGACCTGCGGGCGCGCCATCGATCAGCAGCGTGAATTCGGTGACACCGGGCCCGGTCGCCGGTGAGGGCGCCGCCTCGCGGCTCAACCGCCGCACGACCACCCCCACCAGATGCTCGCCCGGCGGCACGGGACGGTCGGCGGCGATGACGACGTGTTCGCCGCCGATGTTCATGTCGTGAACCAGCGTGCCCTGGCGCAGATACAGGCTGTAGCCGCCGGTGGCATCGCCATGCGCGATCAGGGCGCCGTCATCGGCCGGGCCGAATTCGGCCGCCGCCTCGATCCGGTAGCCGCGGCTGCGAATGTCGGGCGCCACCTCCGTGGGCACATGGCCGACGCCGGCGTGGAAGACATAGCGCGTACGCCTTCCGTGCACGCGCGCGGCATTCTCGGTGAAGCGCTGGCGGAAGCGGTCATCGAGGGGCAGCACCTGGTTCTTCCGCGCCTCCTCCCACCACAGCGCGATGAGCGCCTGAAGCCGTTCGGGCTCGGCCGCGGCCAAATCCCGCGCCTCCGAGAAATCTTGGGCCAGGTGGAACAACTCCCACCGGTCCTCCTCGAAGGGGGTCCCCGGCGGGTGATAGGCGACGGCCTTCCACCCCTGATGGACGATCCCGCGGTGGCCGAACATCTCGAAATGCTGCGGCCGTTCCTTCGAGGGAGCGTCCGGATCGCGCAGCGACGGCGCGAAGCTGACGCCGTCGATCGGCATTTGCGGCACGCCGTTCACGCTGGCCGGCGGCGCGACGCCCACAACATCCAGCAATGTGGGCGCGAGGTCGCAGGCATGCACGAACTGGTGCCGCAGCTCGCCCCGCGCCGGGATACCCTTCGGCCAGGCGATCACCAGCGGGTCGCGGATGCCACCGCCATGGGTGTTCTGCTTGTAGCGGCGAAGCGGCGTGTTGGACGCCATCGCCCAACCGAGCGGATAGTTCACGAAGGTCCCGGGCCGGCCGACATCCTCGATGCGCGCGATCTTCTCGGCCATTGTCTCCGCGCGCAGGTTGCGCGGGCCGAGCAGGTTCACGCCACCGGTCGGCCCGCCCTCCTGGCTGCCGCCATTGTCGGACAGCACCAGCACCATCGTGTCCTCGCGCAGGCCCGCCTGCTCGAGGAAAGCCAGCAGCCGCCCGATATGCCGGTCGGCGTGGTCGAGCATCCCCGCGTAGGCTGCCTGCAGCCGGGTGAAGAAGCGCCGCTCCTCGGCCGGGTGGCTCTCCCAGGGGCGGACATCGTCGTTGCGCGGCGGCAGCAGGGTGGTGGCGGGGATGATGCCGAGCGCCTTCTGGCGGGCGAAGCGGCGTTCGCGCTCAATGTCCCAGCCTTCGCTGAACAGCGGATCATAGCTGCGGATGATGTCGGCCGGCGCCTGGTGGGGCGCATGCACGGCGCCGAGCGCGAGCCAGAGCAGCCAGGGCGCGTCCGGCTGCTCGAGCGCATGATGCGCCAGGAAGGCCAGGGACTGGTCCACCAGATCCTCGGTGAGGTGGTAGCCCTCCTCCGGCGTCCGCGGCGGGACGATCGGCGAGTTGTCCCTGACAAGCTCGGGCGTGAACTGATCCGTCGCCGCATCCATGAAGCCGTAGAAGCGGTCGAAGCCGCGGCCGAGCGGCCAGCCGTCGAAGGGCCCGGTGGCGCCGGCCTCGCTCAGCGGCGTCACGTGCCACTTGCCGACCATGTAGGTGCGATAGCCGTGCGGGCGCAGCATCTCCGCGAGCGTGCCCGCTTCCTTCGCGATCTTGCCGCGGTAGCCGGGATAGCCGCTGTCGAAATTCGCAAGACTGCCGACGCCCGCCGCATGGTGATTGCGCCCGGTCAGCAAGGCGGTGCGCGTGGTGGAGCACATGGCGGTGGTGTGGAAGCCGGTGTAGCGCAGCCCCTCCGCCGCCAGCCGGTCGATGTTGGGGGTGCGGATCGGCGAGCCGTAGCAGCCGAAATCGGCAAAGCCCGCATCGTCGAACAGGATCAGCAGGATGTTGGGTGCCCCCGCCGGCGGCCGTGGCGGCTCCGGCCAGTGCGGCGTCGACTCCCGTGCCGTCAACCCGATGCGTGGGCCTTGCGGCATGTTGCATCCTCCCAGGTGCTTGGCCACGAGCTTGCATGCCCCACGCGGCGCCGGCAATTTCTTTCTTCCCGTGCGAAACGATGGTCCTATGGTTGGCTGAAACAAGGCGCCCAGAGACGGCGCCCAGATTTGGGGAGGAAGTCGACATGGCACCATTCGGCCGCCGTATGCTGCTCGGCACCACGCTCGCCGCGCCGATGCTGGCGCAGGCGCAGCCTGGCTGGCCCGCCCGGCCCGTGCGCCTCGTCGTCCCCTTCGCCCAGGGTGGGCCGGTGGACGCCATCGCACGCCTGCTCGGCGAGCATCTCCGCCAGGCCTTCGGGCAGCCCTTCGTTGTCGATTTCCGGACCGGCGCCGGCGGCAGCCTCGGGGCGCAGCACGTTGCGCAGGCCGCGCCTGACGGGACCACGCTCCTCGTCACGATCGACACGGTGATGACGGTGAACGCTGCCCTCAACCCGCGGGCGGGCTACGATCCCGCGACGGACTTCACGCCCGTTGCCCTTCTCGCCCGCATGGCGAGCGCCGTCACCGTGCCGGCGGCGCTCGGCGTGACGGACCTCGCCGGCCTGATTGCGCTCGGTCGGCAGCGCAGCCTCTCCTACGGTTCGGCCGGCGTCGGCGTGCCGGCGCATCTTTATGGCGAGTATCTGAGACTGATCACCGGCATGCAGATGGAGCATATTCCCTTCCGTGGCCTTGGGCCCGCCGTGACGGAGCTGGTCGCCGGCCGGCTCGACCTCGTCGTCGCGCTTGTGCCCGGGGTGGCGCAGCACATTGCCGGCGGGCGACTGCGGGCCTTGGCGGTCACCGGTGGCGCGCGCCTCGCTTCCATGCCGGATGTGCCGACGCTGGCCGAGACGATCGCGCCCGGTTTCGACACCACGACCTGGTTCGCGCTTTATGGCCCGCGCGACCTGCCGCCCCCGGTGGTGACGGCGCTCAGCCGCGAGGTTGTCCGCTTCCAGGCGCTGCCCGCCACGCAGGAGCGCTACGCCGCCCTCGTCTTCGACAGCGCGAGCGCGACACCGCAGGAGCTTCGCGCCCTGCAGGACCGCGACGCCGCAAGCTGGGCGCGCATCATCCGCGATGCCGCGGTCCGGGTGGAATGACCATGCTGTTCCTGGTCATCAGCGAGCCTCGGCCAGAGCCGCCCGCCGCCGTCGTCGAGCAGCGCCAGGCATTCTGGCGCTGGATGGAGCCGCTGATCGCCACGGGCGAGGTGCGGTCCGTTCACGCCCGTGTCGGCCGTGGCGCGGTGGTTATGTTCGACGTGCCTGACAATGACACGCTGCATCGCCGGCTGACGGAATGGTGCAACATGGTGCCCGCGACTTTCACCACCTATCCGCTGATCGACCCCGGGGCGGCCAGAGCCGCCCTCGCCGTGCACTGAACCTTTTGGCGCTGCACATCGCATCGGCGAGATTCCGGCGCCGCGCATGCCTGGCGAAGCCTTGAAGGCCGCTTGTAAGCTCGCGGCTCGTCGAACGGGTTCAGCACACCGGCGAAGCGGAGCGAACCACTGCGAGAGGCCGTTCGCATCAAGTCGCACCTCCTCTGCCACGTCTTTTCGTCCAGAGAAGGTTGGAGTCCAGTGCCTACCGCTGCTCCAGTCGGTCAACGAGCCTCATTCTCGGCGCAACGATCCAAGGCGTTGGCGCCATGGAGATCATCGTCGTGTTCGACCGTGGCGTGGACGCCGCGGATTGGCGCGGCGGATGGTTCAACACGGCCAACTGATCCGCACCTCGGGCAAGCCGCGCTTGCCGGTGGCCAGCTTCCCAGCCAAGGGAAGCTGGCCACGGCGATGACGCGAAGGCACTGGGCTGCGGAGACGACACGCAGACACGCCGCCTCGCCAGCGACGACGCCGGGCATCGGCACGGAGGCCTTGGCTTGCCGCGGCGCCGAAGCGGACGGCAGCATCCCGTCCTGTGCCGACCCAACCGCGAACACCCCGGAAACCCGCAGCCAAGCCGAAAGCCAAGCCGCCGGCGAAGGCCCCCGCGCGCGCTTCCCTGAAGCTGACCGTCGCCGCCTTGGACCAGGTCGGCGCATCGCGCCTCGCGGCACGGCTGATAACCCAGGCCGAAGCAGTTCCGGTGCTGGCGCGCGGCGTTCGCCCGAAACTCGCCGGCGCCGATGGTGCCACGCGCCTCGCCGCCGAGATCGACAAACGCCTTTGCACAATCCAACGCGCGCGCGGGTGCGTCGAATGGGACAAGGTTCGCTCCCTCGCGCGCGCCTCCCTCGTCAGGGTGGGGTGATCAGCCACGGTCCGGCGGGCCGCCGAACAGCCGCGCGAGCGGGTTGCGGGTGTCGGTTCCCTCGGCCGGCAGCGAACCATCGCCGCCGATGAGCGCCAGGCGCGACGGGCTCGTGCCGGCCGGAACCCAGACGACCGACGTGTTCCCGCCCGAGCCCACGATCATGGGAACGAGGCCAGGCTGCGGCTGCTGGGCGATTTGGGAATCGAGGTGCCGGATCACGAGGTCCTCGCCGCTCCCGGACACAACGACGCGGCCGCCGCCCACGATGTTGCCGCGCGGGCCGGGGCCGTAGTCGATCTCGACATTCTCGCCGGAGCCGATGATGCGCGGATAGGATGTTTCCGCGAAGGTCGGGTGCGCGAAGGCAGACCCGAGCAGTGTGGCGGTGGCGATCAACACGTGAAGTTTGCGGTTCATTCTGGTCTTCCTCTGCGTGGTGCCGGCGCAGGACGCGCGGGCCGCTTACAGAGAATTGGGCAGCCCGACCTTAGACGTCCTTGTGCCAAACCTTGTGCGTCCTGAAGCGGTCTGCAGTGGCGATCCAGCGTGGCGGCACGCCGCGTTTCGGCCTCAGCGTTTGCGTCCGAATTGCTCGGCCCGCCGCACCTCGGCATCCGCCATGCGCTGTCCGAGCGCGCGCGACAGACGGTCGATGATGTCGTCCTGGGCTTGCAGCACGTCGCCATCGTCGTGCCAGGGTACATCGAAGCGATCAGCCCATAGATGCGCCCCGGTTTCCGCCGCGATGAGCTGCGCATTGATCCGCACACGAGCATCCGCCAACAGAATGCTGCCCTCGACCAGGTAGCGCACACCCTGCTCGCGGCCGATGGCTCGCACGTCGGCGTGATGGTCCCTGTAGGTGTCGGCCGTTGCCTGCGCGGCCACCGCGCTGCCGAGCGGCAACGCGCGGGCGAGGTCGGTGGTGAGGGCATCGGTCACCGCATCGGCGAACCAGGCCCGCGCCGGGTCGCGGCCGCGCGCCGCGAAGGGCAGCACCAGGACCGACATGGGGGGCGATACGTTGGCCGGCGCGGGTGCCACAGCCGCTGGTGCCGCATCCGCATCCTCGCTTACGACCACGGCGAGCGGCCCGGTAAAGCGATAGCCGCGGCCGGGTATCGTGGTGATCCAGTCGCGCTGGCCGGGCCCGAACACGCGGCGCAGCGCCGAGACCTGAACATGCAGGTTGTTCTCCTCCACGACGACGTCTGGCCATACGCGGCCCAGCAGCGCCTTCTTCGTCAGCAGCGCGCCATTGGCCTCGACCAGTTCGAGAAGGACCTCGAAAGCGCGACTGCCAAGCTCGACCGGCTCACCGTCCTGCAGCAGCAGTCGGCGGCGCCGGCACAGGAGAAAACGCCCAAAGGTGTAGCCGGGCGAGTCTGGCGGCCTTGTCGTGGATGTCGTGAGGGCGTCGAGCATCATGTCACCTCCTCGATTGGGCGTTGTTCGGCCGCTACCGGCGCCCTGCTCCGCCCCGCCAGTTTCCGCGCGACCACGTAGAAGACCGGCGTGAAGATCAGGCCGAAGACCGTGACACCCAGCATACCGTAGAACACGGCGACACCCAGGCTCTGGCGCATCTCCGCACCCGCACCCGTCGCCACCGTCAGCGGCAGCACGCCCAGGATGAATGCCAGCGAAGTCATCAGGATGGGCCGCAGCCGGGTGCGTGCCGCCGCCGCCGCCGCCTCCCAGCGCGTCACGCCCTCATCCTCCGCCGTGCGGGCGAATTCCACGATGAGGATCGCGTTCTTCGCCGCGAGGCCAACCAGCACCACCAGGCCCACCTGCACCAGCACGTTGTTGTCGAGGCCCGCGTACTGCACGCCCAGCAACGCCGCCAGCACCGACATCGGCGCGATCAGCACCACCGCCAGCGGCAGCAGCCAGCTCTCGTACATCGCTGCCAGCACGAGGAAGACGAACACCACCGCCAGGCCGAAGGCGATGGGTGCGGTGTTGCCCTGAGTCGTTTCCTGCAAGGCGATCTCGGTCCATTCGTAGCCAAAGCCCTCGGGCAGCGCGGTGCGCATCACCTGCTCCATGGCCTGGATGGCCTGGCCAGTGGAGAAGCCGGGCATGGCCGCACCCTGCACCTCGGCCGCCGGAAACAGGTTGTAGCGCGGCACGCGATAGGGGCCGGCCGTGTCACGGAACGTCGCGACACTGCCCAACGGCACCATCGCGCCGGTGTCCGCCCGCGCGCGCAGTGCCGCGATGTCCTCGACCGTCATGCGATGCTGCTGATCGGCCTGCGCCGTGACGCGCCAGGTGCGGCCCAGAAGGTTGAAGTCGTTGACGAAGGCCGAGCCGAGATAGATGCCCATCGCCTCATGCACGCGCGAGATCGGCAGACCGATCATCTCCGCCCGCGCGCGGTCGATCGTCGCCTCGATCTGGGGCGTGGCGGTGTTGAACAGGCTGAAGGCGAAGGCGATGCCCGGCGCGCCGTTCGCCGCCGCGAGAACCTGTTGCGTGGCGCGCTCCAATTCCTGTGGGCCGCGGCCCTGGCGGTCCTGGATCATCAACTTGAACCCGCCACCGGTGCCGATGCCCGGCACCGGCGGTGGCGGGATGACGAGCACCAACGCGGCATCCTCGCCCATCAGGCGGCCTTGCAGGTCGGCCAGGATGGAATTGCCGGTGACGCCCAACTCCGCACGATCCTCGAAGGATCTCAGGCCGGCGAAGACCACGCCGGTGTTGGGTGCGTTGGTGAAGGTCGCGCCATCAAGGCCCACGAACGCAATGGCATTGGCCACACCCGGCGTGGCCGCGATCGTCTCGGAAGCGCGGCGGATCACCTCGTCGGTCCGGCTGAGGCTGGACCCCGGCGGCAGCTGGAAGGCCGCGATGATGTAGCCGCGGTCAAGTGGCGGAACCAGGCCGGTCGGCGTCACCATAACCTGCCAGCCGGTCGCACCCAGCAGGCCCGCATACAGTATCATCAGGATGACGGGCAGCCGCACCAGCTTCCGCGTCAAGCCGCCATAGCCGAAGGAGAGCTTGTCGAAGAACCGGTTGAAGCCGCGGAAGAACAGCGTGATGGGCAGGAAGGTCCGCCTCGGCGCGGCATGCCCATTTGGCCTGAGCAGCAGCGCCGCAAGCGCCGGAGACAGCGTCAGCGAGACAATGGCCGACAGCACCGTGGCGACCGAGATCGTCACCGCGAATTGCCGATAGAAGGCACCGGAGATGCCGTTGATGAAGGTGGTGGGCAGGAACACCGCAACCAGCACGAGCGCGATGGCGATCAGCGCGAAGCCGACCTCGTCCATCGTCTTGCGCGCGGCCTCCAGCGGCGAGAGGCCGAGTGCCATGTGGCGTTCCGCGTTCTCGACCACGACGATGGCGTCATCCACCACGATGCCGATGGCCAGGATCAGGCCGAACATGGTGAGCGAGTTGAGCGTGAAGCCGAGGGCCAGCAGTACCGCGAAGGTGCCGATGATCGAGACCGGGATGGCCAGCAAGGGGATGATGGCCGCGCGCCAGTTCTGCAGGAACAGGATGACGACGAGAACCACCAGCGCCACCGCCTCGATGAAGGTGACGAGCACCGCGTCCATGCTCTGTTCGATGAAGCGCGTGGGGTCGTAGACGATGTCGTAGGCGATGCCGGCTGGGAAGCCGTGCGCGGCCTCCTCCATGGTGGCGCGGATGGCAGCGGCCGTCGCCAGCGCGTTGCTTCCGGGCCGCTGGAATACGCCGATGCCGACGGCAACGCGGTTATCGAGCAGGGCGTTCAGGGTGTAGTCGCTTGCGCCGATTTCGGTGCGCGCGACGTCGCGCAGGCGGATCGGCGCACCGCCTGCGCCGGTGCCGATCACCTGCTCGGCAAACTCCTCGGGCGTGGCGAGCCGGCCCTGCGCGCGGACCGAAACCTCGAAGGCGCCGGCGCCTTCGGCCCGCGGTGCCTGGCCGATGGCGCCCGCCGCGACCTGCACATTCGCCCGCTGCAACGCCGCCACCACGTCGCCGGCGGACAGGCCGCGGGCCGCCACGCGGTCGGGGTCGAGCCAGACCCGCATGGCGTAGTCGCGGGCACCGAACACCTGCGCGTCGCCCACGCCCTCAAGCCGCGCGAGGCGGTCCTTGAGGGTCAGTGTCGCGTAGTTGGAGACGTATTCCGGGCTGCGACTGCCGTCGGGCGAAAGCATGTGCACAACCATCAGAAAGTCGGGCGACGCCTTGCGCACCGTGACACCCAGCCGCCGAACATCCTCGGGCAGGCGAGGTTCGGCGATGGCGACGCGGTTCTGCACCAGCACCTGCGCCTGATCCACGTTCACGCCCTGGCGAAAGACGACGCTGATGGCAACGCGGCCGTCACCGGTCGATTGCGAGGAGAGATAGAGCATCCCGTCCACGCCGTTGATCTCCTGCTCGATGGGGCCGGCGACGGTGGAGGCGATGGTTTCCGCCGAGGCGCCAGGATAGAAGGCCGTCACCTGCACGGTGGGGGGCGCGATCTCGGGAAACTCGCCGATCGGCAGGCGCGTCGCGGCCAGCCCGCCGACCAGGGTGATGGCGATGGAGAGCACCGCGGCGAAGACCGGGCGATCGATGAAGAAGTGGGCGAGACGCATGGTGCTGATCCCTTATTCGGCCGAGGCCAGCGGGGCAGGCCCGATATGGCCGTTCTGCGCGGCGACCGGCGCGCCCGGCCGGGCACGATGCAGGCCGCCGATGATCACGCGGTCCTGCGCCGTCAGGCCCGCCCGCACGACGCGCAGCCCATCCACCAGCGCACCGAGCTGCACGGGTCTGGGTGCCACGAGCCCCCCCTCGGTCACCGTCAGCACCATGCGCCCGCCCTGGTCGGCCAGGATGGCGCTATCGGGCACCAGCAGCGCCGCGCTGTCGCCCACGAACAGCTGCAACCGCGCGAAGCCGCCCGGCGTCAGCAGCGAGCCGGGGTTCGGCACCAAGGCGCGGCCGCGAATGGTACCGCTGCGCGCGTCAAAAACACTGTCCACGAAGTCGAGCCGACCGCGATGGGAGAACTCCGCCTCATCGAGCAGGCGGAGCTGCACGGGCGTGCCCTCCTGCGCACCGCCTGGACGCATGCCGCCGGGCATGGCGCGCGAATAACGCAGATACTGCGCCTCGCTCGCGTCGAAGACCGCATAGACCTGGTCCAGCGCCACCAGCGTGGTCATCAGCGTCGTGCCTTGCTGGACGAGGTTGCCCGCATCCACCCGGCGATCGCTCATGCGCCCGGCGCGGGGGGCGCGGACCTCCGAAAACTCCAGATCGAGCTCGGCCTGGCGCAGCGCGGCGCGAGCGGCGGCAAGGCCCGCCTGGGCCTCGCGCAGCGCGCTGCGCCGGTTGTCCATGTCCGCCGCAGACGAGAAGCGTTGCGCCACCAGGGGCGCGTAGCGGTTGACCTGCTGCTCCGCCACATTCGCCCGAGCCTCGTTGCGCGCGACCTCGGCCCGGGCGGCGGCCACGGCAATCTGGAAGGGGCGCCGGTCGAGCGTAAACAGCAGGTCGCCAGCCGCGACCGGGGCGCCATCGCGGAAGTGCACCTCCATCACCTGGCCCGAAACGCGCGGCCGGATTTCGACGCGCGCCAGCGGCTCAATCCGCGCTGTGTGCTCGTCCCATTGCTGGACAGAGCGGGACAGTGGGTTTGCGACCGTCACTGGCGGCGCAGCAGGCGGCGCGCCTTGCGACGAAGCAGGCGGCACGGCCCCGATGGCGACGAGCAAGGCGAGCGTGGTGGCCGCACCCAGCGGCAGTGTCCTGCCCAGCCAGGAAAACCAGGGGTTTCCTGCCGAATATTCCGTCTGGTTCGCCTTGATGCTCTTGTGTTGATGGTTCGCCATTGTCATTCTCCGAGGGCCGATGTTACCGACCGGTCCGTCACAACTATAGCGACCGGTCGGTATCATCAAGGGTACAGGTTGCTGCACCGCAAAAGTTCACGCGTTCCATCACAGCAAGGGGAGTCCAGCCACCATGTCCGAGGCCAAGGCGGCCAAGCCGAGAGCCGCGCAGCGCATTCAGTCCGCTGCCAAGGACCTCTTTTACCGCCAGGGCATTCGCGCCACCGGCATCGACGAGGTTTGTCGTGTCGCCGATGCGACCAAGATGAGCCTCTACCGAACCTATCCGAGCAAGGATGCGCTGATCGCCGCGATCCTCCAGGAGGATGGCGAGGAATGGGATGCGTGGTTCGCAAGGGTGACAGCCGAAGTGCCAACGGCGTACGGCAAGCTCCGTGCCATCGTGCTGGCCAAATCGAAGGTGATGGAGGACCCCAACTACCGCGGCTGTCCCATGCTGCTCGCCCAGGCCGAGTTCCCGGACCCGGAGCACCCGACGCACGGCCTGGTCGCCGCCTTCAAGGCGCGCATGTGCAACCACCTGATCGGGCTGGCGCGCGATGCCGGCGCGGCGGATCCGCAGAGACTGGGGGAGCTGCTGGCGATGCTGTTTGACGGCGCATGGGCCAGCCTGCCCTATCTCGGCGGCAAGCGGGCCGGCGCCTTGCTGTGCGAAGGCTCCGATCTCCTGTTCCAGGCATTGTTGCCGCCAGCGCCGCACGACCAGGGCCCATGCCTGCCCCATGAACACATCGACGTGGGCGACAAGGAACCCGGCGACGTGCTCACGAATTCTCATGCCTGCGCCTGATGGATGAACGAGCGAGTGAGCAGCGCGATTCTTGCCGCGGTGGTGGAAATCGCCTGATCGCGTCCGTCGGCGGTGGTCATTTGGCTTCGACGCGCCCCTCGGCCGCCCCGCCTGCCAGTTCGGCAACCACGCCGGGCCAGCGTTCATCGCCGGGCCGGAAAACGCTCCACAGGAAGGCGGTCGAGGCGCGCTGGATCACCGCGACGCGTGCTGGCCGCTCATCCGTTGTCTCGCGCGCCTCGTAGTTCGGGATGCCGCCGAGCGAGTGCTCGCCGCCATGGAGCGTGAACAGCGCCTTCGGCGCAGGGCTGAAGTCGTACGCATCGCGCCACCACTCCGGCCCGCGAACTGTCATGGCGCCCCTGTCGGCGTCGCCTGCGATGATCAGCGCCGGCGCCGTCATGCCCGAGAAGTCCGGGTGCATGAAAGGGAAACGCTGGGCCGCAAACGGGCTGAGATTGGCACCTCCCATGCCCGGTATGGTTAACAGGACCCCTGCCTTGACGCGCTCGTCGCGGATATCCACGACCGATCCATCGTCCGGATCCGGGTGGCGGGCGCCCAGCAACATGCTCGCCGTCTGTGCCCCCCAGGAGTGGCCCGCCACCGCGATCCGATCGAAATCGACGCGGCCACCAAGGCCCGGCGTGGCGGCGAGAAGCGCCGGCAGCGCGTCGAGGACGCGGAGCAGGTCGTTCTCGCGATGTCGCCACAGCTGCGGCCGACGCGGATCATCCTGCGCCAGGCCGACCATGCGCGAATCCAGGTGCGTAGGCTGGATCACGACGAAGCCCTGCGCGGCCCAGTGATTGGCGAGCGGCCCATAGGCGTACAGCGACTGTCCGTTGCCATGGGAGAACAGGATGATCGGGAGCGCTGAACCTTCGAGCGGCGCAGAGACGCGCAGCTGGAGCAACGCTCCGCGCCCCTGCACGAGCAGGCTGACGGGCGCCACCGAAAGGATTGGGCGCTCGATTCCGGCCACATGGTCGCCGCCGATATGAATCGCTTTTTCAAGCATGCGTGTCTTCCTTATCGAAGCAGGGCCCAAGCCCCGGGGAGGAGGCGCGAAGCGGGCAGGTCTCGCATCGTCACGGACTGACCGGAATGCGCGCGACGACCTTGATCTCAAAGTCGAACCCGGCGAGCCAGGTCACGCCCACCGCCGTCCAACTCGGGTAGGGCGGCGTGGGGAAGTGCCGGCTCTTGGCCCTCAGCCACGTCTCGAACTGCGCTTGCGGATCGGTGTGGAAGGAGGTGACGTCGATCACATCGTCGAGGCTGCAGCCGGCGGCTGCAAGCGTGGCTCTCAGGTTCTCGAAGGCGCGCTCCACCTGGCGCTCGAAATCGGGCTCGGGACTGCCATCGTCGCGGCTGCCGACTTGGCCGGAGACGAACAACAGGCCGCCCGATCGGACTGCGGCGGAATAGCCGTGCTTCTCGTAAAGGGCATGGCGGTCGGGTGGAAAGAAGGCTTGGCGTTGGGTCATTCTGGTTGCTCCATGGGTACTGGTGGACGAGCGCGCCCGCGTGGGTCGGGCTGAGCCCTGGCGCGGCACGGAGCCGCGCCAGCGCCGATCACCGAGGGCCGCATTCCCGGCGGCTCGGATCGCGGTCGCAGCGCTGCGCGCGCGCGCGGTCGCTGATGATCTGCGCGTTGAGCGCGGTCTCGCTGGCGAGGTTCGCCCGGTAGGCGCTCTCCAGGGAGCCGCCAGCCGAGCCGCACCCCGCGACGAAAATGCCCATCAGCAGGGCGAGGCCCGCGCGGAAGGAGGTGCGGAAGGCAGGGGCAGCGGCGAGCAGCGCGGCATTCGCCTGCGACCCCGCGGGATCGGGGTGGAAGAACAGGATCAGGGTTCGGGTCATGGCGGCCTCCTGGGTGCTGGCCGGAAACTGGGAGGTCTAGCAAAATCCTTCCAACAGATAATTAGTATATGCCATTATCCACGCCATGAAGCTTCGCGGCGTAGACCTGAACCTGCTCGTGATCCTCGACGCTTTGCTGGAGGAGGCGCATGTCTCCCGCGCGGCGGACCGGCTCGGCCTGTCGCAGCCCGCCACCTCCAGCGCGCTGGAGCGCTGCCGCCAGCTTTTCGGCGACCGGCTGCTGGAGCGCGCGGCCGGGGGGATGCGCCGCACGCCCCTGGCCGAGGCCCTTCGGCCGAGGCTGAAGGCGGCGCTGGCCGGGCTCGGGGACGTGCTCGCCCTGCCGGAGGTGCCGCTCGCGGAGTTGCGCCAGACGGTGCGGCTGCTCATGGCCGACAGCCTCGCCGCCCTGTTCCTCGGCCCGCTGGTGGCGGCGCTCGCGCGCAGCGCGCCCGGCCTTGATGTGGTCGTGCATCCCTGGCAGGGCGGGGCTGCCGCGCTGGACGGGCTGGCGCGGGGCGCGCTCGACCTCGCTGTCTCGCTGATCCCACCGGCCGGGCCGGATTTCCGCCGCACGGAATTGCTGCGCGAGGAATATGTCGTGGCCATGCGAAGCGGCCACCCGGCCCTGGAAGGCTTCGACCTGGAGCGGTGGCTCGCCTACCCCCATGTGCTCGTCTCCACCCGCGGCGACATGCGCGGCGCGCTGGACGAGGCGCTGGCGCGGCATGGCCGCACGCGGCGGGTGGGCTGCGTGGTGCCCCACTTTCTGCTGGTGCCGCCGCTGCTGCTGGGCTCCGACCTCATCGCCCTGCTGCCGGGCGGGTCCATCCTGGGCGCGATGCGCGAGGGGCTCGCGGTGCTGGAGCCGCCCGTCGCCGTGGAAGGGTTTCCCGTACACTTGGCCTGGCATCGCCGGCGGGAGAGCGATCCGGCGGTGCGACACGTGGCAGAGACGCTGCAGGCGGTGGCGCGGGCCACAACGGGTGAGCTGCACCCGGTTTCCCTGAACACCGCTTTGTCCAAGGAGAGGCTGGCCTGATGCTGTCCAAGGTGAAGACGATCGACCGTTCTTCGGCGGCAGGGCGCCAGTAGGCCGAGTGATGCTGGTGTAACGGCTCTCATCGCGCAGGCGCCTCAACCGTGAACACAGACTCCCAGATCAGGCGCTGGCGGTGGGCCGGATGACGATCTCGCTCGTATCGACCTCGGGCGGCTGCGCGATCACATGGGCGATGGCGTCGGCGATCGCTTCGGGTTTGAGAGCGATCCGTCTGTAGGCGACCATCGCCGCGGCCGCGACAGGATCGGTGATCGTGTTCGCCAGTTCCGACTCCACGACGCCCGGATAGACGCAGGTGACGCGGATGTTGTCGTTCTCCTGCCGCAGCCCGTCCGAGAGCGCCCGCACGGCGTATTTCGTCGCGCAGTAGACGGCCGCGGTGGGCGACACATGGAGCCCACCGATCGAGGAGACGTTGATGATCTGCCCCGCACCCTGTCGGTTCATCACCGGCAGAACCGCGGCGATCCCGTGGAGGACGCCCTTGATGTTGACATCGACCATGCGGTCCCATTCCTCGACCTTGAGCGAGGCCATGGGCGACAGCGGCATGATGCCGGCGTTGTTGATGATGACGTCGATGCGGCCGAACGCTTCGACGGCGGCATCCGCAAAACCCTGCACACTCTCGCGCGAGGTGACGTCGAGGCTGCAAGCCAGCACCGTGCCGCCCGCCGCCTCGATCTCGGAGGCAAGGCGTTCCAGGCGATCGATGCGTCGCGCGCCGATCACAACCCGGGCGCCGGCAGCCGCCAGCGTGATCGCCGTCCTCTCGCCGATGCCGCTGCTGGCGCCGGTAATGAGAACGACTTTGTCCATTCTATCCGTCACGGCCTGAACTCCCTTGCTCGTTCGGCTGCGTGTTCTTGGCCGATTTGTGCGCGGTCGCGGTAGACCGTTCGTCCGGAGTCCTTGCACGATTGTCCGGATGAGACCGATTGCTTCTTTTCCTTGCCTCACCCTCATGGGATACGGGGCCATGCACCAGCTCGCGGTCCTCGCGGAGACACTGGCCCGTCACGCCCCTGCTGATGGCACCTATCCGTGCTTGCTGCCTTGCGTATCCCTGCTGCGTTCCTCGACGCCGACGATGCCGATGCCCGTCGTCTATGAGCCGACGCTCTGCATCGTCGCGCAGGGGCGCAAGCGGGCCGTGCTGGGTGCGAGCGCCTTCATCTATGACGCAGCGAGTTATCTGATCGCATCGGTGGACCTGCCAGTGATGGGATCGGTGATCGAGGCGAGCGCGGAGCGGCCCTATCTCTGCCTGCGCCTCGACCTCGATAGGACGGTGCTCGGAGAACTCGCGATCCGCCATCCCGCAACCGGCCCCGGGGCGGAGGGTCTTCCTGTGGGGATTGCGCTGAACCGGACAACGCCCGCGCTGCTCGACGCCGCGACCCGGCTTGCGGGCCTGCTGGACACGCCGGACGACATCGAGGCGCTCGCGCCGCTGACCATCCGCGAAATCCTCTATCGCCTTCTGACCGGGGACAGCGGCGCCACGATCCGGCAGATGGCGCGCGCCGACAGCCGCCTCAATCACATCGCCCGTGCAATTGTCTGGATGAGAACGCATTTTCGGGAGGCTTGTCCGATCGAACAATTGGCCGAGATGGCGGGCATGAGCCGCTCCACGTTCCACGCCCATTTCAAGGCGGTCACGTCGATGAGTCCGGTTGAGTTCCGCACGCATCTGCGCCTGCAGGAGGCGCAGCGTCTCATGGTCGGCGATGCCATGGACGCCGCCAGCGCGGGCTTCAGCGTCGGATACGACAGCCCTTCACAATTCAGTCGCGACTACACCCGCCTCTTTGGGACGCCCCCGGCCAGGCACGCTGGCCGGCTGCGCAGCATCGTCGAGGCCCGGCCCGGACCGCGGGGGTTGGCGTCTGTCTCGAAACACCTTCGACATGAGCCGGGGGGGCTCGATGGTCGGGCTTCATCGTAATTCGACCGGATCGCGACACCTTGGGCGGACGTCCCGATCCGGACCCCGGCCAGCGAGGGGCCCATCGGCGGAGGTGAGCCTGGCCGGCGTCAGCGATGGCACCGCTCGTCTGCGCCATATTCCGGCCGAGGGCATTCGGGCCTCGGTCGCGGCGCGCCGCGAAACCTCCGCGGGAGCTCATATCCCCGTCATGCGATTCGAGGTGGGCCTTGCCTGAGACACCAGCGCCGGTCGTCGAGCGACTGCCGTGGCAGGAGGTCTTGCGGTACCTCGATCCGGCGCGGCGGCTCGATCCCTTCGATCCGCGGGTCGCCGGCACGCCGGCGCTCGGGCTCGACCTTCCCGGCAGCGACCTCGACATCCTCTGCCACGCGCCGGATCCCGATGCGTTCCTCGCCATGCTCTGGCCGCTGTGTTCCGGCTGGCCGGGGTTCGCGTTGTGGCAGTGGCGCGGCGCTTACCGCCCGCTGGTGGCGCGCTTCCAGGCCGGCGGCTGGCAGGTCGAGATCTTCGCCGCCGCCGAACCGGTCGACCAGCAGATGGCCTGGCGGCATGCCCGCATCGAGGCCAGGCTGCTGCGGGTTGGCGGCCCGGCGCTTCGCGACCGCGTGATGGAACGGCGGCGGCAGGGCATGAAGACCGAGCCCGCCTTCGCGGCGGTGCTGGGGCTTGAGGGCGACCCGTATCGCGCGCTGCTCGCATGCGAGGCTTGCGACGACAACGCGCTGCGGCGGCTGGTCGAAAGCGGGGCGCCGGCGCCAGGCCTGCGATGATGCGCCCGAGACGAATGACGCCGGCGGTCGGACGCCAAGGCAGGCGGCGTAATCGGACAAGACCTTGGCGCGCAGCCGAACGATCGAGACCTGCCTTTTGTCACGCGCGGCGCCCTATGCACCGAGTGTCTGCGCAGCCTCATGGCGACGGGCTGTTGCCGCTGAAGATGGTACCGTGGACCTCCGGAGGACCTCCGGAAAATCGCCGAGCAGCCCGAGCATCCGCGACAGTTCCACGACGATCGCAGGCCAGACTGTGCCGAAAACAATAGGCGTTCAGATGGAGTCATCTGAAAGCATTTCTTGCTCCAGACCCGATGACTTTAATGATACGAGCTGCGTTCATCCGAACGCAGCGTGCTCTACAGCAATATCCGCTCAGAATTGGGGGCGGATGATCGGGTTTGGATCCTTAATTCCCGAAAAGCTGTTGCAGCCTGTTGAGAATTTGCGGCAGCGACAGGCCGGAACCGGCCGCGGGCTCCGGCGCGCTGCCTTCCGGCACGCGGGCGCGGTAGCGCGCCAAGGCGTCGCGGGTGCGCTCCAGGCGAAGCTCCACCGGCTCCCCGGTGCCGCCCGAGCCGAGACCCGCCATGCGCACCAGCACGAGAGTGGCTTCGGCCAGTTCGGCGGCGGCGCGCGCCGCATCCTCGGCCCGCGGGGCGCAGACCAAGGCGCGGCCTTCCAGGCCGCAGGGCATCTCGAACAGGCGGTTCGGCGGGAAGCGGAGCTGCGCCGTGCCGGTCACCGCCAGCACCCCGCGCGACGCATTCTCCAGCGTCAGGTCGCGCGCCGCCACCATCGGCACCAGCCGCCCGCCGCGCTCCGCCACTTCCAGCACCAGCGAACTGCCGGTGCCGGTCGCGCGCTCCACCGGCTCGCGGTGGCGCAGCAGGCATTCGGCGCGGTCGGTCATGCGGTCGGCGGCGCAGGACAGGCGCCAACTGCCGATCTCCTCCGGCACCGCGCTCATTGGTGTCTGCGCCGTGGCGGGCAACGCCACCGCGAGGGCGACCAGCAGGGCGGGAGCGAGATGGGCATTTGCGGAAGGGCTCATGCCGGCGAAGATAGGAGGCGACCCGGGGTTAATCCATGACAACGCCAAGACTTCCGAATGGCATGCCCGCCGTCCCCCTGCCCGATGGCACGCTGGTGCCAGCCCTCGGCCAGGGCACCTGGCGGATGGGGGAGCGCGGCTGGCGCCCCGCCGAGGTGGAGGCGCTGCGCACCGGCATCGACCTCGGCCTGACGCTGATCGACACCGCCGAGATGTATGGCGATGGCGGCGCCGAGGCGGTGGTGGCCGAGGCCATCGCCGGTCGGCGAGACGAGGTGTTCCTGGTCTCGAAGGTCTATCCGCACAATGCCGGCGCCGGCGCGCTGCCGCGCGCGCTGGATGCCAGCCTGAAGCGCCTCCGGGTCGAGCGGATCGACTGGTACCTGCTGCATTGGCGCGGCAGCGTGCCGCTGCCGGAGACCGTCGCCGCCATGGAGCGCGCGCGCGAAGCCGGCAAGATCGCCCGCTGGGGCGTCTCCAATTTCGACGTGGACGACCTGCGGGAGCTGGGGCCCGCGCTCGCCGATTGCGCAACCAACCAGGTGCTGTGGAACCTGGAGGCGCGCGGGGTGGAGTTCGACCTGCTGCCCTTCTGCACCCGGCACGCCATGCCGGTGATGGCCTATTCGCCGATCGGCCAGGGTGGGGCGCTGCTGCGCAACACTGCCCTGCGTGCGGTGGCGGCGCGCCGGGGGGTGACGCCGGCGCAGGTGGCGCTGGCTTTCGTGCTGCGCCGGCCGGGGGTGATCGCCATCCCGAAGGCCGCGGACCCTGGCCATGTGCGGCAGAACGCCGCGGCGGCCGGGATGGCGCTGGCGCCGGAGGATCTGGCCGCGCTCGACGCTGGCTTCCCGCCGCCTTCGCGCAAGCGCCCGTTGGCGATGCTGTAGGGCCTGTGGACAGTTGGGGCCGGGATGCAGCCGGCCGGGGATTTTTCGGGCTGGGGAGGCGGACAGCGGAGCCTATGGCCATCCATCGGCGAGCATGGCCAACGCACCCAGCGCGGAAAAGCGCCGCCGGATGCGCCCGCAGCCCAATTGTCCATAGGCCCTGACCCACATTCCTGTGAACGGCGTCGCGTGGTAGGCCGCGCGCATGAAATCCGTGATCCGCCATCCGGCGGTGCAATCGGCGCTGGCCTGGCTGCTCGGCAGCTACATCGCCCTCGTCATCCGCACCTCGCGCTGGGAACTGGTCGGCGCCGGGCCGGCGCTGGCGCGCGTGGCGGCCGGGCAGCCGCTGATCCTGGCCTTCTGGCATGAACGCCTGCCGCTGATCACCAACCTGTTTCGCCTGGCGATCACGCAGGAACCGGCGGTGGCGAGGATTTCGCCGCACGTCCTGGTCAGCCAGCACCGGGATGGGCGGTTCATCGGCGATGCCGTCTCCCGCTTCGGCTACACGATGATCTATGGGTCGTCCCGCCGTGGCGGCGGGCCTGCGCTTGTCGAGATGATCCGCGCGCTGCGGGCCGGGGACCCGGTGGCCCTGACGCCGGATGGACCGCGCGGCCCCCGCCGGCAGGCGGCGCCGGGGGTGGCGCAATTGGCCGCGCTGTCGGGCGTGGTGGTGGTGCCGGTGGGCGGCGCCAGCACGCGGCACCGCATCCTGCCCTCCTGGGACCGCATGATGCTGCCCCTGCCCTTCGGCCGCGCCGTGCTGGTGATGGGCGCGCCGATCCTGGTGCTGCGCGACGGCGCGGACGCCGCGCTTCCCGCCATCACCGAAGCCCTGAACGCCGCCTGCGCCGCCGCCGACGCCGCCTGCGGCATCGCCCCGGCGGGCGGTGCATGAGCCTGGCCGGCGCCGCCTGGCATGTGGCGGGGCGGCTCGCCGCGGCGGTGCTGCCCTGGCACCTCCGCCGGCGCGCGGTCCGCGGCAAGGAAATCACCGCGCGCCTGCCGGAACGCCAGGGGCACGGCGCCGCGCGTCCGGAGGGCCGGCTGTTTTGGCTGCATGCGGCCAGCGTCGGCGAAAGCCTGAGCGTGCTGCCGGTGCTGGAGGCGATGGCGGCACGCGACCCTGGCCTGCACCTGCTGGTCACCACCGGCACCGTCACCAGCGCCGAATTGCTCCAGCGCCGCCTGCCGCCCGCCCTGGCGCCGCGCGTCATCCACCGCTTCGTGCCGCTCGATGTGCCCGGCTGGGTGGCGCGCTTCCTGGATGGCTGGCGGCCCGACGCCGCGGCGATGGTGGAAAGCGAGCTCTGGCCCAACCTGCTGGCCGCATCCCGCGCCCGGCGCCTGCCGATGGCGCTGGTGAATGGCCGCATCAGTCCGCGCAGCCTGGCGGCCTGGCGCCGCGCGCCGGGGCTGGCGCGGGAGATGCTGGGCGGCTTCCGCCTGGTGCTGGCGCGCAGCAGCGGGGATGCGGCGGCGCTGCGGACCCTCGGCGCGCCCGGTGTCGAGAGCTGGGGCGACTTGAAGGAGGCAGCGCCGCCCCTGCCGGCGGATGACGCCGCGCTGGCGGCGCTGCGGGCCGCGATCGGCGACCGACGGGTGGTGCTGGCGGCCTCGATCCATCCGGGGGAGGAAGCGCTGGTGCTGGCGGCGCACCAGCGCCTCGGGATGCCGGACCTGCTGACCATCCTGGTGCCGCGCCACGCCGAACGCGGGCCGGCCTTCGCCGCCACTGCCGACTTCGCCGGCCTGCCCGCCAACCGGCGCAGCGCGGGCGCGCTGCCCGCCCCGGGGATGCCGGTGCATGTGGCGGATACGATGGGGGAGCTCGGGCTGTTCTACCGGCTGGCGGGCGCGGCGATCATCGGCGGCACGCTGGCGCCGCGCGGCGGCCAGAACCCCCTGGAAGGGGCGCGGCTGCGCTGCCCGATGGTGATCGGCCCGCACCACTGGAATTTCGCCGAAATCGTTGCGCGGCTGGTTTCGGCCGGCGGCGCGGTGCCGGTGCCGGCGGATGCCGCCGCTCTGGCGGAGGCGCTGCGCCGCGTGCTAACCGATGCGGCGCATGCGGCGCGCCTGACGGAGGCCGCCGCCGGCATCGCCGCCGGGCAAGCCGATCTGCCGGACCGGGTGGCGCAGGCGCTGCTCGGCCTGTTGCCCGCGGCGACGCCGTGATCATGGGGTTGCGCGGGCCGATCCCGCGCGGTTGAGGAACGATGGGCATGCGCGCACCCGGCTTCTGGGCGGGCGGCAATGGCGGGGTGGCGCCACTGCTGCTGGCGCCGTTCTCGGCGATCTATGCGGGCGCCACGGCGCGGCGCATGGCGCGGCCCGGATGGCAGGCGCCGGTGCCGGTAATCTGCTGCGGCAATGCCACGGCTGGTGGCGCCGGCAAAACGACCGTGGCGCTGGACCTCGGCCAGCGCCTGGCGGATCGCGGGATCGCGGCGCATTTCCTGCTGCGCGGCTATGGCGGCACGCTGCGCGGCCCGGCCCGGGTGGACCCCGCTGCCCATGACAGCACCCAGGTGGGCGATGAGGCGCTGCTGCTGGCGGAGCTGCGCCCGACCTGGGTCAGCGCCGATCGCGGCCTGGGCGGGCAGGCCGCGGTGGCCGGCGGCGCGCAGGCGATCGTGATGGATGACGGGCTGCAGAACCCGATGCTCGAGAAGGATCTGTCGCTGCTGGTGGTCGATGGCGGCTATGGCTTCGGCAATGGCCGCGTCATTCCCGCCGGGCCCTTGCGCGAACCCGTGGCCGCCGCCGCCAGCCGCTGCCGCGCCGCCGTGCTGATCGGCGAGGATGAGACCGGCGTGCTGGCGCAGCTTCCCCCCGGCCTGCCCGTGCTGCGCGCCAGGCTGGTGGCGGGGCCGGAGGCGGCGATGCTGGCCGGCCAGCCGGTCTTCGCCTTCTGCGGCATCGCCAGCCCGCGCAAATTCTTCGCGACCCTGACCGAGGCCGGCGCCGTGCTGGCCGGGCGCGAGAGCTTCGCCGACCACTACCCCTATGATGAGGGCGACATGCGCGCCTTGCTCGACCAGGCCGATGCGCTGCGCGCCCTGCCGGTGACGACGAAGAAGGATTTCGTGCGCATCCCGCTGGCCTACCGGTCCCGCGTCACGGTGGTGACAGTGCGGCTGAAATGGGAGGAACCGGCGGCGATCGAGAGCCTGCTCGACCCGCTGGCCGCGCGCGTGCCGATCCCGGCTTAATTGGACCTCATACCAAATCCCGCGGATCGTGACCGATCCGCCCTCAATCGCCGGCGCACGCCTCCGCGCGCTTGGCTACGCGCCACTTGGCGCGGCGGCCATCCGGCCGCTCGCCCGCCTTCGGCGGGCGCAGGTTCCGATCAATGGGATTTGGTATCAATCGCCGGCGGCACCGTCCGCTGCCTTGGCTGCGCGCCACTCGGCGCGGGCGCCGTTCGGCGCCTTGGCCGGCTGTAACCGGCCGCAGACCCGACCTTCCAAGCGTCGCTCCGGCGCTATACCCAGCCCTTCAGCAGCAGCAGACCCCAGGAAGCGAGGCTGACGGAATCCTGGATCTCGCCGTCCCGGAACATTCTTTCGAGTTCGGCGCGGGGGAAACGCCGGGCGACGAGGTCCTGTTCTTCCTGTTCGAGCCGCATGGGCCCCTGCGTCAAGCCGCGTGCCAGGAACACCCGAAAACGCTGGGTCATGGTGCCGGGACAGGCGATCAACTCGCCGGCGTCGCGCAACTCGGCGGCGTCCAGCCCGGTTTCCTCGGCCAGTTCGTGCCGCGCGGCCAGCGCCATGTCGGCCCCGGGCGGGCCCCACATGCCTTGCGGAAACTCCCAGAAGCGCGCGCCGACCGGGTAGCGGAATTGCTGCACGAGGTGGACCGAGCCATCCGCGTGCTGCGGCACCACCAGCACGAAATCCTGCTTCTCGACCACGCCATAGATCCCGGCGGAGCCATCGCGCCTGCGGACCTGATCCTCCCGCACGCGCATCCAGCGATTCTCATAGACCAGGCGGGTCGCGGTCTGGGTGATGTCGGGGTCAGGCATCGTTCGCCTCCCGCAGGGCCGCCGCCGCCGCGTGTTCGCCGCGGGCCTCCAGCGCGGCCGCCACGGCCTGGCGGTCGGCCAAGGGCCGGTTCTGGCTTTGCTTGCGCTTGCCGGTCCAGGTGCGAACGGTGATCTCAACGCCGACCAGGGCGCGGAACATGCCCTCCATGTATTTCGCCGGCTGGCCGTCCATGTCGAAGCCGCCCTCGGGCTCATAGGCGGCCGCCATGGCGCGCATCTGCTGCTCGATCGCGGCCTGGTCCTCGATGAGGGTCGCATGCCCCTCCGCCTGGACGGCATCGTAATTCCAGGTCGGCACGGCGGGGCGGGCGCCGTACCATGCGGTCGAGACATAGGCATGTGGGCCGCGGAACATGGCCAGCGCCGGCGCGCCTCCGCCCGCGAAGGCCCGCCAGTGCGGATTGGCGCGCGCCATGTGGCAGCGCAGGCGCGCGGGCGCCCCACCCACCGGGCGCACCAGCTGGAAGGGCAGGTGGCTGGCCATCAGGGGCTCGCCGCTGATCAGCAGGCCGAAATCATGGCGCTCCACGAAGGCGTGGATCCAGGCGGGATCGTCATCGCGGAAGGCGGGCGGGGTGTACATGGAAAGGATCCGTGCAGGCGGGGACGAGCGCGCAGCATAGGCCGCGCGGGGCAAGGCTCAGAAGGGCGTAGCTCGTCGTCGCAGGATCATGGGCACAACATGGCGTGGCGGTCGTGGCTGGCACCATTGCGATGATCGCGGGTCAGGCGCGCGCCCGCGCCCGCACCAGCAGCGCCAGGCCCGTCAGCGTCAGCACACCCCCGAGAATGTCGCTGACATACAGACGCTCCCCGATCAGCGCCCAGCCGAACACCGCGGCCAGCGGCGGCGCCAGCAATTGCAGCGCGGCGGCGGTGGAGGTGGGCACGCGCTTCAGCATGTAGAAATTCAGCGCATAGGCGCCGATGCCGACCGCCAGCATCGACCACAGCAGCGCGAGCCCGGTCGGCCAGGAGAGGGTGGCGGGCGGCGCCCCCTCCAGCGCCAGCGCAAGCCCCAGGCACAGCAGGGCGGAAATCGCGGTCTGGCCGAGGCTCGCCGCCCACATGTCCACGCGGCCCTTGGCAGGCGCATAGATCAGCAGGCCCGCGGCCTGCGCGGCGGCGGCCAGGATGGCGAAGACGAAGCCCGTCGCCTCCGCCCCGTCCAGCCCATCGACCGCGCGCAGAAACCCCAGCAGCGCCACGCCGGACCAGCCCAGCACCAGGCCGACCCAGGCCATGCGCGGCAGCGTCCGGCCCAGGAACAGGCTTTCGCCCGCGGCGATCATCAGCGGCGTCGCCGCGCAGATCAGCGCCACCAGGCCAGAGGGGATGCGCGCCAGCGCCGCCCAGGCGAAGGCGAGGTAGCCCGCCATGCCGAGCAGGCCAAGCGCCGCCACCCGCCACGCATCGGCGGGCTTCGGCATCGGGCTGCGCAACGCGATGGCGATGCCCAGCAGCAGGGGCGCCGTCAGCCCGAACCGGATCGCGAGCGACCACATGGGCGGCCATTCGCGCACCACGATGCCGGCCACGGTGAAGGCCGAGGCCCAGAGGGCGACGAAAACGCCGGCGACGAGGACGCCGCCCGGGCCCATCGTTCAGGCCATTCGCGGCAGCGCGGCTTCGCCAGGATGCATCCGCGCGGCTTCGCCGCGACGCGCCACCGCCGCCTCCAGCGTGTTCTCCAGCAGGCAGGCGATGGTCATGGGGCCGACGCCGCCCGGCACCGGGGTGATGGCGGCGGCGCGGGCGCTGGCCTCGGCGAAGGCGACGTCGCCGGTCAGCGTCCCATCGGCCAGGCGGTTGATGCCGACATCGATCACCACGGCACCCTCGGCGATCCAGTCGCCGCGCACCATGCCGGCGCGGCCGACGGCGGCCACCAGGATCTCGGCGCGCCGGCATTCCGCCGGCAGGTCCCGCGTGCGGGAATGCACGATGGTCACGGTGCAGTCGGCCGCCAGCAGAAGCTGCGCCATCGGTCGGCCCACGATCTGGCTGCGGCCGAGCACGACCGCCCGCGCGCCCGGCAGCGCCGCGCCGGCGGCACGGAGCAGATGCATCACGCCCTTCGGCGTGCAGGGCACCAGGCCCTTCTGGCCGGAAGCGAGGCGCCCGGCATTCAGCGGATGGAACCCGTCCACGTCCTTCTCGGGCGCGACGGCGGCGATGATGCGGTCGGCGGCGATATGCGCGGGCAGCGGCAATTGCACCAGGATGCCATCCACCACCGGGTCGGCGTTGAGCCCCGCCACCACGGCCAGCAATTCCGCCTCGGTCGTGGCGTCCGGCAGGTGGATGGTGGCGCTGTCGAAGCCGACTTCCTGCGCGGCGCGGTCCTTGTTGCGGACATAGACGCCGCTCGCCGGATCGGCGCCGACGCGCACCACGCGCAGGCCGGGGCGGAAATCCAGCGTGGCGACGCGCCGCGCGAGGCCGGCGCGCAGCTCGGCCGCAACCTGCTTGCCGTCGATGATGGTGGCGGTCATGCCGGAAGCTCTCTCACCCGTTCCAGAAGCAGGGCGTCATTCCCCACGATGCGCAGCACCTTGCTGCGCGAGGTACCGCCCCGCAGCACCACGACGGCCGAACCAGGCACGCCGAGCGCCCGCACGGCAAGGTCCATGACGGTCAGAAATACAGCCCGCTGCGCAGCAGGTAGCCGCGGATGGCCGACAGCGCGATGCCGAGCGCCGTGATCAGCAGCAGGACCACCAACGGCGACAAATCGATGCCGCCGAGATTGGGCAGGCGGTTGCGCACCGGGCGCAGCGCGGGTTCCGTGATGCGGTACAGGAAATCGGCGATCGTCCAGACGATCTTGTTGCGTCCGTCCAGCACGTTGAAGGACAGCAGGGTCTGCACGATGGCGGCCAGCAGGATGGCCCACCAGAACAGGTCGAGACCCGCCTGGAGCAGGAAGAATACGGCGTCGAGAAGCATCCGGCGGGGCCCCTGGTCTTGCGGACGGAACCTAATGGCAGGGATGGCGCCTCACAAGTCGTGGCTTTCCCCGGGCCATGGGCGGGCCCGCCCTGGGTTGACTCGGCCCGGCGGCTTGGACATAAGCCGCGGCCTGCGGTGCGGGGGTGTAGCTCAGTTGGTAGAGCGCGTCGTTCGCAATGACGAGGTCAGCGGTTCGATCCCGCTCACCTCCACCACCGTGGTCGGCGCCGAAGCCGCCTCCCCGAGCTTCTCTACGCTGCCTCCCCGAGCTTCTCTAGGCCGCCTCCCCGAGCTTCTCTAGGCCGCCTCCCCGGCGGCCCATCCGCTCGACCAGGCCCATTGGAAATTGTAGCCGCCGAGCCAGCCGGTCACGTCCACCGCCTCCCCCACCACGAACAGGCCGGGCACGGCCTTCGCCATCATGGTCTGGGATGACAGACCGGCGGTGTCCACGCCACCGAGCGTGACCTCGGCCTTGGCGTAGCCCTCCGTGCCGGAGGGTTTCAGGACCCAGGCCTTCAGCAGCGCGGCGAGCCGGCGCAGATCGCCATCGCCGATCTCGGCCATCACCCGCGGCGGCAGGTGCTGCGCGGCCAGCGCCTGCGCCAGCCGCGTGGGCAGAAATTCTGCGAGTGCCGTGCGCGCTTCGATCTTCGGGCGGGCACGCTTGCTTGCCAGCAGCAGCGCCGCCGGGTCGCGCTCCGGCAGCAGGTCGAGCGTGATGGTCTCGCCCTCCCGCCAATAGGAACTCGCCTGCAGGATGGCGGGGCCGGACAGGCCGCGATGGGTGAACAGCAGCGCCTCCCGGAAGGCTGTTCGGCCGGCGCGTGCGATGCTGTCCAGCGCCACGCCGGACAACGGCCGCATCAACTCCAGCAGCGCATCGCCAAAGGTCAGCGGCACCAGGCCCGGGCGGATTTCCGTGAGCGTCAGGCCGAAGCGCTGCGCCAGGTCATGCGCGAAACCCGTCGCGCCCATCTTCGGAATGGAAAGCCCACCCGTCGCCAGCACGAGCGAGGGCGCCGTGAACACGCCGCGTGAGGTCTCGACGCGGAAGGCATCGCTGCGCGTCACATCGACGATGCGCGTATCCACGCGTAGCTCCACGCCGGCTGCCGCGCACTCCGCCAGCAGCATCGCCACGATCTCCCGCGCCGAGCCGTCGCAGAACATCTGGCCGAGCGTCTTTTCGTGAAACGGGATGCGGTGCTTCTGCACCAACGCGATGAAGTCATGCTGTGTGTAGCGCGCCAGGGCAGATCGGGAAAAATGCGGATTGGCCGAGAGGAAGCGTTCCGGCCGGCAATCGCTGTTGGTGAAGTTGCAGCGCCCGCCGCCGCTGATCAGGACCTTCTTGCCCGGTGCCTCCGCGTGGTCCAGCAGCAGTACGCGGCGGCCGCGCTGGCCCGCGCGCATGGCGGCGAAAAGGCCCGCCGCGCCGGCGCCGAGCACGATCACATCGAAATCGGTCACGCGGCTTCGGCGTCCCTGAGGCCGAGGATGTCGCGCGCCACCGCTTCCGCCACGCGGATGCCGTCGACCCCGGCCGAGAAGATGCCGCCGGCATAGCCCGCGCCTTCACCGGCCGGGAAAAGGCCGCGCGTGTTGATGGATTGGCAGGTGGCGTCGCGGCGGATGCGGATGGGGGAGGAGGTGCGGGTCTCGACACCGGTCATCACGGCGTCGGCCATGTCGAAACCGGGAATCTGGCGCGCGAATTCGGGCAGGGCCTCGCGGATGGCGGCGACCGCGAAATCGGGCAGGCACAGCGAAAGGTCGGTCGGCGTCAGCCCGGGCTTGTAGCTCGGCGCCACGCTGCCGAGCGTGGTGGAGGGGCGGCCCGCCAGGAAGTCGCCAACCAGTTGCGCGGGCGCCGCATAGGTGCCGCCGCCGGCCACGAAGGCGCGTTCCTCCCAGTGCCGCTGGAAGGCGATGCCGGCCAGCGGGTGGCCGGGGTAATCCTGCTCCGGCGTGATGCCGACGACGATGCCGGCATTGGCGTTCCGCTCGGCGCGCGAATACTGGCTCATGCCGTTCGTCACGACGCGCCCGGGTTCGCTGGTGGCCGCCACCACGGTGCCGCCGGGGCACATGCAGAAGGAATAGACGCTGCGACCGTTGGCGCCGTGATGCACCAGCTTGTAGTCGGCGGCGCCCAAAATCTTGTTGCCGGCGAAGGTGCCGAAGCGCGCGCGGTCGATCACCGATTGCGGATGCTCGATCCGCACGCCTATGGAGAACGGCTTTGCCTCGACATAAATCCCGCGGTCGTGAACCCGGGAAAATGTGTCGCGGGCGGAGTGGCCGATGGCGAGCACGACATGGCCGGCCGCGATCGTCTCGCCCGCTTCCGTCACCACGCCTTCGATGCGGCGCGTGCCATGGCTTTCGGCCACCAGGAAATCCACCACCTTGGTGCCGAAGCGGTACTCGCCGCCCAGCGCCTCGATCTTCGCGCGCAGGCTCTCCACCATCTGCACCAGCCGAAAGGTGCCGATATGCGGCTTGGCGACGGTGAGGATTTCCTCGGGTGCGCCCGCGGCCACGAATTCCTCAAGCACCTTCCGGCCGAGATGCTGCGGGTCCTTGATGTTCGACCACAGCTTGCCGTCGCTGAAGGTGCCGGCACCGCCCTCGCCGAACTGCACATTGCTCTCGGGTGTGAGGACGCCGCGGCGCCACAGCGCCCAGGTGTCCTTGGTGCGTTCCCGCACCACCTTGCCGCGATCCAGGATGATCGGCCGGAACCCCATCTCCGCCAGGATCAGACCGGCGAAGATGCCACACGGCCCGGTGCCGATCACCACCGGCCGCGCCGAACCCTCCGGCGCCTGGCCGACATGGCGGTAGGTGGTGTCGGGTGTGGGCGTGAGGGTGCGCGCCAGCACCTTGTCCCGCGCAGCGCGGCGAAGTGCCGCGGCTTCGTCGCGCAGCGCGATGTCCACGGAATAGACCAGATCGATCGCGCTGCGCTTGCGCGCATCCCAGGCGCGGCGCGCGACGGTGCAGGACAGCAATTCGCCGTCCCGCAGCCCGAGTTTTGCGCGCACGGCCGCGTCCAGCGCATCGGGCGCGTGGTCGAGCGGCAGCTTGAGTTCGGTCAGCCTGAGCACTTCACCCTCAATACACCACCACCGAACGGATCGACTCGCCGCGCTCCATCAACTCGAAGCCGTGGTTGATCTGGTCGAGCGGCATCACATGGGTGATCAGGCTGTCGATGTCGATCTTTCCCTGCATGTACCAATCCACGATCTTCGGCACATCCGTCCGCCCGCGCGCGCCGCCGAAGGCCGTGCCGCGCCAGGACCGGCCGGTGACGAGCTGGAAGGGCCGCGTGCTGATTTCCTGCCCCGCGCCGGCGACGCCGATGATGATCGACTCGCCCCAGCCGCGATGCGTGCATTCCAGCGCCTGGCGCATCACCTGCACATTGCCGATGCACTCGAACGAAAAATCGGCGCCGCCGCCCGTCAGGTCCAGGATGGCCTGCACCACCTTGTCGTGCCCGACCTCGTTCGGATTGACGAAATCCGTCATGCCGAACTTTCGCGCCATCTCCTCCCGTCCAGGGTTCAGATCGACGCCGATGATGCGGTCCGCGCCGACCATGCGCGCGCCCTGGATCACGTTGAGCCCGATGCCGCCGAGCCCGAACACCGCGACATTCGCACCCGGCCAGACCTTCGCCGTGTTGATCACCGCGCCAATGCCGGTGGTCACGCCACAGCCGATGTAGCAGATCTTCTCGAAGGGCGCGTCTTCCCGGACTTTCGCGAGCGCGATCTCCGGCAGGATCGTGAAGTTGGCGAAGGTGGAGCAGCCCATGTAGTGCATCACCTGGGCGCCGTCGCAGCTGAAGCGGGACGTGCCATCCGGCATCACGCCCTTGCCCTGGGTGCCGCGAATGGCGGTGCACAGATTGGAGCGCTGCGAGAGGCAGGTTTTGCACTGCCGGCATTCCGGCGTGTAGAGCGGAATGACATGATCGCCTGGCTTCACGCTGGTGACACCCGCGCCGACCTCCCGCACCACGCCCGCACCCTCATGGCCCAGGATCGCCGGGAACAGCCCTTCCGGATCGGCGCCAGACAGGGTGTAGAGGTCGGTGTGGCACAGGCCCGTCGCCATCACCTCCACCAGCACCTCGCCGGCCTTCGGGCCGCCGATCTCCACATCCATCACCTGCAGCGGCTTGCCCGCCGCCCACGCCACCGCCGCGCGCGTCTTCATGCGTCTTCTGTCCTGTGCCTGACGCGCCCATTGTGTCGCGAAGCGCGCGCCGCGTCACGCCCCAGGGTTCGCTCGGGGGTTGCATCGCCCAGGTCAGAAGCGCCACATCCCACCATGCCCCGCGCCACCCCCACGCCCCGCATCGTCACGCGCGCCGAGGCGATCGCGACCGAGCTGGCGGACGCCATCGTCGCCGCCCGCATCGCCCCGGGCACGGCCCTGGATGAGGTGCAGCTGGCGGCGCGCTTCGGCGTCTCCCGCACCCCCGTGCGGGAAGCCCTACGGCAATTGGCCCCCACCGGCCTGGTGCGCATCGCACCCCGCCGCGGTGCGGTCGTGGCCGTGCCGGATGAGCGCCAACTGGCCGAGATGTTCGTGGTGATGGCGGAGTTGGAGGCGATGGCCGCCGCCCTGTCGGCCGTGGCGATGACACCGGCCGAGCGGCGCGGGCTGGAGGCCCAGCATCGCGCCATGGCGGCGATGGTGCGCGCGGGGGACGTCACGGCCTATCGCGTCGCCAATGTCGCCTTCCATCACTTGCTCTATGCCGGCGCGCACAATGCCTATCTCGCCGAGATCGCCACCGCCACGCGCCGACGCGTCGCCCCCTTCCGCGCCGCGCAGCTGGAGGCGCCGGACCGTCTGCGGCGCTCGCAGGAGGAACACGGCGCGATCCTGACGGCGATCCTGCGCGGGGATGCGGCGGGCGCGGCGGCGGCGCTGCGGCGGCATATCGGGGTGACGGAACAGACCTGGAGCGCGATGGCGAGCGCCAGGCTGCACCCCAGCGCTGCCTGAATAAGCGGCAAACACGCCCTTTTGCGGGCGTCGTGCATACATGAAAATCCGTCCACTTATTGAAGCCTCTGTCGCAAAACGGTTTTTTGGTCGGCCGGCGTTGGCAAGCGGATTGCTAGGGAAGCTGCATGCTCCTGCCGCGCTCCATCCCTGGCCTGCACGCCGCCTATGCCGCCGGCGCCACCCCGGCGTCCATGCTGGCAGGCCTCGCCGCGCGTGCGGCCGCGGTTGCGGATTCGGGCATCTACCTGCACACGCCGGCGGAACCCCTGCCCGCGCTGCCGCCCTTCGACCCCGTGCGCTACCCCCTCTGGGGCGTGCCCGTCGCGGTGAAGGACAATATCGACGTGGCGGGCATGCCCACCACCGCCGCCTGCCCGGCCTTTGTCCGGATGCCCAAGGAAGACGCACCCGCCGTGGCCCGGCTGCGCGCGGCCGGCGCCATCATCACGGGCAAGACCAACCTGGATCAGTTCGCGACGGGCCTGGTCGGCGTGCGCACCCCCCACCCGATCCCACGGAACGCCCGCGCGGCGGACCGCGTGCCCGGCGGTTCCTCCTCCGGCTCCGCCGTCGCCGTCGCGCAAGGTCTGGCGTTGCTGGCGCTGGGCACCGACACGGCCGGCAGCGGCCGCGTGCCAGCGGCGCTGAACGGGCTGGTGGGGCTCAAGCCCAGCCTCGGCGCCGTGCCCTCCCGCGGGGTGGTGCCGGCCTGCCCGAGCCTGGATTGCGTCTCCGTCTTCGCCAACGACGTGGCCGATGCCTGGACGTGCTTTTCCGTCATCGCAGGCGCCGATGCGGCGGACCCGTGGTCGCGCCCCGTCACGCTCGGTGATCCGCGCGCGAAAACGCTGCGTCGCCTCGGCATTCCGCGCGCCGCGGACCTGCATCTGGACGGCGCGGAGCAGCGCGCGGCGTGGGAGGCTTCGCTGCGCGCCATCGCGCCCCGCGCGACCCTGACCGAGGTCGATCTCACGCCCTTCCTGGAGGTCGCGCGGCTGCTGTATGAGGGCGCTTTCGTGGCGGAGCGCGACGCCGCCTTCGGGCATCTGGTGCCGCGCGAGGCGATGCACCCCGTCACGCAGCGCATCCTGGCCGGCGCGGCGCGGTTCACCGCGACCGATGCCTTTGCTGCGCTGCACCGCTTGGCGGCCCTGCGCCTGACGACGCAACCCGCCTGGGCGCATATGGATGCGCTGCTGGTGCCGACGGCGCCGAATTTCCCAACCCTGGCGGAGCTCGACGCGGACCCGATCGGGCCGAATGCGCGCCTCGGCACCTACACGAATTTCGTCAATCTGCTCGATCTCGCCGCACTCGCGGTGCCGGGCGCCGACCGGCCCGACGGGTTGCCCTTCGGCGTCACGCTGATCGGCCCGCGCGGCTCGGATGCGGCGCTGGCGGGCTTCGCCATGGGCCGCGACGCGGACGAACAGGGGATCGCCGCATGATCGAGATCGTCGTCGTCGGCGCGCATCTTTCGGGCATGGCGCTGAACCATGAACTCACCACGCGCGGCGGCGTGTTCCGGCGCGCCGCGAACACGCTTCCCGTCTATCGCCTGCACGCCCTCGCCGGCGGCCCGCCGCGCCGGCCCGGCCTGATCCGCGTGGGCGGCGGCGGCGTCGCCATCGCGACCGAAGTCTGGGCGCTGCCGCCGGAGGGCTTCGCCAGCTTCGTCGCGGCAATCCCGCCGCCGCTCTGCATTGGCACGCTGCTGCTGGCGGACGGCACCACGCCCAAGGGCTTCCTGGTGGAGGCCGAGGGCCTGCATGGCGGCACCGACATTTCGCATCACGGTGGCTGGCGCGCCTTCGTGGCGCATCTGCAACCCGCCTGACCCGCTACCAACCCCGAGGGAGAGACCATCATGATGAATCGCCGCACGCTTCTCGCCACCGGTGCTGCCACACTCGCAGCGCCACACATCGCCAAGGCGCAAGCCGCGCGCACGGTGAAGATGGGCTCGCTCCGCCTCATCCATTCCATGACGCCGCATTTCTACCAGCGCTTCGCGCCGGCCGGCCTGACGATCGAGATCACCACCTTCGACAGCCCGACGGACGGCAAGAACGCCGTCGTGACCAACAGCATGAATTTCGGCGGCTTCGGCATCGCCGCCGCCACGCTCGGTGCCGCCGCCGGTGAGCCCGTGGTGGTCGTCGGCGCCTTCTGCAACAAGGGCATGGGCGTGGTCGCCAAGGCCGGCAGCCCCGTGCGCAGCATCGCCGATCTGCGCGGCAAGCGTGTGGGCATCTGGCCGGGCTCGACGCAGGAGGTGTTCATCCTGGAGCGTCTGCGCCAGTCCGGCATGACGGTGCGCGACATCACCGCCGTCCGCGTGCCGTTCGGCGAGATGCACACCATGCTGAACCGCGGCGACATCGACGCCTATGTCGGCGCCGAACCTGGCCCGGGCCTGTCGATTTCCTCGGGCGTCGGCCAGCTGGTCGAATACCCTTATGAGACCGCGATGGGCGGCCTCAACATGGTGTTCTGCACCAGCGAGGCGATGATCGCGCAGGACCCCGCGCTGGTCCGCACCATGCTCGGCATCCATCGCCGCGCCAGCGAATACATGATGGCCAACAAGAACGAGGTTGCCGATGCCACCGTGCGCATCCTCGGCGCACCGCGCGCGGCGGTGGAGCAGGCTCTCGGTGCCGGCAATGTCGAATACATCTGGAAGCTGGATGAAACCGTGCTGACGCAGTCGCGCACCTATGCCGAGCAGATGCTGTCCATGCGCCAGATCCGGCAGCTTCCCAATTTCAACACCTTCCTCAACCCGCGCTTCTCCAACGAGATCGCGACGGCCTGAGGCACGACAAACAGGGAGGGCAGGACGATGTCAGAAGCGACGCTTGTCGCAGCACCGGTGGCCACACCACGGCCGCCATGGGCGCGGAAGTTCAAGCCTGTCCTGCTCTCCCTGATCGTCCCCCTGCTCCTGCTGCTGGGCTGGCACCTGGCGGTGGCAGCGGGGATGACGCGGCTGATCCCCTCGCCCGCCGATGTCGCCGAATACATGGTGGATTTCGCGGTGGGCGGCATCTGGGACGATGCCTTCTCCGCCACGCTGCACATCCACCTTCTGGCGTCGATGAGCCGCGTCTATGGCGGCTTCGCGCTGGCGGCGCTGGTGGCCGTGCCGCTCGGCCTGCTGATCGGGCGCGTGCCGCTGGTGCGCGACCTGCTCGACCCCTTCCTGCAAGTGATGCGCCCGGTGCCCGTCACCGCCTGGCTGCCGCTGTCGATGATCCTGTTCGGCCTGGGCGCGACATCGGCCTTCTTCCTGGTGTTCCTGGGCGCCTTCTACCCGATCCTGCTGAACACGATCTTCGGCGTGCGCAATGTCGAACCCCGCCTGTTCGAGGCCGCCGCCATGCTCGGCTGTCGTGGCAATGCGCAATTCTTCCGCGTCGTGCTGCCGGCGGCCCTGCCCTCGATCTTCACCGGGCTCCGCCTCGGCCTCGGCCTCGCGTGGTTCGTGATCGTGGTGGGGGAGATGACGGGCGTGCCGCAGGGCCTCGGCGCCGTCATCATGGATGGCCGCACGCTCAGCCGCACGGAGCTCGTGATCTGCGGCATGATCGTGATCGGCGTCGCGGGCTTCATCAGCGACCGGCTGATCGTGATGCTCATGAACCGCCTTCTGTCCTGGAGCCCGTCGCACCGTGGCTGAACTCCCGATCCTCGACATCAAAGGCGTGGGCAAGACCTACGTGCTGAACGACACAAGCATCGAGGCGCTGCGCGATGCGAACCTCACGGTTCGCCGCGGCGAGTTCGTCTGCCTGATCGGCGCTTCCGGCTGCGGCAAATCGACGCTGCTGCGGATCATCGCGGGGTTCGAGGCACCCTCCGCCGGCCAGGCGCTGATGTGGGGCAAGCCGATCGCGGGCCCGGCACCGGATCGCGGCATGGTCTTCCAGGATTACGGGCTGTTCCCCTGGCTGACCGTGCGCGAGAATATCGGCTTCGGCCCCCTCTCGCGCGGGTTGCCGAAAGCCGAGGTGCGCGAAACGGTGGAGCGCTTCGTCTCCCTCGTCGGCCTCACGCGCTTCGCGGATGCGCATCCGCACCAATTGTCGGGTGGCATGAAGCAGCGCGTGGCGATCGCGCGCGTGCTGGCGAATGACGCCGAGGTGGTGCTGATGGACGAGCCCTTCGGCGCGCTGGACGCCATGACGCGGGAGCGGTTGCAGGACGAACTGCTGGACCTCTGGCAGCGCACCGGCCTGACCGTGCTGTTCGTCACGCACTCCATCGAGGAAGCGATTTTTCTCAGCGACCGTGTCGTGGTGATGGAGCCGGGTCCCGGGCGTATCGCCAGCGAGCATCGCGTGGAGCTGGCGCGGCCGCGCGACGTGGCTTCGCCGGAGTTCAACGAGGTGCGTCGCGACCTTGGTGCACGGCTGCATTCGCACCATGCGAAGAAGGCGGCCTAGACCATGCGTCCCGAGGACCGCCTCCGCTACCTGGCGCCGCAAGATCGCCCGGCGTCGCGCCTGCCGGGTGGCGAAAAGCTCATCATCTGGCCGGTGGTGAATGTCGAGCATTGGCGGATCGAGAACCCGATGCCGCGGCAGGTGCTGGTGGCCCCCACCGGTGCCGCGCTGCAGCCCGATGTCGCGAACTGGGCCTGGCATGAATACGGCAATCGCGTCGGCTTCTGGCGCTTCCTCGATGCCTTCCGCCGGCGCGGCATAAGGCCGACCCTGTCGGTGAACGGCTCGGTCTGCACGGAATATCCGCGTGTCGCGGCGGCATGCCATGCGGCCGGGTGGGAATTCATGGGCCATGGCTTCCACCAGATCCCGACGCAGAAGCTGGAGGATCAGCGCGGCGTGATCCGCGCGAGCATCGAGGCCATCACCCGCTACACCGGCGCGCCTCCCGTGGGATGGCTCGGCCCGGGGCTGACCGAAACTCTCGACACACCCGATCTGCTGGCGGAGGCCGGCATTCGCTACTGCGGGGATTTCGTGGTGGATGATCTGCCGGTGCGGCTGGCGACGGCGCATGGCCCGATGCTGACCATGCCCTACAGCGTCGAGTTGAACGACGTCGCCATCTGCATGATCCAGCACAAGGATGAGACCGAATTGCCGCGCCGCGCGCTGCTGGCGGCACGGCGTCTGCTGGCCGAGGCAACCACCAGCCCGCGCGTGATGTGTTTCGCGATCCACCCCTACATCACCGGCGTCCCGCACCGCATCGCAGCACTCGAGGCGATGTTGGACGACCTCGCGGCACTGCCCGATACGGTGTTCATGCAGGGGCGCGAGATCATGGAATGGTACCTGGCCAGCGGCGATCCGAACTGACGCGGCGCATCCTGCTGATCAACGCCAACACAACGGCGGCGATCACCGAAAGGCTGGTGGCCATCGCGCAGGCCATGGCGCCGCCGGGGGTGGTGTTCCACGGCGTCACCGGCCGCTTCGGCGCGCGCTATATCGCGAGCCGCGCTTCCAGCGCCATCGCGGCCCATGCCGCCATCGACTGCCATGCCGAGCATGGCGCGGGTGCCGCGGGCGTGCTGCTCGGATGCTTCGGCGATCCCGGGCTCGACGCGCTCAAGGAACTCTCGCCCGTGCCCGTGCTGGGTCTGGCGGAAGCCTCCGCCGTGGCGGCGCTGCGCATCGCACCGCGCTTCGGCGTGGTGACCGGCGGCGCGGCCTGGGGACCGATGCTGACCGAGTTTTTTGCGGGCCGCGGCCTCGGCGCCGCGCTGGCCGGGGTGCGCACCGTGGCGCCGACCGGGGCCGACATCGCGCGCGATCCTGACAAGGCCGTGGCGCTTCTCGCGGAACAGGCCCGTGCCAGCGTCACGCGGGACGGCGCGGGCGTCGTGGTGTTGGGCGGTGCGGGGCTGGCGGGGCTCGCTCAGCGCGTCGCGCAGGCGTCAGGCGTGCCCGTGCTGTGTTCGGTCGAGGAAGGCGTGCGCGGCATCCTCGCAGCACTCGGCCAGCCCTGCGCCGGCCTCATGCCACATGCGCCGGTGCCGACCGTGGGGCTGTCGTCGGCGCTGGCGGCGCGGTTGGAATAGCCGGGCGCGGCCGGCGCAGCGCCAGCGCATGCAGCGCCGGCACCACCAGCAGCGTCGCCAGCGTGCCGAGCGTGAGGCCGCCAATCATCGCGACGGCCATCGGCCCCCAGAACACGCTCAGCGTCAGCGGCACGAAGGCCAGGACGGCGGCGAGTGCGGTCAGCAGCACCGGCCGCGCGCGGCGCACCGTGCTTTCGATGATGGCGTCGCGCAGCCCGATCCCGGCCTCGGTATCCTGGCGCACCTGGTCCACCAGGATCAGCGTGTTGCGCATCACCATGCCGGCCAGCGCGATCACGCCGAGCAGCGCCACGAAGCCGAAGGGCTGGCCCATATAGAGCAGCGCGGCGGCGGCACCCGGAATGCCGAGCGGCGCGGTCGCCACCACCAGCGCGGTGCGGCCGAAATGCCGAAGCTGCACCATCAGGATCAGCAGCATCACCGCGATCATAGCCGGGAACAGCGCGAACAGGCTGGCATTGGCCTTGGCCGATTCCTCCGACGCGCCGCCGGCCTCGATCCGCTGGCCGATCGGCAGGCTGGCTTGCAGTGCGCGCATCGCGGGCAGCGCGGCGGCCGTCACATCCGGCGCCTGGAAGCCCGGTGCCACCTCGGCGCGGACCGTCAGGAAGGGTTCCCGCGAACGGCGCCACAGGATGGGTTCCTCCATCACCGGCTCCAACCGCGCGACCTGCGCCAGCGCCACCGGACCGGCCGCCGTGACCAGCGTCAGGTCGGCGAGGGTGGAGAGCGAGCGCCGCTCCTCCTCCGGCACGCGCAGCACCACATCCACCAGGCGGTCGCCCTCCCGCAGTTGCGTGGCCGTGGCACCGGACAGCATGGTCTGCACCGATTGCGCGATCGCCTGCGGCGAGAGGCCAAGCTGCACGATGCGGTCCTGGTCGAGCACCAGGCGCATCGAAGGCGCGCGTTCGCCCCAGGCGAGCTGCACGTCGCGCGCGCCGGGCACGGCGCGCAGCGTCTCCATCACGCGCTCCGCGCTGGCGCGAAGCTCCGCGGGGCTGCCGCCCATCACGCGGAACTGCACGGGAAAGCCGACCGGCGGCCCGAAATCGAGGCGGGAGACGCGCACCCGCGCCTCCGGGATGGCGCCGGATTCAGCGAGCGCGATCAGCCTTTCGCGCAGGCGTTCACGCGCCGGCACATCGCGCGCCTGCACCACCAGCTTGCCGAAGGCCTCGTTGGGCAGATCGGGGTTGAGGGCGAGGAAGAAGCGCGGCGCGCCGGCGCCGACATAGGCGGTGTAGGTCGTCGCATCGGCATCGTGTTCCAGCGTCGCGGCAATGCGCGCCAGCGCATCCCGCGTGCCCGCAAAACCCGCGCCCTGGCGGAGGTTCATATCGACCAGCAATTCGAGCCGCGCGGAGGTTGGGAAGAACTGTTTCTTCGTCAGCGCCATGCCGAAGAAGCCGGCGCCGAGCATCACGACACCCGCCAGCAGCACCACGAAGCGGTGATCGACGCACCAGGCCACCAAGCGCCGCAGCGCGCGATAGAAGCGCCCGGCATATTGCGCATCGTGATGCACCACGCGCTTCGGCGTCGCCAACAGTTTTGCGCCAAGCCAGGGCGTGAACCACACGGCCACGAACCAGCTGGCGATCAGCGCTGCACCCACCACCCAGAAGATGCCGCCCGCATATTCGCCGGAGGTGGAGGCCGCGAAGCCCACCGGGATGAAGCCGGCCACCGTGACCAGCGTGCCCGACAGCATCGGCCCCGCCGTATTGCCCCAGGCGAAGGCGGCGGCGCGGGCGCGGTCCCAGCCTTCCTCCAGCTTCACCACCATCGCCTCGATCGCGATGATCGCGTCATCCACCAGCAGGCCGAGGGCCAGGATCAGCGCGCCGAGGCTGATCCGCTCCAGCTCCGTCCCCCACCACAGCATCAGCACGAAGACGGCGGCCAGCGTCAGGGGCACGGACAGCGCCACGATGATGCCGGCGCGCAAGCCCAGCGAGAGGAAGGACACCACCAGCACCACCACCAGCGCGGCCACGAATTTCTGGAGGAACTCGGCGACGCTCTCGGCGACGATCCTGGGCTGGTCGGCCACGGCGGCCAGCGTCAGGCCGGTCGGCAAATCGCGGCGGATTTCGGCCAGCGCGGCCGTCAGGCTGGTGCCCAGCGCCAGCACGTTGAAGCCGCGCTGCTTGGCGATGGCGATCATCACCGCACCCTGGCCTTCATGGAACACCGCCGCACTCGGCGGATCGGCCGGGCCGCGCGTGACGGTCGCGATATCACCGAGCCGCAGCGTGCGGCCTTCGCCGGCCGAGACCGGCACCTCGCGGATCGCGGCCAGCCCATCCAGCGCACCCGTCACGCGAAGATTCACGCGCAGCGCGCCGAGTTCCACCGTGCCGGCGGGCGCCACGGGGTTCTGCCGCGCCAGCGCTTCCATCAGCGCGCTCGGCGGAACGCCCAGGGTGGCAAGCCTCGCATGGCTCGCCTCGACGTAAACGCGCTGCTCGATCTCGCCCTGGATCGCCACCTTCTCGACGCCGGGGACGCGCAGGAAGCGCTGCTTGATCGCCTCCGCCTGGCGCACCAGCTCGGCATTGTCGGCGCCGGTCAGGGCGAAGACGGCGGAATAGACATCCGAGTATTCGTCGTTGAAGAAGGGCCCGCGCACGCCGGCCGGCAGCGTATGCGTGATATCGCCGAGCTTCTTCCGCACCTGGTACCAGGCGGGTGCGACCTGCGCGGGCGGCGTGGTGTCGCGCAGCACGATGGTGGTGACGGCGACGCCGGGCCGCACATAGGTCTCCAGCCGGTCGAGATGCGCGAGGTCCTGGAGGCGGGATTCGATCCGGTCCGCGACCTGCGCCTGCATCTCCTCCGCCGTCGCACCCGGCCATTGCGCCGAGACGACCATGACCTTCAGCGTGAAGGACGGGTCCTCCGCGCGGCCAAGCTGGAACCAGGCGCCGGCGCCGAGCATGCCCAGCAGCAGCATGGCGAACAGCGTCAGCGCGCCGTTGCGCACCCCCCAGGCGGAGAGGTTGAAGCCCGTGGCTTCGCGGATCGGGCGGGGCTGGTTGTGGTCCATGGCGCCGCCCCTCAGCGCAGCGAGGCGGCGAGGCGCGTGCCGACCACGCGCACGCGGCTTGCCGGGTCGAGAAGCTGCGGGCCGAGCGCGACGACGCGCTGGCCCGGTTCGAGTGGGCCGGAGATGTCGGCGGTGGTGTCGCCCAAGGCGCGGATGGTGACGGGCACGGCCTCCACGCGGCCGTCCTCGACAAGCCGCCACAGCATCGGCCCCTGGCCGCGATCATGCAGCGCGGTCAGCGGCACGCTGGCCACGGGTGCCGCGTCGCGCGTCAGGCGCAGACTGGCCGTCATGCCGAGCGCCACCCAATCCGGCGCGTCGGTCAGGGTGAAGCGCGCGGCATAGGTGCGCAAAGCGCTGTCGGCCTCCGGCGCCACTTCGCGCAGCGTGGCGCGCAGCGTCTGGCCGGGGCGCGCCCAGAGCCACACCTCGGCCTCCGCCCCGGACAATCCAGGCAGCGCGGTTTCGGGGACGCGCACCAGCACTTCCCGTGCCTCCGTATCGGCCATCCGCAGCACCGGGTCGCCGGTATCGACCACCTGGCCGATCTCGGCCACCAGCGCGGTGACGACGCCGGCGGCGGGGGCGATCAGCGCGGCATAGCCAAGCCGGCTTTCGGCGAGGTCGAGCGCGGCGCGGGCGGCGGCGACGCGCTCGGCGGCGGATTGCGCGCTGGCCTGGCGCTGCTCATCGGCCCCGGCCGCGACATGCCCGGCGGCGCGCAGCGTGCGGGAGCGTGCGGCGTCGGCGGCGGTGCGGCGCGCCTCGGCCTCGGCGGCGGCAAGATCGGCGGCGGCGCTGTCGCGGGCCAGCGTCAGGTCGGTCGGGTCGATCCGCGCCAGCACCTGGCCGGCTGCGACCACATCGCCGATATCGACGAGGCGCGCGGTGATGCGGCCATTCGTGCGGAAGCCGAGCGTGGCCTCGCGCCGGGCACGGACCACGCCGACATGGGTGGATTGCGCGAGGCCGGGGGAGAGGCGGATTTCTGCGACCTGAACGGGGCGCGGCGCATCGGCCACGGGTTCCGGCAGCGCCGGTTCGCGGTCGCAGGCGGCGAGGAGCAGCAGCAAAGCGAGGGGGGTGCGCATGCGGGGCGGCCTTGGCTTGGTCCGCCCATGATGAGCATGAACTGATAAAAGTCAACAATCATCAGTTCACACTGGTCAGGCACGCAGGCCCCGCATCAGCAGCGCCAGCACATCCTCCAGCTCCGCTGCCATCTCCGCCTCCCCACGGTCATGGCCGAGGCATTCGGCGATCATCTGCGGGTGCATGAACAGGATCGTCGCCTGCTTCACGCTGCGGGCCAGCACCTCCGGGTCGCCCCGGCAAAAACTGCCATCGGCAATGCCGTCCATGATGACGTGCCGCATGGCGCCCTGGATGGTCTGGATGAAGCGCTCGACGCTGCCCCAATGCTCGGCCATGGCGGCGGTGACCATGTCGTGCAGGCGGCGTTCGGCGAAAAACAGGCCGATATGGCGCTGGTGCAGGGTTCGGATCATGCGCGGCAGGCGCTCGGCCGGCGCGGCGGTCCCACGGGCGATATCCCATTGCTCGGCGGCGACGCCGTCCAGCATCCGCGTCGCGATCGCTTCGTTGATCGCGGATTTGGACGGGAAGAAGCGGTAGATGTTGGCGGGCGACATGCCGAGTTCGCGGGCGATGTCGGCCACCGCCGTCTTCTGGTAGCCCATCGATCGGAACAGCGCCTCCGCCGTCTCCTCGATCCTGCGGCGGGTGTCTTCGGGGGATTGACCCCGGCGGGGGAGGGATGCGGTGGTGGTGCTCATGACGAATGATCTAGATCGTCAGGCGTCAAATGACCAGCGCCGCGCTTGTTGCCGGGCGGTCGCCTGCGCCACACTCCGCCAATGAGCAAGTTCCGATTCGACCACCTTCACATCCGCACCCCGGACCCGGAGGGCACGGCGGCCTTCTACGTCACGCATTTCGGCGCGGAGATCACCGGCCGAACCCAGGCCGGGCCCTGGCTGCGGGTGATCGCGAACCTCGCCGGCGTGCCCCTGTTCATCGAGCAGGTGCCGCCCGAAACCCATGCGCCGCCGCCGCCCCCCTTCCTTGGCTTCGAGCATATCGGCCTGGCGGTGGACGACATCGACGCGGCGCTGGCCAAGCTGTCGGGCGCCGGTGTCACCGTGCTGTCCGGCCCGACCGAGGCGCGGCCCGGCGTGCGCATCGCCTTCGTGGCGGCCCCCGATGGCGCCCGCGTCGAGCTGATCGATCGGAAATAGGGGCGCCTCAGCCCCGCCCGCCGATCGAGAAGGGCCGCATCAGGAAGGCGGTGCCCCAGCCGAAGGCGATGTTCAGGACCAGGGCACGCGCGATGATCACTGCCGTGCCGCCGGCCCACATCGGCTGGCCATGGTATTGCGCCACCGCGGTGAAGCCGACCACCGTCGCGGCGATGCCGACCAGCACGCCGGCCAGAAGGTCGGGGAAGCGCAGGAAGCGGATCACCGCCGCCAGCAGGATGCCCCAGAGCCCGCCCCAGAAGGAAAGCCAGATCACCTGCGGCACGCCGAAGGGCGGCACCGGCCGGACGTTGAATCCGGGCGAGGGGGGGCGGAAGCCCGCCGGCAGGTCGGTGGCGGCGGCGATGCCGGGCCAGAGGTGGAACAGCACATGCTGGCTCGCCTGGTGGAAGGCGATCACCGCGATCGCGCCGACCAGGAACCCCGTCAGCAGCACTTTCTTCATCGCCGTATCACCGTGATTTCCGTGGCAATTTTCATCCTATGGCGCGCCCGCGGGCGCGTCCGTCAAGGGGCGTCCAGAACATCCTGCGGTCGCGCCAGCGCCTGCGTGCCCCGCACGCCATTGTTCAGATAGAATTCGTCGCGCGGGAACACATCGGTCAGCGGCGCCTCGGTGCGCGGCGTCTCGGGCGTCCAGGCCAGCGGCGGGCGGGCGAAGAAATCAGCATAGGCATCGTAGCCGCGATTGCCGCGCAGCAGATGCGCCCGCACCGAAGGCTCCGCGAAGCGCGCGGCCAGCGCCTCCCGGTCGAAGGGGATCGGGCTGTCGGAGCCGACCAGCACCGACCCCGGCATCAGCAGCAGCGTGTAGGGGAAGACGGCGGCGAAGGTGGCCACGCTGCGCTCGCTCGGCCCCCATTGGACATAGAGGCCCCCCGGCGCCAGGCGCCGCCGCACCTGCTGGAGGAATTCCTCCGAATAGAGCAGCCCGGAATGCGAGCCCTCCGGCAGGACCGCATCCGCCTGGATGATGTCGTACAGCGCCTCGCCACGCGCCAGCGCCCGGCGGCCATCGCCATATTCCAGCGTCCAGCGCGGATCGCGGAACAGGGCGGCGATCGGGCTGTCCGGGTAGCGGGCGGCGATGCCCTCATGCGCGGTGATCACCGGGCCTACCAGCTCGATGGCGCGGATGTGTTCCGTGATGGGGGAGACACCAGCCGCCCAGGGCGTGCCGCCAGAGCCGATGCCGATCGCCAGCATCTGCTTCGGCGCCGGGTGGATCAGCGGCCCGACCGCGCCCAGGAACTGATGGATCGGCAGGAAGGGAATGCGCCCCTGCGCGAAGCCCTGGATGAAGAAGGGTCCGTGCGGACCCTGGCCGGGCAGATTGTCGTCGCGGAAGAAGGCGACGCCCGATCGGTCCTCGGCCCAATCCGTCACCTGGCCCGGCGTCTCGGCATGCAGGCGGGACCACAGGCCGGCATTGCCCGGCAGCGCCAGGACGCAGGCGGCGCAGGCGGCCGCCAGGATGGTTTCGGGGCGGCGTCCCCGCCCCTCCCGCAGCAGCCACACCAGCATCAGCGCCACCGACAGCACCGCCAACAGTTTCAGCGTGCCGGCGGTGCCCAGCACGTGGAAGGTGACGAGGCCGGTGATGATCGACCCCGCCGCATTGCCCAGGATGTTGGCCAGCTGCACCCAGCCGACGCGGGCGCCGACACTGGCAAGGTCCTGCTGCACGGCGCGCTGCACGAAGGCGAAGGTCATGCCGATCAGGAAGCTGGGTGGCCCCACCACCAGCGCGGTCAGCAGCACGGTCGTCAGCAGCCCCTCGCCGCGCAGGCGCAGCACATCGGCCGAGACCTGCGGCGCGATGGGCCAGTGGGGCAGCAGCCAGTACATCGCCAGGATCAGTGCGGCGCACAGCACGAAGCCGCCGGCCTGGGTGATGAAGAAGGCCGGCCGCGGGTCCCGCATGCGGCGCACCATCCGCGCCGCGACGGCGATGCCCGCGCCATCCGCCAGCAGGAACACGCCGAGTACGGTCGGGAACAGATAGGCGTGGAACTGCCCGACCTGGCCCATCAGCCGGACCCAGACGATTTCCATCGCCACGATCACATAGCCCGACAGGAACACCAGCACGCACCACAGGCGGAGACTTCCGAAGCTTTGGGCGGGCGGTGCGGCGCCGGCGGCGGCCGGCGTCGGCGCTTCGCGCGACACGAAGCCCAGCATGGACAAAGCCAGGCCCGCCGCCACCACATCCAACGCCGCCGCCAGCATCAGCGCGCCCACGAAGCCCAGATTGCCCACGATGAACCAGCCGCCGAGCAGCGCGCCCAACCCCGCGCCCAGCGTGTTGAGCCCGTACAGCGTGCCGATCCGCTCGGCCGCCGTCTCCAGGCTGGTGGTCACGGCGCGCGCCAGCAGCGGCAGCGACGCACCCATCAGCGTGGTCGGCAGCACAAGCCCCGCGAAGCACAGCGCGAAGATCGCGACCGGGCTGTCCACCGCGCCGGCCAGGTCGGTGGCCAGGACATCATAGAGGAAGAATTTCGAGACCAGCGCGAAGCCCGCCACCCCGGCCTCCGCCAGGGCGAAGCCGATCATGGCGCGATATGGGGAAAGCCGGTCGGCGATGCGCGCGCCCAGGATCGAGCCGAGGCCGAGGCCGGCCAAAAAGGCGCCCACCACCAGCGCGGCCGACACCGTGTCCGACCCCGCGAAAATGCCCAGCATCCGCTGCCAGACGATCTGGCAGGTGAGGGCCGCGAAGCCCGACAGAAAGAACGCCACCGCCAGGCGCGGCATGCCCAAGGCCCCCGACCAACACCAGCACACGCGTCATGTTTCGGTAAGCATTGCCGCAAGATTGCGACGCCGCAAGATGGAAGCCGCCCGCCACCCACCACCGAAACCTGCCCAGGCCCACCCTTGCGGCACGCTGCCTCTCCGCGCACCTTCGCCCGGCAGATCGGGAGGGTTTCGGGTGAACGGCGCGGAAAGTCTGGTGCACACGCTTCTGGCCTCCGGCGTGGAGGTCTGCTTCGCCAATCCCGGCACCAGCGAGATGCATTTCGTGGCGGCGCTCGACCGGATTCCCGGGCTTCGCTGCGTGCTCGGCCTCCAGGAAAACGTCGTCACCGGCATGGCGGATGGCTATTGGCGCATGGCGGGAAAGCCCGCGGCCACGCTGCTGCATTGCGGCCCGGGCCTGGCCAACGGGCTTTCCAACCTGCACAACGCAAGGCGTGCGCGCTCCGGCATCGTCAACTGCGTCGGCGACCAGGCAACCTATCACCGGCCGCTGGATGCGCAGCTCACCGCCGACACGGAGGGTTTCGCCCGCGGCGTCTCGGCCTGGACCCGCACCGTGGCCCGCGCCACGGAAGTGGGGCGGGACGCGGCCGTCGCCGTCCAGGCGGCGCGCACCTCGCCCGGGCAGATCGCCACGCTGATCCTGCCCTCCGATGTGTGCTGGGACGAGGCGCCGGACGGGCCGAGCGCCGCCCTTCCGGTACCCGCCGCGCCGCAGGCCGATCCGCTGCATGTCCGCACCGCCGCGCAGGCCCTGCGGGAGCGTGACAACGTGCTGATCCTGCTGGGCGGCAAGGCGCTGACGGCGGCGGCGCAGACGCTGGCCTGGCGGATCGCGGCGCATACCGGCGCCACCGTGCTCGGCGAGATGTCGAATGGCCGTGTCGCGCGCGGCCGCGGCCGCCCGCCGCTGGAACGCGTGCCCTATCCGGTGGATCTCGCCATCGAGGCGCTGGCGCGCTTCACCACCATCATCCTGGTGAACAGCAAGGCCCCCGTGGGCTTCTTCGCCTATCCCGGCAAGCCATCCCGCCACCACCGGGAGGATGCCGACATCCTGCTGCTGACCCGCTACGAGGCCGACGCCGAAGCCGCGCTGGCCGCACTTGCCGAGGAAGTGGGCGCGCCCCCGATCGCCATGCCCGATCCCGGCCCGAAGCCGGAGCCCGCCCGCGGCGCACCGACGCCGGAGGGGCTGGCGCAGACGCTGGCGGCGCTGATCCCCGAAGGCACGGTGATCGCCGATGAATCCGTCAGCTTCGGCCGAGGCTTCTTCAAGGGCACCCATATGGCGGCGCCGCATGACTGGCTGCAGATCACCGGCGGCGCCATCGGCTGCGGCATTCCGCTGGCCACCGGCGCCGCCATCGGCGCCCATGGCCGTCGGGTGGTGAACCTCCAGGCCGACGGATCGGGCATGTACACGCTGCAAGGCCTGTGGACCCAGGCGCGGGAAAAGCTGCCGGTGACCACGATCGTCATCAGCAACCGCAAATACGCGATCCTGCTCGGCGAATATCGCAGCGTCGGCGCCAATCCGGGGCGCACCGCGATGGACATGATGGACCTCGGCAACCCCGACCTCGATTGGGTGAAGCTGGCGAACGGGATGGGCGTGGAGGCGGCGAAGACCACCACGCTGGAAGGCGTGGCGGATTTGCTGCGGCAGAGCATGGCGCAGCCCGGCCCCTTCGTGATCGAGATGGAGGTTTGAGGATGGACCTAGGTCTCCGCGGCAAGCGCGTTCTGATCACCGGCGGCTCCAAGGGCATCGGCGCCGCCTGCGCCCAGGCCTTCGCCGAAGCCGGCTGCGACCTGGTGCTGGTGGGCCGCGACACCGCGACGCTGACAGCGACCGCCGATGCCGTCCGGGCCCAGCATCAGGTGCGCGTCGAGACGCACGCCGCCGACCTCTCCCGCATTGACGCGCGGGAAGCGCTGCACGCCGCCTACGCCGAGATCGACGTGCTGGTGAACAATGCCGGCGCCATCCCGGGCGGGCGGTTGCAGGACATCCCGATCACCCGCTGGCAGCAGGCCTGGGATTTGAAGGTGATGGGCTACATCCACCTCTGCCAGCTCTATCTCCCGGGGATGGAGGCGAAGCGCGCCGGCGTGATGCTCAACATCATCGGCATGGCCGGGCAGGCGCCGCGCATGGGCTATATCTGCGGCGGCGTGGGCAATGCCGCGCTGATCGCCTTCACCCAGGCGCTGGGTGGTGCCACGCAGGCGATGGGCGTGCGCGTGCTCGGCATCAACCCGAGTGCGACGCGCACCGAACGCATGGAAACCCAGGCCCGCGCCACCGCCCGCCTGAAATTCGGCGACGAGGAACGCTGGGCCGAGACGCTGACCAGCCTGCCCTTCGGCCGGCCGATCGAAGCGCGGGAGATCGCGGACCTGTCGGTGTTCCTGGCCAGCCCGCGCGCCGCCTACGTCAACGGCACGGTGGTGGATGTGGATGGCGGCGGGAAGTTCCGCGGCTGAGGCCGGGCGGGTAGCATCCACCTGTGTAACGATTTGCCAGCTTTGCCGGCATCACAGGTTTGGCAGGTAACCAGCCGGTTGCCGAGGGCGCGCATTCATGGTTGCCTTCGCCGGACCGTGATCGCTCGCGCCCATGGTACCGGTCGGAGGGCATCATCGTGACTGCCGCCGCAGCGCCCCCCCCGGCTTCCCAGACGCCGCCATCCTGCTCCGTCGCGGGGCGCGCGCCCGGCCCCGCCGGGACCAGCACCGCATGAGCATCCGGGCGCGGCTGCTCGGCATTGTCGCCGTCGCCACGATCGTGCCCGCGGTGCTCCTCGGCCTGCGCTTCTTCGAGGAGCGTGAACGTGCCATCGCGAGCGCGACGGAGCGGCTGATCCAGGCCGCGGATGGCCTTGCGATCGACCTTGAGGAACGCGTTCTCGGCGCCGCGCAACTCCTATACGGGCTGTCGCGCGCCCGCGACCTGGACACCACCGACCGGGAGGCCTGTTCGGCCTTCCTGTCGGAAGTGCGGGCGCGGTATCCACAATATACCGGCATTCTCACCGTCGATCCGGCTGGGCTTCTGTTCTGTGATTCCCTCCAGACCGGCCGCGATCTCGACCTCAACGACCGGCGCTATGTGCAGCAGGCGCGGCAGCGGGCGCGCGGCGTGGTGGTGCAGGCGGCGATCGGCCGGCTCACCGGCACACCGGTCATCCAGGTGGCCTATCCGCACCGGCGCGCGGATGGCAGCCTCGCCTTCACGCTGCTCGCCTCGATCAGCCTGCCGGAATCGCTCCGCAGCCATCGCCGGCGGGAGGCCGAGGGCCTCGATGTCGTCCTGGTCGACGCGATGGGCGTGGTGCAGGGCTGGTCCGCCGCGGTGATGCCGCCGGGCGGCGTCGGCAGCACCATCGCCGCCACCCCGCTCGGCCGCTACGCCCTCTCGCGCGATCCCGCCCGCAGCGCGACCGTGCGGGAGACGGACGGCACGGCCGCCATCTGGGCCAGCGCCAGCCGCCCGCTGCTGGCGGAAGCCGGGCTGCGCGTGCTGGTCGGCCAGGGCCGGCCCTCGCTGGTGGCCGGCGCCAACCGGCGCCTGTGGCAGGATCTGACGGGCCTTCTCATCACCTCGCTCGGCCTCGGCCTTGCCATCTGGCTGATCGGGGAGGTCGCGGTGCGCCGCCAGGTGCGGCGGATCGGCGTGATGGCCGAGCGGCTCGGCCAGGGCGATCTGTCGGCGCGCATCCCGCCGCCCTTTCCCGGCGGCGAGCTGGGCGAACTCATGGTCGAAATGAACCGCAGCGCCGAAGCCCTGCAACGCCAGCAGCAGGCCATCGCCGAGCTGAACCAGCAGCTGACGAAGGCACAGCGCCTGCAGGCGGTGGGGCAGCTCACGGGCGGGCTCGCGCATGATTTCAACAATCTGCTGACCGTCATCCTGGGCAGCGCCGACCTGCTGGAGGAACAACTGGCCGACCGGCCGGACCTGCAGGAACTGGCCGAGGCGACCCGCAAGGCGGCCGAACGCGGGGGGGAGCTGACGCGCAGCCTGGTCGCCTTCGCCCGCCGCCAGCCGCTGGAGCCCCGCGCGACCGAGCTTGGCGCCGCGATCCAACGCATGGACACGCTGCTGCGCCGGACGCTCGGCGAACACATCTCCTGCAAGCTGGTCCTGGCCCCGCGCCTGCCGCCGGCGCTGGTCGATCCGGCGCAGCTCGATTCCGCGCTGCTGAACCTGGTGCTGAACGCCCGCGACGCGATGCCGCAGGGCGGGGTGCTGACGCTCGAGACCAGCATCGCCGAGCTCGACGCGACCGCCGCAGCCCTGCATGAGGAAGTGGCACCCGGCATCTACCTGGTGATCGCGGTCAGCGACACCGGCACCGGCATGCCGCCGGAGGTGGTGGCCCGCGCCTTCGAGCCGTTCTTCACGACCAAGGTGGTGGGCCAGGGCAGCGGGCTCGGCCTCAGCATGGTGTACGGCTTCATCAAGCAGTCGCGCGGGCATATCCAGATCTACTCGGAACCCGGCCAGGGCACGACGGTGAAGCTGTACCTGCCGCGCGCCGATGTCGCGCTCGCCATCCCCGCCCGGCTGCCCGAGCGCGTGCCGCGCGGGCATGAGACGGTGCTGGCGGTGGAGGATGACGGCATGGTCCGCACCCATGTGGTGGCGGAGCTGCGCCAGCTCGGCTACCGGGTGCTGGCCGCGGCGAATGCGCAGGAAGCGCTGGATATCCTGCGCGCGGAAGTGCCGATCGACCTGCTATTCACCGATGTCGTCATGCCCGGCGGGGTGCATGGCCCGCAGCTGGCGCAGCAGGCGCGCGCGCTGCGGCCGGGTCTGCGGGTGCTGTTCACCTCCGGCTACACGGAGAATGCGATCGTGCATCACGGCACGCTCGATGCCGGGGTGCTGCTGCTCAGCAAACCCTATCGCCGCCAGGAACTGGCGCAGAAGCTGCGGCAGGCCCTAGAGCACGCTGCGTTCGGATGAACGCAGCTCGTGCTCTAGAAGTCATTGTTTCTAGAGCAAGAAAAGCGATCAGATGGTTCCATCTGAACGCATATCGCTCTGAGCGGCGCCGGCGCGCGGCCGGCGAAGTGATACCAAAGGCCGCATTGCCGACCCGGCGCCCGCCTGGGCGCGGCGCACAGGCGGCACCAGCGCCGCCTGCCTTCTGGCCCGGGCCGCGTGCAATCAGCCGCGGCTGGCGGCCGGCACGTAGTCGCGTGCCGGGGCGCCGGTGTAGATCTGGCGCGGGCGGCCGATGCGCTGCGAGGGATCCTCGACCATTTCCTTCCATTGGCTGACCCAGCCGACCGTGCGCGCCACGGCGAAGATCACCGTGAACATGCTGGTCGGAATGCCCATCGCCTTCAGGATGATGCCCGAATAGAAATCGACGTTCGGATACAGCTTGCGGGAGACGAAGTATTCGTCCGTCAGCGCCACCTTCTCGAGCGCGATGGCAAGGTCCAGCAGCGGCTCATCCTTGATGCCAAGTTCGGTGAGCACTTCATGGCAGCTCTCCGCCATGATCTTTGCGCGCGGGTCGAAATTTTTGTAGACCCGATGTCCGAAGCCCATCAGCTTTACGCCGGAATTCTTGTCCTTCACTTTCTCGATGAAGGCCGGAATGTTGTCCACGTGGCCGATCTCGGCCAGCATCTTCAAAACCGCCTCATTCGCACCGCCATGCGCGGGGCCCCAGAGTGCCGCGATGCCGGCGGCGATGCAGGCAAAGGGGTTGGCGCCCGTGCTGCCCGCCAGGCGCACCGTGCTGGTGGACGCGTTCTGCTCATGGTCGGCGTGCAGCACCAGGATGCGGTCCATCGCCTTGGCCAGCGTCGGGGAGACGACATAGGGCTCGGCCGGAACACTGTTCAGCATATACAGGAAGTTGGCGGCGTAGGACAGATCGTTGCGCGGATACACGAAGGGCTGGCCGAGCGCGTATTTGTAGGCCATTGCCGCGATGGTCGGCACCTTCGCGATCAGGCGGAAGGCCGCGATCTCGCGCTGGCGTTCGTCGTTGATGTCGAGGTTGTCGTGGTAGAAGGCAGCCAGCGCGCCGACCACGCCGCACATGATCGCCATCGGGTGCGCATCGCGGCGGAAGCCGTCGAAGAAGCGCCGGATCTGCTCATGCACCATGGTGTGGTAGGTCACGCCCTTGCGGAATTCCGCGAGTTGGGCGGGGGTCGGCAGGTCGCCGTTCATCAGCAGGTAGCAGACCTCGATGAAGTCGCTGTGCTCGGCCAGCTGATCGATCGGGTAGCCGCGATACAGCAGCACGCCCTCATCGCCGTCGATATAGGTGATACGGCTTTCGCAGCTGGCGGTCTCGCCATAGCCCGGGTCGAAGGTGAAGACGCCGAGATCGGCGTAGAGCTTGCGGATATCGACCACATCCGGCCCGAGCACGCCCTTCAGCACCGGCAATCGGGTGCTGCGGTTCGATCCGTCGAGGGTGAAGGTGACGGAGCCGTTCGGCGTGGTGGTCATGCGCTTGCCTCCTCGTGGACTTGCCGCGTGTCGGGCGGGCGGCGGTGCCGCACGCGCCCGGATCGCGCTCATGTCATGGTGCACTGCAATGCAGGATGCGGCAGGGCGTGCCGCTTGGCAACGCGCGCCGCATGCATGGAAGACCAACGCATCGAAGACGCGCGCCGCGGCTATTGCCGGCGGCGCCAATCCTCCGGCCGCGTGAAGCCACCGGCCCAGAGGCCGCGCCCGGCGATCCGCGCCTCGATCTCATTGGCCATCAACAACGGATTATCGCCATAGACGATCGCCCAGCCGGCGCGGATCAGCCCGGCATTGAGCTCACCGCCGCCGGCCTGACAGACGCCAAGCCCGCGGCCGAAACGGTCGCGCCCATGCACCCGGCACACCACGGAGCGGTCATTGACCAGCCGGGCCAGCGCTTCGGCTGCGGCGCTGCCGCAATCGAACCAGCGCCCCTCGGGGTCGGTGCAATTCTGCCCGCGCTCCGGCGCGTCGATCCCGGAAAGCCGCAAGGTGCGGTCGCCGAGGCGCAGCGTATCGCCATCCACCACCCGCACTTCGGCGCTCAACGCGGCCCATTCCTGCTCGCGCGGGGCGGAGCCCATGAGGTCGTTCGGAAGGCCGAGGCCGGACAATGCGCCAACGATCAGGATGCCCAGCAACGCCATCGCCGGCGTGCGCCAGCGGCGGGGCGAGGAAGCGGGGCGAAAGAGGCGTCTGCGCTGCACAACATCGCTTTAAGCAAGCCCTGCTTTTCCGCGCAACCCATTCATTTTCAATAATTTTTGGTTGAAGAAAGGCCGCTTCAGCCTTGACTCCAAAAGGCTTCGCCGGAAAGCAGGTCTTCCCACGCCTCGCTGGCCCGGCTGCGGGCCCGCCGGGCGCGCGCCAGCGCCCAGCCTTCGGCCACGCCCATCGCCCAAGGGGTCACGCCCCGCGTCACCCCGCTGGCACCACTTCCGGCGTCACTGCGCCCGAGCGATGCCACCAGCGCGCGTGCCACCGCCGCGTCATTCGCCAGGCCGAAGGCTTCCTGCACCTCGGCCAGCCGGGCCAGGAACCGGCGCCCGCGCTTCTTCGGCCAGAGCGGCGCGAACAGCTCCGCCACGTAGCGCACGCGCTTGCCTTCCAGCCGCAGGGCGTGGAATTCGGCATCGGGCAGGTGGCCGATCTCCGGCCCGGCGGCCGCCAGGCGCCGCCAGCGCTTGTCGAGCACATGCGCGGCGAAATCCGGCAGGGGGCGGGCGCGGCGGTCCTCCGCCGCCTCATCCTCGGCCGCGTCCCAGGGGCGGAGCGCGGCCAGCGCCACCGCATCCCACAGCAGCAGGCGGAATTGCGGCCCGGCGAGCAGCGCCCGCAATGCCTTGTAGGCGGCATCGCGGCGCTGCTGCCCGGCCCGCAGCAGCGCCTCGATCCGCTTGTCGTCGGGCAGGGCGCCGACGATCTCGGCGCCGAGGCCGGCCAGGAACACGTCCCAGTCGCGCGCCGGGCCGAGCACGGCGGCCAGGTCGCGCGCCCCCGCATCGAAGGCGCGCAGCGCATCGCCGTCGGCGGCGGGGCGGAAGGCCCGCAGCGCGCTGCGCAGGCGGCGGATCGCGACGCGCATCTGGTGCACGCCCGCGGGGTCGGTGCCATCGGCGGCGACCGGGGCGAACCAGACCAGCACCTCGGCGAGGTGGCCGACCAGCCCGACCAGCGCGCCTTCCACCGTCATGTCGGGGTCGAGCAGCGGCGCGCCAAGGCGGCGCGCGCGCAGCTTCGCGCCATGCGCCAGCGCCCGCCCCAATTCGGGCAGCGCGGCGCGCGGTGGCAGGCAGGGGGCGGCCTCGGCCAGGGCGCGCGCCGCCGCCAGCACGGCGCCGTGCGGGCCGGACAGCGTCAGCCGGGCGACCGGCGCCTCATCCGCCACGGCGCGCAGCCGCCCGGCCAGCAGCACCAGCTCCACGCCGCCTTCCAGCGCGAGGGTGGTGCGCCGCCCGTCGAAGGCGGCGTAGGCGACCAGCGGGCCTTCGATCCCGGGGGGCGCCTCGCCCTCCGCCAGCGCGGCCACGGTTTCGGGCGGCAGGCCGGGGTGCCAGGGCGCCGCCGACACGGGCAGGGTGCGCAGCAGCAGGCGGGGGCCGCGGCGCGGCTGTTCCACCGTCAGCCCCTCGGCCGCCAGCGCGCCCTCGGCGGTGTCGTACCAGGTGAGGCCCCAGGGCTGGCTGCGGCTGCGGCCGGGAGTGCCGGCGGGGCGGCGGCTGGCCAGCGCCGGCAGGCGCAGCAGCCGCGGCGCGAGCTCGGCCGGCAGGTCGAGTTCCAGGCGCAGCGCGGGGGCATCGGAACCCTTCGCCATCTCCGCGGCGTCTTCGATCGGGGTCTCTACGGTCAGGCGGTCATCTCCGGGGTGTCGGGCGGGGTCTCGGGCAAAAGATCGGCGGGGGTCAGGAAGCGCAGCAGCCGCCCGCCGCCGCCCTCCAGCAGCCGCCAGGGCAGGGCGATGGCGAATTCGCACAACGCGCCGGTCGGGTAGGAGATGCCGAGGCGCGACGCCATCGGCCCGCCTCCCGCCATGCAAGCCGGCCCGGCCAGCGCCAAAGCCAGTTCGTGCAGGCCGGGATTGTGGCCGATCAGCAGCACGCTGCGCGCCGTCTCGGGCAGGCCGCGCAGCACACCCAGCAGGCTGGTCCAGCCGGCCAGGTAAAGGTCATCCATCGGCTCGATCAGCGGCGAGCCCTCGAAGGGGGTCAGCGCCTCCAGAGTCTGCAAGGTGCGGCGGGCGGAGGAGACCAGGACGATGTCGGGCGCCAGGCCCAGATCGCGCATCGCCGCCGCCATCGCCTCCGCCGCGCGGCGGCCGCGGGTGTTCAGCGGCCGGGCATGGTCCGACAGGCGCGGATCGTCCCAGGAGGATTTCGCATGCCGGAGCAGCAGCAATTGGCGCATCGCGCGGCGACCATGCCATGGCGGCGCCCTTCTGTCTGCCGCCCCCCGCCCCATCTCCCCCCAAGGTGGCGGACAGGGCCTTCGGCATGACGGTTGTGGTGGTGGGTGCGACAGGCGGGATCGGCGCGGCGCTGGCGCGGCGTCTGGCGGCGCGGGGGGAAGCGCCCTTCCTGGTGGCGCGCGACCGCGCGAAGCTGGCGTCGCTGGCGCAGGAAATCGGCGCGCGGCATGCCATGGCGGATGTGCTGGATGGCGCGGCCCTGAAGGCCGCCATCGCCGAGGCCGGTTCGCCGCTGTCGGGCCTGGCCTATTGCGTCGGCTCCATCCTGCTGAAGCCGGTTTCGCGCCTGACCGAGGCCGAGATGCTGGAGATCTTCCGGCTGAACGCACTCGGCGCCGCCCTCGCCGCACAGGCGGCCGGGCCCGGGCTGGTTGCCGGCAAGGGCGCCATGGTCGTGTTCAGCTCGGTCGCCGCGCGGCAGGGCTTCGGCAACCATGTGGCGATCGGCATGGCCAAGGCCGCGGTCGAGGGCTTGTGCCTTTCCCTTGCCGCAGAATGGGCGCCGCATGTGCGGGTGAACTGCATCGCCCCCAGCCTGACGCGCACCGGCATCGCCGAGCCGCTGACCCGGAGCCCCCAAATGGCCGACGCCATCGCCAGGCAGCACCCGATCCCCCGCCTCGGCGAGGCCGCGGACAGCGCCGCGCTGGCGGATTTCCTGCTCGGCCCGGATGCCGGCTGGATCACTGGGCAGGTGATCGGCGTGGATGGCGGGCGTGGCTCCGTGGCGGGTCGCGCGTGACGCGCGCGGGCGAAGGTCGGCTGATGCGGCGTCGCGTTCTGCTTGGCTCCATGCTGGCCGTGGCCGGCAACGCATCGGCCGCGCCCGCCGGCATCACCTTCAAGGTGGTGCGCGGCGGCAGCGAGGTCGGCACCCACACGGTGCGCTTCCGCGACGAGGGCGATGTGCTGGTCGCCGAGAGCGCCGTGCGCATCCAGGTGCGGCTCGCGGGCTTCACCGTCTATCGCTACACGCATGACACCACCGAACGCTGGCAGGATGGCCGCCTTCTGGCGCTGTCCTCCCGCCTCGACCGCAACGGCACGCCCGGCTTCTGCGAGGCGCGGGCCGGCACGGGCGGGATCGCGCTGCGCGGCCCGGGCGGCGACACGGTGCTGCCCGCCGAGGCCGCGCCGCTGACCTGGTGGCGCCAGGCGAGCCTGCGCCCCGGCGTGCCCCTGTTCGACCCGCGAAAGGGCGAACGGGTGGCGCCCCGCCTGGAAATCGGCCCGGCCGCCGGCGGCACGCGCGTGCGGGTGGTGGGCGGCGAAGGCGCCGAGATCCTCTACGATTCGGCCGGCCAATGGGTCGGCTTCGCCTCGGTCGGCGAGGATGGCAGCGCGGTGAGCTACCGGCGCGCATGACCGCACTCAGGGTGGTCCTTGGGGACCAGGTCACGCGCGGCGTTGCGGCGCTGCGGGATATCGCCCCCGGCGATGTGGTGCTGCTGGCGGAGGTGCGGGCGGAATGCACCTATGTGCCGCACCACAAGCAGAAGATCGCCCTCGTGCTCTCCGCCATGCGCCATTTTGCCGAGGCGCTGCGGGCGGAGGGCATCACGGTTGCCTATTCGCGCCTGGATGATGCCGCCAACACGCAATCGCTGGCCGGCGAAGTGGCGCGGGTCGCGCAGCGCGTGGGTGCCACGCGGATCGTGGCCACGCATCCCGGCGAATGGCGCGTGCTGCAGGACATGCGCGGCTGGGAGGAGGCCACCGGGCTGCCTGTCGCCATCCGCGAGGATGACAGATTTCTCTCCAGCCTCGATCGCTTCCGCGCCTGGGCCGGCGACAAGAAGCAATTGCGGATGGAGTATTTCTACCGCGAGATGCGCCGCGCCACCGGCCTGCTGATGCATGCCCCGGATGAGCCGGTGGGCGGCCAGTGGAACTACGATGCCGAGAACCGCAGCGCCCTGCCGCGCGATGTGTTTCCCCCGAAGCCGCGCCGCTTCCCGCCGGATGCGATCACGCGAGAAGTGATCGCGCTGGTGGAGCGCGAATTCCCGGACCATTTCGGCACCACGCAACAATTCGGCTGGCCGGTCACGCCGGACGATGCGGAAGCCGCGCTGGCCGATTTCATCGCCCACCGCCTGCCGCGCTTCGGCGACTACCAGGATGCGATGGCGGAGGGCGAGCCGACGCTGTTCCACGCCCTGGTCGGCACCTCGCTGAATGTCGGGCTGCTCGATCCGCTGGCGGTGTGCCGCGCGGCGGAGGCAGCGTTCGCGCGCGGCCATGCGCCGCTGAACGCGGTGGAGGGCTTCATCCGCCAGATCCTCGGCTGGCGCGAATATGTGCGCGGCATCTATTGGCTGCGCATGCCCGCCTATGCCGAGACCAACGCGCTGGAGGCGACGCGGAAGCTCCCCGATTTCTACTGGACCGGCAGGACCAGCATGGCGTGCCTGCGCGCCGCCATCACCCAGACGCGCGACCTCGCTTATGCGCATCACATCCAGCGGCTGATGGTCACGGGAAATTTCGCGCTGCTCGCGGGTGTCGATCCTGTCGCGGTGAATGAATGGTACATGGTGGTCTATGCCGATGCCTATGAATGGGTGGAGCTGCCCAATGTGCATGGCATGGCGCTGCATGCCGATGGCGGCGTCATGGCGTCCAAGCCCTATGCGGCGAGCGGCGCCTATATCAACCGCATGTCCGACCATTGCCGCGGCTGCGCGCATGACGTGAAGCAGGCCACGGGCCCGAAGGCCTGCCCCTTCAACGCGCTGTACTGGGATTTCATGGCGCGCCACGCCAAGCGTTTTTCCCGCAATCCCCGCATGGCGATGCCGTTGCGGACGCTGGCGAAGATGGACGCGGCGAAGGTTGCGGCGATGCGGGCGGAGGCGGCGCGGTTTTTGAACGAGTTGGCGTGACAACCCTCTCCCCCGCAGGGTGAAGAGGGAGCTACGCGCCCCTTTGGCTGTCAGCCAGACCCTTGCCCATCATCAGGCCAAGCTCCCCCGGCCGGTCGCGGTATTCGCGCATGGTGCGATAGGGGATGGCGGTGATCTCGGTGATCAGGTTGATCTTCTCCGCCACGGTCAGCGCGCTGAATTTGCGCCCGCCGGGCCGCTTCTCATACAGCGCGGCCACCGCCTGCACCGTGCGCACCGGCACGATCGCCAGCACCGCGGCGTGTTCGGGCGTGATGTCGGCGGCGCTGAGCACGCGGTTCGGCATGGCGTAGTAGGGCTGCGAAGGCGGTTCCGCCTTGGCGCTGCGGACCGCGCTGGCGGGCGGCGTCGTGGTCAGGTCGGCGGCGCTGAAATCGAGCTCCGCGCCATTGTCCTGCTCGATATAGACGCGGTCGCCGTCGCATTCGACGACCTTGCCGCCGCGCTTGCCGTCGCGATGCCAGACGCGCTGTCCCACCGAAAACATCGCCCTATCCCCGACTCGTGCGGGCGCCTCTATCGCATATTCGCCAGCGGCAGGTCGATCCACGCCAAATGCCCGCCCTTGCCTGCGCCGCAATCGAGGAACACGCAGCGCCCGCCCAGCGCGCCGGTGGCCTCGAAGGGGCGGCCATCCAGGCTGCGACGGTCATGGCCGCACACCACGAGCAGCCCGCGCGGGATGCGGTCCACCCAATCGTGCAGGCGCTCGGGGAACCCATCCTGCCGGGTGCGGCCGGTCACCTGGCCGAACAGCGCGCGCGTCACCAGGCCATCGGGCTTGCGGGCGCCGGCATCGGGCGGGGGTGGGGCGTGCAGCATTCCCGGATGGAAGCCCGCATGCACGAAGAACCGCGCGCCATCGGCGATCCAGGCCGGCGCGCGGGCGATTTCCGCGATGGCGCGGGCCTTCAGCGCTTCCCCATCCGGCGCGGCGTCCAGCTCCGCGAGCGTCGCACCCAGGCCCTCGGGCGGCGCATGCACGCGCTGGCCGAGCAGCGCGCGGCGCAGCTTGTGGTCATGGTTGCCGAGCAGGAAGCGCCCCGCGCCGGCGTCGATCAGCGCGAACATCCGCCGCAGCACGCCGGCATTGTCAGGACCATGGTCGGTCAAATCGCCCAGTTGCAGCACGAACAGGCAGGCGGCGCGGGCCCCTTCCACCGCATGGTCGAAGCCGGTGGCGTCGCCATGCACATCCGCCACGACCCGCAGCCCTGCGAAGCGTGGCGCATCCGTCACGCGGCCTCGCCCTTGCGAATTCGGGAAAAGGCGGCCAGCGCCTTCGCCCGCGCCTCCGCATGGTCCACGATCGGCCGCGGATAGGTGGCGCCGAGCTTGACGCCGGCGGCCAGCAGCAGCGCCGGCGGCGCTTCCCACGGCTTGTGGATCAGCCCGTTCGGCAGCCTGGCCAATTCCGGCACCCATCGCCGCAGATAGGCGCCGTCGCCGTCGAATTTCTCGCCCTGGAGCACCGGGTTGAACACGCGGAAATACGGCGCCGCATCCGTGCCGCTGCCCGCCACCCACTGCCAGGACGCGCTGTTGGAAGCGAGGTCCGCATCCACCAGCGTGTCCCAGAACCAGGCCTCGCCCGCCTGCCAGGGTTGCAGCAGGTGCTTCACCAGGAAGCTTGCCACGATCATCCGCACGCGGTTGTGCATCCACCCCGTCTGCCAGAGCTGCCGCATGCCGGCATCGACGATCGGGTAGCCGGTCTGGCCGCGCTGCCAGGCGCGCAGCAGCGCCGGGTTTTCGGCCCAGGGGAAGGTCTCGAATTCCGCGCGCAGCGGGCGATCGGGCATGGTCGGCTGGTGCCACAGCAAATGATAGGCGAATTCGCGCCAGAGGATTTCCTTGAGGAAGGTCTCGGTGCCGCTGGCGGTGGCACCGGCGGCGCGGGCGGCGTGCCACACCTGGCGGGGCGAAACCTCGCCCCAGCGCAGATGCGGCGACAGGCCCGACGACCCCTCGATGCCCGGCAGGTTGCGATCGGCATCGTAGCGGCCGAGCGCCTTCGCCGCGAAGCGCGCCAACCGCGCCGCGGCGCCCGCCTCGCCCGGCTGCCATGTCTCGGAAAAACGGGCCGCCCAGTCGGGCTGGCCGGGCACCGGATACAGCGTCAGCGCCTCGCCCCCCGCCGGATGCGCGACCCCCCTGATGGCATCGGGGGCGGGCAGCGGCGCGGGCGGCTCGCCGGCAGCGAACAGGGCCTTCGCGAAGGGGGAATAGACCGCGTAGGGCTTGCCGCTGCCCGAGGCGACCGTGTGCGGCTCCCGCAATATGGCGCTGGTGTGCAGGTGCAGGCGGCCACCGGCGGCCTCGATCGCCTCATGCACGGTGCGGGATTGCGCGCGCGCCCAGGGCTCATAGGCCCGCATCGCATGGATCTCGGCGGCGCCGACGGCCCGCGCCAGGGCGGGCAGGATGGTGGCGGCGGCGCCGCGCGCCAGCAGCAGGGGCGCGCCGCGCGCCGCAAGGTCGGCCCCCAGCGAAGCGAGGCTGTGCTCCAGCCACCAGCGGCTGGCGGCGCCATGGCGATGCCGGCCAGCCGCGGCGTCGTCCAGCACGAACACCGGCAGCACCGCCCGCCCGCCCGCCATGGCGGCCAGCAGCGCCGGGTTGTCGGCAAGGCGAAGGTCCTGGCGCAGCCAGAGCAAGGCGGGGCGTGTCATGCACCCCATGTAGCGCCCCCGGCCGGAAAGGCGAGGCACCGGCGCAACCGGCGGCCCGACGCCGCGTTGAACCCAGCGTCACCGTCCTGCGACACCGCCGGGCGCCCCCGAATGGAGGATCAATCCACATGCAGAACCAAACGCGCCGCCACATGCTGTTCGCTGGTGCCGGCTTCGCGATGCTCGCCGCCCCCGCGGTGCTCCGCGCCCAGACGACGGCCGTACAGGGCGTGCGCACGCTCGCCGACGTGCTGGCCGGGGACAGCCGCTTCACCAGCCTGCTGGACCTCGTCTCCCGCGGCGGCCTGGTAGAGGATTTCCGCCAGGGTTCGCAGATCACGCTGTTCGCGCCGACCAACGAAGCCTTCGCCGGCGCGCCGGCGAATCTCATGGCAGGGCTGCTTGGCCGGGCCGGCACGCAGGGTGAATCCGCCGACCGCCAGAAGATCGGCGTGCTGGTCAAGGCGCATATGGTGCTCGGCGCCTTCCCCTCCTCGGCGCTGACGAACAACCTGCGGATGCGCACCGTGGGCGGCACCGACCTGATGGCGCAGACAGACCGCATGCCGATCCGCATCGTGAATCCCGCCCCCGCCGCCACGCTGGGCTCGCCCAGCGTCGCCGGCCGCAACGAGAACACGAACACGTCGGAAGTGGTGCAGGCCGATATCCGCGCCAGCAACGGGATCATCCACGCGGTCAGTGCGATTATCTGGCCGTGAGGATGTGCCGGCACCCGGGGCGGACGCCCCCCGACGCACCGGGTGCCGGCGTCTTGTCGTGAATGGTTTGCAGCGGCCGGTCCCGAAAGGGGCCGGCCGTTTCGCTATGCGGGGTTCACCAGCCGGCGCAGCGGCCCTGTCGGGAAGCTGAACAGCCGCGCCTCCCCGAGCAGGAATGCGCGCCCGCCGCGCGGGAACAGCGTGGCGATGGCAGGATCGGCAATGTCGAGCCCGCCGGTATAGGCGCCGAAGGCGGGCAGCAGCAGGCGCCGCCCGTCACTCAGGTAGCAGGGCCGCGTCACCGCGCCACCGCGCACCGGCATGGTGGCCTTCGGGTGGTAGTGGCCCGAGAGTTCGTGGGTGGCGCCCTTCGTGCCGATATGGCGGAAGGTGAAGGGCGCCAGGTGCAGTTCCTCCACCGCATCGCCCGGCAGATCGGCCGGCGGCGCGGGATCGTGGTTGCCGAGCACCCAGGTGACCTCCCGCCCCGCCAATATCTTCGCCAGCGCCGCGTGGTCCGGCCGGGTCAGGCGGGAAGCGCCATGGCGGTCGTGGAAGCTGTCGCCGAGGAACACGAGGCGCGCGGGGTTCCACAACCGCACCAGGCCGGCCAGGCGCTCCAGCGTCTCCCGCGTGTCGTAGGGCGGCACGAAGCGGCCCTGGGCGGCGAAGCTGCTGCCCTTTTCGAGGTGCAGATCGGCCACCGCCAGCAGTTTTTGGGCCGGCCAGGCCACCACGCCGCCGGGGTCGAGCATCAGGCGCTGTTGCGCGATATGCAGGGGGGCAGCGCTCATCGCGCGACGCCGAGCGATTTCGGCGCGTTGCGCACGAAGCGGTTGTAGCGCTTGGCGTCCCGTGGTCGCGGGGTTGGTCGCGCGGGCAGGTGTTCGGCGACCGTGCCGAGGCCGCCCTCGAAGATATCCTCGCCGAGCGTCGCATCCTCGACCAGCGACGCGGCCTCGGCCAGCAGCGCGTCCTCCGCCCCGCCCGAGACCCATTCGCGCCCCTCCTCGATCAGCGCCGGAACCGCGAGCGGGGAGACGCGGTCGAGCGCGCGATGGCGGATGCCGCCCTGCCGCGCGCGGGCCAGCATCGCCGCGATGCGCGCCACATCGGTCAGGCCGGCGGCGGCTTCGCGGCGGGTGGCGCGCAGCAGGATGTGGTCGGGCTCGTGGCGGCGCAGCACGTCGTAGATCAGGTCGGCGTTCATGGTCATGCTCTTGGCGCCGCGGCGCTGCTCGCTGGTGTTCTTCTCGATCAGGCCGGCGATGGTCGCGATGTTGCGGAAGGTGCGGCGGAGCATGCTGCTCTCGGCCATCCAGGCCTCCAGCTCATCGCCGAGGATGTCCTCCTCGAACAGGCGCTCGATCCCGTGCGGCTCGAAGGCGCACCACACCACCACGACATAGTCGGTCGCGAGGTAGCCGAGCGGCCCCATGCCGAGGCGCTCCATCCGCTTCGTCACCAGCATCCCCAGCGTCTGATGCGCGAGGCGCCCTTCGAACCCATAGGCCACCAGGAACCATTTCTCGCCACGCGGAAAGGTCTCCACCAGCAGCCCGTCGCGCGGCGGCATCTCGGAGACCAGCAACTGCATGCGCAGCCAATCCTGCACGCTGGCGGGCAGCGCCACCCAGCTTGCCGGGTCGTTCAGGATCGCGCGCACGCGGGCGGCGAGGTAGGTGGTCAGCGGCATGCGGCTGCCGGCATAGGCGGGCACGCGGGGTTCGCCCTCGCCGCCGCGGGAGACCAGGCAGGACAGCGCATCCAGCCCCTCGAAGCGCAGCAACTGCCCGGCGAACAGGAAGCAATCGCCCTGCGTCAGGGTCGAGACGAACCATTCCTCCACCTCGCCGAGGAAGGGCCCGCCGCGCAGCCGCACCTTGATCAGCGGCGTCTCCACGATGGTGCCGAGATTCATCCGCAAACCCCGCGCGGCGGCGGTGGAGGCGACATGCACGCGCCCCTCCGCATCGCGGAACAGGCGGCGGAAGCGGTCGTAGTTCTGCAGCGCGTAGCCGCCGTTTTCCACGAAGCGCAGCGCATCGTCGAAATCCTGGCGCGTCAGGTCCGCATAGGGCGCGGCGCGGGTGATCTCGGCGTAGAGGTCATCGGGCAGGAACGACCCGCCCACCGCGCAGACGAGAATATGCTGGCACAGCACATCGAGGCCGCCCTCCCGCGGTGCCTCGCCATCCATCTCGCCGGCGGCGACGGCCTGGCGAGCGGCGACGCATTCGATCACCTCGAAGCGGTTGGCGGGCACGAGGGCGGCGCGGCTCGCTTCGTCCATGCGGTGGTTCGCGCGGCCGACGCGCTGCAACAGCCGCGACACGCCCTTGGGTGCCGCCACCTGCACCACCTGATCGACCGCGCCCCAATCGATGCCGAGGTCGAGCGAGGCGGTGGCCACCACCGCGCGCAGCCTGCCATCCGCCATCGCCGCTTCCACCTTGCGGCGTTGTTCGACGGTCAGCGACCCGTGGTGGAGGGCGATGGGCAGGTTGGCATCGTTCATCTTCCACAGCGCCTGGAAGCACAGCTCCGCCTGGGCGCGCGTGTTGACGAAGACGATGGTGACCTGCGCGGCCGCGATCCGCCGATACACCTCCGGCATCGAGTTCAGGCCCATATGCCCGCCCCAGGGCAGGCGGCCTTCCGGCAGCAGGATATCGAGCTCCGGCGCCGCCCCGCCCTTCGTCTCCACCAGCCGCACATCGTCGGCGCGCGCGGTCGGCGAGAGCCAGGCGCGCAGCGCCTCGGGATGCGCGACCGTCGCCGAGAGGCCGACGCGCCGCGCATCCGTGGCGAGTGCGGCCAGGCGCGAGAGGCACAGTGCCAATTGGTCGCCGCGCTTGGTGCCGGCCAGCGCGTGGATCTCATCCACCACGATCGCGCCAAGCCCCGCGAACATCGCGGCCGCATCGGGCAGGGTCAGCAGCAGCGCCAGGCTTTCCGGCGTGGTCAGCAGGATCTGCGGCGGCGCGGCGCGCTGGCCGGCGCGGCGATTGGCGGGCGTGTCGCCGGTGCGCGTCTCGATGCGGATGGGCAGCGCCATCTCCGCCACCGGCGCATCGAGGTTGCGCGCGATATCCACCGCCAGCGCCTTCAGCGGCGAGATATACAGCGTGTGCAGGCCCTCACGCGGCCGCGCATGCAGGTCCAGCAGCGTCGGCAGGAACCCGGCCAGCGTCTTGCCGCCCCCGGTCGGCGCCACCAGCAGCGCATGCGCGCCCGCCCGCGCGGCGTCCAGCAGCGCAAGCTGGTGCGGCCGCGGCGTCCAGCCACGATCCGCGAACCAGGCGGCAAAGGGTTCCGGCAATGTTCCTGTCACGCTGGGACTATGGGGGCGGTTTCGCGGCGCGTGAAGGCATAGGTATCGCCTTAACTTGACAAAGATATGATCGATTATCCCTTTGGATCAGCAGGCGGCATCTTGGGGTCACCGAGCAACACCCCACGAAAGGAACCGCCCCGATGCGCACCGCCTCCAAGATCGCCGCCACCGCCCTGATCGCCCTGGCCGCCGTGGCCGCCGCCCCCGCCTTCGCGCCGGGATTTTCGGGCGCGATCGCCAATGCCGTGACGGCGCTGCCCGCCGCCGGCCAGATCGGCAGCCCCGCCCAGTTCACCCGCATGTCGGCGCGGGAGCAGGCGGTGGCGCAGGGCCCGGGCGGCTGCATCACCTTCAACGAAGCGGTGGCCGCCGCGGTGGCCACCCAGATCCGCCGCGGCGACCTGCCCGAAGCCCGCCGCCTGGCCGCGCTGGAAGTGCCCTGCGCGCGGTGAGCTCCCCATCGCCCCCCCCGCCGCCGCGCCCCGCCCGGGTTCTCCGGCCGGGGCGTTTCGCCTATCCTGGCCGTGGAAACGCAGGGGATGCGCATGGACATCGTCAGCCGCGGGGACAGCGTGATCCTGATGCGCAGCCGGTTCGACGAAGCGACGCAGACCAGCGTGAAGGAGCGCATCGGCACGCTGTCCCGCCGGCAGCCCGTGCTTCCGCCGGCCCTTGCCGCGCGCCTCGACGCGGCGGAGCAGGCGGAGGTGAAGGCCTTCTTCGACCGCGAACGCGACATCGTCGCCAAGCAGGACGAAGTGGCGGCGCTGACCCTGATGGAGACCGTGACCCGCGCCGCCCGCCACCTGTCGGTCGAACAGGATGACGCGGCGCGCTACCGCCTTCAGGCCAGCTTCCGCGAAGCCGCCCGCGTCCTGTCCTTCGCGGCCTCCCCCAAGGCGCGCCCCGGCTCGTGAGCCTTGCCCTCGGCGAGGGCGTGGCGGCGGCGCTGGATCGCCTGGCTGGCCGCATCGCCCGCCTGCCGTCCCGCGCCGCACCGCCAAGTTCAAAGGGCGCATCGGCATGGCCGGCAACGGCCACCTGTTCTTCTGGGGCGCGGGCGCGACCTCTGGAACGCTGCGGGCTGCGCCCATGCGGCTGAAGGTCCGGCGGCTTGACGCGCCGGCGAGCCGGCAGTTAGACCGCGCGACCATTTGACGGATCGGGGCGGGTGACGGACGCCACTGCGAAGACCGCCGCCACGCCCACCGCCCCCCTGGGCTTCGGTTCCATCCAGCGCGATCCCCTCGACCTGGTGTTCGGGTCGGCAAGCCTGTCCGGGACCGAGCGCCTCGTGCTGCTCGCCGCCGCCCAGTATGGTGCGGGCTCGGTCAGCCACCGGCGCGGCCAGGCCTTCCGCACCACGGCGCTGCGGCCGATCTTCCAGCTTGCCCGGATGGCGCAGGATCGGGCCAGCCGGCCGGATGCACCGGCGGGCTCGGCGGAACCCGCCTTCGAACTCCGCGACGCGCATGACGCCGCCTTCCTGCTGGAACAGCGCTGGGGGGCGGAGTTCCGCAATCTGCGGGCGATGTTCCGCCGGCTGCTGCGGCTGCCCAATGCCGGGCTGATGCCGCCGAAGCTCGGCGCCTGGCTGGCGGCGCAGCGCCGGGACACGGGGCCGGCCTGGCTGGCCGCGCATCAGTGGGGGATGTTGGCCGATGTCTATCTGGCCGACCTCGCCTATTTCGCCGCCGTCCTCGCCCGCGCCGGGGAAACGGCGGAGGCAGCCCGGCTGGAGGCCGCGCAGCTTGCCCTGCTGACACCCGAAAGCCGCGCCAGGCTGGAAGCGCTGCAAAGGCTCGATCGCGGCGTGCTGCTGTGCGGCGTGCATGCCGGCATGTTCGGCTATGGGCGGCGCGTGATGCGCACGCTGCTGCCCAACCTGCTGCTGCTCGGCGCGCATGGGGAAGGCCAGCAATCCGGCGCCCGCGTCAGCGCCAACGACCCGGTGCGCGCCATGCTGCAGATGGTGCGGCATCTGCGCCAGCCCGGTGCCACGGCGGTGATCGGTGCCGATGGGCCGGTCGCCAATGCGATGGCCAGCGTCGAGGTGCTCGGCCGGCCGATGCGCGTCGCCCTCGGCGCGCCGCACACCATCCACCATGCGCGCTGCGCCAATGCCTTCGTGATTGCCGCCTGGAACGGCGACGCGATCGAGCTCGCACTCCGCACCGACACCCAGCCCGCCCCGGGCGAGACGCTGGCCGACTGGACCGAACGCTGGCTGGCCGCCTGGGCCGATTTCCTGCGGGACATCGTGCTGGGTGACGGCCGCAATCTGCGGGGCTACTCTGGCTTCTGGTCGCAGCTTGGCCCGGACGAGGCGTCGGACGCGGCGTGACAATCGGGCGCCCATGAACATTCCCCACACCTTGCTGACCATCGCCGAACGCCACGCCGACCGGCCCGCGCTCTGGGTCGGCGGGCGCATGCTGCCCTACGCCGCCGCGCGCGATGCGGGGGCCGCGCTGATGCGTGAAGCGGTGCCCGGCAGGCGCGGCGTGGTGGCGATCGCGGCGGAGCGGGACTTCGCCTATTACAGCGCGGTGTTCGGCGCGCTGGCCGCCGGCATCACCTATGTGCCGCTCAACCCGCGCTGGCCGGTCGAGCGCATCCGCCGCATCCTCGACGCCGCGGCGCCGGATGCGCTGGTGCTGGATGCGCCGACCGCCGCCGGCGCGCTCGGCACGACCCTTCTGGCCGAAGGCGTCCACCCCTTGCTGCGCTACGGCGTGGATGCCGCCGGCGCCGTGGATCTGGCATGGCTGTCGCGACCGGACGCCGAGCGGCCGCGCGGCTATGATCCCACCGGCCTCGCCTACATCATGTTCACCTCCGGCTCGACCGGCGTGCCGAAGGGCGTACCCATCTCGGTGGCGAACGCCGCACACTATGTGCGGGCGCTGCGGGCAATCGCCGAGTTCACGCCGGAGGACCGCTTCATTCAGACGGTCGAGCTGACCTTCGACCTCTCGGTGCACGACATGCTGCTGTGCTGGACGGCGGGCGGCATGCTGGTGGTGGTGCCGGAATCCAGCGCGCCGCTTGGGCCCCGCTTCGTGCGGCAGCTTGGTGTCACAAGCTGGCTGTCGGTGCCCTCGGTCGCGGCGCAGGCGAAGACGCTGAAGCTGTTGCAGCCGGGCAGCATGCCATCGCTCCGCACCAGCTTCTTCTGCGGGGAGGCGCTGCCCACCAGCCTCGCCGAAAGCTGGGCGGCGGCGGCACCCGCCACGCGCCTGCTGAACATCTACGGCCCGACCGAGGCGACCATCGCCTTCAGCGCCTTCGAGATCGACCGCGCCGCCCCACCGCTCGATGTGCCGGTGGTGCCGCTCGGCTGGCCGATCGGCGGGCAGGCCATGCGCGTGGATGCGACGGGCGAATTGGCTCTGAGCGGGCCGCAATTGTCGCAGGGCTACCTGATGGACGCGGAGCGCACGGCCCACGCCTTCTTCGAGGAGGACGGAAAGCGCTGGTACCGCACCGGCGACCTCGCCGAGGCGCATCCCGACCATGGCTTCCTGTTCCGCGGCCGGCTCGACGCCCAAGTGAAGCTGCGCGGCTATCGGGTGGAACTCGGCGAGGTGGAGGCCGCCTTGCGCCGCGCTTCCGGCACGGACCTCGTCGCCGCGGTGCCCTTCGACGAAGCCGGGCCCAACACCTGGCGCGCCCTGGCCGGCTTCGTCTGCGGCGCGCTGGTGGAGGAGGAGGAATTGCGCGCGCGCCTCAGGCAGATGCTGCCGGACTACATGCAGCCAAACCGCGTGCATCGCCTCGACGCCATGCCGAAGAACGTCAACGACAAGGTGGACTACCTGGCGCTGCGGCGCATGGCCGCCGAGCCTGCCCCAAACGCCGCGGCCGGCGATGCGTGACAGCGTGACCATCGAGGATGTGCCGGATGCCGCGGCGGCGGCCGGGCTCGAGACGCATTTCCTGGCGATGTATGCGCATTTCGCCGCGGTGTCCGGCCGCGCATCCTTGCGGGAGGATGCCTTTCGGCTGTGGCTCGGCAATTTTGGCCCTCCGGCCGCAGGCAAAAGCCGGCTGATCTGCGCGGCCCGCCAGGGCGGCGCCTGCATCGGCTTCGCCGAGGGGCTGCTCCGCATGCCGCCCGCCTATGTCCGCCCGGGCCTGATCGGCTTCGTGGCGCATATCCATGTCGCGCCGGACTGGCGCGGCCAGGGTGTCGCGACAGCCTTGCAGGAAAGGCTCCGCGCATGGTTCGTGTCGCGCGGCGCGCGTGAGGCGCAGTTGCAGATCGTGCAGGGCAACACGCTGGCCGAGGGCTTCTGGTTCCGGCAGGGTTTCCGGCCCGAGCTTCTCCAGATGAGGTGCGACCTTGAGCAGTGATCCCCAGGCCGTCGCGGCGCGAGTCTACGCGAGCGTCGAGCGCTTCTTCTCCCTGCCCGCAGGCACGGTCACGGCCGAGACCGTGGCCGATGACGTGGCCGGCTGGGATTCGGTCAGCCATGTCGGGCTGATCCTGGCGATCGAGGAGGATTTCGGCGTGATGTTCGACGTCGAATCCGTGGGCACCTTCCGCAACATCGGCGAACTGGCCGCCGAAACGGCCAGGCTGCTCCGCGCCGGGTAGCGCTACTCCACCCGCGCGCCGCTGACCCGCACCGCTTCCTGCCACAGCGGCCGATCGCGATTCGCGCGTTCCGTCATGGCCTCGGCCGAGGACCACACGGCCTGCGCGCCGGCGCGCAGCACACGCTCCTGGAAGGCGGGCTCGGCCGCGATGGCGCGCAGCGCATTGCTCAGCCGGTCGATCATGGCGCGCGGCGTGCCCACCGGCACCACGAAACCCTGCCAGGAGGTCAGCACCATGTTGGGCGTGCCGGCTTCCGCCATCGTCGGCACATCCGGCAGGGTCGGCCAGCGTGTCGCGCTGGTCACGGCCAAAGCGCGCATGCGGCCTTCCTGGATCACCGGCACATAGCTGGCCAGATTGTCGAGCGCGAAGTCGAGGTCGCCCGACAGCATCGCCGGAATGGTCTGCGCGGCGCCGCGGAAGGGCACATGCGTGCCCTGCAGACCGACGCGCGCGGCGAACAGCGCACCCGAGAGGTGCGGCGTGGTGCCGACGCCAGGCGACCCGTAGGAGATGCCATCGCGCTTCGCCTTGCCCCAGGCGATGAAGTCGGCCAGCGTCCGTGCCGGGTTGTGCTGGGTCGCCACCACCGCGACGTTCGGCAGATCCCAGGCGATGCCGACCGGCACCAGGTCGCGCGCCGGGTCATAGGGCAGGCGCGCATACAGGTAGGGGTTGATGCAGAGATGCCCGACCGAGGCGATGCTGAAGGTCGAGCCATCCGGCGTCGCCTTGGTCATCGCCTCCAGCCCGATATTGCCACCGGCGCCGGCCCGGTTCTCGATCACGAAATTGGCGCCCAGCGCCGCCGTCAGGCGTTCCGCGTAGAAGCGCACCAGCACATCGGTGGAGCCGCCAGGGGGCCAGGGAACGATGATGCGGACCGTGCCGGTCGGCCATTGCGGCTGCGCCAGGGCGGGGGTGGGCAGCATGCCTGCGCCAATTCCTGCGCCCATGCCTGCGCCAATTCCTGCGCGCACGATTCCACGACGGGTGATGCTCATGACGGTCCTCCGGTTGGTTGCGGGAAAAGTGTCACGCCATGCCGCCAGCGGCAAGACAGCGCTACCCGGCCGGGATCAGCTTCACCCGCCGCCCCTCGACGCCGAGCGCGACACGCCCCGCCTTGAGGTCGAGCGCCGCTTCGCCGAACACCGCCCGCCGCCACCCGGACAGGGCCGGCATGCCGTCCTCCCCGGCGGCCAGCGCCTCCAGCTCATCGGTGGTGGCCAGCAGGCGGGGGGCCACCTGATGTTCTTCGCTTTTCGCCGCCAGCAGCACCTTCAGCAGCGCGACCAACGCCGGGGAGGGCGTGGGGCCGGCGCGCTCGCGCGGCGCCTCCGGCAGCGCGGCCTCCGGCAGGGCCTTCGCGGCGGCGAGTGCGGCCAGCAGCGACACGCCGGATTTGCCGCGCGCGAAGCCCTCGCTGATGCCGCGCGCGCGGGCCAAATCGGCCGGGTTGTCGGGGGCGGTCGCGGCCAGTTCCAGCAGCGTCTCATCCTTCACCAGGCGCTGGCGCGGGATGTTCACGCGCTGCGCTTCCCGCTCCCGCCACGCCGCCAGGGCCTGCAGCGTGCCGAGGAAGCGGCGGTTGTGGGTGCGGGGGCGCAGCTTCTGCCAGGCCGTCTCGGGGTCCTGCCGGTAGGTCGCGGGGTCGGCCAGCGCCGCCATTTCCTCGGCCACCCAGGGGGTGCGGCCTTCCCGTTCCAGACGGGTGGTCAGGCCGGTATAGATGCGGCGGAGATGGGTGACATCGGCCGCGGCATAGGCGATCTGGGCCGGCGACAGCGGCCGGGCCGCCCAGTCGCTGAAGCGGTGCGCCTTGTCGATCGCGGCATTGGCCAGCGACCGCGCAAGCTGGTCGTAGCTTACCTGGTCGCCGAAGCCCGCCACGGTGGCCGCGACCTGCGTGTCGTAGATGGGCGTCGGCACGGCGCCGAATTTCAGCAGGAAGATCTCCACATCCTGCCGCGCCGCGTGGAACACCTTGACCACATCGGGGTCGGCCAGCAGCACGCCGAGCGGCGCCAGATCGAGCCCGGGCGCCAGCGCATCCACCACCGCCACCTCATGGTCGCCGGCCAGCTGCACCACGCACAATTCCGGCCAATAGGTGCGTTCGCGCATGAATTCCGTATCGACGGTCACGAAGCGTTCGCTGGCGAGGCGCGCGCAGAGCGCGGCGAGGCTGTCGGTATCGGCGATCAGGTCGGGCGCCGCGTCGGCGTCCGGGGTTCGGCGGTGCATCGATCTGGTGTAGCCGGGCTGCGGCCGGCTTGACAGTCCCCGGGGCGAAGCCCGGCTTGACAGCCCCCGGGGCGAAGCCCGGCTTGACAGCCCCCGGGGCGAAGCCCGGCTTGACAGCCCCCGGGGCGAAGCCCGGCTTGACAGCTATTGGGCACTGGGGCGCTTTGGCGGCTTCACGCAAACCACACGGTTCCGATCATGCACGCCTACCGCACCCATAGCTGCGGCGCGCTCCGCGCCGCCGATGCCGGCAAGACCGTTCGCCTGTCGGGCTGGGTGCACCGCAAGCGCGACCATGGCGGGCTGCTGTTCGTCGATCTGCGCGACCATCACGGCCTGACGCAATGCGTGGTGGCGCAAGCATCCCCCGCCTTCGCGACCCTCGACGGCGCCCGCCCCGAATCCGTGGTGACGGTGACCGGCGAGGTGGTGCCGCGCGAGGGCAGCACCGTGAACCCGCGCCTGCCGACCGGCGCGATCGAACTGCGCGTCGCCGAGGTCACGGTGCAATCCGCCGCCGAGGTGCTGCCCATCCAGGTCGCCGGCGACCAGGAATTCCCCGAGGATCTGCGGCTGCGCTACCGCTTCATCGACCTCCGGCGGGACAAGCAGCACCGCAATTTGATGCTGCGCAGCGCCGTCATCGCCAGCATCCGCCGCCGCATGATCGACCAGGGCTTCACCGAGTTCCAGACGCCGATCCTGACGGCATCCAGCCCCGAAGGCGCGCGGGATTTTCTTGTGCCCGCCCGCAATCACCCCGGAAAATTCTACGCGCTGCCGCAGGCGCCGCAGCAATTCAAGCAGCTGTGCATGGTCGCCGGCTTCGACCGCTACTTCCAGATCGCCCCCTGCTTCCGCGACGAAGCTTCACGAGCTGACCGCAGCCCCGGCGAATTCTATCAGCTCGACTTCGAGATGAGCTTCGTGACGCAGGAGGATGTGTTCGCCGCCATCGAACCCGTTCTCGCCGGCATCTTCGAGGAATTTGCCGATTTCAGCGGCACGAAGCGCGCGGTGACGCCCGCACCCTTCCCGCGCATCCCCTATGACCAGGCGATGCTGGAATTCGGCTCCGACAAGCCCGATCTCCGCAACCCGATCCGCATCGCCGACGTGACCAGCGCCTTCGCGGGCTCGGGCTTCGGGCTGTTCGCGAAGATCGCGGCGGGCGGCGGCGTGGTGCGCGCCATTCCGGCACCGGGTGCGGGCGGCAACCCGCGCAGCTTCTTCGACAAGATGAACGAATGGGCGCGCGAACAGGGCGCCGGGGGCCTCGGCTACATCACCTTCAATGGCGGCCAGGCCGGCGGACCGATCGCCAAGAATCTGGAGCCGGAACGCCTGGCCGCGATCACCGCCGCCTGCCGCCTCGGCGACAATGACGCGGTGTTCTTCGCCGCCGGCAAGGAGGCGGAGGCTGGCAAGCTCGCCGGTCAGGCCCGCACGCGCCTGGGCAACGAGCTTGGGATCGTCGAGAAGGACGCCTACCGGTTCTGCTGGGTGACGGATTTCCCGATGTACGAACTGAACGAAGACACCGGGCAGATCGATTTCAGCCACAACCCCTTCAGCATGCCGCAGGGCGAGCTCACGGCGCTGAACACCATGGACCCGCTGAAGATCAAGGCATTCCAGTACGACATCGTGTGCAACGGCATCGAGCTGAGCTCGGGCGCCATCCGCAACCATCGCCCGGACGTCATGATCCGCGCCTTCGAAATCGCGGGCTACACCGCGCAGACCGTGGAGGATCGTTTCGGTGGCATGCTCAACGCCTTCCGCTACGGCGCGCCGCCGCATGGCGGCTCGGCGCCCGGGATCGACCGGATCGTGATGCTGCTGGCGGATGAGCCGAACATCCGGGAAGTGATCCTGTTCCCCATGAACCAGCAGGCGGAGGACCTCATGATGGGCGCGCCGGCCCCGGTGGATGCCGCGCGGCTCAAGGAATTGTCGATCAAGCTGGACCTCCCGCCGGCGAAGAAGACGGCCTAAGTAGGGATCATGCGCATCCCCTCCCTGCTGCTGGCGGCGTCGCTGGCTGCCGCACCCGCCCTGGCCCAGCCCGGCTCCGCCCCAGCCCTTCCGGCCGCCGTGACGGCCGAGGCGCTGGCCGCCGGCATCGCCCGCATGGCGCCGCACCGCGCTGCCTATCGGCTCGACCTCGATGCCGCGCGGGACAGCGGGATCGGGGCGGTGCAGGGGGCGATGGTGTTCGAGGTCGCCGATGCCTGCGAAGGCTGGGCCACGCGCCAGCGCTTGACCATGACGGTCACCGACCGCGACGGCAACACAGTCGACACGAACAGCGACTACGCCACCTTCGAGGCGAAGGACGCCACGGCGCTGCGCTTCTCCCTGACCCAATCCAGCCAGGGCGCGGTGAGCAGCCGCGTCTCCGGCGAAGCCACGCTCGGCGCCGATGGCAGTGGCCGCGTGCGCTTCGCCGAGCCCGCCGGGCAGGAGGAAGCGCTGCCCCCCGGCACGCTGCTGCCGATGCGCCACACCGTGCTGGCGGTGGAAGCGGCGCGCGCCGGCAAGCGTATCCTGGTGGCGCCGCTGTTCGACGGCACCTCCGACGAGGGCGCGCAGGACACCACCACCATCATCTCCACCTGGGCGGAGGCGCAGGGCGCGCCGCGCTTCCCGCTGCTGGCGAACCAGGCTTCCGGCCGCATGCGCATCGCCTTCTTCGAACGCGGCGCCACGGGCGGCGGCGGCGCCAGCCAGCCCGATTATGAGGTCGGGCTCCGCTATTTCGCCAATGGCGTCGCCGACGAGATCACCATGGATTTCGGCGAATTCTCGGTCTCCGGCCGGCTGCTGGAACTGGCGCCGCTGCCTGGCGGCTGCTGAGGCCTGCCCCCAACCAGCCGATTGCGGCGGTCCCCGGAATTGAGACGGGCAGTTCAGCCCGGCTCGGCTCGGAGGCGGCCTGCGAGAAGGCCGGACCCGGATGACGGCCCGGCGGACGCGATATTCGGCGGACGTCCGGGCGTGGGTTGTGCTGGAGGCGCTGCGTGGTGCTGGAAAGGTCGTCGCCAGGGACAGTGCTCCTGTTGATGCGGCGGATAGGCGGCGTTGCGTTGAGGGCGGAGCAGGCCCGGCGACGGACTTCGCGCCTCGCCGCTCCTGCCGGCATGAGCGGCGGGCCGCGCGCAAATCGACACACAGCACGATCCGTGACCGGCAGGGCCGATCTGGTAAGCTTGGGCACCAGATGAGGGACACGCCATGAACATCATCGCCCGCCCCCACTCCGCGACCAGACTCGCCGAGGGCTACATGAGCGGCTTCGGCAACGGCTTCGAGACGGAGGCGCTGCCCGGCGCCCTGCCCGTCGGCCGCAACAGCCCGCAGCGCTGCGCCTATGGCCTCTATGCGGAACAGCTCAGCGGCTCCCCCTTCACCGCGCCGCGGGCCAGCAATGAGCGGAGTTGGCTGTACCGCATCCGGCCCACCATCGCGCATTGGGGCAGCCTGCTTGCCGCGCCGATGGGCCAATGGCGCAGCGCCCCCTGTGGCGAAGGAGCCAGCCTGCCGCCGGCGCCGATGCGCTGGGCGCCGATCCCGGTGCCGGATGCGCCCGCGACCTTCATCGAGGGCATCCACACCATCACCACCGCCGGCGATGCCGGCGCCATGGCCGGCATGGCGGCCAGCCTGTTCCTCGCCAACCGGTCCATGACGGATGAGGTGTTCTGGAATGCGGATGCCGAGATGCTGCTGGTGCCGCAGGACGGCGCGCTGCGGCTGCGCACGGAATTCGGCGTGATCGACATCGCCCCCGGCGAGATCGCGGTGGTGCCGCGCGGCGTGAAATTCGCGGTGGACCTGCATGGCGCGACCGCGCGCGGCTATCTGTGCGAGAATTACGGCGGCGCCTTCACCCTGCCGGAACGCGGGCCCATCGGCGCCAATTGCCTCGCCAATCCGCGCGACTTCCTGACGCCGGTCGCGGCGTATGAGGACCGCGAAGTGCCCACGCGGCTTCTGGTAAAATGGGGCGGCAAGCTGTGGGAAACCACGCTGCCGGCCAGCCCTTTGGATGTGGTGGCCTGGCACGGCAATTACGCGCCCTACAAATACGACCTCCGCCGGTTCTCCCCGATCGGGCCGCTGCTGTTCGACCATGCGGACCCCAGCATCTTCACCGTGCTGACCGCGCCATCGGAGACGCCGGGCACCGCCAATATCGACTTCGTCATCTTCCCCGACCGCTGGATGGTGGCGGAAAACACCTTCCGGCCGCCCTGGTACCACATGAACGTCATGAGCGAGTTCATGGGCCTGATCTATGGCCAGTACGACGCGAAGCCCGAAGGGTTCCGCCCCGGCGGCATCAGCCTGCACAACCAGATGCTGCCGCATGGCCCGGATGTGGACGCCTTCGAACGCGCCTCCGCCGCCACCCTCGCGCCGCACAAGCTGGAGGGCACCATGGCCTTCATGTTCGAGACCCGCTTCGCCCAGCGCGTGACAGATTTCGCCGCCGGCGCGCCGCAATTCGAGGCCGGCTACCCCGATTACGGCGCGAAGCTGGTCCGCCGCTTCGACCCGACGCGGCGCGAGGCATGATGGACGCGACGCACGATCCCGCGCTGCGGTCCTGGGTGGCAAGCGCCAATGGGCACCTGGATTTCCCGATCCAGAACCTGCCGCTCGGCGTTTTCGTCCCGCCCGGCGGGGGCGCGCCGCGCGTCGGCATCGCCATCGGGGACATGGTGCTGGATGTGGTGGCCGCCGGCCTGCCGGGCGCGCCGAGGCCGCCGCTGAACGGCTTTCTCGCGCAGGGTGCTGCGGCACGCCGGGCGCTTCGTGAAGCGGCCTCCGCCCTGCTGACCGAAAGCGCGCCGCCGCATCCCGAATGGCTGTACCCGATGGCGGCCTGCACCCTGCTGCTGCCGGCCGAAATCGGCGACTACACGGATTTCTACGCAGGCATCCATCACGCAACGGCGGTCGGCACGCTGTTCCGCCCCGACAATCCGCTGCTGCCGAATTACCGGCATGTGCCGATCGGCTATCATGGCCGGGCTTCCTCCATCGTGCCGAGCGGCACCGCGATCCGCCGCCCGAATGGCCAGCGCCCGCGCCCCGAAGGACCGAGCTTCGGGCCGTGCGAAAGGCTCGATATCGAGCTGGAGCTCGGCCTCTGGATCGGCCCCGGCAATGCGCTCGGCACGCCGATCGCCATCAGTGAGGCCGCGCAGCACATCGCCGGCTACGCGCTGCTGAACGACTGGTCGGCGCGGGATATTCAGGCCTGGGAATACCAGCCGCTCGGCCCGTTCCTGGCGAAATCCTTCGCCTCCTCACTCAGCCCCTGGATCGTGACGCCGGAGGCGCTCGAACCCTTCCGGGTGGCGCAGACGCCGCGCGGCGCGGGCGATCCCGCGCCCCTGCCCTATCTGTGGGATGCGGCGGACCAGGCGGCAGGGGCGCTCGACCTGACGCTGGAGGTGCATCTGCAGACCGCGGCGATGCGCGAACAGCGGCTGCCGCCGCACCGCCTGGCGCGGACCACGACCCGTGAACTGTATTGGACCCCCGCCCAGATGGTGGCGCACCACGCGAGCGGCGGCTGCAACCTCCGCCCCGGGGATCTGTTCGGCAGCGGCACGATTTCCTCGGCCACGCCCGAGGGTCGCGGCAGCCTGCTGGAGATGACGGAGGGCGGCAAGCGCCCGATCGCCCTGCCCTCCGGCGAGGAACGCCGCTTCCTGGCCGATGGCGATCGCGTGGTGCTGACCGCGCGGGCGATGCGCGACGGCGCCGTCAGCATCGGCTTCGGCCCGTGCGAGGGGCAGGTGCTGGAGCACGCTGCGTTCTCATGAACGCAGCGTGCTCCAGAAACGATTAAATTTATTGCAAGAAATGCGTCCGGATGACTCCATCTGAATGCGTATCGCTCTAGGCTCAGGACCCATTAATCCGCTTGCGTCGACGCGGGCGTGCGTGATTCTGAACGGGGCGGAGGTGCTCTCATGTCCGTCCCGTTTTTGCTCACCGCGTCGCAGATGCGGCGCATCCGTCCGCACTTCCCGCTCTCGCGCGGCATCCCGCGCGTGGATGACCGCCGCGTCCTCAGCGGCATCATCTTCGTCATCTGAAGTTGACCCGGTTTCGTGGACACCCCGAGGCTTGAGACGGAGGTGTCCGAGATGCCCAGGTTCAGAGTGCCCTACCCGCCGGAGTTCCGGCGGCAGATGGTTGAATTGGTCCGGTCGGGTCGAACGCCCGAAGACCTTGCCCGTGAGTTCGAGCCGACGGCGCAGTCGATCGCGCACTGGGTCCGTCAGGCGGAGCGCGATGCCGGTCAGCGTCGCGACGGCGGGCTGCGCGGTGTGTCGCGGCGTCGCTTCCCAACCACGACACGGCGCGAGCCGACGCACAGGCCAGCCAATGATCTCGTCGGCCGCGTCTTCACGGCGCCGGCGCCGAACCTGCTGTGGGTGGCCGACATCATCTACGTGCCGACCGCGGCAGGCTTCCTGTTCCTGGCCGTCGTCCTCGATGCCTGGTCGCGGCGCATCGTCGGGTGGGCGATAGGTTACCAAGCGCTCATAGAGGTCGTTCACAAGCGCCTTGGTCGGAGCAACATAAACTGTCGAGAGGTCGCGCCGCCTGAAGGTTATGTGGCACTGGTATAGGGGTGCTACCGCCGCTTCTGTCTTTCCCGACGCAGTCGGCGCCGCGAACAGTACGTTGTGGCCCCTGACCACCTCCGGCATGACCATCGCCTGCCCAGGGTAGGCCTGGCGCCCGGTGAAGAAGACCGGGAACACATCAGGCATCATTCGGGCCAGGTCGGGGCGGCTGCTAATCATCCCAAGGGAAAACCTCGCCTGCGACCTGACGTGCCGCATCCTCAACGATGGCGATGAGCTCTTCGCTGCCAATAGACCTCGGCTGGCTCATGAGCACCGCAGCGGGGAAGCTCGCCATCTTTGTCCAGTTGCGCAGCATCTTCTCGGAGTCGCGTGTCTGTTCGAATTGCTGACGCAAACCCGTCCGGCGGCGGCAGCCATGCCGCCTTCGCGCGCCGCGCGCTGGAGGCGTCCGCGGTCGGCACGGGCCTGACCTATGACCAAGTCGCCGGCGACCTGACGCAGGCCAACTACTCCTCGCTGCGGGCAGGAAAGATCGAGTTCCGCCGGCTCTGCGAGCAGGTGCAGTACGGCATGCTCATCCCGATGCTGGTCCGCCCCATCGCGGATCGCTTCCACGCGCAGGGCGCGCTGCTCGGGCTGTGGGGCACCGACGTGCCCGAGGGCCTGCGGGTGCTCTCGGCGCAGATCGTGCGGCAGGCCAGTGCGGCGACGCTGGACGCCATCCGCCGCGGCGGCAGCGCCACCTCCATCGTGCGGGGATAGGGCCCAGGAGGGCAGATGACGGAATACGCCTGGCCGGCCGTGCTGCGGCCGTCGCGGCTGAGCTTCTATCTCCAGCACAACACGCTGCGCTTTGTCTCGCCCGTGACCCGCGCCACGCAGGTGCTGCGGCGCGAGGGGGCGCGCTGGGTGGCGGAGGCCAGCTTCGAACCGCTCGGCCGCCTGCAGGCGGGGGTGATGGACGGGCTGCTGGCGGCACTCGCCGGCTCCGCCAACACGGTGCGCATCTGGGGCTGGCGGCGGGAGTACCGCACCGGCGATCCGCGCAGCCAGGGCCACGTGCCGATCGGGCCGTACTCCTTCTCGGACGCGACGATCTTCAGGGACGGGACGGGGCTGGTGGTGGGCTCGGGCAATCCGTCCCTGGCGGCCGGCGCGCCCCGCGGCGCGCTGTCCATCGTCACGCAGGGCTGGTGGCCGAGCACGGTCGCCGTCGGCGCGGGCGACTACATCGGGCTCGGCGGGCGGCTCTACATCGCCACTGCCGCGGTCGCCGCCTCGGGCGCGGGCACCGCCACCATCGCCATCGCGCCGCCGCTGCGCGCCGCGGTGGTGGTGGGCGAGCCGCTGATCCTCTCCCTGCCAAGCGTGCCGATGCGGCTGGTCTCGGACGACGAGGCGGCGAACCCGACGCGGCCGGGTCCCTTCGCCGCCGTCACCATCCGCCTGGAGGAGGCGCTGTAGTGTCGCAGCTTGCTCCTTGATTAATCGCAAGAAACGGAGCGGTTGTGGGCTGAGACCTGGACCGGTCCTGACGGCCCGGAGCGCGTATGGGCGCGCACCTGGGCGAATCCGGTGCATTCATCTTCGCCGCCCTGAATCGAGCCGGTAGCATGATCGCCGCCCACACGCTGTTGGAAATATGATTGAACTCGCGCTCGCCACTCGGCATGCCCAGGCGTATTCGAATTGCGGTAAGTTGCAGAGCCGATGACTGCGCGCACGTCGGCTTCGGACCATTCTTCGGTGGGTGCTTCTGCGAGCCGAGCCAGAATAGCCGCTTCCCGTTGGCGAGGCGTACCGCGCCGTGCCGAATAAGCAACGCTAAAACGATCGTCACCAAAGCGGTACGAACCTGCGGAAGGCACATCAGTCGGCCAATTCACCGGCAATGTCCGGGTAGCGCCACGCCGTGCGCGTGGCTCACTCCAGCCTTCAGGCAGCCATAAGGGTGTTCCATCCTGACCGCTGCCATCGGCAACAATAGCTCTGTCGATCGCCTCGCGTGCGCGACGGACAACATCTTCGTAGCTGCGAGCCTCCGCACCGATGGCGAGCCCGATTGCGTTGTTGTGGTCGTCCATCCTGCGAAGATGGGCGGGGTGGTTACGAAGATGCGTCCCAAGCATCTCATTGCCAGTTGCGATGCTGTAGGCCGTAGCCCATCCAAACCTTCGGCGTAGTTCGGCAGTGCCTACGATGTGCCGATACGCGTCGGCTGGCCCGTCGTAGAACCCTGGCAGGGGTGAAGCAGACGCTTCATTTTCGGCTGCTTCCTGGACGGAGCGCCAGAACATAAAGCTGCTCATGCAAATCTCTCCTCGCTGACGAGCGAGGCCGCTGCCTCACTCGAAGTGACAGGTCCACCAGAATGGTGAGCGCGCGTCGATCGGCTCCGGGGGGAGCGCTCGGCCGGCCGCGTCGATGCGTAGGACGTAGAGGCAGCGCCTGTGGTCAGTCTGCCGCATCGTGGCCGAGGCCGAAGCGCGGCCCGTTCTCGTCTCCCACGAGACGAAAAGGGTTGGCTCAAAGCTTCTTGTCCTGAGAGGCGCGAAGGTCGCGTAATTCGGCGCGGCGCCCTGCACCCAGCTTGGCCGTGGCCGAACCTCTTCGCCGCCGTAGGTCACGTGCACCCGCAAGAGCGGCTCATCAGATATCAAAACAAACTGCGCTTCGCTCGGGCCGAAAACTTCATCTGCGAAGTCCCGAACCGACGGGATGGCCAATGCGGTCATCAGAAGCGCGTATGCAGTTAGGGGAATCAACAGGACGCACTTCGTGCGGGGCAGCGGACCGTTGACCACATATCGCTCCAAAAAGCAAGACAATTTTCCTACGTACCGCAAGATGCGGCTGTTGGCCGCCCCAACATCATGAACACGATAGACCGATGGGTGACGAAATGTCTCATGCAACCGGCACCCCACGCCTCAGCAATCAGGCAGCCTCCGCCGCCACCGCGCCGATCGCCACGCCGGTCGTGCTGGTCGAGCTCGACTTCGCCACCGGGCCCTTTCGCGTCTGGACCGGGCTCGGCCCGCTGGACTGGGCCGGGAAGGTGTTCGAGGGCGCCGGCAGCATCGGCGCCATCTCGGACGTGGAGGAGACGGTGGAGCTGCGCGCGGTGCGGCTGACCCTCGCGCTCTCGCCGGTGCCGCAGGAGGTGGTGGATATCGCGCTGGCCGAGCGCAGCTATCGGCTGCGGCCGGTCACGCTCTGGGGCGCGCTGCTGGATGCGCAGGGGGCCTTCGTGGCGGACCCGTTCCCGCTCTGGGCGGGGCTGATGGACACGATGGAGGTGACGGACGGCGCCGAGCCTTCCGTGGCGCTGGCCTGCGAGAGCCGGCTGGTGGACCTCGAGCGGGCCGAGGTACGGCGCTACACGGATGCCGACCAACAGGCCGAGTATCCGGGCGACCGATTCTTCGAGTACGTCCCTGCCCTCCAGGAGGCGGAGATCCGGCTGCCGATCCAGTGAGGGGCTCGCCCCAGGGCCGGCTGCCCGACTGGCCAGAGCGGCTGCTTTGTTCCTTCGAACAAGAACCGATGCTCAGGGCGTAGGAGACGGCTTGAGTGCTGCACGGATATCAGCGTACGGGATGATGACTGTATTGCTCCGCCAAACACCTTGGAAGTACGTCCAGCCCCTGGCAAAAACGCAGAGATCGTCCGAGTTACGCCGTAGATCATGATAAATGACACGACGGACGACATAGCCGGCACCATCGATTGGTTGTTGTCGAGCAAAGGTCTGCGATGGGATCGGCAACTGGATAAAAAAGCGACCATTTCGCGCTACACCAGAGACTGCCCCGAGACGCAGTGGGTCTGCAGGGCTGCCGCGGCCAGCCTGAGCGAGCACGCCCAAATCATCAAAAAAATCTCCGTGCCCAACACGCTCCGCGCCCCACACAGGACCGTTGATATGGGTGCGTCCCGCACAACGCTCCACAACGGCGAAAAAGCTGTCGCCAAAGCGGGCAACCTGCTGACGCATATCCCGCTCCGAAGAAAACTCCGCAACGACGCCGCCAGCGCTCTGAGGGTCGTCACTCGGCCCACCAGTCGAGAACTGCATCCCCGCAACCCGACGGACACTCTCTAGGCGCATATCGGAAATATCAGTGGCACAGCCTGCCAGCAGAACTAGCGCCGCATATAGCAGAAAAGATGCGCAACGGGTCATTGGCCAAGAATCCGGCGGAAACCGCTTATGCCCGCAGGGTCGTTAGACCGTAGAAGACCGTTGAAATTACCGTGGTTCAGAGGCACCTCCACACGGCGTGTTGCGTGCCCACGGGGGCCATCTGCATAGGCACCGCCTGCCGCGGCAATGAAATCTGTCCGATCCCAAGCAGCACCGTACGCGCGAATATTGACCCACTCACGGCTGCCCGCACGAACGCGTCGGAAATAGTCGTCAGATAGGCCGCGGCCAACCGGGTCAACCGTAACAAGTGTGTCCACGGGACGACCCCGTTGGCCGAGAGCCGCCGCAGCCTGCGCCGCAGTATCGCCGCCCCAACTGTGACCTACCAGTACGATACGCGTCTCCTGCGGCTCAGCGGCGATGCGCGCCACGATGGCAGCTTGTTGATCGTTCGCGAAATACGCCGTCCTACGGTGACCGAGTTCAGACCGGACGGCTACAGAATCTTCGAATCCGGCGACGATGCCGGACTTTGCGTCGCCGCCGCCGCCGACGAAAATCACCAGCGTCGGCGAAGCGGCTGTAATGCCGGGCCTAGGCGATGGTGTCGCGGTACCGGGTGAATCGCTGACTGGCCTAGCGTAACTGCCTTGGCCAGCCGTGCTTTGCGAGCCATCCTTCGCATCACCGCCCGGTGGGTCAGCACGGGTTGGCCTGCTGCCGGTTCGATGGACACCGGGTTTAGCCTGAACTGGCCAAACGCTCGAACGCCACGGGGCTGAGATAGCCGATGGCCGAGTGGCGTCGCGTTGGATTGTAGAACCGCTCGATGTAGTCGAACACCTCTGCTCGGGCGGCGTTACGGGTCCGGTAGATCTTACGGGCAAGGCGCTCGGTCTTCAGCGATGAGAAGAAGCTCTCCATCGCTGCGTTGTCCCACACGTTGCCCGACCTGCTCATGGAGCAGGTGACGCCATGGTCGGCCATCAGCCGCTGGAACCCCTCGCTGCTGTATTGGCTGCCCCTGTCCGAATGGTGCAGCAGGGCTTTCGGCCTGCCACGACGCCAGATCGCCATGACCAGCGCATCGGTGACGAGCTGCGCCGCCATCGTGGCGCTCATCGACCAGCCGACGACGCGGCGTGAGAAGAGATCGATGACGACCGCGACATAGAGCCAGCCCTCAGCGGTCCAGACGTAGGTGAAGTCGGCCACCCACTTCTGGTTCGGAGCCTCCGCCTGGAACTGGCGGTCAAGGATGTTGGCCGGGACGACGCCTGGTGCCTGCTCGCCCCTGTCCGGCGGCAGGCCACGTCGCCGTGGCCTGGCCCGCAGCGCGCCCTGGCGCATCAGCCGCTCGATCCTGTGCAGGCCGCAATCGACGCCGTCCGCCAGGACGTCGTGCCAGACCCGGCGGGCACCATAGGTCCGGTCACTCGCCAGGAAGCTGGCACGGGCTATCGCGCCAATCCGTTCGTCGTCGATGGCGCGTTGGCTCGGCTTGCGGGTCAGCCAGACATGGAAGCCGGAGCGCGATACACCCACCCGAGAAGGCCGGCGCGTGGATCAGCACGCCAGGTGCGAGGCGCAACGAGGGGCGGCAGACGGCGGTGAGCAGCGCGACCAGCGCGGCGCTCTCATCGACGCCGGGCGGCTGGTCGATGTCCACCACCGGCACGCTCTGCCCCGGCAGCGCGACGCGCTTCGCGTCGGCGAAGGCGAAGGTGCGGAGCACACGGCGCAGGCGACGGAGAGAGACCTCGGCATCGTGGCGCGTCGGGGCAGGAGCGACCTCCACCGCGGGCATGTGCTCGCACCACATGCGGGTCAGCGGGTCGTAGCCATCGGCGACGCGGAGGCTGCCATCCTCGGCCAGCAGCGGGGCGGAGGCGATGCCGTCCAGCGGCTTGAAGCCGGCGTCGCTGGCCATGGCGAGCATCAGATGCGCCAGGCGCTCGGGCAGGGTGATCGGTTCGGGCGTGAGCGTGCCGTCGCTCTGGGCCCGCTGGATGTAGGGGCGTGCGATCGCGTGGAGTTCGCTGACGACGGCGTGCACGCTGAGGGTTGCGACGACGAGGCCGTTGCGCTGCGCGTCGTAGACGAGGCGCACGAGGCCACCGCGGTACATGATGCGCTCGCGGGTGGTGAGGCGCCGCAGACCTTCCTGCGCAACGAGCGGCAGGTCCGGACGCTGCACGAAGAGGTCCTCGCGACCATAGGGATCGGGCGGCAGGCCGGACTCCGTCCAGGCGGGCTGACCTTCGCTGACCCGCTCGCGCGCTGCCTCCCGTTCGGCGCGGCGGATGTCGCGGCGCGTGGCCTTCACCGCGGCCATGAGGTCAGAGAGCGAGATGCCAAGGGCTTTGGCGGCGTCGCGGCGAGCCAGCGCGAAGCCGACATCGTCCAGCAGGGCGAGGCGCTGGAGTTCGACATCGCGGTCGGAGGCGGTGGGCACGTCCGCGGGCGATACGACGGCTTCGGCAGCGGCGAGCATCGCCAGCAGCGTGTCGGTGGTCACGCCCTCGGGCAGCGCGTCTGCGACATCCCAGCCGGCAGGCCACTCGGTGGGAACATCCACGATAGCGACGCTGGTGGCACCGGCCTGCTTCGCGGCACGCGCAACGGCGGCGGCGGCCTTCTGGCCGGGCGCATCATTGTCGGGCCAAATGACCACGCGCCGATCGCGCAGCTGGGTCCAATCCGCCTTGTTGACGGCGTTGCTGCCGCCCTGCCAGGTCATCGCGACCCGATCCGGAAACAGCGCTGCCGCGGCGTCGGCGGCCTTCTCGCCCTCCACGATGATGATTGACGCCTCGGGATGCGCGGCATGGGCATCGAGGCCGTAGAGCGGACGCGGCGCTGGCGGTGCCCTGAACCCCCAGCCTTCCGGCCCGCAGGTATAGGGCAGCACCTGCTTGTCGCCATTCGGCTGATCGAACCGCGCCACCGCGAAGAGCAGCGCGCCCGAGGGATCACGATACGGCCACACCTTCGATGCGATGCCGAGGCGCCGATGCTGAACGAGTTCAGGCAGTGGATCCCGCGCCGGCTGCGTCGGCGGCGTGGTGTCCGCCTCATGCTCCTGGGTCGGTTCAGTTGACGCAGAGGCGGCAGGCGGCAGCGGGGCGAAGGTGTCGGTTGTCATCAGCGACCACCTCGCGCCGCATCGATGCCGAGCATCCGGGCCAGTTGCTTCGCGCCCTCGATCTGGCGCGTCCGGGCGACCGCCGCGGCCAGGCTGACCGGATCGCCGCCCTTCTCGCCGGTGGCGAAGTCCGCCCAGCGGCCGGCCCGCTCGCCGCGCATCCGGACCCGCAGGCTGTCGCCGGGATCGCCACGCAGGCTGCCGGCATGCCATTCGGGGCCGACCGCGCGACCACCAGGGAGCAGGCGGGCGAGCACCTCGGGCAGGCGGGCCAGGGCGGCGCTGTTGACCGTGGCGAAGTCCAGCGGCGCGCGGCGCATGATCGGCTGGCGCTCAGCGGCCCGCATGCGCATCGGCTTCCGAGGTGCTGCGGCGGGGCGGGGTTGTCAGGCTGCGCGCCCAATCCAGCGCATCGCCCCAGCGGTACAGCGCGCGGCCGGAGAAGAGCGAGTAGGGTGGGCCACCGCCGCGGGTCGCCTTGGTCGCCAGCGTGCGGGGGGAGACGGGATAGCCAGCTGCGGTGAGCGCGGCGGCTGCGGCCTCGCGCTTCAGCAGCGCATCGGCGTTGTCGGGGATCTGTGACATCGAGCCATCCTGTTATTGCGCGCAGCAGCGCGCGGTTGGGATGGCTCGGAATTATTCACACGACGGGGATGCTGTCGAAATGGAACAGCGGGCATGGCTGCTCGATTATTCGCCCGATTTCTTCGGCCTGCCGCGGCTTCGCTTGAGGTTTGGCGACAAGGCAGTCCAGGCCGCCACGGCTTCGCGGTGAGTGCAGCCAGTGGCCTCGGCGCAGGCGATGATCGTTCCCTCCCGCTTGAAACGACCAGGGTGCGTCACGGTCTGGATCATCCATGCCTTCGCCGCTTCGGCGAGCGATCCCGCGACCACCGGAACCGCAGGCGTGATGCGCACCTCGTAGAGTGCGAGGACGCCCATCCCGTCGCGCGCCGTGTCATCGTTCATGTGGGGATACAGGTGTGCCCAGGCCTCGGCCGCGACCTCACCGCGCGGGCCGGTCGGTCGTTCGCGTGCTGTCGCGACCAGTTCGCCACGCAGCAATCGGCGACGCAGGTCGTCCAGAAGCTGGCAGCGCTGATGCTCGGCCTCGAAATAGGCAGCGGATTTGAGCATGCCACGATGCGTGTCCTGCCGGCCGGGAAGCAGGTCCATGGCCTCGAACCGGGCCGCTTCGGCCTCGGCCGCGGCGAGCGCCTCGAGGATGGTGCTGTCGCAGGAGCGGCGGGCCCCTTCGGCGAGGGTCAGGCCAATTGGATGGTCGTGCTTCATGCGATTCCCTGGCTTGTGCGGCGCGGACGGCTCGGTCGCCGGCACGGGGCCAGCGCGAGTCGCCGCAGGGATCGGATGTAGGATAGCGTTCCTGCTTTGTGCTATGCCCTTGATTGTAACAGCGTGATCCGGGCCGCGCCGGTTTGCGGATCAGGCCGTTTTGCCGTCGCCATCCTCGACCGCGACCGCGACAGCGCACTCCGACACCGCGGCTCGGCGGCTGCGAACAGCATCCGCTGGTGCCTTCGCAGGCGCGGCATGAAGGCAGGCGCCAGGAACGGCGTCACCGCGGGCCATTGCGGCAGCCTCACGTGCGGCCTGGATCAGGCGGAATCCCAATTGGCTCATCGCAACGTCTCCATCCCTGGCCGCTGTCGTGGCTCCCGACCGGCCGGGAGGCCTATGCCTCGAACGGGTTCAAAACGTCGACTCCCATAGGCACAAAGTCGCGGGTGTTGCGCGTCGCCACGACCAGCCCCCGCGCACGCGCGATGCAGGCCACCGTCAGGTCCGCGAAGCCGGGCGTCACCCCCCGCAGGCGTGCCTCGTGCTGGAGGTGCCGCGCCTGCAGCGCTGCCTCGGTGTCGAAGGGCAGCACGCGGTCCGGATAGTTGGTCAGCACCGCGGCCAACCACTCGGCCAGATCTCGCGCGTGCCGGCTGGCGCCGCTTGCCTCGCGCTCGCCGATGCCGGCAGCAATCTCGGCCACAGCGGTGACGGGGAGGAACAGGCTCGCCTGCTCGGCGATGATCCATGCTCGGGCAGCCGCCTTCTCCGGCGGCAAAACGTCGCGCCGATCCGGTGCGGTCGCGGAGATCAGGTTCGTGTCGAGAAGGTAGCCTGCCATCACAGCCCGAGGTCGCGGGCGGGCTTGCGATCGCGGTGCACGTCGCCGCCCTCGGGGAAGGCGAGCAGCAGATCGGCCAGGCTCGGCCTCGCGCCACTGAGCCGCTGCCATTCGTCGTAACCGAGGACCACGGCCACCGGGGCGCCGTGCCGCGTGACCACCGTGCCCTCGCCCTTGGCCGCTTGATCGATCACTGCCGAGAAGCTTGCCTTGGCATCCCGCAACTGGACCTCACGCATAGCACGACACCTCTAAATGACTACAGTGGTCATATAACGCTGAATCCACTTCCGCTGCCAGGCAGGTTTCGAGCCACGCAAAACCGCCTCTGCGACCGTGTGACCCGGCTTGATGTAACTCAGAAAGAAATCTAAGATCGGGTCACACGGTCACAGACCCGCCGTGCATCTCGATACGGAGACATCATCATGACCAACTTCACCAAGCTCTATGCCCGAAACGGCACTGAGGTCAGCGACTGCATCGTGCGCTTCAACGGTGACGTGCAGAAGCTCGCGTCCTACCCAGTCCCGGTGCAGCACGACACGCGCGAGTTCTCTCGGCGTAGCCGTGCCGTCTACGCGGTGAAGGTCGGCGACGACTACCTGGTGTGCGGCGGCAAGCTCTGCGCCCACGTCGGCCTCGACATCGAGACCTACAGCCGAGTGCGCAGCAAGCTGAATGGCGGACATGCCCACGCGCACATTCGGCAGTTTGCGGACCCGGTTGGTCGCGACCATCCGGCCCACAAGGCGTGGGAGCGTTTGTGTGCCTCTCTCGGCCTGCAGCCCATGAGCGCCTTCGAGACATTCCTGGTGCGGGAGAACGGCCTGCACGAGACCGCCCCAATCCCGCCGCTCGAGGCGAAGCTGGTCGATCTGATCGTGCATGTCAGCGCCATCCTTTCGCCGTCTAGCCGAGCAAACCTCAAACAGCGGGTCGCTGCCATCTCGGTCTAGGAAGTTGCTGCATCGATCGGCAAGCACAGCCCGCGCCCGACCAAAGTGGCGCGGGTTTCTTTATCCGCTGCAATGAAATCCTGCCCTCAACCCCTGCCGGGCACGCCAGTCATGTCGATCCACGGCTTGCCCAAGCCAACCCGTCCACCCGATCGTCCCTGTGACCCCCATGCTACCCCCGCCATGGTCGGCGCGTGACGCGGAAAACGGGATGGCGACGGCCGGCGGCTGATCGCATCACGCCACCTCTTGCTGCACCCCCGGCCCCGCCACCACCTCGGCGCTGCCCTCGCCCGCCATCTTCCGCAGGGTCGCCGCGCCAACCCGATCCGCGACCGCCAGAAGCACATCATCCGCCGCATGGGTGTAGCGCGCCGTCACGCTGCCGCTGCGGTGGCCGAGCAGCGCCGCGATCGCCAGTTCCGAGCAGCCCAGATCCGCCGCCAGGCTGGCGAAGGAATGCCGCAGGATGTGCGGCGTCACGTCCTTCGGCAGCCCGCCCGCCTTGGTGATGCGCTCGAACAGCGTCGGGAAGCCGCTCATGATCCCGTCCCCGCGCGAGGGCGGAAAGACCAGTGCATCGGCGCGGCCGGGCCCGAGCTTGCGCAGCAGGTCGCAGGCGGCTGACGCCAGCGGCCAGACGCTCTCGCCGGTCTTAGTATCCGGCAGCCGCGCCGTGCGCCGCGGCAGATCCAGCATCCCGCAACGCAGCGTCAGCGCCTCTCCGACCTGCGCGACAGTGGCGCCCTCGGGGCGGCGCAGCATGGCCAGGACCGCCATCAGCTTGGTGCCCTCGCGGGGGCGGGGCGGTGAACCCGGCTCGCGCATGGGGCGGCCGGGCTTGCGGGCCAGGGCTTCGCGCAGCGCCTCCATCGGCGCGGCCAGGGCGCCGATCATGTCGCCCTCGCGGTTGGCCTCGTCGTCCCAGGCGGCCAGCACCGACCCGCCCCGTTTTGAGCAGGCTGGCCGCTGTGCGGTGCGCCTTCAGGTGGGGGCTGTCGATGATCGGCCGGTCGGGTTCGCCGGCCTCGCCAGCGGGCGCGGGCCAGATGCGGCTGAAACCGGTACACCGGTATTGCGGTGCGCGGCGTCCCGGGTCTAGCCTTTCGACATGCCCCGACCACGCCTCGAAGCGGCCCCCGCCGCCGCGCTGCGCCTGCCCCTCGCCGACCGCAGCCGACCGGCGCCGGACCAGCTCTACGCCGCGCTGCGGCAGGCGATCCTGCGCCTCGACCTCCCACCTGGCGCGCCCGTGCCGGAACCGCTGCTCGCCGCCCGGATGGGCGTGAGCCGCACCCCCGTCCGGGAGGCGCTGCGGCGCCTGCGGGAGGAGGGGCTGGTGGATATCCTGCCCAACCTCGGCAGCTTCGTGGCCCGCATCTCCCGCGCGCGGCAGGAGGAAGCCGTGGCGCTGCGCCTGCTGCTGGAAGCCGAGGCAACCGCGCGCCTCGCCGCCAAGGGCGAAGCCCGGTGGCCGGCGCTCCGCCAGCTTGTGGCGGCACAGCGCGACGCGCTGGCGGAGGATCGGCGCGATGCGGTCTACGCCCTTGACGAGGCCTTCCACGCCGCCCTGTTCGAGGCGGCCGGCCTGCCGCTGATGTGGGCCGCCTGCCGCAGCGCGCGCGCCCATATGGAGCGCGTGCACCACGCGGCCGCGACCCTGCCGGACCGCATGGCGATGGCCGTCGCCGCCCATGCCGGGATCCTCGCGCGGATCGAGGATGGCGACACAGCCGGCGCGCGCGCGGCGATGACCGCGCATGTCGCGGCGAATGCGACCGATCTCGCCGGCCTCGCCTTGCACCATGCCGATTGGCTGAGCCCATGATGGCCGGCCTGCTCGGCATCACCGTCATGCCGGAATTCCTGCAGGCCGAGGGGCCGGAGGCGGTGCTCGACAATGTGCAGGGGCGCGCGGGCGCCACGGCCATCGCCACCTCGCCCTATGTGCTGGAACCGGCGCCGGACGGGCAGGGCGGGCGCGAACCGCCGATCGATGCCGGCGCCGGCGGCGTGCGGCTGCTGGACCGGCCACTCTGGGGCCGGCGGGAATTGTGGGTGCGGACGGCGCCGGCCTTCGTGCCGGATGCGTCGCTCTATGCCGGGCTGCGCTACCGGCCGGCCGAGCCGGATGCCCTGACCCACGAACAAGGGCCGCGCATCGCCGCTGCGGTCGCCGCGGCGAAGCGCCGGGGCCTCTCGGTGCATCTCCAGGTGCAGGCCGCGATCCCGCCGGGCTACCGCGTACAGTTCGGTGGCCCCGCGCCGGAGGACCGCCCGCTTTTGCCGGACGGCTCGGAACTGCCCGGACGCGTCGATGCCAACGCATCGCTCGCGGCACCGGCGGTGATCGACTACCTCTGTGCGCTGCTGCGCGACCTGGCGCGGGCCTATCCGGCGGTGGATGCGATCCGCCTCGATTGGCCGGAATACCCGCCCTACGCGCTCGGCGCCGCGCTGTTCGACTTTTCGGCGCATGCCAGGGCCCTGGCGCCGCGCCTTGGCTTCGATGGCGCGCTGATGCAACGCGGTGCGCTGGCCGTGCTGACGGCCATCCGCGACGGCAGCGCGGCGCGCGCGATCCTGGCGGCGGAGGGCGCCGGCACGGCCGATGGCATCCTGCGCCTGCTGCACGCACGGCCAGGCCTGCTGGAGCTCGCGCGGTTCAAGGCCGCCCTCGTCACGCGCTTCATCGCGCAGGCCGCGGCGGCGCTGCGGGAGGCGAGCGGCGGCCGCATCGCGCTGATCCCACAGGGTTTTCCTGCGCCATTGAGCTTCATCAGCGGCTTCGACCCCGCTGCCCTGGCGCCGCTGGTGCCGGCGATGGGTGTGAAGCTCTATACCATGCACTGGCCGATGATCCTGCGCTTCTGGGCCGAGGCGATGGGCCGCCCGGACGACCCCGCTCTGCTGCGCGCTTTGGCCCGCGGGCTGGACCTCGTGGATGGCGACCTGGACGCGGACCTGCTGCGCTATCCGGAGCCGGAGCGGGCGCACCCGGTCGGTGCCGGCGCGCAGGCGCGCAAGATCGCCGCGGCCCGGGCGGCTGCCGGCAGCACGCCCGTTTTCGCCTTCGCCCACAGCTACGGACCGCTGGAGGACGTGGCCGCCCGCTTCCGCATCGCTTGGGACGCCTCCGGCGGGCGGGTCTTCGTCAACCGCTATGGCTACCTGTCCGACGCCAAGCTCGACGCGATCGGCCGTATCGCGCGCAACCTGCCCAAGGGAGAAAACACATGAACACCCCGTTCCGTACCGGCCGCCGCGCCGCGCTCACTTTGGCCGGCGCCGCGCTGCTGCCGCGCGCCGCCCGGGCGCAAGGCACCTGGCCCGAGCGCACCATCACCCTGATCGTGCCCTTCGCGCCGGGCGGTGCCACCGACATGATCGGGCGCCTCATGGCCGAGGCGCTGACGCCCCGCCTCGGCCGCACCGTGGTGGTCGAGAACCGGCCGGGTGCGGCGGCCAATATCGGCGTGGGGGCCCTGGCCCGTGCGACGCCGGATGGCCACACGATCGGCATCGTCAGCCTGACGACCATGGGCCTCAATCCCTGGCTGTATCGCGATCGCCTGCCCTTCGACCCGGCGCGCGACTTCGCCTTCGTCAGCAACGGCGCGATCACGCCGAATGTGCTGGTGGTGAACCCGAGGAAGATTCCCGTGGCGACGCTGCCGGAACTCGCCGCCTGGCTGCGGGCGAATCCCGGGCGCGCGAATTTCGGCTCCTCCGGCGCCGGCACGGCGATCCATGTGGCGATGGAGGTGTTCCTGGCCGCCGCGGGGCTGACCGCGACGCATGTGCCCTATCGAGGCTCCGGCCCGATGATGACCGACCTGATCGGCGGGCAGATCGACATGGCCGTCGATGGCGCCGCGGTCGCCTGGCCGCATGTGCAGGCGAATTCGGTGCGGGCGCTGGCCACCACTGGCGCGCAGCGCGCCTTCTTCGCGCCCGACCTGCCGACGCTTGCCGAAACCTGGCCGGACGCGATCGTCGATCCCTGGCACGGCTTCGCCGCACCCGCCGGCACGCCGCGCCCGGTGGTCGAGCGCCTGTCGCGCGAGATCCAGGCGGTGCTGCGCGACCCGGGCGTCGCGCAGCGGATGCGCGCGCAGGTGATGGTGCCGGCACCGATGGAGCCGGACGCCTTCACCGCCTTCGTCGCGGCGGAGCGCCGCCGCTACGGGCCGGTGATCGAGCGCGCGAACATCCGGCCGGGCTGACGGCACGCGCCCGAGCGAAGGCGGCGCGGATTATCCGAACAGCGGCCCGCCGGCCTTCAGCGAGGCCGCGACGCGCGCCACATAGCCGCCCTGGAACCGCGCGCCGTCCAGCTCCACCGCGGAAGGCTGGCGGCTGCCATCGCCATCGGCGATGGTGCTGGCGCCATAGGGGCTGCCGCCCTTCACCTCGGCGACGCCGAACTGCCCCTGGAAGGCATAGGGCAGGCCCACCACCACCATGCCGAAATGCAGCAGGGTCGGGATGAAGCCCAGGATCGTGCTTTCCTGGCCGCCATGCTGCGTCGCGGTGGAGGTGAAGGCGGCGCCGACCTTGCCGTTCAGCGCGCCGCGCGCCCACAGCCCGCCGGCCTGGTCGATGAAGTTGCGCATCTGGCTGGCCATTGTGCCGAAGCGCGTGCCGGCGCCGAAGATTATGCCGTCGTAATTCGCCAGGTCCTCGATGGTCGCGACGGGCGCCGCCTGGTCCATCCTGTAGTGCGATTTCCGGGCGACGTCTTCCGGCACCAGTTCCGGCACGCGCTTGATGTCCACCTCGGCACCGGCGGCGCGGGCGCCTTCGGCGACGGCCTGCGCCATCGTCTCGATATGGCCGTAGGAGGAGTAGTACAGGACCAGGATGCGGGCCATGGGCGGTGTCTCCGGCAGGGGTTCTTGGCGGCGCATCGTTAAGCCGGGCGCCGCCCGCGGTCCAAACCGGCGCGCAAATGACGGCCAGCAGGGGCGTGAATGTCAGGTGGGGCGCAGCCCGGCCAGACGGGCGGCGGCGCCGAGGCGCTCCATCTCGTCCCGCAGGAAAACCCGATAGGAATCCGGGGTGCCGGTCGCGAGCCGCAGCCCCTGCGCTTGCATCTGCGCGCCGAAGGCTGGCTCGGCCAGGGCGGCGCCGATGGCGCGCGACAGCGCGGCCAGGACCGGCGCGGGCGTGGCGCCGGGCGCGTGCACGCCATACCAGAACCGTGCCGTGAAGCCCGGGGCGATCTCGGCCACGGGCGGCACGCCGGGCAGTTCGGGCAGGCCCGCGGCCTCCCCCACCCCGAGCGCGCGATAGGCGCCGGCGCGGATCTGCGGCAGCGCGCCCGACAGCGCGGAGAAGCCGAGATCGACCTCCCCGTTCAGCAGCGCGATGGCGGCGGCGCCGCCGCCCGATCGGTAGTGGATCGCCTCGATCTCGATGCCGGCGCGCTGCGCGAGGTCCGCGCCGAACAGATGCGTGGGGTTGCCGGGGCCGACGCTGCCATTGCGCAGGCCACCGGGCCGGGCGCGGGCGCGGGCGACCATGTCGGCCAGGTTGGCGGGGCCGTTCGGGTTGGTCACCAGCACCACGGGCTGTGTCGCCACCAGCGTGACCGGGGCGAGGTCGGCCAGCGGGTCGTAGGGCAGGTTGGCCTGGATGGCGGGCGCGATGGCGATGGAGCCTGCCTCGCCGAACAGCAGCGTGGTGCCATCCGGGGTGGCGCGGGCGACGCCGCCGGCGGCGATGACGCCCCCGGCGCCCGAGCGGTTTTCGACCAGCATCGACCTGCCCGTCGCGTCCTGGAAGCGCCGCGCGACCAGGCGGGCCAGTCCGTCGATCGAGCCGCCGGGCGCGAAGCCGAGCACGAGGCGGAACGGGCCGGCGGGCAGCGCATCCTCGGCGCGCGCGGGCGGGCCAAGCAGTGCGGGGGCGGCGAGCAGCGCGCGGCGGGCGATCATGGCGGTTCCTCCGGTGTTTTCCGGAGTGTTGTAGGACAATTTGGAACAGGTCAACCGAAGACCTGGTCTGGCTGCGCCAGCAGGCGGGCGGCGGCGGCACGGAGATGCGCGCGCATCGCGGCCTCCGCGCCCAGGCCATCGCCGGCGGCCAGGGCCTCCCCGATCAACAGATGCGCGGCCTGGCTGGCGGTGATGGCGCCCGGTTCCTCGAGCAGCGCGAATTGCGCCCGCATGCCGCCGAGGCGGAGCCGCGCGACGGATTCCGTGACATAGGGGTTGGCAGCCAGCGCCACGATCTCGGCATGGAAGGCGGCATTGGCGGCGCCGAAGGCGGCGATGTCGCCGGCGGCGGCGGCCTCGGCCAGCCGGTCCAGCGCGGCGCGCAGCCGGGCGGCGGCGGGCGGCGCGGTGGCATGCGCGGCGGCCAGCCGCGCGGCCAGGCCCTCCGTCACTTCGCGCAGGTCGAACAAGGCGCGGAGCTCGGCCCGCGTGAGGCGCCGCACCTCCGCCCCGGCATGGCGGCGATGCGCCAGCAGGCCCTGCACCGCCAAGTGACGCAGCGCCTCCCGCACCGGCCCGCGCGACAGCCCGAAGCGGGTGGCGAGGGCGGCTTCGGTCAGGCGCGCGCCGGGCGGCAGGCGGCCCTCGGCGATGTCGGCGGTCAGCGCGCCGATCACCTGCTGCACGGCGCCTTCCGCGCTTGACGCTCTCGGCACGCCCATGCGTGATTGTCCTACAATACTGGAGAAAACCCGATGCGCTCGATCGACGCCAACGCCCTGGACTGGCAGGCCCCGCCCGCGCACCACCGCGAAGGCAACATCGCCTTCAAGCGGCTGTTCGACGGCGCGCCAGGCTCCCCCGACAATTACAGCTTCGCCCTGGTGCGCATCGCGGCAGGCTATTTCACCCCCCGCCACCGCCACAACTACGACCAGCTGCGCTGGTGCCTGAGCGGCAGCATTGATTACGGCCAGGGCCGCGCCGTGCGCGCCGGGCAGGTCGGCTACTTCCCCGAAGGCACCTATTACGGCCCGCAGGACATCACCGCGCAGGACGCCGTGGTGCTGCAATGCGGCGGCGCCTCCGGCCAGGGGTTTTTGACGGGGGCGGAGCTGCGCGAGGGCCGGGCGAGGCTGGAGACCAAGGGACGCTTTGAGGGCGGCGTCTTCGTGCGGGATGGCGCCGAGGGGCGCCGCAACCAGGACGGCTTCGAAGCGGTGTGGGAGGAAATCGCCGGCCGCCCCCTGGTCTACCCGCCCGCCCGCTTCGCCGAGCCCGTGGTGATGACGCCCGCCGCCTTCGATTGGCGCCCGGCCGGCGATGGGGTGGCGCAGAAGCACCTGGCCACCTTCGGCGAACGGCGCATCGGCCTTGAGATGTGGCGCGTCGCGGCGGGCGCGGCGCTGGTGCTGCCGACGAGCACGGCGCTGCGGCTGCTCTACACCCTGGAGGGTCCCAACGCCGGCCATGCCCATGCGGTGCCGCCGGGCGCGGCCGCCGCGCTGGCGCCCGAGGGCGGGGCGGAGTTGCTGGCAATCACCCTGCCGCCCGTCGCCGGATAGCTTCGCGCCCTTTCGGCGACTTCGTTCCGCGCCCTTTCGGCGACTGAGTTTCGCGCCCTTTCGGCGACGCCGCTTGACCCCATCTCCCCGGCTCAGCAGGGTCCGCGCATCGGCAGATTGCGCCGATGCTGCTAGGCTGGTGTGAGATCGAGGGAATGCGCATGGCGGATCGGGTGGTGGTGGTGGGCGGCGGCCTGGGCGGGCTGGCGGCCGCGGCGGTGGCCGCGGCGCGCGGGCACAAGGTGACGCTGCTCGACAAGAACCCCTGGCTCGGCGGCAAGGCGGCGGTGCTGCATCTGGACGCGCCGGATGGCAGTGGCCGCTTCCGCTTCGACATGGGCCCGACCATCCTGACGGTGCCGCGCGTGCTGCGCCGGATCTTCGCCGAAGCCGGGCGGGACCAGGCGCAAGACCTGCCGTTGATCCGGCTCGACCCGCAATGGCGCTGCTTCTTCGAGGATGGCACGCGGATCGACCTGATGGCCGATGTCGCGACCATGCAGCGCGAGATCGAGAAATTCGCCCCCGGCCGCGGCCTCGGCGAGGGCTACCGGAAGTTCCAGGAGGAAAGCCGCCACCTGCATGGTGTCTCGGAAAAATTCTTCTTCTGGCGCCCGGTCGAGGGTGTCACCGACACGATCGACATGAAGGCCAACCTCAACCCGAACACGCTGCGCGACGTGCTGAGCCTCAAGATGGGCCAGACGGCGGCGAAGGTCATTCGCGGTCACGTCCCTGATGAGCGGCTCGCACAGATGCTCGACCATTACTGCCAGTATATCGGATCCTCCCCCTACCTCGCCCCCGCCGTGGTGTGCTCGATTGGCGACATGCAGGCGAGCGAGGGCGTGTGGTACCCGGTCGGCGGCACGCGCGCCGTGGCGGAGGGCCTCGCCAAGCTCGCGACCGATCTCGGCGCCGATCTTCGCCCGAACAGCGAGGTCACGGGCTTCGACATCCAGGATGGCGCGGTGAAGGGTGTCTATGTCGGCACCGAGCGCATCGCCTGCGACGCCGTGATCTCCAACATGGATGCGATCCGCACCTACAAGGAGCTGGTCGGCGGCGATGTCGGCCGGAAGTACGAGAAGAAAGGGTTCGAGCCGGCGTGCAGCGGCGTCGTGCTCTATCTCGGCCTGAACAAGCGCTACGACCACTTGGCGCATCACTGCTTCGTCTTCTCCCGCGATGCGGAGGAGGAGTTCGATGCGATCTACAAGAAGGGCGATCCCGCGCCCGACCCCACCGCCTATCTGGCCGCGACATCGTGCAGCGACGACACCACGGCGCCGGCGGGCGGCGAGGCGTTGTACGTGCTGGTCCACACGCCCTACCTCCGCGCCAAGCATGACTGGCAGAAGATATTCCCGGCCTATCGCCAGACGATCCTCGACAAGCTGAAGCGCACCGCCGGCCTCGAGGACATCGAGGAGCGGATCGTGGTGGAAAGCCACCTGACGCCGGTGGATATCCACAACCGCTACAAGGTGCTGGACGGCGCGATCTACGGCCTGGCCTCGCATGGCAGCTTCACCGGCGCCTTCAAGCCGGGCAACCGGTCGCGCCAGGTGAAGAACCTGTATCTGTGCGGCGGTGCGGCGCATCCGGGGCCCGGCATGCCGATGGTGATGATGTCCGGCTGGATCGCCGCCGATGCGATGGACCGCGACCGTGGCGGGCAGGGGATGAGCGAGGCGGCGCGTGCCGCCGGCCGGCGCGAATCCGAAGTCGCGGCGGCCGCGGAATAGCATCGCCATGAACGCCATGGCGCCTGTCGGGCAGGAGGACGCGGCGGGCCCCGTCGCGCTCTATGACCCGCGGCGCATGGCGTTTTTCCACTTCATGTTCAGCCGCTTCTTCGGGAAGCACATGCGCGCCGGGCGCATCGCACTCTGGGGCATGCCGCGCGACTATGGGAACCGCCCGCTGGTGGTCTACGCGAACCATCCCGGCTGGTGGGATGGCGTCGCCTTCATGGTGCTGTCGCAGCGGCTGTTCGCCCCCCGCCGCATGTTCATCCCGATGGATAGCGTCGCCCTCACCCGCTACCGTTTCATGCGCCGCATCGGCGTGTTCGGGGTGGAGGGCGGCACGGCGCGCGGTGCCGCGCTGTTCCTGCGCACCGCGAAGGATGTGCTGTCCGACCCCGCCCGCATGTTGTGGATGAACGCGCCCGGCCGGTTCAGCGATGTGCGCGAACGCCCCGTGCCGATCGCGCCCGGCATGATCCGCCTGCCGGAAATGGCGCCCGATGCGGTGTTCGTGCCCCTCGCCCTCGACTACCCGTTCTGGACCGAGCGCAAGGCCGAGATGCTGGCCGCCTTCGGCGATCCGCTGGATGGCGCCGATCTGCGCGCCATGCCGCGGGAAGCGCGCGGCGCGGCCCTGGCCGGGGCGCTGACCGCCACGATGGACCGCCTGGCGGAGGACGCCATCGCCCGCGACCCCGCGCGATTCCACACGCTGCTGCGCGGGGCCGAAGGCATGGGCGGGCTTTATGATCTCTGGCGCCGGCTCCGCGCCCGCGCCACCGGCACCAGCTTCGATCCGCAACACGACCCTACCCACGACTCCCGCCAGGACGCACGCTGATGGCCCTGCATGTCGATTTCACCTGGGCGTGGTTGGCACTCGCCCTGGCGACCTTTCCGGCGACCATGGGGCTGATCAATCTTTTCCTGGTGCGGCCGCCCTCCGGCCGCGCCGCGCCGGGCACGCTGGTCTCCATCCTGGTGCCCGCCCGCAATGAGGAGGCGAACATCGCCGCCTGCCTCGAAGCGGCACTCGCCAGCCGCGAGGTCGCGGTGGAGGTGGTGGTGATGGATGACGGCTCCACCGACCGCACCGCCGAAATCGTACGCGCCTTCGCTGCCCGCGATCCGCGCTTGCGGCTGGAGACCTGCCCGCCCTTGCCCACGGGCTGGACGGGCAAGGTGCATGCCTGCGCCCGGCTTGCGGAAGCCGCGCGCGGCACGCATTGCCTGTTCATCGATGCCGATGTGCGGCTTTCGCCGAACGCCGCCGCCGACATGGCGGGCCATGCGGCGCGCACCGGCACCGCCATGGTCACTGGCGTGCCGCGCCAGATCATCGGCAGCCTGGGCGAAGCCGCGACGGTGCCCTTCATCAACTTCCTGCTGTTCTGCTACCTGCCCGGCGGCGGCCGCGCCTTCACGCGGCGCTCCGGCATGGCGGCGGCGTGCGGGCAGTTGATGCTGGTCGAGCGCGACGCCTATATCGCAAGCGGCGGGCACACCGCGATCAAGGGCGTGCTGCATGACGCGCTGGCGATGGCGCGGCGCATGCGCGACCAGGGCTACAAGACCGAGATCGTGGAAGGTGCGGGCCTCGCCACCTGCCGCATGTACAAGGATTTTTTCGAGTCCTGGCGCGGCTTCATCAAGAATGCGCGGGAGGGGATGGCGACGCCCGTGGGCCTGCCGATCTGGACTGTCATGCTGGCCGGCGCGCATCTCTGGCCGTTCTTCTTCCTGCCGAGCAGCGCGGCCTTCGTGGCACTCGGCCTTGGCTTCGCGTTGCGGCTCGCGGTGACGCTCCGGGTGCGGGAGCCGCTGTGGACCGTGCCGCTGCATCCGCTGACGGTGCTGGTGGCGCTGGCGATCCAGTGGACGGCGCTGGTGCGCGGGCTGATGGGCAAGCCGGCGGGCTGGAAGGGCCGCGCCTATTCCGGCGCCTGACATGGACATTGCTGCGGGCCCCGCGACGCGCGACGCCGGTTCGGAAAACTTCCCGGTCGCGTCCCGCCTGCTGCCGGCCGCGCTGCGGCCGCAGGTCATGGCGTTCTACCGCTTCGTCCGCACCGCCGACGACATCGCCGATGCGCCGCTTCTGAACAGCCACGAGAAGCTGGCGCGGCTGGAAGCGATGGAGGCGTGGCTGGACGATCCCGCCGGCCCGCTGGCCGCGACCGGCACCGAGGAAGCGCGCGCCATGCTCGGCGCCTTCCGGCAGGATGCGGTGCAGAACCGCTATCGCGACTGGGCGGAGCTGGAAGCCTATTGCGCGCGCAGCGCCAACCCGGTCGGCCGCATGCTGCTGCGGCTGCATGGCGAAGCCGATCCGGCGGCGATCCATGCCTCGGATGGGCTCTGCACCGCGTTGCAGGTGCTGAACCATCTGCAGGACCTGGTGCTGGACCGCGACACCATGGACCGCATCTATCTGCCCGTGCCCTGGATGGATCAGGCGGGCGGAGAGGCGGCGTTCTTCGCGCCCGAAAACCCGCGCCGCCGCGCCGTGCTGGATGCCGCACTCGACCGGGTGGAGGCCATGCTGGAAGTGGCGGCGCCGCTGCCGCGCCTGCTGACATCGCGCCTGCGCCTGCAGGCGGCGGTGACTCTCGCGCTGGCGTGGCGGCTTCTCGGGAAATTGCGGGCGGCGGACCCCGTGCTGGGGCGCGTCGCGCTCCGAAAACCGGATTTCGCGCGGGCCTTTGCGGGGCTCGCGCTGCCCGTGCCCTCCGATGCGGCGGTGGTGGCGGCGCGTGTGGCGCGGGCGAAATCCAGCTTCGCGCGCGGCATGCGCGTGCTGAAGGGCGATCGCCGGCGCGCGCTGTTCGCCGTTTATGGCTTCTGCCGCGCCGTGGACGACATCGCCGATGGCGCCATGCCGCAGGCCGAGAAGCGCCGCTTCCTGGCCGATTGGCGCCGCAAGCTGGAAGCACCCGATTGCGCGCTGTCCGCCGAACTCGCCCTCGCCTGCCGCGCCTTCGCCCTGCCGCGCGCCGAATGCGAGGCGATGATCGCGGGGATGGAGACCGATTCGACACCCGCCCTGCGCATCCCCGACGAGGCGGCGCTCGACCAATATTGCCGGCGCGTGGCCGGCAGCGTCGGCGCCATGGCGGTGCGGATTTTCGGCGCGCCGGACGCGCAGGATTTCGGCCTGGCCCTCGGCCGCACCTTCCAGCTGGTCAACATCCTGCGCGATGTCGATGAGGATGCGCGGATCGACCGCGTCTATGTGCCGCGCAGCCTGCTGGACGCGCATGGCGTGGCGGAGATTGGGGCCACGCGGATCGTGGCACACCCCGGCTTCGCCGCCTGCTGCGAAGCGCTGGCGCGGCGCGCGGAAGCCGGCTTCGTGGCGGCCGAGCGCGACCTGGCCCGGCATGATGCACGCACGCTGAAGCCCGCGCGCGTCATGATGTGGGGCTACCGCCGCATCTTCGCGCGCATGCAGGCGCAGGGGTTCGCGGCCCCGCGCCGTCGCGTGCGCCTCTCGCGCGCCGAGAAACTGCGGATGGCGTGGGTCTCCTTCACATGACCATCCATGTGATCGGCGCCGGCGTGGCGGGGCTCGCGGCGGCGCTGCGCCTTGCCCTCGCTGGAAGGCGGGTGATGCTGCACGAGGCCACGCCCGGCCCCGGCGGGCGGGCGCGGGCGCTGCCGGATGGCACGGATAACGGCACGCATGCCCTGCTCGGCGCCAATCGCGCGGCACTCCGCTTCCTGGACGCGATCGGCGCGCGCGATGGCTGGGTGGAGCCGGAGCCAGCGGGGCTTCCCGTGCTCGACCTCGCGGACCATTCCGCGCGGCGCGTGGCGCTATCGCCGCTCGGATGGGGACAGGCCGGGCAGCGGCCCGCGGGCCTTGGCTGGGGAAGCCTGTTCGCGCTGCTGCGCCTGGTCCTGCCGGGGGCGGACCGCAGCGTTGCCGCCGCCTTCGCGCGCCATCCGGAGCTGCATCGCAGCCTGGTGGAGCCGCTGACCGTGGCGGCGCTCAACACGCCCTCCAACGAAGCCTCCGCGCGGCTGCTGGGCCGCGTGCTGCGGCGGCTGGCGGCACCCGGGGCGGCGCGGCTGCTGGTGGCGGCGCGCGGGCTCGGGCCGGACATGGTGGCACCGGCGCTGGCCACGCTCGCCTGCCATGGCGCCAGCCTGCGCACCGGGTCGCGGCTGCGGGCGGTGGTGCTGGCGGGCGATCGCGCGGCGGCGCTGGATTTCGGCGATTGGGCGCAGCCCCTGGCGCCGGGGGAAGGCGTGGTGCTGGCGCTGCCGCCCTGGGAAGTGGCGCGGCTGCTGCCGGGCATCGCGGTGCCGACGCAGCACGCGCCGATCCTGAACGTGCATTTCCAGCAGTCGCAGGAAGGCCCGGTGCGCTTCCTCGGGCTGCTCGGCGGCCTCGCGCAATGGGTGCTGGTGCGGCCCTCGGGCGTGTCCGTCACGGTCAGCGCCGCCGATGACAGTGTCGGCCTGACGGATGATGCGGCCGCTTCGCGCATCTGGCCGGAAGCGCGGGAGGCAGCCCGGCGCTTCGGCCTGCCCGGCGCCTGGCCGGAGGCCCCGCCCCCCTCCCGCACCGTGCGTGAACGGCGCGCCACGCCGCGGCATGGCGTGGGCCCGCGCCCCCAGCCGCCGCGACGGCCGCTCGTGAACCTGGCACTGGCCGGCGATTGGACCTGGCCCGCTTTGCCCGCCACGATCGAGGCCGCGGTCTGCTCCGGCGAAGCCGCGGCCGAAGCGCTGCTGGCGCGCCGATGACGCCCGCCCTGGCGCTGCAATCCCTGCGCGAGGCGGAGGCGCGGGACGGCGCCCTGCCCATCCCCCGCCGCCGCGCCCTGCTGGCCGCGCTGGCGGAGGGCGTGCTGGCGCAGGCGGCGGAGATCGCCGCCGCGCTCGATGCCGATTACGGCGGCGCCGGGAGAGCTGACGGGGGGCCCCCCGGGGCAGCCCCCGGGGCAGCCCACGGGGGCGGGCGTTCGCGCACCGACACGCTGCTGGCCGATGTGGTGCTGGTGGCGGATGGCGCCCGCCATGCACGCCGCAAGCTGCACGGCTGGGCGCGGCCGCGCCGGGTCGGCGTGCCCTACCCCTTCCTGCCCGCGCTCGCCTGGGAGGTGCCGGAACCCAAGGGCATCATCGGCATCATGGCGCCCTGGAACTACCCGGTGCAGCTGGCCCTGATGCCGGCGGTGGATGCGCTGGCGGCGGGCAACCGCATCGCCATCAAGCCGAGCGAAGCCACCCCCCGCACCGCTGCCCTGCTGGCCGAGATGCTGCCGCGCGTGCTGGGCGCCGACATCGCCGCGGTGGTGCTGGGCGGGCCGGATGTCGCGGCGGATTTCGCGGCCCAGCGCTGGGACCATCTGGTGTTCACCGGCGGCACGGAAACCGGGCGCAAGGTGGCGCTGGCGGCGGCGGCGAACCTGGTGCCGGTCACGCTGGAACTCGGCGGCAAATGCCCGGTGGTGGTGGCGGCGGGGGCCGATCTGGCGAAGGCGGCGCGGAACATCCTGGTGGCCAAGGCGGTGAATGCCGGCCAGACCTGCATCGCCCCGGACACGGTCCTGCTGGTGGGCCATCGCTTCGACGCCTTCTTCGCCGCCTGCCGCGCCACCGGCATCGCCCTGCCGGAATCAGCCCTGGCCAGCGACGCGCAGGCGGCACGGCTCGATTCGCTTCTGGCGGGGGCGGAGGCGATCCCGCTCGGCCCCGATGGCCCCGGCCGCCGCCGTGCCCTGGCGCTGGCGCGCGTGGCGCCCGGATCGGCGCTGGAGCGGACGGAGATCTTCGGCCCAGTGCTTGGCGTGCTGGAACTGCCGGACATGGATGCCGCCAGCGCCTGGATACGGCGCGGGGCGCCGCCGCTGGCGATCTACCTGTTCGGCGGCACGCGGGCCGAAGCGGCTGCCTTGTCGGCGCGGACGCGATCCGGCGCGGTGGTGCGCAACCGCGCCGTGGAATACGCGGCCTTCCCGGATCTGGGCTTTGGCGGCGTCGGTGCCTCCGGCCAGGGGCACACGCATGGGTGGCAGGGATTTCGTAACCTTTCACATTTTCGTGCGCATGTGTGGCATGGCGGGTGGAGTCTTTCCCGTCTCTTTGATCTTCCTAGAAAATCCTTCGCCGAGCGGTTGATCGCACGACTGGCCAGGCTCCGATAGCGCTGCCATGTATGCGGGATGAACGCATGGGGCGAGGGAACGGTGGAAGTGTGCACGCCCCGGCTGCGGCTGCGCCTTCCGGCGCGCGCCGACGCCGCCGCCCTGTCTGCGCTCATGCAGCCCAGCATCAGCGCCCGCCTTGCCTCCTGGCCCGCGCAATTCGACGTTGCGGACGCAGAACGGCGTATCGCCGACAACCTCGCGGCGCATGCCGGCGGCCAGTGCCTGCCGCTGCTGATCTGCCGGCGCGATGACGGCACGCCGCTTGGCTGGGTCAGCGCCTGGCGCGACCCGTCCGCGCCGAACCGCGCCATCCTGACCTATTGGCTGGGCGAGGCCTGCCACGGCCAGGGGCTGATGCGCGAAGCGGCGCCGCCGGCGCTGGAACTGGCCTTCACCGAGCTCGGCGTGGCGGAAATCCGCGCCGCGGTGCAAACGGACAACCCGCATTCGCGCGCCGTGCTGCGCGGCCTGGGCATGCATCTGGTCGCCGAGGGGCATATCTGGTGCGGCGCCCGCGGGCGTGCCGAGGCCTGTGAATGGTGGTCCGTCGCGCGGCCGGATGGGTTGGCGCAGGCGGCGATCTCGGCGCCCGCCACGATACCCGACCCGGCGCAGGCCGCGCCGCGCTGTCACGAAGCGGCGGACTGAGCCGCCGGGCCACCGCCCGCCATTGACCTCGGCCGTGCATCCGCGCATGCCCCCGCCATGTCGCCCGCGCCGCCGCTTCGCCTCACGCGCCTGCGGCTGACCGATTTCCGGTCCTACCGAATCTTCGAGGCCGCGTTCCGCGGGCGCATCATCGTGCTGGCCGGCGAGAATGGCGTGGGCAAGACCAATCTGCTGGAAGCCGTCAGCCTGCTCGGCCCCGGGCGCGGCCTCCGGGGGGCGCGTGCGACGGAAATCGGCCGCCGCAGCGCGGATGGCCCGCTGCCCTGGGCCGCCTGGGGCCGGTTCGAACGCGCCGACGGCCCGTGCGAGATCGGCACCGGCACCATCGGCGATGCGGGGCCAGGCGCGGGGGCCGAGCCCCGCAGGCGCTTCAGGCTGGACGGCCAGCCGATATCCTCCCAGGCAGACTTGGCCGATCGCGCGGCGGCGGTGTGGCTGACGCCGCAGATGGACCGGCTGTTCCAGGAAGGGGCATCGGGGCGGAGGCGCTTCCTCGACCGTCTGGTCTGGGCGCTGGAGCCCGACCATGCGCGCGACGTGGCCGCGCACGACACCGCCATGGCCGGGCGCAACCGGCTGCTGGCGGAAGGGCGGCGGGATGCGCGCTGGCTGGCGGCGCTGGAGGACCAGATGGCGCGCCACGCAGTGGCCGCCGTGGCCGCCCGGCGCGCCCTGGCCACGCGGCTGAACGCGCTGCTGGCCGCCGGCACCGCGACCGGCGCCTTCCCCGCCGCGCGCCTGGATCTCCGCTGCCCGATCGCCGCCGCGCTGGACCAGGCGCCGGCACTGGCGGTGGAGGATCGGCTGCGCGATGAGCTGGCCGCGACCCGCGCGCGGGATGCGCAGGCGGGCGGGGCGGCGGTGGGCGCGCACCGCACCGACCTTGGCCTCGCGCATCTGCCGAAGGATTTGCCGGCGGAGCTGTGCTCGACCGGGGAGCAGAAGGCGCTGCTGGTCTCGGTCGTGCTGGCGCATGCGGCGCTGATCGGCCGCGCCCGGGGCTTCGCGCCGCTGCTGCTGCTGGATGAGGTGGCGGCGCATCTGGACCAGGGGCGGCGCGCCGCGCTGTTCGCGGCCCTCGCTGTGCTGCCCGCGCAAGTTTTCCTGACGGCGACGGAAACCGACATCTTCGGCCCGCTGCGTGGCGTGGCGGAGGTGTTCCTTGTGGCCCAGGGCACCCTGCACCTGGCCGAGGATTTCGAGGCCCCGGCGGAGGCCTGAAGCGCGCCGCCGCCAAGCGTGGCAAGCGCTTCGCAAGCTGCTATGGATGACAGGTTAAACACGCCCCCCAGGAGTATCCGCCGGCATGTCCGACGCCGCCGCGCGCGCCAACCCGCCCCCCCGCACCCAGGCCGAGCAGAACCAGGCCAAGCTCAGCCAGGATGGCGCGGAATCCTACGACAGCGGCTCCATCACCGTACTCCGCGGGCTGGAAGCGGTGCGCAAGCGCCCGGGCATGTATATCGGCGACACCGATGACGGCTCCGGCCTGCACCACATGGCCTTCGAGATCATCGACAACGCCGTGGACGAAGCCCAGGCCGGCTTCGCCACGCGCTGCGACGTGGTGCTGAACGGCGATGGCAGCGTCACTGTCACCGATGACGGGCGGGGGATCCCGGTGGACATCCATCCGGAGGAAGGCGTCTCGGCCGCCGAGGTCGTGCTGACGCGGCTGCATGCGGGCGGCAAGTTCAACCAGAACAGCTACAAGGTCTCGGGCGGCCTGCACGGCGTGGGTGCGGCCGTGGTGAACGCGCTGTCGCAATGGATGGAAGTGCGCATCTGGCGCGACGGGCGCGAACATTTCATGCGCTTCGAACATGGCGAGACGGTGCAGCCGCTGCGCGTGGTCGGCCCGTCCGACCACACCAACGGCACGGAGGTCACCTTCAAGCCCTCCACCGGCACCTTCACCAAGGTGGAGTACGACTTCGCGGTGCTGGAACGGCGGCTGCGCGAACTGGCCTTCCTGAACTCGGGCCTCGCCATCACGCTGCGCGACGACCGGCATGTGCCGGCGCACGAGATCGCCTTCCAGTTCAGCGGCGGGCTGGTCGCCTTCGTCGAATGGCTCGACCGGTCCCGCCAGCCCATCTTCAAGCCGCCGATCAGCCTGGTGTCGAAGGAGACGGAGGGCATCCGGGTGGAACTCGCGATGTGGTGGAACGACAGCCCGCATGAGACGGCGCTGTGCTTCACCAACAACATCCCGCAGCGCGATGGCGGCACGCACCAGGCCGGCTTCCGCCAGGCGCTGACGCGCATCGTGATGAAATACGCGGAAGATCTGGCGAAGAAGGAAAAGGTCGAGCTGGTCGGCGACGACATGCGGGAAGGCCTGACGGCCGTGCTGTCGGTGAAGGTGCCGGACCCGAAGTTCAGCTCCCAGACCAAGGACAAGCTGGTGTCATCCGAGGTGCAGCCGGTGGTGCATGTGGCGGTGGCCGATGCGCTCTCCCACTGGTTCGAGACGCATCCGAAGGAAGCGAAGACCGTCCTCGATCAGGTCGTGCTCGCCGCCGCCGCGCGCAAGGCGGCGCAATTGGCGCGGGACAAGGTGGGGCGGAAGAACGCGCTGGATATCTCGACGCTGCCCGGCAAGCTGGCCGACTGCCAGGAGAAGGACCCGGCGAAATCCGAGATCTTCATCGTCGAGGGCGACAGCGCCGGCGGTTCCGCCAAGCAGGGGCGCGATCGGCGCACCCAGGCGATCCTGCCGCTCAAGGGCAAGATCCTGAATGTCGAGCGCGCGCGCATGGACAAGATGCTGGGCAGCGCGGAAATCGGCACGCTGATCACGGCGTTGGGCACCGGCATCGGGCCGGGCCCCGCGGAGAAGGGCGGCTTCGACGCCGACCGGCTGCGCTACCACCGCATCGTCATCATGACGGATGCGGATGTCGATGGCTCGCACATCCGCACGCTGCTGCTGACCTTCTTCTATCGGCAGATGCCCTCCCTGATCGAGCGCGGGCATTTGTACATCGCGCAGCCGCCGCTCTATCGCGCCAAGCGCGGCAATGACGAACGCTACCTGAAGGACGATCGCGCGCTGGAGGATTTTCTTCTGGAGAAGGCGCTGGCGGGCGCGCGGCTGCGCTTCGCGGATGGGCGCGAATTGCGCGGGCCAGAGCTGGCGGAGGAAGTCGAGCGCCTGCGGCAGATGGCGTCGCGCATCCGGCGCCTGGCGATGCAGGTGCCGGCGGGCGTGATCGAGCAGGCGGCCGTCGCCGGCGCGCTGACGCTCGACGCGGATCGCGCGCCAGCCGCCGCCGCCCTCCTGGCACAACGGCTGGATGCGCTGGCGCCGCCGAGTGAGCGCGGCTGGATGGTGACGGCCGATGGCGGCAGCGTGGTGCTTGGCCGCGTCGTGCGCGGTGTCACGGAACGCCATGTGCTGGACGCCGCGGCGCTGCGCAGCGCGGAGGCGCGCTGGCTCGAGGAAAGGCACGAACAGCTGGCGCGCGACTATGCCGGCGGCCCCGCCATGCTCGGCTTCGACGCGGCGGAGGCCGCGCAGCACGGCCCGCTGCTGGTGTGGGACCGCATCATCGCGCAGGGCCGCCGCGGCCTGACCATCCAGCGCTTCAAGGGCCTGGGCGAGATGAACCCCGACCAGCTCTGGAAGACCACCCTCGACCCCGACGCGCGCACGCTGCTGCGCGTGCGCGTCGAGGATGTGGAGGATGCGAATGAGGTGTTCAGCACGCTGATGGGCGACGTGGTGGAACCCCGCCGCGACTTCATCGTGGGGAATGCGCTGAAGGTGGCCAACCTCGACGTTTAACTCGATGCCCTCAGACGCCGGGCGCTCGCTCCGCGAGCTTGGCTTCGCCGCATAAGCGGCGGCGCCCATTCGGGCGCTCGGCCCTACGGGCCGCAGGGCACTACGCGGCCTCGCCTATCCGCGCCGAAAAGCTCTCCCGCGCATTGAGCGCCGCCGGGTCGAAGCCGGCGGTGCGCTTGTAGCCGGCGGCGATCGCTTCCAGCTCGGCGCGCGGCAGCACCGCGTCACGTCCGGCCACACCGAAACCGCGCGGCGCGCGTTGCGCCGCCAAATCCAGCACCTGGTCGGGGCCGGTGCCGCGGTTCGCCACCACGATGGCGCCGGTGGCCGGACGGCGCGCAGCCTCATAGGCCGCAAGGCCCGCCTCGGCCTCGCCGGTCGTCGCCAGGTGCCAGGCCAGCACCCGCGCATCCAGGATCGCCTGCGACGCGCCGTTCGAGCCGATCGGGTACATCGGGTGCGCGGCGTCGCCGAGCAGCGTCGCGCGCCCATGCGTCCAGCGCGGCAGAGGGTCGCGGTCCACCATCGGGAATTCCCACACGGCCTGCGTCGCGCGGATCAGGGCCGGCACGGACAGCCAGCCCCATTCCCAATCGGCGAACAGCGGCAGGAAATCCTCGATGCGGCCGCTTCGGTTCCAATCCTCCCGCGGCCAGGGCGCGTTCGGGTCGATGCGCTGCTCGGCGATCCAGTTGATCAAGGCGGGGCGGTCGCCGCGCGCCTCGCGGATCGGGTAGCAGACGAATTTCACGCGGGAATCCCCCGCCTGCACCATGCTGCGCCCCGTCAGGAATCCCGGATGTTCGGATGTGGCGCGCCACAGAATGCAGCCATTCCAGCGCGGCGCGCCTTCATCGGGGAACCATTGCGCGCGGATCGCGCTGTGGATGCCGTCCGCCGCCACCACCGCATCGCCGCGCGCGCTGCCGCCGCCGGCCAGGCGCAGCGTGGCGCCCGAAGCGTCGCTTTCCACGCCGATGCCGCGCGAGCCGAAATGCAGCGCATCGCCGAGCCGCGCCCGGGCCTCGGCCAGCAGCAGCATCAGCAAGTCGCCGCGATGGATGCTGATCTGCGGCCAGCGATAGCCGGCGGCCAAGCCACGATCCTCCCGCCAGATCTCCTCGCCCTGGCGGTTCGCATACAGCAGTTCGCGCGTCGCGACGCCGGCCGCCTGCACGCGCGCGCCGAGGCCGAGCTCGGTCAGTTCGCGCACCGCATGCGGCAGGATGTTGATGCCGACACCAAGCGGCTTCGGGTCGGGCGCCGCTTCATGCAGTTCCACCGCGATGCCGGCCGCGTGCAGCGACAGTGCCAGCGTCAGCCCGCCGATGCCGCCGCCCGAGATGACGATGCGCATGAACCTACTCTCCCACGCGGCGCAGGAAGGCGCCGTGCACGAAGCCGTCCGGCACGCCATCGCCCTGCAGATCGATCATGCGCCACTCCCCGTCTTCCCGCAGCACGCGCAGCATGGTGCCGGGGGGCAGCTTGGTCAGGATGGCGAAGCCGGTGCCGGGGCCGCCACGCACATTCAGGACATCGCGCACCACCACCTCGAACTCCCCGAAATCGGCGGCAGCCAGGCTGCGGGCGCTGATCGCCTGGAGGCGCGGCATCGGCAAGGCGGGGCCGGGATCCACCTTGCGGCGGGGGGCGATGTCGTCATGGCCGACCACCTCCTGGATGGTGGGGTAGGCGGCGCGGAGTGTCGCGATCAGCGCCTCCACCGCCAGAAGCTGCGGCTCGGGGTAGGCCTCCCACGCCATCTCCGGCCCGCCATTCTTGTGGCGCGCCACCACCACATCCGCCTCCGCAAAGGCGCGGCCGAGGCCGGCGCGGGTCCAGCCTTCGCCGACGCGGCGGTCGAGGAAGCCGTAGTTGCAGATCTCGATCCCGATGCTGTGGCTGTTCAGCCCATCGAAGCCGCGCCACTGCGACGGGCCGGCATGGAAGGCGGCGGTGGTGAAGGGCGCGGTCTGGATGATGCTGCCGTCGCGATCGACGAACAGATGCGCCGACAGGCCGCGATCCCGGCAGGCGCGGACAGAACCCAGCGCCGATCCGCCGGCGGTGTAGTGCAGCACGATGAAGCGCGGCGTGATGCCGCCGCCGACATGCGGCGAGCGGTCGAAGGGGATATCCGCCAGAACATGGTTCTTGACCTGCATCGATCCCCTCTCCGGGCTGCGATCAGCCCTTCTTTTCCCAGCCGCGCGCCCCCTGTTGCCAGTAGGTCAGCGCGTGGCCGGCGGCCTTGGCGGCCTTCCAGCGGGCCCGCGCGGCGGCAAGTGCATCTTCATCCGCGCCGTCGAACAAATCCAGCACGCGATCGTAATCGGCAAGCCGCGCGCTGTCGGCGCCATCGACCAACACCAGGAAGCGGGCGCCGTTCGGGGGGGCCTCGTCCTCGGTGGTGAGCCAGATGGGCTGGAGGTCGGCATGGCCGGTGGCGGCGCTGCCATGCGGCAGCCAGTCGGGGTCGGTCGCCAGCCACAGCGCCGCATCAAGGGCAGCCAGGCGCTCCGCACTGCCGACCAGCACCTGCGCCCGCCCGCCACCCTCCAGCACGCGGCCGAGCAGCTTTGGGAGTGCCTGGGCGAGCGGCGTGCGCGTCAGGTGGTAGAAGCCGATCTCGGCCATGTCAGCGCCGTGCACCGGCGTGGGGGTCCGCTTCCTCGAAATGCGTCGCCACCAGCCGGTCCAGCAGGCGCACGCCGAAGCCGGTGGCGCCGGCCGGGCCGAATTCGTGCGGCGCCTCGGCCGTGTCCACGCCGGCGATATCCAGGTGTGCCCAGGGTGTTTCGCCCACGAATTCCCGCAGGAAGGCGGCGGCGTGGCTGGCATCCGGCTGGAACCGCCCGGCCCAGCCGGTGCCCGACCCGCCCGGCACGCATTGCCGGATGTCGGCGATGTCGGAATGCAGGTCGGCGCGGTGGGATGCGCCGATCGGCAGCGGCCAGAGCTTCTCGCCCGTCGCCTCCCCGGCCGCCGCCAGCGCCGCACCCAGCGCGGCATCATTGCCGAACAGCCCCGCCTGGTGGTGGCCGAGCGCGCTGATCACGGCGCCGGTCAGCGTCGCCAGGTCGATCGCCGCGCGGGGCGCGTAGGCCGAGATCGCATGGTGCAGCGCATCCGCGAGAACCAGCCGCCCCTCGGCATCAGTGTCCACCACCTCCACCGTGCGGCCGGAGGCGGTCCGCAGCACGTCGCCGGGCCGGTAGCTGGCGGCCCCCGTGGCGTTCTCGGCCAGCGCCAGCACGGCGACGGCAGGGGCCGGGGATTGGCGGCGGGCGAGGGCCAGCATGGCGCCGGCGCAGGCGGCGGCCCCCGCCATGTCGGCGCGCATCGCCTGCATGCCCGCGGCCGGCTTGATGGAGATGCCGCCGGTGTCGAACACCAGCCCCTTGCCCACGAAGGCGATGGGCGGCGCCGCCACGCTGCCGCGCCAGCGCAGGATGGCCAGGCGCGGCGGCGAGACTTCCGACCCGCCGCCGACGGCCAGCAGCGCGCCGAAGCCCGCGCGGGCCAGGCGCTTGCGGCCCCAGACATCCACATGGATGCCGGCGGCCGAGAGATCCTCCAGCCGGTGGGCGAAGCGGCGCGTGGTCAGGTGGTTGGCGGGTTCGCTGACCAGGTCGCGGGCATACAGGCACCCCTCCACCCCCGGCGCCACCTGCGCCCAGGCGGCCTCGGCGGCGGTGGGATCGTCGGCCAGCACGGTCAGGCGTGACAGGGCGGGCTTGTCCGCGGCGCGGTGCCGGTCGAAGCGCCAGGCGCCCAGCAGGATGCCGGCGGCGATCCAGGCGGTGAGCGCCGGGCCGAGGCCCCGCGCTTCCAGCACCGCATGCGCTTCGCCGGCCAGCGCGATGGCGGCGGCGGCGCCCGCTTCCTCCGCCACGCGCTGGACCGGCGCCGCACCCAGGCCGAACAGCAGGCGCCGCGGCGTGCCGGGCAGGTCCATCCGCGTGCCGGACGCGCCGGTGAATCGGGCGGCGATGGCGGCGGCTTGGGCGGTCGGCGGCACCTCTCGCTCGCGGACCGGCAGCAGCAGCGGCCAGGCACGGTCGGGCGGCGTCCTTCGGAAGCGCAGACGGGGCAGGGCGTGCATCGGCTGGGGCTCTCAGCCCTCGCCCATCTCCGCGACCAGCCGGTCCAGCATGCGGACACCATACGCAGTTGCGCCCTTCGGGATGGTCGGCTGGTCCTTGCTGGACCAGGCGGTGCCCGCGATATCCAGGTGGGCCCAGGGCATCGGGCCGCGCCGCGTATCGACGAAGCGCTGGATGAACTGCGCCGCGGTGATCGACCCGCCCGGCCTGCCACCGACATTCTTCATGTCGGCGATGTCGGATTTGATCTGCTTGTCATAGGCATCGCCGAGCGGCATGCGCCACGCCTTCTCGCCCACCGCCGCACCGGCCGCCTGGATGCGCGCGGCCAATTCGTCGTCGTTGCTGAACAGGCCCGCATGTTCATGGCCGAGGGCGATGATGATCGCGCCGGTCAGGGTCGCGAGGTCGATCATGCAGCGCGGCGCGAAGCGTTCCTGCGCGTACCAGATGACATCGGCCAGCACCAACCGCCCCTCGGCGTCCGTGTTGATGACCTCGATCGTCTGGCCGGAATAGGACGTCACCACATCGCCCGGCCGCTGCGCGGTGCCCGAGGGCATGTTCTCGACGATGCCGACCAGCCCGACCACGTCGCATTTCGCGCGCCGTCCGGCGAGTGCGGCCATCAGCCCGACAACCGTACCGGCGCCGGCCATGTCCCACTTCATGTCCTCCATCCCGCCGGCCGGCTTGATGGAGATGCCGCCCGTGTCGAAGGTCACACCCTTGCCGATGAAGGCGATGGGCTTCTGCGCCGCCTTTTTGGTCTTGGGCGCGCCCTTCCACTGCATCACCACCATGCGGGGTTCGTGCTGGCTGCCCATCGCCACGCCGATCATCGCGCCGAAGCCGAGTTTCCGCAGTTCCTTCAGCCCCATCACCTCGACCTCGACGCCGAGCTTTTCGAGGGCGCGGCAGCGTTCCGCGAATTCGATCGGGTGCAGCACGTTGGGCGGCTCGCTGACCAGGTCGCGCGTCAGGAACACGCCATCCGCCACGGCGGACATCGGCGCGAAGGCCTGCTTGGCGGCGGTGGCCTCGGTGGTGGCGATGGCCAGGCGCTCCAGCTTCGGCTTGTCGTCTTCCTTTTCCGTCGTGCGGTAGCGGTCGAAGCGCCAGGCGCGCAGCTTGGCCCCCATGCCGAGGCTGGCAGCGAGCGCGCCGGTCAGCCCATCGGCGAGCACCGTTGCCTCCCGTTCCTGGCTGAGGTTGGTGATGGCGGTGCCGCCCACCGCCTCCACCGCTTCCGGCGTCAGCGCATCGGCGGGGCCGAGGCCGAGCGCCACGATCCTGCCGAAGGGGCCGAGCGCCCAGAGGGTGGTCGCCTGCCCCTTGCGGCCCTTGAAGCCGGCTGCCTCCAGCGCGCGGCTGAGCGCGCCATCCGTCGCGCGGTCGGCCTCGGCCGCCAGGCCCGTGAGACCGCCTTCCGGCACCGGCAGCACCAGGGCGCCAGTGCGCGGCAGGGCAGGCTTCACGAAGGCGATATCGGGCATGGGGCGGGAATCCTTATTGCCTTGCAACCTTAACACCGCGCCGGCGCGCCGCCAAAGCGGCCCCTGGTGCGGGGCCTGCCCTGCCTGTATCTGCGGCCGATGACCCATCCCGAATTGCTGGATCGCGCCGCGCGCCTCGCCGAACAGGCCGGGGCCGGCATCATGGCCGTGCGCGAAGCCGGCTTCGCGGTGGAGCGCAAGCGCGACGCGACACCCGTGACGGTCGCCGACCGGCAGGCGGAGGCGCTGATCGTGGCGGGGCTCCGCGCCGCCACCCCCGACATCCCGATCGTGGCGGAGGAGGCCGAGGAAGCGGGTGCGGCCATGCAGGCATCGCCGCGCTACTGGCTGGTCGATCCGCTGGATGGCACGCGCGAATTCGCCGCCGGCCGCACCAACTTTGCCGTGTGTATCGGGCTGGTCGAGAACGGACGGCCCGTGCTCGGCGTCGTCGGCCTGCCTGCCTATGGGGAGGTGTTTTCCGGGATTGTGGGCGTGGGTGCCTGGAAGCAGGACGCCGGCGGACGCCGCCCCATCGCGGCGCGCGCCATCCCGCCCGAAGGCGCGACGGTGATGGCGAGCGCCGCCCATGCCGATGATCCGCGGAACGACGAATTCATCGCCGCGCGACACGTGGCGAAGGTGGTGAACATCGGCTCGGCGGAAAAGTTCTGCCGCGTGGCGGAGGGTGCGGCCGACCTCTACCCGCGCTTCGGCACCACCATGGAATGGGACACGGCGGCGGCCGAGGCGCTGGTGCTGGCCGCCGGCGGCCGCATGGCGGGCTGGGACGGCGCTCTGCTGCGCTACGGCAAGCCGGGCTGGCGCAACCCGGGCTTCCTGGTGACCGGCCGGCCGTGACCCGGCTGATTGCCGATATCGCGGAGGCCGCCGCCCTGCTGCGCGACGGCGCGCTGGTCGGCTTCGCGACCGAGACGGTCTACGGCCTCGGCGCCGATGCCAGGCAGGGGCGCGCGGTGGCGGCGATCTTCGACGCCAAGGGCCGCCCGCATTTCAACCCGCTGATCTGCCATTTTTCCGGGTCGGCCGCGGCGTTTGAGGAGGTGGTGGCGGATGCGCGTGCCGTGGCGCTGGCCGCGCGATTCTGGCCCGGGCCCCTGACCCTGGTCCTGCCGCGCCGAGCCACCAGTCGCATCGATCTTCTGGCCGGCGCCGGGTTGGACACGCTGGCCGTGCGCGTGCCCGCCCACGACCAGGCGCTGGCGCTGCTGCGGGCGTTTGGCGGGCCGATCGCCGCCCCCTCCGCCAATCGCTCCGGCAGTGTCAGCCCGACCACCGCCGCGCATGTGATGGCGGAACTCTCGGGCCGGATCGCCGCCGTGCTGGAAGGCGGGCCCTGCGCCGTCGGCCTGGAGAGCACCGTGCTCGACCTCACCGGGCCGGGTGCGGTGCTGCTGCGCCCGGGCGGGCTGCCGGCCGCGGCGATCGAGGCCGTGATCGGTCCGGTCGGCCGGCCGCTGCCGATCAGCGCGGCGGCGGCGTCGCAGTCGCTGCGCAGCCCCGGCCTGCTGCTGTCCCACTACGCGCCACGCCTGAAGGTGCGGCTGGAAGCGCGGGAGGTGGCGGCGGACGAAGCGCTGCTCGCCTTCGGCCCCGCGCCGCTGCCGGGCGCAGGTGCGCTGTGGAACCTGTCCCCGTCCGGCGATCCGCGCGAAGCCGCTGCGCGCCTGTTCGGCGGGCTGCGCTGGCTGGATGCGGAGGGCGCGCGGCTTGGCCTGACGCGCATCGCGGCCATGCCCGTGCCGATGGCGGGTCTGGGCGAGGCGATCAACGACCGGCTGACCCGCGCGGCCGCGCCGCGGGGTTAGGACGCGTCCGGTACCGGGTGCAGCAGTTCTGAACCCGGCGGCAGGGCGTTCGCCAGCGTGGCCATGCAGCGCACGATCCGGCGGTCGCTGCCGAGCGCGATGCCGGTCAGCCGCACGCCCTCGGCCACGGCGAAGGCGGCCGGCAGGTCGCGGTTGGTCACCACCCAGGCGCAGCGCGAAACGAGGCCGCGCAGCCGGGCCGGGCTCAGGGTGCGGCGCCAAATGGCGAAATCGGCCAGTTCCGGCAGCAGGATGGTGGCACCGGGCAGCGTGGCCTCGAGGAACGCCAGCGTGCCGGCCCAGTCATCGCCGGGCGCGCCGGGGCCGATGACGGGCAGCGGCAGGACGGGCCAGCCCGCGGCGCCTTGCAGCAGGGCGCGCAGCGCGCTGAGCCGCGGCCGCCAGGATTTCTCCATCTCGGAGCCGCCCCGGATCGCCAGGCCCAGGATCGGCCCGGCCGGCAACCGCGCCGCCAGCGTCGCATCCACGGCGATGGCGCGTTCCGGATAGGGGTTGATCACCGGCAGCGGCGCCATGCGCCATTGCAGCAGGAAATTCGCCGAATGGTGGTCCCGCACCTCGATCACGCGCGCCTGGTGCAGCACGGCATGGCCGGAAGGCGGCTCGCGCTGGCCGATCTCGGCCTCCAGCGTCAGGGAACGGCCTTCCAGTACCGCACCGGCGGCGACGGCACGCGCCGCCAGCGCCAGCGCGGCCTCGGTTTCGGCGCGGTGCGCGAAGGCCCCGGCCAGGACAACGCGCGTGACCCCCAACGCGGCCGGGTCGCAATCGGGCGGCACGGGGCGGAAACCCGGCGGCGCGCGCGGCGCGGGGGTGGCCAGCAGCACGGGGTCGGCCGGATTGCCGAAAGGCTCCAGCAGCGCGCGTGAGACCATGTCGCGGAACGGGTGCTGCGCCAGCAGCAGGGTGCGGCCCATCAGCCCGCGCCCTCCAGCCCGACATAGCGGGAGCCCGGCGGCATCCGGTTGGCGAGGGCGACGAAGGTGCGGCGCAGGCTGTCATTCACCATCGGGTTGATGCCCACCACCCGCACGCCGGCGCCGATCGCGTGGATGGAATTGTGCTTGCGGTGCGTCAGCAGCGTGTCGCAGCGGGCGATGATGCCCTTGAGGCGCCGCGGCGTGAGTTCGGCCCGCCAGAACGCCGCATCCAGCAATTCGCGCGCGACGATCGGATGGTCGGCCAGGAATTCCGCGGCGAATTCGGCCATGCCGGTGGCGTCATTCTCATCGCCGGAATCGATGTGGCGCGTGCTGACCACGGGCACCACCGCATGGTCGCGGAACTCGGCCAGGGCGGCGCGCACGCGGTCGGCATCGGCGGTCAGGCAGGCGCGCATCTCGGGATTGTTGATGATCGACACGCCGAGCAGCTTGCGCCCGCCGGCGACCCCCGGCGGCAGCAGGCGCTCGGCCAGGTCGGTCTCGGGTTCGATATCGGCCTCGGGGTAGTGGGTCACGCCGGGCATGCGGCCGATGGCGGCCTCGGCCACCATCTCGAAGCTGGTCGGGTCGCGCACGGTAAAGCTGGCGGCGCCCGCGAAGACGGCGCGCGCGGCATCGTCCAGCCAGGTCAGGTCCTTGCTGAGGCGCTCGACGCCGAGATTGTTGAAATGCACCTCGGCGCCCTGCGCCATGGCCTGCGCGATCCAGGGCAGCCAGTTGCGGAAGGTGCGGGACCGGCCGACCAGGCCGCCGCCGAAGACGATGCGGCGCGGGGCGAGCGCCAGCATCTCCGCACCCTTGCGGAAGCAGCCGACGATGCCGGGCACGCAGCGCATGGTCCATTCGGCGTCGGGGGCCAGGGCGTAGGCCGGGCCGTCCGGGAAGCGCTGCATGGCCTCGATCAGGCACAGCTCGTCGCCGAGATTGCCGTAGCCATAGGCGCCGATGAAAGCGGTGCAGGTCATGCCGCTATCGAACCACCAGGGGCAGCAGGGCGTCCAGCCGGAGCAGCCCCTCGCCGGTGGCGGCGAGGTTGCCATTGGCGCGCCATGCCATCAGCCCTTCCTCGATCAGCCCCTCGACGACCGCAAGGTCGATGCATGCGGCAAAGGGCAGCGTGCTGCGCGAAGCGATCCGCGCCGGGTCCACGCCCTCGGTCAGCCGCAGGCCCATCAGCAGGGCTTCGCGGGCGCGGTCGCGGGGCACAAGGGTTTCCTCGGCGGTCGCCGCGTGGCCGTCCCGCTGGACCCTGTTCAGCCATTCCTCCGGCCCGCGATGGCGGCGGGTGGCCAGCAGGGTGCCGTCGGCCAGGGTCAGGCGCTGATGCGCGCCGGCGCCGATGCCGAGATAATCGCCATAGCGCCAATACGTCAGGTTGTGCCGGCTTTCCGCGCCCGGCTTCGCGTAGTTGGAAATCTCATAGGCGTGCAGCCCGAAGCGCGCGGCTTCCTCGGCGGTCGCCAGGTAGAGGCGCGCGGCGTCGTCCTCCGCCGGCAGGGCGAAGGCGCCGCGGGCGTGCAGCGTCGCGAACTGCGTCCCCGGCTCGATGGTCAGTTGGTACAATGAGAGATGGTCGGCGGCCAGCGCCAGGGCCTGGCGCAACTCGGCCCGCCATGCGGCCTCGGCCTGGCCGGGGCGCGCATAGATCAGGTCAAAGGACACGCGCGGGAAGGTTTCCCGGGCCTGTTCCAGCGCGGCGATCGCCTCGGCCGCATCGTGGCGACGACCGAGAAAAGTCAGCGCCTCGGCCGACAGCGCCTGCACGCCGAGCGACACACGGTTCACGCCGGCCTGGCGGAAGGCGCGAAGGCGGCCGATCTCGACGCTGGTGGGGTTGGCTTCCAGCGTGATCTCGATGTCGGGGTCGGCGTCGAACAGGCTGCGCGCATCGGCGATCAGCGCGGCCACGGTCTCGGGCGCCATCAGGCTCGGCGTGCCGCCGCCGAAGAAGATCGAGGCGAGTGGCCTTCGGCCGGCACGGCCTGCCTCATGCGCCAATTCGCGGCGCAGCCCGGCCGCGAAGGCCGCCTGGTCCACGGTATCGCGGACATGGCTGTTGAAGTCGCAATAGGGGCACTTGGCAGCGCAGAAGGGCCAGTGGATGTAAAGCGCGATCGGGTCCATGCGCGGAGGGTTATGGGGGTGTCGGGCGGCTCTGTCGAACGGGTGCGGGCGGCGCTGCGCGCGGCCGGGCACGACGATACCGTGCAGGCCTTCCCCGAAGGCACGCGCAGCGCGGCGGAGGCCGCTTCGGCCGTCGGCTGCGACGTGGCGCAGATCGCGAAATCCATCGTGTTCCGGGCGGGCGAGCGGGCCGTGCTGGTGATCGCCTCCGGCGCCAACCGGGTGGATATGGCCAAGGTCGCGGCCATCACGGGCCTCCCGGTGAAGCGGGCCGATGGCGCCTGGGTGCGGGAGGTCACCGGCTTCGCCATCGGCGGCGTGGCGCCGATCGGGCATCTGGCGCCGCCGGTGGTGCTGATGGACCGGGAGATGCTCGCCCTTGATCGGGTCTGGGCCGCGGCGGGATCGCCGATGCATGTCTTTGTCAGCACCCCGGCCGATTTGCTGCGCATCACCGGCGCGACGCTGGCCGACATCAAGGAAACGCCATGAGCCTTCCCATCACGGCCCTCTATGCCGGGCTTCTGGCCTTCGGCTTCGTCTGGCTGGCGACCCGCGTCATCAGGGCGCGGCGCATCTACCGGGTGGCGCTCGGCACCGGGCAGCATCGGCTGGTGGAGCGCGCCGTGCGCGCGCATGGCAATTTTTCCGAGAACGTGCCCTTCGCGCTGCTGCTGCTGGCGCTGGCGGAGCTTGGCGGCCTGCCCGCCTGGGCGCTGCATGCGCTGGGCGTGACGCTGCTGGCAGGCCGCGGCTTCCACGCCCATGGCATCACGCAGGAACCGGAGGAGTTCAAGTGGCGCGTGCTGGGCACCAGCCTGACCTTCACCATGCTGGGCGTGGCGGCCTTGGCCTGCATCGGCCTCGCGCTCGCGGATTTCCTTCAATAGGTATGGGCGGGAGCGATCCGGCGATACGGGCCGCGGACAGCAGGCGGCGGTGGCGGCACGCGGCGGTGCATCTCATCGGCCAGTGTGGCCTGCAACATGCGGATCTGCGCCTCGTCCAGCGTCGCCAGCCAGAGCCGCGCGAAGGATACGTCATGCACGGGGTCGAGCACGGTGCGGGGCAGGTCGATCTCCTCCGCGCGCCTGACGATGTCCTGCGCGACGGCGCGGCTGTCGGCGGCGATGGCGCGCAGCTTGCGCGGGTCGCACAGCATGGCGGCGATGAAGGCATCGAGCTCGGCGGTCGCGCGGTCCAGCGCCTCGCTGTCGTGCTGCGTCTCCTGCATGGCGGCCAGGAGCCGTTCATAGGTGATGCGGTAGCAATGCTTGGTCATCGCCTGCCCCCCGTGGTTTCTGTCAGGATAGACTGACAAATTTAGGGCGCGCAACTGTCAATCTATGTGGACAGTCAGCCGCGCCAGCGCTGCGCCAGGTCGAACAGATGCGCGAGCAACGCGAGGCCCAGCACCAGGCCGATCCAGCCCCACCAGGCGTCGGTCAGCGCAAGCCGCAGCGCCAGCACCAACGCGACACCGGGCAGGACGATGCCGAGGATCGAACCAGGCCCGCCCCCCATGCGCCGGCGCCATGCCCAGAGCAGCGCCGCCTCCGCAGCCAGCACGATCAGCACGAGATCGGCCACATGGCCGGACGCGAACAGCCACGCCATGCATCCCCCTCCACCACGGCCGCACACATGACCGAGCTTTCACGCCACGCGGCGCCGCCTGCCCTTGCGTTGCCACACCGGGCTGCCACTTTCCGGGCTGTGAGGCGTGAGGCTCGCCATCATCGCCCAGACTGGGGAGTTTGCCGCCGGCATGCATTGCCGCAAGGCGATGACCCGCGAACAGCCAGGAGGAAGTCACGCATGAAGTCCGTCGCCATCGCCATCGCCGCCGCATTCTCGTTCGCACCGATCATGGCCGCCGAGGCGCAGGACGCCGCCGCCGGCCAGCGCGTGTTCAACCAGTGCCGCGCCTGCCACAGCATCAATGAAGGCGGCCGCAACGGCGTCGGCCCCAACCTTTGGGGCATCGTCGACCGCCAGGCCGGCCAGCGCGAAGGCTTCCGCTATTCCGCCAACATGCAGGAGCTCGCCGCCGGCGGCCTGAAGTGGGATGCGGCGACGCTGACGCGCTACCTGACCAACCCGAAGGATGTGGCGCCGCGCGGCAGCATGAGCTTCGCGGGCCTGCGCCAGCCGCAGCAGGTGCAGGACGTGATCGCCTATCTCTCGGCGCAGAAGTAGCCTGTCACGCGTGGGGCGGTTCGCCGCCCCACTCACCCTACCGAGCCGGGCAGCCCTTCCCAGAGCGCGTCAGGCGCCATCGGTCCGTGGATCAGGCCCTGTTCGCGGCAATACCGGATGGCGAGGCGCAGCGCCGGCTCCAGCGACGCGCGGGTTTCCACGCGCGCCCCGCTGTCGCGCAACATCCCGACCACTTCCGGCGCATGCGCGGCCTTGTCGGCGCGCATCACCACCAGATGGTTCACCGGCACGAAGCCATGTGCCGCCCGGAACGCCTCGCCGGCAGCAGCGACATCGGGGAACACCGGGCGCAGCTTTACACCCTCCGGCAATTCATTCCCGAAGATCGCCGCGTCGGCGCGGCCGGATTGCAGCAGGCCGACCAGATTCTCGCCGGGCGCGGCGCGCGTGACCCAGGGCGGGTCGCGGAATTCGGCGACATGCGCATCCTCGAAGGTGATCCAGCGCTGGTCTTCCGCGCGCACGCCATGCGCCTCCGCCAGCCGCCCGCGCAGCCACATGCCGGTGGTCTGCGAATAGGCGCGCACCGCGATGGTACGGCCCGCCAGCTCGGCCGGGCCACGGATGGGGCTGCCTTCCAGGCACAGCAGCGCCTTTTCCTGGTATCGCGCGGCCAGCACCACCGGAAGCAGCACAAGCGGCTTGCCATGGAACCGCGCCATGATGAGGGTGGCGATCGCCATCTCCGACACGGCATAGCGGCCTTCGCGCACCATCGGCGCGAAGGCGCGGGTGATCTGCGTCATGCGGTCGAAATCGAAGGCCACCGGCCCGGCGACGCGGCCGCCGAGCAGCGCTTCCGTGGCGGGGTAATGGCCGATGGCCGCACTCAGCCGCTCAGTCACGGTAGGTCGGGTCCAGCCGGTCGAGCTTGCGCAGCAGCGCGGGCCATTCCATCACGCCATAGGGGCGGCGCGTGCCGGGCTGGTAGTTGTTCCACGTCTCCTGCACCACGGCGTCCGGCACCGGCACCAGGCGCTGCCCGGTGGCTTGCGCGGCGAGCTGCGCCTTGCAGGACAATTCCAGGCGATGCATCCAGTTGAACGCCTCGCCGATGGTGCGGCCCACCGTCAGCAGGCCATGGTTGCGCAGGATCAGCGCGGGGAAGTCGCCAAGATCGGCGACCAGCCGGTCCTGCATCGAGACATCCAGCACCACGCCCGCATAGTCGTGGTAGCCGATCTTCGCGAAGCGCATGCTGGTCTGGTTCATCGGCAGCAGCCCGCATGCCAGCGCCGAGACCGCCATCCCCGCCCAGGTATGGGTGTGGATCACGCAGGCATAGTCCGGCTTCGCCTGGTGAATCGCGCCATGGATCACGAAGCCCGCGCGGTTCACGCCGTAATTCAGCCCGTCCGGGAATTCCGGCCGCAGCAGCGTGTTGCCGTGGATGTCGATCTTGGTCAGCGAGGAGGCGGTGATTTCCTCATACAGCATGCCGTAGGAGTTGATCAGGAAGGCGCCTTCCTCCCCGGGGACCGCAAGCGAGACATGGTTGGCCCCCATATCGGCCATGCCGTAGATATCCAGCAGCCGGTAGCAGGCGGCGAGGTCGATGCGGGCCTGCCATTCCTCAGGTGTCACGCGGTCGCGGAGCGAGGGGATCTGGAATCGGTCGGCGAGGCTTTCGGGCATGGGGTTCCTCCGGGTTTGATCCCCTCATGCACCCGCTTTGGCCCATGCGACAAATGGAAAGACTGCCCGGATTGATGCAGCGCGTGCAGCTACGCTGTGCCCTCAGGCGCCGGGCGCCGGCTCCGCCGGCTTGGCTCGCGCCACTGGGCGCGGCGCCCGTTCGGGCGCTCGGCCGGCGATGCCGGCCGCCTTCAATTCCCTGCGCGCGCCTGCCGCAGCACCGGGCCGGGTGCGAGGTCGGACGGCGTGACGAACAAGCCGGCGTCGCGCAGCCGGTCGCTGAGCGCGACACTGGATGTTGCCACGGACAGCACCGGCGCCAGCAGCAGGCCCGCGACCACCGGCAGCATCCACAGGCACAGCAGCGGGTCGATCAGCAGCGCGGCACCACCCAGCGCCAGCCCCATCCCGACATGCGCCCACATCCGCCGCGCCATCGGGCCGAGTCGGGCGCCGCCGCCGTCGCGGCGCTGCGGCTTCCATCCCGCATCGCGGCCGCGCAGCACGCCGACCCATTGCGCGGATTGCGTCAGCATCGTCACCGGGGACAGCAGCGCCGAGGCCAGGATCTCGATCACCGCGCTGCCCGCGAAGCGCAGCGTCGCGGCCACACCGCGCGGTCGCTGGGCGGAGGCGAGGAACACGCAGAGCCCGATGATCTTCGGCGCCAGCAGCAGCAGCATCGTGCCCGCCAGCACCCAGACCGCGCGCTGGTCGTCGAAGACCGGCCATACGGGGAACAGCGCGTAGCCCTCGGGGAAGTAGTCCGGGCGCAGCAGGCTGCTCTGCACCGCGGTCAGCAGGCCGATCAGCAGGAACATCAACCAGAGCGGCGCGCAGGCATAGGCGGCGATGCCGCTGACCATGTGGAAGCGGCTGAGCGGATGCAGGCGCGCGGCACCCACCACCGAGACATGCTGGAGGTTGCCCTGGAACCAGCGGCGGTCGCGCACCGAGAGGTCGTCCAGCGTCGGCGGCCCGCGCTCGAAACTGCCGCCGAGTTGCGGCAGCAGGTGGATGCTCCAGCCGGCGCGGCGCATCAGCGCGGCCTCGACGAAATCATGGCTGAGGATGGCGCCACCGAAGGGCGCCGCGCCGTCCAACTCCGGCAGGCCCGCATTCTCCGCGAAGGCGCGCGTGCGGATCATGGCGTTGTGGCCCCAGTAGTTGCTGTCGCCGCCATGCCACCAGGCGATGCCGCGGGCGAAGATCGGGCCGTAGACCTGGCTCGCGAATTGCTGGAGGCGCGCGAACAGCGTCTGCCCGCCTTCCAGCAGCGGCAGCGTCTGCACGAGGCCCGCGCGCGGGTTGCGCTCCATGATGGCGACCAGCGCCAGCAGCGTGCCGGCCTCCATCAGGCTGTCGGCATCGAGGATCAGGAACTGTTCATAGGCGCCGCCGAAGCGCCGCACCCAATCGGCGATGTTGCCGGCCTTCCTGGCCGTGTTCTGCGCCCGCAGCCGGTGGAACACCGCGGGGCCCCGCCGCGCGCGCAAATCCTGCACCAGGGCGCGTTCGGCGTCGCGGGTCGCGCCATCGGTGGTATCGCTCAGGATGAAGATGTCGAAGGCATCGCCGGCCCCAGAATCGTGCAGTGCCGCGCGCATCGCGCCGATGCTGCGCGCCAGCGCCGCCACATCCTCATTGTGCACGGGCACCAGCAGCGCCGTGCGGGTGGCCGGGCGATGCGCGCCGTCGCCATCTCGCAGCAGGCCGCGTTCGCGCGTCAACACCGAGATCACGCCGCCAAGCGCCGTGGTGAAGGCCAGCGCGATCCAGATCAGCAGCACGGCGTAGAGTGCGGTCAGCAGCCCCCCCACCGTGGTCCACCGCGCGAGGCCGAGCACGCGCGACATCTCGGCGGTCAGGAAGGCGGTCAGCAGCACGGCGCCGCCGATCACGAAGATGCGCCGCCACAGCATGGCATTGCCCGGCGTGGCAGCGCGCGGCGCGGCGGCGCGAAGGTCCTGCTCCGGCATCGCCAGCGGCGCCTCGGCCGGCAGCATCACGCGCGGGCGCTCGATCGTGGTCACGTCGTCCATCGGTAGCTCCAGGTCTCCGACACCGCTTGCCCGTCCCGCTTCAGGCGCAGGCGCAATTCCGCGAGGCGCGCTTGGCCGGGGCGCAGCGCGAAGCTGATCCGAAGGCCCCCCGTGGCCTCGTTGCGCTGCACGACGGCCGGGGCAACCTCGCCGGCGGAGGTGGTCAGTTCCACCTCCGGCAACGCCACATCCCGGGCGGCCAGCCGCTGCGTATCCAGCACGAACAGCCAGGTGCCGTCCTGCCGGCCGAGCCCGCCGCCCTGGCCCATGCGTGTCTGCGCGAAGCGGGCCACCCCCGTCTCCTCCGCCTCCCGATCCGTCCAGGTCAGGCGGTAGCGCAGCGGCACGGCGATTCCGGCGGGCAGCGGCGCGCGCGGGCGCCAGGCGGCGACGATGTTGTCGTGGATCTCGCCCCGGGTCGGGATTTCAACGAGGTGGATCTCGCCCGGCCCCCAGGGGTCGAGCGGCTCCACCCAGAGATGCGGGCGGCGGTGGTAGCTGGCCTCCAGGTCCTGGTAGGCCTCGAAGTCGCGGGGGCGCTGCAACAGGCCGAAGCCGCGCGGCGATTCCTCCTGGAAGCCGCTGATCTGCAGGTCGCGCGGATTGGCCAGCGGGCGCCAGATGCGCTCGCCCTTGCGGGTCTCGATCAGCAGCCCGTCGGAATCATGCACGGCGGGGCGGACATCGCTGATCCCCTCCCGGTCCTGCGGGCCGAAATAGAACATGGAGGTCGCGGGTGCGATGCCGACATGCGCCAGGTCCACGCGCGGGAACAGCGTGGCCGAGACCTCCATCGCGGTGCCCACGCCCGGGGTCACCACGAAGCGGTAGGCGCCGGTGACACTCGGGCTTTCCAGCAGCGCATGGATGGTGATGGCGCGGGCGCCGGGTTCCGGGCGTTCCACCCAGAAGGCGGTCAGGGCCGGGAATTCCTCGCCGCGCGGCTCGGCGGTCGCGATGGCCAGGGCGCGGGCCGACAATCCATACACCTGCCCCTGACCGACCGCGCGGAAATAGCTGGCGCCGAGGAAGACGCACAGTTCATCGAAATGGTCGGGGCGGTTCAGCGGGCAGGTCAGGCGGAAGCCGGCGAAGCCGAGATCGCCTTCCGGCGCGGCCATGCCCTCGAAGCGGAACTGCGCGGGGTCGTAGCGCAGCGCCCGTGCCTCGCCGCCCGCCACTTCGAACAGGGCGACACGGTCGCGGAACAGGAAGCCGCGATGATTCGGGATCAGCCGGAAGGATGCCGCGCTGTCGGCCCAAAGCGCATGCGCCTCATCGAAGCGGATCTTCCGATAGCCATCATAGTCGAGGTCCCGGAACGCTTGCGGAAGGGCCGCGTCCGGCGTGCGGTGCGGCTGCGCCGCCAGCGCTTCCGCCAGGTCGCGCACGGTGGTGGCGCCGAACGGCCCGATCGTGTCTTCCGGGGTGATCGCCTGCGCCGCGCGGATGCTGTGGCCGGCATCGAAGGAGGCCACGGCCGCGCCGACGCCGCCGGCGAGCATGCCGAGCAGAACGCGCCGCCGCGTGCCCGGACGCTGTGTACCGGATCGATCTGATGGGGGTTTCACCGCGCCCTCCTGCTCCAGCCGCCATATCGGCCTCTGGGCGGGTCAACGCGGTTTTGTGCAGTGCGGTTGCCGGCGCACGCGCGGTTGTGCGCGCTACCTGCGGGGCGCCGCCTGCTCCGCGATCAGGCGCAGCAGGCCGGGCGGCACCGCGCTGTCGAGCGTCGCGTCGAAGCCGGCATGCAGCGTGGCGCCGAGCCACTGCGAAAAGGCGCTGTCCCGGACGGTGTCGTAGCCGTGATAGGCGCGCCGGGGCGCGGACCGGGGCGTGGGCATGTCCTGCTCAGCCTGCGGGGGGTCTGGTCGGGGGCGGCTCATCCAGCATGCACCATGTCACCTGTGGTCGGTCGCGACCCCGGCGGACCTTGCGCGAAGCGCCGCAGGCCGCGGTCAGGTCACCACCCATGACAGGATCAAGACGCGAGCCGCCCAATGGTTGCCGCAAAAGCATGCAGGTGCCGGATCATCGACGAGAGCGCGCCGGTCAGCGCTTCACGAAGCGGGCCGCGAAGAACCCGTCGATGCCGCCCTGTTGCGCGAGCATGTCCGGCCGCGTGCGCAGCGTGCCGGCAGGCGTCAGCGCCGGTTCCAGCCCGGGCAATTCCGCGGGACGGATCGGATCGAGCACGAGGCCGAGCGCCGCGGCGCGCGCCAGATGCGCCTCCCCTTCTTCGGGCTGGAGGGAGCAGGTGGCCAGCACGATGCGGCCGCCCGGCGCCAGCAGCGTCGCGGCATGTTCGAACAGCCGCGCCTGGGCGGCGGCCATCTGCGCCACCTCGCCGGCGCGCTTGAGGTGCGGGATGTCAGGGTGGCGGCGGATGATGCCGGTGGCGGTGCAGGGCGCGTCCAGCAGGATCGCGTCGAAGGTCCGGCCGGGCGCCCATAGCGCGGCATCGGCCTCGACGATCTCCGCTTCGAGGTGCAGGCGGGCGAGGTTCTCCCGCAGGCGCGGCAGCCGCCGCGGGTCGCGCTCCACCGCCGTCACCGTGGCACCGGCGGCGATGAGCTGCGCCGTCTTGCCGCCCGGTGCGGCGCAAAGGTCCACGACGTGTTCGCCGGGCCGCGCCGCCAGCAGGCGCGCGGGCAGCGCGGCAGCGGCGTCCTGCACCCAGAAGCGGCCCTCGGCGAAGCCGGGCAGGTCGGTCACGCGGGTGCCGGGGGGCAGGCGGGCGGTGCCGGTGGGCAGCCACACCGCGCCCTCCGGCAGAGGGGTTCCGGCCAGCATGGAAAGGTCGAGCGGCGCTTCCTCGGCCTGCGCCTCCACCATGCGGCGCACGGCGGGGCCGTAAGCCGCGTGCCAGGCGGACCAGAGCCAGGGTGGTGTATCGAGCCGCGCGCGGTCCAGCCCCTCCAGCGCTGCCGGGCCGGCTTCGGCGACGCGGCGCAGCACGGCGTTGGCCAGGCCGGCGAAGGGTTTCGTCACGATGGCGACGGTGGCGGCCACCGCGGCATGCGCGGGCGTGCCGAGGAACAGCAGCTCGGCCGCCCCCATGCGCAGCGCGGTGCGCACCGGGGCGGGGGGTTCGCGCCGCAGGAAGGGTTCCAGCACGGCGTCCAGGCTGCCGGCATGGCGCAGCACGCTGGCGGCGATGCGGTGCGCGGCGGCACGGTCGCGCGGCGACAGGTGGGTGCCGAGCGCCGACAGCGCTTCCTCCAGCGGGCGGCGCTTCTCGAACACCGCCTCCAGCAGGGTGGCGGCGGCGCGGCGCGGGGCGAAGCCGGCGGTGCGGGTGAGCTTCTTTGGTTCGGTCGCTTCGGGATCTGACATCAGGCGGCGGTTTATGGCCCTCGGGCCTGCCGCGTGCTAGGCCCCGCGCCGATGCAGGCCCTGATCCATTTCCTCGACCGGCTGCCGGAGACGCGGCGGCCGCGCCTGTGGCTGGCCGCGCTGTGCCTGGTGCTGTGGCTGCCGGGCTTCTTCTCGATCCCCCCCGGCGACCGCGACGAGGCCCGCTTCGCCCAGGCCAGCCGCCAGATGGTCGAGTCCGGCGATTATGTGCGCATCCGCTTCGGCGAGGTGGAGCGCAACAAGAAGCCCGCCGGCATCCATTGGGCGCAGGCCGCCAGCGTGCATGCGCTGGAAGCTGTTGGCGTGCCGGCGCGATCGCAGATCTGGGCCTACCGCATCCCCTCGCTGGCCGGCGCGATCCTGGCGGTGCTGGCGATTTTCCATTTCGGCCGGCATCTGGTCGGCCGGCGCCCGGCCTTTCTCGGTGCCGCGATGCTGGCGGGCTGCTTCGTGCTGGGGCTCGAAACGCATATCGCCAAAACGGATGCCGCGCTGCTGGCCAGCGTCGCCGTCGCGATGGGGCTGATGGGGCGGGCCTATCTGGCGCCGGGCGCCTTCACGGCGCGGCAGGCGGCCGGGTTTTGGCTGGTGCTCGGCGTCTCGGTGCTGCTGAAGGGGCCGATCGGGCCTATGGTGCCGCTGCTGGCCGGCCTCACCTTGGCCATCGCCGATCGCGGCGCGCCCTGGCTGCGGGCGCTGCGGCCGCTCTGGGGCGTGCCGCTGATGGCGGCGGCGGCGGCGCCCTGGTTCGTGGCTGTCACCATCGCGACCGAGGGCCGCTTCATCACCGAGGCGCTGGGCGGCGACATGCTCGGCAAGGTCGGCGGCGCCGATGAGAACCATTGGGGGCCGCCCGGCTTCTACATCGCCACTTTCGGAATCGTCGCCTTCCCCGCCGGCTTCCTGGTGCTGCGCGCGCTGCCCGGCATCTGGGCCGGGCGGTTGCAGCCCGCCACGCGCTTCCTGCTCGCCTGGGCGGTGCCCACCTGGCTGGTGTTCGAGGCGGTGACGACCAAGCTGCCGCACTACACAATGCCCACCTTCCCCGCGCTGATGCTGCTGGCCGCCGCCTGGGCGATGGACCCGCTGCGCCGGGCGCCGCCGCGCTGGCTGGCGGGTTTTTCGACCTTTTCCGTCGTCGCGGTCGCCGCGGGGTTGGCAATCGCCGCCGTGGCGCTGCCGGTGCTGGCGGATGGCGCGGTCTCCGTCGTGGCGCTGCTGGCGCTGCCGGCCGCTGGCCTGCTGGCCGTGCTGGTTCTGCGGGCGATCCGCGCCGATGCGCTCGCCCGCGCGGCGCTGCTGGCGGTGGCGCTGGCCGTGCCCTTGCAGGCCGTGGTGCTGGAGGGGGTGCTGCCGCGGCTCACCGCGCCCTGGGTCTCGCCGCGCGTGGAGGCGCTGGTGCGTGCGACCGACCCTGCGCTGCCGGCGGCCTCCTTCGGTGTGGCGGGCTATCACGAACCCTCGCTGATGTTCGCCCTCGGCGCCGATATCCGCCTGCTGCCGAACGGAGGGGAGGCCGCGCGCTTCCTGCACGCCACGCCGGGCCGGCTGGTGGCGGTGGAATCCCGGCAGATGGGCGCCTTCCAGGCCGGGGCCGCTGCCCTGGCGCTGACACCGCGCCACCATGGCGATGTCGCCGGCTTCAACTACTCGCGCGGACGCCGCGTTGTGATCGGCGTGTATGGAGCCGGGCCATGATCGAATGGGTGACGGGCCTGGTGGCCGCCGGCGGGTGGATCGGCGTCGGCGTGCTGATGTTCCTGGAGAACATCTTCCCGCCCATCCCGTCGGAGGTGATCATGCCTCTCGCCGGCTTCGCCGCCGCGCGGGGCGAGATGTCCTTCACCCTGGCGGTGATCGCTGGCGTCATCGGCACCGTCGCAGGCAATGCGGTCTGGTATGAAATTGCTCGCGTGGTCACCGCAGACCGCATCCGCCCGCTGGTCGGGCGCTATGGCCGCTGGTTCGCCGTCGGCGAGGCGGATCTGCGCAAGGCTGAGGCGACACTCGCCAAACACGGCCCCGTCGCGCTGTGCTTCGGGCGGTTGCTGCCCGGCATCCGCACGCTGATCTCGATCCCGGCCGGGCTGATCCGCATCCCGCGCCCGGTGTTCTACCTCTGGACCAGCATCGGCAGCGCGGTCTGGATCCTGTTCCTGGCCAGCGCCGGCTATTGGATGGAAGACCATTACGAGCAGGTCGAGGGCTGGCTCTCGCCGCTGGCCTATGTGGTCGTGGCGGGGTTCATCGGTGCCTATGCCTGGCACATCTGGTCGAGCCGGCTGCGCAAACGCCCGTAACGCCGCGTGATTTGGCCGGCGCGCGCCGCCGGGTCTATGCACCGCACGAACCGGAGAGTTTTCGCAAGCCCATGAACGCTGTCGCCCCCCGTCTGGCCCCCATCGCCCTGTTCGACATGAAGGCGCAGCAGGCGCTGATCCGCCCGGAGCTCGACCGCCGCATCGCCGCCGTGCTGGACAGCGGCGCCTTCATCAACGGGCCCGAGGTGCGGGAGCTTGAGGCGGCGCTGGCCGATTTCGCCGGCTGTGCGCATGCGGTCGGCGTCTCCTCCGGCACCGACGCCCTGCAGATCGCGATGATGGGCGAGGAGATCGGGCGCGGCGACGCGGTGTTCCTGCCGGCCTTCACCTATACCGCGACGGCCGAGGTGCCGCTGGTGCTGGGGGCCACGCCGGTGTTCTGCGATGTGGACCCGCAGACCTTCAACATCGACCTGGCGGACCTCCGCCGGCGCGTCGAGCAGGTGGCGGCGGAAGGCCGGCTGCGGCCGCGCGCGGTGATCGGCGTCGATCTGTTCGGCCTGCCCGCCGATTGGCCGGCGATCGAGGCGCTGTGCGCCGAGTTCGGCATGTTCGCCCTCGACGATGCCGCGCAGGCCTATGGCGCCAGCCTGCATGGCAAGCGGCTCGGCCGCTGGGGCCACGCCACGGCGCTGAGCTTCTATCCGACCAAGACGCTCGGCTGCTATGGCGATGGCGGCGCGCTGCTGACCGATGACGCCGAGCGCGCGGAGCTGTGGCGATCCTTGCGCACGCATGGGGAGGGCAAGACCCGCTACGAGGTCAGCCGCACCGGCATGAACGGGCGGCTGGATACGATCCAGGCGACCATCCTGCTGGCCAAGCTGCCGCTGCTGGAGAATGAGCTTGCGGCGCGCACGCGGATCGCTTCGGCCTATGCGGCGGGTCTTGGCGATGTGGTGCAAATCCCCGTGACGACGCCGGGCGCGGAGCCGGCCTGGGGCCTCTATTCCATCCTGGTCGCGGACGCCGCCATGCGCGCGCGGGTGCAGGAGGCGGGGCGCGCGGCGGGCGTGCCGACCGGCGTCTACTACCCGAAGCCGCTGCACCACCAGCCCGCCTATGCGGCGGCGCACGCCGCAGGTTTCGCGGGCGCGCCCGCCGCCCTGCCGGTCGCCGAGATGCTGTGCGGGCGCATCCTGTCGCTGCCGATGCACCCCTATTTGACCGAGGCCGAGATCGCCCGGGTCGTAGCCCTGGTGCGGAGCACCGTTTGAAAAGGATGCGGGGCGCTGTCAGCAACGTCTGAATAGCTGGATTCGGGGGGCGTTCTTGGTGCTTGAACCGGCACGGCCGGTTGCGCTTGCATGACAGCTTACAGCGAGCGAAGGCCCCTTCCCCGATGCGCCGCAGGTCCCTTCTGGCGGCCTCTGCTGCCGCCCCCTTCCTCCCCGCACGCGCCGCCCGGGCCGATGAACCCGTCGATGTCGCGCTGGTGCTGGCCGTCGATGTCAGCCGCTCGATCGACGAGGATGAAGCCCGCCTGCAGCGGGAGGGCTACCGCGCCGCCGTCTCCGACCCGCGGGTGGTGGAAGCCATCCGCGGCGGCATGCTCGGCTCGGTCGCGATCGCCTACACCGAATGGGCGGGCATCGAGTACCAGCGGCAGGTGCTGCCCTGGACGCGCATCGGCAGCCAGGCGGATGCCGATCTCTGGGCGAATGCGCTGGCGGAGGCGCCGCGCGTCTCCCTCTCCTGGACGTCGATTTCGGGCGGCATCGTCCACGCCATGGCGCAACTCGCGCAATGCCCGCATGAGGCGACACGGCGGGTGATCGATATCTCGGCGGATGGCGTGAACAACAGCGGCCCGCCGGCCGAGCTCGCACGCGACCGGGCAGTGGCGGAGGGTGTCACCATCAACGGCCTGCCGATCCTGAACGACCGCCCGACCTTCGGCCGCCCGCCGCCGGTCCCGCTGGATATCTACTTCCGCGAGAGCGTGATCGGCGGCCAGGGCGCCTTCATGATCGTCGCCGAGGATTTCGCGGCCTTCGGCAACGCCGTGCGCCGCAAGCTGATCCGCGAGATCGCGGGGCTCGGCGGGCCGGTGGCGGAATTCGCGTGAGCCTCGCGGCGGCGTAACCGCCCGCTGCGGCGCAGCGAAACACGGGGGTCGAACCGGAGAGAGACATGACCCCGCCGCCCCAGACCCTCGCCCTCGCGCTGATTATGATGCGCGTCACCCTCGGCATCTTCTTCCTGCAATGGGGGATCGAGAAATTCGTGGTGCCGGCCACCACCACCGGCATCTTCCGCAATTTCTACGGCCTGACGGTGGATGGCGTGGTGCCGTCGCTGCTGGGCGGCGCACAGATCCTGCTGTCCCTCGCGCTGATCGCCGGCTTCGTGCCGCGCGTCACCTACGGGCTGGTGGCGGTGCTGCACACCGTGACGGTGCTGGTGACGATCCCGCGCCTGCTGAACCCGTGGAACCCGGTGTCCAACCACTTCTTCATCGCCGGCGTGCCGATCCTGGCGGCCTTCTACGCGCTGTACCTGCTGCGCGACGCGGACCTCTACACCGTGCCGCGCATGATGCGCGCCGGCCCGCTGCGCGCCTGACCACGGCGGCGGCGATCAATCGTCGTCGTCGTCATCATCGTCATCGTCGCGGTCACGCAGGCGCCAGCCGCGCGGCACATGGCGCCGGTTGCGCTCGATCCAGCCGTGTCGGGCGCGTTCGTCCCAGACCTCCTGCCGCACCCAGCCCTGCCTGCGGCCGTCACCTTCGATGACCAGGCTGTCGGAGCGGGTGCAGATGCCGTTCGAGCAATTGGACGAGGAATTCGAGGATTGGCTGTCCGCCATCGCCGGGGCGGACAGCAGCAGGAAGGCGGCAAGCAGGGCACGATACGCCATGGCGGGGTTCCTCCTGAATGGAGCTTCGCGGCCGCGCAAGGCGGGCGCGCGGCCGCATCGCGGCAGCATCATGTCTTGAGGTGATGGGCGTCGACGGGCCGCGCGACCTGCAATCGCTCCGTCTCTACGGCCCGGCGAGGGCCTCGCCCGCGGTGCGGAACGGCGTGCCGCTTCTGCCGCAGCCGGGCCGGCGCAATCCTGCCGCGGCGGTGTCCTGGAACGTGCTCCCCTGAATGTATCCACTCAGACGGAAACTCCCCGGCCTTGGTGTCTGATGGTCGATGGGTTGGCAACGGGGTTGGGGGCATGCCCCCAACCCCGTTGGTCGGCGATCTCGGCGGGGGTGCGCCCGCCCGGCTTCGAGTGTGGCCGGATGGTGTTGTAGTCCTGCCGCCAGGTGGCCAGCACCGCCCGGGCCTGCGGCATGGCGGTGAACAACGTCTCGTTGAGGCACTCATCCCGCAGCCGCCCGTTGAAGCTCTCGACGAATGCGTTCTGGGAAGGATTCACCGGGGCGATGGAGTGCCACTCCACCTGCCGTTCCTGCGACCAGCGCAGGATGGAGGTCGAGGTCAGTTCCGTGCCGTTGTTGCTCACCATCGCAAGCGGCATCGCAAGCGGCGTGCCGCGAAGCACCATGATCACGTCGAGTTCCCGCGCCACCCTCGCACCCGACAGCGATGTGTCGGCCACCAGCGCCAGGCGTTCGCGCGTGGGCTTATGAGTCCACGACCCAGAGCACGATCCGTCCGCTTGGACGGATCATGCTCTGGAACCATGTGATCCTACAGCAAGAGATCCACTCACACTGCTTCTGTGTGGTCACATATTGTCGTAGGATCAAAGACTTCCAGAGCGCGAGCTGCGTTCAAGCGAACGCAGCGTGCCCCAGCAGCACCGTGAAGCCCCCCGCTTCCCCGCCCCGACTCAGAACGCGAAGCGCGCGCCCACCAGCAGGCTCCGCCCCGGCACGACGAAGCCGTTGGCGGGCTCGTAGCGCGAATTGCCGAGGTTGCGGCCCTCGGCATAGGCGGTGATGGCGGGCGTCACGCGGTAGCTGCCGGTCAGGTTCAGCACCGTGCCGGATTTGTTGTAGCTCGGCTGGGTGCGGCTGGCGCCGCTATCGGTGTAGGACGCGAAGGCGCCTTCCGGCGAAGGCCCGGTGAACAGAACCTCCGGCGCCAGCACCAGGCGGTCGGTCGGCGCCACCCGCGCAGAGACGGCCACCACGTTGCGCGGCCGGCGGGCCAGGGGCAGGTCGTTCGTCTCGTCCCGCGCCTCGGTGATGGTCCAGGCGACGCGCGCATCCAGCCAGGGGGCCGGCCGCATGGTCAGGCCGAGTTCAACGCCGCGGCTGTAGGCGCGCTCGATATTCTCGAGCGAGTCGAAGGCAGCGTTGAAGTTGATGAGGTCGTCGTAGCGGATATCGAAATAGGTGGCGCCGAAGGTCGCCCAGTCCGGCCGGCCGAGCAGCGGCAGGTCCACTTCCGCCCCCGCCTCCCAGGTGAAGGAGGTTTCGGGGCGGAGATTGGGGTTGCCCTGGAAGAAGGTCCCGATGCGGCCGAAGCGCTGGTACAGCGACGGCGCCTTGAAGGCCGTGCCGGTGTTGGCAAACAGCCGCGCCTGCACCTCCGGCACCAGCAGCACCGCGCCGGCCCGCCAGGAGGTGTAGCCATCGTAATCCTCGGCGAGGTCCTGGCGGATGCCGGCCGAGAGATCCAGCCGGTCGAACAGCCGCCCTTGCACGCCCGCATGCAGCGCGCCGGCGCCGGCTTGCGCGTCCGTCGTGGTGCGGAAGGACGGCGAGCCGCTGGCGGCGCGCACATCCTCCTGCTCATAGCTGGCGCCGAAGGCGAGGCCCGCATCGGCGAAGGGGCCGACCTCGCCGAGGCGCACGCGGTTGCCCCAATCCAGCACCTGGCGTTCGCCGCGGAACAGATCGTCGGTGCTGGCGGTGCTGCCGCTGTGCGGCAGGTTCACATAGCGGCGGCGGTCCTGGGTGATGGCGGCGCGCAGCCCGGTGGTCCAGGCGCCGCCAAACAGCTCCGTCTCGCCGCGCAGCTGGCCATAATAGCGCCGGTCGTCGCCCGTGTAGTTCGGGTCGTCGTTGGGCACGTCGTCGAGTTCGAGCTGGTTCTCCCGCCAGCGCAGCAGGCCCTCCACGCGGGTGCCCGGGCTGAGCACCACGCCGAAGCGGGCGGTGCCGCTGGCGGCCCGGAAATCCTCGGTCTCCCGCGTGTCGCGGGTGAAGCGGCGCGGCGTCGCGTCATGGCCTTGCGTCGCGATGCCCTGGCCCATCACCAGGTAATCCCAGGCGGCCGTGGTGCCGGCCGCGCCGAGCGCGCCGCGCGCCGTGCCCTGCGTGCCGCCGGCGAGGTCGCCGAAGATCTGCAAGGGCGTGTTGGCGGGGGCACGGCGGGTGACCAGATTGATCACGCCGCCGATCGCGCCCGACCCGTACAGGGAACTGCCGGGGCCGCGGACGATCTCGATCCGCTCGATATCGCCGAGCAGCTCATTGCCGAAGTTGAAGGCGCCGTTGGGCTCGCTGGCATCGTTCACCGGCACGCCATCCAGCAGCACCAGCACATGGCGGGAATTCGATCCGCGGATGAAGGCGCTGGCCTGCTGGCCGAGCCCGCCCGTTTGCACCAGGCGCAGGCCCGGCACGGCGGCAAGTGCCTCGGCCAGCGACTGGTAGCCGCGTTCCTCGATTTCCTGGCGGTCGATCACGGTGATCGCGGCCGGCACGCGCTCGGCGGGGGTCGGGATGCGCGTCGCGGTGACGATGGTTTCCGGCAGGGTGATGACCGGGGTGTTCTGTGCAAGCGCGAGCAGGGGGACCAACGCCAGCGGCGCGGCCCATAGGGACTTCGGGATTCGCATCGGGTCCTCCGTTGCGACAAGACGACGTGCCCGGCCCTGGCACCCCTTGCGGGGCGCCCTGGCAGGCGGCTGGCGTCGTCGCCGCAGGCGGGCGCGAGCGGATACGGGCAAGGCTTGCCCGTGGCCTGTCGCTCCGTTGCACCGGTGCACCTCGCCCGGTACGCGCGGGACGTCTCTGCGCCGGCCGGTCTCCTGGCTCGCGGAGGTCCGGGGTGAGCCCCCGGATGGGTCGCTGCCGCCTTCTCAGGCCCTGGGGCCCAATGGCGTGTGGCAGCACCCGCTCCGCCTACAGTTGCGAGGGCAGCCGCGGACTGGCCGCCCGGGCCGCGGAGGCGGCCAGGACGGTATCGCGCGTTCCCGTTTCAGCCCTTGCGGGCCACCGGCGCATGCTTCGAAGGTTAACTGGGAAGCGATGGGCGCGCCAGATGGTCCGGCGCGCCGCTTTCAGCTTCCGGCGGCGCCGTGGCGCAGCAGCATGGCGCGCAGCGGGTCGGAGCCGGCATTGTGCGCCTCCATCCCCACCACGATCTGCCGCGCCGAATAGTCGCGCCCGTAATAGGCGATGGCTGCGTCCGGCCGGTAGCTGAGGATCGAGCCGGACAGCGACAGGCCGGCGAACAGGCCGCGGGTGCGGGCCAGCGTCACGATATCGGCCCCGGCGGCGGCGGTGGTGCTGCCCTGGATGCCGCTGCCCACGGTCGCCAGGGCGATGGCGGCATCGGCGCCGATGCTGAACTGGCTGTTCATCACGGCGTTCAGCCCGCGGTCGGTCATGATCATCATCATCACCACCGCATCCTGGATGCCGATCTGCAAGCCGAAGCTGCCCGAGTTCATCTTGTAGAAGGCCGGCGAGGACCAGGAACCGCCGCCGTCGCGGCCGACCAGCGCGCAGGACCCGCCTTCGCCGCCGAAGATGAATCCGGCGCGGAAGACCTGCGGGCAGACCATCACCGCGCGCGCCCGGCGCAGCAGATTGGTGGCGTCGTCGGTGAATTCGCCGGTGGTCATGAGTTCCTGCACGGCCAGCGCCGCACGGTCCACCAGCGCCTGCTGTTCCTGCTGGGCCTGGGCGACGCCGGGGCGGAGCGCCGCGACGCAGAGCGTGGCCAGCAGCAGCCCCCTGATGAGAAGTCGCATGAGATCCCTCCGGCAAACTACGGAACCGGCTTCATATACGCGCGGGATCACGGCAAGTCCAAGGCAAGTTGACGGCAGCCGCCTTTCATGTCGGGGGCGTGAAGGGTTCCTCATTCACCGTCGCCACCTGCCAATCGGCGCCGTGGCGTTCGAGCCGCGTCAGCGACAGGTTCTTGATGGAGAAGATCAGCGCCTGGTGCGGCGTCAGCCCCATGGCATGCGCGATGGCGGCGCGGATGGAGCCGCCATGCGCCACCACCACCACGTCGCCATCCGGGTTGGCATCCGCGAGCCGCTCCAGCGCCGGGCCGACGCGCGCCACCACATCCTCGAAAGCCTCCCCGCCCGGCGGGCGCTCGGCCGCGCCATGCGGCCAGAAGGGATGCGGGGGATGGCGGCACAGCGCGCTGAACGCCTCATGCGACAGGCCCTGCCATGCGCCGAGGCCCTGCTCGATCAGGTCGGGCTCGATGGTGAGCGGCGCCTCGGCGTGGCCGGCGGCGAAGATGGCGGCGGCGGTGGCGCGGGTGCGCGACAGCGGTGTCACCACCCACCGCGCCCCCTCCGGCAGGCGCGCCGCCAGCCAGCGATACGCGGCGGCTTCCTGCACGAGGGCGAGGTCGCACAGCGCCACATCCATGGAGCCATACATGACGGTGCGAGCGGAGGGTTCGACCAGGGCATGGCGAACCAGGAACAGGCGCGTGGTGGGCATGGGGGGCTGTAGCGCGGGGCGGCCGCGGTGGGTAGCGTCAGCCCCTCAGCACCGCGACAAGGGCTGGAACCTGCACCGCCTCGTCAAGAAGCCCGTCGAGCGTGAAGGGGCAGGTTGCGGGCAGGGCAGGCGCCGCCAAGCCATCATCCGAAAGGTCGGCCGCGGCCATCCGCGTGGCATCGCGCCAGAGCGCATCCAGCATCACCCCGCGCCGCATCGAGGGTCGCCAGCGCTTGCGGGCCAGCAACAGAAACGCGCGGATCTCCTTCGTCCAATGTCGGGTCGCCATGTCCTCCGGCATAACGGCGATCTTGATCAGGTGGATCAGCGCCTGGATCAGGTTGCTCTCGACCTGGAAACGCTGCTCGTTCCCCAAATCCTCGATCTCCTCCGCCACATGATCCAGGTCGAGGTCGTTGGGCAGCGGAATGCCGGAGGCCTTCAGGCGGCGCAGCGCGGCGGCCTGGTGCAGCGCCCAGGCGTGCATGTCTTCGTCATAGAGGGTCGGCCCGTCCATGGGCGGAGTCTAGCCCGCCGCGTTCCCCGGCGGAACAACGGCGTGGGCCATGCGCGGGCAGGGCGCGCGCGCCAGAATGCACCTGCGCATGTCGGTTTCGGACAAAAGCCCATCCCTGTCCCGGGCTGGGCGAAACGGGAACGGATGGACAGACTCAAGGAGCGCGCCGCGAACAGGCGAAAGCCTGTATCAGGACGATGTTCCTATATAGGAATGCCCCCGGCCGAAAGTCCAGCGCCGGATGGCAGCGGCGCGTGGGCGGCGGCTGAGGCGCGGAAGCTGGCATCGAGCGCCGGGCCCATCAGGCGCAGCGCGGCAAGGCGCCGGGCGGTCGCCTGGACATGCCCGATCTCGGCCTCGGTCAGCGGGCGGCGGAGGATCGATCCGTCCCGGTAGGACAGCCATTTCTTCAGCACCTGGTAGCCGCCGATATGGGTTTCCCACACCGCCTCGGGGATGTTCCGCCAGAAGCTGGCGCCGTTCATCCAGACATCGCGCGTGGTGGCGCCGAGCAATTCGGCGTGGCTTGCGGTGGCGGCCTCGGCCGGGCTGTAGGGGCGGGTATCGGTGCGGCCGCGGCCCGGCATGGTGATTCCGGCGGCGCTCCGGTGGCCCCAGCCCGTGAGAGTCCAGTCCCGCGTGGCACCGGGGGCGGTGCTGGGCACGGCGATGGCGGCGAGTGCGGGGTCCGGCGTGCCGGCATCGACGCCCGGCAGAGGTGTGTCGGGGTCCAGCAGCGCGGCGACGCGCGCGCCGAGCCTGGCGGAGGCGGCGAGCAGCCCGGCATCGTCGGGCAGCGGAATGCGCGGCCAGCCCTGGCGGATGCCCTGTTCATTCTCGGCAAGCCAGGCGGGGCTGTAGGCGATGGCCAGCGCGTGGTGCCAGACCTGGCGGGAGGTTTCGGCGGTGGCGGGCAGACCGAGCTTGGCGAGCCAGGCGGTGGCGGCGGGGGAAAGATTGGGCAGCGTTGCCCCGGCATGCAGGCGAAGCGAATCTTGCGGAGCAACATCGTGGATCACGAAGGGAACCAAGTGCGTGTTCGGGTCAAGCAGGTGGTAGCCGGGCAAGGCGCGCGTGACGATCGAGGGCCAGCCTTCGTCTGGCTTGCGCGCCTTGAGGCGAACGACCAAGAAGCAGTTGCCCGCCTCTTGTTGTGCTGCGACATCCGGCCGGGGCTCGTTCCACAGCGGGCGAATATCGCTATGGAAGCACCAGCGATTGTCGAACGGATATAGGGCGATGCGTGCAATGCGGCCGGCGCGCAGTCCACCTGCAGCCAAAAGGTTAGCGCGAGCTTTCACTGCGTCGAATCGGGCGACGTCCTCGACAGGACCAATGTTCATGGCCTTAAGCGCGGAAAACGGCACGCCAGAGTCAGCGTAGCGAGTCATCCGGTCGCGAAGTGACGCCTCGTCGAACGCGACCAAGGCGCCCCTCCGCATTTCGAGGAGGCCGCTCCAATCCGGCGCTACGGAAAGGTCGCGCAGCGTAGGCCAAGCCTCGTAGGTCTGCGAACCGACCCCGCGACGCATGCTGAAGGCATTGGCGACGCTGGGTGTCAGCGGCGTGTAGGCCGCGTCGAAGGCGGGGCCGGTAGTCTCCAGCGTCGCTGTCAGATCGGCGCGCTTCGTGGCGCCCCAGAACTCCCTATACAGCACCTTGCGCGCGCGCACCGTCAGCCCGCCCGCCGTGCCATGGTGACGATGGCGGTGCCCACGCGGATGCCCTCCCGGTTCATATCCGTCGAAAACACCGAAGGGTCCGGCAGGCCATCCGGCGTTTGCTTCCCCGTCTCCCGGCTGTCGCCATTCAGATTGTCGATCCAGATGGCATCGAATTCCTCCAGCATCCTCTCCCGCATCACCACGTAGCTCGCCCCGCTCAGCCAGGCGGAATTGCTGATGAAGCAGACGATGCCCTCGCCGGTGGCCTGCGCGATCCGCTGCTCGGCCACCCGGAAGAAGCGCACGAACAGATCGTCGAGGTTGAATTTTCGGATGCCCCAGCTTTCCTGCAAGCCGATCTTGTAGGCGGCGACCAGCGCATCCTCCCCGGCCGGGTCGGTGCCCGCATAGGCGTTGTAGGGCGGGTTGCCGATCACCACGAGAATGCGCCGCTGGCGCTTCACCGCATCGGCCTCCTCCCGCTCAGCCAGCAATTCCTCGAACCCCTCGATCGGCGGCTGGGCGGCATTGTGGGACCAGCCGGTCAGCGCATTGGTCAGGTAGATCGCCGCGCGCTCATGCTCGGCCAGCGGCGCGTCGCGCAATTCGCGGCCGACCTGCCAATGCGCGATCACCAGCGGCGCCGTCATGATCTCGAACCCCACCACCCGCGTGGTGGCCGCTTCCTTCAGCCGCGGGCCGACCAGGTCGCCAAGCCCCCGCGCCTCCAGCGTCGCGCGGATACGGCGCAGCACGGCCACCACATAGCTGCCGGTGCCGCAGCAGGGATCCAGCACCCAGACATCGGGGTCCGCCAGCCCGTCTGGGCGGCCGAGTTCCTCGCGCAGCACACGGTCCACGCGCTCCACCATGTAGGTGACGATCTCGGGCGGCGTGTACCAGACACCCAATTGCTTCCGCAGTTCCGGGTCGAAGAATTCCAGGAAGGGTTCGTAGAAATACTGCACCGCATGCGCCGCATCGAAATCGCGGAAGAAGGCGGCGCGGTCCACCCGTGCCAGCGTGACGGTCGCGGCATCCAGCAGCCCCTCCAGGCCGAGCGGCCGCAGCGCGCGGGCGGCGCTGACCTGTTCGTACAGCAGCCGCACGACCGGCAGGTGCAGATCGTAATCCGCCGCGCGCCAATCGAAGGGGCGGCGCGCATGGTCATGCGCCGCCCAGGCGGAGAACAGGCCGTAGAACAGCGTCTGCACCAGGGTGGAGCGAAACAGGCGCTCCCCGGCCTCGCCCTCGAACCGCAGGCCGAGTGCGGCTTCCAGCGCGCCGCGCAGCGCGGCGAGGGCCGGCAGGCTGGCCTGCGCCTCCACCAGCGTCATCGCATCCCGCGCATAGGACGCCAGGAAGAAGGCCAGGTCCTTGGCGCGGGTCAGCGGCGCGCGCCACATCAGGCAGCGCTGGAGGAAATCCGCGAAGCGCCGGCGCAGCGCGTTGGGCCGCGCGCCATGGCACAGCGCCCAGAAGCCGGCTTCATCGGGCGCCAGATCGAAGCTTTCCTGCACGCCGCCAGCATCCACCAGCCGCCATTGCCGCAGATTGGTGGCGAGCACGAGGCCGTAGGCGGGCAAATAGTCCCGCGCGATCTGCGGGCTGGCCAGCAGCCGGGCCATGTCCTGCGCCAGGCCCTTCACCTCCACCACGCCGCGCTCGGGCGTGATGCCGCTGCGCCATTCCCGGGCCTCGCCGCGGCGGAAGGCGGCGCGCTCGAACAGGCCGAAGTCGGGGATGCCCTTCGTGCCGGAGGGGTGATGCAGGCAGAGCACCTTGGGGCTCAGGCTGTCGCCGACGGCAGCGAGGGTGGCGGCGATGGCGGGGTAGAAGGAGGTTTCGGGCGTGCCCGCGCCGATGCCCCGCACCATCGCGAGCCCATCCAGCAGAATGTCGAGCGGTTCGTTACGCGCCATCACGCAAGGGTGGGGCCTGCCGGCCGCAGCGGCAAGGCAGGGATCACTCGCCGATATTCATCAATGCCCCGCGCACGCGCGCGGCCTGGAACTGCGCCAGGAACAGCCGGCCCATCCCGGCCAGCCACACCGCGTTGAGCGCGAAGGCGGCGGCGAGATGCCCCCAGGCGATGCGGTCCTCCAGTAGCGCTGCGCGCATGCCCTCGAACACATGCGCGGCGGGGATGGCCAGGGCCACGGGATGCAGCCAATCGGGCAGGACCGAGACGGGGTAGAAGACCGCGGCGAAGGGTGTCAGGCCGAACAGCACGGACCAGGCCAGCGGTTCGGCGCCGACGCCGTGGCGCAGGATCAGCGCGGTCACACCCAACGCCACGGCCCAGCCCATCATCATCAGCCCGGCGAAGAACAGCACCACCACCGGGCCCATGCGCCAGATGCCGAAGCCGTACAGCAGGAAGGCCAGCAGCAGGGCCGGCAGCACGCCCGCGAACATCCGAAACATGCTCATGCCGATCAGCCCCGCGATCAGCTCCATCGGCCGCAGCGGGCTGACGAAAAGGTGGCCGAGATTGCGGCTCCAGAGTTCTTCCAGGAAGGAAATGGCAAAACCCATCTGGCTGCGGATCGCCACTTCCCACAGCAGCACGCCGCCGATCAGCGCGCCGGCGGCGACGCTGGCGGCGTTGTTCTGCACGCCGGCGAGATAGGCGGTGACGAAGCCCCAGACGACCATCTGCAGGATCGGCCAGTACATCAGCTCCAGCACACGCGGCCAGGAGCGGCGATAGAGCGCCAGGTGACGATACATCAGCCCCCATACGCGGCGCATGCTTGCTGCGCTGGCGCGCGGCGCCGGCCGATTCAGACCTTCGGGCCCTTCGGCCCTGCGGCCATCGGACGGCGGGCTCATGCGAGGGACTCCGCCGTGCGCCGATCCCGGGCGATGTCCAAAAACACCTCCTCCAGATCGTCATGGCCGTAGCGCGCCAGCAGATCGGCCGGGCTGCCCTGGTCCACCACGCGGCCTGCCTTGAGCATCAGCACATGGTCGCACAGGCGCTGCACCTCGGCCATGTTGTGGCTGGCCAGCAGGATCGCGCAGCCGGTCTCGGCCCGGTAGCGTTCCAGCCAGGTGCGCACCCAATCGCCGGTGTCGGGGTCGAGGCTTGCCGTGGGTTCATCCAGAAGCAGCAGATCGGGCCGGTTGATGAGCGATTTCGCCAGCGCCACGCGGGTTTTCTGCCCGGCCGAAAGGTCGCCCGCCGGGCGGTGCAGGAAGGGTGTCAGTTGCAGTTGCTCCGCCAGTTCGGCGATGCGGGCCTCGGCGCCGCGCACGTCGTACAGGTGCGCGTAGATCCGGAGATTCTCCGCGACACTCAACCGGTGCGGCAGGGCGACATAGGGGGAGGAAAAATTCATCCGCGCGAGTGCCGCGAACCTGTCGCGCGCCATGTCGTGGCCGAGCGCGATCACCTGCCCCTCGCTCGGCACCAGCAAGCCGAGCAGCATGGCGATGGTGGTGGTCTTGCCCGCGCCATTGCCGCCGAGCAGCCCCCAGACCTGGCCGCGCGGCATCACGAAGCTGAGGTCCGAGACAGCCGGGTTCGGCGCGTCGCCATAGCGCTTGCCGAGGCGGCGGATATCGAGGGCGGGTGCGGTCATCACGGCGAAGTGGAGGGCTTTGCCCGCCGGCACAAGCGCTGGCGCGAAGCCGGCATCGGCATCACCCTCACGGTGCCGAGACGCACGCCGGTTTCGTGCAGCAGCGCCGCCGGGCAGGGCAGGGCCGTGTGCCGGGGGTTTCGCGCAGCCCGGCGCGCAGCGGGTCCCGCACCGCCTCGAACCGGTTGTCGTCGCCGCGCGCGGCCATGAAGGCATCGCGTGCGGCGGCGGTTCCGTCATCGAGGCTGATGGTCAGGCGCCGCATGGCGAGCCTCCCCAGCGCCACCACGCGGTGGGCAGCGCGGCGGCGGCGGCACGGGCCTCGGCCGCGGTGGCATACAGGCCGAAGCAGGTGGCGCCGGAGCCGCTCATGCGGGCCAGCAGGCAGCCCGGCGTGGCGGCGATGGCGGCCAGCACCGTGGCGATCGGCGGGCATAGCGCGATCGCGGCCGCTTCGAGGTCATTGCCGAGCGGGCGCAGCCATGCCGCCAGCGCCGCCGCATCAGCGAGGCGCGCGGGCTGCGGCGCGGGGCCGGAGAAACCGGGCGCGCGGGCGCGGAACACGGCAGGCGTCGCCACATGCAGGCGTGGATTGGCCAGCAGCAGGCCGAATTCGGGCAGGGCGGGGGCGGCGGACAGCGCCTCCCCCACGCCCTGCATGCGCGCAGGGCGGCTTTGCAGGCATACCGGCACATCGGCGCCGAGTGTGGCGGCGATCGCCGGCAGGTCGGCCGCCACATCCCACAGCCGCGACAGCGCCCGCAGCGCGGCCGCCGCATCGGCCGAGCCACCGCCGATGCCCGACGCCACGGGCAACACCTTTTCGAGCGTGATCGCCGCACCCCGCCCGGGCGCCAGGGCGCGGGCGGCGCGCAGCACCAGATTGTCGGGCTCGGCCGCCAGCGCGCCGGCTTCCGGCCCCGCGATGGCAAGGGTCAGTCCGGTGCCGGGCGCGACCGCGACGCGATCGCCAACCCCCGCGAACACGGCGAGGCTGTCCAGCAGATGGTACCCATCCTGGCGCCGGCCGGTCACCCGCAGATACAGGTTCACCTTTGCGGGGGCGAACTCGGACAGGCTCACTCCCTGCGTTGCGCCGTCGCCGCCGGGGTCTCGGGCAGGCCGTCGCGCAGCTTCGCCTCCAGCTTCGGGATGTCGGCGGCCTCCGGCTGCTGGCCGAGCGCGCGGCGCCACTGGAAGCGCGCCTCGGCGCGGCGGCCGGCGGCCCAATAGGCGTCGCCCAGATGGTCGTTGATCACGCTGTTGCGGGGTTCCAGCTCCACCGCGCGTTCCAGGGTCTGCACGGCAGCCGGCACATCGCCCATGCGGAACAGCGCCCAGCCCAGGCTGTCCACGATGTTTCCGTCATTCGGCCGCAGCGCCACGGCGCGTTCGAGCATGCGGCGGGCCTCGGGCAGGTTCTTGCCCTGCTCCACCCAGGTATAGGCCAGGTAATTCAACACATAGGGCTGGTCGGGGGCGAGTTCGAGCGCGCGCTGGAAATCGGCCTCCGCCCGGGGCCAGCGCTGGCTGCGTTCCAGCGCGATGCCGCGCGCATACAGAAGCGGCCAGGCATTGGCGGTGAAGGTCCCATCGGCCGCCGCCAGCCGGGCCAGCGCGGCATCATAGGCATCGGCCGCTTCCGCGAATCGGCTGCGGGCGCGCAGCAGATCGCCGAGCCGCGCATGCGGCTGCGGCGCGGCGGGGTTGTCCGTGGCCACGCGCCGCAGCGTCGCCTCGGCTTCCGGCAGGCGGTCGAGCCGGTCGAGCAGGCTGGCGCGGCGCAGCTGCACGGTGGGCGCGAGCGGATCGGCAGCCGGCACGTCGCGCAGCACGCGGAGCGCGCTTTCGACCTGCCGATCCTCGGCATAGTGCTCGGCCACCAGCAGCAGGGCCGGCGCGAAATCGGGCCGCAGGCGCAGCGCCAGCCGCGCCAGGATCATCGCGCCATCGCCCCCGCCCTGGGCAGCGCCGGGGGCGCCGGTGCGCTGCCCGGCCAGCGCCGCGGCCAGCGCCAGATGCGCCTCCGCGATGCCCTCCACGGCAGAGGCGACACCGCGTTCGGCGAGCAGCCCACGACGCTGTGCATCGGTCTGCGCCACCATCGCGAAATCGGACAGGCCGGTGCCGACGGCGCGCAGCAGGTCCTGCGCCTCGGCCGGCTGGCCGGCGCGGGCGAGCACCCCGGCGCCGAGCAGCAGCAGCCGGAGCGAGGGGTCGGGGCTTTCGGCCAGCGCGGTGCGGATCGCGCGTTCCGCGTCGCGGGGGCGGTTCGCGAGGTCCGCGATCAGCGCCAGGTGCAGCGCGTAGATACCCCGCAGCCGGCCGGATTCGGCCAGGGGGCGCAGGATGGCGATGGCGGCATCCGACTGGCCGCGGCCCTGCTGCGCCCAGGCCAGCAGCAGCGGTTGCAGGATCTGGCCCGGGCCGTTGCGCGGCAGGGCACGGATGCGCGCCTCCGCCTGCGGCCAGCGGCCGGCCTGCGCCTCCACCCCGATCAGCAGAATCTGCGCGGCCTGGTTGTTCGGCAGGCGGCGCGCCAGCCGGACGGCATCGGCCCTGCCATCCAGCAGCGTGGCCATGAAGGCGCGCGACAGCACCTCCGGCTGGTCGGGGTCCATCCGCAGCGCATCCAGCATGCGGTCGGCGGCCGTCGCGGTATCCGTCTCCGACTGCGCAAGGCGGCCAGCGAGGTAGGTGCCGAAGACGCCGGGCGGGTCCTGCGCGGCGTCGGGGTTCATGCCCGGGTTCATTCCAAGGTTCACCCCTTGGGCCCCGCTGGCGCTGGTCGGCCCGCCGGCGGCGCAGGCATTCAGCAGCGCGCAGGTCAGGAGCAGCATGCGGGGGCGCGGCAGGAAACGGCTCATGCTGCGCAGGATAAGGGGGCGGAAGCCGGTTGCGCCACCCGCATGTGGCGGGCGGGCCACAAGGCGCGCGAAGGTGATGCAAGCGGGCCACGGCGATCCGGCGGCCCGGCGGTCGGCAGGGCCGCGATGACTTGTCATCCCGCTGTCATCGCGCCGTTACCGCGCCGTCAGCCATTGCCGCTATCGAAGGCAGTGGGGCTGCGCCGGCGCGCATCTGCGCCCGCTGGAGGCCGACCCTCATGGCCGGAGCAACGATCTACGTCCCGCCCTTCATCGACTTTCCGCCCTTCCTGGAGCACACCCCGATGGCCGTCTGGATCAACGAATTCCATTACGACAACACCGGCAGCGACGCCGGCGAGTTCATCGAGATTGCCGGCACCGCCGGCACCGACCTGACTGGCTGGTCCCTCGTGCTGTACAATGGCAATCCGACGCAGTTGACCAGCTACGGCACCACGGCGCTGACCGGCAGCATCAACAACCAGCAGGGCGGCTTCGGCACCGTGCTGGTCACCTTCGCCTCCAACGGCATCCAGAACGGCAACACCACGGGCACCGAGGCGGACGGTATCGCGCTGGTGGACAACACCGGCGCCGTCGTCCAGTTCCTGAGCTATGAGGGCGCGCTGACCGCGGCCGATGGCCCGGCGGCGGGGCAGACCAGCACCGATATCGGCATCTTCCAGACCGGCGCCGAGCCCATCGGCAGTTCGCTCGCGCTGGTCGGCGAAGGCGCCACCTATGCCGACTTCACCTGGGCCGCCGCCAGCGACGACACGCCGGGTGCCGTGAATGTCAGCCAGACCTTCCTCGGCGGCGCCACCGAGGATGTGGTGGCGATCGGCGACGCCAGCATCACCGAGGGCGATGCCGGCACCGCCGTGCTGACCTTCACGGTCACCCGCAGCGGCAACGCCACATCCTTCACGGTCGATTTCGCGACCGCCGATGGCAGCGCCACCGCCGGCTCCGACTATGTCGCCGCCAGCGGCACGCTGGCCTTCACGGCCGGCGGCGCGCTGAGCGAGACGGTCAGCGTGACCATCAATGGCGACACGCTGGCCGAGACGGATGAGACCTTCACCGTGGGCCTCACCAACCTGGTCGGCACCGCGGTGATCGGCGACGCCAGCGCTACCGGGACCATCGTGAATGACGAGCTGGTCTTCACCGAGATCGCCGCAATCCAGGGTGCGGGCCACCGTGCCCCGCTCGTCGGCGGCACGCCGGCTTCCAGCAGCGCCAACAGCGGCGCGCTGCGCGTCAATGTCGAGGGCGTGGTGACGGCGATCGCCACCAACGGCTTCTATATCCAGGACCCAACGCCGGATGCCGACATCGCAACCTCCGACGGCATCTTCGTGTTCACCAGCAGCGCGCCGCCCGCCACGCTGACAGTGGGTGAGACGGTGCGCGTGCTCGGCGCGCGCGTCGATGAATTCCGCGCCGCATCCAACAACCTCTCGGTCACGCAGCTCAACGCCACACAGACCGGCGCCAGCATCGTGGAACTTGGCGGCAACACCGCGATCGAGGCCGTGCTGATCGGCGAGGATGGCCGCCTGCCGCCCAACGTCGCGATCGACGATGACGGTCTGGCCAGCTTCGATCCGACCACCGACGCGATCGATTTCTGGGAAAGCCTGGAGGGCATGAAGGTGGAGCTGTATCGCCCCACCGCCATCTCCCAGACCCTGGAATTCCGCACGCGCGATCCGGCCAACAGCAGCAATGCCGAAGGCCCGCCGAACGAGGAAATCTGGGTGCAGGTGCCGGGCAGCTTCGACCCGGAAGGCCAGTCCACCGGCCGTTCGCCCCTGCTGGGCGAGACCGACCCGAACCCCGAGCGCATCCAGATCGACGATCTGCGCCCCGCCATCGACCTGCCCGACGTGTCGGTCGGCGCGCGCTTCCTCGGCAACATCACCGGCGTGGTGAACTACGATTTCCAGAACTTCGAAGTGCTGGTGACCGAGACGCCCACAGCGGTGCCGTTGGCCGAACGGCCGGAACCCGTGACGCGCCTCAGCGGCACCGACCGCGTGCTGACCGTCGCCACCTACAATGTCGAGAACCTCGACGCCGAGGTGGAGGACACCGACGCCGCGCTCGCCAACAGCACGGGCGGCGTCTCCGGCAACGACCTGTATACCCGCCTCGGCAATTCGGATGACGATGTGGGCACCGGCAAGTTCGCCGCGCATGCGCGCCAGATCGCCATCAACCTGGACGCGCCGGCGATCGTGGCGCTGCAGGAAGTGCAGGACAATGACGGCGCCGAAATCAGCGCCGATGTGGATGCGGCACGCACGCTGCAGACGCTGGTGGACATCATCTTCGACACCTACGGCATCGTCTACGAATTCGCCTATGCCAACCCGGAGACGGGCAACATCGATGGCGGCCAGCCCAACGCCAATATCCGCCCGGCCTATCTGTACCGCCCGGATCTCGTGAGCCTGGTGGACAACACGCCCGAGGAAACCACCGAGGTCCGCCGCCTGGTCGACCCGAACCCGGAGGAGGCCGACGGCTTCGCCGGCGACGATTTCGCCGAGAGCCGCAAGCCCGTGGAAGCGCGCTTCCTGTTCAATGGCGAGGTTGTCACGCTGATCAACGTCCACCTGAATTCGAAGGGCGGCGATAACGCGCTGTTCGGCAATGTGCAGCCGCCGGTCTTCGCCAGCGAACTCCAGCGCATCGAGCAGGCGCGCATCATCAATGCCCGCGTCGGCGATCTGCTGGCCGAGGATGCGGACGCCAAGGTGATCGTGCTCGGCGACTTCAACGACTTCGCCTGGACCGCGCCGCTGCTGACCATCGACGGCTCGGCCGATGGCGACCAGGTACTGACCAACCTGGTCGAGGCGCTGCTGCCGGAGAATGCGCGCTGGAGCTACAATTTCCAGGGTGCCGCGCAATCGCTCGACCACATCACCGCGAGCGACAGCCTGCTCGGCCTGAATGCGCGGGTCGAGGTCGTGCATGTGAATGTCGGCCAGGCCGATGGCGCATCCGACCATGATCCGATCGTGGCGCTGTTCGACTTCCGCGGCAGCGACGAAACCCTGGCCGGCACGGCGACCGGCGAGGCGATCCTCGGCTATGGCGGCGATGACGCGCTGGAAGGCCTTGGCGGCGAGGACACCATGCTGGGCAGCCTCGGCAACGATCTGATCGATGGCGGCGAGGGTGCGGACAGGCTGAATGGCGGCGATGGCGCCGACACCATCCTGGGCGGCACGGGCGCCGACCGGGCCGGCGGCGCGGCCGGCAACGACCTGCTGATGGGCGGCGCCGAGAATGACGTGCTGCTCGGCGGCGAGGGCGACGATACGCTGGTGGGTGGCGAAGGCCGCGACCAGCTCGGCGGTGGCGCCGGCGCCGACCTGTTCGTGTTCGACGGGCTCGGCTCGGAAGCGGTGCGGGACTTCAACGCGGCGTTCGACATGATCGGCCTCTCGGCCGCCGCCTTCGACCCGACCCTCGCACTCGGCGCGCTGGATACCAGCCGGTTCGAGGCGAACACCACAGGCCAGGCGAGCATGGCGGGTGGCGTCTTCGTCTTCGAGACGGATACCTCCGTGCTCTGGTGGGATATGGACGGCACGGCGGCGGGGCGCACCGGCCTTGGCATCCTGCTCGGGGTCAACAGCCTTGACATCACCGATCTGGTGGTGGTCGCCTGATACGCTGGGCGGCGCCCCGTCGTGGGGCGCCGCCCGTCTGTCTCAGGGACGCCTCGCCATGGGTTTCGCCTTCCGGCTGTTGGTCCTGGTCGGTCTGCTGGTGGGGGCCGGGTCCGCGCAGGCGCAGAACCGCTTCTGGCTTGTGAACGATAGCGGGCTGACGGTCGAGGAAGCCTACGTCTCCCCCTCGCGCCTCGCGGAGTGGGGGGAGGATGTGCTGGGTGCCGGCGTGCTGCCGGCGGGCCAGCGCTTCTGGGTGGTGCCGCTTGCCGCCGATTGCCGCATGGATATCCGCGTGCGCTTCGCCGGCGGGGCGGAGACGACGCTGATGGGGGTCGAGGTGTGCGACCGCGTGCAGCAGGTGCTGGCGCCGCCGGTCCCCGGCGCACCCGTTCCCGCCCCACCGCAGGCGGCCGTGCCGTCCCGCAGCAACCCCAGCTTCACCTTCGTGAACCAGACCGGCGCCACCATCCGCGAGGTCTATGTCTCGCTCACCACGGACAATGACTGGGGGCCGGATCGGCTGGGCGCCGATGTCCTGGCGCCGGGCCAGCGCATGCCCGTGCCGCTGCCCGAGGGCGGCGTCTGCACGGTCGATATGCGCGTGGTGTTCATGGATGGCTCCGCGCAGGAACGCCGGGCCGTCGAGACATGCAGCATCGCGGATTATGTCTGGCGGTAGCGGCGCGACATTCCGTGGCGGCGCGGGCGCCGTGCTTGCGTCAGTGAACAAGGGTGATATGCACGCGCGACCGCAGAAGGACCGCCGCCATGGATCACGCGCAATCGGCGCCGACCGCATCGGGGCCCACAGCCCTGTCCCGCTTCACCGTGCTGGATCTGACCCGCGTCCGCTCCGGCCCGACCTGCGTGCGGCAATTGGCGGATTGGGGCGCCAAGGTCATCAAGATCGAGATGCCGCCCGCCCTCGATGAGGGCGACCCGATGGGCGGCCCCCGCCATGGCAGCGACTTCCAGAATTTGCACCGCAACAAGCGCGGCGTGACGCTGAACCTGAAATCGCCGGAAGGTGTCGCGCTGCTGAAGAAGCTGGCCGAAACGGCCGATGTAATCGTGGAAAACTTCCGCCCGGACGTGAAGACGCGCCTCGGCATCGACTATGCGGCGATGGCGGCCGTGAACCCGCGCATCGTCTACGCCTCGATTTCCGGCTTCGGGCAGGACGGCCCCTATGCGACGCGGCCGGGCTTCGACCAGATCGCGCAGGGGATGGGCGGCCTGATGTCCATCACCGGCCTGCCAGGTCAGGGGCCGGTGCGCGTCGGCATTCCGATCGCCGATCTGACGGCCGGCCTGTTCGCCGCGCAGGGCATCATGATCGCCCTGCTGGAACGCGAAGTGTCGGGCAAGGGGCAGTGGGTGCAGTCGTCCCTGCTGCAGGCGCAGATCTTCATGCTGGATTTCCAGGCCAGCCGCTGGCTGATGGAAGGCCAGGTGCCGAAGCAGGCCGGCAACAACCACCCGACCTCCATCCCGACCGGCGTGTTCAAGACCAGCGACGGGTACATGAACATCGCCGCATCGGGGAACAAGATCTGGGAACGCTGCGCGCGCGCGCTCGGCCGCGACGATCTGCTGGCCGATCCGCGCTACGCGACCTCCGCCGGCCGCAGCGAACACCGCGATGAGCTGAACGGCGAACTCGCCAAGACGACGCTGACCAACACGACGGCGCATTGGGTGGAGGCGCTGAACGCCGCCGGCGTCCCCTGCGGCCCGATCTACAAGGTGGACGAGATGTTCGCCGACCCGCAGGTGCAGCACCTTGGCATCGCCCAAACGGTCAATGGTCCGCTGAACGGCGGCAATCGCGGGGAGGTCGCCTATGTCGGCCAACCCATCACGCTGTCGCGCACGCCGGCGAAGATCGTGAGCCACCCGCCCGAATTGGGCGAGCATACGGATGCGGTGCTGGAGGAGATCGGGCTGGATGCGGCGACCATCGCCGATTTGCGGGCACGGCTGATCGTCTGACCACAAGGCACGGCCGCGCACGGCGCGGCCCGCGCACAGACTGAGTTCGCAACACGCGCAGCAGCGCGTAGGCGCGCAAGCCAAGCCCGCGGTGCGGGCGCCCGGCGCCTGAGGGAGAGCAAAACATGGACGGCATGGTGGTGACGGGCTCGGAGAAGATGCTGGCGCGCAAGGCGGGCGGCATCGGCTTCATGACCTTCAACAACCCCGAGCGGCACAACGCCGTCTCGATGGAGATGTGGCAGGCCGCCGAGCGCATCCTGGCCGATTTCACCGCCGACCCGGAACTGCGCGTGATCGTGCTGAATGGCGCGGGCGGCAAGGCGTTCGTCTCCGGCGCCGATATCTCGAAATTCGAAAGCGAGCGCAGCGGCGAAGCGGCCGTCGCGGCCTATCAGGCGCAGACGGCGAAAGTCTATGACGCGCTGGCGGATTGCCCGAAGCCCACCATCGCGATGATCCAGGGCCATTGCATCGGCGGCGGCACCGCGCTGGCCGTGTGCTGCGACATGCGCATCTGCGGCGAGACGGCGAGCTTCGGCGTGCCGGCGGCCAAACTCGGCCTGGGTTATCCGCTGTCCGGCCTGCGGCGCCTGGTGGATCTGGTGGGGCCGTCCTTCGCCAAGGAAATCTTCTTCACGGCCAACAAATGGTCCGCCGAGGATGCGCGGATCATGGGCCTGGTGAACCGCGTGGTGCCCAACGACCAGCTTGAGGCCTTCGTGCTGAACACCGCCGAGACCATCGCCGGCAATGCGCCGCTGACGGTCGGCAGCGCCAAGTTCATCATCGGCGAGGCGCTGAAGGACCGTGGCGCCGCCAACGAAGCCGCCTGCGACGCGATGGTAAAGGCGTGCTTTGCCAGCGCCGACTACATCGAGGGTCGCCGCGCCTTCCTCGAAAAGCGCAAGCCGCAATTCCAGGGACGCTGACCGCGTCGGTATCTCGCCGGTGAGCTTTTCGAAGGTCATCGTCGGGGCCTTCGGGGGGCCGACCGGCGAGGCCGACGAGAAGGCACGGCTGCTGCTGCTGGACAGCCTTGGCTGTGCGCTTGCGGGCCTCGCGCATCCGCGCGTCGCGGCTTTCGCGCAGGCGATGCAGCGCGGGTTTCCGGGCGATGTGGCGATGGCCGGGGCGCGCCTCGCGCCGGGTGGCGCCGCGGCCGTGCTGGCCGCCGCCACCTGCTGGGATGAGGCGAATGAGGGGCTGGCGCGGGCGCATGGGCGGCCGGCGCTGCCTGTCGCGCCGCTCGCCTTGGTGGCGCTGGCGCGTGGTGTCGATCCCGCGCTGGCGCGCGCTTCCTTCGCGCTCGGCTATGAGGTTGCGGCGCGGGCCGGCGAGGCCTGGCGGATCAAGCCCGGCATGCATGTCGATGGGTCCTGGCACAGCCTGGGTGCGGCGGCCTGCGCGGCGCGGCTGGCGGGGCTGGATGCGGGCGGCGTGGCGCGGGCGGTGCGGCTGGCTTCGTGCCAGATACCCTTCGCACTCTATGCGCCGATCAGCGCGGGGATGGATGGGCGGAACAGCTATCCGGCGCATGCGACGCTGCTGGGCCAGCTTGCCGCCGCCGCCGCCGCGGCCGGGATGGACGCGCCGGAAGGCGGGTTCGATGCGGCACGCCGCATCGCGCTCGGCCTCGATGCGCCGGCCGCGATGGCACCGCCGGGCACCTGGCTGCTGCTGGAAGCCTACCAGAAACCCTTCGCCGGCGTTCGGCACGCCCACTACCCCGCCGCCGCCGCGCTGGAACTGCGTGGACGCGTGCCGGCAGCGCCCACGCGAATCCTGGTCGAAACCTATGCCGAGGCGTTGCGCTATGCCGGGAACCGCGCGCCGCTTGCCGCGATCAGCGCGCAATTCTCGATCAGCTGGGCCGTCGCGGCGGCGCTGCACCAGGGCGATCTCGGCCCCGCCGCCTACACGCAGGATGCCCTGGCCGATCCCGTTCTGCGCGCCCTGGAACAGGCGGTGGAATTGCGGGAAGATACCGCGCTGACAGGTGCGGGCCGGCGGGGCGCGCGCGTGACGATCGGCCAGGAGCATGCCTTCGTGGACAGCGTGGTGGGCGACCCGGACCGGCCGATGTCGGAAACCGAGACGTGCCGGAAGTTTGCCTGCTTCGCCGCGGGTACGCTGGACGATGCGGGCGTGGCGCGCGCCATCGCCGCGATCCTGCACGACGAACGCGCCGACGCGCTGTTCGGATGACTCCGGACCCCGCGGATCGTGACCGATCCGCCCTCAATCGCCGGCGCGGCCATGCGGCCGCTCGCGCGCCGATAGCGCGCGCATGTTGCGCTCGATGGGATCTGTCATGACCGAGATCCTGATCGCGGGGGCGGGGCCCGTCGGCCTCACGCTTGCCCTCGCGCTGCACCGGCATGGCATCGGCGTGCGCGTGCTGGAGAAGCGGGGCGCGCTGTCCACCGCATCCCGCGCCTCCACCTTCCATCCGCCGACCCTCGATATGCTGGATGAGCTCGGCGTGCTGGCGCCGCTGCTGCCGGGCGGGGTGCGGGTGGACCATATCCTGTGGCGCCAGGTGGGAACCGGCGCGCAGGCGCGCATCGCGCTTGGCCTGTTGGCGCATGAGACGCGCCACCCCTATCGCTGGCACCGGGAGCAGCATGTGCTGACCGCGGCGCTGCTGGCCGCGCTGCCCGACGGCACGGTGCATTTCGACGCCGGCGTGGTGGAGTGCGCGCAGACGGATAAGCGTATCACGCTGACCACCGCGGATGGGCAGACGCATACCGGGCGCTTCGCGGTAGCCTGCGATGGCGCATCCGGCGCGCTGCGCGGGCTGGCGGGGATCGCGGTGGATGCCAACCCCTACGCGCACCGCGTGCTGCGCCTGCTGACGCCCGTCGATCTGCGCGACCATGTGCCGGGGCTGGATGGGCTCGGCTATCTGTATGACGCCAGCGGGTCCTGTTCGCTGCTGCGGATGCCGAAGGTGTGGCGGCTGATCTTCCGGATCGCGCCGGAGGTGGCGGAGGAAGCCGCGCTGGCCGAGGATTTCGCGCGGCCGCTGCTGGCGCGCTTCCTGCCGGGCCTGTCAGACCTGCCCGTCAGCGGGCGGGATGTGTATGGCGTGGCGCGCGCCATGGCGGTGCGGTATCGCGCGGGCCGCGTGTTGCTGGCGGGCGATGCGGCGCATCTGACCAACACGCGCGGCGGCATGAACATGAATGCCGGCATCCATGATGCCGTGACGCTGGCCGCCAATCTCGCGCAGGTCATGCGCGACGCGCCGGAGGACCTGCTGGATGACTGGGCGGCGTCGCGGCTCGGTGTGGTGCGGGATGCGCTGCTGCCGCGCACCGACAGCCGCGTCGGCGCCAGCCCGGGCGACGAGGTGGCGCGCATGGCGGCGCTGACCAGCACGGAAGCGCATCACTGGGCGCGGGAGGCGAGCATGCTCGATATTGCCCGGGTCGGCGCACCGTGACTCTTTGGCCTGCCCCGCACTACCTGCCGACCCATCGCGTCGGCTTGCTGGCGCCGTCCTCCAACCCGGCGGTGGAGCCCGAACTGCGCCACCTGCTGGCGCCGCAGGCGGCGCTGCATGTCACGCGGCTGCCGGTGATGCCGGACACCACCCTCGAACAGCGCAACGTGGTCTATCTGGCCGCCGCCGAGCAGGCGCTGGGCAGTTTCGGCAGCCTGCACCTGGACGCCGCGATCATCGGCATCACCGGGCCGAGCTACGCGCTGCCGCCGGCCGAGGACGAAGCCTTGCAGGCGCGGTTGAGCGGCCATGCGCTGCGGCCCGTGCTGCTGGCCGCGCGCGCCATCGCCGCGGCGCTGGCGGCGTTGGGTCGCACGAAGCTGGTGATGTTCTCGCCCTATCCCGGCTGGCTGAGCGAACGCGCGGAGCGATACTGGCAGCAGGCCGGCTTCGCGCTGGTGGCCAGCATCAAGGCGTCCGCCGCGGCGAGCGCCTATGAGATGACGCCGGAGGAGGTGGCGGATGGCCTGGCCGCGCTGAACCCGCCGGCCGACAGCGTGGTTCTGCTGTCCGGTACGGGCATGCCGACGCTGGATGCCATGGCCTGGATGCAGGCGCGCATCGGCGTGCCGATGGTGTCGTCCAACCTGGCCTGCGCCTATACCGTCAGCGCGGCGCTGCACCTTCCGCCCAGCGACGCGCTGCGCCGATGCTGCCCGGACCTCGCGGCGAAGCTGGCCGGGTAGCTATTTCCGCTGCTTGCGGGCGGCGTAGCGCGCATCGCGCTTCGCCTTCTGCTCGGCCGCCATGGCCAGCGCCCGTGCCTTCTTCTCGGCATCGAGGATTTGCGCGCGGTTGGCAGCGTCGATTTCGGCGACGCGGGCGCGCAGCGCTTCTTCCTGCGCGCGCTTCTCGGCCTCCCGCCGCTCGGCGGCGGCGGCGGCTTCGGCGGCGGCGCGCTCAGCGGCGATCCGCGCGATCTCGGCGGCCTTCGCCGCGGCGCGTTCCGCCTGGCGCTGGGCCCGCGCATCGGCCACGGCCTTCTGCTCGGCAAGCTTAGCTTGCACGGCAGGGTCGGCCAGACGGTTCTTCAGGCTCTGGAACTTCTCAGCGGATGCCTTGCGGGCTTCCTCGGCCGCATTGCGGCGCTCATTGAAGTCGAACAGCTTCTTGGACTGCATGATGGCCGTTTAGCCGGGACGCGCGTTCCGGCCAAGGGGCGCAGCCCTGCAACGGGAGCAACCCTGGCATCCAAGGCGGCCTAACCTGCGCCGCGCGACGCCTGCCAGAGGGCGGCGGCGATCGCCACCGCCTGTTCGGGGGTGAGGCTTGCCGGCGTGGCATGGGCCGGCGCGGCGACCGTCTCGAACAGCTTCTCGCGCCGCAGGAACCGCGCCGCCAGCGCGTCATTGCCGGGGCCGAAGCGGCCCTCCAGCGCGGCCGCGTCCGCGGCGCCGAGCATGAGCGGCGGGCCGGCGGACAGGCGTTCCAGCACGCGCACAACCTCCCCCCGTCCGGCATTCTGCGGGCTGTCGGGCTGCACGCCGTTGCAGGCATTCCACAGCCGCAGGAATTCGGCGCGCGGCGCATCCAGCGTGCGGTTCAGCGCTGTCGTGCGCTGCGGCAGCAAAGCCGGTGACAGGCCGGTGGCGGCGCAGAAATCCGCGACGATGTCATCGCCCGCCAGCAGCCCGCGCTGATAGGCGCGCACCACCCAATACGGGTCGCTGAACCAGGCACCCCAGCGCGCCACCACCGCCGCGTGATCCAGCGGCGCGGGGTTGGCCAGCATGCGTTCCAGTGCGAAGGGCGCCGAGGCGCCGGATTTCAGCATGGTGGACCAGGCGGCCAGCACCAGCTCCGCCTGCGGGCGGGCGTAGTAGACTAGCCGGATTTCATCGACGATCTTGCCGAACAGCGACCACAGGCGGTGCACGCCCTCCACGTCGCGGATGCGGGACGACAAATGTTCGTTCGAATAGATCAGCAGCCTCGCGCCGCTCTCCTCAGCCTCCTGCCGGAGCGTCTCGGGGAAGCGGGTGAGGAAATCGTCGAAGGCGGCGTTGTCCGCGAGGCCGGCGGCCTGGCGGAGATCGGGCGTGCCGATGCCGGCGGTGGCGAACAGCGCGAGGTTGATGTGGTTGTCACCGCCCGCCGCGCGGCTGAACAGGACGCCGTCCGCGGCCAGGCTGGCGCGATTGGCACCCAGCGTCGCCTGCAAGGTGGTGGTGCCGGTCTTCTCGCCCCCGATATGAAGGATCGCGATGCGGCCGGTGGATGCCATTCCTGGCGTATCGCGGCTGCCCGTGGCCCGGTCAAGGCGCTATAGGCTTGCCGCATGAGTGACACAGACCTTCTCGACGCCGTCGCGCGCGAGGCCGCGCGCCGCCGCACCTTCGCCATCATCGCCCACCCGGACGCCGGCAAGACCACGCTGACGGAGAAGCTGCTGCTGAAGGGCGGCGCCATCCAGCTGGCAGGTGCCGTGCGCGCCAAGGGCAATGCGCGGCGCACGCGCTCCGACTGGATGAAGATCGAGCAGGATCGCGGGATTTCGGTCGCGACCTCCGTCATGACCTTCGAGCGCGGCGGGGTGGTGTTCAACCTGCTCGACACGCCCGGCCACGAGGACTTTTCGGAGGATACGTATCGGACGCTGACGGCGGTGGACGCCGCGATCATGGTGCTCGACGCCGCCAAGGGCATCGAGAGCCAGACGCGCAAGCTGTTCGAGGTGTGCCGCCTGCGCGACATCCCGATCGTCACCTTCGTCAACAAGATGGACCGCGAAAGCCGCGACCCCTTCGAGCTGATCGACGAGATCCAGGCGACGCTGGCGCTGGACGCCGCCCCGGTGGCTTGGCCCGTCGGCCGCGCCAGCACGTTTTGGGGGACATACGACATCCTGGCCCGCCGGCTGATGCCGGTGGATGCCAGCGAGGAGGAGGGGATTCCGGTGACGGGCGCCGACGACCCCAAGATTTCGGCGCTGGTCGGCGAGGAACGCGCGACGCAGTTGTATGAGGACATCCTGCTGGCGGAAGCGGGCCTCGCGACCTTTGACCTCCAAAAGTTCCGGGAAGGGCATCTGACGCCGGTGTTCTTCGGCTCCGCGCTGCGGGATTTCGGCGTGGGGCATCTGCTGGAAGGGCTGTCGCGCTACGCCCCCCCGCCCGGCGCGCGCCCCGCCGACCCGCGCGACGTGCAGCCGGATGAAGGCAAGCTGACCGGCTTCGTCTTCAAGGTGCAGGCCAACATGGACCCGAACCACCGCGACCGCGTGGCCTTCGTGCGGCTGTGCAGCGGGCGGCTGACCAAGGGCATGCGGCTGCGCCAGGTGCGCACCGGCAAGCAGGTGCCGGTCAATGCGCCGCTGTTCTTCTTCGCCAAGGAACGCCAGGTGGCCGAGGAGGCCTGGCCCGGTGATGTCGTCGGCATCGCCAATCACGGCACGCTGCGGATCGGCGATACGCTGACCGAGGGCGAGGAGCTGAATTTCCGGGGCGTGCCGAGCTTCGCCCCCGAAATCCTGCGCACCGTGCGGCTGGAGGACCCGATGCTGGCCAAGAAGCTGCGCACGGCGATGGACCAATTGGCCGAGGAAGGCGTCGTGCAGATTTTCCGCCCCCTCGATGGCTCGCCGCCCGTGGTGGGCGTGGTCGGGGAGTTGCAGTTGGACGTGCTGAAATCGCGCCTCGCGGTGGAATACAGCGTGCCGGCGAGCTTCGATGCCACGCGCTGGTCCATGCTGCGCTGGCTGGCCGGCGACCGGGCGGAGATCGAGCGCTGGGCGTTGCAGAACCGCGGCGACACCGCCGAGGACCATGATGGGGAGAAGGTCGCGCTGTTCGGCAGCGACTGGCGGAGGAAGCGCGCGGAGGAGGAATACCCCGGCATCCGCTTCGCGCCGGTGCGGGAACAGCACGGGCTGGTGCTGATGAAGCGGTAGGGGTAGGGCGGAGATAGGAGAAAAGCCCTACCCGTTCCGCCGCTTCAGCAGGAACAGCGCCTGCTCCCCGAACAAATTCGCGAGCCATGGCGAGCGCTTCCAGGGGGAACGCAGCCCCTTGTCATCCACCGCAAGCCACCGCTCCACCACGTAATCCTCCAGCGCGCACAACTCGAAGAAATCACGGATGGTGCAGGGGTGGATGTTGGGGGTGGCGTACCAGGGGCTGTCCCAGGTCTCGGTGTCCGGCATGCGGCCGTCCAGCAGCAGGCGCCAGCGCAACTGCCAATGGCCGAAATTGGGGAAGCTCACCACCGCATGGCGGCCGATGCGCAGCATCTGGCTGAGCACGTAGCGCGGCTTCTCCACCGCCTGGAGTGTGCGGCTGAGCACCACATAGTCGAAGGCGCCGTTTGGGTAGAATTCCAGATCCGTGTCGGCATCGCCCTGGATCACCGGCAGGCCGGCGGCGACGGCCTCGGTCGCCTCCGCCATGTCGATCTCCATGCCGCGTGCGTCACAGCGCTTCTGGCGCGTCAGATGGTCGATCAGCGCGCCGTCGCCACAGCCGATATCCAGCACGCGCGCACCTGGGGCGATCATCTCCGCGATCAGGCGGAGGTCGAGGCGCATATTCTTCGCGACGAAGCGGATTTCGCCCGCGGCTTCCGGCACCGGTCTCTGTCCTGGTTGTGGTGGCACGCGAATTTACGCGCGCCGCGCCGGTAAGGCTATGCCGGCACCTGCCAGGAGACGCGGCGCGCCATGAAGTTGGCATAGACCTGTTCGCCGGCGACGATCGGCTCGAAATCCGGGCCCGCCGGCGCTTTGCCCACCAGCGTCATCGGGTCGATGCGCGTGTGGTAGGACGGGTGCACGAACAGCGGGATGGAATAGCGTTCGCGGCCGGATGTGTTGACCACCTTGTGCAGCGCCGCCTGGTAGCGGCCATTGGTCCAGCGCCGCAGCAGCTTGCCGACATTGATCACCATGGCGTCGCGGTTGGGCGGCACGGGCAGCCAGGCGCCGTCGGGCGCCTGCACGGCCAGGCCACCCTTCATGTCCTGCACGAGCAGCGTGATCAGCCCTTCATCGACATGCGCGCGCACGCCGATATCGGTGGTCTCCGCCACCGCCTCGGCCGGCGGGTAGTGCAGGATGCGCATGTTGGAATAGCTGTGGCGGGACGCCTCCGCGAAGAACTCGGGCGGCGCGCCGAGGTGCCGCGCCACGGCCGAGAGGATCTGGCCGGACAGCGCGTACATGGCCGCGTAGCAGGCCTCCAGCTTCGGGCGGAAACCGGGCAAATCGGGCCAGGGCGTCTCGGCGTGCAGCGGCAGGGCCAGCAGCGCGGGGTCGGAGGGGCGGTCGGGGTGGCCGATGCTGAAGGCTTCGTGCCCGCCCGGTTTCTCGCCGGGCAGGGCCGTGTCGAACATCGGGATGAAGCCGCGATTGGTGCGGCGGTCCTGCACCAATCGCTTCGTCGCATCCGACAGGGCGAAGAAGGCCTCGGCCGCCGCGAAGGCGTCGTCGAGCACGGCCTTGGGCACGCCGTGGCCGACAAGCTGCACGAAGCCCGTCGCCTCGAAGGCGGCGCCGAGCGCGGCCGCCACCCCGTCCGGATCGGACCGATAACGGCCGAAATCCAGGGTCGGGATGGCGTCGGGCATCAGACGGCCGCGCCCAGGCGGCGCTCGGCGGCGGGGGGCAGGAAGGCGTCGGTGTAGACATCCTCCGGCTTCAGCTTCGGCGTCATGCCATAGGCTTCCTCCACCGCCGCGAGGCCGATCTGGAAGCGGGCAGGGTCCACCGCCGAGATGCCGTTCGCCATCACATGCGGGGAGACGACCATCTCATTGATGGAGACCTGCTGGCGCTCCGCCTCGATCGCCACATCGGTCAGCGGCTCGGCTGCCTTGAGCGCGGCGACGGCGGCGGCCGGATCGGCGTAGGAAGCCCGCAGCGCCCGCATGCCGCCGCGCACCACGGCGCGCACGAGTTCGGGGTTGCGGCGCGCGTAATCCTTGGTGGTCAGCCAGCAGGTGCCGTACAGAGGCAGGCCGTAGTCGCGATACCAAAGGATGCGCTGCGCCGGCCAATCCATGCCCAGCGCCTTGAGTGACAGGCCGGTGGAGGTGGCCGCACCCGTGATGCCATGCGCGCGGTTCTGCACCAGCATCGGCTCCCGCAGTTCCGGGCGCACCGTCAGCCAGTTGATCTTGCTGGCATCCACGCCGGCGGCGCGGGCGAAGGCGGGGAAGATCTGGCGGCCGGCGTCGCTGTCGGGTGCCGCCAGCGTCTTGCCTTCCAGGTCCTTCGGCACGCGCACCGGGCCGTCGCTGCGCACCGTCGCGCACAGCAGGCTGCGATCGCCGAAGACGCCGACGACGACAAGGCCGGCATTCGGGTTCTCGGCGATGAACTTGATCACGGGGTTGATGTCGGCCTGCCCGATCTCATAGGCGCCGCCGGCGATGTCGATGGGCACGCGGCCGGAGCCGAAGCCGCGGTCGATCTGGATGTCGATGCCGGCGTCGCGGAAATAGCCGCGTTCCCGGCCCAGCAGCATGTAGGCGTTCGGGCCCTGGAAGGCCCAATCCACCTGGTATTTCACCCGCGGCAGCGCCTGGCCGCGGCTGATTGAGGGGGCGGCGAGGATGGAGGCACCGGCGACGAGGCCGAGGTTTCGACGCGACAGGATCATGGACGGAAGCTCCCGGGGGGTTCTTCCCACCGGTGTTGCAAGAAGGCTGCCAGCCTGCTTCGCGGGCATCACCGGTGTTTCGGGGAAGACCTGCCGCGATTCCGGGCAGCGGCGCCGCGCATCACGGCAGAAGCCGGGCGATCGTGACCCGGCGCTCGGCCCTATCCTCCAGCTCCAGGCTGGTGGGCACGGCGTGGCGGGCCAGTTCCACGAGGCCGTCGCGCGGGACATAGGCGCGGCCCGGATCGGCCAGCAGCACCAGGGCGTCGCGGGCCATGGCCCGCAGCCAGGGCAGGATATGCGCCGTCATCGGCGCGGCGTAGCAGACATCGCCGGCCAGGATCACATCCCAGCGGCAGGGCTGGCCGACCACGTCGCCGGGGGGTGTGGCGACCGCCACACCGTTGAGCGCGGCATTCACGCGGGTGGCTGCGAGGGCGAGCGGGTCGATTTCCGCCGCCTCGGCCTCCGCCGCGCCGGCCAGCATGGCGGCGACGGCGCCGATGCCGCAGCCGGCGGCGAAATCCAGCACGCGCTTGCCGCGGACCAGCGCCGGGTCGTCCAGGATCGCCCGCGCCAGCGCCTGGCCGCCGGGCCAGGCGAAGGCCCAGAAGGGCGGCTCGATCCCCTCCCGCACCAGCCAGGCCTCGGTCGCCTGCCAGATGGGGGTGATCTCGGTGGCCAGGTGCAGGCGGATTTCGGGGACCAGCGGCGCGGCGGCGATCGCGGTGTTGGCCCGAATGAAGGCTTCCACCTAGATCCTGCCGAGCAGCAAGGCCGCCGCGACGGCGAGGCCGGCTTCCCGGTTCGCGCGGAACAGCATCAGGCAGCGCTCGGGGTTGTCGATGTCCAGCGTCCGCACCTGCCAGGCCAGCATCGCGGCGGGCAGCGCCAGCGCGGGGGCGAACCACCAGGACAGGCCGGCCAGCCAGCCCGCGACCAGAAGAAACGCCAGCATCAGCGCGTAGCAGGCGCCGACGAAACCGGCCGAGCGCGTGCCGAAGGTCAGCGCCGTGCTGCGGATGCCGACGGCCGCGTCATCCGCGCGGTCCTGATGCGCATAGATCGTGTCGTAGCCGAGAATCCAGCAGAAGCCCGCCGCCCACAGCGCCATCGCCACGCCATCCAGCGTGCCGGTCGCCGCGGCGTATCCGGTGGGTGCAGCCCAGCTGAACACGAAGCCCAGCACCGCCTGCGGATAGTCGGTCACGCGCTTGGCCAGCGGATACACCGCGATCGGCAGCAGCGACGCCGCGCCGAACAGGATGGCGATCCAGGGAAGCTGCACCAGCACGCCGAGTCCCACGGCACACAGCACGCCCAGGAACAGCAATGCCTGGAAGGGGGTGACGGTGCCGGCGGCCAGCGGGCGGTCGCGCGTGCGTTCCACCTGGCGGTCGAAGTCGCGGTCCCACCAGTCATTCACCACGCAGCCCGCAGCCCGCATGGCGAAGGCGCCCACCACGAACAACAGCGTCAACCAGAGCCCCGTCCCAAGGTCCGGCGCCGCCACCGCAAAAGCCCAGAAGCCGGGCAGCACCAGCAGCCACGCGCCGATCGGCCGGTCGAAGCGGCCGAGCAGCGCATAGGGCCGCCAGGTGCGGGGCAGCCGCGCAACCCACCCCTCCGTCCGGATATCCGTGAAGCCCGCCATGCCCCTATAGGTGTCGGTGGAGGCCCGCCATGTCCATCCCACGCCTGCATCTGGATGCGCCGCTGGCCGAGGGCGCGCTGGTGGAGTCCGCGCCCGGCCAGGCACACCATATCGGCCATGTGCTGCGGCGTGGCGTCGGCGACGCCGTGCTGCTGTTCAACGCCGCGCATGGCGCATGGCAGGCCGAGATCGCGGCGCTGCGCAAGGACCGCGGCAGTTTCCGGGTGCTCGGCCGGGTCCGCGCCCCCGCCGCCGAGCCCGGCCCCATGCTGCTGATCGCCATCCTCAAGCGCGACCCGATGGATTGGCTGGTGGAGAAGGCGACCGAACTCGGCGCGTCGCGCATCCTGCCCGTCATCACGCAGCGCACCATCGCGCAGGCCACCAACACGGACCGGCTGCGCCAGATCGCCCGCGCCGCCGCAGAGCAATGCGAGCGCCTGACCATCCCCATCATCGCCGAACCCGCACCCCTGCACCGCGTGCTGGACGGTTGGGATGCCACACCCCTGCTGGTGGCGGCCGAGCGCGCGGGTGCCGCGCCCTTCCGCGACGCGGCGATGATAGGCGCCGCCCTGCCCGCCCTGCTGATCGGCCCGGAAGGCGGCTTCACCCCCCCGGAGCTTGACGATCTGCGGCGGCGGCCCTTTGTAGCGCCAACCACGCTCGGCCCGCGGATCCTCCGCGCCGAGACCGCCGCCATATCCGCGCTGGCTGCCCTGCAGGCCCTGCGCGGCGATTGGGCCTGAAGGCCGAAAGAGAACCGCATGTCCAATCCGGGCGAGGCTGACCTGACGCCGATCACCGGCATGCCGCAACTGGCCGCGTGGTTCGCCGCCGGCAGCAAGGCGCGCAGCGCCTGGCGGATCGGGACGGAGCATGAGAAGTTCGGTTTTCGCCGCGACGATCTCTCCGCCCCGCCCTACGCGCCCGGCGGCATCCAGGCGATGCTGGAGGGCATCCAGGCGCTTGGCTGGGCGCCGATCTTGGATGGCGCCAACGTCATCGGCCTCAAGCGCGGCGAGGCCTCGGTCAGCCTGGAACCCGGCGGCCAGTTCGAATTGTCGGGCGCGCCCTTCGCCGACCTCCACGCGACGGAGGCCGAGTTGCAGGCGCATCTGGCGGAGGTGCGGCAGGTGGCCGGGCCGCTCGGCCTGGGCTTCGCGCCACTCGGCTTCCATCCGCTGGCCGCGCGGGACGCCATGCCCTGGATGCCCAAGGGCCGCTACGCGATCATGCGCAACTACATGCCGCGCGTCGGCAGCATGGGCTTGGATATGATGCTGCGCACCTGCACGGTGCAGGTGAACCTGGATTTCGGCGATGAGGCCGACATGGTGGAGAAGCTGCGGGTTTCCTTGGCACTCCAGCCGCTGGCCACCGCGCTGTTCGCCAATTCGCCCTTCGAGGAGGGCAAGCCGAGCGGCTACCTCTCGCTGCGCGGTCGCGTCTGGACGGATACGGACCCCGACCGCACGGGCATCCCCGCCGTGGCCTTCGAGGACGGCTTCGGCTTTGAGCGTTTCGTGGATTTCGTGCTCGACGTGCCGATGTATTTCATCATGCGCGACGGACAGTGGATCGACGCCGCCGGCGTGCCTTTTCGGGCCTTCATGGAAGGCCGCGCACAAAAACTGGCCGGGCATACCGCGACCATGGGCGATTGGGCCGACCATGTGACGACGGTGTTCACCGATGTCCGCCTCAAGCGCTTTCTCGAGATGCGCGGCGCGGATGCCGGCAGCCCCGCCATGCTGATGGCCAAGCCCGCCTTCTGGACCGGGCTGATCTATGACGATGCCGCCCAGAAGGCCGCGGCCGCGCTGGTGCGCGGCTGGTCGGTGGCGGAGATCCGGGCACTTCGGCAGGAGGTGCCGAAGACCGCGCTGCGCGCCCGCATCGGCGGCCGCCTGCTGCGCGACGTGGCCCGAGATGTGCTGGCGATCGCGCAGGATGGCTTGCGCGCCCGCGGCAAGGGGGAAGGCCGCTACCTCGACCCGCTGGAGCAGATTGTGGCGAGCGGCCAGACCCAGGCGGAGCATTGGCTGGCGCGCCATGATGGCGCCTGGGGCGGCGATGCCAGCCGGATCTTGGGGGAAGCCGCGGTGTAGCGCATGGGTTAGCCCATCCCACCCACACCCTCACCCCCTCCGGATGGAGAGGGCTTCCCGTCGCCCGGGGGCGCCAGCACCTTCCGCGAAAAATTGCAGAAGGCGGCCGCAACGCAGCGCCAGCATTCCGGCGCGCGGGCCTTGCACACGTACCGCCCGTGCAGGATCAGCCAGTGATGCGCGTCGCGCAGCATCTCGGGCGGGCAGCGCTTCACCAGGCCATCCTCCACCGCCCGCGTGGTGCGCCCGGGTGCAAGGCCGGTGCGGTTGCCGAGGCGGAAGATGTGCGTATCGACCGCCATCGTCTCCTGCCCGAAGGCCACGTTGAGCACGACATTCGCGGTCTTGCGGCCGACACCGGGCAGCGCCTCCAGCGCCGCGCGGTCGTTCGGCACTTCGCCACCATGGCGGTCGATCAGCAGGCGGGAGAGGGCGACGACGTTGCGCGCCTTGCCCTGCCACAATCCGATGCGTCGGATGTGGTGGGCGACACCCGCCTCGCCCAGGGCCACCATGGCGGCGGGCGTCGCGGCTTGCGCGAAGAGGGTCGCGGTCGCCTTGTTGACCGCGACATCGGTGGTCTGGGCGGACAGCGCAACCGCGACCAGCAGCGTGTAGGCATCGGTGAATTGCAGCTCCGTCTCCGGCGCCGGGTTGCCGGCGGCGAGGGCGCGCAGGAAGGATTCCGCCTGGGGTGCCGCCATGCGGCGGGCGGCCTTGTGCGTCGGCGGCCGGCGCGGGCGTGACGGTTGCAGCCGGGGTGGTTTCGGATTTTCGGCGGATTCGGACATGGCGATATCGCAGGCGTAACCCATACTGCACCGCATGTCAGTGACCACGGAGACGATCCTGTTCGAAGCCGTCAGCGCGCCCGTCCAGGGCCTGTCGCGGCGGGGGATGGCGTGGCTGTGCGGCTTGTCGGTGGCTGGCGCCGCGGTGCCCGCCGTGCTGTTCGCCGTGCTCGGTGCCTGGCCGGTGCTGGGCTTCCTCGGGCTAGAGGTGGGGCTGGCGCTGGGGCTGGTGGCGCTGCATCGGTCCTGGGCGCGACGGGCCGAGGAATCGGTGCGGCTGACGGAAGCGCGCCTGCGCGTGGCCTGCGCCGATGGGCGCGGCGGCCGGGTGGTGGTGGACCTCGACCCCTACTGGGCCCGGGTCGACTTGCGGGAGGTCAGCGCCGAGGCTGCCGTGCTGCGCCTGTCCTCACGCGGGAAAGGTGTCGAGATCGGCCGGTTCCTGACCTTGGAGGAAAAGCAGGATTTGGCGCGCGCGCTTGGCGCCGCGCTGGCGCGCTACCGCACGCCAAGCTTCGACAACCCGCAGCTTCGGTAGACGCGCCCTACTCGGTCGGCGCCAGGCTCTTGATCAGGTCGAAGACGCGCTTGCGCACGGAGGCATCGGTGATGCGGTAATAGGCGCGGACCAGTTCCAGCGTTTCCCGCCGGTGCAGGGCGTTGTCCTCGAACCCGTCCTGCGATTCCGAGAAGCCGCCGCCGGGGCGACGACCGCTGCCGCCGGCGCCGCCCATTTCGGGGGGCATGTCGTCGAAGAAAAAGCCGATGGGCACGTCCAGCACGCGGGACAGGTCGAACAGGCGGCTGGCGCCGATCCGGTTCACGCCACGCTCATATTTTTGCACCTGCTGAAATGTCAGGCCGAGCGCCTCGCCGAGTTTTTCCTGACTCATGCCCAGCAGAGTCCGGCGCAGACGCACCCGGCTGCCAACATGCACGTCGATCGGGCTGGGACGATGTTCCCGTTCCGTCTTTTCTGTCACATCGTCGCCGACCATCAGTACCACTCCGCGCTCCATCTCAGGCTCGAATTGCCACAAGCCCCGGAGCGACCTTCCTGGCCTGGGGCGCTGACGATTGACCATGACGGCGCATGATCCAGCGCGAGCAAAGTTAAGAACGCTCAACCGGGTTGTCAACTCTTTTGAGAATTCTCAATTTTGATGATGCTGCGCAACGCGATATGAAACCCGGCGTAAAACAAACGCCTGCGCTAGCCGGCGTTCGGCGCCCGGCGCCGCGTTCCCGCAACGGCGCCGATCGCGCAGGCCAGCACGACCAGGAGGGGCGCCAGCAGGCCGAGCTGGGCAAAGACGGTGGGCGCGCCGGCGCGCGGCAGCGGCGCCAGCACAATGCCGGTCTCGGCAAGGCCCATCCGCGCCACCGTGCGGCCGCGGCTGTCGAACACCGCCGAAATCCCGGTCTGTGCCGCACGCGCCAGCGGCAGACCCTCCTCCACGGCGCGCAGCCGGGCAGCGGCCAGATGCTGGTGCGGCCCGGCCGAGACGCCGAACCAGGCGTCGTTGGTGACATTGAGCAGCAGGCCCGGGCGGGGGCCGGCCGTGACCCGGCCGGGAAAGATCACCTCATAGCAGATCAAGGCGGAAATCCCTGGCAATCCGGGCAATTCCAGCGTCCTGAGGCCAGGTCCGGCAGAGAAATCCAGGGCGCTCTGCACCAGCCGCACCGGCAGCAACCCGCGCAGCGGCGTGTATTCGCCGAAGGGCACCAGATGCGCCTTGTCATAGGCATCGAGCACGCTGCCCTGGGCATCCAGCGCGACCAGGCTGTTCCAGACCTGGCTGGTGCGGTTCTCGGTGTCGAAGGTGGCGCGAACCGATCCGGCCAGCAACAAAGCGCCGGGGGGCAGCGGCCCGGTGGCAAGACGGGCGGCGTCCCGGTCGGTTGCCAGCAGATAGGGGCTCGCGGTTTCCGGCCAGACCACCAGGATGCGGCTGTCAGGCGCTTCCTGCCGGGCAAGGCGCACGGCGGTGCCGGTCAGCTCCACATAGCGCTGGAAGATCGGCAGTCGCTGGTCTTCCCGCCATTTGGCCTCCTGCGCGACATTCCCCTGCACCAAAGCGAGCGCAACCGGAAGTGGTTCCGGCTCCTCAGGCCACAACCGAACCAACCCGAGCAGCGCGAAGCCCGCAAGCCCTGCCCCGGCCGCCGCCCAGCCCCGCCAGCCCAGCAGCGGAGCCAGCGCCAGCAGCAGGGTGGCCAGCGACAGGCCGTGCACGCCGATCACCGCCGCCACCTGCAAGGGCAGCGCGCCGAAGGCCCAGACGGTGCCGAGCAGGTTCCAGGGGAAGCCCGTGAACATCACGCCGCGCAGCATCTCGGCCGCGACGAAGGCGGTGGCGAAGGCCAGGATTCGCGGCCAGCCGGGTGCCGCGCGGCGGGCGGCGAAGGCCGGCAGAAGGGTGAACAGCGCCAGCGGGATGGCCAGGCCCGGCACCGCGATGGGCACCAGCCACCAATAGCGCTCGACCTCGGTCAGGATGGCATTGGTCAGCCAGTGCAGCCCGGCGACATGGAAGCCCCAGCCCCAGGCGAGGGCGACCCAGGCCGCGCGCCGTGCTGTCGGCGCCTGCGTCACCATGACGAACAGGCCGGGCAGCGAGATCAGCAGCGCCGGCACCAGGAAGGCCGGCGGCAGCGCCAGCGCACCGGTGGCGCCGAGGGCGAAGGCGGTGGCCAGCGCCCGCCAGAACCCCGGGCCGTCGAGGCGCCGTGTCAGCGCGGCGTGGAACCGCGCGGTGTCCTGGCGGGGCGGCAATCGGTCAGGCCGTGCCGACCGGCACGTTGCTGGCGAGGCCGCGGCGGCTCTGCCAGAGCGCCACGAAGTCGATCGGCGCCAGCATCACCGGCGGGAAGCCGCCATCACGCGTGACCTCGGCCAGGATGTTGCGGGCGAAGGGGAACAGCAGGCGCGGGCATTCCACCAGCAGGACCGGCTCCAGCTGCGCTTCCGGGACATTCACGGTGAAGACGCCGCAATAGGACAGTTCCGCGATGAAGCAGGCCTGGTCCTGCGCCTTGGCGTCGGCGCGGATCTGGAGCGAGACCTCGAACACATTGCCCGCCCCCGGCAGCGGCCGCGCCTGGACATCCAGCGTCAGGTCGACGCGCGGCTGTTCCTTCAGCGAGACGTAGATCTCGGGCGCGCCCGGCACCTCGAAGGAGAGGTCCTTGGTGTATTGCACATTGAGCTGCAGCGGCGCCAAGGGCTGACCTTGGGGCTGGCCGTCCTGCGGGATCGGCGAGGAAGGTGCTGGGGTGTCGGACATGGGACGACTTCTTCGGTGCTGTGCGGCGGCGGGCTACCACGCTCGCTTGGACGAGGCCAGCCACGGCCGCGCATCGACTGGCATCGCAACACGCGCAGCAGCGCGTCGGCGCGCAAGCCAAGCCGCCGGGGGCGGCGCCGGCGATTGAGGCCCCGTCAATGGTGCTTCCACAGCACCTCCTGAAGCGCGGGCTCGGTCGGGTCCACGCGGTGCCAGGTGCCGTTCTCCACGCTGCGGCCGGTCATCGCCAGCACGAAGCCCCAATGCGTGACGACGACCGTGTGCCGCCAATCCTCCAGCGCCGCCATCTCGCCCCGGAAGCGGGCGGCGCGGGCCAGCACCTGCTCGGCGGGTTCCTCCTGCTCCGGCCACCAGACATCCTCCAGATGGCTGAAATCGAGATGCGGGAATTGCGCCGACAGGGTCGTGGTCGGGCTGCCGATGTCGCAGCTGAAGGCGTAGCGTTCGCGCACCAGCGGGTTGACCTGCACCGCAAGGCCGAGCCGGCGGGCCAGGGGGGCGGCGGTTTCCAGCGCGCGGGTATAGGGGCTGGCGATGATGCGGCGGATATCCTGCTGCGCCAGCGCCTCGGCCGCCGTCTCGGCCTGCTGATGGCCGAGTGTCGTCAGCTTCGGGTCCTTGATGCCAGGGTCGCGGCGGGTGCGGCTGAAATGCAGGTTGAATTCGCTCTGGCCATGGCGGAGCAGGAACATGCGGGACTTTCGAGCAGGTTTGCGGACCGCGATAGCCGTGCAACCCTGGCGCGGCAACCGCCGTTTTTCGATGCACCATGCACTTCACGTTGCCGGCCTCGGCACAGTTCACGTTGCGGGTCGCACCCCGCAGCCCTAAGTGTGGGCACATAAGGAGTTGTCCATGTCCGGTGGTTTTCCTGTCGACCTGATCCTGTTCGCCATGGTGGCCGCCTTCCTGGTGCTGCGCCTGCGCAGCGTGCTCGGCCGCCGCACCGGCTTCGAGCGGCCGCGGCAGGAGGGGGCGCCGGTCGATCCGCTGGCGCCGCGCGTGCCGGAAGCGCTGGCGCCCCAGCCCGCCCACGCCGGCGGCACGCGCGTGCTGCCAGACCCCCGCACACCCGTGGGCGAGGCGCTGGCCCGGCTCCGCGGCGTCGATCCGGCCTTCGAGCCGGGCGCCTTCCTCGACGGTGCCGAAGGCGCTTTTCGCATGATCGTCGATGCCTTCGCCCGCGGCGACCGCGACACGCTGCGCGCGCTGCTGGCCGATGAGGTCTATGGTGGCTTCGAGGGTGCGATCACCGCCCGCGAACAAGCCGGCGAGACGCAGCGCAGCGAAGTGCGCACCATGCAGGACATGGGCATCGAGGCCGCCGATCTGCGCGGCACCATCGCCGATATCACCGTGCGCTTCGTCAGCGACCAGGTGAACCTGACCACGGCGCGGGATGGCAGCATCGCCGCCGGCGCCGAGGCGGTGACGGAACTCACCGACATCTGGACCTTCCAGCGCGACCTGCGCAGCCCCGACCCGGCATGGCGCCTGATCGCCACCCGCTCGGCTTGATCCGAGCGGTTCTTCTTGCGCTGCTGGCGATCGCGCCAGCAGCGGCGAACCCGGCGTCTTTCTCCATCCTGCCCGGCTGGTCTGCCGATCGGCATGCGGAGGCGATCCCCGCTTTTCTTGCCGGCTGCGCCGCGCCGGAGCGCGACCCGGCGCTGACTGCGGCCTGCACGGAAGCCACCACACTGCCCCCAGGCGATGCCGCGGCGCGCGCCTTCTTCGAGCGGCGCTTCACTCCGCACGCCCAGGGCGAGGGCATTCTCACCGGCTATTTCGAGCCGGAACTGCGCGGCAGCCTGACCCCCTCGCCGGTCTTCGCCACGCCGCTCCGCGCTCGGCCGCCCGATCTGGTGGAGGTGGATCTGCGCCTGTTCCTGCCCGACCTCGCCGGCCGCCGCACGGCGGGGCGCGTGCGGGACGGGCGGCTGGAACCCTATCCGACGCGCGCCGCCATCATGGCGGGGGCGTTGGATGGGCAGGGGCTGGAGCTGGTCTGGGTGGACAGCGCGGCGGATGCCTTCTTCCTCCAAATCCAGGGCTCTGGCCGGGTGCGGCTGCCGGATGGGCGGGTGCTGCGCGTGGGTTATGCCGGGCAGAACGGCCACCCCTATGTGGCGATAGGGCGGCGCCTGGTGCAGCGCGGCGCGTTGGCGCTGGAGGCCGTGTCCCTGCCCGCCATCCGCGCCTGGATGGAGGCGGCCGGCCCGGCCGAGGCGGCGGCGCTGATGGCCGAGAACCCGAGCTACGTCTTCTTCCGCCCGCTGACCGATTTGCCGCCGGAGGCCGGGCCGATCGGCACGCTCGGCGTGCCGCTGACGCCGATGCGCTCGCTCGCCGTGGACCGGCAGGTCACGGCGCTGGGGCGGCCGGTCTGGGTGGCGGGGACGGACCCGCTCACCCGCGCGCCACTGCGGCGCCTGACGATGGCGCAGGATACGGGGGGGGCCATCCGCGGTCGCGCCCGGGGCGATTTGTTCACCGGGTGGGGGACGGAGGCGGAGGCGCGGGCCGGGCTGATGCGTGAGCCAGCCCGGCAGTGGGTGTTGGTGCCGAGGTAGGTTTCCCCCCTCACCCTAACCCTCTCCCCCCGAAGTGGGGGGAGAGGGCTTTCAGGGCTATCCCCCGCTGCGGACCAGCCGCACCAGCTGGGCGACGTGCTCGGGCGGCGTTGTCTTTTCGATGCCGTGGCCGAGGTTGAAGATGAAGGGGCGGCCACGCATCGCCGCCACAATCTGCCGCGCCTCCGCCTCCAGCGCATCACCGCCCGAGATCAGCGCCAGCGGGTCGAGATTGCCTTGCAGGGCGACATGGGCGGGCACCGCGCTGGCCGCGAATTTCGGGTCCATCGCGGTGTCCATCGCCACTGTGTCCACCCCCGTGCGCTGCGTGTATTCGCCGATCAGCGGGCCGGCCAGGCGCGGGAAGCCGATCACCGGGATTCCGGGATGCAGGCGCTTGATGGTGCGCACGATCTCGGCCGTCGGCTCGATCACCCAGCGGCGGAACTGGCCGGGGGGCAGCATGCCGGCCCAACTGTCGAACAGCATCAGCGCCTCGGCCCCGGCTTCGGCCTGCGCCAGCAGGTAGTCGGTGGTGCTGGAAACGAGCGTGCGGATCAGCTTGCCGAACAGCGCCGGGTCGTCGAAGGCCATCCCCCGCGCGGTGTGGAAATCCCGCGAGCCATGGCCCTCGACCATGTAGCAGGCGACGGTGAAGGGGCTGCCGGCGAAGCCGATCAGCGTGGTCTTCGGGTGGTTGGCGTCCAGCGCGGCGCGCGTGAGGCGCACCGTCTCGAAGATCGGCGCGGCGCGGTCGCGCACGCGTTCCACCTCCAGCGCGTTGATGGCCGAGGCATCGCGCAGCGGCTCCAGGATCGGGCCCTCGCCCTCGGCGAAGCGCAAGGGTTGGCCGAGCGCCCAGGGCACGATCAGGATGTCGCTGAACAGGATGGCGCCATCCATGCCGTAGCGGCGGATCGGCTGGATCGTGACCTCGGAGGCCCATTCCGGCGTGGTGCAGAGTGCCAGAAACCCGCCCGCCTTCTCCCGCAGGGCGCGGTATTCGGGCAGGTAGCGGCCCGCCTGGCGCATCAGCCACATGGGCGGCGGCCACACGGCCTCTCCGGTCGCTGCCCGCAACAGCGGCTTCATCGCCTGTCCCGCGCCTGTCCCTGCCGTCAACCGTGCCTCCTGGCCCTGCATGGCGCCTATCATCAACAAAGAAAAAGAATCTGATAGAGTGCTGCGGTAGATGATGCCTGTGGGCATTGGGGATTACCGCTGAGGCCGCGCCCCACCCCCTTCCGTCCACAGCAGCTTCGCGCCGCAAGCGCCTGCGCGGATGGATGGATTTGACTTGTCCCCGCTTGCCGCGATCCCGCCACGAAAGTGATGCCATGTGCGATGGTGATGACCGCTTATCCCCGTCTTCCCGGAAGCATCGCTTGACCCCGCAAGGTTTTCCCCGGCATCCCCGCTTTGCGCCATGACCGGTTCCCCCATGCCCCCCCCCACGTCCCAACGTATGACCAATCTGCATCTCGTCTCCGACAGCACCGGGGAGACGCTGAACAGCATCGCCCGCGCCACGCTGTCGCGCTTCGAGGACCCGCATGTGGTGCATCATCGCTGGTCGCTGGTGCGGTCCCGCCTGCAATTGGACCGCGTGCTGGACGGGATCGAGGCCGAGCCCGGCCCGGTGCTGTTCACCCTGGTGGACCGCAGCCTGCGCCTGGCGCTGGAGGAGACGTGCAAGACTCTCGGCGTCGAGTGCTTCTCGCCGCTCGACCCGGTGATGGAGCTGCTGCAATCGGCCACGGGCGAACGGGCGCGGGAAAAGCGCGCGGCGCAGCATGTGATGGATGCCGATTACTTCCGGCGCATTGACGCCATGCACTATGTGCTGGCGCATGATGACGGCCAGGCGGCGGCCGGCATCGCGGAGGCCGATGTCTGCCTGGTCGGTGTCTCCCGCAGTTCGAAGACGCCAACCTGCTTCTACCTGGCCAATCGCGGCATCAAGGCGGCCAATGTGCCGATCGTGCCTGGCGCGCCCCTGCCGGAGGAGTTGGCGCAGGCGCCCTGCCCGGTGGTCGGCCTGCATATTGAGGTCTCGGCGCTGATCGAAATCCGCCGGCACCGCTTGAAGCTGATCGGCGGCGGCGGCGTGCGCAGCGACGCGACCGACTATGTGGACCATGAATCCGTGAAGGCCGAGATCCAGGCGGCGCGGCGGCTGTGCACGCAATATGGCTGGCCGGTGATCGACGTGACCCGCCGTTCCATCGAGGAAACCGCGGCGACAGTGCTGCAATTGATGGAGGCCTGGCACGCCCGCCGCGCGGCGAGGCCCGCCTGATGCTGCAGGCCGAGACGCCGCCCCTGGTGCTGGCCTCCGGCAGTGCCACGCGGCGGAAGCTGTTGGCCGATGCCGGGCTGTTCTTCGCGACCAGCACCGCGGCGGTGGATGAGGCCGCGATCAAGGAATCCGCACAGGCGGAGGGCATCTCCGCCATCGACGCCGCGCTGATGCTGGCCGATGCGAAGGCCGAGCGCGTGGCGCGCCAGCGGCCCGATGCGCTGGTGATCGGCGGCGACCAGTTGCTGGTCTGCGAGGATCGCTGGTTCGACAAGCCCGCGGACATGCATGTCGTGCGCGAAAACCTGCGCTGGCTGCGCGGGCGCCAGCATGAGCTGGTGACGGCGACCGTCTGCTGGCGGCACGGCTCGCGCATCTGGCAGGACGTTTCGGTGCCGCGGCTGACGATGCGGCAATTCTCCGACGCGTTCCTGGATGCCTATCTGGCGGCGGAGGGTGAGCGGCTGCTGGCCTCGGTCGGCTGCTACCGGCTGGAAGGCCCGGGCGTGCATCTGATGACGCGGATCGAGGGGGAGCACAGCGCCGTGCTTGGCCTGCCGCTGCTGCCCTTGCTGCGCTTCCTGCGCCAGCACGGGGTGCTGGAGGAATAGGGGCGTGCGCTCCCTCTCCCCCCCAGCGGGGGGAGAGGGCTCATTGTCAGGTGTTCATCGCGTCACGCCGGAGGCGTGCCTGGGCGTCACGCCGGAGGCCTGCCTGGGATGGAGATGCGGTGAACGGCGTCAGGTGTTCATCGCATCGAAGAAGTCCTGGTTCGTCTTGCTGTATTTCAGCTTGTCCAGCAGGAACTCCATGGAATCCTGCGTCCCCATCGGGTTCAGGATGCGACGCAGCACCCACATTTTGGACAGCGTGGCGCGGTCCACCAGCAATTCTTCCTTGCGGGTGCCGGATTTGGTGATGTCGATCGCGGGGAAGGTGCGCTTGTCGGACAGCTTGCGATCCAGGATCAGCTCGCTGTTGCCGGTGCCCTTGAACTCCTCGAAGATCACCTCGTCCATGCGGCTGCCGGTGTCGATCAGGGCAGTCGCGATGATGGTCAGCGAACCGCCTTCCTCGATGTTGCGCGCCGCACCGAAGAAGCGCTTTGGACGTTGCAGCGCATTCGCATCCACGCCGCCGGTCAGCACCTTGCCGGAGGAGGGCACAACGCTGTTGTAGGCGCGGCCGAGGCGCGTGATGCTGTCCAGCAGGATCACCACGTCGCGCTTGTGCTCGACCAGGCGCTTCGCCTTCTCCAGCACCATTTCCGTGACTTGCACATGGCGCGTGGCCGGTTCGTCGAAAGTGGAGGCGACCACTTCGCCGCGCACGGTGCGGGCCATGTCGGTCACTTCCTCCGGCCGCTCATCGATCAGCAGCACCATGAGGAAGACATCGGGGTGGTTCGCGGTGATCGACTTGGCGATGTTCTGCAGCATCACCGTCTTGCCGGTGCGCGGGGGTGCGACCACCAGCGCGCGCTGGCCCATGCCGATGGGTGCCACCAGGTCGATGATGCGGTGGGTGTAGTCTTTCTGTGGGCTTTTCGCGACGGCCTCGGCCTCCGCATTCTCCATCTTGAGGCGGCGCGTGGGGTACAGCGGCGTGAGGTTGTCGAAGTTGATGCGGTGCTTGAGCGCCTCGGGCGCCTCGAAGTTGATGGTGTCCACCTTCAGCAGGGCGAAGTAGCGTTCGCCATCCTTCGGCGCGCGGATCTGGCCTTCCACCGTATCGCCGGTGCGAAGCCCGAAGCGGCGGACCTGTGCGGGGGAGACATAGATGTCGTCCGGCCCGGGCAGGAAGTTGGCCTGCGGACTGCGCAGATAGCCGAAGCCATCGGGCAGGATTTCCAGCGTGCCGTCGCCATAGATCGCCTGTTCATTGTCCGCCAGGGTCTTGAGGATGGCGAACATGATGTCCTGCTTGCGCAGGCTGGACGCGTTCTCGACCTGGAGGGATTCGGCAAAGGCCAGCAGGTCGGCGGGCGCCTTGGCCTTGAGTTCGGAAAGGTGCATGTCGGTCGCGTCCGTGGTGCGCCCAGGGGAAAGGGCGCGGAAGAAGGGGGGGGCGGAACCCGGACGAGGCGGCAATGGGTGCCGAGGAACCCTCGGCGAGCAGACCCACACCATGCGCCGGCATGAGGCTGCGCGGCATCCGGGGGCTGGAAAGGGAAGGCCGGCGAGCACCGCGCAGGGCGCGGCGCGAAGCCGTGTCAGGACAACGCCGGGACGCTAGGCGGCGCCGGCCGCGCCGTCAACTGGGGCATGGAATCAGCGCGGCAGGCCGAAATCCAGGCGCTGGTAGCCGGCGGGCGGTTCGAACTGCGCGGCGGCCACGGCGCCGTAGCGCACCGTGGTGGCTTCCAGCCCACCCTGGTTGCCGCGCATGCGGCCTTCGGCGCGGAGCATGACGCCGTCGTCGGTCAGGCAGGCCTCGCCATCATCCTGCCCGTCGCGGTAGCGCCACTTGGTGCAGGGCAAGCCGGCGACCGTGGCCGTGCCGCCCTTGGTGAAGCGCGCCGTGCTGGGCAGGCTGAGCTGCTGGCGCAGCATGCCCGGCGGCATCGGCATGATGCCGCGCATCTGTTCCATCACGATGAAGCCGGTCTGGCGGGTGTGATCGGCGACCGACCAGCCCATGCCGGGCAGTTCCATGCGTAGCCGGCGCGTGCCGGCCTGCCAGGCCAGGGTGAGGGAGGGCGGCGCGCCCTGTGTGCCGAAGGTGCGGTAGGTAACGGTGACATCGCGGGTCGGGAAGATCTGGGGGGTTTCCTGCGCCGCCGCGGGGGCGGCCAGCAGGCCGAGCATCAGGATGGTCTTGCGCATGGGCCGACCCTGCACGCCAGCGGCTCCGCGCGCAAAGCAAAAGGCCGTGCCCCTTGCGGCGCACGGCCCTTTGCCAGCGATCCGTGGCGAGGATCAGTGCTTCACATCGGCCCAGACCTTGCGCTTCACGGCATAGGTCAGGCCGCCGAGCACGATCAGGAACAGGATGATGCGCACGCCCATCTGGCGCCGCTGCTCCAACTCCGGCTCGGACGCCCAGGCGATGAAGCTGGCGACGTCGCGCGCCATCTGGTCCACGCTCGCCTCGGTGCGGTCGGCGAATTCGACCTGGCCTTCGTTCAGCACGCTTGGCATTGCGATCTGATGACCGGGGTAGTAGGCGTTGTAATACATGCCGTCCTGCATGGTCATGTCGGAAGGCGGGTCCCGGTAGCCGGTCAGCAGGGCCTTGAGGTAGTCGGCGCCGCCGGCCCGCGCCTTGGTCATCACCGACAAATCGGGCGGCAGCGCGCCGTTGTTGGCGGCGCGGGCCGCATTCTCGTTCGGGAAGGGGCTGCGGAAACGGTCGGACAGGCGGCCCGGCCGCTCGAACATCTCGCCATCCGCATTCGGCCCGTCGGCGATCTGGACATTCGCCGCGATGTTGCGGACCTGCTCCTCGGAAAGCCCGATCTCCAGCAGGTTGCGGTAGGACAGCAGGCGCATGCCATGGCAGGCGGCGCAGACCTCGGAATAGACCTGGAAGCCGCGCTGGAGCGAGGCGCGGTCATAGGTGCCGAACAGCCCGTCGAAGCTGAAGCGCGTATCGGGGATGGCGATGGCCTCGCCGGCGGCGCGTGCCGCCTGCGGGGCCAGCATCATGCCGGCGCCCAGGACCAGGGCCCCCAGGGTCAAACGACTGGCCAGGCGGCGGAATGCGCGCATCATGCCTTCTCCATCGGCTTGGCAGCCGCGCCGGCCAGCATCGGTCCGCCGCCGCGCAGGATCGGCAGGCTGATGCTCTCGGGCAGCTTCAGGGGGCGTTCCAGCAAGCCGAGCACCGGCAGGACCAGCAGGAAGTAGGCGAAGTAGTAGGCGGTCGCCATGCGGGAGATCGTGACATAGACGCCCTCGGCCGGCATGGCGCCCGCCCACATCAGCACGAAGAAGTTCACGCCCCAGAGCAGCAGGAACCACTTGGCCACCGGCCGGAAGCGCATCGAGCGCACCTTGGAGGTATCCAGCCAGGGCAGGATGAACAGGATGGCGATCGAGCCGAACATCAGCACGACACCGCCGAGCTTGTCCGGCACCGCGCGCAGGATCGCGTAGAACGGCAGGAAGTACCATTCCGGCACGATATGCGCGGGCGTCACCAGCGGGTTCGCCGGGATGTAGTTGTCCGCATGCCCCAGGTAGTTCGGCATGAAGAACACGAGGAAGGCGAAGACGATGAAGTAGACCACGAGGCCCACGCTGTCCTTCGCCGTGTAGTACGGGTGGAAGGGCAGGGTATCCTGCGGGCCCTTCGGGTCGATGCCCATCGGGTTGTTGGAGCCCGTGATGTGCAGCGCGGCCACATGCAGGAACACCACGCCGGCGATGGCGAAGGGCAGCAGGTAGTGCAAGGAGAAGAAGCGGTTGAGCGTCGGGTTGTCCACGCTAAAGCCGCCCCACAGCCACACCACGATGCTCTCGCCCACCAGCGGGATGGCGGAGAACAGGTTGGTGATGACGGTGGCACCCCAGAAGGACATCTGGCCCCAGGGCAGCACATAGCCCATGAAGGCCGTGGCCATCATCAGCAGGAAGATGACGACGCCCAGGATCCACAGTAGTTCGCGCGGGGCCTTGTAGGACCCGTAATACAGGCCGCGCCAGATGTGGATGAACACCACGATGAAGAACATGCTGGCGCCGTTCATGTGCACGTAGCGGATCAGCCAGCCATAGTTCACGTCGCGCATGATCCGCTCGACGCTGTCAAAGGCGTAGGCGGTGTGCGGCGTGTAGTTCATCGCGAGAAAGATGCCCGTCGCGATCATGATCATCAGGTTGACCATGGCGAGCGCGCCGAAATTCCAGAAGTAGTTGAAGTTCCGGGGCGTCGGGAACGTCCCGTATTCCTTCTGGAGCATGGTGAACACGGGCAGCCGCTGGTCGACCCAGCGGATGACGGGGTTCTTGATGGTGCTGTCGTGAAGGCCGATGGCCATCGCCTCTGGCTCCTCGGTTAAGGGTCTGATCGGGCGGGCGCGGACAATACCGCGCCCTGGCCGAAATCAGCCGATGCGGATCTGGGTGTCGGACATGAAGGCGTATTCCGGGACCGGCAGATTGGTCGGCGCCGGCCCCAGGCGCACGCGCCCGGAGGTATCGTAGTGGCTGCCGTGGCAGGGGCAGAACCAGCCGCCGAAATCGCCGCGGGCATCGGTGGAACGCTGGCCGAGCGGCACGCAGCCAAGGTGCGTGCACACACCGACCACCACCAGCCACTGGTCGCGCTGGACGCGGCCCTGGTCGGGCGCCGGATCCTTCAACTCGGACAGCGGCGTGGCGCGGGCGGTCTGGATTTCCTCGGCCGTGCGGTGCCGCACGAACACCGGCTTGCCGCGCCACATCACGGTGACCGCCTGCCCGACCTCGATCCGGCTGATGTCTACTTCGGTGGAGGCCAGGGCCAGCACGTCCCGCGAGGGGTTCATCGAGGAGATGAAGGGCCACACCACCGCGCCCACGCCGATCGCCGCGAAGGCGCCCGTCGCCAGCGTCAGGAAGTCGCGCCGCGAGCCGTTCTCGTCTTCGCCGCCATGCGGCGTGGTCGGGGCAACCGTGTCGGCCATGTTCATGTCCCTCAGCTTCCGCGGCCTGCCCAGGCTTGGCCGCATGTGCGTATCAACCGTGTCTGACCCTGTCTCGGACCCAATCTTGGCCCCGATGTCGCCGGCGCCGCGCTTCGGGCCGAAGCCCGCGCCACGCTGCCGAAGTCAAGCCCGGCCCGATGCAGCGCCGCATATAATGGGCGGCTTTGCGGACTGTCCATCCGCTGGACTGCCGAGTCCTCGCAGAAATTTCTGAAATGGCTGTAAAGAGGCCGCGCCCGGCGCCGCCGCATCGCCTTTCCATCATGGCGCTGGCATCCTCGGCCGCGAGAAAGCCTGAAGGATCGCCATGACCACGCCCCCGGACAACGTCACGCAAGCCGCGCCGCAGGACCACCCGATGGTGGCACCCGCCCGCGCCTGGTTTGCCCAGTTGCGGGACCGGATCTGCGCCGCATTCGAGGCCTGCGAGGACGAATTGGCGGACGGCCCCCACGCGCATCTGCCGCCCGGCCGCTTCACCCGCACGCCGTGGAACCGGGCGGAGGGCGGCGGCGGCATGTTCGGGCTGATGAAGGGCCGCGTCTTCGAGAAGGTGGGGGTCAACGTCTCCACCGTGTTCGGCGAATTCTCCCCCGAATTCCGCAAGCAGATTCCGGGTGCCGAGGCCGATCCGCGCTTCTGCGCCACCGGCATCTCGCTGGTCGCGCACCTCCGCAGCCCGCGCGTGCCGGCCGTGCACATGAACACGCGCTTCATCGTCACCTCGAAGGCCTGGTTCGGCGGCGGCGGCGACCTCACGCCGATGGACCACGCCGCCCCCCACAGCCTGGAGGACGCGGCCGGCTTCCACGCTGCCTACAAGGCCGCCTGCGACGCCCACGACCCCACCTACTACCCGCGCTTCAAGCAATGGTGCGACGAGTATTTCTTCCTGCCGCACCGGAACGAATCCCGTGGCCTGGGTGGCATTTTCTACGATTGGCTCGGTGACCGGACGCCGGGACAGGGCATCGATGCCGACTTCGCCTTCACCAAGGATGTCGGCCTGGCCTTCCTGGAAGCCTACCCCGCCATCGTCCGCCGCCGCATGCATGAGCCCTGGACCGAGGCCGAGCGCGCGCACCAGCTCATGCGCCGCGGCCGCTATGTGGAATTCAACCTGCTGTATGACCGCGGCACGATCTTCGGCCTCAAGACCGGCGGCAATGTGGAGGCGATCCTGATGAGCCTGCCGCCGGAGACCGGGTGGCCGTAACCAAAAGGGCGTTCAGACCTGCCCAAAACCCAACCATAGGTTGACGGCACGGGCGCGGCTGCGCGACATTCGGGTGGATGGCGAAGCCCCGCATCCTTCCGCCCCGGGTCCTGTGCCTGGTCGGCACGCGGCCGGAGGCGATCAAGATGGCGCCGGTCGTGCGCGCCCTGATCGCCCGGGGCGATTTGGCGGTGCAGCTCGTGCTCACCGGCCAGCATCCGGACCTGGCCGCCGCGGCGCTTGCGGGGTTCGGCCTGGTGGCGGAGCGGGATCTTGCGGTGATGCAGCCGGGCCCGGGGCGGGATCGTGGGCTGAATGCCTGCCTCGCGCGGCTGCTGCTGGCGCTCGACCCGCTGCTGGCAGAGGCGCCGCCGGCGCTGGTCCTGGCGCAGGGGGACACGACCACGGTGATGGCGGCGGCGCTGGCCTGTTTCCATCGCGGCATCCCCTTCGCCCATGTCGAGGCCGGGCTGCGCACCGGCGACCTGCAAAACCCCTTTCCGGAGGAATTCTACCGCCAGACGGCCACGCGCCTGGCATGCCTGCATTTCGCGCCGACCGGCGGTGCGCGCGATGCGCTGCTGCGCGAAGGCGTGCCGGCGGACGCCATCCATGTGACCGGCAACACGGTGGTGGATGCGCTGCTGGAGACCGCCGCCGCCCTGCCGCCGGCGCCACCGCCGGCCTGGCCTCGGCTGCTGCTGACGCTGCATCGGCGGGAGAGCTTCGGCGCGCCAGCCGCGCGGGTATTTCGTGCCGTGCAGGCGCTATGCGCGCGTCTCCCCGAGCTTGAGGTGATCTACCCCGTCCACCCTAACCCGGCGGTGCGCCGCCCGGCCGAGGCGGCCTTCGCCGGCCATGCCCAGGTGCGCCTGCTGCCGCCGCTGGATTATCCCGAGCTGGTGGCGGCGCTGCGCGGTGCGCGGCTCGTGCTGACCGACAGCGGTGGCTTGCAGGAAGAAGCGCCGGCGCTGGGCGTGCCCGTGCTGGTGCTGCGCAGCCGCACCGAACGGCCGGAAGCGGTGGCGATGGGCGCCGCGCGGCTGGTCGGCACCGACACCGCGCGGATCCTGGCCGAGGCCACGCGCCTGCTGCGCGACCCCGCCGCCCACGCCGCCATGGCGCGCGGCGCCTCCCCCTATGGCGATGGCCGGGCGGGGGCGCGCATCGCGGCGATCGTGGCGGCGCATCTCGGCCTGGGCGGGCGGAAAGCCCTCTCCTACTACGGGGGGGCGAGGGTTGGGTGAGGGGGGCTTCGCCTGCCGTCTAAGCCCCCGGCTGATCGCGCTGCGCCAGCCACGCCTGCACGGCCCCCGCAAGACCTCGGGCCAGCTTGGCGCGGTGGTCCACGCGGTTCAGCGCGGCCTCGTCCTGCGGATGTGACAGGAAGCCGATCTCGACCAGCACCGAGGGCACGTCGGGCGCCTTCAGCACCATGAACCCCGCCTGCCGATGGGTGTTGGGCAGCAGCGCCACTTCCGGCCGCAGCTTGTCCACCACCAGCCCGGCCATGCGGGCGCTGCCGGTGCGGGTCTCGGCGCGGATCAGCGACATCAGGATCGCCTGGACCTCCGGCGGCACCGGCGGCAGGCGCAGCCCGCCAGCGCGATCCGCCCCATTCTCCCGCCGCGCCAGCGCCAGGGAGAACGGGTCGCTGCCCTCGCCGAGGGTATAGACGCTGGCGCCGCGCGCGCCCGGCGCGCTGTCGGCATGGACCGAGACGAACAGCGCGGCGTCGCGCCGGCGGGCGAATTCCACCCGATCGGCCAGGGGCACGAAGCGGTCGCCGGTGCGGGTCATCGCCACGCGGCAGGCGCCGCTGGCCTCCAGCGCGCGGCGAAGCTGTATGGCGGTGGCCAGCACCACGCGCTTTTCCTGCGTGCCGCGCGCGCCGATGGCGCCGGGGTCGCGGCCGCCATGGCCAGGGTCGATCACCACCAGCGGCAAGGGCACCACGCGCCCGCCCTGCGCCAGCGGGCGGCTGCGCGCCGCGGCAGTGGCGAAGGCGCGGGCCGGGCCCGGCACGATATGCAGGGTGAGCACGCCGCCGGCCTCGCGCGCTTCCCGCAGCGCCACCGCCCCGCTGAGGTCGAGTGTCAGCCGGCTGCCGGCGAAACGCCCGCCGCGGACCGGCCCGGCCGCCGGCAAGCGCGCCGCGCCGCGCCATGCCTGGCCAGGCAGTTCCACCACCAGCCGGGTCGGGCGTTGCGCGGCCAGCACCCGCCAGCGCGTGCCGGCGGGCAGATGCAGTGTCAGCCGCGCGCCCTCGTTCGCGGCTGTCAGCGTCACGTCGGTGATGGCGGCCTCGGCCGGGGGCGGCAGGGCAGCGAGGCCCAGCAGCAATCCGGCCAGGGCGCGGCGCCCGAACATCGTCGGAAGGTCCCCTCAACAGCGCCGCGATCCCCTGCGGCGTGGCAGGGTTATCATGTCTGGACAGGGGCTTGCCAGAGAAGCTTGTGGCTACCCCTCAACCGTTGCGTGCAGCGGGTCGGAAGTGTCGGCCAGGCTGTTTCCAGTCCCTGCCTTGTGGAGCCGGCGGGGCCGCCCTATGGTGCGCAGCCCCGGTGGCGTCTGCCGCCGGCTGGGATTTGTGGTTGTTGCGTGGCCCTGCGCCGCCGGCTTCGCTTGTTGCGGGCCGGCATGGTGAGCCGGGTTGATGTCTGGCTTGGAGCAGGCCTCGGCCCGCCCGTGTTTCGCCAGGCACCGCCGCTGCCCTGCCTGCCGGTGCAGATGCGCGGTTGCTTGCGTGGTCGCGGTTCCTGGGGTTCCAGGCACCGCCCCGCATCCAGCCGCCGCCACCCGGCCGATGCAAGCGACCGGCGCCGCAAGGCCCCAAACACGCTGGCATTGGGCCGCGCAGGGCACGCCGCCGGGCAGCGCGGCGCGGGCAACCCCGCGCTCCGCCCGCCCACCGAACCCAACAGGGCGCATTCCGCGCCCGCCGAGACGAGGACCGGATCGCCGTCGCATGGATCGCTCCGCGCCGCCGCTCCGCCCCGACCCGGGTCGTCCCACCCCCCATCGCCGCCTGGCCCGCAGGGGCCCATCCGCGCGTTTCGCCGCGGCGCCACCTGCCGGAATGCCGGGCGCGGAGACGCTGTCCCCATGACCAAGCGCATGCTGATCGACGCATCCCACCCCGAGGAAACCCGGGTGGTGGTGCTGGACGGCAACCGCCTCGAAGCCTTCGACGTCGAAAGCGCCAACCGCAAGCCGCTCAAGGGCAATATCTACCTGGCCCGCGTGGTCCGGGTGGAACCCAGCCTGCAGGCGGCCTTCGTCGAATATGGCGGCAACCGCCACGGCTTCCTGGCCTTCGGGGAAATCCACCCCGACTACTACCAATTGCCGGTCGCCGACCGGCAGCGGCTGATCGAGATGCAGAAGGCCGAAGCCCGCGAGGAGCGTGAGCGGGAGGAAGCCGAGGACGCCGCCCGCGCCGCCGACCCGAGCCTGCAGGCCGCGCTCGAAGCCGCCGCCGACGCGGAGGACGCCGCCGCCGACCGTCGCGAAGCCGCCGAGGACGCCGCCGATACGGCGGCCGAACAGGAAGCGGCCGATGCGGCCAGCGCTTCGGATGCCAGCCCCGGCGCGCCGGAGGCTTCGGTGCTGGAAGCGCCGGCCACGGATGCGGTCGAGGCTGCGGACGCCACCGCTGAGACAGCCGGGGCCGAGAGCTTGGATGCCGACGCCCGGGACAACGGCGCCGAATACGAAAGCGTCGGCAATGCCGATGCGCCGCCCCCCGAAAGTGTGGGCGGCGGCAGCGACGATGATGGTCGCGAACGCCGCATCCCGCCGCGCTTCCTGCGCCACTACAAGATCCAGGAAGTCATCAAGCGCCGCCAGATCATGCTGATCCAGGTGGTCAAGGAAGAACGCGGCACCAAGGGCGCGGCGCTGACCACCTACATCTCGCTGGCCGGCCGGTTCAGCGTGCTGATGCCGAACAGCCCGCGCGGCGGCGGTGTCTCCCGCAAGATCACCTCGGCCGGGGACCGCAAGCGCCTGCGGGAGATCATCGACGAACAGCAACTGCCGGACGGCATGTCGCTGATCGTGCGCACCGCCGGCGCGCAGCGCCCGAAGCCCGAGATCAAGCGGGATTGCGAATACCTGCTGCGGCTGTGGGACAACATCCGCGAACGCACCTTTGCCAGCACCGCGCCGGCGCTGATCTATGAGGAAGCGGACCTCATCAAGCGGTCGATCCGCGACGTCTTCGGCAAGGATGTCGAGGAAGTGCTGGTCGATGGCGAGGACGCCTACCAGGATGCGCGCGACTTCATGCGCATGCTGATGCCGCAGAATGCTTCCAAGGTGCGCCCGGTGCGCGATGGCGTGCCGCTGTTCGCGCGCCATGGCGTGGACCTTCAGCTGGACGCGATGCACAGCCCGACGGTGCAGTTGAAGTCGGGCGGCTACATCGTGATCAACCAGACCGAGGCGCTGGTCGCGATCGACGTGAACTCCGGCCGCGCCACGCGCGAACGCCATATCGAGGACACCGCCTTCCGCACCAACATGGAAGCGGCGGACGAGATCGCGCGGCAGCTTCGGTTGCGCGATTTGGCGGGGCTGATCGTCATCGACTTCATCGACATGGAGTCGAGCAAGCATGACGGCGCCGTCGAACGCCGGCTCAAGGACGCGCTGAAGCAGGATCGCGCGCGCATCCAAGTCGGCCGCATCAGCCATTTCGGCCTGCTCGAGATGTCGCGCCAGCGGCTGCGCCCCTCGGTGGTCGAGCATGCCTATGTCACCTGCACCCACTGCCAGGGCCGCGGCCTGGTGCGCAGCGTGGAAAGCAGCGGCTTGCAGGTGCTGCGCGCGATCGAGGAGGAAGGTGCCAAGCGCCGCGCCGCCGAGATCGTGGTGCACACCCACAGCCAGGTCGCCTTCTGGCTGCTCAACCGCAAGCGGGAGCGCCTGGCGGCGATCGAGCAGAAATTCGGCATGGCCGTGCTGGTCGCCGCCGATGACACGCTGCTGAGCCCGGCGCTCCGGATCGAGCGCACCCGTGCCGCCAATCCGGACGCGATCACGGACCGGCCAAGCGCGCTGCGGATGGATTACGCACCCGAACCCGAGGAGATCGAGGCGCCGGACAGCCCGGATGTCGAGATCGAGGAGCCGGAGGAAGCGCCGCCGAAGCGCGAGAGCCATCGGCGTGAGCCGCGGCGTGAGCCCCGGGTCGAGCCGCGCAGCGAGCCGAAGGCCGAAGGCCGCGGCGAGGAGCCGCGCGCCGAAGCCGCCGCGACGGAAAGCGAGGACGGCCAGCGCCGCCGCCGTCGCCGTCGCCGGCGCGGCCGCCGCGACGGGATGCCCGAGGGCGAGGGTGTCGAGACCCCCCAGGACGCCCGCGATCACGGCCGCGATCACGGCCGCGATCACGGCCGCGATGACGCCGGCGATGACGGCGGCGAGGCCGCGATCGCCGGCGATGAGGGCGATGCGGCGGGCGCGGACGCGACCGGGATGGTGCCCGATGCGGCGCCCGCCGATGCCGCGCCTGCCATGGCCGCCGCCCCCCCCCCTGGCGAGGAGGCGGAGAGCGCCGAGGACGAAAGCGCTCGCCGGCGGCGCCGCGGCCGCCGCGGTGGCCGTCGCCGGCGTGAGGAAGGCGAGGAGGGCGAGGCGGCCGAGGAATCGGCCGCAGCCCCGGCGCCGGCCCCCGTCGCTGCCCGCCCCCCCGCGCCGCGCCGGTCCGCCACGCCGGCCGACCCCTTCGCCGGGCAGTATGATGAGATCATGATGGCGATGGAGGCGGCGGAAGCCGCAGCCGAAGCCGCGGCCAGCCGCCCGCGCGTTGTGCCGCCCGTGGTGGCCGAGCCCCCCGCCGCCGAGCCGGTTCGGGCCGAGCAGATCGGGGCCGAGCAGATCGGGGTCGAGCAGATCGGGGCCGAGCCTGGCCCCGTCGCGGCGCCGCCTGCCGAGCCGGTGGCAGCGCCGCCGGTGGCGCCGATCGTCCTTGGTGAGGGCGCGGCCGCGGAACTCCCGCGCAAGCGGGGCTGGTGGCGGAAATAGCCGAGCCGCCGGGCGCCCCATCAGCGCCCGGCTTCCGATGACGACCAGGAGGAGACTGCCCGTGGCGCGACTGACGGTGCTGGAGCCCGAGGGCATGTATCCCGACACGGTTCTGGAGCAGGAGGTGCTCGGCCCTGATGTGCGGGTGCTGCATGGCGGCGCGCCGCATACCGGCACGCTCGACATGCTGGACGATGCGGTCTGCGCCGGGGTCGACGGGCTGCTGATCTTTCGCCACTGGCTCCGCCCGGAACACCTGGCGCGCTTCCCGAAGCTCAAGGTCGTGGTGCGGATGGGTGTCGGCTATGACCGGCTGGACCGGGCGGCCTGCGCGGCGCGGGGCATCACCGTCTGCAACGTGCCCGACTACGGCACGCAAGAAGTCGCCGACCACGCCATGGCGCTGGCGCTGTCGCTGCGCCGCGGCCTGCTGCTGCACCATGATCTGCAGCGTGGCCAGAACCCGGCCCCCTGGCGCGCCATCGAACACCCGCTGCTGGCGCGGTCGGAGGAACAGGGCTTCGGCATCCTGGGCCTCGGCCGGATCGGCACGGCGGTGGCGCTGCGGGCCAAGGCCTTCGGCTTCAAGGTGCGCTTCTTCGACCCGAACCTGCCCAATGGCGTGGACCGCGCACTCGGCATCGGCCGGGCCCGCACCCTGCCGGAGCTGCTGGCCGGCAGCGACGTGCTGAGCATCCATGTGCCGGACACGCGGGGTACGCGCGGCCTGATCGGTGCGGCGGAACTGGCGCTGTTGCCGCGTGGTGCGGTGGTGGTGAACACGGCGCGGGGCACCAGCCTGGATATCGACGCGCTGGAAGCGGCGCTGCGACGCAATCATGTGTCGGGCGCTGGCATCGATGTGATCCCGGTGGAGCCGCCGCAGGACCCCATTCCAAACCTGCTTGCCGAATATCGCGCCAGGGAGGAGTGGCTTGTGGGGCGGCTGATCATCACCCCGCACAGCGCCTTCTATACCCCGCACGCATGGGCGGATATCCGCCGGAAAAGCGCCGAAACGATGCGCGATGCGCTGGTTCTTGGTCGCCCCACGAACGTGATCGATCCCGCCGGCGATTGACCTCTGCCTGTGTTTTGGGCGGAAACCGCGGGAAACTGCTTTTTTTTTGCACGACGTCAAAAAAAATAGATTGACGAGAGGCTGCATCCGACACAGGATTGTGAGGGTAGATGTTGCAGCGCACTGTGCTTAAAGGGCGCGTGCGATGAAGGGGTTAGGTGTCGTGGCGCGATCGTCGAAGGGGCCAATCCTGCCATCTCCGCCCGCCGCCCGTTCCGGCCCGCGCTGATGCACGTCTTTCTCGACATCTCCCGTCTGCTCACCGCGGCAAGGCGGACCACGCCGTCCGGCATCGACCGCGTCGAACTCGCCTATGCGCGCCATTTTGCCGACGCCCCGGACGGCACCGCCACCTTCATCGCCGAAATCCCGCTGATCGGCTTCGCGGCCCTGCCCTCCGCCCTGGTGCGGGACCTGGTGCAGGAGATCGCGGTGGCGTGGGAAGCCGGCGGCCGGCCGCCGGTCGCGCTGGCCCGCCGGGTGCGCCTGGCGCAGCCTTTCGGGCGCGGCGCGCTGCAGGAAGCGCTCGCCCGGCCCGGGCCGAAGGTGTTCCTGCTGGTGTCGCACCGCGCGCTGGAAAAGCCGGCGCGGATCGCGGCGATGCGGCGCCATGGCTGTCATTTCGTGCCGCTGATCCATGATCTGATCCCGCTGCACCACCCCGAATTCGCCCGGCCCGGCCAGGCGGAAGCGCATCGCAACCGCATCACCACCACGGCCGCCATGGCGGATGCCATCATCGTGAACTCGGCCGCGACAGCCGCCGAACTCACCCCCTGGATGGCCGCGCGGCCGGCACCGCCGCCGATCGCCGTGGCGCCGCTCGGCGTGGCACCGCCGCAGGTGGATGCGCCGCCGGTGGCGTTGCGGCCCTATTTCGTGGTGCTCGGCACCATCGAGCCGCGCAAGAACCATCTGCTGCTGCTCAATCTCTGGCGGCAATTCGCCACCACCCACGGCCCCGCCGCCCCGCGCCTGGTCGTCGTCGGACGGCGCGGGTGGGAGAATGAGAACGTGCTCGACATGCTCGAGCGCTGCGCGGCGCTGGATGGCCTGGTGCGCGAAGCCGGTACCCTGCCGGACCGAGAGGTGGCCTCCCTGCTGCGCGGCGCCCGCGCCCTGCTGTTCCCGAGCTTCGCCGAGGGGTTCGGCCTGCCGCTGGCGGAAGCGCTGGCGCTTGGGGTGCCGGTCGTCGCCTCCGACCTGCCGGCGCTGCGGGAAGTCGGCCAGCATGTGCCGGACTACCTGGACCCGATGGATGGCACCTCCTGGCGGAATGCCGCGCTGGACTACGCCCGGCCGGACAGCCAGGCGCGCCGGTCGCAGCTGCAGCGCCTGGGCAGCTGGTCCGCGCCGAGCTGGTCGGACCACTTCGCGCGTGTGGCCGAATTGCTGGATTTCCTCGCCGGGCGGCCCGTCGCGCCGCTGCTGGTGCGCCCGGCCCCACTGCCCGGCCGCCAGCCGGTGCTGGCCGTGCCGATGCGGGACGAGACCCTGTGACGCGGGCCCTCCAGCGCACGAGGCCCGATCGGGTCCAGATCCGGACCAGGGGGCGGTCATGCCCGCCCGGCCGCTGAACACCCCACTGCGAGGCACAGCGCCATGACCGGTCGTCGCCGCCGCGCGGCATCGCGCGATGCCGCCCCGGTACCTGTCGCGATCATCGGCGCCGCCTGCCGCCTGCCGGGTGCCGAGGATCTCGACGCGCTCTGGTCGCTGCTGCTGCGTGGCGGCGATGCGGTCGGCACCATGCCGGCCGATCGCTTCACGCATGAGCGCTTCCTGCACCCGCGGCGCGGCGAACCCGGCACCACCTACACGCTGGCGGCCGGCACGCTCGGCGACATTTCGGGCTTCGATCCCGGCGCCTTTGGCATCTCGCCCCGCGAAGCGGCGGAGATGGACCCGCAGCAGCGCCTGCTGCTGGAAGTGGCGGCCGAGGCGGTGGAGGATGCCGGGCTTCGCCCGTCCGCCCTGGCGGGGCGGGAGGCTGGCGCCTGGGTCGGCAGTTCGGCCACGGATTACGGCGTTCTGCGGGCGCAGGACGTTGCGGCCGTGGACCGTTTCTTCATGACCGGCAACGCGCTGTCGATCCTGTCGAACCGGCTGACCAATGTGTTCGACCTGCGCGGCCCCGGCGCCACCATCGACACTGCCTGCTCGTCCTCGCTGGTGGCACTCGATGCGGCGGTGGGCGCGCTGGCGCGGGGCGAGGTGGAGATGGCGCTGGCGGCGGGGGTGCATGTCCTGCTCTCCCCCTATGCGTTCGTCGGCTTCTCGCGCGCATCCATGCTGTCCCCCACCGGGCGTTGCCGCGCCTTCGACGCCGCGGCCGATGGCTATGTGCGGGCCGAGGGCGCGGTGGTGCTGGTGCTGAAGCCGCTGGATGCGGCGCTGGCCGCTGGCGATGCGGTGCGCGGCGTGATCCTCGGCACCGGGGTGAACGCGGCGGGGCGCACCGTCGGCCTGTCGCTGCCGAACCGAGACGCGCAGGCGCAGCTGATCGGCCGTGTCATGGGCCGGGCCGGGATCGGCGCGGACCGCATGGCCTATTTCGAGGCGCATGGCACCGGCACCGCGGTCGGCGACCCGGTGGAAGCCTGGGCGATCGGCACCGCCGCAGCAACCGGCCGGACTACGCCGCTGCCGGTCGGCTCCCTCAAGACCAATATCGGCCATACGGAGCCCACCTCGGGCCTGGCCGGCGTGCTGAAGGCGATGCTGGTGCTGGAACACGGCACCGTCCCGGGCAGCCTGCACCAGCAGCGGCCGAACCCGAACATCGATTTCGCCGCCCTCAACATCCGCGTGCCGGCCGCGACCGAGGCGCTGGCGGGCCTGCCCGCGCAGCGCGTGGCGGGGGTGAATTCCTTCGGCTTCGGCGGCACCAATGCCACCACGCTGCTCGGCCCCGCCCCACCGCCGCGCCGTGGCCGCGCCGCGCCGGCTGGCGCCATGCCGCCCCTGTTGCTGTCGGCGCGCTCGGCGGCTGGGCTGCGCGCGCTGGCCGCACGGTGGCAATCCCCCCTGGAATCGGCACCGGCGCGGGAAGTGGCGGCCTTGGCGCGCGGCGTGGCAGCGCACCGCGACCTGTTGCCGCATCGCCTGGCCGTGCGGCGCGCCGATGGGCCGGGCCTGGCCGCCGCGCTGGCCGCCTGGCGCGACGGCGGAAAGCCGGACGCCGTCACCCAGGGCGAAGTCATGGGGGATGCGGCGCCTGATGCCGGCGGCCTGTGCTTCGTGTTCAGCGGCAATGGCGCGCAATGGGCCGGCATGGCGCAGGCCGCGCTGGCAGGCTCCCCCCGGTTCCGCGCGGCGATGGCAGAGGTGGACGCCGCGCTGGCCCCGCTGCTCGGCTGGTCCCCCGCTTCCCGCCTGGCGGAAGGGGTGGAGGCCGAGGCGCTGGCGGCCACCGATGTCGCGCAGCCGCTGCTGTTCGCGGTGCAGGCCGCGATGCTGCCGGTGCTGGCGGCCGAGGGGCTGACCCCCGCCATGGTGCTCGGCCATTCCGTGGGCGAGGTGGCGGCGGCGCATGCGGCCGGCATGCTCGGCCTGGACGCGGCCGCGCGCCTGGTGGTGGCGCGCAGCCGGCACCAGCAGCGGATGCGCGGCGTCGGCCGCATGGCGGCGCTGGCCGCCACGCCCGAGGTCGCGGCCGCGATGATCGCGGAGGTCGATCCGGCGCTGGAGATCGCGGCGATCAACGGGCCCGCCGCCGTCACCCTCGCCGGCCCGGCCGAGGCGCTGGGGCGGCTGGGTGAGCTGGCGGCGGCGCGGCGGCTGAACTTCGTGGCGCTTGACCTGGACTACGCCTTCCACAGCGCGGCGATGGACCCGCTGCGGGATGGGCTGCTGGCCGATCTGGCCGGCCTGCCGGCGTCGCCCTCGCGCCTGCCCTTCCTGTCCACGGTGACGGGCGAGGTGCTTGGCGGGGCCCTGGGCGATGGCGCGGCCCATGCGGCGTATTGGTGGCGCAACCTGCGGGCGCCGGTGCGGTTCGAGGCGGCGCTGCGGGCGGCCCTCGCGCAGGGCGCGCGGCTGTTCCTCGAAATCGGGCCGACGCCGATCCTGCAATCCTACATCCGCGAGACCTGCCGCGCCGCGGGGCGCGATGGCACCGCGCTGGCCAGCCTGAACCGGCGCGACGCTGCGCCGGGCGACCCCTTCCCGGCCATCGCCGACCGTGCCTTCGCCGCCGGCGCCGATCCGCGCGGCGGCCCGGCCTTCGCCGGCCCCGCCGCCCGCCGCCTGCCCGCCACCCCCTTCGACCGCAGCCCCATCTGGTATGGCGTCTCGACCGAAGGCGTCCGGATGTTCGACCCGGTGATGGAGCACCCGTTGCTGGGCTTCCGCCAGGGGCTCGAACCCGGGTTCTGGATCCGCAACCTCGATACGGAGGCGCAGCCCTGGCTGGCCGATCACCGCCTGGCTGGCGTGGCGGTGCTGCCGGCCAGCGCGATGCTCGACATGGCGCTGGCCGCCGGCCGCGCGCGGATGCCGGACGCCGCGATGCTGGAAGTGGCGGAATTCCGCATCCTGCACGCGCTGTCGCTGGAGCCGTCGCGCGCCCGGGCGCTGCGCTGCACGCTGGACCCTGAAGGCGGCTTCCGGCTGGAAAGCCGGCGGCGGCTGGCGGAGGAGCCCTGGGTGCTGCACGCCGAGGGCCGCGTGGCCGCCGTGCCCACCGCGAGCCTGGAGGCAGCGCCGCACGCCAGGGTGGCCGGGCTGGAGGAAAGTGGCGCCGCGGTGCGCGCGCGGGCCGAGGGGTTCGGCCTGCATTACGGCCCGGCCTTCGCCGCGGTGGACAGTGTGGCGGTGGATGCGGCGCGCGGGGCCGCGCGGGTTCGCCTGTCGCTGCCGCCGGCCGGGCCGGCGGATGCGGGCTTCGTGCTGCATCCCGCGCGGCTCGATGGCGCCTTCCAGGGGCTGTTCGCCCTGGCCGATGCCGGCGCGACCGGAGAGGGCGACGGCATGGCGCCGGTGCGCTTCGGCCGGCTGGTCGCCGCCGCCGCCGCTGGCCCGGTGGCCAGCGCGGAACTGCAGGTCACGCGCCGCGGCACCCGCAGCTTGCGCGCCAGCGCCGTGCTGCGCGATTCCGAGGGCCGGATCGTTGCGCGGATCGAGGACGCCACTTTCCAGCGCTTCGCCCTGGCTGGCGCCGACGCCGCCGGGAGCATGTTCCGCATCGCCCTGCTGCCCGCCGCCGAGGGCCCGCCGCCGCCGCCCGCCCTGGCCGCCGCGCGGGACGCGGCGCAGCGCCAGGATCAAACGGTGCAGGGCCGCCGCGGCGACATGGCGGAGGTCGCGCTGCTGCTGGAAGCGCATGTCGCCGCGGTGGTGCAGGAGGCCTGGGGCAGCGCCGTCTCCCTGCCCGCAGCACCCGAGGCGGCGCCCTACCAGGCCTTCCTCCGCCGCGCGCTGGTGGAGGATGGCGCCGCCGTGCAGGAACGCGGCGGCATAAGGCTGGTGGCGGAGGGCGCGCTGCCGGAACCAGCGGCGATCTGGCGATCCGTGCTGGACGATCACCCGGCACTCGCGCTCGACCTCGCATGGATCGCCGAGGCGGCGGAACGCCTGCCGGAGGCGCTGCGCGGCACACCCCGCACCCCCCCCCGTGGCGCGCCCCCGCCCTTGCAGGGCGAGGCTTTCGCGCGGCTGGCGGAACCCCTCGCCGCTGCCGTCGCGGCGCTGGCGGAAGCCTGGCCGGAAAGCCGGCCGCTGCGCATCCTGGAAGTCGGCGCCAGCGGGGTGCTGGCGCGCTGCGTGGCGGCGCGGCTGGCCGGGCTCGGCCGGCATGTGCAGTACCGCGCCGCCAGCGCCCAGCCCGGCACCGCCCAGGGCAGCACGCCTGGGATGGTGGTGGAGGAAATCGGCTGGGATCCGCTGGCGGGTGGCAAGCCGCCCGCGCCCGCCGACCTGGTGATCGGGCTGGCGCCCGCCGCGCGGTCGCATGGCGGGGCGGCGCTGCTGGCGGCGCTGCGCGGCGTGCTGGCCGAGGGCGGCGCGCTGCTGCTGGCCGAGCCGCTGCCCGGGCGCGTCTGGACCTTCGTCTGCGGGCAGGACCCGGCCTGGTGGACCAGCCTCGGCCCCGGGGTCGAGAAGGGCGCCGAATGGGGCGCGCTGCCGGATTCCACCCTCTGGCAGGGCAGGCTGATGGAAGCCGGCTACCGGGAGGTGGAGGCGCAGCCGCTGTCCTCCGCCCCCTGGCCGTCGGTGCTGCTGAGTGCCGAGGCGCCGCACCCCGCCGCCACCGCCCGGCCGCCGGCACCCCGGCGCGTGATCCTGGCGGATGCGACCAGCGCGCGTCTGGCCGAGCTGCTGAGTGCGCGGTTGGCCCGGCGCGGCGCCGCGCCGGCGATCCTGCCGCTGCTGGAGACGCCGGCGCCGCATGCGCTGAAGGGCCAGGCCTTGCTGGTGCTGGCCACGCCGGATGCCGCGTCCCTGCCGGCGACCCTGGCCGCGGTGACGCGCCTGGCGGAAGCCGCGCATGGCAGCGCCGAGAGCTTCGCCGTGGTGACCCGCGGTGGCGCCCAGCCGGCGGAGGGCCCGCACCGGCCGGAAGCGGCGGCGCTGCTCGGGCTGATGCGCGTCCTGACCAATGAGATGCCGGCGCTGCGCCCGCGCCGCATCGATATCGCCCCCGACCTGCCCGCCGACACCGCCGCCCGCCGCCTGGAGACAGAGCTGGAGGCGGCCGAGCCGGAGGCCAGCCTCTCGGCCAGTGGACGCTTCACGCCGCTGCTGCTGCAGGGGGTGGAGGCGCCGGCGCCGGGCGGGGCGCTCGGCCTTGGGATCGGCCGCCCCGGGCGGCTCGGCACGCTGCGCTGGACCAGGCTGGCCGAGCGCGCACCTGGCCCTGGGGAGGTCACGCTGCGGGTGGAGGCGGCGGGCCTCAATTTCCGCGACCTGATGTGGGCGCAGGGGCTGCTGCCGGAGGAGGTTCTGGAAGCCGGTTTCGCCGGGCCCAGCTTCGGCATGGAATGCGCGGGCGTGGTGGAGGCCGTGGGCCCCGATGTGCCGCTGCGACCCGGCGCGCGGGTGTTCGGCTTCGCCCCCGCCGCGCTGGCCGCCCGCGCCATCACCCGCGTGGAAGCGCTGGCGACCCTGCCGGAAGGGCTGGACCCCGCCGCCGCCGCCACCATGCCGGTGGCCTTCCTGACCGCCTTGCATGGCCTCGAAGTCTGCGCCCAGTTGCAGGCGGGGGAGAGCGTGCTGATCCATGGCGGTGCCGGGGCGGTGGGCCTGGCGGCGCTCCAGGTGGCGCAGGCGATCGGCGCGCGCGTCGCCATGACGGCCGGCACCCCGGCCAAGCGCGCCTTCCTGCGTGCTGCCGGCGCCGACCTCGTGCTGGACAGCCGCGACCCGGCCTTCGGCGATGCGCTGCGCCGCGCCTGGGGTGATTCTGGATTCGGGTGCGTCGATGTGGTGCTCAACAGCCTGGCCGGGGAGGCGATGGAGCGCAGCCTCGGCCTGCTGCGGCCCTTCGGGCGCTTCGTCGAGCTCGGCAAGCGCGACTTCGTGGAAAACCGGCGCTCCGCGATGCGGCCGCTGCGGCGCAACGGCAGCTATTTCGCCGTCGATGTCGATGAATTGCCGGCATCCCGCCCGGCTGTCGCGGCGAGGCTGCTGTCGCGCATCCGGGATGGCTTCAAGGACGGCACCTTCCGCCCCCTGCCTGCCCGCATCTTCGGCGCGGAGGAGGTGGAGGCGGCGTTCCGCACCCTCCAGGCCTCGCAGCATATCGGCAAGCTGGTGATCCGCCCGCCGGCGATCGGCGCCGCTTCGCGCCCGGCCTGGCGGCCGGACCCCGACCGCTGCTTCGTGGTGGTCGGTGGCACGCGCGGCTTCGGCTTGGCCTGCGCGAAATGGCTGGCCGCGCGGGGCGCGCGGCACCTGGCCCTGATCGGCCGCCGCGCGCCGGGCGATGGCGCGGCGCTGGCGGAGCTGGCGGCGCTGGGCGCGCAAGCGGCGCTCTATGCCTGCGATGCGGCCGATGCGGCGGCGCTTGGCGCGGTGCTGGCCGGCATCCGCGCGGCGCGGCCGATCGGCGGCGTGGTGCAGGCGGCGGGCATCCTGGACGACGGCGCGGCGATCGCGATGGATGAGGCCCGCTTCCGCCGGGTGCTCGGGCCGAAGCTGGCGGCGGCCGAGAACCTTGATGCGCTGACTGCGGAAGACGATCTTTCGCTGTTCCTGATGTTCGGCTCGGCCACCACCGCCTTCGGCAATCCGGGGCAGGCGAACTACGTGGCGGCGAATGCGGCGCTGGAGGCGCTGGCGCGGCGGCGGCGCAGCACCGGCAAGCCGGCGCTGACCCTGTGCTGGGGCCCGATCGCCGATGTCGGCATGCTCGCCGATGACCAGGCCAAGGCCGCGAAGCTGCACCGGCGGCTCGGCGTCGCCGCCATGGCTGCGGAGGCCGCGCTGGCGATGCTGCCGGCCGCCCTGGCGCAGGACCATCCGGCGCCGCTGGTGCTGCGCCTGTCCGGCGAGGAAGGCCGGCTGGCCCTGCCGATCCTGGCGGAGCCGATGCTGGCCGCGCTGGCCCATGCGGGACCGGCGCCCGACCAGGGCGCGTTGCGCGACAAGCTGGCGACGCTGCCGCGCCCCGAGGCGGAGGCCGAGATCCTGCGCGTGGTGGCGGAGGAGATCGGCCGCGTGCTGCGCCTGCGCATCGAGGCGGTCGGGCCCGATCAATCGGTGACGGCGCTCGGCCTCGACAGTCTGGGTGCGGCGGAGCTGCGCGGCGGGCTGGAGCAGCGGCTTGGCTTGCAGATGCCGCTGGCGGCGCTGACCGAGGAGCTGACGGTGGGTGGGCTGGCGCGGCAGATCGCCGAGGTGGCGTTGGCGCCCGAAGGCGCGGCGGAAGCGGCGCTCGGAAGCCTGGTCGGGATCTTCGAGCCCGAGGCGAAGATCCAGGCGGCCGAGTAGCCGCTTCCCGCCATTTCGGACAGAATGCTGCGCGGCGACGCCGCCCCAGGAGAACAGACGCGGTATGAGCAGGGGTTCTGGCTTCGGATTGTCGGCGGCGGCGCGCCTCGCCCTGGTGCAGCGCCTGTCCCGGCGCCGCGGTGTCGAGGAAGCGACCGCCGGCGCCGACCCGCGCGGCTTCGGTACCATCCAGAACATGCGCGACTGGGGGATGGTGCGGGAATCGCTCGTTGCGCTCGACATCGAGAGCCCGTTCTTCCGCACGCATGAGGGAAGGGCCGGGGCGCACAGCCTGATCGGCAACCAGGACGTCATCAATTTCGGCTCCTATGACTATCTCGGCCTGAATGGCGATCCGCGGCTGCATGCGGCGGCGGCCGAGGCGATGGCGCGATTCGGCATCTCGGCCTCCGCCTCCCGCCTTGTGTCGGGGGAACGGCCGGTGCATGGCGCGCTGGAAGCCGCGCTGGCGCGGCATTACGGGCAGCAGGCGGCACTGGCCTTCGTCAGCGGGCACGCGACGAATGTGACGGTGATCGGCCATCTGATGGGCCCGCGCGACGTGATCGTGCATGACGCCGCCATCCACAATTCCTGCGTCGAGGGGGCGCGGCTGTCGGGCGCGCGGCGGGTGCCCTTCGCGCACAATGACCTGCGCGCGGCCGAGCGCGAATTGGCGGCGGCAAGGCGGGGCGCTTCGCGGGCGCTGCTGCTGGTGGAGGGGCACTACTCCATGGACGGGGACGTGCCGGATCTGGCGGGCTTCGTGAAGCTCGCCCGGCAGCACGATGCCTGGCTGATGGTCGATGACGCGCATGGCCTGGGCGTGGTCGGCGCCACGGGGCGCGGGGCCTTCGAGGCGACGGGCGTGGATCCGGCCGAGATCGACATCTGGATGGGCACGCTGTCCAAGACGCTGTGCGCGTGCGGCGGCTACATCGCGGCGCGGGCGGATTTGATCGACTGGCTGCGGCACACCGCGCCGGGCTTCGTCTATTCGGTCGGCCTGCCGCCGCCGCTGGCGGCTTCCGCCTTGCGGGCGCTGGAGATCATGGCGACGGAGCCGTGGCGGGTGGCTCGTCTGCACGCCAATGCCACGCTGTTCCGCGACCTCTGCCGGGCGCAGGGCTTCGATGCGGGGCTTTCGGCCGGACTCGGCATCGTGCCGGTGGTGCTTGGCAGCTCCGTGCGTGCCGTGCGGATTTCGGCGGACCTGCTGGCGCGCGGCGTCAATGCGCTGCCGATCATCTTTCCCGCCGTGCCGGAGAAATCGGCCCGGCTGCGCTTCTTCCTCTCGGCCGAACATACCGAGGCCGATGTGCGCCAGACGGTGGCCGCGCTGGTGGCGGCGACGGACGGCGTGGGCCTGGCCGACCTGGCCGGGTGACGGGCAGGTCGGCCGAGGACGGGATTTCGGGCGCGGTGCAGGTCCGGCCGGTGATGAACGCCGCCGAGGCAGCGGCGTTCCTGGCGCTGCCGGCGGCGTTCGGGCCAGAGGGCTGGTCGGTGCCGCTGCGGGCCGAGGAAGCGCGGCTGTTCGACCCCGGCTGGAACGGCTTCTGGGCGGACCACGCGATCGGCCGCTTCCTGGCCTGGCGCGACGGCCGGCCGGTGGGGCGCATCGCGGCCTGCGTGCCGCATGGCGCGGGGCCGGCGAGCTTCGGCTTCCTGCGCTGCCCGCCGGATGGCGCGGTGCTGGCGGAGCTGCTGGAGGCGGTGCGGGGCTTCGTCGCGGCGCGGGGGCGCAGCGAGATGCTCGGGCCGCTGTCCTTCACCATCAATCACGAGGTCGGCGCGCAGATCGACCATTTCGACCGGCCGCCGATGCTGCGGATGCCGCGCACGCCGCCCTTCCTGCCGGCGATGCTCGACGCGGCCGGGCTGATGCCGGCGCAGGATGTGGTCGCCTGCACGCTGGACATCGCGGCCGAGCAGCACCGGGCGCGCTTCGCGGCGCTGTGCGCGCGGCAGCCCGACCTTGCCGCGCGCATCGCCGTGCGGCGGCTCGACCGTCGGGACTGGGACGCCGAGGTGCAGCGCGTGGCGGCGCTATATGACGCGGCCTGGGCAGAGAATTGGGGCGCGGTGGCGCTGCGCCCGGGGGAGGTTGCCACGCTCGGCCGGTTGCTGCGCCCGCTGTTGTGGCGGGGCGAGGTGTTCTTCGTGCTGCTGGACGGGGCGCCTGCCGGGCTGCTGTCGCTGGTGCCGAATATCGAGCCGGCGCTGCCCGAGGATGGCCGGCTGCTGCCCTTCGGTTGGGCGCGGCTGGCGGCGGCGCTGGCCGGGCGGGGCGACAGCGCGCGGGTGCCGATGCTAGGCTTGGCGCCCGGCATCCGCGGCACGCCGGCGGGGGCGATGGCGCTCGGCCGGCTGCTGGCCGAGGCGATCGGGCTGGCGGAAGCGCGAGGGTGGCGGCACCTCGAGATCTCCTGGATCCTGGAGGGCAATGCCGCGATGCGGAACACGATGGCGCGACTGCCGGCGCCGGTGGATGGGCGCTGGCGCATCTGGCGCGGAAGCGTGATCCCGCGCTCGGGGCCGGGGCGTTGACAGGCGGCATCCCCCTGATGGCTATGGCGCCGCAATGACCCCCCGCGACACCCTGCCGGAGCCGATGAGGGGCATGACGACCGCCCCCGCTACGACCGCCCCCGCTACGACCGCCCCCGCTACGACTGCCCCCGCTACGACGGCCCTGGCGGCGATGGCGCTGCGCCGCGTGCCCCGGCAGGGCCGGCGCAGCTTCCTGTTCCTGCAGGGCCCGATCAGCCCGTATTTCCAGGAAGTGGCAGCGGGGCTGAAGGCGCGCGGCCACGACATCCACCGGATCAACCTCTCGCTGGGCGACCAGCTGTTCTGGCGTGGCCTGCCGGCGATCCACTACCGCGGCACGAGGCAGGCCTGGCCGGGCTTCATCGAGGAGTTCCTGCGCCGCCACGGCATCACCGACGTGGTGCTGCTGGGCGAGCAGCGGGATTATCACCGCGTGGCGATCGCCGCGGCGCAGACGCTGGACATCACGGTGGCGGTGACGGATTTCGGCTATTTCCGGCCGGACTGGATCACGCTTGAACGCGACGCGATGGCCGGCGGCAGTCATTTCCCGCGCGATCCGGCCGCGATCCTGCGGCTGGCGGAAGGCGTGCCGCCGGCCGACCTGACGCCGCGACTGGCCGACAGCTTCCCCCGCCAGGCGGTGCAGGACGTGCTGTATCACCTGGCGATGCTGATGCCCTGGCCCTACCCGCACTATCGGACCCACCAGCTTCACAACCCGCTCGCGGCCTATGCCGGCACGTTGCGGCGGCTGCTCCGCCGGGGTGCGGAGCGGGCGGAGGGGGAAGCGGCGCTGGCGGCGATCGGCGATGCGCCCTTCTGGCTGTTCGCGATGCAGATGGAGACCGATTTCTCGATCCGGGCCTATTCGCGCTACACAACGATGGACGCGCCGATGGCGGAGACGCTCGACAGTTTCGCCCGCGCGGCGCCTGTCGGTGCGCATATCCTCCTGAAGGTCCATCCGCTCGACCCGTGCCTGAAGCGCTGGGGGCCGCGGATCGCGGCGCTGGCCCGCGATGCCGGACTGACCGGCCGCGTGCATGTGGCGCATCACGGGCCGCTCGATCAAATGCTGAAGCGGGCGCGGGGCACGGTGACCGTCAACAGCACCGTGGGATTGCGGGCGGTGGAACTCGGCCGTCCGGTGAAGGCGCTCGGGCGTGCCGTGTGGGATGTGCCGGGCCTGGCGCATCAAGGGCCGCTCGATGCGTTCTGGCAGGAGGGTGCGGCGCCGGAGCCTGTGCTGCGCGCCGCCTTCCTGGCCGCCTTGCAGGCGACGACGCAGCTTCGCGGCGTGTTCTACGCGCCGGAGGGGCGGCGCCAGGCGGTGGAGGCCACGGTGGCGCGGCTGGATGCGGATCTGATCGGGCCGTAAACGCCGGATCAGGTCACGGCAGCAGGACGGTACTGCCCGTGGTCTTGCGGGCCTCGAGCGCGCGATGCGCCTCGGCCGCGTCCTTCAGGGCAAAGCGCTGGTTGACGCGGATCTGCACCGCGCCGTTGGCCACCACCTCGAACAGGCCGGCGGCCGAGAGTTCGAGGTCTTCGCGCTTGGCGGTGTAGGTCGCGAGCGTCGGCCGCGTGAGATACAGCGACCCCTTGGCGGCCAGGATGCCGATATCGGGGATGGCGACGGGGCCGGAGGCGTTCCCGTAGGAGACCATCATGCCGTAGGGGGCCAGACAGTCGAGTGAGGGCAGGAAGCTGTCGCGGCCGACACTGTCGAACACCACCGGCAGCATGGCGCCGCCGGTGATGTCCTTGATGCGGGCGGGCAGGCTCTCGAGCCCGATCACCGTGTGGTCGGCGCCATGCGCGCGGGCGAGCGCCGCCTTTTCCTCGGTGCTGACGCAGCCGATGACGGTACAGCCGAGGTGCTTCGCCCATTGCGTCAGGATCAGCCCGACGCCGCCGGCAGCCGCGTGGATCAGGATGGTCTGGCCGGGCTTCACCGGATAGGCGCGCGTCAGCAGGAAGCAGGCGGTCATGCCCTGGAGCATCATCGCCGCCGCCTGCTCATCGGAGATGCTGTCCGGCAGCCGCACCAGGCGATCGGCCTTGATGGCGCGGGCTTCGGTGTAGGCGCCGATCGGCGCGGTGGCATAGGCGACACGGTCGCCGAGGGAGAGGTGCGTCACGCCCTCGCCCAAAGCCTCCACCACGCCGGCGGCTTCCATGCCGATGATGGCCGGCAGGGCAGGCGCCTTGTAGAGCCCGGTGCGGAAATAGACGTCGATGTAGTTGAGCCCTACCGCCTTGTGGCGGACCAGCGCCTCGCCGGGTTTCGGCGAGGGCAGCGGCACGTCTTCCCAGGTCAGCTTCTCGGGGCCGCCATAGTCGTGGACGCGGATGGCGTGGTTCATGGCGGGGTCGTCCGTGCGGGATGGGGGAGGGGCAGGCTGAGTCGTCGTGGGGTTGCGGAGCGGGCGTCTGGCGTGGCGAAGCGGGTTTCGTGGTGCAGCAGGGCGCGCTTGGTCTCAGCGCCGTCGCCGCCGGAATAGCCGCCGAGCGCGCCGCCAGCGGCGATGACGCGGTGGCAGGGGATCAGGATCGGGATCGGGTTGGCGCCATTCGCCTGGCCGACCGCGCGTGCGGAGGAGGCAAGGGCGCGGGCAAGATCGCCATAGCTGCTCGTGGTGCCCGCCGGAATGTCCCGCAGGGCTTGCCAGACCCGCTGGCGGAAGGGTGTGCCGGCCGGCGCCAGGGGCAGGTCGAACCTTTGCCGCGTGCCATCGAAGTAATCCTGGAGCTGCGCGACGGCTTCTCGCAGCAGCGGAGTCGGCTGCTGGTCGCGGCCGCGGCCCCAATCGAGGGCCACGATCGCGCCTTCCTCCTCGGTGATGGTCACCTCGCCGAGCGGGGTGAGACAGCTCAATTGGGGCATCGGGTCCCTATCCTGGCCGCGCATGCGCCACAGTCTGGCAAGCTTCGTCAAGTCCGGGTGGCTATCCAGCTGCGCAGGACGGGTTTCGCGGCGCGGGCTGGCATCCTATGTCGCGGTGTCAGCAACCCGCCGGAGATCGCCATGGATCACGCAGACCCACGCCCGGCCTCCGGCGACCCGCCGCTGTTCTTCGCGGCGCATATCTTCGTCTGCTGCAACCGGCGCGCCGATGGCCACAAGCGTGGCTCCTGCGCGGCTTCGGGCAGCGAGGCCTTGCGCGACTACATGAAGGCGCGTGCCAGGGAGCTTGGCCTGAAGGATGTGCGGATCAACCAGGCAGGCTGCCTTGATCGTTGCGAATACGGGCCGACGATGGTGATCTATCCGGAGGGCATTTGGTACAGCCCGAAGACGCGGGAGGATGTGGACGAAATCCTGGCAGCGCATCTGGGCGCGGGCGGGCGGGTTCCGCGGCTGATGCTGACGGATGCCGACCGGCCGCAGCCGAAGGCGTGATGCGCGCCGCGTTTCACGTGAAACACCTCGGCGTGGCGTGGCGATGAGCGACCGCGTGGATACCATTTTTGCGCGGGCGTCCGGTGTCGGCGCTGCGGCGATTGCGGTGCTGCGGATATCGGGCCCGGGCAGCGGCGGGGCCTTGGCTGCGCTAGCTGGGGGCTTGCCGCAGCCGCGCCTTGCCAGCTTGCGGCGCCTGCGGGACCCGGGATCGGGCGATTTGCTTGATCGGGCCTTGGTGCTCTGGTTTCCGGGACCGAGCAGCTACACCGGCGAGGATTCAGCCGAGCTGCACCTGCATGGCGGTGGGGCGGTGGTGGCCGGGGTTTCCGCGGCGTTGGTGACGCTGGGGTGCCGGCCCGCCGAGCCGGGGGAGTTCACCCGCCGCGCCTTCCTGCAAGGCAGGATGGACCTGACCCAGGCGGAGGCGGTGGCTGACCTGATCGCGGCCGAAACCGCAGCGCAGCGGGCGCAGGCCCTGCGGCAGGCGGAGGGTGGGCTCGGCCGCCTTTATGCCGAGTGGACGCGGGAAGCGACGCGGGTGCTCGCCCATCAGGAGGCTGCGATCGAGTTCGCAATGGACGACCTGCCGACCGATCTCGACAGCCAGGCGCGTATCGCCGCTGGCACGCTGGGTGAGCGGATCGCGGCGCATCTCGCCGATGGCGGACGTGGCGAGAGGCTGCGGGAGGGGCTGGCGATCGCTATCCTGGGCGCGCCGAATGCTGGAAAATCCTCGCTGCTGAACGCCTTGGCGGGGCGGGAGGCGGCGATCGTGGCGGCGATCCCAGGCACCACGCGCGATGTGGTGGAGTGCCGGATCGACCTCAGTGGTGTTCCGGCGACCCTCGCCGATACGGCAGGGTTGCGCGAAAGCGAGGATGTGGTCGAGCGGGAGGGCGTGCGGCGCGCCCTGGCGCGGGCCAATGCGGCCGATATCCTGGTGGCGGTCTTCGCTGCTGATGCGGAGCCGGATGCTGCGACCTTGGCGGCGGTCCAGGCCGCCGGCCAGCCTTTGGTCGTGGTGAACAAGATCGACCTGGCTCCTGCGCGCCCAAACATTGCCGGCCATGCCACCATCCCTGTTTCCGTCCTGCGAGGCGACGGGTTGACGGCGCTGCGTGACCAACTGGTGGCCGCGGCTACCGCGCGTGCCGGTTTGGCGGATGCCCCGACCCTGACCCGCACGCGCCATCGCGCGGCCCTGACCGAGGCGCTCCACCACCTGGAAGTGGGGATGGGCGCGCGTGCACCGGAGTTGGCGGCGGAGGGCTATCGGGCCGCCCTTCTGGCCATCGGCCGCCTGACGGGGCGCGTCGGTGTCGAGGAAATCCTGGATTCGGTCTTCCGGGACTTCTGCATCGGCAAGTAGCCGGCCTATACGACGCCCGTGATGACCGATCGCGCCTTCGATGTGGTGGTGGTGGGCGGCGGCCATGCTGGCTGTGAGGCCGCGGCAGCCGCTGCGCGCTGTGGCGCGCGCACGCTGCTGCTGACGCACAAGCTGGAAACCATCGGCGAGATGTCCTGCAACCCGGCCATTGGCGGGATCGGCAAGGGACATCTGGTGCGGGAGATCGACGCGCTGGATGGGCTGATGGCCCGCGCCGCCGATGCCGCCGCCATCCACGCCAAGGTGCTCAACCGCAGCAAGGGGCCGGCGGTACGGGGGCCGCGCATCCAGGCGGACCGCAAGCTCTATCGTGCTTCGATCCAGGCGCTGCTTGCCGCGACGCCCGGCCTCACGCTGCGCGCCGGGGCGGTCGAGGATCTTATCCAGCTACCGTGCGGCGCGGTGGTGGGCGTTGTGACCGCCGGTGGCGTGCGGATCACCGCCGGCGCGGTGGTGATCACCGCGGGCACCTTTCTGCGCGGCGAAATTCATCTCGGCGACCAACGCTCGCCCGCCGGGCGGGTGGGCGATGCGCCAGCCATCGGGCTGGCGCTGGCGCTGGAGCGGCTGCGCTTGCCGATGGCGCGCCTCAAGACGGGCACGCCGCCGCGTCTCGATGGGCGGACCATCGATTGGGGGGCGCTGGAGACGCAGCCCGGCGACGATCCGGCGGAGCCGATGTCCTGGCTGACGCCGGCCATCACGAACCCGCAGATCGCCTGCGCGATCACCTGGACTACGCCTGAAACCCACGCGCTGATCCGCGCCAATCTGCACCGCACGGCGGTGTATGGCGGGCACATCCAGGGGGTCGGGCCGCGCTACTGCCCCTCGATCGAGGACAAGGTGGTGCGTTTCGCCGACCGCGACCGCCACCAGGTCTTCCTGGAGCCGGAGGGGCTGGACGACCCGACCGTCTACCCGAACGGCATCTCCACCAGCCTGCCGGCCGATCTCCAGGCTGCGATGATTGCGACGATGCCGGGCCTTTCCAACGCAAAGATCCTGCGTCCCGGTTATGCGATCGAATATGACCATGTGGACCCGCGGGCGCTGCGCCCCACGCTGGAGCTCCGCGACGTACCTCGCCTGTTCCTGGCGGGGCAGATCAACGGGACGACAGGGTATGAGGAGGCCGCTGCGCAGGGGCTGATGGCGGGGTTGAACGCGGCCGCGCGCGCGGGCGGCGCCACGCCGGATCGCGTGCTGACCCGCGCCGAGGCTTATGTCGGCGTCATGATCGACGATCTGGTGCTGCACGGCGTCACCGAGCCCTACCGGATGATGACGGCCCGGTCCGAGCATCGCCTCAGCCTGCGCGCCGACAATGCCGGGCTGCGCCTGACGGAGCGCGGCCTGGCTTGGGGGTTGATCGGCGCCGATCGCGCTGCCCGCCACACGGCCTTCGCCGCCGCTGTCGCCGCCGCGCTGGCGCGCGCGCAAGCAGAGGATGCGACACCCGCAGCACTTGCCGCCGCCGGTGTCCCGATCCGTCAGGATGGCCGTCGCCGCACCGCGTTGGAGGTCTTGGGGCTGCCGGATGTCACGCCGGACGACGCCGCACGGGCCTTCCCCTGGCTCGCGGCGCTTCCGCCCGCGATCGCCAGCCAGTTGGAGGCGGAAGCCCTCTACGCGCCCTATCTCCGCCGCCACGACGCTGAGCGGCGGATGATCGCGCGGGAGGATCGCATGACGATCCCGGCCCAGCTCGACTTCGCCGCTATTCCGGGCCTTTCCAACGAGATGCGGCAGCGGCTACGGCGCTCTCAGCCGGAAAGCCTCGGCAGTGCCGGCCGCATCCCCGGGATCACCCCGGCCGCCATTGCGGCCCTCGCCATGTACCTTCGCCGTGGCGCGGCCTGAGTGTTTCACGTGAAACAGGCGGGCCGGCCTCGGCTCCCATTGCCGGAGCAGCCGACGCTATCGCCCGATGTGGTGACCAAGCTCGACGTGTTCGAAGGCCTGCTGCTGCGCTGGAACGCCCGCATCAACCTCGTCGCGGCAAGCGACGTGGAGACGCTCCGCCAGCGCCACATCGCGGATTCGCTGCAACTTCTTCCCTTGCTTCCGCCGGGTGACGGCCCGATCGGTGATCTTGGCACTGGCGGCGGTTTTCCTGGCCTGATCCTGGCGATCGCCTCCGGCCGGACAGCGCATCTGGTCGAGTCGGATCGCCGCAAGGCCGCCTTCCTTCTCGAAGCGGCCGGTCGGCTGGGGCTTTCCCAGATTCGAATCCACGCGACGCGGATCGAACAGGTGGCGCTCCCGCCGCTGGCGGCCATCACCGCCAGGGCCTTGGCGCCGCTCACGGATTTGCTCCCCGCCGCGGCCCGGCTGCTCGCGCCGGGCGGAATCGCCATCTTTCCGAAGGGCCGGACCGCCGAGGAAGAATTGACCCAGGCCGCGCCCTTCTGGACATTCACCCTCGCGCGGTACCAAAGCCGGACCGAACCCGCCGCCACCATCCTCCGATTGGGCAACATCCACCGTGCCAGCCAGGCCGACTGAACCGAAGACGCCGCGCATCCTGGCCTTCGCCAATCAGAAGGGCGGGGTCGGCAAGACCACGACCGCGATCAACATGGCAACGGCCTTGGCCGCCGAGGGCCGGGTGCTGCTGCTCGATCTCGACCCGCAGGGCAATGCCTCCACCGGCGTGGGCATCGCGCGCGGCGACCGCGCCGCCGGCAGCTACGCGCTGCTGGTCGAAGGCCGCCCCCTGGCGGAGTTGATCCGCCCGACGCAGGTGCCCAATTTGGCGATCTTGCCGGCTGACCCCGACCTCGCCGGCGCCGAGATCGAGTTGGTGAGCCTCGACCGCCGCGAGCATCGCCTGGCCGAAGCCCTTGGGGCCGGAGCGGAGGCCATCGCAGGCTACGATTACATCTTTTTCGATTGCCCGCCCTCGCTCGGCCTGATCACGCTGAACGCGTTGGTCGCGGCTGACGCCGTCCTTGTGCCGCTGCAGACCGAGTTCTTCGCGCTCGAAGGGATCAGCCAGATCACCCGCACCATCGATCGCGTCCGCCGCGCCTTCAACCCGCGCCTGACGCTGGAAGGCATCATCCTCACCATGGTGGACCGCCGAAACAATCTGTCGGACCTGGTCGCGACCGACGTGCGCGGCTTCTTCAAGGACAAGGTGTTCGAGACGGTGATCCCGCGCAATGTCCGCGTGAGCGAAGCGCCGTCCCACGGCCTTCCCGTGCTGCTGTACGATTTCCGCTCGCCCGGCGCGCAGGCGCATGTCCGGCTGGCCGCGGAGTTCCTGAAGCGCGAACGCGCGCGCAAACGGGAAGCCGCATGAACCCGCCCCGCAAGCCCGTCATCCCTCGCCTCGGCCGCGGTCTTTCGGCGCTGATCCCGGAAGGGCTGAGCTCGCCGGCCAGCGACAGCCTGCGCAGCGTGCCGGTGGAGGCGCTGGAGCCCGGGCCCTTCCAGCCGCGCGGCGGCATGGATAGTGCCAGCCTGGCGGAGCTCGCCGCCTCCATCCGCGAACACGGCATCCTCCAGCCCATCCTGGTCCGGCCCAAGCCCGGCGGCGGCGAAGGCTACCAGATTATCGGGGGAGAGCGTCGCTGGCGGGCCGCGCAGGCCGCGCAGCTGCACGAAGTGCCGGTCGTCATCCGCGACCTCGGCGACCGCGAGGCGATGGCCGCCGGCCTGGTTGAGAATCTCCAGCGCCAGGACCTCAATGCGCTGGAGGAGGCGGAGGGCTACCGGCGTCTGATCGACGAATTCGGCCTGACGCAGGAAGCGCTCGGCACCGCTGTCGGCAAAAGCCGGAGCCATGTTGCGAACACGCTGCGGCTGATGGCGCTGCCGCCCCAGGTTCGCGACCTGCTGCGCAGCGGCGCGCTGACCGCCGGCCATGCCCGCGCCCTGATCGGTACGGAGGAGCCGGCGCGGTTGGCCGCGCAGATCATCGCGAAGGGGCTGAATGTCCGCCAGGCGGAAGCGCTGGCCGCCGCGAAGCCACGCGAGCCCGCCGCCGAAAAGCCGGTCGATTCCGAGACCCGCGCGCTGGAGCGCACCATCACCGAACATCTCGGCCTCCAGGTCGCGATCCGCCACCAGGGAAAGGCCGGCGAGGTCACCATCCGCTACCGTGACCTCGACCAGCTCGACGGGCTGGTGCGCCTGCTGACCGGCGGCGGCTGAGGTCAGTCGGGGTCGCGGCGACGCTGCCGCGGCCGCGCGGGCTCGGAGGCACCCCGCGCCACCATCTCCCGCACGCGCTGCGGGGCTTCCGCCATGAGGCGCGGTATTTCAGCCGCTTCCGGCAGGTTCCGCCAGTATTTCCGTGGCATCTCGGCGCGCATCGCGGCGGGCTTGAGGCGCGCCGGGTTGAAGATCGCGCCGTAATAGGCGCGCCACAGCGGCTCCATCGCGTCGTCCGGCGGCATGTCGGCGCGCCGCCCGCCCGGGCCGACATGCACCGCCTCCCCATCCCAGGCGATCGTCGCGCGCGGAGTCACGATCGTCCAGCGCAGGCTCGCGAAGCGGCGGACGAAGAAATCCGCCTCAGCCAGTTCGATGTGGTGGTCGGGTTCGAACCAGGCGATATGCCGCGGGCCGGCTTCGGTCTCCACCTGCCGGAAGCGCAGGAAGGCGTGCATCTTGTGGGCGTCGCGCCGCACCGCCTTCGCCATCGCCATGGCGCGCGACACTGCGGGGTCGGTCGCCACCTGCATCAGCGCGGGCTCGCCCTGCGCCACCCGCCACAACAGCCCGTAGAGCAGCGCGAAGCGTTCCGGATCGCGGTGTCGGATCGCGACCTCCGCCATCGACAGAAAGGCGCGCGGCACATGAAAGCGGCCCTCGCGCGCCGGCTCCGGCGGCGGTTGCGCGCCGAACAACCCGCCTGCCTCCCCAGCCACACGCCACGCGGCCTGTTCCGGCGGTACGCCGGCGCCCAGCAACCCGCGCGCGCTATGGCGCCAGGACAGGAAATCCGCCTGGCCAGGCAGGACGACGGCGATCTGCATCAAAACAGCGATAGTTGCGCGGGCCTGGCGGCGCGAGAGAACGCCGTTGCGGGTGTCACCGCCGCGCGCAGCCCGGCCGAATCCAGGTTCCGCGGCCGATGGTCCGGCAGCACCAGGAAGGGCAGCGCACGCGCCATTGGCACGCGCAGCCGCGCCAGATCATCGGCGCGGATCAGCATATGCCGGCGCGCCGCGATCAGCCTGTCCACACTGCGCGCGCCAAGACCGGGCACGCGCAGCAGCACCTCCCGCGGGGCGGTGTTCACATCCACCGGGAAATCCGCGCGGTGTTTCAGTGCCCAGGCGGTCTTGGGGTCGAGCTCCAGGTCGAGCATCCCGCCCGACCCGCCCGCCATGATCTCCTCCCGGGAGAACCCGTAGAACCGCAGCAGCCAATCCGCCTGGTACAGCCGGTGTTCCCGCACCAGCGGCGGCGCGATGGGCGGCAGCAGGCGGGACGCATCGGGAATGGGCGAATAGGCCGAGTAGTAGACCCGCCGCATCCGGTGCGTGGCATAAAGCTGCGTCGCACTCCCCAGGATCACGCCGTCATCCGCCGCATCGGCGCCGACGATCATCTGCGTGCTCTGCCCGGCCGGAGCGAAGCGCGGGGGTTTCGCGCGGCGGGCGGTGCGGGCGGCGTGTTTGCCGGCGTCGATCCTGTCCCGCAGCGCCCCCATCGCGCCCTGGATGCGTGCGCTGTTCTTCTCCGGCGCCAGCCGTCCCAGGCTTTCCGCCTGGGCCAATTCGATATTGATCGAAAGCCGGTCGGCCAGCAGCCCCGCTTCCTCCAGCAGTTCCGGCGCGGCGTCGGGGATGGTCTTGAGGTGGATGTACCCATGGAAGCCGTGTTCCAGCCGCAGCGCGCGCGCCACCCGCACCAACTGCTCCATCGTGTAGTCCGGCGAGCGGATGATGCCGGAGGACAGGAACAGCCCCTCGATCGCATTCCGCAGGTAGAAGCCGAGCGTGAGGTCCACCACCTCCTGCACGGTGAAGCGGGCGCGCGGCGTGTTGGAAGTGGCGCGATTCACGCAGTAGGCGCAGTCGAACACGCAGGCATTGGTCAGCAGGATTTTGAGCAGGGAGATGCAGCGCCCATCCGGCGTGTAGGCGTGGCAGATGCCGGACCCCTCGGTGCTGCCGATCCCGCCCTTCAGGCTGTTGCGCTTGCTGGTGCCGGACGACGCGCAGGACGCATCATACTTTGCCGCGTCAGCCAGGATTTCGAGTTTTTGACGGATATCCATCGCGGCTGCCCCTCACGATGTTCAGTATATGTTCTCATGAGAGGAGTGCAAGTGCCGCCGGGTTCATGCTGTAGTCCCGTCATCGAGGAGCGTCCGATGACCGTGCTGCCGCAGGACCCTGCCGCCCGCCAGATCTGGTTCGTGAACGCGGCGCATATCTACACGCATTACGGCCTGCTGATCCTGGCCACCGCCGTGCTGGCCGTGGTCCTGCAGGAGCCGGCGGGCTTCGGCACCGCCTATGGCCCAATCCTGGCGCTCGGCACCTTCATGTTCGTGCTCTACGGGTTGGGCGCCTTGCCGATGGGGTGGTTTGCCAAGCGCTTCGGCCGACCAGGGATGCTGGCGGCGTTCTTCCTCGGCACGGGGGCGGCGATGATCGGCGCGGGCTTCGCGCCGGGGCCGCTGACGCTCGCTCTCATGCTCGGGCTGATGGGCGCCTTCAGCGCGATCTACCACCCGATCGGCACGGCGATGCTGGTGGACGCCGCCGGGGCGCGCGTGGGCGCCGCGATGGGCGTGAATGGCGTGTTCGGCAATTTCGGTGTCGCACTCGCGCCGGCGGTCACGGCCTTCGTCGCGGCCACCCTCGGCTGGCGCTATGCCTTCATGCTGCCGGGTATCATCTGCCTGGCCACCGGGCTTTTGTATCTGCGGGAGGGTCCGGCGGATGTGGCGCAGCAGAAGGCGGCGTCCCGCGCCTTCCCCGAGATTCCCCGCGCCGTGGTGCGCCGCGCCGTGATCGTGCTGCTGATCCTGGCGACCAGCGGCGGCTTCATTTTCAACGCCTTCACTCTGCTGCTGCCGAAGCTCATGCAGGAACGCCTGGCCGACAGCCCCGATCTGCTGCCGATGGTGGGCCTGCTGGCCTTCCTGGCCACGCTCTGCGGCGGGCTCACGCAGTTCACCGTGGGCCGGCTGATCGACCGCAACCGCCTCCGCCGCGTCTTCCTGCCACTCGCGATCATCCAGGCGCCGGGCCTGCTGGCGCTGTCCGTGCTGGAGGGCTGGCCCGCCTTGCTGGTCGCGGGCCTGATGGCGGCCGCCATCTTCGGCCAGGTGACGGTGAATGAGACAATGACCGCCCGCTACGTGGCGCCCGCCTTGCGGGTCAAACTCTACTCCATCCGCTTCACCGTGGGCTTCATGGGGGCCGCCGCCGCGAGCCCGGTGATCGCCTGGCTGCACGGCACGGCGGGCGGGCTTGGCAGCGTGCTGATGGTGCTGGCCGCCTTCGCCTGCGCGACCTTCCTCTGTGCGCTGGCGTTTCCGGACCGGGAGGAGGAATTGAAGCCGGAATTATGGGCGCGGTCGGCGGCGCCGGCGGAGTAGCGCCGACGCCCCCACCAGCAGCCCGAGCCGCAGCAGCCGCGCGCGGAATTCGGCGGCCCCGAGTTCCTCGGCCGAGGCGCCCTACCAGCCGCTCCATCCAGCCCACTTCCTCGGCGGTCAGCGTGGTCGGCGTGCCGGCCAAGCGCAGGCTGGCGCTGCCATTCTCCCCGGCACGCATGCTGGCAGCACGCCCGGCGCCAGGATCAGCGGCGCCGTTTCAGGGCAGGGCGGGCATCAGCACGATCGTGACGGCGCGCGCCGCTGGCTCATCCACCCGGCCGCTGAACGCGCCAACGCGCGCCTCGGCGCGGATGCGGTCGCGCTCCACGCCGCGGTCGGCCGACAAGGCCAGTGCGACGGCACGGGCCCGCTGCGCGGCCAGCCTCGTGCCGGTTTCGGCGCCGGCGCCGCGGTCGGCATGACCCAGCACGCAGAGATTCCGCGCGGGTTCCTCCGCGGCCCGCGCCGCGGCGGCGGTCAGGGCGCTGCGCCCGGCAGGGCCGAGCCGCGCGGTGCCGCGCGCGAAGGGCACGGCGAAGACGTCATCCTCCAGCGCTTCCGCCCCGATGCAGGAAAAGGCGCGGGTCTGCGCGGCGGCCGGCAGCGCGGCCAGCAGAAGCAAGGCAGCCAGCATGGCGCGCCAGCCGCGAGCGGCCGGACGCCCCGGGGGGAGCAACGGGCGCGACTCTGCGGGGCCGATGATCATGACGACGTGTCTAGCAAACCCAGCCTTCCCTGGCACGCGCAGCCGTGATCGAGGCCGCCCCTTTCTCGCCATGGCTGTCGCGCATGATCCGGTGTTGAGGAGGATGTTCACCATGCCGCCCCTGACCAAGACCCTGATGATCGCCCTGGTTGCGGCCTTTGCCGCGCTCGGGCTGACGGTGCAGACCGCGCCCGCCCGCGCCGAGGGTCTGCACGCCCATATCCAGCAGGTGGACTATTACCACCGCGGGCCGCCCCGCCGACACTACCGGCCGCGGTATTATGATCCGCATCCGCGCGCCTATTATGCGCCGCCGCCGCGCTACTACTACCCACCGCCGCCGCCGGTCTATTACTACCCGCCGCCGCGCCCGCGCTATTACGCGCCGCCGCCGAGCGTGGGCCTGTATTTCCGATTCTAGAACCATATGTGTTCAGCTGGGATCAGCTGAACGCGTGTCTTGCTATAGAATCAAGAATTTCTTGAGCACGCGCTGCGCTCAAGCGAACGCCGCGCGCTGTCATCGAAGGCTGATCTGTCCTGATCGGCGACCGAACACGGTTTGATACAACCGCTTGCGTTCATGCTGATCTGACGAAGGGAAGGCAATGTTTCGTAGATTCGTCCTGGCGGCGGTCATCGCCGCGCTTGGCCAGGCCGACAGGGCCGCGGCCCAGGGCAATAGCGGCGGCAATGGCAATCGTGGCGGCGGCAACCAAGGCGGCAACGGCAACCGCGGCAACGGCAGCCAAGGCAGCAACGGCCATCGCGGAGGCAGCCCGAGCTTCGGCGACCCGGACCGCGCCATCGTGCAGACCGGGCTGTCCGCCAATCCCGGCTTTTCCGTGCAGCCCCTGCCGCCGGGCATGCGCAACCGGATTGCGCGGGGCAAGGCCCTGCCACCGGGGATCGCGCGGCGCAGCCTGCCGCACGGGCTGCTCGGGCAATTGCCGCAAAGGCCAGGCTATTCCTATGCCTATGTCGGCGCCACGCTGCTGCTGATCGAGGTCGCAACCGGCGCCGTCGCGGATATCCTGGCGGATGTGCTGCTGCGCTGAGAATCCCTGACGCCCCCCGTCGCGCGCCGCCCGCACAGGTGCCTTGCCGCAGCGGCGTGCCCTGTGGCGTGGCGGTGCCGCGTCCGCGCTGCTATAGGCTCGGCGCGCGCCGGATCGCAGCCGGCATCCCGAGGAGTGTTTCTTTCATGGCCCGTCGCCGGCAGCTCTATGAGGGCAAGGCCAAGATCCTGTTCGAAGGGCCGGAGCCCGGCACGCTGGTCCAGTACTTCAAGGATGACGCGACAGCCTTCAACGCGCAGAAGAAGGGCACGATCACCGGCAAGGGCGTGCTCAACAACCGCATCAGCGAATACCTGATGGTGAAGCTCGCCGAGATCGGCGTGCCGACGCATTTCATCCGCCGCCTGAACATGCGCGAGCAGCTGATCCGCGAGGTCGAGATCGTCCCGCTGGAAGTCGTGGTGCGCAACGTCGCCGCCGGCAGCCTGGCCAAGCGCCTCGGCATCACCGAGGGCACGCGCCTGCCGCGCTCGATCCTGGAATACTACTACAAGAACGACGCGCTGGGTGACCCGATGGTCTCGGAGGAGCACATCACCTGCTTCAACTGGGCCTCCACCCAGGACCTTGACGACATGGTGGCACTGTCCCTGCGGGTGAATGATTTCCTCACCGGCCTGTTCCTGGGCGTCGGCATCACGCTGGTGGATTTCAAGCTGGAATTCGGGCGCCTCTACGAAAACGACGAGATGCGGATCGTGCTGGCGGACGAGATCAGCCCCGACAATTGCCGCCTGTGGGACGTGAAGACCGGCGAGAAGATGGACAAGGACCGCTTCCGGCGCGATCTCGGCAAGGTCGAGGAAGGCTACCAGGAAGTGGCGCGACGCCTTGGCATCCTCCCCGAGGCCGGCGTGCGCGACCTCAAGGGGCCGGAGACCGTGCAATGAAGGCGCGGGTTTATGTGATGCCGAAAACGGGTGTGCTGGACCCGCAGGGCAAGGCCATCGGCCACGCGCTGGGCAGCCTGGGCTTCGCAGGTGTCGGGGAAGTGCGGGCGGGCAAGGTGATCGAGCTCGACCTCACTGAGACCGACCCTGACCGCGCGCGCGCCCTGGCCGAGGACATGGCGCGCAAGCTGCTCGCCAACACCGTGATCGAGAGCTTCCGGGTCGAGCTGATCTGACATGGTGAAGCTGTCGCTGCTGGTGATGATCGTGCTGACGGTGATCATCGCGACAGGGCTGCGCTGGCGCGAACAACGCATGCCGCAGGTGGCGAAGGCCAAGCGCCTCGACATCCTGGCACGCGGCAAGAAGGGGCTGGATCGCTGGGTGACGGCGGCGGCGCTGGCCGCGGTGTTCACGCTGGTTGTCGTGGGCGGCCTGCAATGGCTCAAGATCTGGATCGGTTGATGCGCGCCGCAATCATCGTCTTCCCCGGCACCAACCGTGAGCGCGACATGGCGATCGCGCTGGAACGTGCCTCCGGCCGGAAGGCTGGCCTGGTGTTCCACCGCGAAACCGCGCTGCCCGCCGGCACCGATCTGGTCGTTCTGCCGGGCGGTTTCTCGCATGGCGACTATCTGCGCTGCGGCGCCATGGCCGCACTCTCGCCCATCATGGGCGCGGTGCGCGCGCATGCGGCGCGGGGCGGCCTGGTGCTTGGCGTGTGCAACGGCTTCCAGATCCTGTGCGAGGCCGGGCTGCTGCCCGGCGCGCTGCTGCGCAATGCCGGCCTGCGTTTCCTGTCGATGGATTGCCATCTGCGCGTCGAGCAGTCCGGCACGCCCTTTACCGCGCATTGGCAGCAAGGCGCGGTATTCCGAGCGCCGATGGCGCATGGAGACGGGAATTACTTCTGCGATGACGAAACCCTGGCCGTGCTGAACGGCCAGGGCCGTGTGGCATTCCGCTACTGCACGCCTGACGGCGAAGTGACCACTTCGGCGAACAGGAACGGCGCCAGGGACGGTATCGCCGGAATTCTTTCGGCCGATCACCGCATCTGCGGGCTGATGCCGCATCCGGAGGATCTGGTCGATCCGCTCATGGGCGGCACGGACGGGCTGCCGCTGTTCACCTCTGTCGTCGCATGCCTGGCATCCTGATCGTCGGTGCTTCTCTCGGGCATCAGATTGTCAGCGCATGCTCGGGACATGCTGGAGGAGCGGCAGATCGCGCCAGCCTGGGTCAGGGATACCGCGCTCCATCCGGATCGGTCGGAGCAGGACCCGCGTGACCCTGGCTTGACCCGATCCTTCCGCGCGATCCCCGATGCTGGTGGCCGCGTTCTGCGTGTCGTGCATCGTCCCGATCCACCGGGTATCTTCGTCGTGACAGCGCATTTCGACCGAGGAGCCGCGCGATGATCTCCACGAGCTATGATCCCGAAGCGGACGCGATGTATGTGCGCTTGGCGCCGAAGGGCGTGGCGATCGCCGAAACGCGGGAGGTGCAGCCGGGTGTCATGCTCGACCTTGACGCCGATGGCCGGCTCGTCGGCATCGAAATCCTCGGCGTGAGGGCACGTTCCGCTGGCGCGCCGACCCCGGCGCAGACAGCCGCCTAACTCCTCCAAGGCCAGCATGACCCCCAATTCCCTCGACCCCGCCCGCGCCCGCCAGCTCGCCGCGGAATTCGGGCTCAAGCCCGACGAATACGACCGCGTGCTGACCATCCTCGGCCGCACGCCGGCGCTGACCGAGCTTGGCATCTTCTCGGTCATGTGGTCGGAGCATTGCTCCTACAAATCGTCCCGCGTGTGGCTGCGCACGCTGCCGACCAAGGCGCCCTGGGTGATCCATGGTCCCGGCGAGAATGCGGGGGTGATCGCGATCGGCGACGGGCTCGCCGCCATCTTCAAGATGGAAAGCCACAACCACCCGAGCTTCATCGAACCCTACCAGGGTGCGGCCACCGGCGTCGGAGGCATTCTGCGGGATGTCTTCACCATGGGGGCGCGGCCGATCGCGAACCTCAACGCGCTGCGCTTCGGCATGCCGGACGCGCCGCGGATGACGCGGATCATCGATGGCGTGGTGCGCGGCATCGGCGGCTACGGAAACTGTGTCGGCGTGCCGACCGTGGGCGGCGAGGTGAATTTCCACGCGGCCTACAACGGCAACCCGCTGGTCAACGCCATGACGGTCGGCATCGCCCCCGCCGACCGTATTTTCCTGAGTGCCGCGGCGGGTGTGGGCAATCCTGTCGTCTATGTGGGATCGAAGACCGGGCGCGACGGTATCCATGGCGCCACCATGGCCAGCACCGAATTCAGCGCGGACACGGAAGACAAGCGCCCGACCGTGCAGATCGGCGACCCCTTCACCGAGAAGCTGCTGATCGAGGCCTGCCTGGAACTCATGGCAACCGACGCGATCGTGGCGATCCAGGACATGGGCGCGGCCGGCCTGACCAGCAGCAGCGTCGAGATGGCGAGCAAGGGCGGCATCGGCATCGAACTCACCATGGACGCCGTGCCGCAGCGCGAAGTGGGCATGACGGCGTACGAGCTGATGCTGTCCGAATCCCAGGAACGCATGCTGATGATCCTGAAGCCCGGCCGCGAAGCCATGGCCGAGGCGATTTTTGCGAAGTGGGATCTGGATTTCGCCGTCATCGGCTTTCTCACCGACACCGGCCGCATCGTCATCAAGCACAAGGGCGTGCTGGAGGCGGATATCCCCCTCGCACCGCTGGAATCCGAGGCGCCGCTGTATCGCCGCCCGACCGCCGAGACGCCGAAGCAGCCCGTGCTGGACGCGGCCGATATCGACGCGCCCATGGCCCCGCTGGCGGCCCTCGAAAAGCTGGTTGGCAGCCTCGACCTCTGTTCCCGCCGCTGGATCTGGGACCAGTATGACAGCACCGTCGGCGGCCAGACCGTGCAGCGCCCGGGCGGCGCCGACGCCGCCGTGGTGAGGCTGGAGGGCCTGCCCCGCGCGCTCGCCATGACCACCGATTGCACACCGCGCTACTGCCTGGCGGACCCGGAGGAAGGCGGCCGCCAGGCTGTGGCCGAGGCCTGGCGCAACCTGACCGCGGTGGGCGCGCTGCCGCTGGCGATCACCGACAACATGAATTTCGGCAATCCGGAAAAGCCCGAGATCATGGGCCAATTCGCCGCCGCCGTGCGCGGCATGGGCAGCGCCTGCCTGGCGCTCGACTTCCCGGTCGTCTCCGGCAATGTCTCGCTGTACAACGAAACGAACGGCCGCGGCATCCTGCCGACCCCCGCGATCGGGGGCGTCGGCGTGCTCGAAAATGCGGCGCAGGCGGTGGGGCTGGCGCTGGAACCTGGCCTCGATCTGGTGCTGGTGGGGGAGACGCGCGGCTGGCTCGGCCAATCCCTCTGGCTGCGCGAGATTGCGGGGCGGGAGGAAGGCGCGCCGCCGCCCGTGGACCTGGCCGCCGAGCGACGCAACGGCGATTTCGTGCGCGCCCGCATCCTGGCCGGCGAGGTCGCGGCCTGCCACGACTGCGCCGATGGCGGGCTCCTGGTGACGATCGCCGAAATGGCCATGGCGCGCGGCATCGGCGCCACGCTGGAAGCGCCGCCCGCCGGCCACACCCCGCATGGCTGGTGGTTCGGCGAGGACCAGAGCCGCTATGTGCTGGCGGTGCGCGATGGGGCCGCGATGCTGGCGGCGGCAGCCTCGGCGGGCGTTCCCGCTGCGCGGATCGGGCGCAGTGGCGGTGGGGACTTGGTTCTGGCCGATGCTTCCCTCATATCTGTGGCCAAGCTGACCGCGACGCATGAGGCGACGCTGCCGGCCCTGATGGAAGGCGTGCGCTGATGGCGATGGATGCGGCGGAGATCGAGGCGCTGATCAAATCGGCCCTGCCCGATGCCGTGGTGACCATCGAGGATCTGGCCGGCGATGGCGACCACTACGCCGCAACGGTGGTCAGCGCCGCCTTCAAGGGCATTTCCCGCGTCAAGCAGCACCAGATCGTCTACGCCGCGTTGCAGGGCCGCATGGGCGGCGTGCTGCACGCGCTGGCGCTTCAGACCTCCGCCCCCGAATAGATTTTTGCAGGAACCCGACCGATGACCGACGCTGTCCACGACCGCATCAAGGCCGAAATTACGGAAAACCCGGTGGTGCTGTTCATGAAGGGAACCCCGGTGTTCCCGCAATGCGGCTTCTCGGCCCGGGTGGTCCAGATCCTTTCCCATGTCGGCGTGCCCTTCAAGGGCGTGAACGTGCTGGCCGACATGGAAGTGCGCGAGGGGATCAAGACCTTCTCGAACTGGCCGACGATCCCGCAGCTCTATGTGAAGGGCGAATTCGTGGGCGGCTGCGACATCGTCACCGAGATGTTCCAGGCGGGTGAGTTGCAGGCGCTGCTGGTGGAGCAGGGCGTTGAGGTGAACGCGGGGGCTTAACGAATACGGCCGGGCGCCCCAGTGCCCCGGCCTTCAAGCTTGCGTTCACAGTCGAACCTCAGCTATTTGGCGGTTTTCCGCCCTAGCAAGAAACTTACTACCCCCGACGCAATCACAGAAAAGACGTTCTCAGCCCACCTTCGACGTTCAACCGGCGCAAGTGGGTCCAGTATGATCCACAAACACAGCAGAAGAATCGCCGAGAAGAAAAACACAACAACAGCAAACAAAAAATACTCTTTAAAATTTGCTAGAGAAGCTGCGTTATTTTCTCTGGTGATACGTGCCGCCCGGTCATCCGAATTTTCTTCCGGTGTAATTGTGACTTGGGACGATAACGCCCGGGCTTGAACACCTATGTCTATCTGCGCAGGAGTCATGGCGTTACAGTAAGCCTACGATTTCAGTGTCGAGCTTCTGAGGGTCATCCACAATACCCACGTGCTTGCCGTCCCTGGTTGCCCTGTGAGCCACCTTCATCAAAGCGAGGGCTTGGCGGATGACATCGGTTCGCGTCGTTCCAGCCAGGTCGGCGATCTCCTCCAGAGTTCGGTTTAACTCTGGGGAGACTTGAAGGTTCAACCTGACCTTCTCAGCCACTCTGGTGTCAGACATGCATCTCTCCTCTGGAGGTCCCTGGTAAAAATGCGGTGCAGACGTCGGCGCGCAGGCCGGTTGTGTATCCCCGGCGGACCGAACTATCCCTTTCCGCAGAACCTAAATACGCATCTTGGCCGCCTTTTACAACATTTTTTTGTGCCATTTTTTGTGTATTGGAGGCGCAGTTTTAACGCATGTGACGTTGCGTTGCGGCAGCCTGTCACCTAGGTGATCGGGTGGGTCGCGACTCCGCGATCTCCAGCCCCAGGTATCAGGAGCCGCCATGTGCGCGATCACCGAATGTAAGATGACGCCATCCGTACAACGCCGTTGGGCTAAGCTAAGCACTGACGCACGTCATATGCTCGCGCATGCCTTCAGACACACTATCTCTAACCCTCACTACGCATCGGAATATAAGTCCCGCTGTGTGGCCAGCTCCTTCGGTCCCATGCAGTTACACATGTTTCGCGTCGGATACGCTTACTTCAAATTGGCTGTCGTTGCTGACCTGCCGGTCATCCTGTGGGGGTTCGGCCTGAACGATGGAAAAAGAATTTACGAAGTATCCCACTTCAATTGAAGTCAAATATTTTGCATAGAGAATTAGATCAGACGACGCGTATTTCCCAGATCGAATAATTCAGCCCAAAAACAAAGCGCCGGCCCGTGATCGGGCCCGGCGCTTTTTATTTTCTCAGAACAAGCTCACCCTCAGCGCGAGTAGAACTCAACCACCAGGTTCGGTTCCATCTGCACCGGGTAAGGCACGTCGCTCAGCTTCGGTGCGCGCAGGATGCGGCCGCGCATCGCGCGGTGGTCGATCTCGATGTATTCGGGCACGTCGCGCTCGCCGCTCTGCGCCGCATCCAGCACGCACGTCAGCTGCTTCGACTTTTCCTTCACCTCGATCACATCCGTGTCCTTCACCAGGTAGGACGGGATGTTGAGGCGCTTGCCGTTGATCAGCACATGGCCGTGGTTCACGAACTGCCGCGCGGCGAAGGGCGTCATCGCCAGCTTCATGCGGTAGATCAGGGTGTCCAGCCGGCGCTCCAGCAGCTCGATCAGGTTCTCGCTGGTGTCGCCCTTACGGCGCACCGCTTCCTCATAATACTTGCGGAACTGCTTCTCGCCGATGTTGCCGTAGTAGCCCTTGAGCTTCTGCTTCGCCATGAGCTGCACGCCGAAGTCGGTCGGCTTCTGCTTGCGGCGCTGGCCATGCTGGCCGGGGCCGTATTCCCGCTTCGCCAGCGGCGACTTCGCCCGGCCCCAGAGGTTCACGCCAAGGCGGCGGTTGATCTTGTACTTGGATTCAGCGCGCTTCGTCACGCAACACACTCCATCCCAGAGGTTCCCTCGCGGAAACCCGGGTTCTTGCTTGTGCCGGCACCCTTATGGGTGTCGCGGCGGGTTGTCCCGGTAGGCCCGAGGCCATCACGGCCACAGGCGGGCGCAGGCCCCGAAGGCCTGTCCACGTTCCCGGAAGTGGCGGGCGTATAGGCGCGCGCCCACCCCGAGTCAAACCGCACCTTGCCAAATCCGGCCCCAGCCCCCTACTCCGCCGCCATGGTGACACGCGAAGAAATCCTGGTGCTGGGCCTGACGGCCGGCGTGGTCGGCGGGCTGGTGGGCGGCATGATGCTCGGCATCGGCATGGGCCTGGTGGTGGGCGGCCAGCATCTCGGCTGGCTGCTGCTGCTGCCCGGCGGGCCGGTGGCGGGCTTGCTCGGCTACCTGCTCGCCCGGAAGCTTGCTGCCAAACTCTGACCCCGCAGGGGTGGCCCACCCCGGCATGCCCGGCCTACCCTCCGCCCAACGGAGGACGCCCAGGCATGCCCACGACAACCATCGCGACCACGCCCTATGCGGACCAGAAGCCCGGCACCTCCGGCCTCCGCAAGAAGGTGCCGGTGTTTCGGCAGCCGCATTATGTCGAGAACTTCGTCCAGGCGATCCTGGACACGCTCGGCGATGCGCTGCCGGGGGCGACGCTGGTGCTCGGCGGCGATGGGCGGTTCTTCAACGCCGAGGTCGTGCAGATCGTGCTCCGCATGGCGGCCGCGAATGGCGCGGGGCGGGTGATCGTGGGGCAGGGCGGGTTGTTGTCCACGCCCGCGGTTTCGCACCTGATCCGGCTGAACCGGACGCTGGGCGGCGTGGTGCTCTCCGCCAGCCACAATCCGGGCGGGCCGGAGGGGGATTTCGGCATCAAGTTCAACGTGGCCCATGGCGGCCCGGCGCCGGAATCCTTCACCGATGCTGTGTATAAGCGCGCGTCCGGCCTGACGCAGTACCGCACGCTGGACACCGCCGATATCGACCTCGGCCGCATGGGTGAAACCACGCTCGGCGGCATGCGCGTTTCCATCCTGGACCCCGTGGCCGACTACGCCGCCCTGATGCGCACCCTCGTCGATTTTGATGCACTCGAAAAAATGTTCGCGGGCGGGTTCCGGATGCGCTTCGATGCGATGAGCGCCATCACCGGCCCCTACGCCACCGCCATCCTGGAAGGCGCGCTGGGTGCGCCCGCCGGCACAGTGGTGAACGCGACGCCCCTGCCCGATTTCGGCGGCCACCACCCGGACCCGAACCCGGTCCACGCGGCGGAGCTGATGGCGCTCATGCTCGGCCCTGACGCGCCGGATTTCGGCGCGGCGTCGGATGGCGATGGCGACCGCAACATGATCGTGGCGCCGGGGATGTTCGTCACCCCCTCCGACAGCCTGGCGATCCTGGCGGCGCATGCGCATCGCGCGCCCGGCTATGCGAAGGGCCTCGCAGGTGTGGCGCGCTCCATGCCGACCAGCCGCGCGGTGGACCGCGTGGCGCGCAAGCACGGCATGCCCTGCCATGAGACGCCGACCGGCTGGAAGTTTTTTGCGAATCTCCTCGATTCGGGATCGATCACCCTGTGCGGGGAGGAAAGCGCCGGCACCGGCTCCGACCATGTGCGGGAGAAGGATGGGCTCTGGGCCGTGCTGATGTGGCTGAACATCCTGGCGGCCACGGGCCAGCGCGCCGATGCGCTGGTGCGCGCGCATTGGGCGGAATACGGGCGCGACTACTACAGCCGGCATGATTATGAGGAGGTGGAGTCGAAGGCCGCGTATGCGCTGATGGCCGCCTTGCGCGCGCGCCTGCCGAGCCTGCCGGGGCAGGTGTTCGCGGGCCTCACGGTGCAGGCTGCGGACGACTTCGCCTACACCGATCCCGTCGATGGCAGCGTCACACGGGCGCAGGGCGTGCGCGTGACCTTCGCGGAGGATGCGCGCGCGGTCTTCCGCCTGTCGGGCACCGGCACGGTCGGCGCCACGCTCCGCGTCTATCTCGAACGGTTCGAGCCGGATGCCACGCGCCACGATCTGCCGGTGCAGGATGTGCTGGCGCCCGTCATCGCGGCCGCGCAGGCCATGGCCGAGATCGCCTTGCATACCGGCCGCACGGAACCGAGCATCATCACCTGACCAATCCCCTCGAAAGGACCACGCCATGACCGGCACGCGGGAAAGCGCCATGGCGTGGGCGCAGGCGCGCTTCGATGCGGGGGATTATCTGGCGGAGCTGCGCCGCCTGGTCGCGGTGCCGACCGAAAGCCAGATCGCCGGCAGCCTGCCCGCGCTGATGCGCTATTGCGCGGAAACGCTGCCCGCCCTCATGCAGGGCATGGGCTTCGAACCCCGCGTGCTGCCCAACCCCGTCGCGGGCCGCGGCCCGGTGTTTGTCGCGACGCGCATCGAGGACCCAGGCCTGCCCACCGTGCTGGTCTATGGCCATGGCGATGTGGTGCGCGGCCTGGCCGGCGCGTGGTCGGACGGCATGGACCCCTGGGCCGTGAGCGTGCGCGGCGAGAAGTGGTACGGCCGCGGCACCGTGGACAACAAGGGCCAGCATCTGATCGCGATCGAGGCGCTGCGCGCCGTCATCGCCGAACGCGGCAGCCTCGGATTCAATGCGAAGGTGCTGGTGGAAACCGGCGAGGAACAGGGCTCGCCCGGGCTCCGCGCGCTGCTGCAAGCGGAACGCGATGCGCTGGCGGCGGATGTCTTCGTGGGCCTCGACGGGCCGCGGCAGACCACCTTCATGCCGGAGATCAAGCTCGGCGCGCGCGGCGGCGTGGCCTTCGACCTGGTGGTGCGGCTGCGCGACCACGCGCATCATTCGGGCCATTGGGGCGGCGTGCTGAAGGACCCTGGCTTCGTGCTGGCGCATGCCATGGCCTGCATCGTCGATAGGCACGGGCGCATCCGCGTGCCCGGCTGGGTGCCGGATGCGATGCCGCCCTCCGTCAGGCGCGCCATCGGCGACCTGGTCTTCGAAGCCATCCCCGGCCTGCCGCAAGCCGACCCCGATTGGGGCGAGCCCGGGCTGACGACGGGCGAGAAGGTCTTCGGCTGGACCAGCGTGATCGTGCTGGCGGCCCTCACCGGCCACCCCGACGCACCGACGAACGCCGTGCAGGGCGAGGCGCGCGCGCGCCTTCAGGTGCGCCACACCGCCGACATCCGAGGCGACGCCGTGGTGCCCGCGCTGCGCCGCCACCTGGATGCGGAAGGCTTCGCCGAAGTGCAGATCATCCCGATCGTCGAGCGCGACATGTTCGGCGCATCCCGCACCGACCCGGATGATCCGTGGGTGGCGATGGTGGCGGACAGCATGGCGCGCAGCAGCAACCGGCGACCGAACATCGTGCCGAATTCCTCCGGCTCGAACCCCTCCGACATGTTCCAGGAGGAGCTCGGCGTGCCGGTGATCTGGGTGCCGAACAGCTATGCCGGCTGCAACCAGCACGGGCCGGATGAGCACGCGCTGGCGCCGCTGCTGCGCGAGGGTCTCGGGCTGATGGCGGGGCTGTGGTGGGACATCGGCGCGGGGTTCGCGCCGCCGCGCAGGGGCGCCCGCGCATGACCATCGCTTCGGGCGTCTCCGGCCCGGAGATGATGGCGAACCTCGCGCAGATCGCGCGCTGGCAGAAGTATTCGGGCACGGCAGAGGAACGCACGGCGCTGGCCTTCCTCGAAGGCCGCATGAACGACTACGGCTTCACGACGAAGACGCTGCTGCACGACGCCTATATCAGCCTGCCCGGGAGGGCATCCGTGCTGGTCGATGGCCGCGCCGTCACCGCCATCACGCACAGCTTTTCACGGCGCGCAGAGGGATTGTCCGGCGCGCCGGTGTATCTCGGCCGCGGCACCGATGCCGATTTCGCGGGGCGCGATGTGCGCGGGCGGATCGTGCTGCTGGAAGGCATGGCGACGCCCGCCACCGCGCAGCGCGCAAGCCGCGCCGGCGCCGCCGCGCAACTCCACATCAGCCACCACGAACACCTGCATGAGATGTGCATCTCCCCGGTCTGGGGCAGCCCCTCCAGCGCGACGCTGCACGAATTGCCCACGACCGTCGCCTGCACCATCAGCAACGCCGATGGCGGCGCGCTGCGAGATGCGCTGGCAGCAGGTGCGACGCCCACCGTCACGCTGCATGCCGAGGTCGATACGGGCTGGCGCAAGACGCCGATCCTGGTCTGCGACCTGGCGGGGCCGGACGAAGCCTTCGTGTTGCTGTCCGGCCATCACGACACCTGGTTCTACGGCGTGATGGACAATGGCTCCGCCAATGCCGGCATGCTGGAAGTGGCGCGGCTGGCCGCGCTGCACCGCGCAGCGTGGCGGCGCGGGCTTCGCGTGTGCTTCTGGTCCGGCCATTCACATGGGCGCTATTCCGGCAGCGCCTGGTATGCGGATTCCCATTGGCAGGAACTCGATGCACGCTGCGTGGCGCATGTGAATGTGGACAGCCTCGGCGGCGCGGGCGCCAGCGTGCTGTCGGATGCGGCGGCGATGGCGGAACTCACGCATCTGGCGGCGGAGGCCGTGCGCCTGCATGCGGATCAGCCGCACCACGGCGCACGCAAGGCGCGCAACAGCGATGAGAGTTTCGGCGGCATCGGCATCCCCTCCATGTTCGGGGCCATCAGCGAACAGCCAGCGCGCCACGCGCAGGCACGGAATGCGCTCGGCTGGTGGTGGCACACGCCGCACGATTTGATCGACAAGGTGGATGAAGCGAAACTGGTGCGCGATACGCGCGTGCTGGCGCATGCCGTGGCGCGCCTGCTGGGCGATGCGCTGCTGCCGCTCGACCACGCGGCCAGCGTCGCCGAATTGCTGGTGGAATTGCGCGCGCTGGACGCGGCGCTCGGCGGGCGCTTGCCGGTGGCGCCGCTGATCGCGGCGGCGGAGCATCTGCACGCCACCGCCGCGCGCATCCCGGCGATGCGCCAGGCGGGCGACCTTCCCCGGGCGAATGCCGCGCTGATGCGCGCCAGCCGCGCGCTGGTGCCGGCCGACTATGCGGGCGGCGAACGCTTCGCCCATCTGCCCGCCCTGCCCGTGCCCGCCTGGGCCGTGCTGGAACCGCTGCGCGCGCTTGCCGCCACCACGGCGGACACCGACGCCGCCCGCTTCGCCGCGGTGGAGGCGATGCGCGCCCGAAACCGCTTGGCGCATGCCCTGCGGCAGGCGCAATCTGCGCTGGACGATACGATCGCAGCCCTCGGGAGATGATGATGCAGAACGAAGAACAGATCTGGCGTCTGGTCGATGACCGCCGCCCCGAATACGTCGAACTCTCCGACACGATCTGGGGCATGCCCGAGCTCTGCTACAATGAGCATCGCAGCGCCGCCGAGCATCGCGCGATGCTGGAACGCGAGGGGTTTCGCGTGACCACCGACGTCGCCGGCATCCCGACCGCGGTGATGGGCGAAGCCGGTGAGGGCGGGCCGGTGATCGCGATCCTCGGCGAGTATGACGCGCTGCCCGGCCTGTCGCAGGAAGCGGGCTCCACCGAGCAGAAGCCCCTTCCCGGCGAGGTCAACGGCCATGGCTGCGGGCACAATCTGCTCGGCTCCGCCAGCCTGATGGCGGCGGCGGCGGTGAAGGATTTTCTCAAGGCGAACGGCCTGCCCGGCCGCGTACGCTACTATGGCTGCCCGGCCGAGGAAGGTGGTGCGGCCAAGGGCTTCATGGTGCGCGACGGCGCCTTCGACGATGTGGACATCGCGATCTCCTGGCACCCCGCCTGCTTCTCCGGCGTGAACGAGGCGCAATCGCTGGCGAATACGCGCATCGACTTCACCTTCAGCGGCCGCGCATCCCACGCGGCCGCCAGCCCGCATCTCGGCCGCAGCGCGCTGGATGCCGTGGAGCTGATGAGTGTCGGCGTGAACTACATGCGCGAACACATGCCGAGCGATGCGCGGGTGCACTACGCCTATCTCGATGCTGGCGGCATCGGCCCGAACGTCGTGCAGGCGCGCGCCAAGGTGCGCTACCTGATTCGCGCGCGGAGCCTGGAGGAACTCACGCCGCTGGTCGCCCGCGTGCGCAAGATCGCCGATGGCGCGGCGCTGATGACGGAAACCACCGTGACCACGCAGGTGATCTCGGCGGTGTCGAACCTGATGGGCAACAGCGCGCTCGAAAGCCTGATGCAGGAGAATTTCGAGCGGCTCGGCCCGCCCGCCTTCTCCGACGAGGACCGCGCGACCGCGGCGCGCTTCCAGGCGACGATGCGCGATGAGGACATCGTCGCCGCCTTCCGTCGCCAGGGGCTGCCGGTGCAGAAGGGCAAGTCGCTGTGCGATGCGATCGTGCCGGCCGATGCGCGCGGTGCGGGCATGATGGGCAGCACCGATGTCGGCGATGTGTCCTGGAAGGTGCCGACCGTGCAGGCGCGCGGCGCGACCTACGCCATCGGCACGCCCGGCCATTCCTGGCAGCTCACCGCGCAGGGCAAGCTGCCGGCGGCGCATGAGGGCATGGTGCATGTGGCGAAGGTGATGGCCGGCACCGCGGTGGATGCGCTGCGCAACCCCGACGTGATCGCCCGCGCCAAGGCCGAGCACGCGAAGAAGATGGAGGCGACACCCTATGTCAGCCCGCTGCCGCCGGATGTGAAGCCGGCGCTGGGCATGTCGCTGGCGGAATAGGCCTGGGCTTGGAGAACCGCGCGCGCGGCGCTACCACGCCGCGCGAACAATGAATGAGCGTGCCATGGAACTGCCCGACCGGCTCTCGGTGGACCCGAACAGCCCCTATCACAACGCGGAATTGCTGGCGCGCGGCGTGGGCATCCGCTTCAAGGGCGTCGAGAAGACGAATGTCGAGGAATACTGCGTCAGCGAAGGCTGGGTGCGGGTAGCCGTCGGCAAGGCTGTGGACCGCCGGGGGCAGCCACTGACGATCAAGCTGCAAGGCACGGTCGAACCATACCTGCGCGAACCCACCCCCGAGGCATAAAAACCTTGCCCGACTGCCGTGGCCTCCCCATCAATGGGGGGCAGGCAGGGAGTGCGGCATGACATACGGCATCGAACGGCGCGGCTTGCTGGCCGCGGCAGCCACGCTGGCCGCGGGCAGCGCATTCGCGCAGACGCCGCCGCGCACCAGCATCTCGGTCCGCGTCGAGCGTGATCCCGAAGTGATCGACCCCGCCTACCGCAGCGGCCCGCATGACGGCAACATCATCCGCGTCGTCTACCAGCGCCTGCTGCGCCACAAGGCGAATTCCGGCGAGCTGGAATTGGATGCGGCGGAGGCCGTGACGCAGGTCTCGCCGACGCTGATCGAGTTCCGCCTGAAGCCCGCGCAGATGTTCACCGATGGCTACGGCGCGATGACCGCGGAGGATGTGAAATTCTCCTTCGAGCGGGTCGGCCTGCCCCCGGCCGAGGGTGCGCGGCCATCGCCCTACCGGGAGGATTGGGCCGGGCTCGACCGCGTGGAGGTCACGGGGCCGCTCACCGGGCGCATCCATCTCTCGCGCCCCAATGCCGGGCTGTTCACCATCGCGCTCGGCGATGTCTCGGGGTGCATCGTGAGCAAGCGGGCCGTGACGGAACGCGGCGTCGCGCACAATATCCGCCCGGTCGGCTCGGGGCCCTATGCGGTGGCGTCGCTGGAACGCCAGCGCGGCGCGGTGCTGCGCGCCAACCCCGCCTATACGGGCGCGAAGCCCGGCTTCGGACAGGTGGCGGTGCGGTTCATCCCGGACCATCGCGCCACCGAACTCGCGCTGCGCGCCGGCGAGCTGGATTTCGCGACCTTGCCCCCCAACGTGGCGACGCCGCTGGGCAATGTTCCCGGCCTGACGGTCGCGGAACGGCCGGGCCTGCAATACATCTGGCTCGGCCTCAACATGCAGAAGGCACCGCTGACCGATCTGCGCGTGCGGCAGGCGATCCGCCTTGGCCTCGATGTCGATCAGATGCTGCTGGCGGGCTACAATGGCCGCGCGCCGCGCCTCAACACGCTGCTGCCGCCGCCGGTGCCTGGGCATTGGGCGGAAGCGCCCGTCTATCGCCGGAATGTCGCGGAAGCACGCCGCCTGCTGGCGGAAGCCGGCGCGCGCAATGTCCGCCTGCGCCTGACCGTGCTGAACCAGCCCAACTTCCAATCCATGGCGCTGGTGGCGCGCGCGCTGCTGGCCGAGATCGGCGTAACGCTGGAGGTGGATGCGCGCGACCCCGGCAGCTTCTGGTCGGCGGGCGCGGGCGATGCGGGGCGCGACATCGACGCCTTCATCATGGTGTTCAACGGCAAGCTCGACCCGAATTTTCTCACGCAATGGTTCGTCAGCAGCCAGATCGGATCCTGGAACTGGCAGCGCTTCGCGAGTCCGGAATTCGACGCGCTGCATGAACGTGCGGGCGCCGAGCTCGACCCTATCCGCCGCGCGGCGCTGATGGTGGAGGCGCAGCAGATCATGGATCGCAGCGCCGCCTTCATCTGGCTGACCAACAATGTGAATTTCCTGGCGCATCGCGACTGGCTGCGCCCGGCATCCCTGCCTGGCTGGATCGACTGGCAGTACGATTCCTTCGCGCCGGTCTGACTTGGCTTCCTATCTCGGCGGGAAACTGCTGACCGCCACGCTGGTCGTGCTCGGTGCCATGCTGCTGCTGTTCGGCATGGTGGCGCTGGTGCCGGGCGATCCGGCGGCGAGCCTGCTCGGCCCGCAGGCCACGCCCGAATTCGCCCGCGCCTTCATCGTGGAGATGGGGCTCGACCGGCCGCTGCATGAACGGCTGTTCGTGTTCCTGGGCCAGGTGCTGCGCGGCAATCTCGGCACGGACGTGCTGTCCGGCCGGCCGGTGCTGGGCCTGGTGCTCGGCGTGCTGCCGCAGACGATGGTGCTGACCTTTGCGGCGATTGGCCTCGCCGTGCTGCTCGGCGTGCCGCTGGGTGTCTATGCGGCGACGCATCGCGGCAGTGTCGCGGACCATGTGCTGGCGGCGGTCTCGGTGGCGTTCATCGCCATGCCCGCCTTCGTCGTCGCCATCCTGCTTCTCCTGATCTTCGCGCTCTGGCTCGATTGGCTGCCGGTGCTGGGCAGCGGGCCGGCCGACACCTGGGGGCAGGCGATGCAGCGCCTGGTACTGCCGACCCTGGCACTTTCCGCCGGCTGGATCGGCTTCATCGCGCGGCTCATGCGGAGTGCGATGCTGGAGGCGATGGCCGCGCCGCATATCCGCACGCTGCGCGCCTATGGCATCGCACAGCCCCTCATCACCTGCAAATACGCGCTGAAGACGGCCTGCATGCCCACACTCGCGATCCTGGGCCTTGGCATCGGGCGGCTGCTCGGTGGTGCGGTGCTGGTGGAGATCGTGTTTGCCCGGCCCGGCCTCGGCCGCCTGATCTTCGATGCGATCACGGTGCGCAACTTCCCCGTGGTGCAGGGCGCGGTGCTGGTGGTGGTGGTGCTGTTCGTCGTGGTGAATCTGCTGGTCGATCTGCTCTACGCCGCCATCGACCCGCGCATCCGCCAGGTACCGGGAACCGACGGGCGATGAGCGTGCTGCGTCGCTTGTGCGGCACCGCGGCGGGCGCAACTGGCCTCGCGATCGTGGCGCTGGTTCTGGCCAGCGCGCTGCTGGCGCCATGGATTGCGCCGCATGATCCTGACGCGCTGGATGTGCTGAACCGCTTCGGCGGCCCCACGCCTACGCATTGGCTCGGCACGGACCATCTTGGGCGCGACCTGTTCTCCCGCATGTTGCATGGCGCGCGCATCGCCATGGCGGTCGCACTCGGCGCGATCGGCGTGGCGCTCACGGTTGGCACGCTGCTCGGCATGTTGGCAGGGCTTCTACCACCCTCGCAGGAACGCCCGCTGCTGATCCTGTTCGACGTCATTGCGAGTTTTCCCGCGTTGGTGCTGGCCTTGGCGGCGGTTGCGGTGTTCGGACCCTCCACGCTGATGGTCGTGGCGATCGCCGGCGTGACGCTCACGCCGCATTTCGCCCGCGTCGCGCGGGCGCAGGTGCTGGCGCTGCGCAGCGCCCCCTTCCTGGAGTCGGCGCGCATCCTCGGTGCGTCACGCGGCCGAATCCTGCGGCACCATCTGCTGCCGAACATCGCGGGGCCGCTGGTGGTTTTGGCGGCGATGGACATTCCGGTGGTGATCACCATCGAGGCGGGCCTTTCCTTCCTCGGCCTCGGCGTGCGGCCTCCACTCGCGAGTTGGGGCGTGCTGATCCAGGACGGTTATCAGTATCTGTCGGATAGCTGGCTGCCCGTGCTGGTCGCCTCCGCGGCACTCGGGGTCGCGACGCTCGGCTTCACCCTGTTTGGTGAGGCGCTGCGCGACATCGTCGATCCACGCGGCGGACCGGCGCCATGACGCTGCTGCATGTCGAGAACTTGGTTCTGCACGCCTCCACGCCGCGCGGGCCGGCGCAAATCCTGCGCGGCGTTGATCTGCGCGTGGGGCGCGGGCGGATCATGGGCATCGTGGGGGAATCCGGCTCAGGCAAGTCGTCGCTTGCCGCCTGCCTGCTGCGCCTGCCACCGCCCAACACGACGCTGCTGACAGGCCGCATCGTGCTCGACGATAAGGAGCTGCTTGCGCTGCCAGAAGACACGATGCGCGGCTTGCGCGGTACGCAACTCGCCATGGTGTTCCAGGACCCGATGGGCGCGCTGAACCCGCTTTTCACCATCGGGACGCAGATGGTGGATGTGCTGCGCCGCCGCCACCCCGGCACGCCGCGGCGCGCCGCCCTGGCGCAGGCCGAAGCGATGCTGGCGCGGGTCGCCATCGCCGATCCAAGGGCGCGTCTCGCGTCCTATCCGCACGAATTGTCGGGCGGCATGCGGCAGCGTGTGATGATCGCCATGGCGCTGCTGGCGCAGCCGCTATTGCTGCTGGCGGATGAACCGACCACCGCGCTGGATGCGACGGTGGAGGCGCAGATCGTGGCCCTGCTGGCCGGGCTTCGCCACGAGGTGCAAGGCAGCACCCTGTTCATCACGCACCATTTGGCGCTGGTCGCGCAGCTCTGCGACGATATCGCGGTGATGTATGCGGGGCTGGTCGTCGAGACCGGCCCGGCCGCGGCGATCCTTGCGGCGCCACGCCATCCCTATACGCGCGCGCTGGTCGCCTGCGAGATCGGCGATGACGCGGCAGGTCGCCTGGCCTCCATCCCCGGTGAAGTGCCGGACCCTGTGCTGCCGCTGGCAGGTTGCGCCTTCGCGCCGCGCTGCGCGCATGCCCGCCCCCCTTGCTTCGAGACGCAGCCAGCGATGCGCGAAACCCCCACCGGCTTCGCCGCCTGCCTCCGTCTGGACGAGATCGGATGATCGCGCGTTTCGAGAACGTCGCCGTCACTTTCGGGCGCGTGCGCGTGCTGGAAGACGTGACGCTGGATGTCCCGCGCGGCGGCGTGCTCGGCGTGGTGGGTGAAAGCGGCAGCGGCAAGACGACGCTCTGCCGCGTGCTGCTCGGCCTGACGGCGCCGAGCCATGGCCGCGCAGTCTTCGACGGCGAGGCAATCGGCGCGCATCTGACGCGTGACCGGCTGGCGTTTCGCCGCGCCGTGCAGATGCTGTTGCAGGACGCCACCGCCTCCCTCTCGCCGCGCATGACCATCGGCGTCGCGCTGGAGGAACCGCTGCGCATCCACGGCCTGATGCAGCGCCGTGCGGAGATTGCGGGCCTGGTCGCGCGGCTCGGCCTGCCGGCCGATATCCTCGGCAAGTATCCGCACCAGATCTCCGGCGGCCAGGCGCGACGCATCGGCGTGGCGCGCGCCTTGCTGCTCAAGCCAAGACTGCTGGTGGCGGATGAGCCGACGGCGGGGCTCGATGTTTCGGTGCAGGGGGAGTTGCTGAACCTGCTGCTCGACCTGCACCGCGACGAGGCGCTCACCTTGCTGATCGTCAGCCACAATCTGCAGGTCGTGCGGCGAGTCACGACACGCGTCGCGGTGATGCATCTGGGTGAGGTGGTGGAGGAAGCGCCGACAGCCGCGCTGTTCGCGCGCCCCGCGCATCCCTACACGGCGGCGCTGCTCGCAGCATCACCCGGGCTGGTGCCGGGGGCCGCGCGCATCGTGCTGCGGGGCGAGATGCCGAGTGTCGCGAACCCGCCCTCCGGCTGCCGGTTCCGGACGCGCTGCCCGGTGGCGCAACCGCTCTGCGAAACCGTGCCGCCCTGGACGACACTCGGGGAAGGCCGCGCCGTGCGCTGCCACTTCCCGTTCAGCCTCTCCGCCGCAACTCCGGCAGCAGCGCCGCCAGCGCCGTGAAGGTCATGAAGGCCGCGGCGGCCCAGAACACCGCCTGCGGATTGCCCGCATCCATCAGCCAGCCGAACAGCAGCGGCGACACCACGCCGCCGATGTTGAAGCCCGTCGAGACGATGCCGAACACCGCACCCGCCTGACCCGGCGGCGCCGCCGCCCGCACCATCATGTCCCGCGCCGGCATGCAGAGCCCGCTGAGGATGCCCGACGCACCGAGCGTCACCACGATGGCCAGCGGCGGCAGATCGCCGAAGGCCACCAGCGCCGCCATCACGGCCGCACCACAGAACCCCGCTGCGGCGATCAGCCCGTGCCGCTGCGCGCGATCCGCCAGCCCGCCGCCCAACAACACGCCCCCCGCGGAGCCGGCGAGGAAGGCGGTGAGTGCCGCACTCGCGAAGGCCAGCGGCACGCCCTGCGCCACCAGCGATGCCACGGCAAAGCCGTTGATGCCGCCGATCGACAGCGCGATCAGCACGAAGAATCCGGTCAGCCCGAGGATCGCCGGGCTGAATGCGCCCGCTTTTCCCGAGTTGTCCTTGCGTGCCGGCGAAGCCATGTCTGCGGGGCAGGCGACCCACACCGCGGCCGCGCAGGCAAAGGCGATCAGACCCGCCGCCAGCACCGCGCCTTGCACGCCGAACCCCGCCGCCAGCGCCAGCACCAAGGCGGGCGCCACCGCGCCGCCCGCATAGCCCGCAAAGGTGTGCAGCGAGAAGGCGCGGCCCATGCGCGCGCCCCCCACACCGCCATTCAGCAGCGCATAATCCGCCGGGTGATAGACCGCGTTCGCCAGCCCGGCCATGGCCGCGGCCACCAGCATCCAGGTGTAGCCGCCGAACACGGAAAAACCCGTATAGGCCAGCCCACCCAGCACCAGCCCTGCCGTCAGCACGCGCCGGGCGCCGATGCGATCGACCAGAAAACCGACCGGCGCCTGGGTGAAGGCGCTGACCAGGCTGAACAGCGTGATGGCGAAACCGAGCTCCAGGAACCCCACGCCGAGCTCGCTCCGCAGCAGCGGGAACAGCGGCGGGAAGACCAGCATGTGCATGTGGCTGAGCGCATGCGCAGCGCCGATCGCGCCCAGCAGCCGGCCTTCGGGTGCGGTCCACCCCTCGGCCGCGGTGACCGTCGTGGTGCTCAATGCGCCTCCGCCCAGGACCGGCCATGGCCGATATCCACGGCGAGCGGCACGGCGAGCGTCGCCACGTTTTCCATCACCTGTTTCACGACCAGCGATGTGGCGTCGCGTTCGGATTCGGGAAGCTCGAAGACCAGCTCGTCATGCACCTGCAGCAGCATGCGTGCCGCAAGCCCGGCCTCACGCAGCGCCTTCGGCAGGCGCACCATGGCGCGCTTGATGACCTCGGCGGCACCACCCTGGAAGGGCGCATTGATCGCAGCACGCTCTGCCCCGCCCCGCCGCACGGGGTCCTTCGAGGTGATGTCGGCGATCCAGAGTTTGCGGCCGAAGGGTGTCTCCACATAGCCGCGGGTGCGCGCGTCTTCCTTCAGTTTTTCCATGCAGGCACGGATGCCGGGGTATTGCGCGAAATAGGCGTCGATGATGCCACGCGCCTCGCCCGGCCCGATGCCGAGCCGCGCTGCCAGGCCGAAGGCGGACATGCCGTAGATGATGCCGAAATTGATCGTCTTGGCGCGCCGCCTGGCTTCCTTGTCCACCGCATCCGGCGCCAGGCGAAAAATGTCGGCGGCGGTGCGGCTGTGGATGTCCTGGCCCTTCGCAAACGCATCGCGCAGCGCCGGCACATCGGCGACATGGGCCAGGATGCGCAGCTCGATCTGCGAATAGTCGGCGGCGAGCAGGATGTTGCCCGCATCCGCCACGAAGGCACGGCGGATGCGTGCCCCTTCCTCGGTCCGCACCGGGATGTTCTGGAGGTTGGGCTCGGTCGAAGATAGCCGCCCGGTGGAGGTCACGGCCATCGCGAAATCGGTGTGCACGCGGCCGGTTGCATCGGCGCGCTGCGCCAGCGCGTCCACATAGGTGGATTTCAGCTTGGCGATCTGCCGCCAATCCAGCACGCGCCGCGGCAGTGCATGGCCTTGCGCCGCCAATTCCTCCAGCACGGACGCATCCGTGCCCCAGGCGCCGGTCAGCTTGCTGCGCTTGCCGCCCGGGAGTTTCTGTTCGTCGAACAGGATTTCGCCGAGCTGCTTCGGAGAGCCGACATTGAAAGGCCTGCCGGCAAGCGCGTGGATCTCGGCTTCGTAGCGCACTAGCTTCTCGGCAAAATCCTCGCCGATGCGGGCGAGTTCGGCGCCGTCCACCTTGATGCCGGCGATCTCCATGTCGCGCAGCACGCCGACCATGCGGCGTTCCACCTGCTCATACAGCGCCAGAGCCTGCGCGGAGCGAAGCTGCGGGCGAAGTGCCTGCCACAGACGCAGCGTCACATCGGCATCCTCGGCGGCATAGGCGGTGGCGCGGTCCAGCGCCACCTTGCTGAAGGGAATGCGGGCGCGGCCGGTGCCCGTGACGCTGTCGAAGGTGATCGGCGCATGGCCGAGATGCAGCAGCGAGAGTTCGTCCATGCCATGGCCATGCTTCCCGCATTCCATGGCGTAGGAGATCATCATCGTGTCGTCGATCGGCGCCACCGCCACGCCGCCATTCTCGGCGCGCGCCAGCACTTCCAGATCGTATTTCGCGTTGTGCAGCACCTTGAGCACGCTCGGGTCTTTCAGCAGCGGCCGCAGCAGCGCGAGTGCCGTCTCGGGTGCGATCTGCTCGGGCGTGGCGGCGCCCATCAGGTCGCCGCTGCCCTCATGCCGCAGCGGCACGTAGCAGGCGCGGCCCGGTCGCGTCGCCATCGAGAACCCGATGAGGTTCGCGCGCAGCGCATCCAGGCTGTCGGTTTCCGTGTCGAAGGCAACCACGCCGGCGGCGCGCGCCTCCGCGATCCAGGCGGCGAGCGCGGCCTCGGTCGTGACGGTCTCATAGGGGCCGAAGGGCGCGGCTTCGGTTGGCGGTGCGGCAGCTTCGACAGGTCGCGGCGCGTTGCGCACCACGGCGCCGGCATCGCCCATGCCGAGCCGGGCGAGCAGGCTGCGAAACCCGTTCTCGCGCAGGAATTTCTCGAGCGTCGCCTGCGCGGGGGCGCGGGCCAGCATGGCCTCGATCGGCAGGGGCAGCGGCGCGTTGGCGTCCAGGCTGACCAGGCGAAGGCTGATGCGCGCCTTCTCGGCGTTCTGCTCCAGCGCCTCGCGCCGTTTCGGCTGCTTGATTTTTCCCGAGTTCGCCAGCAGCGATTCCAAATCCCCGTACTCGTTGATGAGCTGCGCGGCGGTCTTGATGCCGATGCCCGGAACGCCGGGGACGTTGTCGGTGGAATCGCCGGCCAGCGCCTGCACCTGCACGACCTTGTCGGGTGTGACGCCGAATTTCTCGAACACCTCCGCCTCGCGGATCGGCTTCTGCTTGATGGGGTCGAGCATCTCGACCCCCGGCCGCACCAGCTGCATCAGATCCTTGTCGGAGGAGACGATGGCGACATCGCCGCCCTGCTCCACGAACAGCCTGGCATAGGTGGCGATCAGGTCATCGGCCTCGAAACCCGGCTGCTCCACCTGCGCGACGCCGAGCGCCTCGGTCGCTTCGCGGATCAGCGCGAATTGCGGCACGAGTTCGGGCGGCGGTTCGGGCCGGTGCGCCTTGTAGGCCGGGTAGAAATCGTTCCGGAAGGTGGTGCGCGCGCTGTCGAACACCACGGCGATATGCGTGGCGGCGTTGCGCGCGAGAAACTGCGACAGCATCTGCGTGAAGCCGAAGACGGCGTTCACATGGATGCCGTCGGGGCGCGTCATCGGCGGCAAGGCGTGGAAGGCGCGGAAGATGTAGCCCGAGCCATCGACCAGGATCAGGCGCTTGCGCCCCGGCGGAACCGGGGCGGCAATGTCGCCTTCAATGGCCGTGCTGGTCATCGGGACCATCGGCCAGCACATAGGTGCGCGAGCAATAGGGGCAGGTCACTTGGGTGTTTTCGATGCGCAGATAGACCAGAGGATGACCGAGCGTGCCGCCACCGCCATCGCAGCCGACGCTGCGCGTGGTGACGGCAATGCGTTCCTCCGGCGTCACGCCGGGAAGCGCTACGGGGGTGTAGCCGGTTTGGCGGGCGTCACGCATGGGCGGGGTCTCCGGGATCGGGGCGGACCATACTTGCGTCGGGGGCTTGCGGCCATAGTGGCGATGCTGGTGGGGGCCTGCGCGCCGGTGGTGCGCCCGGCCGGCCCGCCCATCGCCGCACCCGCGCTGGTGGAGGATGCGGTGGTGGCCGCCGATGGCACGCGCCTGCCTCTCCGCCGCTTCGCGCCCGAGGGTGCGCCGCGCGGCGTGATGCTGGCCTTGCACGGCTTCAACGATCACAGCGGCAATTTCCTGGCGGACAGCATCGCGGCGCTGACCGCGGCCGGGCAGCTTGTCTACGCCTATGACCAGCGCGGCTTCGGGCGCGCGCCGAACCGTGGCGTCTGGCCGGGTGCGGAGACGCTGGCGGAGGATGCCGCGACGGCCTTGCGCCTGATCCGCGCGCGCCATCCGGGCCTGACGCTGACGCTGATGGGCGAAAGCATGGGTGGCGCCGTCGCGATCCTGGCGGCGCAGGCGCGCCCGCCGGTGGACCGCTACGTGCTTCTGGCACCCGCCATCTGGTCGCGCGCGCAGATGAACGGGGTGATGCGCGGCGGCATGTGGCTGGCCGCGCGCACCGTGCCGCAACTGCGCCTCGGCGGTGGCGTCGGCGGCATTGTTGCGAGTGACAATCCCGAAGCGCTGCGCCGCCTGTCGCGGGACCCGCTGGTGATCCGCAACACGCGTGTCGATGCGGTGCTGGGGCTTGTGGAATTGATGGACCAGGCCGCGCCCCTGCTGCCGCGTTGCTGCGGCGCGCCAACCCTGCTGCTGTACGGCGCGCAGGATTCGCTGGTGCCGCCAGGCCCGACCCGCGCCGCGCTGCGCCAGGTGCGGCCCGGGGAAGGGCCGCGCGTCGGTGTGCATGGCGACGGGTTTCATCTGTTGCTCGCGGGCCGCGGGCGCGCCGTGGTGGTGGAGGATATCCTGGCCTTCATCGACGACCCTGCCGCGCCGCTGCCCTCCGCCGCGGATACGGCGGTGGGCGTGTGGCTGGATCAGTGACCGCCACCCAAATACGCGTCCCGGATCTCAGGGCGCGCCAACAGCTCCGCGCCGGTGCCTTCCATGGTGATGCGCCCGGTCACCAGCACATAGCCGCGATGCGCGAGGCGAAGCGCCTGGTTGGCGTTCTGCTCCACCAGCAGCACCGTCAGCCCCTCTGCCGCGTTCAGATCGCGGATCGCGGCAAAGATCTGCTTCACGATCAGCGGCGCCAGGCCGAGCGAAGGCTCGTCCAGCAGCAGCAGCCGCGGCCGCGACATCAGCGCGCGCCCGATGGACAGCATCTGCTGTTCCCCGCCCGAGAGCGTGCCGCCGCGTTGCTGCGCGCGTTCCTTGAGCCGCGGAAACAGATGAAAAACCTTTTCCAGATCGGGCGCGGGATCATGCCCCTGCGCCTGCGCGCCCATCAGCAGGTTTTCCAGCACGCTCATGCGCGGGAAAATCCGCCGCCCCTCCGGCGATTGCGCGACACCCATCCGCATGATGCGATGCGTCGGCAGCGCGGTGATATCCTCCCCATCCAGAACCACGCGGCCGGAGCGTGCGCGCGGGTCTCCACACAGGCTCATCAGCAGCGTCGATTTGCCGGCGCCGTTCGCGCCGATCAGCGTGACGATCTCGCCCTTCGCCACATGCAGCGACACGCCCTTCAGCGCCTGCACCGCGCCGTAATTGGTGACCAGGCCAGAGACTTCGAGCATGTTCACGCCTCCTCCTCCTCACCGAGATAGGCGGCAATGACGTGGCGATCCTGGCGGATGTCGGCGGGCAGGCCGGCGGCGATGCGCTTGCCGTGGTCCAGCACCACGACGTGGTCGGAGATGCCCATGACGATGCCCATGTCATGTTCGATCAGCAGCACGGAGGTGGGCTCGGGCGTCGCCGCGGTGCCGTTGCGGATGGCCAGGATGAGGGCTGCGAGTTCTTCCGATTCGCGCGGGTTGAGGCCGGCCGCGGGTTCATCGAGGCACAGCAATTCGGGGCCGGTGCACATCGCACGCGCGATCTCCAGCCGACGTTGCGCGCCATAGGGCAGCGCGCCGGCGGGATCATCCGCGCGGTCGATCAGCGCGGTCGCCTCCAGCCAGGCGCGCGCGCGCTCGATCGCGGCGGCGGCGGCGCGGCGGTAGCGGGCGCTGCCGAACATGGCGCCGATGCCGAAGCCGGTGGCGGCGTTGAGGTCCAGATGCTGCGCGACGAGCAGATTCTCCAGCAGCGTCATGCCCTGGAACAGGCGGATGTTCTGGAAGGTGCGCGCCACGCCGGCGCGCGCAATGCGGTGATCCTTGAGTGTCTCCAACTGCGCGGTCGAGCCATCGGCGCGCGTCAGCAGCAGCGACCCGGCGGTCGGGCGATAGAAGCCGGTGATGCAGTTGAACACCGTGGTCTTGCCGGCGCCGTTCGGGCCGATCAGCGCGGTGATGGCGCCGCGCGCGGCCGAGAAACTCACGGCATCCACCGCCGTCAGGCCGCCGAAGCGCATCGTCAGCGCATCGACGGTCAGGATGGGTGCGGGATTCATCCGCGCCCCTCCTGCACATGCTCCGCGCCGATCGCGCGGCGCGCGCCGAGAGCCACGGTCGGTGTGCGGCTGCCGACCAGGCCGCGCGGCTTGAGGACCATGATGAGCACCATGGCACCGCCGAAGACCAGCATCCGCCATTCCTCGAGGTCGCGGAACAGCTCGAACCCGCCGATCATCACCAGGGCCGCGACGGCGACGCCGATCTGGCTGCCGAGACCGCCCAGCACGACGATCGCCAGGATGATGGCGCTTTCGATGAAGGTGAAGCTCTCCGGGCTGATGAAGCCCTGGCGCGTGGCGAAGAAGGCGCCGGCGAAGCCGCCGAACATCGCACCCAGCGCGAAGGCGGTCAGCTTGGTGGTGGTGACGTTGATGCCGAGCGCGCGGCAGGCGATCTCATCCTCCCGCAGGGCTTCCCAGGCGCGGCCGATGGGCTGGCGGCGGAGCCGCACGCTGACCCAGTTGGTGAGCAGCGCGAGGGCCAGGATCAGGTAATACAGGAAGATCACCCGGTGCACCGGATCGGGCTCGATCCCGAAGAAACCGGCAAAGGTTCCCGGGCCACCCGACATGTCGAAGGGCAGGCCGAAGAAGGAGGGGCGCGGGATGCCGCCGATGCCATTCGGCCCGCCGGTCAGCTCCGTCCAGTTCAGCAGGACAATGCGGATGATCTCGCCGAAAGCGAGTGTCACGATCGCCAGGTAATCGCCGCGCAGCCGCAGCACGGGGAAGCCGAGCAGCACGCCCCAGAAGGCGGCCAGGATGCCGGCGAGCGGAAGGCACAGCCAGAAGGAAAAGCCGAAGGACTGCGCCAGCAGCGCATAGCTGTAGGCACCCACCGCGTAGAAGGCGACATAGCCGAGGTCGAGCAGGCCAGCGAGGCCGACGACGATGTTCAGCCCCCAGCCGAGCATGATGTAGGTCAGCACCAGGATGCCGAGGTCGAGCTCATAGCGCCCGATCCCCGGCCCGAAGGGCAGCAGCAGCGCGGCGGCCAGCAGGAGGGGTGCCACGGCGCGGCCGGCCTGCGCCGTGCGGCGCGCCAGCGCGGCGGAGGGCAGCGACACGGCGCGCCCCTGCCACAGCGACATCGCCAGCCGCCCCGCGAAGACCAGCGCACACAGGATGGCGACGTCTGGCCAGCGCGTGCGCAGGAAGAGCGCGCCGGTGGATGCGACATCCGTCCGCACGCCGACCATCAGCACGAACAGGCCGAAGGCGATTGCGGTCGCGATGGCCGCGTCGCGGCTGGCCCTCAGCAGGCGCCCGCTCATACTTTCTCCACATCCTGCCGGCCGAGCAGGCCGGTCGGCATGAAGATCAGCACGATCGCCAGGATCGAGAAGGCCGCGACATCCTTGTACTGCACGCTGAAATAGGCGGACCAGAAGGTCTCGATCAGGCCGATCAGCAACCCGCCGAGCACCGCTCCGGGCAAGGACCCGATGCCGCCCAGCACGGCCGCGGTGAAGGCTTTCACCCCCGCGAGGAAGCCGATGTAGAAATCGATCACGCCATAGCGTAGCAGATACATGGTGCCCGCCACGCCGGCGAGTGCGGCGCCGATGACGAAGGTCAGGCTGATGGTGCGGTCGGTGTCGATGCCGAGCAGGCTCGCCATGCGCCGATCCTGCTCGCAGGCGCGCATGGCGCGGCCGAGTGGTGTCTTCGTGACCAGCCAGGTGAAGATCGCGAGCACCGTCAGCGTGGTCGCGATGATCAGCATCTGCATATGCGAAAGCTGCACGATGAAATCGCCGGCGCGCATGATCTCGACGCCGCCGGTGACCAGCGGCTCGGTCGGCTTCACGCGGGCACCCTGGCTGACCTGCACGAAGTTCTGCAGCACGATCGACATGCCGATGGCGGAGATCAGCGGCGCCAGGCGGAAACTGCCGCGCAGCGGGCGATAGGCGATGCGCTCGACGCTCCATCCATACAGCGCGGTGAAGGTCATGGAGATGGCGAGCACGAGCAGGATGGCCGAAGGCCCCTCCATCATGCCGCCCGAGATCAGCATGACGATGGAGATCAGCGCCACGAAGGCGCCGATCATGAAGATGTCGCCATGGGCGAAGTTGATCATGCCGATGATGCCATAGACCATGGTGTAGCCCACCGCGATCAGGCCGTAGATCATCCCCAGGCTGATCCCATTGATCAGCTGTTGCAGCGCATAGGCCACGCGCGACCCCCAGAAACCGTTCCCTTGCCGTCCTGTGTCGGGGATGGGCGGGCGGGGCGCAAGCACTGCGTCGCGGTCAGTGGCGATTTTTTGGCTAGCGGTCCTCGTCTTCGGCGTCCGGCATGGGTTCGGCGGGGATCGCGTAGTCGCCCTTGAGCCAGCGGCCGAGATCCACCTGCTGGCAGCGCGGCGAACAGAAGGCGGCGCGCTTCTGGCCCGGGGTCTGCGGGATGGGCGCGCGGCAGATCGGGCAGCGATGAGTCATGCGGCGTGTTCCACCACTTCCGCGCCTGGGCGCAAGGTGGGGTCGGGCACCAGCGTGAGGGGCGTGCCGATCGCCGCCTCGGCCTCGGCCAGCGCGCCCGGCAAGGAGCCCAGGGCGCGCAGCACCTCGGGCGCGGCGCGCAGCGCCCAGCGACGCCCGGGCGTTGCGGCGGCTTCGCGGGTGGCGCGGCGGAGCGCGGCGAGGCCGGGTGTCAGGGAGCCGCCCAGGATCTCGTGCAGCGGCGGATGGAGGCGCGGCCGCTGGATTTCGAACAGGCCGCCCCGCGTCAGGCCGAGCAGGCGCGGGTGCAGCGGGTCCTCGGCCAGGGCGCGCGCCAGCTTCGGCTCCAGCCCCGCGCGCGCCTTCACGGAAAGACCGGCCACGTCCAGCAGGATGGCGCCGCCGAGGTTGCGGAGCCGGATTTCCCGAGTTGCGACGGCGAGCGCAGCTTCGTTGAGGCGCAGCAATTCGCTGGCGTCACGCCCGCCGGCATGGCTGCCCGCATCCACGTCGATCGCGACCAGCGCCGCGGTTGGCTGGATGGTGAGGCGCCCGCCGCCAGGGAGAGGCACGATGGGCTCGGCCAGGGCCGCGAAGGCGTCTTCCAGTTCGTCGTCGAAGGCCGCGCCGAGGCGCACGCGGTCGCGCCCGAACGCCCCGCGCAACGCCAGCGCCAGGGAAGGGCCATCCGTGATGATCGCGGCATCGGGATGCGCGCGCGCCAGGCGGAAGGCGGCACCCGGCCCATGCGCGATCAGGCCGGCGGTGGCGGGCGCGGCTTCCACCGTCGCCTGTTCCGCCGGCGTCAGCCGCGCCGAGACGCGCGGGCCCTTGCCGCCCTGCGCGGCGCGCACCATACGCACGGCAAGGGGCTGGCCTTCGGTCAGCGCGCGGGCGATGGGTTGGCGGGTGGCGCTGGCCTCGGATTCCGGAAGGAAGGCGGTGCTTCCATCGGCCAGCGTCAGGAAGGCGCCGGCCATCGGCGCGGAAATCGCGGAGACCCGCGCGCGGTGCAGATCGCCAACGCCATCCGGCCGCGCCGGACGTTCGATGAACACTTCGCCCAACGCGCCGTCGCGCAGCAAGGCGATGCGGTGCTCCCCGGGGGAGACGGAGACGCGGATCAGGGTCTCAGCCACCCCACGCCTCGCAGCAGTTGCGCTGTTTCGAACAGCGGCAGGCCGACCACGTTGGAATGGCTGCCCGAGAGGAAGCGCACGAAGGCCTCGGCGCTGTCCTGGATGCGATAGCCGCCCGCCGCGCCCTGCCATTCGCCGCTGGCGATATAGGCTGCCTGCTGCGCGGCGGTCAGGCGCTGGAAGGCCAGGATGCTGGTGACCAGGCGTTCGGTGGTGCGGCCACCGGGTGCGACAAGGCAGACACAAGTCATCACGCGATGGCGCCGCCCCGACAGAAGTGCCAGGAAGCGCGCCGCCTCCGCCGCATCGGCCGGCTTGCCCAGGATGCGTTGGCCGACACCCACCACGGTGTCCGCCGCCAGCACCAGCGCATCCGGCCGCAGCGCCGCCACGGCCTGTGCCTTCACGCGCGCCAGGCGCTGCGCGAGCAGGCGCGGAAGCTCCGCCTTGCGCGGCGTCTCATCGACATCGGGGGCGAGGATTTCGTCCGGCACCACGCCGATCCGCGCCAGCAATTCGCGGCGGCGGGGGGAGGCGGAGGCGAGGACCAAAGGCGGAAGCTGGCCGGGTTCGGCGGCCGGCATGGCCGGGGTTACTTGAACCGGAACGTGATGCGGCCCTTGGTGAGGTCGTAGGGCGTCATCTCCACATTCACGCGGTCGCCGGCCAGCACGCGGATGCGGTTCTTGCGCATCTTCCCGCTGGTATGCGCCAGCACCATGTGCTCGTTGTCGAGCTTCACGCGGAACATTGCATTCGGCAGGAGTTCAACGACCTGGCCGCTGAACTCGATCATGTCCTCTTTCGACATGCAGATCCTTACTGGAGGCGGTGAGCCCGGGGGGGGTGGTGGAAAAGCGGCCGGAAGATGGTCGCCCGCTGCCGCCCGGTCAAGCACGCATCAGGCGCGTGTCAAGGGGCACGGCGTCAGGGTGTGTTCACGGTCAGCCGCCGCGCGATGCTGTCGCCATGCGCCGTCAGCCCCTCGGCGCGTGCCAGCGTGACGGCGGCGGGGCCGATGTCGCGCAAGCCCGCCTGGCTGGCCTCCACCCAGGTGGTGCGCTTGAGGAAGTCGAACACCGAGAGGCCGCTGGCGAAGCGCGCGGTGCGGCCGGTGGGCAGCACATGGTTGGGGCCGGCGACGTAATCGCCCACGGCCTCCGGACACCAGCGGCCGAGAAAGGCCGCGCCGGCATGGCGAATTCTTGCCAGCAGCGCGCGGGGCTCCTCCACCATGAGTTGCAGATGCTCCGGCGCGAGGCGATTGGTCAGCGCCGCCGCCTCATCGAGGTCGCGCGCCACGATCACCGCGCCATGCCGCGCCCAGCTTTCCGCGGCGATAGCGGCGCGCGGCAGGCGGGTCAGTTCGTCGGCCACGGCGGCCGCGACGCGATCCGCGAAGCCGGCGTCCGGCGTGATCAGGATGGCCTGCGCCGCCTCATCATGTTCGGCCTGCGCCAGCAGGTCGAGTGCCACATGGACAGGATCGTTCGAACCATCCGCGATCACCAGCACCTCGGACGGCCCGGCGATGCTGTCGATGCCCACACGGCCGAACACCTGGCGCTTGGCTTCCGCCACATAGGCATTGCCGGGCCCAACGATGCGGTCCACCGGCGCGATGCTGGCGGTGCCGAAGGCTAGCGCCGCCACCGCCTGCGCGCCGCCGATGCGCCAGATTTCGGTGACACCGGCAAGGTCGGCCGCCGCCAGCACCAGCGGGTTCAGCACGCCATCGGGGGTCGGTACGCACATCGCGATGCGCGCGACACCGGCCGCGCGCGCCGGCAGCGCATTCATCAGGACGGAGGACGGATAGGCCGCCTTGCCGCCCGGCACATAGAGCCCCACGGCATCCAGCGCATTCCAGCGCAGCCCGGTGGTGATGCCGATGTCTTCCGCGATCTCGATGTCGCGGGGAAGCTGCGCGCGGTGGAAGGCCTCGATGCGGCGTGCGGCCAGCACCAGCGCGGCGCGCTGATCGGCGGGGATTGCGGCGGTGGCGTCCGCGATCTCCTCGCGCGTCACGCGCAGCCGGGCGGCGCCATCCGGCTGCCAACGGTCGAAGCGGCGGGTGAGGTCGAGCAGCGTGGCATCGCCGCGCGCGCGGACATCGGCGATGATGTCGGCGACCACGCCATCCACGCGTTCGGTGGTGTCCCGGGTCTCATCGAGCAGCGCAGCGAACGCGCCCTCGAAGCCGGGATCGCGCGTGTCGAGGCGCTTCATGCGGCCTGCACCGCGGCCAGGGCTGCCCGGAACCGCGCGATCCAGGCGCCGATCGCGTCCGGCATGGTCTTCAGCGCGGTGCGGTTGACGATCAGGCGAGAGGTGACATGGGCGATCACCTCCGTCTCCCGCAGCCCATTCGCGCGCAGCGTCGAGCCGGTCTGCACGAGATCCACGATCACCCGCGACAGGCCGAGCGAGGGTGCCAGTTCCATCGCGCCATTCAGGTGCACGATTTCCGCCTGGATGCCCTTGCTGGCGAAATGCCGCGCGGCGATGCGCGGGTATTTGGTGGCGACCCGGATGCGGCTGCGCGCGGCCAGATCCTCCGGCGGCGGGTCCTCGGGTTCGGCCACCGAAACCCGGCAGCGCCCGATATCAAGGTCGAGCGGCGCATAGACCTGGTCGTCGTCGAATTCCATCAGCACATCGGCGCCGCAGACGCCGATCTGCGCGGCGCCATGCGCCACGAAGGTCGCCACATCGAAGGGGCGTACGCGCACCACATCCAGGCCGGGATCATTGGTCTCGAAGCGCAGGCGCCGGCTGTCCTCATCGCAATAATCGGCGGCCGGCGCGATGCCGGCGCGGTCCAGCACCGGACCGAGCTCCGCCAGGATGCGCCCCTTGGGCAGGGCCAGCACCAGCGTTCGCGTGGCGGTCATGCGCGGCGGGGCAGCACCTGTTCCGCGAGGGTCGCGAACCAGGAAGCGCCGATCGGCAGGATGTCGTCGTTGAAATCGTATTTCGGGTGGTGGACCATCGCGTCGTCCGGGTCCTTGCCGCCGCCCAAAAACAGATAGGCGCCGGGTTTTTCGTTCAGCATGAAGCTGAAATCCTCGCCGCCCATGGTGGGCTGCGGCAGGCGGCGCGCATTGGCCGGGCCGACCACGGTGGCGGCGGCGGCGGCCGCGATGGCGGTGCTCTCGGCCTCGTTCACGGTGGCGGGGTAGGAGCGCGTGAAGCTGGCCGTCGCTGTGGCGCCCATCGCGGTGGCGACGCCCTGCACGATGGACATGAACTTGTGCTCCAGCAGATCGCCCACTTCCGGCAGGAACCAGCGCGCCGTGCCTTGCAGCGTCACCGTCTCGGGGATGACGTTGAAGGTGTGGCCGCCGGCGATGTGGCCGATGGTGATCACGCCGGATTCCAGCGGGTTGACATGGCGCGATACGATGCTTTGCAGCGCCGTCACGATGTGGGCGGCGATCAGGATGGGATCGACGCCATTATGCGGCATGGCGCCATGCGCGCCGCGGCCGGTGATGGTGGCTTCCAGGTTCGCGACGGCCGCCATCACGGGGCCCGGCGCATGCAGGAAGATGCCGGCTGGCGCGCCGGGCCAATTGTGCATCCCAAAAATGCGGTCCATCGGGAACCGGTCGAACAGGCCTTCCTTCACCATCACCTCGCCACCCGCGAGGTTCTCCTCGGCCGGCTGGAAGATCAGGTAGACGGTGCCGTCGAAGTTCCGCGTCTCCGCCAGGTAGCGCGCGGCACCGAGCAGCATGGTGGTGTGGCCGTCATGGCCGCAGGCGTGCATGCGGCCGGGGTTCACGCTGGCATAGGGCTTGCCCGTCGCTTCCTCGATCGGCAGCGCGTCCATGTCGGCGCGGAAGCCGATGGCGGCGGTGGAGGCACCGCTGCCGCGGATCACCCCCACCACGCCGGTCTTGGCGATGCCGGTATGGACCTCATCGCAGCCAAACTCGGACAGCTTGGCCGCGATGATGCCGCTGGTGCGGACTTCCTCGAAGCCGAGTTCCGGGTGCTGGTGGAAGTCGCGGCGCCATGCCGTCATGTCCGGGTGGAAATCGGCGATGCGGTTGATGATCGGCATGGGGGCCTCGGCGCCTTCGGGTTGGCGGTTGGATGGGCGTGGGCCCGGCTTCCGTCAAGCGCCCCGCATCACGGCGCGGCCTGCAGGAAGAGCAGGTCGGCCCCCTCCGGCGCCTGCGTCACCTGCTCATGCACCAGCCGGTCCCAGCCGCGGGCCGGCGCCGGGGCGGGCGCCCAGGCGGCGCGGCGGGCGGCGAGTGTCGCTTCGTCCACCAGCAGGTCGATGCGCCGGTCGCGCACCGAAAGCCGGATGCGGTCCCCTGTCTCAGCCAGCGCCAGCGGCCCGCCCACCGCGGCTTCCGGCGAGACATGCAGCACGATGGTGCCGAAGGCGGTGCCGGACATGCGGCAATCGGAAATCCGCACCATGTCCTTCACACCCTGGCGGGCGAGCTTCTTCGGAATGGGCAAATAGCCGGCTTCCGGCATGCCAGCAGGGCTGCGCGGCCCGACATTCTTCAGCACCAGGATATCGGTGGCCAACACGTCCAGCTCCGGGTCGTCGATCCGGTTGGCGAGGTCGGCCAGGCCATCGAACACCAGGCAGCGCGCCTCCGTCTCGAACAGGGTTTCGGTGGCCGCACTCCGCTTGAGGATGGCGCCATCGGGGGCCAGCGACCCGCGCAGCGTGACCAGGCCGCCGACCGCGCTGACCGGCTTGTCGCGGGCGCGGATGATGCGCCGGTCCACGAAATGCGTGCCGTCGCCGATGCGGTCGCGGAGCGTCACGCCATCGAGGTCGAGCGTCTCCAGGTCGAGCAGGTCCCGGATTTCCCACAGCAGCGCCTGCATGCCGCCGGCACTGTGGAAATCCTCCATATAGCCATCGCCGGTCGGCTTGAGGTCCACCAGCACCGGCGTGGTCTCGCTCAGCGCATCCAGCCGCGCGAGGTCGAGGGTCAGCCCCGCCCGCCCGGCAATGGCGGCCAGATGCACCACCGCATTGGTGGAACCGCCGAGGGCCAGCAGCACGCGGGTTGCGTTGTCGAGGTTGCCCTGCGTCATCAGGGAGAGGGGCGCCACCGGCTTGTGGATCAGCCGCACCGCCTGCGCGCCCGCTTCCTCCGCGATGCGCAGCCGGTCGGCATGCACGGCGGGGGCGCTGGCGGCGTCGAGCGGCATGAAGCCGAGGACGGCGGCGATGCAGGCCATGGTGCTGGCCGTGCCCATCACGCCGCAGGTCCCGGCGGTGGTGGCCAGCTTGCCCTCCAGCGTCGCGATTTTTTCGCCAGTGACATCGCCCGCCCGGTACCGCGCCCAGTAGCGACGGCAATCGGTGCAGGCGGAAAGCCGCTCGCCCTCGAAGGCCTGCGCCAGCATGGGGCCGACCACCAGCATGACGGAGGGCGTGCCGGCGCTGATCGCTGCCATCAGCTGCGCCGGCACCGTCTTGTCGCAGCCGCCGACCAGCACCGCCGCATCCATCGGCTGGTTCGCCAGCATCGTCTCCGTGTCGAGCGCCATGAGGTTGCGGTAGTGCATGGAGCACGGGCTGAGCGAGGGCTCGCAGATGCTGATGGTGGGGAAGGCCAGCGGCAGGCCGCCGGCGGCCAGCACGCCGCGGCGCGCGGCCTCGATCAGCTCGGGGATGGTGCGGTGGCAATTGTTGTAGTCGCTGGCGGTGTCGGCGATGCCGACCACCGGGCGGTCCAGCATCGCCTGCGAATAGCCCATGGATTTCGCGAAGGAGCGGCGGAGATACAGCGCGAAGTCGCGGTCGCCGTAGTTGCTGGTGTTCCGGGCCAGTCCGCGCAGCGTCTCGGTCATGTCGTTCCCCCAGGATTCTGTCATTCGGGTTTGTGGCAGACGCAGCACAGCTTGTGCCCGTCCGGGTCGCGCAGATAGGCGCCGTAGTAATCCGCATGATAGTGCGGCCGCAGCCCGGGGCCACCCTCGTCCCGCGCGCCCTGCGCCATGCCGGCCGTGTACCAGGCGCGCACCGTGGCACGGTCCGGTGCCTCGAAGGCGACGGTCAGGCCGTTGCCGACGCTGGGCTGCCCGCCATCGGCCGGCGGCAGCATCCAGAATTGCGGCGTGGTCTCGGGCGCGGCGGCCCAGCCCGCATAGCCGTGTTCGACATGGGTGTCCTGCCGCTTGAGGCCGAGGGGCGCCAGCAGCGCGTCATAGAAGGCGATGGCGCGGGCGATGTCGGCGGTGCCGAGGGTGACGTGGCTGAACATGCGGGGTCTCCATCGATGGTGATGGCGGTGTAGCGCCTGCCGCTTGATCCGGGTTGCGAAGCCGGCTGCTGGTATCCTGGTACCACCACCAGAAAACCCAGGCTTTTGCTTGACTCTGGCCGCTTCCCCGACGATACAGCGCGACCTTACCGCAGATCGAGTGACCCCTGCCCCATGCTGACCCGTGAAACCCGTTCGCTGAAGCCGGCGGATGTCCAGAAGAACTGGGTGCTGATCGACGCCGATGGCCTCGTGCTCGGCCGTCTCGCCACCCTCATCGCCAACCGCCTGCGCGGCAAGCACAAGCCGCAATTCACCGCGCATGTCGATTGCGGCGACCATGTCGTCGTGATCAACGCGAAGAAGGTGAAGGTCACCGGCTCCAAGGCCGAGCAATCCGTCTTCTACTGGCACACCGGCTATCCGGGCGGCATCAAGGGCCGCACCGTGGGTGAGCGCCTGGCCAGCCCGCACCCCGAGCGGGTGATCGAGAAGGCAGTGGAGCGCATGATCACGCGCGGGCCGCTCGGCCGCGCCCAGATGCGCAACCTGCACGTCTATGCGGGGCCCGAGCATCCGCATGCGGGTGCGCAGCCGACCACGCTGGATGTTGCCGGCATGAACCGCAAGAACGTCGCGACGCAAGCGGCGAAGGTGGCCTGACCATGAGCGAACAGATCTCCCGCGGCGGCTCGCTCGCCGAACTGAAGGACATGGTGAACGCGGCCGGTGGCCCCGCCGCCCTTGGCCCCGTTGCGCTGCCGGTGGAGCCGAAGCGTGACGCGCTCGGCCGTTCCTACGCGACCGGCCGCCGCAAGAACGCCATCGCGCGCGTCTGGGTGAAGCCGGGCAAGGGCGCCATCGAGATCAACGGCAAGCCGTCCTCGAAGTATTTCGCGCGGCCCGTGCTGCGTATGCTGATCACGCAGCCCTTCCTGGTGGCCGACCGCTACCAGCAGTTCGACGTCTTCGCGACGGTGGTCGGCGGCGGCCTCTCCGGCCAGGCCGGCGCGCTGCGCCACGGCATCTCCCGCGCGCTGACCTATTATGAGCCGGGCCTGCGCGGCATCCTGAAGAAGGCCGGCTTCCTGACGCGCGACAGCCGCGTGGTCGAGCGCAAGAAGTACGGCAAGGCCAAGGCGCGCCGCAGCTTCCAGTTCAGCAAGCGCTAGCCCGCAGGTCTGTCCCGACTGGTATGCAAAGGGGGCGGGTCCGCAAGGGCCCGCCCTTTTTCTATTGTGCCTTTCCACCCCAGGAGAATCGCGATGCCCAAGGGCCCGATCCCGACCGTGTTCATCGATGGCGAGGCCGGCACCACCGGCCTGCAGATCCGCGATCGTCTGGCGCGATTCCCGGGGCTCCGCCTGCGTTCCATCGCCGATGCCGACCGCAAGAACCCGGCCGCCAAGCGCGCGCTGATGGCGGAAGTCGACCTGGTGGTGCTGTGCCTGCCGGATGATGCCGCGAAGGAAGCGGCGGCGATGGCGGCAGACCTCGGCGCCGACGCGCCGAAGCTGATCGATGCCTCGACGGCGCATCGCGTGGACCCCGACTGGGTCTATGGCTTCCCGGAGCTGAACGCCGCACAGGCCCAGGCGGTGGCCGGCGCCATGCGCGTCTCCAACCCCGGCTGCTACCCGACGGGCGGCATCGCGCTGATCCGCCCGCTGGTCGAAGCCGGCATCATGCCGGCCGACCATCCGGTCACGGTCAACGCTGTTTCCGGCTATAGCGGCGGCGGCAAGGCGATGATCGCGGAGTTCGAACCCGCGCGCAGCGCCGCCCCCTTCTTCCTCTATGGCCTGACGCTCGATCACAAGCACGTGCCCGAATTGCAGCTTTACGCCGGCCTGACCCGCCGCCCGATCTTCGTGCCCAGCGTGGGCGATTTCGCGCAGGGCATGCTGGTGTCGGTCCCGCTGCATCTGGCGACGCTGAACGGCAACCCGAGCCCCGCCGACCTCGAAGCCTGCCTGCGCGCCGCCTATGCCGGCAGCGTTTGGGTGCGCGTCGAAGCCGCCGACCCCAAGGCGCGCCTGGCGCCCGAGGAGTTGAACGGATCGAATTGGCTGGAACTGCGCGTCTACGGGAATGCCACGCACGGCCAGGCGGTGCTGGTCGCGAAGCTCGACAATCTCGGCAAGGGGGCGTCGGGGGCGGCGGTGCAGAATATCGGCCTGATGCTCGGCCTGGATGTGGCGGCGGCGCTGCCGCTCGCGGCGGAGTAGCAACCGTCTCATAAATACCGCTTGAGTGATGCATGATCGGTCGCGCATTGTCCCCGAAACGATGGGAAGCGCGACCGATGTCCGAGACTTCGCCCACGCGGATTGCCAACCTTGCCATGCCGACCGTCACGGCCACCGCCAAGGCGGTGCCGTTCCTGCTCAAGCTGATCAATGAATGGCCCTTCGCGCGTCGCTTCATTTCGGGCGTCGTGATCGACCGCACCTCGACCGGCAGTGCGTCCCGCCCTGGGCCCTATTCCTTGTGGACGCCGCCGGGCAGCGGCGGGGCGATTCCTGCCTGGGCGCCGCGCGGCGGCGACCCTGCGGTGGCGGCGCCGGCGGTGCGCGAACACGCCTATGCGTCCTGGCCGTCCCTGGTGGATCGCCGCTTTACGGGGCGGCACCTGCCGCCCGACCGCGACCGCAAACTGCCGCCGATGCAGGACGTGGTGGCGCTGTTCCGCCGCCTTCCCGGCACCTATCGCCCGAGCACGGTGAACAGCGCCCTGCTGACCTATTTCGCGCAATGGTTTACCGACAGTTTCCTGCGCACCGACAGCCGCGATCTGCGGTCCAACACCTCCAACCACGAGATCGATTTCTGCCAGGTCTATGGGCTGGATGAGACCCGTACCCGCGCGTTGCGGGAGGGGCGTGGCGGGCGGCTTGCGAGCCGGGAAACCGCGACCGGCGAATACCTGCCGCTGCTGTTGAAGGACGGCGCGGTGGATCCGCGCTTCGCCGGCTTCGACTACGCGCAGCGCATCGAAAACGGCCCGCTCGTGGTCCAGGCCTGGATGAAGCAGGCCGGAATGACGGATGCCGAGATCGCGGCGAACAGCCCCTTCCTCTATGCCACCGGGCTTGAGCGCGGCAGCAGCAATATCGGCTATGTGGCGTGCAGCGTGCTGTTCCTGCGGGAACACAACCGCCTGGCGCGCGCGATCGAGGCGCGGCACCCGACCTGGTCGGACGACCGCATCTTCGAGACGGCGCGCAACACGCTGATCGTCATCGGCCTGAAGCTGGTGATCGAGGACTACATCGTCCAGCTCGCGCAATCGCCCTTCCGCCTGCAGATGGACCCGGGCCTGGCGCCGCGCCGGCCCTGGTACCGCACCAACCGCATCGCGATCGAGTTCAACCTTCTGTACCGCTGGCACAGCATGGTGCCGGATGTGATCACGATGGGCGGCCAGCCGACACCGTTCCATACGCTGCAATTCAACAACGGCCTGCTGGAAACCCTCGGCCTCGAATCGCTGGTCGATAGGCTGTCGCGTGAGCCGGCCGGCTATCTCGGCCTGCGCAACGTGCCGGAGTTCCTGATGCGCGCCGAGGAAGGCGCGCATCGCATGTCGCGCGCCTTCGCGCTGGCGCCGATGAACGCCTATCGGCGGCATTTCGGACTGGCGCCGCTGACCTCCTTCGAGACACTCGGCCCGGATGCCGCGACGCGCGACGCGCTGAAGACCCTGTACGACAACGACATCGACGCGGTGGAATTCCTGCCCGGCATGTTCGCCGAGGAGGAGCGCGGCGACGCCAATTTCGGGTCGCTGCTGATGCGCATGGTGGGCTTCGACGCCTTCACCCAGGCGCTGACAAACCCGCTTCTGGCGCCCCAGCTTTTCGTGAAGGAGACCTTCTCGGAGGTCGGCTGGGAGGCGATCCATGAGACGCAGTCGCTGGACGACATGTTCCGGCGGAACAGCCGCGCCACGGCCGCGCAGAAGGCGAGCCTCGGCCTCGGCTGACAATGGCGGCGATGTGTGGTGCTCTGCGCGCCATGAACATCCTGCCCTTCGAATCGAAGCTTCCCGTGGTGCACGCCACCGCCTGGATCGCGCCCACCGCCGTGGTGATCGGCGATGTCGAGATCGGGGAGGACAGTTCGGTCTGGTATCACTGCGTGCTGCGGGGCGACACGAACATCATGCGCATCGGCGCCCGCACCAACATCCAGGATGGCAGCATCCTGCACCTGAATGCCGGGACGGAACCGCTGATCATCGGCGACGACGTGACGATCGGGCATGCCTGCATCGTGCATGCCTGCACGCTCAAGAACCGCGCCTTCGTCGGCATGGGGGCGACGGTGCTGGACCGCGCGGTGATCGAGGAAGGCGGCATGCTCGGCGCCGGCGGGCTGCTGCCGCCGGGCAAGGTGATCGGGCCGAACGAGCTCTGGCTGGGCAGCCCGGCCAAGCTGGTGCGCGTGATGCCGCCAGAAGAACGCGCGCGCTTCGACCGCACCGCACCCGCCTATGTGGCGCTGGCCAAGCGCCACGCGGCGAGCCTTGCGGGGCGCTGACACACGCGCGGCGCACAAACATTACGCAGCCAACTCTGCCATAGTTGGATGCGGCCAGGTAACCCACTCTTCCGCGCATCAATACTTTTTGTGACGACGCTTGAGCGCGCCCTGGCGCATGCCAATGTCAACCAGTGTCGGAGAACCCATGCCATGCGCGCCCATCGCCTCGCCCCGCTCGCCCTTCTGCTGCTGGCCGGCTGCGCCGTGCCTGACCCAGGCCCGGCCGCCACCGCCCGCCTCCCCGACCCGGCGTCGACGGCCAGCGCGGGCGATCCGGTGCGTGGCGCGCTGATCAGCAGCGCCTTCGTGTTCGGCCAGCCGGGCAGCGTGGCGGCCCAACCCGCGGCGGCGGCGGAAGCGCTCGGCCAGCTGGAGTTCCTGACGGTGGAGCTGGCGGGCGGTGCCTATGCTGAGCTCGATCCGCTGGCCCTGCAGCTATTGCGGGAAGGCCGCGCGCAGGCGCGCCAGGCGTTCGGCTTGCGCCAGGACGTGCCGCCGCAAGCCGCGATCGACGCGCTGTTCGGCGCCGCGGCGGCGCTGCGTGCCGGCGACCGCGCGGCGGCGGAAGCGACGCTGGCGCAGGTGACGGAGCCGGGTGCGGCACCCGCGGCGCTCGCCAAGCTGTCCGCGCTGCCGCGCCTGCCCCAGGCCGCGTCCGGCACGCGGATGGCCTACAACAGCATCATCCTGCCGCGGGACCGGCTGTTCATGAGCCTGCGCATGTTCTGATGCCCGGCGACCCAGGGCCCGGCTGACGCGGCGAGGACTTCGCTGTACAGCGGGCGGGCCGGATGGGTGGCCGAGTGGTTTAAGGCAGCGGTCTTGAAAACCGCCGTGGGGGCAACCCCACCGTGGGTTCGAATCCCACCCCATCCGCCAGTTCCCATGCGAGGCTTGTTCTCCGCCAGACCGACCGCTGCGCTGAGTGGCAGGTTTCCTGGGGTTTTCGGGGCAGACCTGTTGACTGGCCCCGCAAGGAAACGGCCGAAAATCGCTCTCCAAGGTCGTGCCCCAAGTGGTGGTGCAGGAGCGGCGGAGCCCGGGGTGCGTAGCGAAGCCCCTGGTGACGCGTAGCGGAACGCCCTGGACGGGCGGCCACCGCGGTGATCCTTGGCAGGTTTGGGTTGTCGAGACCTTCAACCTGGGACCAGGAGACCCCCACGATGATCAACGACATGATGGCCCTGTGCGGCTTTTGGAAAAGGCTTCTGACGCCGACCTGCTGCGCGAGATGATCGGCTTCGCCGCACATCCCGTGATGGAGTTGGAGATGTCAGGCCTGACCGGTGCCGCCCCTGGCCAGCGCGGCGAAAGCCGCATCAACCAGCGTAACGGCTACCGCGAGCGCGACTGGCAGACCCGCGCCGGCACCGTTGATCTGCGCATCCCGAAGCTCCGGAAGGGCAGCGACTTCCCGGCCTTCCTCGAAAGGGGGTGCTGGATCTCTTGGTGTTCCCGGCGCGATTCGAACGCGCGGCCCCCAGATTAGGAATCTGGTGCTCTATCCGGCTGAGCTACGGGAACCCCAAGGCGGCGCATACCATAGCCCCGGCCCACCCCGCGAGGGGCAAAACCGCTGCTCATTCCGCCGCCTTCTGCCCTCGCGCCCCCGCCAGGACAGACGCCAGCTGCGCCAGGCCGTAGGGCTTGCCGAGGCGCGCCACCGCCACGCTGCCGGTCGCGGCGCCGGCATGGCCGGTCGCGAGGATCACCGGCAGCCCCGGGCGACGCGCGGCGATCTGCTCGGCGAGTGCGGTGCCGGTCATGCCCGGCATCGCATGGTCGGTCAGCACCGCGACCAGGCAGGACTCCGCCGCCAGCACCGCCAGCGCAGCCTCCCCCGACTCGGCCCGCACCGGCTGGTAGCCGAGCTCCTCCAGCATCGCCGCAGTACTTTCCAGCACCAGCGCCTCGTCATCCACCACCAGCACGCGGCCGCTGCCGGGGCGGTTCGCCAGGGCAGCATCGATGGCGGCCTCGGCCGCGGGCGCGGCCATCGGCGCCTGGTCGGAAACCGGCAGCCAGAGCCGCGCCACCGTGCCCGCCCCCGGCGCACTGTCGATGGCCAGGGCGCCGCCCGATTGGTGCGCCAGGCCATGCACCATCGAGAGGCCAAGCCCGGTCCCCTGGCCGGGGGGCTTGGTGGAAAAGAACGGCTCCACCGCCCGCGCCAGGGTCGCCGCATCCATGCCCGCCCCGGTATCAGCGACCGTGATGCGCAAATACCGGCCGGCGCGCAGCCCAGGCGCCCAGGGCTGGCCGGGGATCGGGCCGCGCACCTCGGCCAGGGCGAAGCGCAGCGCGCCCCCCTCCGGCATCGCGTCGCGGGCATTCACCGCCAGGTTCATCAGCGCGAGTTCCAGCGCATGCGCATCGACCAGCGCCGGCGGCAGGCCGGGCGGCGCCTCGATCCCGACGCGCGTCAGCGGCCCGGCCGAGCGGTGCAGCAAATCCTGCATGCCGGCCAGCAGCGCGCGCAGATCGACCGAGGACGGGCTGAGGTCCTGCCGGCGCGCGAAGGCCAGCAGGCGCTGGGTCAGTTGCGCGCCGCGCTCCGCCCCCTGCACCGCCGCATCCAGGTGGCGCGCCACCTCCGGCGCCAGGACAGCGCCAAGCCGCCGCCGCGCCAGCGCCAGATTGCCCAGCACCGCCATCAGCAGATTGTTGAAATCATGCGCGACGCCGCCGGTGAGCTGGCCGAGCGTGTCCATCTTCTGCGCTTCCAGCAGCAGCGCCTGCGCGGATTTCAGGTCGGAGATGTCGCGCCCTTCCACCACCAGCAGGCTGACCAGCCCGTCCTCGTCCCGCACCGGCGTCACCGAAAGGTCGAGCGCGCGGGTCGCGCCTTGCGCCGATCCTCGCGGGCCGGGCAGCGCCACTTCGCGGCGAATGAAGCGCCCCTCCGCCGCGGCCGCCACGGCCTCGCGCAGTGTCGTGCGGATGGTGGTCTCGGCGGGCCAGCAGGCGGCATCCCACAGCGCGCCGCCCTGGACGGGGTCGTGGGCTGTCCCGCCATCGGCTGCGGCCAGCCGGCGCAGCGCCGCATTCGCCTCCAGCACTGTTCCATCCGGGGAGAGCAGGGCCATCAGCTGGAAGGACGCATCGAAGATGCCGCGGAACCGTGCCTCCCCCTCCCGCAGCCGCGCATTGGCATCGGCCAGCGCGCCGGTGCGCGCCGCCACGCGGCGTTCCAGCAGCGCATTCGCCTCGGCCAGCGCCTCCGCCGCCTGCCGCCGCTGCGTGACCTCCAGCGCAATCCCGAGCAGGCGCCGCGGCCGGCCGAGCGAATCCCGCCGCAGCTCCGCCCGCAGCGCCACCCAGCGCGGCCGGCCCGGCAGCGCCAGGCGGAACTCGCCCTCCAGCGGGCCGGCGCCCTGGCGCGCGGCGAAGGCGGCCGCCTGCAGGGCGGCGCGGTCCTCCGGCGCCACGGCGCGCAGCGCCAGGCCCGCGCGCAACCGGCGGTCGGGCGGCAGGCCCCAATCCTGGAAGACGCTGCCGCCCAGCATCAGGCGGCCCTCGGCCAAATCCCACTCCCACAGGCCGATCCCGCCGGCCTCCTCCGCCAGGCGCAGCCGTGCCTCGCCCTCCCGCACCGAGGCCAGCAGCCCCTCCCGCTCGGTGAGCGAGATGGTGAGCGCGGCGCCGCGTTCCTCCGCGGCCTGGCGCGCCGTGCGTTCCCGCCGCGCCGCGCGCAGCGCGGCACCGCCCAGCGCGGCGGCCAGCATCGCGGACAGCGCAAAGACCAAGCCGTTGCGCAGCCGGCGCGCGCGGAACGGGGCCAGCACATGGTCGCGGGAAATCGCGGCGACGGCCGTCACCGACATGTCCGAGGCCGCATGCCATGCCACCAGCCGCTGGACGCCGTCGGCGCCGGTCTCCATCCGCCGGCCGGCATGGCCATCGCGCTCGGGTTCGGCGGGGCTGTCGGGCAGGTTTGGCCAGCGCAGCACGGTGGCGCCATCGGCGCCGACCAGCGCCAGCCGCGCATCCGGCCCGAGCGCGAGGCCGGTGGCGGCGCCGGCGAAATCCTCGGCGCTGAGCGCGGCCTGCGCCATGCCGAGCAGGCGTCCATCCTGGCGCAGCGCCCGGGTCCAGAGGAACCCCGGCGGCCGCCCGCTCGGCCCGGCGGGCAGCGGCGCCAGATGGGTGTTGGCGCCGCCGCCCAGCGCCAGCAGTGTCGCGGGGTCCGGGGCGGTCGGCAGGGTCAGCGCCAGCAGCGCCGGCCCGATCGCCGAGGCCAGCAGCCGGCCCGCGCCATCGCGCAGCGCCAGGGCGCGCAGCTCGGGGGCCTGGTCCAGCAGCGCGGTCAGGTCCGGCGCGGCAACCCCGTTTTGCGCCGCCTCCAGCAAAGGGGCCATGCGGGCCGTGCTGATATCCGCCACCCGCAGCACGCGCTCGGCATGGCCGCTGAGCAGCGCCGCGGTGTTCTCGGCACCGTTCCACCCCTGGTCGAGCGTGGCCTCATGGTCGGACCAGGTGGCGGCGGCAAACATGCCGGCGGCCAGCAGCGCAAAGACCGCGAGGCTCGCCGCCAGCCAGGCCCGCCCGCGGGGCCCGGACTCCGGCACTGTCGCCCTCCTGGTCTGCGGCCTGGCTGCCATGGCGGTTCCGTGCCGTTCCTGCCCGACATCTAGCCGAAAGGTCGCGGCTCGCCCATGGTCCCGCCCCGGGGTCCCGCCCCGGGGTCGCGCGCGTGCAGGCAGGAGGGGTGCGATGGACAGGCAGTCAGCATGGGCGGCGCTGGCGGCGCGGGCCGCCGCACCCGGCGCCGGGGCCATCCGCGCCCGGCTGCGCGCCGATCCGGCGCGGGCGGCGGGGCTGAGCTTCGCGGGTGCCGGCCTGCTTCTCGACCTGTCGCGCACCAGCCTGGATGCGGCATGCCTCGCCGATCTGCAGGCGCTGGCGGCCGCGACCGGCGTGCTGGCGTTTCGCGATGCGATGGCGCGCGGCGATGCGGTGAACGGCACGGAGCAGCGGGCGGCCCTGCACATGGCGCTGCGCGGGCCGGAAGCGGGCGAAGGCGGGGCCTTCACGACGGCGGGCGAGGATGCCTCCGAAGCGGTGCATGACACGCTGGCGGCGATGCGCGGCTTCGTGGCCGATGTGCTGGCGGGGCGCGCCACCGGCGCCACCGGCCGGCCCTTCACCGATGTGGTGAATATCGGCATCGGCGGGTCGGACCTCGGCCCCGCCATGGTGACGCGGGCGCTGTGGCGGCCGGGAAACGCGCTGCGGGCGCATTACCTGGCCAATGCCGATGCGCATGCCTGGGAGGCGCTGCGCCCCGCGCTCGATCCCGCGACGACGCTGGTGCTGGTGGCGTCCAAGACCTTCACGACGCAGGAAACCATGGCCAATGCCGCGCTGGTGAAGGCGTGGCTGGTGGCGACGCTGGGGGAGGCCGGCGCGGGACGGCATCTGGCAGCGCTCTCCACCAATCTGCCCGCCACGGCGGCCTTCGGGGTGGACCCCGCGCGCGTCTTCGGCTTCCGCGACTGGGTCGGCGGGCGGTTCAGCCTGTGGTCGGCGGTCGGCCTTTCCATCGCGCTGGCCTGCGGCTTCGAGCGTTTCGCCGGGCTGCTGGCCGGCGCGCGCGCCATGGATGAGCATTTCCTGGAGACCCCACCCGAAGCGAACCTGCCGCTGCTGCTGGCGCTGACCGAGGTGTGGCATGTCAACGGCCTGGGCTACGGCGCCCGCGCCGTGCTGCCCTATGACGAGCGGCTCGGCCGCCTGCCCGCGCATCTCCAGCAGCTCGAGATGGAAAGCCTCGGCAAGCGCGTCACGGTGGATGGCGCGGCGGTGGGCCACGCCACGGGGCCTGTGGTGTTCGGGGAGCCGGGGACGAATGCGCAGCATTCCTTCCTGCAAATGATGCACCAGGGCACCACGCCCGTACCGGTGGATTTCGTGCTGGTGGCGAAGCCGGACCACAGCCACGCCGAGAGCCACCGCATCCTGCTGGCGAATGCGCTGGCCCAGGCGGAGGCGCTGGCGATCGGCCGGACGGAGGCCGAAGCCCGTGCGGCCATGGCGGGCATGGACCCGGGGGGGATCGACCGCCTGGCGCCGCACCGGACCTTCCCCGGCGACCGGCCGAGCATCACCCTCCTGCTGCCGGCGCTCACGCCCGAGGCCCTCGGCGCGCTGGTGGCGCTGTATGAGCACAAGGTGGCCTGCCTCGGTGCGCTATGGGGGATCAACCCCTTCGACCAATGGGGGGTGGAGCTCGGCAAGCAGCTCACCGGCGGCATCCTGCCGGCGCTGCGCGGCGATCGGCTGGCGGCCGAGCCCGCCACCGCGGCGATGATCGCCCGGATTCGCGCCCTGTGGGACGGTGCTTGAACGCGGCCTCGCGACGGCCCACACCGGGGGCGTGACGGAAGCGCGGATTCGCCTGCTGCCAGAGACCACCGCGAACCGCATCGCCGCCGGCGAGGTGGTGGAGCGCCCGGCGGCGGCCGTGAAGGAGCTGGTGGAGAACGCGCTGGATGCCGGTGCAACGCGCATCGCCATCGCGCTGGAAGATGGCGGCATCGGCCGCATCCTGGTCGAGGATGACGGCGCCGGGATGGGGCCCGCGGACCTGGCGCTTGCGGTCGAACGCCATGCCACCTCCAAGCTGCCCGAGGAAGCAACGCTGTTCCGCATCGCGACGCTGGGGTTTCGCGGGGAGGCGCTGCCCTCGATCGGCGCGGTATCGCGCCTTACCCTCACCTCCCGCAACGGCGCCGGCGGGGCGCATGCCATCGCCGTCGAGGGCGGCCGGAAAGGCGCGGTGACGCCGGCCGCTGGCCCGCCCGGCACGCGCGTCGAGGTGCGGGATCTGTTCTTCGCGACGCCGGCCCGCCGCGCCTTCCTGAAATCCGCCCGCACCGAGGCGGGGGCGGTGGTGGAGGTGGTGGAGCGCCTCGCCATCGCCTGGCCGGAGGTGGCCTTCCGGCTGGAAGTGGAGGGCCGCGCCGCGCTCAACCTGCCGGCGCAGGACCGGGCGGCGCGCGTCGCGGCGCTGCTTGGCGCGGATTTCGCGGCCGCCGCGCGGCCGGTGGAGGCGCAGCGCGGCGGGCTGGTCCTGACCGGCCTGACTGGACTGCCGACGCATCACCGCGCCACGGGCGCCGCGCAGCATTTCGTGGTGAACCGCCGGCCCGTGCGCGACCGGCTGTTGCAGACGGCGCTGCGGGTTGCCTATCGCGACATGATCCCCGCCAAGCGCCACGCCGCCGCCGCCCTGTTCCTGGAGGTGCCGCCGGAGGCGGTGGATGTGAACGTCCATCCGATGAAGACCGAGCTTCGCTTCCGCGACGCGGAAGGCGTGCGCGGCCTGCTGATCGGCGCGCTGGGGCGCGCCCTGGCGGTGGGGGCGACCGGTGCGGCGCCGGAGGGGCTGTCGGCCGGCTTTTCCCCTCTGGCCATGCCCGGCTTCGCCGAGGCGCCGGCGCCGATGGTGGGCGGCTGGCGGCCCGGCCCCCACCTTGGCGCGTCCCAGCGGCCGCTTGGCCTGGGTTTCGCGCCGCCACAAGCGCCCGCGCCCCTGCCGGAGATGCCGGAAGAAGGCCCGCTCGGCCGGCCGCTCGCGCAAATCCTGGAGACCTACATCCTCGCCGAGGCGCCGGATGGCGCGCTGGTGCTGGTCGATCAGCACGCCGCGCATGAGCGGCTGACGCATGAGGCGCTGCGCGCCGAACTCATCGCCGGCGGCGTCCGCGCCCAGCCTTTGCTGCTGCCGGCCGTCGCCGAAATGCCCGCGCGCGACGTGGCGCTGCTGCTCGATCACGCCCCGGCGCTGTCGCGGCTCGGCCTGGAGGTGGAGGGCTTCGGCCCCGGGGCGCTGCTGGTGCGCGCCATGCCCGCGCTGCTCGGCACGCCCGAGCCCGCGGCGCTGCTGCGCGACCTGGCCGAGGAACTGGCCGAGCACGGCACCGCGCTGGCGCTGGAAGCGCGGCTGGAGGCGGCGGTGGCGCGGCTCGCCTGCCACGGCTCGATTCGCGCCGGGCGCAAGCTGGCGGGGGCCGAGATGGCGGCGCTGCTGCGGCAGATGGAGGCGACGCCGCGCGCCGCCACCTGCAGCCATGGCAGGCCGACAGTGCTGCGCCTCGGCCCCGCCGAGTTGGAGAAGCTGTTCGGCCGGCGGTGAACCCGGCAGGATGCGTGAATGATCACCCAGCTCATCTACATCTCCCGCCCCTTCGGCTTCGAGGCCGGCGCGCTGGATGACATCCTGCTGGCCGCGCGCCGCAACAACCGCCGCCGCAGCGTGACCGGCGCGCTGGTCTGCCGCGCCGACCTCTACATGCAGTTCCTGGAAGGCCCGCGCCGCGCGGTGACGGAGACCTTCGGCCGCATCCTGCGCGACGACCGGCATATCGATGTCGGCCTGGTGTGGTGCGGCGATGCGCCGGGCCGCCAATTTCCCACCTGGGACATGCTGGACGATCCGCCGCGAAGCTGGATGTGGAGCCGCGAGGCGGTGCATGGCGGCGCCGCCGAACGCGCAACGGCGGAGGAGGCGCGAGCGGTGTTCGATCGGATCGCGGGGGAAGTGCGGGGGTAGCGTAAGCACACGACAGGCGGACCGTGAAACGGTCCGAGGCGCCGAACGGCGTCCGCCGGCAGTCCGTCACGCGCCAGCGTGCCTTCGCACGGCGAGCCAAGCCGGCGGAGCCGGCGCGTGACGCCGAAGGCGTGCCATTGGCACGACGCGCTTGAGGGCGGCTAAATCTCTACCGCCGGCTGGTCGCCAGCCACACCCCCGCCAGCACGATCAGCCCCCCCGCCAGCACCCGCAGCTCCGGCCATTCGCCCAGCAGGATCGCCGCCATACCCGCCGCGAAGGGCGGTTGCAGATAGCCCACCATCCCCGCATCGGTCGCCCGCGCGCGCTGCAGCAGCGTGAGAAACATGGTCAGCGGCAGGGCGCTGGCCAGGGCGCCGAGCAGCGCCAGCACCATCCATTGCCCGGGTTCCAGCACGAAGGCGCCGGCCGGCGCGAAGGGCGCGGCGAGCGCCCCGGCCACGGTCGCCGACACCACCTGCTGGCCGAGCGCCAATTGCGCTGGCGCGCCCGGCCGCGCCCGCTTCGCATAGACGGTGCCGGCCGCGTAGGAGACGCCGCTGGCCAGGATCATCAGCCCGCCGGCCAGCGTCGCACCCCCCTGGATCGCCGCCGGCCCCAAAATCACGCCGATGCCGAGGAAGCCCAGCAGCAGCCCGATCGCGCCGCGCGGGCCGGGCCGTTCGTCGCGCAGGAAGGGGATGGCGATGATCGCCACCAGCAGCGGGGTCGCCGCGTGGATCAGCGCCGCCGGCGCCGCCTCGATCCGGTTGAGCGCCAGGGCCGTCAGCAAATTGGGCACCCAGCCATTGGTGGTGCCGAGGATCAGCGCGCCGATCCACACCTTCCGCCCGCCGCGCGCCAATTGCCCGGTGGCCGCCATGAAGGCCAGCACCGCAAGGGCCGCGAAGCCACCGCGGATGGCGGCGATGGTGAAGGGCGAAAGCTCCAGCGCCACGATTCGCAGCAGCGGGAAGGAACTGCCCCAGAGCCCGCCGATGATGATCATCCGCCACCACAGCGGCCAGCCCGTCAGCGGCGCCTGCTGGCTCACCGGGGCGCAGCCGGCCGGCTGCGCTCGATCTCGCGCCAACGCGCGACATTGCGGTTGTGTTCGTCCAGGGTGCGGGAGAAGGCGTGGCCGCCCGTGCCATCCGCCACGAAATACAGCGCATCCGTCGCTTCCGGCCGCGCCACGGCGCGCAGGCTTTCGCGCCCCGGGCTGGCGATGGGGCCGGGCGGCAGGCCGCGGATGCGGTAGGTGTTGAAGGGGTGGTCGCGGTCGAGGTCGGCGCGCGTCAGCGGCCGGTCCAGCACGCCGCCATCGGCGGCGGCATAGGCGGTGGTTGGGTCCGATTGCAGCATCATGCCGCGGCGCAGCCGGTTGATGAACACGCCGGCGACGCGGGCGCGTTCATCGCCGCGCCCGGTCTCCCGCTCGACGATGGAGGCCAGGATCAGCATCTCGCGCGGGTTGGCCAGCGGCAGGTTGGGCTGGCGCGCGGCCCAGATTTCCGCCAGCGCCTGGTCCATCGCTTGCGTCGCGCGGCGGACCACCGCGGTGCGGGTATCGCCGAACTGGTAGGCATAGGTCTCGGGCAGGATCGCGCCCTCGGTGATCTGCGGCAGCTCGCCGGTCAGGCCCTCGGCGCGTTCCAGCAAGGTGGCGATCTGGCTGGCATTCAGCCCTTCCGCGATGGTCAGGCGGCGCTGCACGGGGCGGCCGCGGCGCAGAGTCTCGATCACGTCGCGCAGGCTGGCGCCGGCCGGGAAGGCGAATTCGGCGGCGCGCAACGGGCCTTCCGTGCTGGTGGCATAGGTGGCGGCCAGGAACACCGCGGCGTTGCGGATCACGCCGCGCTCCAGCAGGGCTTCCGCGATGGCGCTGCTGCCGCCGCGCGGCACCACGACGGTGACCGGTTCGCGCAAGGGCCCGGGCGCGGCCCAGGCGCGCTCCGCCTGCCAATAGGCCGCACCGGCCACGCCAGCGAGCAGGAGCAGGACGATGAGGAGGGCGATCAGACGGCGCATGCGTGCCTAGGGATGGCCTTGCCAGGGGCGTCTGGCAAGGCCAAGCCGGCGAGGCGGCCGCCCAGCGGATCAGGCAACAGCGCGCGCGGAAGCCATCGCTGCAACGGGCTTGGAGCCTGGGCGTTCGGAAGGCTTCAGGAAGATCGCGATCAGCCTCCACACGATCGTGACGTCCTGATCGAGCTCCGCTTCGGATGCGGGAACGACCTTCCTGTTGGTCGCTTTCGGAACGCGCGCAAGATCCCGGCCGTCCCTGTCGTAGAGATAATACTGCCACGCCAACACGTAGGGCAGGTCCACGGCATCGTTGCGGACCAGGCGATTGTTCACGGCGTCGAAGTCGACCGGGTCATCAGCATAGGCGTATCGGCCCGCCTCATAGCTGCGGCGGGGTGCGCCGGCAGGCTGGGATTCCTGCCTGGACGTGGCGGGCGTCATATGCAGGACGCTGATTTCATTGATAAACAGTCCGGGGGTCGGGCCGATCTCAACGCTGAAGTCGAGGATCGGGCCCGTGCCGCCTTTCATGTGGGCCTTCATGTCACGCGCCCGCGTCGCCGCCATGGCGTCAAGCACAGAGGCCCCTCTCGGCAGCTTGACCCCCTGGGTCAGGTCGCCCTTGGCGCGATAGTAGAACCCCGCCACGTCGATGTTCACTGTGATGAGGTCGTCAGCGGCGTCATCGAGCGTACCAGACATAAGTGTCACCTCCCTCGGGTTTGACCCGGAAGATGTGATGGCGCGCTGCCGGTTGATAACCTCTCAGAACATTTCTGATTTACTACATTTTCTGAAGGTTCAATCTGTCGGGGCAACGGGGGCCGGCGGTGGCCGTGTCGTCGGCCCCTGAACGCCGTTAGGCCGCCCGCTTGAACACGATGCTGGCGTTGGTGCCGCCGAAGCCGAAGCTGTTGGACAGCGCCACGTCGATTCGGCGGGGCTGGGCTTCCTTCGCGACGCGATCGATCACGCTCTCGCGGGAGGGGTTCTCCAGGTTCAGCGTCGGCGGCGCCACGCCGTCGCGAATCGCCAGCACGGAGAAAATGCCCTCCACCGCGCCCGCCGCGCCCAGCAGGTGGCCGACGGCGGATTTGGTGGAGGACATGGCAAGCCCCCGCGCCGCATCGCCCCAGAGCCGCTCGACGGCCTGCAATTCCAGATCGTCGCCCATCGGGGTCGAGGTGCCATGCGCGTTGACATACTGGATATCGCCCGGGTCCAGCCCGGCGCTGCGCAGCGCCGCCCGCATGGACCGATAGGCGCCGTCGCCATCCTCGGAGGGAGCGGTGATGTGGTAGGCGTCACCAGACATGCCGTAGCCGCAGACCTCGGCGTAGATCTTCGCGCCACGCGCCTTGGCGTGTTCCAGTTCTTCCAGCACCAGCACGCCCGCACCTTCGCCCATGACGAAGCCGTCGCGGTCGCGGTCCCAGGGGCGGCTGCCGGCGGTCGGGTTGTCGTTGAAATTGGTGGACAAGGCCCGGCTGGCGCAGAAGCCGGCCATGCCGATCTCGCTGACCGCCGCCTCGGCGCCGCCAGCCACCATGACCTCGGCATCGCCGAGCGCGATCAGCCGCGCCGCATCGCCCAGCGCATGCACGCCCGTGGCGCAGGCCGTCACCACCGAATGATTGGGCCCCTTGAAGCCGAACCGGATGGAAACATGGCCGGAGGCGAGATTGATCAGCGCGGAGGGAATGAAGAAGGGCGACAGGCGCCGCGCCCGGCCGGCGGCGACGATCTGCGACGCCTCATAGATGGTCGGCAGGCCGCCGATGCCGGAGCCGATCATCACGCCGGTGCGGCAGCGGTCTTCCTCACGGTCGGGGCCCGGCATCCAGCCGCTGTCCTCAACCGCCTCGACGGCCGCCACCAGCGCCAGCTGGATGAAGCGGTCCATCTTCTTGAGGTCCTTGACCGGTATCCATTCGGCAAGGTCGAGCGCACCCTCGGCCCTGGTCCCGGCCGGCACCTGGCCGGCGATTTTCGCTGTCAGCTGGCTGACATCGAAGGACTGGATCGCGGCGATGCCGCTATGTCCCGCGAGCATGCGCTTCCACACATGCTCGAAGCCCAGACCCAACGGGCAGGCAATTCCCATGCCCGTGACGACGACGCGCCGCGGCGCCTCCAGGTGAGCGAACACGCTGGACCCCCCTTACCTGAGCCGAGAAGAGGGCGGCTTCAGGCCGCCTTCTGCTTCTCGATGTAGTCGATGGCGTCCTTGACGGTGGTGATCTTCTCGGCCGCGTCGTCCGGGATCTCAACGCCGAAGGCCTCCTCGAAGGCCATCACGAGTTCGACGGTGTCGAGGCTGTCGGCACCCAGATCGTCGATGAAGGAGGCCTCGGTGGTCACCTTGGCTTCCTCGACGCCGAGGTGTTCGACGACGATCTTCTTCACCTTGTCGGCGGTCTCGCTCATGCGAGGTCTCTCCTGCTGCAGTCTTGCCGTGCCACGCTGGCGGTCCTCGCCGTGGCGGGATTCCGTGTCGGGCGGCCGGCCCCCGAGAGGGGGCGGCCGCATAACATGAATGCAGCATCTGGCCTAGGCGCGGGGCGGACGCAAGCCGGGCGGGGGCATGCGCGGCGAAATCCCATGCGAAAGCCTGCGCATGCTGCGGCGCGACACAGCTGAAACCTGCGCGCAACCGGGCGCACCCCTGGCGAAATAGCCTGGAAACGCCCGCGCGGCAGGGTGTGGCCATCGCCGGCCCAGCCGCCAATCCCCTGCCGGCCCCCCATGGAGACCACCCCGATGTCCGCCCCCTTCCCCAGCCTGATCGACCGCCTGTGCGCCGCTTTGGTGCGCGCCGAGCGCAGCCACCGGGCGCGCCAGGAACTGCGCCGGATGGATGACCGCATGCTGTCCGACATCGGCATCGGCCGCGCCGAGGCCGAAGCCCATGCCCGCTTCTGGCGCAGCCCCTCTGGCGCGCGGACCCGGTCGTGAACACCGGCATCCGCGCCGCAGCGGCCGGCGACCTGGCGGACATCACCGCGATCTATGCGGGCCATGTCCGCCACGGAAGCGCCAGCTTCGAGACCGAGCCGCCGAGCCTGGCCGAGATGGCGCGGCGCCACGCCGGGATCACGGAAGCCGGCCACCCCTGGCTGGTGGCGGTGCGGGACAGGGCGGTGCTGGGCTATGCCTATGCCGGCCCCTACCGCATGCGCCCGGCCTATCGCTGGACGGTGGAGGACAGCGTCTACCTGGCGCCGGAGGCAACCGGGCAGGGCATCGGCCGCAGCCTGCTGGTCGCGCTGCTGACGGCGGCCGAACAGCGCGGCTTCCGGCAGATGGTGGCGGTGATCGGCGACAGCCGGAGCCACGCCTCGATCGGGCTGCACAGGACGCTGGGCTTCACCCCGGCCGGCGTGTTGCGCGCCGTCGGCTTCAAGCATGGTGGCTGGGTGGACAGCGTGCTGATGCAGCGCGCGCTGGGCGAGGGCTTCGCGACGCCGCCCCAGGCGTTGGCGGCGTGATGCGGCCATCAATGATGGCCGAGGCCGCGAATGCGGCCCGCCGCCAGTGCGGCGAGCCAAGCGGCCGTAGGCCGTGCCCGGCGCCTGAGGGCAAAACAGCGATACCAACGAGTCGCTGAAAGCGGCCGTTGGTATGAGCCCTCACACCATCAGCATGCCGCCATTCACATGCAGCGTCTGGCCTGTCACCCAGCCGGCCTCGGCGCTGGCGAGGTAGACGACGGCCGCCGCGACATCCTCCGGCGCGCCCATGCGCTGCGTCGGGATGCGGCCCAGCAGCGTGGTGCGCGCGGCCTCCGGCAGCGCATCCGTCATGGCGGTCTTGACGAAGCCGGGGGCCACGACATTCACCGTCACGCCGCGCGTCGCCACTTCCTGCGCGAGCGATTTCGACATGCCGATCAGCCCGGCCTTCGCCGCGGCATAGTTCGCCTGCCCGGCATTGCCGGTGACGCCGACGATGGAGGCGACCGAGACGATGCGCCCATGCCGGCGCTTCATCATGCCGCGCAACGCGGCGCGCGCCAGGCGGAAGGGGGCTGTGAGGTCCACCTCCAGCACGGCGTTCCAATCGGCATCGCCCATGCGCAGCGCCAGCATGTCGCGGGTGAAGCCGGCGTTGTTCACCAGGATGTCGAGGTTGCCGAGCGTGCTTTCCACGCGCTCGACCAGCGCCGCCGGCGCGGCCGCGTCGGCAAGGTCGGCGGGGGCCACCAGCACGCGTTCGCCGCCGAGCGATTCGGCCACCCGGGCCAGTTCATCCTCGCGCCGTCCGGTCAGCGCCACGGCGGCGCCGCGTGCGTGCAGGGCGCGGGCGATCGCCTCGCCGATGCCGCCCGTGGCACCCGTCACCAGCGCGACCCTGCCTTCGAGGTTGAACATCAGGACTCCTCCAGCCGCTTTGCGTACCAATGGCGCGCATGGCCCGGCGGTTGCCCCGCCAGCGTGCCGAGGCGCTGAAACCCCAGGCGTTCATAGAACCCCGGCGCCTGGAAGGAGAAGGTGTCGAGCCAGATGCCGATGCAGCCGCGCACCCGCGCCTCCGCCTCCGCCGCCTGCATCACCTGCCGGCCGAGCCCCCGCCCGCGCAGCGATTCGGGCAGGTGCAGGAGGTCGATATACAGCCAGCCATACCAGGACCGGCCGATGGCGCCGCCGATGGTGTTTCCCTGGCCATCCCGGATCAGCGCGGCGAAGGGGATCGGCGGCCGCGTATCGCCCGCGCGCGTCGCGTTGAAGGCGACCAGCCCTTGCAAGACCGCCTCCTGGTCGGAGGGCGTCGGCGCGGCGGTGACTTCGATGCGCATGATCAGACGGAACGCAGGAAGGCTTCGATATCGGCCGGCGTGTTGATGGCGCTGGCCGTGGCGTCGGGCATCAGGCGCTTCATCAGCCCGGTCAGGACCTTGCCCGAACCGATTTCCACGAAGCGCTCGCACCCCATGGCGCCCATGGCCAGGATGCATTCGCGCCAGCGCACCGTGCCGGTGACCTGGCGCACCAGCAGGTCGCGGATCATCGCGGGGTCGGTGGCCTTGGCGGCGGTGACATTCGCCACCACGGGCACCAGCGGCGCCGCCATGGCCGCGTCTTCCAGCGCCTCGGCCATCACATCGGCGGCGGGGGCCATCAGCGCGCAATGGAAGGGCGCCGAGACGGGGAGCTTCATGGCGCGCTTCACGCCGGCCGCCTTCGCGGCATCGATCGCGCGATCCACCGCGGCGGCAGCGCCGGAGATCACGATCTGGCCGCCGCCATTGTCGTTCGCCACCTCCACCACCTGGCGCTGCTGCGTGAGGGGGTCGGGCGCGGCGGTGGCGCAGATCGCCAGCGCCTGATCCATCTCGGCGCCGAGCAGCGCCGCCATCGCACCCTCGCCCGGCGGCACCGCCCGCTGCATGGCATCGCCGCGGCGGCGGAGCAGGCGGGCGGCGGTCGGCACGTCGAAGCAGCCGGCGGCCGCAAGCGCGGCGTATTCACCCAAGGAATGCCCGGCCACCAGCGCCACGCGGTCACGCAGCACGAAGCCGCCCTCGGCCGCCAGCACGCGCACCACCGCCAGCGACACCGCCATCAGCGCCGGCTGGGCATTGGCGGTCAGCGTCAGGTCCTCCGGCTGGCCTTCGAACATCAGCTTCGAGAGATGCTGGCCGAGCGCATCATCCACTTCCTGGAAGGTGTGGCGGGCGGCGGGGAAGGCGAGGGCAAGGTCGCGGCCCATGCCGGGGGCCTGACTGCCCTGGCCGGGAAAGGTGAAGGCAAGAGCCATGACGGGTCCGTGAAAACTGGCGTATCCCGGCGGCGGTAGGCCGGGGGCCGGGCGGCGTCAAGCATCCGGCCCGCCGGCTCCGGCGCCGGTTGGCGGGCCGGTTGGCGGGCGGGGCGGCGCGCGGTAGAACCCGCACTCACCAAACGCCTGCCGGGATACCCACAGCAATGCCCGCCTATCAGTACGTCTATGTGATGAAAGACCTCACCAAGTCCTATCCGGGCGGGCGAGAGGTGTTCAAGGGCATCACGCTGTCCTTCCTGCCGGATGTGAAGATCGGCGTGCTCGGCCCGAACGGCGCCGGCAAATCCACGCTGATGCGCATCATGGCCGGGCAGGACCGCGAATTCGGCGGCGAGGCCTGGGCGGCCGAGGGCGCGCGCGTCGGCTACCTGTCGCAGGAACCGCATCTCGATCCCACCAAGACCGTGGGCGAGAACGTGATGGAAGCTTTTTCCGAATTGACCGGCCAGTTGCGCCGCTTCAACGAAATCTCGGAAAAGTTCGCCGAGGAGATGTCGGAAGACGAGATGAACACCCTGCTGGCCGAACAGGCCGCGTTGCAGGAGAAGATCGAAGCCGCCGATGGGTGGGAGCTTGATCGCCGCATCGAGATCGCGCTGGACGCGCTGCGCTGCCCGCCCTTCGACAGCCCGGTCGCCCATCTTTCGGGTGGCGAGCGCCGGCGCGTGGCGCTGTGCAAGCTGCTGCTGGAAAAGCCCGACCTTCTGCTGCTGGACGAACCCACCAACCATCTGGACGCCGAAAGCGTCGCCTGGCTGGAGCACACCTTGCAGGAATACAAGGGCGCCGTGCTGATCGTCACACACGACCGCTACTTCCTGGACAACGTGACCAACTGGATCCTGGAAGTCGATCGCGGCCGCGGCTTCCCCTACCAGGGCAACTACTCCGCGTATCTCGAGCAGAAGCGCAAGCGCCTCCAGCAGGAAGAACGCGAGGAAAGCGCGCGCCAGCGGCATCTCGCCAAGGAGCAGGAATGGATGGGCCGCAGCCCTGCGGCGCGCCAGGCCAAGTCCAAGGCGCGCATCGCCGCCTATGAGGAGATGCTGCAGAAAAGCCAGGACAAGATCAGCTTCGAGGCGGAAATCGTCATCCCGCCGGCGCCGCGCCTCGGCAACACCGTCATCACGGCGGAGAAGCTACGCAAGGGCTATGGCAACCGCCTGCTGATCGAGGATCTGGACTTCAAGCTGCCGCCGGGTGGCATCGTCGGCATCATCGGGCCGAACGGCGCCGGCAAATCCACGCTGTTCAAAATGATCACGGGTCTCGAGGCGCCGGATGGCGGCAGCCTGGTGGTGGGGGAGACGGTGAAGCTCGGCTATGTGGACCAGTCGCGCGACAGCCTGGCGGACGACAAGACCGTCTGGCAGGAGATCTCGGACGGCATGGACCAGATCACCATCGGCAAGCGGACGATCCCGTCCCGCGCCTACGTCGCCGCCTTCAACTTCAAGGGCGCCGACCAGCAGAAGCGCGTCGGTGTGCTGTCGGGCGGTGAGCGGAACCGCGTGCATCTGGCAAAGATGCTGAAGCGCGAACACAACGTGCTGCTGCTCGATGAGCCGACCAACGACCTCGACATCGACACGCTGCGTGCGCTGGAAGATGCGCTGGAGGAATTCGCGGGCTGCGCCGTGGTGATCAGCCACGACCGCTGGTTCCTCGACCGCCTCGCCACGCACATCCTGGCCTTCGAGGGCGACAGCCACGTCGAGTGGTTCGAGGGGAATTTCGAGGCCTACGAAGCGGACAAGCGACGTCGACTCGGCGCCGCGGCGGACCAGCCGCACCGCATCAAGTACCGACCGCTGGCGCGTTGATCACGAGGCGGCCCGAGGGCCGAGCGCCCGCACGGGCGCCGCGGCTTATGCCGCGAAGCCAAGCCGCGCGGCTGCGCGGCGCCCGGCGTCTGAGGGGGCACGAAGGCGAAGCCTTCGTGCCGTTGAAATGACCCGCCCGCTGCTGGCCGCGCCGCGCACGGTCCGCACGGCGCGCCTGTCGCTGCTGCCGCCGGCGCACGAGCACCTGGACGAGATCATCCGCCTCAAGGCGGATGACGCCGCCTTCGGCCTGATGCTGCACGGCACCCGCACGCCGGAGCGCGCGCGCGACGAGCTGGAAGACGATATCGAGTTCTGGCTGGTGCGCGGCTACGGCACCTGGTCTGTCTTCGAACACGAAACCGGCGCCTTCCTCGGCCTGTGCGGCCTGATGGAACGCCCCGATGGCCGGGGGGTGGCGCTGCGCTTCGCGCTGTGGCCGGCATGCCGGGGCCGCGGCTATGCGCGGGAAGCCGCGCGCGCGACGCTGGAATTCGGCTTTCGCGCCGGCCTCCCGCGCATCATCGCCGTCGCCTGGGAAGGCAACGCCGCCTCGCGCGGGGTACTGACCGATATCGGCATGACGGCGTGCGACCGCTTCACCTATCGCGGGCGGGAGATGCTGGTCTTCGAGGCGTATCCGCCGTCATCGCAATAGCGACACGCCCGTCATCGCCGCCGGCTGCTTCAGGCCGAGCAGCGCCAGCAGCGTCGGCGCGATATCCGCCAACCGCCCATCGGCGAGCGTCGCCCCCGCCGGCCCGCCGGCCAGCAGCGCCGGCACCACATTGGTGGTGTGGGCGGTGTGCGGGCCGCCGGTGGCCGGGTCGCGCATCATCTCGGCATTGCCGTGGTCGGCGGTGACGAACAGCGCGCCGCCGGCGCGCTCCATCGCGGCGGCGATGCGCGAAAGGCCGGCATCCACCGCCTCACACGCCGCGATCGCGGCCTCGAGGCTGCCGGTATGGCCGACCATGTCGGCATTGGCGAAATTCAGCACGATCAGATCATGCGCCCCCGCCTCGATCGCCGCCACGGCGCGCGCCGCCAATTCGGGCGCGGACATCTCCGGCTGGAGGTCATAGGTCGCGACCTTGGGCGAGGGCACCATGATGCGCGCCTCGCCGGGGAAGGGCGTCTCCTCCCCGCCATTGAAGAAGTAGGTGACGTGCGGGTACTTTTCCGTCTCCGCCATGCGCAGCTGCGTCCGGCCGGCCGCACTGACCACGGCGCCCAGGATGTCCGCCATGGATTGCGGCGCGAACAGCGCCGGCAGGAAGGGTGCGAGTGCGGCGCTGTATTCCGTCATGCTGGCGGCGGCGGCCAGTCGTACGGTCGGCTCCGGCGCGAAGCCCGTGAAGGATGGGTCGAGCAGCGCCGCCATGATCTGGCGCGACCGGTCGGCCCGGAAATTGAAGCACAGGATCGCATCGCCATGCTGCATGGCGGCGTAGTCGCCGATGGCGGCGGCTTGGATGAACTCATCCGTCTTGCCCGCCGCATGGCCGGCGGCGACGGCATCCTGCGCGGTGGCAAAGCGGGCGCCGCGCGGGTTCACCATCACGTCGTACGCCTGCTGGACGCGCTCCCACCGGTTGTCGCGGTCCATGGCGTAGTAGCGGCCGCAGATCGTGGCGATACGCGCCCCCTCCGGCAGCGCGGCTTCGAAGGCGCGGAGGAAACCCGGCGCGGAATCGGGCGCGCAATCGCGGCCATCGGTCCAGGCATGCACCCAGACCTTCACGCCCGAAGCCACCGCCGCGCCGGCCAGCGCCAGGGCATGATCCTGGTGGCTGTGCACGCCGCCCGCTGACACAAGGCCCATCAGGTGCAGCGCGCCACCGGTGCCCTTCAGCGTCGCGATCAGCTTCGTGAAGGCCGGCAGCCTGCCGATGCTGCCATCCGCCACCGCCGCGTCGATCCGCACGAGATCCTGCATCACCACGCGCCCGGCGCCGATATTCAGATGCCCGACCTCGCTGTTGCCCATCTGCCCCGCCGGCAGGCCGACATCGGGGCCGCTTGTGCGCAGGAAGCAACGCGGGCTGTCGGCCCAGAGCCGGTCGAAGCAGGGTGTCTCGGCAAGGCGGACGGCGTTGTCCGCCGCATCCTCGCGCCAGCCCCAGCCATCAAGGATCACCAGCATCACGGGCTTCGTCATTGGCATGTCCTTTTCAGCGTTCGGCACGAAGGGCGGCGACCTCCGCCCGCAGCGCGCGCAGCTCCGCCATCAGCGCCTGCGCGTCGAGATGCGCCTCGCTGCGCGCGGCCTCCGCGCTGGCATCCTCGCGGTCGGCGCGCAGCGTCTGGATGCTTTCCACGATCACGCCGATGAACAGGTTCAGCACCACGAAGGTGGCCAGGATGGTGAAGGGGAAGAAGAACAGCCAGGCCCAGGGCTTCGCCTCCATCGCCTGCCGCACGACATTGCCGAAATCATCCATCGCCATCAGCTGGAACAGTGTGAAGAAGGATGCGCCAAGGTCGCCGAACTGCTCCGGCATCACCTCGGCGAACAGCTTGGTCGCCATCACCGCGAAGACGTAGAAGATCAACGCCATCAGCAGCACGATGCTGCCCATGCCGGGCAGCGCCTTCAGCATCGCCTCCACCACATTGCGGAGCGACGGCACCACGCTGATCAGCCGCAGCACGCGCAGGATGCGCAGCGCCCGCAGCATGGCCAGCGGCCCGGCATCCGGCACCCAGGCGATGCCCACCACCACCAGATCGAAGATGCCCCAGGGGTCGCGGAAGAAGCGGCCGCGGAAGGCGTAGATGCGCAGCGCCAGCTCGGCGGTGAACAGCCACAGCAGCGCCGTATCCAGCGCCATCAGAAGCCCGCCATGGCGCGCCATCAGGCTGGCGGATGTCTCGAGGCCGAGCGTCACGGCATTCAGCAGGATCAGCCCGATCACGATGCGCTGAAACGGCGCGGACAGGATCAGCCGCGCGGCGCGGGCGCGCAGCGAAGAATCGGCATCGATGCGCGTGAGGACTTCCTGCATGGCGGGGAGGGGCATCCAGCAGTGGCGGCGCGCAGGGTGTGCCGCGCCGCGCCGCAGCATTCAAGGGGTGTCGGGTGCCAGCACCACCAGATCGTCGCGATGGATGATCTCATCCCGCCCGCGCCAGCCGAGCAGCGCTTCCAGTTCCTCACTGCGGTGCCCGGCGATGCGCGCGGCATCGGCGGAATCATAAGCGGCCAGGCCGCGCGCCAGCTCCGCCCCGGCCTCGTCACGCACACTCACGGGGTCGCCGCGGCCGAAGGCGCCCTCCACCCGGCGCACGCCGGCCGGCAGCAGCGATGATCCGCGCCGCAGCGCCCGCGCCGCCCCCGCATCCACCACCAGCACGCCGAGTGGCGCGAGACTCCCGGCGATCCAGCGCTTGCGGGCGGAGCGTCCCTCCTGCTCGGCCAGGAACCAGGTGCAGCGGGCACCCTGCTCCATCGCCTGCAGGGGCCGGTCCTGCTTGCCGAGTGCGATCGCCATGGCGCAGCCGGCACCTGTGGCGATGCGCGCCGCGATCAGCTTGGTGCGCATGCCGCCGGAGGAATAGCCGGGCGGCGGCTCCCCCCCCATCGCCATGATCTCCTCCGTCAGGCGTTCCACCACGGGGATGTGGCGGGCGTCGGGGTCGCGGCGGGGGTCGGCGGTATACAGGCCGTCGATGTCGGACAGCAGCACCAGCGCATCGGCCTCCACCATCTCCGCCACGCGGGCGGCCAGGCGGTCATTGTCGCCGAAGCGGATCTCGGTGGTGGCGACGGTGTCGTTCTCATTGATGACCGGGATGCAGCCCAAGGACAGCAGCGTGTTCAGCGTGGCGCGGGCGTTCAGGTAGCGGCGGCGATCCTCGCTGTCCTCCAGCGTCAGCAGCAACTGCGCGGCGTTGAGGGTCTGGGCCGAGAGCGCATCCGCCCAGGCGCCGGCCAGCCTGATCTGCCCGACGGCGGCCGCGGCCTGCTTCTCCTCGAGGCGCAGTTTCCTCCGGGTCAGGCCCAGCGCGCGGCGGGCCAGCGCGATGGCGCCGGACGACACCAGGATGACCTCCTGCCCCCGCGCGCGCATGGCGGCCACATCGGCGGCCACGCCCGCCAGCCAGCCAGCGCGCGGCAGGGCGGTGGCGTCATCGACCACGAGGGCGGAGCCGATCTTCACGACGATCCGGCGGGCGGCGGGCAGGAAGGGCATTCAGCGGTCCGAGAACAAATCGATATAGGGCTGGTACACGTAGATGCGGCCACGCTGCTGGCCGGTGACCTCGCGCAGGATCAGATCCTGTTCCAGGTTCTCCACCATGCGGGAGGCGGTGGGAAAGCTGATCTCCAGCCGCTCCGCCACGCCATTCATGCTGACATAGGGCTGGCGGAACAGGTGGTCCAGCAGCCGCAGCGCCTTCGCCCCGCCGCCGCGCGCCAGGATCAGGTCGCGGTGATCCTCCCGCATGCGGAGGATGCGGCGGGCACGGTCGCGCGCATCGGCGGCGGTCTCGATCACGCCGCGCAGGAAGAAGTCGATCCAGCCCTCGAAATCGCCCTGGTCTCTGGTGGCCTGGAGATGGTCGTAATACGCCTGCCGGTTGCGGCTGAAATAGAGCGACAGATACAGCACCGGCTGCCGCAACAGCTTCTTCTCGGCCAGCAGCAGGCTGATGAGCAGCCGGCCGCAGCGACCATTGCCATCGCCGAAGGGGTGGATCGTCTCGAATTGCGCATGCGCCAGGCCGATGCGGATCAGCGGCGCATCCGCGACCAGGGCCTCGCTGGCGTGGATGTAGGATTCGAGGGCGGCGATGGAATCGGGCACGGCGTCCGGCGGTGGTGGCACGAAGATGGCGCCGCCGAGGCCGGTGCCCTCCGCGCCGATATGCACCTGGTGGCGGCGGAATTCGCCGGGTTCGCGGTGGCCGCCGCGCGTATCCTGCATCAGGCGATGGTGCATCATGCGGATCAGCCGGGCAGAGATCGGCATGTCCGGCAGCGCGGCCAGCGCCTCGTTCAGCGCGGCGACGTAGTTCGAGACCTCGTTCACGTCACTGCCGCGCCCTGCCTCGATCCCCGCTTCGCGGCGCACCAGGTCATCGAGCGAGGATTGCGTGCCCTCGATGCGGGAGGAAAGCACGGCCTCGCGCCGGACATAGGAGTAGACGAAGCCATCCGGGTCCGGCAGCAGGTCGGTGACGCTGTCGAGGCCCGCCACCGCGCGATCGGCTTCCGACAGCAGCCGCACCCGCGCGGCGGTCAGCGCCAGCGGCGGGTCGGGTGGCAGCGGCGCGGGGTGGAAGGCGCGGTAGCCGCCGGGCTGCGGATGATAGGCGCCGGTGACGCGCGACATGGGGGCTCGTTGTGAAAGGGCGCGTGCATACTGCACGCCGCCCGAGCGATTATCAACGAGGGACTTTAATTATCGCTGGCGATCCGCCCGAATCGCGTCCCACAGCGCGCGCATCACCTCCCACATACCCGCCCCCGTCGCCCCCGAGACCAGCAGCGCCGGGCGGCCGGCCGCGCGGGACAGCGCCTTGAGGCGGGAGGCGGTGGCTTGCGGCGTCATCGCGTCGCTCTTGTTCAGCGCCACGATCTCCGGCTTGTCGGCGAGACCCCCGCCATAGCCGGCGAGTTCCGCGCGGATCGTGGCATAGGCGCCTGCGGGGTCGGCGGCGGTGCCGTCGATCAGGTGCAGCAGCACGGCGCAGCGCTCGACATGGCCGAGGAAACGATCGCCGAGGCCCGCACCCTCATGCGCGCCCTCGATCAGGCCGGGGATGTCGGCCAACACGAATTCCAGCGACCCATCGGGCGTCGGCCTTCCATCGGGCTGCAGGCGCACGACGCCCAACTGCGGATGCAGCGTGGTGAAGGGGTAGTCGGCGATCTTGGGCTTGGCCGCGGTGACCGCGGCCAGGAAGGTCGATTTGCCGGCATTCGGCAGCCCAACCAGGCCGGCATCGGCGATCAGCTTGAGCCGCAGCCAGAGCCAGCGTTCCTCGCCCGGCCAGCCCTTGTCGGCGCGGCGGGGCGCGCGGTTGGTGGCGGATTTGAAGGTGGCGTTGCCGAAGCCGCCATCGCCGCCGCGGGCGATCACCACGCGCTGCCCGACCTCGGTCAGGTCCGCCAGCAGCGATTCCTTGTCCTCATCCAGGATCTGCGTGCCGACCGGCACCTTCATCACCACGTCGTCGGAGCCCGCGCCGGTGCGGTCGGACCCTGCGCCATTGCCTCCCTTGCGGGCCTTGAAATGCTGCGCGTAGCGGTAGTCGATCAGGGTGTTGAGGCCGTCCACCGCCTCGATCACCACATCGCCGCCCTTGCCGCCATTGCCGCCATCGGGGCCGCCGAATTCGATGAACTTCTCCCGCCGGAAGGCGATGACGCCGTCGCCGCCATCGCCCGCCTTCACATAGACCTTGGCTTCATCGAGGAATTTCATTGTGGTCTCTCAAACGCGAAAAGGGGCCTTGCGGCCCCTCTCCGTCATCCCGTCCTGTGGAGGGATTATTCGGCGGCGACGGCCAGCGGCGTCACGGAGACGGCGACGCGGCCCTCGGCCTTGCGCTCGAACTTCACGTGGCCGGTGACGGTGGCGTGCAGGGAATGGGTGCGGCCGACCAGGACGTTGCGGCCCGGCATCACCTTCGTGCCGCGCTGCGTCACCAGGATGTTGCCGGCGAGCACGAACTGCCCGTCGCTGCGCTTGACGCCAAGCCGCTTGCCGGCGCTGTCGCGCCCATTGCGGGACGAACCGCCTGCCTTCTTGTGTGCCATGGTGGGGTGCTCCGGTGGCTAATCTTGTTCGGAATCAGGCCGCTGCGATCTCGGAGATCTTCAGCACGGTCTGCATCTGGCGGTGGCCGTTCTTGCGGCGGCTGTTCTTGCGGCGGCGCTTCTTGAAGATCAGCACCTTGTCGCCGCGGGTCTGGTCGACCACGGTCGCGACAACGCGCGCACCCGGCACGGTCGGCGCACCCAGCGTCAGGCCGGCTTCGGTGCCCAGCGCCAGCACGTCATGGAAGGTGATGGTGGCGCCCGGCTCGGCGTCCAGGCGCTCGACGGTCAGGACGGCGTCGGGGGTGACGCGGTACTGCTTTCCGCCGGTGCGGATCACTGCATAGGTCATGTTCGCGCTCGGGCTTTCGTGGTCCGCTCGTGCCGGGCCAGGGCCCGTCTCAAGATGAAGGTGACGCCATGGATCGCCAACCCTTGCAGGTAGCCGCCCTGGCGGGTCGATGGAGGGCGCAGCGTATAGCGGCGCGCCCCTCCGGGAGTCAACTCGGCCCGATGCCGTCAGGCCGCCTGGCGCAGCGGCTCCGCCGCGTCATTGCCGGCGACTGCCAGCGCCCAGCGCCGGGCGGCGGCCAGGAAGGCCTCCAGCGCGGTGACCGGCATGGCCTCGACATGCTCGGCGGCGGTGGTGGCGGCGGCATCCCAGCCGGCGACCGTCCGCCGGACCAGCGCGGCATCCGCGCCGGCGCGGGGCCCGTCGATCAGGTGGCGGCGGGCCAGCACCAGCAGGCGCGCGGCGGCGTCGCGCCGCATCGCATCCTCGAAGCCGGCCCCGCCCAACTCGGCCAGCGCCTCCAGCGTGCGGGCGCTCGGTCCGCGCGAGGTCTTGCCAATCCCGATATCGGGCATGCCGCTTCGTCTCCTTGTCTGGGTGCAGCGTGGCGCCAAATCGCCAAGCATTCGCGAATATGTCGCAAAACCGCCCCGGGGTAGGAATGGTAAGGGCGCAGGGCGGATACAAGGCCCGCGCATGCGTCGTGGCGCCTACCGCCAGCCGATCCCCGCATCCCGCATCCGGCGGAGGACGTGGCCGAGCCACGTCAACTGAACCGCCAGCGCCGGCAGCACCACCAGCGGTTTTGCCTCCGGCGACAGGCGCAGGAACCAGATGGCGAGGCCCGCATGGAACAGCGCGAAGCCCCAATGGATGGCGGCGACGCGGCGCACGCTCAGGCCCGATCGCTGCGCCAGCTGATACAGATGCGTCCGGTGCCCCTCCGACAGGCGGGCGCCCATCGCGGCGCGGCGGGCCAGGGTGAAGCCGGCGTCGAACAGCAGGCCGAACAGCAGCAGCGGCACCACCAGGAAGGAGACCTGCTGGCTGTCGAACCCCGCCGCCGCCACGGCCAGCACCGCGAAGGTGAAGCCCGCGAACTGGCTGCCGACATCGCCCATGAAGATCCGCGCCGGCGTCAGGTTGAAGGGCAGGAACCCCGCGAAGCCGGCTGCGAGGAACAGCGCGCAGGCATAGACGAAGCCGCCCCCCTGGTCGGCGCCGATGAAGGCAAGTGCGGCGGCCGCCAACAGCAGCGATCCGCCGACCAGCCCATCCAGCCCATCCATGAAGTTCACCGCATTGGTGCAGCCGACGATCCAGAACAGCGTCACCGCGACGCCGAGCGGCCCAAGCTCCACCACCCCCACCCAGGGCACCGCCAGACTTTCAAGCACCAGGCCGGAAGCGAGCGCCACCGCCGCCGCGCCGATCTGCGCCGCCAGGCGCAGCCGCGCCGACAGGTCGCGCATGTCGTCCCAGAGGGCGACGCCCGCGATCGCGACGGCGGCCGCGATGACGCCGAGGAATTGTCGGTCCGCGATGCGCGCGAAATCCGCCGTCAGATACAGTGCCGCCACCCCCAGCACGAAGGCGGCGACGATGCCGACCCCGCCGGCGCGCGGCGTCGGGCGCACATGCGCGCTGCGGGCATTCGGGTGGTCGAGGATCGGATAGGCAATCATCAGCCGCACCATCCCCGCCGAGACCAAGGCCAGCAGCGCCGCGAAGCCCAGATGGCGCAGGAAAGCGGCGGTCTCCATGGCGTCAGCGCGAAAGCCGCGCGGGCTCCAGGCTGGCATAGACATCGCCGGAATTGGCGCTGTGCGGCAGGGCTTCGATCCAGCCGGCCATGGCGGCGGCGGGGATCGCGGCCGCGTGTTCGAAGCGCATCTCCTCGCCCAGGCAGGCATTGAAGTGGCGGTAGCCGAGGGCCGAAAGCCGATCGAGGCATTGCCCGGCCACGTCGCGCTGGATGGTGGTGAATTCGAAGGACAGGCTGCGCGGCGGGCGCGTCAGGCCGGCAAGCGCCACCGCTTCATATCCCTCCACGTCGATCTTCACGAAATCGGGCGGGCCATGTTCGGCGGCCAGCGCGTCCAGCGTGGTGACGGGCAGGTGCAGTTCGCTGTCCCAGACCTGCCCTTCCCACCCCGGCGCGCCCTCGGCGGCCGCCACGAAATCGGCGCTGGCGGTGGCGACGGTGGGGTTGGCGCTGTTCACCCGCAGCACCGCTTCCCCGGGTTCGGCGCCGACCAGCGCCGCCACGCGCACCACGCCCGGGTCACGCCCGAACAGCAGGCGCAGCAGGCGGGCCAGGCGCGGCTGCGGCTCGACGGCGACGGCACGGGCGCCGAGGCGGCGGAAGCTGGCGGTGCGGTCGCCGACATGCGCGCCGACATCGAAGCCGAGATCGCCGGGGCCAATGAAGCGCGCCTGGAACGCATCCAGCGCCGCCGCGCGCCCCAGCCCGTAATAGGTGCGGAGCGAGTGGGAAATCGCCGTGGTGGCATTCTGGCGCGGCCGATTCACGCCCTCGGTGCTCGGTGCCTGCGGCCCCTCCGCCCTCGGCCGATCGGACGCGGTCACGCGAACACCACCGCGATGCCGCCCGTGGCCTCCGGCGCCACCATGAGCCCAAGCGCCGTGTCATGCGCCGGCAGGCCGGACAGAACCTCACGAGATGCGCGGCCCCCATCGGCCGTGCGCAGCACCATCCCCGCCATGAAGGGCAGGCCGGGCGGCACGACATCGGGCAGCAGATGCCGCAGCGTGTCGGGGGAGACCACGCGGATGGCGGTCTCCATGGCGGGGGAGCGTGGCCCCGCCGCCCCCGCCGCGCCGGGCAGGCGCAGCCGGAACCCGCCGACCGGATCGGGCTCGGCCGGCGTGCCGGCCAGGCGCGCCAGGCGGGCCATGGTCTCGGCCGGCGCGGCGCTGGCGAGGATCACGGATTCCAGCGCCTCGACCCCGTTCCTGTGCCCCATCCAGCGTTCGTCCCAAACGAGGTCGGGCGTCATGTGCTGCACCAGCTGCACGCGGCCTTCCGGGGCATCCGGGAAGGGCAGGCGGGCGAAGCGGGCGATCTCGCCGCCGGCCTCGACCGGGCGTTCCAGCCAGGCGATGCCAGGGATGGACAGGCCGGCGCGCCGCAGCCGCGTGAGGTTCGCCGCGGCATCATCCATGCCCAGCGCCAGGATATGGGCCCCCGTATAGCGCGCGAGAAACCCATCCAGCCCGTTCAGGAACAGGCCAGGGTCCAGCACGCCCAGCAGTTCCACGTAGCCGTGTTTCAGGAAGGCGCAGCGATTGCCCGACCCGAACGGCTCCACCGGCCCGTCCGGCGTGCGGCGCCCGGATTGTTGCGCGATCGGCGACAGCGCGAAACCCATGCGCTCCCACGCGGCCCAGAGCGGCCCCGGGTCCCGCGCGCAAATCCCGACATGGTCGAGGACCAGCGCGGTGGTCACGCGCCCGCGTTCTCATACTTCGCCAGCAGCCAGTCGGCGGGTTCGGCGGCCGCTTCGCGGTACCAGCGATCGACCAGCGGATGCGCCCGGACCAGGTCGCAATAGGCGCGGCTTCCGGCCGAAAGCTCCGGCTGCCAGGTCAGGAAGCGGGTGACGACCGGCGCGTACATGGCGTCCACAAGGGCGAAATGGTCGCCGCCCAGGAACGGCCCGCCATGCGCGGCGATCGCTTCGGCCCAGATCGCCTCAATTCGGAAAATGTCGGCGAGTGCCTCGGGCGTGCGGCCCTGGCCGGCGAAGGTGCGGCCGAGGTTCATCGGCATGGCCATGCGCAGCCCCCGGAAGCCGGCATGCATCTCGGCCGCGACGCTGCGGGCATGGGCGCGGGCGGTACGGTGGCGCGGCCAGAGATCGGCCTTGAACTCGGCGCAGTATTCCGCGATCGCAATGCTCTCCCAGATGCGCGCCCCGCGGTGTTCCAGGTAGGGCACCAGCGCGTTGGGCGAGACATCCTTGATGGCCTGGGTGCCGGCGGGGGCGAGGGGCACCACCACCTCCTCCACGTCGAGCTCCGCCAGATGCACCATGAGCCAGCCGCGCAGGCTCCAGGAGGAGTAGCGCTTGGTTCCGATCACCAGCCTGCCTTCGGCCATGGCATCCATCCCCTTTTCCGTGACGCGGTTCTGCCACCATTCGGCAGCGTCGTCGCGGGGGGGAAGCTTCCGCCATCCCGTTCCGCGGTCTAAGGGGCGCCATGGCTGCCTCGGCGCGCGACCGAATCCTCACGAATCTGGGCCTCGATGGGCTGGTGGCGGCGCTGGCGCTGCCGACGGCGCTGTGGCTGGCCGCGCCCGGCGCTTGGCCGCCGGGCGTCTGGTGGCTGCTGGGCGTGCCGCTGGCGGTGGCCAGCCTGGTTCTTCCGGGCTGGGCGCTAGGCCTGCCACGGCAGTATTGGCGGTTTGCGAGCCTGCCGGAAGGCATGGCGCTGGCGGGTGCCGCCCTGGCCGGCGCCGTGCTGTTCGGCGTGGCGCTGTGGCTGGCCGGCGCCTGGGCTCCCCTTTGGGCCTCGCCCAACCCGGCCTTCCCGGCCATCCATGCGCTGGTGCTGGCGGCGGGGCTGGCGGCGCCGCGCATCATCGCGCGCCTCCGCCACAGCGGCCGCGCCGGGCCCGTGACGGAAACGCCGGCGCAGCCCGTGCTGCTGGTGGGCGCCGGCGATGCGGGAGACCTGTTCCTGCGCGCCATCGCGCAGGAACGCAGCCCGGCCTATCGCGTCATGGGGCTGCTGGCCTTTCGCGAACGCCAGCTCGGCCGGCGCCTGCATGGCCTGCCCATCCTCGGCACGGTCGAGGATGCGGCGCAGGTGCTGGACGGGCTGCGCGACGAAGGCCGGCTGCCGGCGCAGCTCATCCTGGCGGATGGCGCCTTGCAGGGCGCGGAACTCCAGCGCCTGCTGGATGCCGCCGACCGCCACGGCCTGCCGGTGAAGCGCGCCCCCCGCCCCACCGCCCTCGACCCCGCCAGCCGCCGCCCCGGTGAGCGCGCCGAGGCCGAGCGCCGCATCACGCTCCGCCCGATCGAGATCGAGGATCTGCTGGACCGTCCACAGGTGCCGCTCGACCGCGAAGGCATGGCGCGGCTGGTGCAGGGGCGGCGCGTGCTGGTGACGGGCGCGGGCGGCACCATCGGCGGCGAATTGGCGCGGCAGGTGGCGGCCCTCGGCCCGGCCAGCCTGACGCTGCTCGATCACGGCGAATACGTGCTGTACGAGATCGACCTCGAACTGCGCGAACGCCACGCCGATGTGCCGCGCCGCGCCGTGCTGGCGGATGTGCGCGATGCCGCGCGGATCGGGCAATTGATGGCGGAAATCCGCCCCGAACTGGTGTTCCACGCCGCCGCCCTGAAACACGTGCCGATGGTGGAGAACGACCCGCTGGAGGGGCTGCTGACCAATGCGCTCGGCACCTGCGTGGTGGCGGATGCGGCGCGGGCGGCGGGGACCTCGCTGATGGTGTTCATCTCGACCGACAAGGCGGTGAACCCGACCAGCGTCATGGGTGCCTCCAAGCGGCTCGCCGAGATGTATTGCCAGGCGCTGGACCGCGCGGCCCGCGCCACGGGCGGGATGCGGCTGGTGACGGTGCGTTTCGGCAATGTGCTGGGCTCCACCGGCAGCGTCGTGCCGCTGTTCCGCCGGCAATTGGAGCGTGGCGGGCCGCTGACCGTGACGCATCCCGACATGCGCCGCTACTTCATGACGGTGCGCGAGGCGGTGGGCCTGGTGCTGCAAGCCAGCGTCGTGGGTGCGACCGATCGCGAGGACCAGCCGCCGGAGTTGCGGGAGGGCGGGATCTTCGTGCTGGACATGGGGGAGGCGGTGAAGATCGTCGATCTCGCCCGCCGCATGATCCGCCTGGCTGGCCTGGTGCCGGAGCAGGATGTGGACATTCGCTTCACCGGGCTGCGCCCCGGCGAGAAGCTGTTCGAAGAACTGTTCCACGGCCAGGAACCGCCGCTGCCGACCAACTTCCCGGGCCTGCTGGTGGCGACGCCCCGCACCACCGATGCCGCCGAGATGCGCGCCGCAATCCACGCCATCGCCGCATTCTGCCTGGCCGGCGACCACGTGGGCGCGCTGGCGCGGCTGGGTGCGCTGGTGCCGGAATTCGTGCCGACGGCGGGGGATTAGTTCCCCTCGCGCTGCGCCACCCGGTAGGGATGCACGCGGTAGGTGCCGAGCACCCGCAGATCGGCCGAGAAATAGGCCAGCTCCTCCAGCGCGCGGGCCAGGCCGGGCTCCTCCGGGTGGCCGTCCACATCGGCCAGGAACTGGGTCGCGGTGAAGGCGCCGTTGACCATGTAGCTTTCCAGCTTGGTCATGTTCACGCCATTGGTCGCGAAGCCGCCCAGCGCCTTGAACAGCGCGGCGGGGATGTTGCGGACGCGGAAGACGAAGGTGGTGGCCCATCCCGGCCCGTCGAAAGGCCCCGTCACCGGGGTGAGCGAGCACACATAGAAGCGCGTGGTGTTGTGTGCCGCATCCTCCACATTCCGGCGCAGGATGTTGAGGCCATAGATTTCGGCGGCGAGCTCGCTGGCGATGGCGGCATCCTCGACGCCGCCGCGCGCCGCGATGATCTCGGCGGCACCCGCGGTATCCGCTTCGATCACCGGTGTCAGCGACAATTCGCGCAGCACGTTGAGCACCTGGCCGAGCGCCACCGGGTGGCTGTGCGCGCGCTTGAGCGTGGCGAGGGTGGCGCCGGCGGGGGCCAGCAGGCAGTGCTCCACCCGCTCGAAATGCTCGCCCACCACATGCAGGCCGCTGTCGGGCAGCATGCGGTGGATGTCCGGCACACGGCCGGCGAGGCTGTTCTCGCAGGGGAGCATGCCGAGGGCGGCGCGGCCTTCGCGCACCGCGGCGATGGCGGCCTCGAAGCTCGGGCAGGGCAGCGTCGTCCAGCCGGGATAGGCCTGGCGGCAGGCGAGATCCGAATAGGCGCCAGGCTGGCCCTGGAAGGCGATAATGCCCGCGCCGGAGGAGGTGGGGCCCTTGGGGCTTGGGCCGGCGGTGCTCATGCGGGCATTCCTGCTGTTTCGGCGCGATCACGGGCGGGCCCGCGGGTTGTGGACCCGGCGCCCCGCCTTTATATCCGCGGCGGTTTTACGACAGGCCGACCGCCGCGCAAGCCTGCGCCGGACGGCCGCGGGAAAGGAACGAAGGCGGCATGAGCCTCGAACTCAACAAGGTCGCGGGTGCGGTCCTGACGGCGGGCGTCACCTTCATGCTGGCGGGCGTGCTGGCCAAGGGCCTGGTCTCGCCGCCGCGCGTCTATGAATCGGCGATCTCCATTGGCGCCCCGGCCCCGCAGGCGGCAGCCCCCGCGGCCGCGCCGGCGCCTGCGGCGGTGGAGCCGATCGGCCCGCTGCTGGCCGCCGCCAACCCGGAAAGCGGCCGCGCGCTCGCCGCCCGCGCCTGCGCCGCCTGCCACAATTTCGCGCAGGGCGGGCCGAACGGCGTGGGGCCTAATCTCTACGGTATCGTCAACCGCGACCACGCCTCGGTGGCCGGGTTCAACTATTCGGCGGCCAACCGCGCTTTGGCCGGCAAGCCCTGGGACTATGAATCGCTCAACGCCTTCATCCTGCGCCCCGCGGCGGCGATGCCCGGGACGCGCATGGCCTATGCCGGCATGGCGAATACGGCGCAGCGCGCGGACGTGATCGCCTATCTGCGCACCCTCTCGACCGAGCCGGCGCCGCTGCCCTGAGCGCCGCGTCCTTCATCGCGACCGCGGAAGCGGCGGCGGAGGCGGCGGGCGCGGTGATCCGCCCGCTGTTCCGCTCCGCCCTGCTTGTGGAAGCCAAGGGCGATGCCAGCCCGGTCACCGAGGCCGATCGCGGCGCCGAACGCGCGATCCGCGCGCTTCTGGCGGACCGCCACCCCGACCACGGCGTGATCGGCGAGGAATACGGGACCACGAACGCCGATGCCGAATGGGTCTGGGTGCTGGACCCGATCGACGGCACCCGCGCCTTCGTCACCGGCCGGCCCCTGTTCGGCACGCTGATCGGCCTGCTGCATCAGGGCCGCCCGGTACTCGGCCTGATCGACCAGCCGGCCACCGGCGAACGCTGGATCGGTGTGCAGGGCGAAGCCACGCGCTTCACCTCCCGCCTCGGCGGCACCCCCGGCTGCCGGCCCTGCGCGACGCTGGGCGAGGCCGAGCTTTCGTGCACCTCGCCCGACATGTTCGACGCCGATAGCGCGCCGCGCTTCGCCGCGGTAAAGGCCGCCGCGCGGCGCACCACCTGGGGCGGCGATTGCTACGCCTATGGCCTGCTGGCCCTCGGCCTGGTGGATGTGGTGGTGGATGCCACCATGAAGCCCTGGGACTGGGCCGCGCTGGTGCCGGTGATCGAGGGCGCCGGCGGCCGCTGCACCGATTGGGCCGGACGACCCCTCACCCTGGATGGCGATGGCACCGTGCTGGCGGTGGGCGACCCTGGCCTGCTGCCGGAAGCCGCGCGGCTGCTTGCGGGGTGATCTGCGGTTGTCGCCGGGGGACTTAATCCCCAATCTGTTTCCCATGCGCCGACGCGACCTGCTTTCCCTCTCCGCCGCCCTCGGCCTTGCGCCGATGGCCACCCGCGCCGCCACCCCGGCCGGCGGCGCCGCCGCGCCCGGGGAGGCGATCCGCACCCATGCGCTGTCGCTGCTCGGCCAGCCCGCCCTGCCGGCAGACTTCCCCCACTTCCCCTGGGTGAACCCGAACGCCCCCAAGGGCGGCGAGATCGCGCTGACGGCACTCGGCAGCTTCGACACCTTCAACCCCTTCGTGCTGCGCGGCACGCCGGCAGTCGGCGCCACGCTGATCTACGACACGCTGCTGCGCGCGAACCCGGATGAGAGCGGCAGCGAGTACCCCTACCTCGCGCAATGGATCGACCTGCCCGCCGACCGCGCCGGCATCAGCTTCGACCTCAACCCCGCCGCACGCTGGCATGACGGCCGCCCCGTCACCGCCGCCGACGTGGTCTTCACTTTTCGTGCACTCCGTACCCAGGGGCGCCCGTTCTATCGCAGCTACTGGGGCGATGTGACCGAAGTGGTCGCGGAATCCGAACGCCGCGTCACCTTCCGCTTCCGCAACGCCGAGAACCGGGAACTCGGCCTGATCCTCGGCCAGATGCCCGTCCTGCCCGCGCATTGGTGGGAAGGGCGCGACTTCGCCCGCCCCCTGCTGGACCCCCCCTTGGGCTCGGGCGCCTACCGGCTCGAACGCTTCGAGGCCGGGCGCAGCGTGGTGTACCGCCGCGTGGAAGACTGGTGGGCGCGCGACATCCCCACCATGAAAGGCACGCAGAACTTCGACGCCTACCGCTACGAATATTTCCGCGACACCACCGTGGCCCTCGAAGCCTTCAAGGCCGGGCAGATCGACTTCCGCACCGAGAACGTGGCCCGCGACTGGGCCACCGGCTACGACTTCCCCGCCGCCCGCCGCGGCCTGGTGAAACGCGACGAAATTCGCCACGAACTGCCGACCGGCATGCAGGCCTTCGCCGTCAATTTGCGGCGCCCGCTGTTCCAGGATTCCCGCGTGCGCCGCGCCCTGATCGAGGTCTTCGACTTCGAATGGATGAACGCCAACCTGTTCTTCGGCGCCTACGCCCGCACGACCTCCTATTTTTCCAACTCCGAACTCGCCTCGACTGACCTTCCCACCGGGCGAGAACTCGCGATCCTCGAGCAATTCCGCGGCCGCATTCCCGATGCCGTATTCACCCAGCCCTACACCCTTCCCGTCACCGATGGCTCCGGCAACAACCGCGAGGGGCTGCGCCGCGCCCTGACCCTTCTCCAACAAGCCGGCTGGCGCGTGCAGAACCGCCGCCTGGCCAACGCCCAGAACCAACCCTTCGAATTCGAAATCCTGCTGCAAGGCCCGACCTTCGAACGCATCGCCCTGCCCTACGTCCAGGTGCTCGAACGCCTCGGCATGACGGTGCGCGTGCGCACCGTGGACCCCGCCCAATACCAGACCCGGATCGACAGCTTCGACTTCGACATGACGGTGGATAACCAAGGCCAGTCCCTGTCGCCCGGCAACGAACAACGCGACTACTGGACCTGCGCCAAAGCCCGCGAAAACGGTAGCCAGAACGTGGCCGGCATCTGCGACCCCGCCATCGACGAACTTGTCGAACTCGTCATCAACGCACCCGACCGCGAAGACCTCATCGCCCGCACCCGCGCCCTCGACCGCGTGCTGCTGCACCACAACTTCATGATCCCCCAATGGCACAGCCGCACCTTCCGCCTGGCCTTCTGGGACAAATTCGGCCGCCCAGACCGCAACCCACGCTACGCCATCGGCCTCGATAGCTGGTGGATCGACCCCACACGCGACACCGCCCTGACCACCGCACGCCGGAGCCTGTAGGTGGCTATGGGCGCGCGCTGGTGGCCCGCAGGAGGGACGCTGTCCCCCCTGCACCCCCCTGCCAGGAGCCGGCGGGCTCCTGGACCTCATGAGAAGGGCGGCAGGGAGGAGGGGCCGGCGGTCGCGCCGGGACCAACGCTCGCTTTGTGCCCCTCCTCCCTGCCGCCCTTAACACCAGGGTTCCAAGGGTCCACTGACCCTTGGCGGGTGGGGTTCGGGGAGGGCAGCGCCCTCCCCGCAGCCGCCTAGCGCCGCCATGGCCGCCTACATCCTTCGGCGTGTGTTGCTCGTGGTGCCGACGTTGCTCGGGATCATTCTCATCAATTTCGCGGTCGTGCAGTTCGCGCCGGGTGGTCCGGTGGAGCAGATGCTGGCGGAGTTGCGGGGCGAGGGTCAGACGCTCGGCCGTTTGACCGGGGAGGGCTCGGGGGAGGCGCGGGGGCCAGGTGCGTCGGGGCCCGGGGCTTCGGCGGGGGAGTCGGGGCCGGTGGGAACGTATCGGGGGGCGCGTGGGTTGGACCCGGCGATCGTCGCCGAGATCGAGCGCCTGTTCGGCTTCGACAAGCCGGCGCATGTGCGGTTCCAGGAGATGATGGTGGGGTATCTCACCTTCGATTTCGGGCGGAGCCTGTTCCAGGATCGGCCGGTGGTGGATTTGATCCTTGAGAAGATGCCGGTCTCCATCAGCCTCGGCCTGTGGTCCACGCTGATCATCTACCTGGTGTCGATTCCGCTCGGCATCCGGAAGGCGGTGAAGGACGGGTCGCGCTTCGATGTCGCGACCAGCGGCGTGGTGCTGGTCGGCTATGCGGTGCCGGGCTTCCTGTTCGCGATCCTGCTGGTGGTGCTGTTCGCCGGCGGGTCCTTCCTGCAATGGTTTCCGCTGCGTGGCCTGGCGACCCCCGGCAGCGAGACCTGGCCGTTCTGGCAGCGCGCGATCGACTACGCCTGGCACATGGCGCTGCCGACGCTGGCCCTGGTGATCGGCGGCTTCGCGGGGCTGACGATGCTGACGAAGAACAGCTTCCTCGATGAGATCGGCAAGCAATACGTCGTCACCGCCCGCGCCAAGGGCAACTCCGAAACCCGCGTGCTCTACGGCCACGTCTTCCGCAACGCGATGCTGCTGATCATCGCCGGCTTCCCCGCGGCCTTCATCGGCATCCTGTTCACCGGCGCACTGCTCGTAGAAATCGTCTTCTCACTCGACGGCCTCGGCCTGCTCGGCTTCGAAGCGGCCATCCGCCGCGACTACCCGATCATGTTCGCCACCCTCTACATCTTCACCCTGCTCGGCCTGATCATGCAGATCATCGGCGACGTGATGTACACCGTCGTCGACCCCCGCATCGACTTCGAGGCGCGCCGCTGATGGGGGGCGTAGCGCTGGTTGGCTTTCCGGGGGCTCTGCCCCCGGGCCCCCGACCGGGGAGCCTGAGGCTCCCCGGACCCCACCATTTGTTTTCAACGCCCAAGGGAGGGGGGGCCGAAGCGCCCCCCCTCCCTTGGGCGTTTGAACGAATCGAGGTCCAGGAGGCTAAGCCTCCTGGTGGGGGGTCCAGGGGGGCAAAGCCCCCCGGAGGGCCACCCGCGCCATGACCCCCATCACACGGCGGCGCCTTGCCAATTTCCGGGCCAATCGGCGGGGGTTTTGGTCGCTTTGGATATTCCTGGTTTTATTCGTGTTGACGTTGTTTGCGGAGTTCATCGCGAACGACAAGCCGTTGGTCGCGCGGGTGGATGACCGGTGGTTGTTTCCGGTCGTGGTCGGGTATGCGGAGAGTGATGTCATTCCGGATGGCTTGCCCTTGGCGATGGACTGGCATGATCCGGAGGTCGCGCGGGAGTTTGCGGAGCGTGGGGGTTGGACGGTCTGGCCGGTGATCCGGTATCGGCATGACACGGTGGTGCGCGATATCGGGCGGCCCAGTCCGGCGCCGCCTTCGGCGCGAAATTGGTTGGGGACGGATGACCAGTCGCGCGATGTGATGGCGCGGGTGATCTATGGGTTTCGGATATCGGTGTTGTTCGGGTTCAGCTTGACCATCGTGAGTTCGGTGATCGGCATCGCGGCGGGTGCGGTGCAGGGGTATTACGGCGGCTGGGTGGATCTGGCATTCCAGCGATTCATCGAGGTCTGGTCCGGGATGCCGCAGCTGTATCTGCTGATCATCCTGGCGAGTGTGATCGAGCCGAGCTTCGCGACGCTGCTGATTTTTCTTCTGTTGTTCTCCTGGATGGGTCTGACGGGTGTGGTGCGCGCGGAGTTCTTGCGCGGGCGCAATTTCGACTATGTGCGGGCGGCGCGGGCCATGGGCGTCGGTGATACGACGCTGATGGTGCGTCACATCCTGCCGAATGCGATGGTCGCCACGCTGACCTTCCTGCCGTTCATCCTGAGTGGGTCGGTGACGATCCTGGCGAGTTTGGACTTTCTTGGGTTCGGCTTGCCGCCGGGCAGTGCGTCGCTGGGTGAGTTGGTGTCGCAGGGGAAGAACAATCTGCAGGCGCCGTGGCTCGGCATCACGGCGTTCTTCGTGCTGGGTGGCGTGCTGACGCTGCTGATCTTCGTGGGCGAGGCGGTGCGCGACGCGTTTGATCCGCGGAAACTGCCGGGGGGTGGGCGATGAGCGCGCCCATTCTCAAGGTCGAGAATCTCGCCGTGGCCTTCGGCCCGAAGCGCGTGGTGGAGGGTGTGTCCTTCACCGTCAATCGCGGTGAAACGGTGGCGCTGGTCGGCGAGAGCGGCAGCGGCAAGTCGATGACCGCGCTGTCCTGCCTGAGGCTGCTGCCCGGCACCGGCAGCAATCCGGAGGGGCGCATCATCCTCGACGGCACCGATGTGCTGGCCGCCGAGGGCGAGGCGTTGCGGCGGTTGCGCGGTGGTGTCGCCGGCATGGTCTTCCAGGAACCGATGACCAGCCTGAACCCGCTGCATACGGTGGGCCGCCAGGTGAGCGAGGCGGTCACGCTGCATCGCGCGTTGTCGGGCGATGCCTTGCAGGCGCGGGTGATCGAATTGTTGACGCGCGCCGGTTTCCCGCAGGCAGAGGCGCGGCTTGGCGCCTATCCGCACCAATTATCGGGCGGGCAGCGCCAGCGCGTGATGATCGCGGCGGCGCTGGCGAATGATCCTGCGCTGCTGATCGCGGATGAGCCTACGACGGCGCTGGATGTCACGATCCAGGCGCAAATCCTGGAATTGCTGGCGGACCTCAAGCGCCGGCTGAACATGGCGCAGCTGCTGATCACGCATGATTTGCAGATCGTGCGCCGCCACGCCGACCGGGTGGTGGTGATGCGCAACGGCGCCGCGGTCGAACACGGCCCGGTCGCGGAGGTCTTCGACAATCCGCAGCACGCCTACACCCGCATGCTGCTGGCGACGGAACCGCGCGGCCGTCCCCGCCCCGTGGCGCCAACCGCCGAGGTGCTTCTGCGCGGCAGCCAGACGAAGGTGCATTTCCCGATTCGGCGCGGGTTGCTGCGGCGGAAGGTCGGCGAGGTGAAGGCCGTCGATGGTGTCGATGTCACCATCCGGGAGGGCGAGACGCTCGGCATCGTGGGTGAGAGCGGCAGTGGCAAGACCACGCTGGGCCTCGCTTTGCTGCGGCTCGAGACCAGCGAGGGTAGCATCGCCTTCGAAGGGCGCGAGATCCAGGGCCTGTCGCGCGGCGAATTGCGGCCGCTGCGGCGGCGCATGCAGATCGTGTTCCAGGACCCCTATGGCAGCCTTTCGCCGCGCATGACGGTGAACGAGATCGTGGGCGAAGGCCTCGCCGTGCATGAGAACCTTTCGCGCGCTGAACGCGATGCGCGCGTGGCGGAGGCGCTGCGGGAGGTGAACCTCGATGCGACCATGGCCGATCGCTACCCGCATGAATTCAGCGGCGGCCAGCGCCAGCGCATCGCCATCGCGCGCGCGCTGGTGCTGAAGCCGCGCCTCGTGGTGCTGGATGAGCCGACCAGCGCGCTGGATGTCAGCGTGCAGGCGCAGGTGGTGGATCTGCTGCGCGATTTGCAGGCGCGGCATGGCCTCGCCTATCTGTTCATCAGCCACGATCTGCGCGTGGTGCGCGCCATGGCGCATCGCATCCTGGTGCTGAAGGATGGGAAGGTGGTGGAGGAAGGGGAGGCGGAGGCGGTTGTCTCCAACCCCACGCAGCCCTACACGCGGGCCTTGATGGCGGCGGCCTTCGATCTCTCCGCCGCCGGCGGAGAGGACCATGTCAGAAGTTGAGGCCCCGCCGCGTCCGCCGCTCGAAATCCTGAAGGCGCTGCTGGATGCGGAAGCGGTGAAGCTTGGCGTGCATATCCGCAAGATGAACTCGCCCGGCAGCCCGGTGTATCGCTACTGGGAGAATATCTGGCCGGCGGGGTCGATCCTGGTGTCCAGCTTCGCGGCAACGGCCATGGTGCACTACTACCTCGGCGGCGCGGTGCTGCTGGCGGGTTGCGCCTGGTGGCTCGGCCGTGTGCAGCCGCGCATCAAGGATGGCGTCTTCGAACGTACCACGGCCTGGGTGCTGCAGTCGGAGGGGCATTTCGACGCGCTCTGGGCGAAGGGCGTGCTGAGCCTCTATGCCGAATTGCCGGATGGGCGAAAGCTGGCCGCCGCGCATCGCGATGATTGGCGCGCCTTCGCACGCCGCATGCTGGCCGAGACGACCAGGGAACCCGCCTGATGGCCGTGCTGCTCTCCACCAAGGCGCAGGCGATGCAGGCCTGGCGCGACGCGCTGCTGGCAGTGGATCCCGCGCTCGATATCCGCATGTTTCCCGATGCCGGCAACGCGGCAGACATCGAGGCCGCAGTAGTCTGGACCGCGCATGACATGGCGGAGCTGCGCCGCTATCCGAACCTCAAGCTTATCGTCTCGATGGGCGCCGGTGTCGATCACCTGCTGCGCCCGCCCGGGCCGCCGCGAGGCATTCCGGTGGCGCGGCTGGTGGACCGGATGCTGACGACACAGATGGGCGAATGGGTGCTGCTGAACGTGCTGCGCTTCCACCGCCAGGACCTGGCGTACCGGCAGCAGCAGCGCGACGGCGTGTGGGTCGAATTACCGGCGCCGGTGACGGCGGAGACACGCATCGGCGTTTTGGGCCTCGGCGAATTGGGCGGGCATGCGGCGGGGTCGCTGCGCGGGCTTGGCTTCCCGGTGCTCGGCTGGTCGCGCCGGCCGAAGGTGCTGGAGGGTGTGGCGACCTTCCATGGTACGGATGGCCTGCACGCCATGGCCGCGCGGACAAACATCCTGGTGTGCCTGTTGCCGCTGACGGCGGAGACGCGCGGCATCGTGAATGCCGACCTGCTGGCCCGCCTGAAGCGCGGCGCCTTCGTGGTGAACGGCGCGCGCGGTGGGCATGTTGTGGATGCCGATCTGCTGGCCGCGCTCGATTCCGGGCATGTCGCCGCCGCTGCGCTTGATGTGTTCACGCCGGAGCCGCTGCCGCAGGGGCACCCCTATTGGGCGCATCCGCGCGTGGTGGTCACGCCGCACGCCGCCAGCATCACCATCCCGTCCAGCGCGGCACCCCAGGTTGTCGAGAACTTGCACCGCGCACGGGCCGGCCAGCCCCTTCTCAACCTGGTGGATTTCTCCACCGGCTACTAGGTTTCGTTGAAAAACCTAATCCAGTATCGGATTGAGACGATCTCGACGGAGCCCAAGAAGGTGGCGGCGAGCGTGTCGTATCGGGTTGCCATGCGGCGAGCATTCTTGATTTTGTTGAAGGAGCGCTCGATCCGATTACGCATGCTGTAATTACGCATGGTGTAATGACGCATGCTGTATAGGGTGTGATCGACGCTGAACCGGACCTTCCGGTTCGACTTGGTTGGGATCATCGCCAGCGTGCCGCGCGACCAGTCAGCGTAGCGGACGTCGTCGGTGTCGTAGCCCTTGTCGCCCAACCGCACGAGCGGGCGCTGCGGCACGCTTTCGGTCAGATCGACCGCGACCTTCGCATCGTGGGTTTCACCGGGCGTGATCAGCGGCTTGCGGCGCGGCGTTGTGCCGTGCGGAGCCTGGTTTTCTATCGCGCGCCTTTGGCAGCAGGCGCGTTCGTGCCTCGGCGCTTCGTCGGGCAAGCCTGTAGGCGATGGCGGGCGAGCATGCCGAGTGGCTGCGGGCGCGCGTCAGCGCAGGCCCGTTCACCACGCGCCGCCTCAGGACCGATCCTCGGGCGGTATGGGTGTTCCTCCACGCCGAAGGACAGCGCTTTGAAAAAACCGTGCTGTCCGCCGCGCAGTCGCGCCGTGACATCGCCTTCGGCCGAGGATCGGCCCCACCGACAGCAGCACGCCGAGACTGACCCGGTCACGCGGCCTCACGCGGCGTTGCTGTCGCAAAGGGGACAGGCGCCGCAGCGTGCTTCAGTAGCAGCCCGCGCTGCGGCCCCGCGCCCGCACCAGTGCCAGCACCGTCTCGCAGGTCGGTGCCGGCAGGCCCGTGAGTGCGGCGAACTCGACCATGACGCCGAGCAGCGGGTCGATCTCCATCGGGCGGCCGCGCTCCAGGTCCTGCAACATGCTGGTTTTGTGCGCGCCGACCTCCGCGGCACCCGCGATGCGCTTGTCCACATCGATGCCGAACCGCACGCCGAGCTTTTCGGCGATGGCCTGCGCCTCCAGCATCATCGCGCGCGCGATGCCGCGCTGGCCGGGATCGGCGGTGATCACGTCGAGGGTGGCGCCGGTCAGCGCGCTGATCGGATTGAAGGCCAAATTGCCCCAGAGCTTCACCCAGATCTCGTCGCGGATTTTCGGCCGGATCGGCGCCTTGAAACCGGCGGTGATCAGCGCCTCCGACAGCGCCGCGATGCGCGGCGTGCGTTCGCCGGATGGCTCGCCCAGCGTGAAGCGATCGCCATAGGTGTGCGCGATCACGCCGGGTTCCGGCACATCGGCCGCTGGGTAGACGATGCAGCCGATGGCGCGCGATGGCGCCAGCAGATCGGTGACGACGCCGCCCGGATCCACGCTCTCGACACGGCGATCCGCATATCCGCCGGGAAAGCCGAAAAAGTACCACCAGGGGATGCCGTTGATGGCGGAGACGATCGCGGTCTCCGGCCCCAGCAGTGGCTGCATCTGGCGCGCCGCGCCGGGCAGCGAATGCGCCTTCAGCGTGACCACCACGTAGTCCTGCACACCCGCTTCCTCGGCGCTGGCGACGGCGCGCACCGGGATGGTGGTGTCCTGCCCGTCGCTGACCAGGCGCAGGCCATGCTGCTGCATCGCGGCCAGATGCGGGCCGCGCGCGATCACCGTGACCTCCACATCGCCCTTCTGCGCCAGCTTCGCGGCCATCAGCCCGCCGATCGCGCCGGCGCCGAACACACACAGCTTCACAGCGAAATCCCCAGCTTCTCCGCAAGCCCGATGCGCATGAGCTTGCCGGTGGCGCCCTTCGGGATCTCGGGCAGGAACACCACTCTCCGGGGCACCTTGAAATCCGCCAGGTGCTGCGCTGCGAAATCGCGCAACTCGCGTTCCGTCAGCGCCATGCCTTCGCGCAGCACCACCGCGGCGCCCACCTCCTCGCCGAGCTTGGCGTGCGGGATGGCGAAGGTCAGCGCCTGCGCGACCGCCGGATGGTCGGAGAGGACGCTGTCCACTTCCAGCGGCGAGACCTTCTCGCCGCCGCGGTTGATCAGTTCCTTGAGGCGGCCAGTCAGCATCAGGAAGCCATCCTCGTCCAGCAGCCCCTGATCGCCGGTGCGGAACCAGCCGTTCAGGAAGGCCTTGGCGTTGGCCTCCGGATTGGCTTCGTAGCCGAGTGTCACGTTGGGGCCGCGGATCACGACCTCACCGATCTCGCCCTGCGGCAGGATGGTGCCGTCATCGGCCATGATCTCGACCTCCGGCCCGGCGGCGATGCCGACCAGGCCTGGCTTGCGCGGGCCGGCGAGGGGGTTGGAGGCCATCTGGTGCGCGGCTTCCGTCATGCCGTAGCTCTCGACCAGCGGCGCGCCGAAGGTCTCCTCCAACTGGCGCATCACCGGGCCGGGGAGGGAGGCGGAGGAGGAGCGGAGGAAGCGCAGCGGACGGCGCGCGATGATGTCCTTGTTGCGTTCGGCGCGCGACAGGATGGTCTGGTGCATGGTCGGCACGGCCGTATACCAGCTCGGCGCTTCCTCATCGAGCCAGCGGAAGAATTTCAGCGCGTCGAACCCCGGCGTGCAGACCACCGCGCCGCCGGCGCCGATCGAGGACAGCACCGCCGCGATCAGCCCGTGGATGTGGAACAACGGCATGATGTTGAGGCAGGTATCGGCGGGCGTCAGCGCGAGCGTCGTGCCGATATGCCGCGCCGAGGCAGTGACGTTGGTCTGCGTCAACGGCACGATCTTCGGCCGCGCCGTCGTGCCCGAGGTGTGTAGTACCAGCGCGATGTCGTCGGGCTGGGCGGGGCCGGGATGGGCGGCGGCGGCGGGCGCGCCGCCCTCCAGGGTGAAGGCGCCGGCCTGTGCGCCGGGGTGCAGTTCCAGGATGGGCACGCCGAGCTTCTGGGCCGCGTCGCGTGCCGGCGTGGCAACGCCATGCGCCACGACCAGCGCGCTGGCCCGCAGATCGGCGATGTAGAATTCGAATTCTTCCTGCCGGTAGGCCGGGTTGAGGGGCGCGGTGGTGGCGCCGGATGCGATCGTCAGGAAGGCCGTCGCCATTTCGGGCCCGTTGGGCAGCACGATCGCGACCCGGTCATTCCGGCCGATGCCGATGCCGTTCAGCCGCGCGATGGTCGCGGCCGCGAAGTCGCGGAGCGCGGCGTGGCTGAGGCTGGGCCGGCCTTCCGTGGCGCGCACCGCCGGCGCATCGCCGGCGCCCTGCGCAAGCAGGTCCATGACGGTGTTGATGCTTCGCACATTCGGTCTTTCGTTGAACGTTTGCGATGAATGGCCGGGGCGCGCCGCTTCTGCAAGCGCCGAGTTGCACGGTGGCGCCACTGCCCCTATACGGCGGCTCGCGCCTGCGGAGAGGTGGCGGAGTGGTCGATCGCGTCGGTCTCGAAAACCGAAGTAGGTGCAAGCCTACCGTGGGTTCGAATCCCACCCTCTCCGCCAGTTTCGCTCTGGTTCGCACCGCTTCGCTGCTTTTCGCTGTGGCACGCGCTTCTACTACCGAGAGCCCATGAGGTAGATAAGCTCGCTCAACTCACCCTCCCGACGGAGGCTGTGGGCAAGCCGGCAAAGCTGGATGTCTGCAGGTGTCTGGCTGCCGCTCGACCCGTCCGCCCGGTCGAACAGGCCGCACTGGAGGTCTCGGTACCGCTGCCAATACGTCTGCGATGCCGAGAGATCGGCGCCGCGCAGCGCAAGGCCTAGCGATCCGGCCTCCCTGATCAACACCGCGATGCGCTGGTCCGCAGCATCCGTTGCCTCGCGAGCGCAGATGGCAGTGCCCGTCGGTGATGAGCTCATTGGGCCATCGCGGCACACGGCCAGCAGCTGCATGTTTGGTTCGAACCGTGACTGAGCATCTGCTGCGGAGCAGGTTGTTAGCAAAGCACCGGCGAGGACGGCTCGGCGAATCATGGAACCGCGCCCTCGGTGCCGACCGGGAACTCAAAAAGGCGCCGCTCGGCAGCGCGCCTTGCGATGAGGCCGGGCGAATCAGCGCCCCCTGACCTTACCCAGATCCCAAACTGCTCCGCCGCGCCTGCATAATCCCCGGCGTTCAAGCGACGTAGCAGCGTGCTGCGCTGGAAGGCGCCCGTTCCGATGTTATAGGCCAGCGAGGTGAGCGCGTCGTACTGGTTCTGGTTGAGCGGAATCGTCACGGCGTTAACCACAGCACGCTGCGCGGGCGCGACCGCGACCGTCATCAACGCCTGCCGCTGGTCGTCGGTGAGCCTCACCGCATCGTGCCGCGTTGTAGCGAAGTTGCCAGCGTCCTGGCCTCGAAGACCGGCACCGGCAGCGAGTCCGGCGGCGGTGTCGGCTGGCAATCCCACCGCGGTCAGGTCGCCCTGTACCTGCTCGCGAGTTCGACCGCCCATATCGTAGCCGGGCCCCAGCGTCACGCCGCTATTGCCGCCGGGCCAGTGCGGCCGGTCACTCACACCGACTTGCGCCTCCCACTGGTAGAGAAAAGCGGCGCCGTTCGTTGAGATTTCCGACGGTCGCGGCGGTGCGGTGCCGCTGGGCGTCGGGTTCGGTGCCTCCGTGCCACCGCCAGTCTGCTGCGAGGCCGCTCCGCCGGCAGAGTTGTCGCCAATCCGAGCGGGAGCAGACCTCTGGTGGGCCGACACCTGCTCGGTATGCCCATCGCGGACGCGCGTGTAGGCCTGAACGAAGACAACCGAACTGCCTGAGGGATCTTGGTATGGCGATCCCTCGAGCGCACGCCATCCGTGGCTGACCCAGCCCACATAAGCTTCGCGCTCAGGATGGCCGGACTGCCAGTAACGGCGATCACGCATGGCGCTGCGTAGGCCTGTCTCAGTGAGGGGCATAAGGGCCATGGCGTCCTCTTCACGAGCCGACGCGGCGACTATGTTCCTATTTTGTTCGTTCAGTCAAGGCAAAAGTGGGCGGCAATCTCCTCATTGCCAGTTCCCGCTCAATCCCGCTTAGGGTGGCCCCAGCCTGCCTCCTATGGCGCGACCCAGCATGCAGCGCGAGTGCCGGGCGGCGTACTGGGGTACGCTGCCTCGCACAGATCGAGATCTGGAGACAGATCGAACCCGGCAGCGTCCGCGCCGCCAGTTTCGCTTTGGTTTGCGCGGCTTCCTTGCTATTCGCTCTGGCTCGCGCATCCCCTCGGAACAGCAGCGAAGCCAAGCGAAAGCCTGCGAGAGACCGCCTGTACCGAGCCGCACCCCGTCCGCCAGTTCCTATACGAGCCGTGCTCTCCGCCTGACCGGCCGCCGCGCTGAATGGCAGGTTTCCTGGGGTTTTCAGTGCAGACCTGTTGACCGGCCTGCCGCGGAGAGAGCCGAAAATCGCTCTCCGGAGGCCAGCTCTCTCCCGGCCTCCTGACTTGGCCGATTTAGTACGGAACTCAAAAACCAAGGTAAAAGGCCGGTTTCCTGGCGGTCGGCACTTTGCCTGGTTCGAACCCCACTTGCCCAAAATCCGTACTTCGAGAGCGAATCAGAGGTACGCCTTGAAGGAGCGTGCTTCGCCGATTCGGGCGGGATATAAACAAGCTCCTCACATGCGGTCCATATCGCTACAGATCTCTGCCCAAGAGGCGAGCATTGCCGGGCGACCCGCGTAGCGTAAGCCGCAGCCATGGGAGGCAGCCCACATCATTCGGCGGCCGTGTTGTTGTCGTCACTATGTATTGGAAGAGTGGTACTTCGGTTAGCGCTTCAATTTCTCGCATCATCCGGAAAATTTCGTCATAAATACTGAGGCCAAGATCAGCCTCCCGCGGGCTGTCATGGATGAAGAAGGCCGGGATACGTGTTGCACCTTCTACGCTGAGGCAAAGGCAGGCGAGGTCAAACGAAAGTACCTTAAGAGACTCGATGGCAGCAGTTCGACGGTCGCCACCGATGTCGATCTTGAGATTGAGGCCCACGCCGGTCAGCGTCACAGATCCCTTGGCCTCTTGATTCATCAGCCGCTGCACGATCGGAGCGAACTTCTCGCTCAATCTGGCGAACACGATCCCCTGCTTATCGCGATAGGCTGCGAGCTGATCACGTAACGCGGTTGCCAAACCCTCAAGTTTTCGGACGTTTTCGCGAGCAGCCTGCCGCTCCGCATCAAGCTCGCTAAGTTCTTCGACTTTTTCCTTGATGCTTGTGGCTGATAGCCATGCTGCGCTCCGTGCTTCCTGGACACTTTCGAGAGCTTTTACGCGCTTTTCTGCTGTATCAGCGCCTTGGCCAGCGATAGCGAGATCTGGACGAAGACTCTGCGCACGCAATTGCAACGCTCGAACTTTCTTGTCCTGTTCGTCGACTTCCTGCCGTTTTTTTTCAAACCGGGCGCGACAGGCTTGGTGGTCGTGCAGGTTGAGCGGGATCTTGCAGCCTTCTGCCATCGCCCTGTCTATCGGAACTGCACACACCGGACATACCGGATGCGCAGCAATGACAGCCGACGCGGAAAGCCCTGGCAGTTCGTTCCTCAGACTTTCAAGGACGCGTTGTTCGAGGGGCGTCACAGATTTGAGGTGCTTGTCCTCGTCCTGGTAGGCTTGCAGCTGAGCCTTTGCGTCCGCCATCAGTTGGCGCGCCACTGCAAGCTGTGTCGTATCGCCTGGTGGCAACTGCGCAGCTTCAGCCAAGCGGCCTTCCGCCGCCTGCCGCAGGACATCATTGAGAAACGGCATTTCAGGCAATGAGCGACCTTGCAGACCAAGCGCCTTTACGATGGCTTTTACCCGACGCGCTGCATCCCCAGTCAGCTGGTTCGCATCCGCTTCAGCATTCTGAATTTCAGTCCTCAACCGCTCCTCGTCCTGACGAACCCGCTGCTCATCTTCCGTGATGGCACTGAGGAATGCACGCAGCGCCTCGCGCCTCGGCCCGGCCTCGCGCCCACTGGCCGGAAGCGGCGCATCAGACCCGGATGCGGGCGAGCGCCAATCCAGCACATCATCAAAACGGCATTCCTGATCGCGCGTCAGCCAGGCGAGCGCCACTGGCCAAGCCTTCTGACCAGGCTGCGCTCGAATGAGGCCCGCGACGCCTGGGGTCACGATGTTCTGCTCGATCGCGTCGATCAAGGGCTCGATGCCAGTTGCCGCGCCCTCACCGGCAGCGATCTCGTCGAGGTTCCCGTGCGCCGTCGCTACGTGGCGGCGACGGGCGCCAAGCGGTCTGACAACCGCCCAGCAAATGCCGTCGAGCATGATCTCCGCACCGACTATGCCATTTGGGAAAGCGGCGGAAATCCTCTCCCGCTGATCTTCATCCGCGAAGCGTTGCTCGCCGAGGCAGTAGCGCAGCAGGCGGCAGAACATTGTCTTACCACTGCCATGCCCAATGGATCGCTGGCCCTCGGCTGCTTCACTGTCATCGGTTCCGTCTGGGGACCAGATGATGTTGAGACCCGGCCGCAGCAAGACATTCTGAATCCGTTCGCCGCCAGGCTCCTTCCAAATCGCGAGGCGGCGAACCCAGAGGCGCGGTTCGTTCACCCCTGGGGCCGGGTCAAGAGTCAGCTTTAAGGCTCCGAAGAGGTCACGCTGCGGCGGCATTTGCAATCCAGCCCCGGACATCATCCGGCATCGAGGTGACCGCGCTGTCCAGGTCGATGGTGCTCAGCGTTTCGAGGACGAAGCCGGCGCGGCCATCTGGCCAGCCATCGGTTTCAAACGCCTCCAGACCCGAGCCCGGCGACCAGGTCCTGGCCTGATGATCTTCAATCAGCCATCCATTGCCTCGATAGTGGGTGACGGCTCTGCCCCAGTTGGCATTGACGCGCTGAACAAATCCGAGCACTCCGCTGGGAAGCGCGTTGGCTTCCTGACCAATGAGTCTTAGCCAGTCCTGTCTGTTAGGCTGGTGCAAGAATGGTGTCAGCAGCCGCGGCTCCAGCATCAGCGCAGCAGCGAGCCTGATGGTCCGCGTCGGCATGGGCTGGGTGATCGCCTTGAGGATGGCCGCCAAGGCGGCACTGGTATCGCCCTCGTTCGGCGTCGCTCGCGACCAGCTTCCATCCGGCAATTGGGCCAGTACCGGCCTCTGCTTCGGCTGAACCGGCGAAGCGGAGGCTTGCGTGCCGGGAAGCTCGAATTGCGCGAATACCCCTTCCGCCTCCATCTGATCCCAGGCGGCGAGGACGAGCCGAGCGGTCCGGAATTCGCCGTGCTGCTTGATCTCTTTCTCCTTCAAAACACGGAAGGTCTCGGAGGGAAAATCGGCGCCATGGATGTCAGTCGGGTCGAGGATGTAGCGGAGTTCGTCGCGCGTCAGGCCGTAGAGGTGGGCGTACGCGGCGTCGAGTTCGGCACGGAGGTGGGCGCGGCGATCCTCATCCCAAGCAAACGGCTCGTCGGCGTACCCGAGGTCTTCGGCCCATGGGCGCATATCCTCGGCTGTGTAAGCGAGTTCGAGGATACGGGGGAGCAGAAAGGCAACTCGCTGCTCGGTGAACGACCGGGGTGACGGCACTGCCAACTGACGAAACGAAAAATACTTGAAGGAGGAGCCACCAATCTTCTGACGGGCAATGTAGTCACACGTCAATGATGACAGACAACCAGCCAATGCGGCCTTAAGCCGGTCGCTGCAAGTCGGGAAAAGTAGCAAGAATTTGTCGCCCACGCCGCTCTTTGGGATGATCCCGTTGATCAGCGTCCGCACATCGCCAGAGCGCGCAATATCCCGCCATCCCATGAGCCACGCATGGTTCCAGTTCTTTTCCTCTAGCCGCTCATTCACAGCCGCTTCTGGGACCCAATACCAAGGCGAGATCGTGTAGCCAGTGTCACTTCGCTGCGCGAGAGTTGGCTCAGGAAGCGCCGCACCCGGGGGCGGTCGCACCGTGCAATGCTCAAATGTGCCGAAGCGGTGGTCGAAGTGATGGATGAGCTTGGCCTCATAGAGTGGCACCATTCGACTACCATCTGGCATCTCCCATTCGCGCCCCTCTCGCTCACCACCATCATCCGCAAGCTGCGCTGCCGTGCGAAACATCTCGCTATCAGTCGACATATCGAACATGCGCGTGAAGCTGATGCCCCACGGGTTCCCGTCTTTGCCTTTCGCCTCTTCGATCAGGACTGGCACGCGGGCATAGATGCTCTTCGTAAGTTCCGCGTCACGCGCTGATCGAAAAACGGGGCAGGTACGCGTGTTGGGGTTCAGTGCGCGGATGTCATCCGCAGAAAGTCGGAACACCCTACGCTCATCGAGCAGATGTTCGGTTGTCTCTGCGTTGAGAAGAAAGCGCGCTGGCTCCGCGCCAGCACCGAAGGTCAACAGGCAGAAGCTGCGGCGGTCGTCGGTCGAGGGAAACCATGCCCGGACCTCATCCATGCCCAGCAGTGATCGCAGCAGATTACCCGTCGCAACGAAGTCGAAAAACGCTTTCGTGGTGTCATCAGTGGCGATTCCGGAGGGCAGAACTACCCCGGCAAACCCATCCGCGCGGCGAAGCTTGACGAACGCCTCAGCGAAGAGCGCATAAACGTTCACGTCCCCTACCGCTGTCAGCGGGAAGCGCGCGCTGCCTCGCGCGAACTGACCAGCGGCATCGGCATCGCGCTTGGCATCTTCGAAGGCCCGATGCAAAGCGCGATCGGCTGTGTCGCCATTCTTCAGGGCAGCAATCAGCTTGCGCCGCGCGGCTGCATTCGGCGCCTGCGCGATGGCCTGCCGCCGCGAGTCAAAGAACTCCTTCTCCTGGAGTTTGATGCGTTCCCAAGGAGGATTGCCCAACAAGCAGTCAAAGCCGCCCGCCGCCGCTGCCTCTGGGAATTCCAACGGCCAATGGAAGAAGCGTTGCCGCCCCCGTAGCTCCTCGACCGCCCCGATCAACGGGCCATAGACGGAGGACGGCGCACGGAGATACCGCCATACCGTATCGGTAGTTGGTACCATGTCCCGCCCACGCATCTCCGGCCGCGCCGCCTTCGAGGCGAAGAAGGCCGCACACCACAGGTCGCAGGCCACCCGCAAGTCATGCGCGGCTCGCCCCTCCGTCACCTCACGCAGGGCCCGGCGCTTGTCCTGCACGGCCGCCAGCGTGTCCTCCGGCGCATCGGTCAACGCGGCGATCGCGGCGGCGAGGTCAGGTGGCAGCGCGACTTCGGGCAGCAGCGTCAAGGTCGGATTGTCCCGTTCCCCCTTGTTCTGCTTCCGGAGGTCCCGGCAATACGCCTTGTCGTCGCCGGTCAGCTCCTTGAACGCTTCGTCCGGAATCCCGGCCTTGAGTACCTTCAGGTCCCCCACGCCGATCAGGCTGTCGCCGCACTTGATATGCGCATCGAGGAAGGAGAGCGGCTTGCCGGGCTCGATCGCCTCGATCCACAGCGCTGTGCGGCAGAGCTCGACCGAGAGCGGATTGCGGTCCACGCCGAAGATGCAGCGCCGGACGACCTCCCGCAGGGCGCGCCGTCGCGCGGCCTCGTCAGGCAGGTCGCCCTCCATGTCGAGACGCGCCACCGCATCGGCCAGTCGCCTGGCAGCCCCGAGCAGAAAGTGGCCAGAGCCGCAGGCGGGGTCCAGCACGCGAAGCCGCAGCAGGGCGCCCCGCGGGTCCGTTGGATTGTCACGCAAGGCGCGCTCGATCACCGGGTCCAGGGCCGAGCGCAGCAGCTCCTGCACCAGGCTGTCCGGCGTGTAGTAGCTGCCGGAGAGCTTGCGCTCACTGCCCTTCACCGTGCCGCCCGCCTCGTCGCCGGCGAAGGCGAAGGTCCATGGCCGCGTGGCGACCTGAACGACCGGGTGGAGTTCGAGCAGGCTCTCATAGACGGAGCCCAGCTCCTCCGTGCCCATATCGCGGTAGTTCACCCGTTGCAGGCTGCCCTTGTCCTCGAAGAAGGCCAGCGCGTGGATTGCTGAGAGCAGGCGCGCATTGGGCAGCGCGGCCGTATCGAGGGCGGCGCACTGGTCCTCTTCGAATAAGCCACCGAGGGCGGGAACGCCCAGCGGCGCCGCTCCGCGCGCCAGCGCCCGAAAAGTCACCGTCAGGCCGGTCCAGAGATCCGCATGGCCGTCGTTGTAGCGGCGGCGGCGTGCACGGTCCCGCAGCCGCGCCAGGCCGTAGCCCTGGGCATAGAGGGCGCGCGCCTCCGATGTAGCGTCGGGTGCGTGGAGCAGACCGCGCTCCTCCGCTGTGAAGAGGAAGAGCAGCCGATAGACCAGTCGTAGAAGCTGCTGGTGCAGGATTTCAGCTGTGACCGTGCCATCGCGCAGGGCGGCGCGCAGCGACTCGTTCTGCGGGTGTTCGACGAAGCCTGAGCCCAATTCGCGCAGTGCGGTGGTGACGCCGGCCCGCAGGCGCTCCAGCGCGCGCTGGCCGGTCTTTGCCCCCTCGGCCCGCCAGCGTTCCAGCCAGCAGCCCGCCATGGCGCCATTGCCGGGCGCAACCCGGGTGGCATGGGCGATGAGCCAGAGGGCCGCGAAGTCCGGGTAGAGGCCTTCCTCGAAGATTCGCTCGAGATCGGCCTCGACATAGGCGGGGCGGGTCAGCGAGGGATTGTCACGGAGCAGGCGCAGCCGGTTGCCGTTCGCCACGACACCCCACAGCGCGGTGGCTTCGGCGTTGAGGTATTCCTGCATCGCCGCATGCGGGGCGCGACGTCGTCCCTCATCGCCGAAGATACTGTGCGACCGGTCCAGGTCATGGGCGTGGGTGGTCAGCAGCAGCGGCACAGCGCTGTCATGCGCGCGGTGCCGGATCGGAAAGCCACGCTCCCCGACCTGGCCGGCGGCAACCTTGGTCAGGTCCGAGTAGCCGAGGACATCGCGCAGCAGGCGGGTCAGCCAGCGTTCTATTGCCACGCGCTCGGCGGGCAGATCCGACCTGTCCCTGTCGCGCTTGTATTCGCGCCAGAGCGCCTCGGCGATGGTCCAGTAACGGCCGATTTCATCGCGGAGCGTGCGACCGGGGGGAACACCGTAGCCCGCATCGAGCTTCTGCGCGGGGTCTGGCTTGGCGACCCGTTGGAGGAATTCCGCGGGGAAGAGCCCGCCCTCCACACGGATGGCGGTGAAGGCCGTCTCTATTGTTCCGACGGTCGCGTTGGCCCGCTGTGCGGGCAGACCGAGGGGCAGCAGCGCATTCATCAGGCGGGCACCAGTACATAAAGGCCAACCACATCGGCAGGCAGGCAGGCCTCGACGGTCGGGCGCGTGCCGCGCGCCACTGAGGCGTCACGCACGCGCAGATGATCCGCCAGCAGGGCGTCGGCACGGATGTTGGCGATCGCCTCGATTGCGGGCATCGCGAGAGGAAGCTCCTCCAGCGCCTCGCGAACCTCGAAGGCGCGTTCGTCGGCGTCCATGTTGCGCACCGGCTCGGCGGCAAGCAGGCTTAGCGCATCCGCATCCTCCAGCAGCCGCGGCGGATCGGAGCCGGCGAGCGCCACGCCAATCGCTTCCTCGGACAGTAGCGTGCGGACCCGTTGCCACCGCGTGCCATCGCGCTCCTCGATCCCTATCTGCGAGCGCAGGCGGAGTAGCAGAATGGTGGTGCGACGCGTGACGGCCTTGGTCACGATGGAGCCGCAGCGGGAAGCGAGATCCGGCACATCCTCGGCCAGCGCACGCTCCGCAATGTGGTCCGCCAGGGCTGCCACCAGCGGGTGGGTGCGATGGACGGCGGCGAAGCCAGCCGGTGCCGGGTGGCGGAAGGTGAGACGGAGGGTTTTGGCGGTGAGGCCCACGCCTTCAAGGCGCTCACGAACCTGGACCGGTAGGTATTCGGCGGGAAGCCGGAAGCGCTCAACGCCGCGTTGCTCCAATGGGGCACGCAGACGCTCGCACGCGGCCATGACAAAACGGCGCACATCGGCCTCGCCGCCGAGGGCGGAGACAGCCTTGTTCCACTCCGGCAGCACCTCTTCGGGCTTGATCCGAGCCTGCGCGAAGACGGTGCGGGTCTGGCGGGCGTTCTCCTTGGCGCTCTCCCATGCGCTGTCGAGATCAGATTCAGCGCGGCCAAAGTCGAATGCCGCCTGCTTGAGGCCCTCTGCCACCCGGCCGGTCTGCAGCAGCACGGTCTGCAGGATCGCCTCGGTCACCTTGTTGGTGTCGGCGGGGACCGGGACTGCGATGCCGAGTTCCTTCCGGATGCGCTCCGCCTTGCGGACGATGACCTTCAGCACGGCGCCATCGACTGGGTTGTTGTCGCCGTAGATCATAAGCGCGCGGACAATCTTTTCCGGCTGACCGAAGCGGTCCACGCGGCCTTCCCGCTGTTCATGGCGGGTCGGGTTCCAGGAAAGGTCGTAATGCACGACCGCAGAGAACATGGCCTGAAGGTTGATGCCTTCGGAAAGGCAATCGGTGGCGACCAGCACCGGCGTCTTGCCCTCGGTGACGCTGGCCAGGTCGTCGATACGGGCGCGCCGATCCTCGGGTGAAAGCTGACCGGTAATGATCTCGACGTGATGCTTCCCTGCGTCGAGGGCGGCCGACAGATGCTCACCGACATAATGTGCTGTCTGGATAAAGCGGCAGAAGATGACCGGTCTGAACCCTTCGGCAAGCAGCGCTTGCACACGAGCAATCAATAGCCGGAGCTTAGGATCTCGGTTGGGACCACGCAGGGCTTCGGCACGATCGAGCAGGCTGCGCAATGCGCGCGCGTCCTCGGGGCTGGCCTCGGCATCGTCAGTGAGACCGGCAGGCGCTGCTTCCTCGGAGGTCAAGCTGTCGGTCGCGGCGCCATCGAACACAGCCTCGGCGCCCTGCTCGTCGAGCGCGGTGATCTGGTCGCTCTCGCTGGTGCCTTCGACCGCCCGCAAGCGGGTGGTGAGGGCGACCGTGGCTGAGGCCGGTGAAGAGGATACGCAGCGAAGCAATGCCAATGCCGCCCACCAAGACATGCGCTGCCGTAGGGCGGATTGCCCCTCCGCGCGTTTGACCATTGTGCGGGCGTAGTCGAGGACTTCGTCGAACAGGCGACCCCAATCACCCGAGAGAGAATAAGTCGCCTCCTTCGTCTCTCGGTCCGGGAAGACGCTGCCGGCATCCCGCCATTCAGCGATGTCGGCGCGACGACGCTGCACGAACTGGAGCGCGAGGCGCTCACGCAGCTTCTGGCGGATTGGCCCATCGGGAAGGCCCTGAAGAGCCCGAAAGTCTGCGTGGAGGAGAGCGAGTAGATTGTGGAAGGCCGACTCGTCACCGCTGTGTGGTGTGGCGGTGAGGAACACCATGTGGCGGTCCGGGCGTTGAGCAAGGCCGCGGAGCAACGTCAGACGCTGGTTCTTCGTATCCGCTCCCGTGCCTACTGACGCGTGCGCCTCCTCGATGATCACGAACTCCGGGCAGGCGCGGAGAAACTCGTCCCGGCGGCGGTCGGACTTGATGTAATCGAGCGAGACCACCGTGAAGGGATGAACATCGAAGATCGATTGTCCCTGAGGTAGTCCGCGCTCCAACCGGCCGGCCGTCCCTGTCCGCACGATCTCGCTCTGGATCCCGAATTTGGCGGCGAGCTCGCCCTGCCATTGGTCGCAGAGGTGCGGGGGGCAGAGGACGGCGATGCGGTTGATTTCGCCGCGGTCCAGAAGCTCCCGAGCGATGAGTCCCCCCTCAATCGTCTTCCCAATCCCAACGTCGTCTGCGACCAGCAGCCGCACGGTGTCCATCTTGAGGGCCATCAGCAGGGGCACCAGCTGGTATGCGCGCGGCTCAACAGCGATGTTTCCGAATGACCGAAATGGCCCTGCACCGGCTCGCAGCTTCAAACGCAGAGCGTCGCGCAGCAGAAGCGCGGCTGCCTGCGCCCCGGACTTATCCGGGTCCGGAGGAGGGAAGGTTGCAGAAGACGGCGCTACAGGTTCGAGCGGGAGATAGATGAGTGTGGAGTCTTCCTCCGCACCGCCGAGGGGTCTGAGACGTAGGAGGTCAGCACCTGCTCCGCCAGGCAGCACGACCCACTCCCGGCCACGAGCTGAGACGAGACTGCCGGGACGGAATTGCTCCGCCGGATTGGCGATGGCGGTGCTCATGCTGCACCACGCCCGAAGATGAAGGGGTACTTCCCAAAGATGGCCGGCCAGCCTGACTGATCCTCGGTGAAGACCACGACTTTGTAGCCAGCATCACGCAGCGCCCGCCGCCGATTCTCGTCCATAGTTTTGGTGGCTTTCTGCTGATGATGAGGCCCATCGACGTAGATAAGGGCCTTGGTATCGTCGTAGGCAAAGTCTGGCTGGGTCGAGAACTCAGACAGCAACGGCTGTGCCCGGTCCGGAAGCCGGTAGCCGCCATCCCGCACGCCAGTCAGCCAGGCCCGTTCGAGCCCCGACCCGCATTGATTAAGCAGGGCACTAAAGGCATCACCCGCGTCCGCGCCCTCGGCGCTGCCAGTATCTGCTGCGGCACGAGTCAGGCGACAGAGGAGGTCCAGAACCGCACGGCTCTGCCGGTCAATCCGCTCATGATCTGGCTGGTTAGAGTAGGAGAGCAAGCACCGATAGCACCCTGCTTCGCAATCCGTGTCCGTGTTGTCGAGGTCGTCGAACCCTGTCCAACCACCGGACTTGGAGCCCCAGTGGCAAATCTCCAAAGCGCGAACAGCCACGCGACGCATGGCTTCTGGGTCCGACACAATCCGGCTGAGCACCCCAGCGCCACCTTCCGCGGCCTCATACAGTAGGATGGCATTGCGGTTTTCCCGGTCCGGAAGTGGCTCGGCCGCGAGTTCGCTTTCCTCCAACTGGAACACCCCCTCGATCCCACGCTTGAGGGCGTAGGTCAGGGTCGTGATTTCGTCGGCATCAAGGCTCACAGCGGGCCGGATCACCAGCACGTTCCGCCGATCCTCCACGAAGGGAATGATCCGCTGCACGGTCTTGGCAGTTGGCGCGTCGTCCATTGAATCGTCCGGCGCCTGCTCGTCGCGCGACCAGTCCCCTGATGCAACGTCGATATTGAAGCCGAAGATCGACTTGTTCTTGCGACGCCTCCAGCCGAGATTGATCCGCCAGACCGTTGCGGCCGGGCCGTAAGATGCCGAGAGCAACTTGTCTCCTGCCTCGCTGAATGCGACTGGCGTAAACCTGCGATGCCCATTCTGCTCAGCGAAGCGGAGGGTGGTGATCACCTCGTAGCCCTGTCTCTGCCTTTCTTCCTCGTCGGAGGTAATCCGGTCTGCGCGCCGCGTGCTGACCTGATCAATCCGGTAGAGGTCGAGAAGGGCAGGAATTCCCCCATCAAGCCGTGTGCCGCAGTTCACGCACTTCTCGTGATCAGCCTCGGCGTCGAAATGGCCATAGCCGCAGGCTGGGCAAAGGCGCCCGCGGCGCACAGTCAGCCGTGACGAAGTGGAGACGCTGTCCGCATCACTGACCGTCAGGATCGCCTTACGAACTCGATAGGTCGAACCCTCATGATAGATGATCGACCGTGGGCCGAATTCTGATAGGCCCAGGAAGCGGGGCCGGGACAGGAAGCTGTCTCGCCCAACCTTTTCGCGACGTGCGGGGATGTAGGCCAGCAGTGGCAGGCGGGGGAAGTTGTAGCCGGGCAGAAAGCCTTCGGAAGCCAAGTAGCGGTAGGCGTAAAAGTCAGAGGACATTCCGGTCCGGCTATCGAGCAGAAGATCGCGCTGAATTCGCGCTTCATCGTATCTTTGCTTGGCCTCGCGGCGCGTTTTCTCGTCAGCTGCGGCGTTCATCTGGACCTCGTGTGCGAGGTTCATCTGACGTTGAGCCGCATTGAACAGGGTACGCCACCGATCAAAAGCGCTATCGAGGTTGAGGTGCGCAGAGCCGATGACGTGGGAGAGCCAATCTGGCGTGAACCATGGCGCGTTCTCAGTCGAGATCTCACTATGCAGGGTCTGGAGGATGGAAATGCCTCGCGCCGCCGCGTTCTGCCTTACCGAAGGCCGATCCACCTGCGATGCGATTTGAGGCAGAAGCGGGAGCTCCGGCACCTTTTCTTTGTCCAGAACGTCCTGCACGGAGGGGCCCAGCTTCTGGCCTGCCTCACCCAACCAAACCGCATGGATATGCGACCGGATCAGGTCCTCGTTCGCGAGGTCAATCGCAGGCGGGTTGACCGCCCCTGCGACCATCCGCGCAGGGTCCCGAAAGAAGTACTGGTCGTGCGGGGAGCGGGCCGCGCAGTACGTGATAACCAGTGCCGGTTGCCCGCTTCGGCCGGCGCGCCCACTGCGCTGCGCGTAGTTTGCCGGCGTCGGTGGGACGTTGCGCATATAAACTGTGTTGAGCGTGGAGATGTCTACGCCGAGCTCCATGGTGGGTGAGCAGAACATCACCGGGAGCTGCGCGCTGCGGAATCGCTCTTCGCGGCGTTCACGCTCTTCTGCATCTACCTGCGCGGTATGTTCCCGTGCCTGCAGCGTATGAAGGAAGCGATCATCTCCGCGCAGCATTTCCGAGACGTTGTGATAGAGGTCCAGAAAGAAGCCGTTGGTGCTATCGCCGCCCGTGCCGTCGCCGATCCGCCACTCGATGACGGATGCAGGCACGCGAAAACCCTTGTGGCCCCCCTCCACATCAATCGGCTCTGCGAGCCCATAGGTGGTGAGGACATCCAGCATTCCGTCGATGATCTCGTTGTAGGTCGCCTCGTCGATCTTCTGCGGAAAGGCGGTAGCGGCTGCTTCCCACGTGCTCTTCGCCTTGATCTTCCGGCCGAAAGTTGAGCGGTGAGACACATGGATCGTGGGAACGGGAATGCGCCCTGTCGCGGGCTGTGGCCTGGCAATCATGACCGCTGCGGTGGTGGGGCGCTCGTCCTCGGCCATGCCCCATGGCTCGCGAAGTTCGGAGAAGGAGCGGTTGCGCACCTGCTCCAGATGATCCGCATCGAGGTAGATGGTCTTGATCGCGAGACCGCGTCGCATGCGGTCAAGAAGGTCACGCAGCAGCTTCTCTCGCACGTTGGGTGAAGCCGCCGCGAGCAGCGGATGGCATTTTGTCCACTCCGCCTGATCGGCTGCACATTCAGCGAGAGATGTGTACCCAATCGAGAGGTAGCCGAGCTGCTCGAGGTTGGGATGCGTGAAACGCCAGCCCCGCCTCAGATCGAAGTAGAGCCGGTAGCCTAGAACGTCACGAAGAGCCTTCCTGGCCTGCTCTGCTTTTGCACCCTTCGCATCTGGGGCGCTGGCAAAGTCAGACGGCACTAGCCGGAGGTGCTCCAGCACGCGATGAGTCAGCACATCATCGGTAAGCAGGCCGCCCGCCTGGTTGCGCAGAGCCGCTAGCAACGCGCCGCGTAGCAGCAGGATCATGACAAAGTCGTTGAGGTGGCCCGCTTGTAGTGACGCATCCTGCCGATTGTCGGTGAACCCCAGCAGCTTCTTTGCCGCGGCCGGGAGCGAGGGTTCCTTCAGCAAATGCCGCATGGCTGCAACGGTCAGCACCGTGGTGGCGCTGGATCTCCCCTCAGCCGAAAGGGACCCAAGTTTCGCGGTCTCGCTCCGAACAGAGCCGTCGAAGACGACGTCGCATTGCTGATTTAGGCAGAAGCGGAAGCTCTTGGGAATGAACCATCCCGGAAGGCCCCGCTCGTCAGCCTCGCCGGTCGCAGCCACCCGCAATGGGACGGGACGCATCGATCGAAAATTTTGTCTGACGCGCTGGCTCCCGTCGGCCGCCGTCTCCAGCCATTCATCGGGATAGTGATCAGGATCGTCCGCGCTAAACTCCCCTTCCGGGTCCGGCATGAAATAGCCGTGGATGGCGCCGCCCTCATCGTCATCGCTCGAACGATCGCCCAATTCGCGCGGGTCGATCCGCACCACCCGCTTGTTCGATATGGTCGCCCATACCGGGTAGTATTCCTGCCCGCACGAGCGGCAGAAGACGATGTTGAAAAGAGGCTTGTCGCGCTCACCCGGCTTGAACTGCTGGCCGTTGAGGGTGACGTAGCGTTTGCCGGCAGGTTCGAGCGTGGTGAATGCGTCCCCCGCACCCGCGACAAACTGATGAAGTCGAAACGCGAAGATCGGCCGTCCATCCGTTCCGTGCGTGCGGTAGGCCAGCAGTAGCAACTGGCGCAGGTGGTCGAGGCATTGGGCGGCAGGCTGGCCGCTGGCCGCTGCGAGAAGTTCGGCAGCCTCTGCCAGCGTCTTCGGGCGTGTCGTACGAACCCACCGACCATCGGCCCGGCCGTCCTCACGTTGGAGCCCGAGAGTGGTTTCCGCCCAGGCGGCGATCGGATCACGGCGCAGGAGTGTGTGGTCGCTGACCTCAGGGACTCCCGCCGTAATCGCGGCGGCAAGGCTCGCCTGATCGGTTGAAGCGGCATCTTCGGTGACGCGGTAGAGGGTCTCGGTGATCACGTTCTCAGGTCGGACTTCCGCCCCGAAGAGACGTGAGGCCACGCGCGAAACTGCTCTGCGTCGATCGTCTGCGGTCCCTTCCGTCGCCATAGTGGCGCTGGTGCCGACGCACAGCAGATGGGGGCTCGTCCGATCCCGAACACGGCGCACCAGCATCGCAACGTCAGCACCCTGCCGTCCACGGTAGGTGTGCAATTCGTCGAGGACCAGGAAGCGCAGGTCCTTCGCTTGCGCCATCACCTGCGGGTCGGGCGCCGAGTGCCTGGTCAACATCAGTTCAAGCATCACGTAGTTGGTGAGTAGGATGTCCGGAGGGTTGGCCGCCAGCTTCTGCCGGGCTTCGTCATTCTCCTGCCCTGTGTATCGGGCGTAGGTGACGGGCTCACCGCCCTTCGGATAACCAAGGGATAGATACTTCTCCAATTCCTCGAGCTGGGAATTGCAGAGCGCGTTCATCGGATAGACCACGATGGCGGTGATGCCCTTTGCGCCGCCGGCGGCGCGACGCCGGAGCACGTCATCCACAATCGGCACGAAGTAGGCCAGCGATTTGCCAGAGCCAGTGCCAGTGGTCAGGACATACGATTCGCGGCGCGCTGCCACTCGAATCGCTTGTTCCTGATGCTTGTGCAGTGTGAGCGCGGTGCCAACATCTCCTTGGTCTGATTTTCCAAAGCGAAAAATGCGCTCACATTCGGGGTGCAGCAGTCCTTCGGCGACGAATGTTCCTATATCGCCGCCCGGGACGAAGGCTGGGTTAAGCCCGACCATGGGCTGTGGCCAGTAACGACCTACCGCGTACTCAGCGTCCACATGGCATTTAATGTCATCAGCCTTAATCTTGACGAAGGATCGGGTGAAGCGCTCATATTCGCGGACGAGTTGGTCCCGAAATTCAAATACGTCCATTACGCGAATCCCGCCCCACGACTGTTGGGGAAGCGTAAATGCGAATGCACGGGAATGGGAGGGGAGATTGCCGGACCGCTTGCCGGTTCGTCCGCATCCGGCGCTGCCAGGAAGGCCAGAGGGGCTTCCCCGGCACGCCCAAGCCAGCGCAACAGATGGTGTGGCCAGGCTCTACACCATTGAGTTCGCCTCAGTATTCGATCGCTGGCGCACCCATTCCACCGGAAATGGCTCCATTAGCCCCGGCAGCGTCATCGCCTCCGGCTGCCGCCCATCCAGGATCGCCTCGACGATGTCCGGCGCCAGCAGCGTCAGGCGCAGCAGGCGGGAGACATAGGACGAGTTGATCTTCTCTGCCGCCGCCAGCTCGTTGATCGTCGCGTACCGCCCGGTCTCCATCATCCGCCGCCACCGGAACGCCCGGGCTACCGCCTTCACCAACGTGGTGTCCCCAGCCCACGCCCCCCGGTTGGTGGGACTGGCAGGCGCGACCATCAGCTTCCGCCCGCCCCGCGGCTTCCGGACCGCCAGCGGCACCCTCACCGTCAGCATCTGCGCGGCGCCGGTCATGCTGCTGCCCTTGCCGACTCGGCGCTGGTCGCCGCCAGGTCCCGGGCCAGGCTAGCCAGCCCCTCCAGCTTCAGCCGAACGTCGGCGCCGCTAATGCCGATGTCCACCCGGTCGACCAGCAGGCGGATGATCCGCGCCTGCTCTGCGGGGAACAGCTCCTCCCACAGCGGGTCCAGCCGCTCCAGCGCCAGGCGCGCCTCGTCCTCCGTCATGTCCGGCGCCGAGGCCCGTGCCGCGCGCCAAGCCCCCAGCACCACCTCCGGCCGGCGCAGCAGCCCCCGAACCTGCGCAATGACCGCGCCCTCGATCTCCGCGGCGGAGATGCGCGCGATGGCCGGGCCGTCCGCGGCGCTGCCCTTCAGCACAGACTGACTGACATAGTAGCGGTACTGCTGACCGCGGCGCCCTCGCGCATGGGTGGGCGACATGGCACGCCCGTCGCTGCCGAAGATCAGCCCACGCAGCAGCGAAGGCGTTTGGCAGCGGGTGCGATTGGCGCGTGTCTTCGGGCTGATCGCCAGCAGGGCGTGCGCCGCATCCCACATGGCCTGTGGCACGATGGCAGCATGCTCGCCCGGGTGCGACTTGCCCTTGTGCATCGCCTCGCCGAGATAGGTCCGGTTGCTGAGCACCCGATACACGTCGCTCTTGGTGAAGGCGCGGCCGCGCTTCGTGGTTGCGCCTTCGGCCCGGAGCATGGTGACCAGCTTCGTGCCGGATTCCGTCTCGACGAACCCCTCGAAGATGCGGCGTACCAGCGCGGCCTCGGCGTCGTTCACCAGCAGCTTGCGATCCTTGGCGTCGTAGCCGAGCGGCACAAAGCCCCCCATCCAGATCCCGCGCGCCCGCGACGCCGCGACCTTGTCGCGGATGCGCTCGCCGATGACCTCGCGCTCGAACTGCGCAAAGCTGAGCAGGATGTTCAGCGTCAGCCGCCCCATGCTCGTCGTCGTGTTGAACGACTGCGTGACGGAGACAAAGGTCACGCTATTCGCGTCGAAAACCTCGACCAGCTTGGCAAAGTCCATCAGCGCGCGCGACAGGCGGTCGATCTTGTACACCACCACCACGTCAATCAGCCCGCGCTCGATGTCCGCCAGCAGGCGCCGCAGCGCCGGCCGTTCCAGCGTTCCGCCAGACACACCGCCATCATCGTAGCGATCGCGGACCAGCACCCAGCCCTCCGACCGCTGGCTGGTGATGTAGGCCTCACAAGCCTCGCGCTGGGCGTCGAGCGAGTTGAACTCCATGTCGAGTCCTTCCTCGCTCGACTTGCGCGTGTACACCGCGGCGCGGATCTTCCTCACTGTGGCCGGCATCGCGGCCTCGGCGGCTGGCTTGCGCTTCATGCGGTGCCCCTCCGGTTCTTCAGGCCGAAGAACAGCCAGCCATTCCAGCGGGTGCCAGTAATGGCGCGGGCGATGGAGGAGAGCGACTGATAGGGGCGCCCCTGATACTCGTAGCCGTCGTGCAGCACGGTGACGCTGTGCTCGACCCCCTGGTACTCGCGGATCAGCCGTGTCCCGGTGATCGGTTTGTCGTCGCCGCGGATGCGCCGGAGGACCGGATTGCCGCCGTCGAGTTGTTCACCCAAGGCCTCGAGGCGCTGGATCGTCTCGGCTTTCAGGCCGCCATAGGCCAGTTCCTGGATCCGGTAGGCCAGCCGGCTCTCCAGGAAGCGCCGGTTGTAAGGCGGCGGCTCTGCGGCGAAGAGCTCCCGCCACTGCTGCTTCAGGTCCGGCGTGCCGGTGGTCTTCAGGGCCGCCAGCCGGCCCAGCACGTCGGCCGGCAGGATGGCGGCGATGGTCGGCGGCGGCGGGGTGGCGGCTTTGGATTTGGTGGCGCGTGTCATGCGGGTCTCCGGTTGGTCCGGTTCGCATGCAGGCGCTGGGGTGCCAGGAAGTGTAGGTCCGGCTCTCCGCGGTCCGCGGCCTCGCGCGCAGCTTCCTCGGCAGCGCGGCTGCGCAGCCGCACCAGGCCCGCGGCGAGGATGGTGCACACCTCACGCAGGTGCGGCGGGAGGTGGCCATTGATCGGGTTCGGCAGGGGCATCGAGATCCAGCACGCATTGTCCTGCCTAATCTCTACCGCCTCGCCACCCGCACCTTCTCAGCCGGCCGGCTTGGCGCGGCGCCATGCACGGCCGTCAGTGCCGACGGTCGTCCGACATTCGGCTTCACGGTCGGCCAAATCCGGCTCAGACGCGCCTTGATCGAGCTGTCGCAGGGCACATTGTCGGGTCCCAGCTGCGCGGCGAACCAATCCTGGATCATCCGTAGCCATTCAGCCTGCGTCGCCGGTGGGCCCGGGTCGTAGATGGTCTTCGCGATCTCGCACCAGCAGCCTTCCCAATCGAATTTGGGCGGAGCACCGCGTGACTTCTCCCGCCCGTTCGCGCCTGCCACGGCAGCAGTCGCCGAATGGATACCGCCGATCCCCTGCGCCTCCTGGAAGCGCTCCATCTCGGCTCGGCGCACCACCAGCGACTGGCGGTCGACCAGAATCGTGGCGCGCTCATCATCCTGGTCGGGGAGATCAAGCACCTCCCCCTGCACACCACAGAATCGCCCGATGGCCTGCGAGCCGTTCAGCAACACGGACCAGGCATCCACGCTGCGGATGTCCATCGTCCCGACGATCCAGCGCGTCCCGGTCGGAATGCTGAACGGTCGCCCGTCGGCATCCTCCTCGACTTCACTCGTTTCGACACGCAGCCCTCCCACCGCGATCGACAGGGTCAATTCGCTTTCCAGGGCATAGGCGGCGATGTCGGCTTCTGAGAGCGACCAGTACTCACAGAGTTCAACCAGGCCGTAGAACGGCTTGCGGGGGAGAGGTTTGGCCATCACCTCTCCGTCCGGTCGATCGCGCGCAGCCGGCGATAGGCACGCACCACCTTCGCCATATCGGTGCGCATATCAGGTGGCAGGCGCTGCGCCTCGACGAACACGTCATCCATACACAAGCCGAGGATCGCGGCAGCGCGCTCGATGAGCTGATCGCGCGGCGGGCTCTCCATGTCCCGTTCGATCCGCGACCAATAGGCCGCTGAAATCCCCAGCCGATCCGCCATGTCGGTCATGCCGATCCCGAGCGCAGTCCGGCGCTCCCGGATGATCCTGCCAAAGCTCACAGCTTTGCTCCTTCAATCAAGCCGTAGCGTTGCAGTCGCACGGCGATGAACCTGTCCGAGACGCCGAAATCGCCGGCCAGCGCCGCCACGACCCCCGCCAGGGCTTCCTCGGGAGTGTCGCGGGCGAGGACTCGGAATCCGGGGCGTCCCCGATGCGGCGCATGCACCATCCGCAGCTTCTCGGTCCGCGCATGCGCGACCATGCGAAGATGCAGCGGCGCAGGCGGCACCAGCAGCGCCCCCATGAACTCATTGGCGCGTCGCTCGGACAGCAAGGTGGCCCGGTCGAGGCAGCCGGGGTCGGCCGTCACCGACCGATAGCGCCGTGCGGGCTGCTCCACGGCGGATGGCACGTCGAACACGATATGGCCGATCTCGTGTGCTGCCGTGCTGAGCGCCAATTCCGGCCGGTTGGCCATCATGCCCGCATTGACCGACACCAACGCCAGCCCGGGGGCTGCGGGATCGGTCTCGCAGATACCCAGCACCGCACGGCCGTCCTCATCATGCACCGCATGGGCGAAGTCCCACTCGGCAGTGATCTGCCGGCTGTTGACCTCGAGCACGCTCGCAGTGGCGGCCAGCGCTCCTGCGTCCAACGCCCAGGCGCTGCCCTTCCGCGCGACGACGCGGCGCAGTTGGGCGGCGACAGCCCAGACGGCCTCGGCCGTGAGCCGATGCGGGACGCCGGTCTGCGGGTGGTGGGCATAGGTCAGGGACACCGGCATTGCGGCAAGCCTCGGTTGATGACGTAAGGGGTTAAGGCGCGTGTTCCTTTTATGTTCTCCTCCCGTGCTGAGTCCAGCATCGCGAACAAGTGTCGGTCATTAAATCTTCGCACCGAAATCCCGCGCGGCGCTCAGTCGTGGCGTAGTCCTCAGAAACCCCTGGTTTTCCTGCCGGCCAAGAATGTGCCGGGACAATCCTGGCCGGCATTTATCGGCTTTGTTGGTCAATCGGCCGCAGCGCCTCGTGGTCCGGTCCGCTCATCGACGCAGCCAGCGCGATGCCGGAGCCAGACATGATCACACAACGCACTTCGAACCCCGTCGACCGACCCGCCTGGGACCAACCGCAGTTGCGCCAGGCCCTCTCCACCGCCCAGCACCGGGCCGCCCGGGGGGCGCGCCGGCTGCAACTCTCCGCCCCCGACCGGGAGGACCTGCGCCAGGACATCCTGCTCGCCATGCTGCAACGCAGCCGGCACTTCGACTCGGAGCGCGGCGCCTGGTCGACCTTTGTCGGGTTCGTCGCCCGGCATGTCGTCGCGGACCACGCGCGCATTCAGCGGGATCAGCCGCGGCCGGTGTTCCTCCCGCTCGAGGTGGATGCGTTCCCTAACGGCTGTTCGGTGACGCAGCAGGATCACGTCGATCCGTGCCTGGAGCTCGACCTCCAGCGTGTGGCCCAGGAACTGCCGACCGCGCCGCAATCCATCCTGCGGCTGCTGGCCGCCGAAGGCGATGTGCCGAGCGCGCAGCGGGCCAGCGCCCAGTCCCGCCCGACCTTCTACCGCTCGGTCGCCGATCTCCGCTGCTGGCTGCGCGCGACGGGCCTCCGCCCGCAGCGCGGCCGCGCACGCGCCCAGGCGCACAGCGCCGGCTGAGAAAAACTCGCCCACCGATCCGTAGAGAACAAGAGCCGAACCATGCGTTCCAGGGAGAGCCGACCGATGCACCTCGTGCACCTCACCACCCAATTGCTGCCACCCGCCCAGGTGTCGAAGGCCAGCGCGCCGACGAACGTCGTCGTGAGCGAGAATGATCTCTGCGATCGACTTGCCGATGCGATGCCCGGCGACACCATCACCTACCACGTCGGCATGCTGGCCCGGGATCGGGCGCCGCAGACGCAAATACTCAGCCCGGATCGCTGCCGCGATCTCAGCGCTGTCGCCGACCGTGTTCTGCAACTGGCCGAGGCCGGCTGGGTGCATCTGGTGCAGCGCCGGCTTGGCGAGGAACGCTTTGCCTACCTGCTGATCGTGCGACCCAGGCCGCGCGCCCTTCGTGGCGCGGCCATGCCGCTCCCCGCTGCACTCAAGCAGGCGGCGTGAGGCCGGCCATGGGGAAGCCATCCCGCGACAAAGGCCTGCGCCGTGAGCGCGCCATCGTCGAAACCCACCTGAAGTGCGGCATCCACGCCGAGCGGGTGCCGCTGTCCGGCGCCGTCCGGTACCGCGGCAACGGCGCCGACGTCGACCTGTACGTCCGCGGCCCGGAGCCGGTGAAGGCAGAGGTCAAGGCCCGCGCCGAGGGCGATGGCTTCAAGACGCTGGAGCGCTGGCTCGGTGGCAACGACGCCCTGTTTCTCTGGCGCGACCGCGCAGCGCCCTTCGTGGTGCTGCCCCTGCACGTCTGGCTGGAGATCGTCGGCCGCAGCGCACGGTGCGCGGACCCCGATTCCGATCGCAGTCGTGCTCGTCGCGCGCGCCAAGCCGAGGAAGGCGCGTTGCCGTCCGCCGATGCCGTCGCGGAGCCCGCGCAATGAGTCCGCGCACCGCGCACTACCAGCGCGCCATTGGCGAAGCCCTCCGCGATCTCGCCAGCGGTGCGCTGCTCGCCGGCGGCTTCATCGCGCTCCTCTGGCTCGCCGAACTGGCGACCGTCCGATGAGCACCATCCCCTCGACCAGAAGGACCACCATGAACAACCGAACCACTCTGGCGCAGCTGCGCGAGATGGACGGCGAGCAGGCCGCACGCCTGCCCGTCGATCATCTGGCGCTGCTGCTGGAAGAGGTCGGGGCGCTGAAGGCCGACGCCAAGCACCTCGCCGACCTGCTGCATGACGCGTTGCATGCCCGCTACGGCGCCCCCGCCGCCGCGGCCCGTCGCGCCGAGGGCAAGGACACCGGCCGTGTCCGCATCGCGGATGACGCCTTCGAGGTCGTCGCCGACCTCCCGAAGAAAGCAGCGTGGGACCAGCCGAAGCTGGCCGCGGCGGTCGCCACCATCGTGGCGTGGGGCGAGGACCCCGCGGACTACGTCACCACCGAGATCCGCGTGCCGGAAAGCCGCTTCACGGCCTGGCCGCCGCGCATCCGCGCGGTCTTCGAGCCGGCGCGCACCGTCGCCACCGGCCGCCCCTCCTACACCCTCGAACAGAAGGACGCCGCGTGATGGCACATGAGCTCCGCATCCAGGTCGTCATCCCGCTGCAGGGCGATGCTGTCGCCCGCGCTAAGGACGTCGCCGCCTTCGAGCCGACGCTCGACGGCTTCACCGAAGTCGTCGCGCGCGCCGGCGGCGACATCAAGGTCGACGTCATCAAGGCCAAGCCGCGCGCCGCGAAGCAGGAGGCGCACTGATGGCGATCTCCCTCGCATCCCTGCGCAGCAGCACCAGCCTCTCGCCGCCGCGGCTGCTCCTCTACGGCGTCGCCGGAGTCGGCAAGACCGAGTTCGCCGCCGCCTCGCCTCGGCCCGTCATCCTGCAGACCGAGGATGGTCTCGGCCGGATCGAGGCGACGACCTTCGGGCTGCTGCGCAGCTTTGACGAAATCATGGAGGCCTTGGGCGCGCTTTACACCGAACCGCACGACTTCGAGACCCTGGTGGTGGACAGCCTCGATTGGCTGGAGCCGCTGGTGTGGCAGCACACGGCGCGAACCCACAACCAGCCGGATATCGAGTCCTTCGGCTACGGCAAGGGCTATCTCGCCGCGCTGGATACCTGGCGCAGCTTTCTCGACGGCGTGAATGCGCTGCGCGAAGAGCGCGGCATGGGCGTGATCCTGATCGCGCATGCCGAGATCAAGCGCTTCGACAGCCCGGAGACGGAACCCTACGACCGGTATCAGCCCAAGCTGCACCGCAGCGCCTCGGCGCTGGTGCAGGAGCATGTCGATGCTGTGCTGTTCGCGAACTACCGCGTCAGCACGCTGAAGTCGGACGTCGGCTTCAACAAGAAGGTGGTCCGCGGCGTAAGCGGCGGCGATCGCCTGCTGCACACCGCCGAGCGCCCCGCCTTCCTCGCGAAGAACCGCTTCGGGCTGGCCGAGACGCTGCCGCTGTCCTGGCCCGAGCTCGCCGCCGGCATCCCCTTCTACGCGACGCAGCCCAGCGCCGCCCCCGCCTCCACCACCGAAGCCCGGAGCTGACCCATGGCATCCCTCAATGGAACCTTTGACGCGACCGAGGTCGCCCCCGCCGTCCCGCTCGAGGTGCTGCCGCCCGGCAAGTACCTCGCGCATCTGATCGAGAGCGAGATGATGCCGACCAAGGCGGGCGACGGGCAGCTGCTCAAGCTGGTGTTCGAGGTGCTGGAAGGCCCCTCCGCACGCCGGAAGATCTTCGACCAGCTGAACCTGGTGAACCGTAACGAGCAGACGGTCGAGATCGCGCAGCGCACGCTGTCGGCCATCTGCCACTCGGTGGGCCAGGTGCATGTCAGCGACAGCGAGCAGCTGCACTTCAAGCCGCTGATCGTGACGCTGAAGGTCGAGCCGGCCGGTCCCGACAAATACGGCGTGCACCGGGAGGCGCGGAACAAGGTGGCCGGGTACTCGGCGGCCAACGCCGGCGCGGCCACCGGCACCGCCCCGCGCCCTCCCACCCCGGGGCCCCGTCCGGCAGCCGCGGCACCTCCGCCGGCCGCCCGCACCGGTGCCGCGGCGACCCCGCCCTGGCGCCGCAATGCCTGATCACCTGCCGGCAGGCCTCGCGCCTGCCGGCCTCTCTCCCTCGAACCAGGATCAGGTCATGGCTGCCCTTCCCACGCCCGTATGTCCCACCGTCACCGCCATCTACGCCGTCTATGAGGCGGCAGCGGACAACGGCTATCGCGCACATCTGGGCGCCTCGTTGATTGGCACCGAATGCGAGCGCGCCATCTGGTATCCTTTCCGCTGGGCCACGCGCGCCCGGCATGCTGGCCGGCTGCTGCGGCTGTTCGACACTGGCAATCTGGCCGAGGCCCGCTTCGTCGCGGACCTGCGCCGCATCGGTGTCACCGTCCTGGACCTGGATCCCGCATCGGGGCGCCAGTGGAACCTGCGCGATGCCTCCGGCCACTTCGGCGGCAGCATGGACGCAGTGGCGATCGGCCTACCCGAGGCGCCGGCGACCTGGCACGTCTGCGAGTTCAAGACCCACAGCGCCAAGTCCTTCGCCAAGCTGAGGGCCGAGGGCGTCGCCGCGTCGAAGCCGCTGCACTGGGCGCAGATGCAAGCCTACATGCATCTCGCTGGCCTTGATCGGGCCTTCTACCTGGCGGTCTGCAAGGACACGGACGAGCTCTACCAGGAGCGCATCCGGCACGATGCCGAGGCCGGGCTGCTCATCCTGGCCAAGGCCGAACGCATCATCGGCGCCGCGCGGCCGCCGGCCCGCATCAGCCAGGATCCCGCCTGGTGGCAGTGCCGCTTCTGCGACCACCACGCCGTATGTCATGCCGGCGCGGCACCGGAGCGGCATTGCCGGTCCTGCCTGCACGCCTCGCCCGCGCAGGGTGGCGACTGGCATTGCGCGCGCCACCACGCCCCTCTCGGCCGGCGCGACCAGGAGGCAGGCTGCGCGGCGCATCTCTATCTGCCGGATTTCGTGGCCGCCGAGCAGATCGACGCGGGCGAGGACTGGGTCAGCTATCGGCTGCCGGACGGCACCGAATGGCGTGACGGCGTGCCCGGCGCGGCGCGGCCGGACATCGTCTCGCACCTGCCGTGCCGGATCTGTCGCGCCACGATCTATCGGGTCGGGCCCGGCAAGGGGCCGCACATCGCCGAGCTGATCTGCACCGGCTGCGAGACGGGCGGGCGCTGGCTCAGCAAGGTCGACGCCGTGGCGATGGGGGTGGCGGCATGACCCTCTCCCTCCGCCCGTATCAGCGCGCCGCCATCGAGGCGCTCTACGACTATTTTTCGGCCAGCAGCGGCAATCCGCTGGTCGTGATGCCGACCGGCACGGGCAAGAGCCTGTGCATTGCCGGCTTCACGCGCGAGGCGATCGCCGCCTATGGCGACACCCGCGTGCTGATCCTCACCCACGTGAAGGAGCTGATCCAGCAGAACTTCATGGCCATGCTGCGCGCCTGGCCGGAGGCGCCGGCCGGCATCTACTCGGCGGGCCTGTCCCGCCGTGACATCCACGCGCAGATCCTGTTCGCCGGCATCCAGTCCATCCACCGCCATGCGCGGCAGGTGCAGCGTTGCGACCTCGTGCTGATCGATGAGGCGCACCTGCTCGGCCGTGGCGACAGCGGCATGTACCGCTCATTCCTCGCCCAGCTGAACGAAATCAACGCTGGCCTGCTGAAGGTCGTCGGCTTCACAGCCACCCCCTATCGGCTCGACAGCGGCATGCTGCACGAGGGCAAGGATCGGCTCTTCACCGACATCGCCTTCCAGGTGCCGGTGCTGGAGATGATCCAGCAGGGCTATCTCTGCCCGGTCGTGCCGAAGCAGACCTCGACGCAGCTCGACGTGGGCGGCGTCGGCACCCGCGGCGGCGAGTTCATTGCCAAGGATCTCGAGGCGGCGGTGGACCGCGACGAGGTGACCCGCGCCGCCGTGGCCGAGATCGTTCAGCACGGCGAAGGCCGCGGCTCCTGGCTGGTGTTCTGCTCGGGCGTCGCTCACGCCCGCCATGTCCGAGACGCCATCCGCGAGCATGGCATCTCCGCCGAGACGGTCACCGGCGACACGCCGGGGCCGGAGCGGGACGGCATCCTGGCGGCGTTCAAGGCAGGGCGGCTGCGGTGCGTCACCAACGCCAATGTCCTGACCACCGGCTTCGACGCGCCGGGCACCGACCTCATTGCGCTCCTGCGCCCCACCAAGAGCGTTGGCCTCTATGTGCAGATGGTCGGCCGCGGCACGCGCCTCGCCGAAGGCAAGGACAACTGCCTGGTGCTCGACTTCGCCGGCAACACGGCGCGGCACGGTCCGATTGACACGGTGGATGGCCGGAAGAAGGAACCCGCCGGTGATGGCGAGGCGCCGATCAAGGTCTGCCCGGAATGCCAGACCATCAACCACGCCAGCGCGCGGCACTGCATCGAGTGTGACCACGAGTTCCCGCCGCCAGTGGTGAAGGTGGCGCCGCAGGCAGCGTCGAACGCGCTGCTCTCCACGCAGATCCAGGCGGCCTGGTGCGATGTCACCAGCATCACCTACGCGCGCCACGAGAAGCCCGGGAAGCCCGCCTCACTGCGCGTCACCTACGAATGCGGCCTCGCGCGGCACAGCGAATGGGTCTGCTTCGAGCACACCGGCTTTCCGCGCGACAAGGCGGTGGGTTGGTGGCGTCGGCGTGCCGGCAATCTCCCGCCACCTGCGACCGTGGATGCGGCGCTGGAACAGCTGGACCAGCTGCGTCGTCCCATCGCGATCCAGGTGCGGCCGGCCGGCCAGTACACCGAGATCGCCGCCGCGAGGTTCGTGTGAGATGCGCCGCATGTCGCCTCCGCACCGCCCGCGGCTTTGGCTGGTTCGATCCGCGCGTGCGGACCAGCGAGCCGCTGCCGGCCTGTTCCATGCGCGGCATGAACGCGCTCTGCCGGAGGTGGGGCGTGGTTGATCCCGACGAGCACGAAGTCGCCGCCATCGCGGCGGCCAGCCCCACGGCGGGCGAATGCCTGGAGAGCATCGGGAAGACCGATCTCGCGGTCCTGACCGAGGCCGAGTGGCTGACGCTGCTGGAGGTGATCATCACCGCCTACCAGGATGAGCTTGCTCGCCTGCTGGATCGGGGCCGGCACCCGGCGCCGCCGCTCGCGGTGGGTGGCCGCTCATGAGCGGCGTCACCTCCGCCCGAGAGGTCGCGCGCCGGATCGGTCTCTCGCACACAGCCATCCAGAACGCCGAACGCGCTGGACGAATCGCACGGGAAGATGACGGCACCTGGGACGTCGAGAACGTCCAGCGAGGTCTGTCGGGAAAGCCTGCGCGCGAGCGTCGCGCTAAAACTGATATCGCGCCAGATCAGACCAGCGCCGCAGATGATGCCCCCCGCCCGGTCGGTGGAAGCGGCATCGCCTCGACGCGCGAGCTTGCCCGACGCCTTGGCTGTTCCCACACCTCGCTGCAGAAGGCAGAGCGATCCGGCCGCATCGCGCGGGAACCGAATGGCCGCTGGGATTCGGAGAAGGTACGCGCGGGCCTCAAGACGCGGGCTGACCCCACGCAGCGTGCGCCACACGGTTCGCGGGGACCGTGGGCCAAGCCTGCGCAATACTTCGCCAAGCTCGACACGGACATCATCGGCCCGGTCCGCAACATCCATACGGAGCTTGAGTCTGCGCGCCGCGCGCTCCAGCGCGCTGCCGAGCAGATTGCGGCGCTCTATCCCGAGATCCTGCGCCTGGAACGCGCCTGCGACGCAGCCATTGCCGCACAGGAGCGTGGCAGCGAATGACGGATGCTCCCTCCTTCATGGCCGACTACGGCGAACGCCTGGTCGACAACGGCTACTCGGTCATCCCCATCATGTCGGGCACGAAGGTGCCGGGGCGGTTCACCGGTGGGGAATGGTCGCCCTATCCGGACTGGACCCGGCACTGCGACCGGCCGACGAAGCCCTTCGAGGTGGACATCTGGCGCCGCTGGCCAGGCTGCGGCGTGGGCATCGCCACCGGCGCCGTGGTGGGCATCGACATCGATATCCTGGACGGCGCGTTGGCCATCCAGATCGCCGAGCTCGCCACGTCGATGCTGGGCGATACACCCTGCCTGCGCATCGGCCGCGCCCCAAAGCGGCTGCTCGTCTATCGCGCCGCCACGCCATTCGCCGGCCGGAAGCGCCATCCCCTCGAGCTGCTGTCGCGCGGCCAGCAGTTCGTCGCCTATGCTGTCCACCCCGATACCGGCCGCCCCTATGAGTGGCCGGAGGACAGCCTGGTGGAGACGCCGCTCTCGCGCCTCCCGGTGGTCGACGAAGCGGGATGTGCGGCATTCCTGGACGCCGCCTGGCGGCTCGTGCCCGACGAGGTGCGGGTGAACTCGATTCTCGCGGACGCGCCGACCAGCGCCTGGCGCGGCCCAAGCGACCCGAAGGGCACGCGGGACGCCATCGCCGCGGCCTTAGCTTGGCTGCCGAACGACGACCTGCCGGGCAATGAATGGATCACGGTCGGCGCGGCCATCAAGGCCGCGATCGGCGAGGAGGGGCGCGACCTCTGGCTCGACTGGTCGCGGCGGTCCGGGAAATCGGGCCAATCGGGTCGATCCGACACCCCCGAGCGGCGCTGGGCCTCGCTCCGGCCGCACAGCGTCGGCGCTGGGAAGATCTACTGGCTCGCCGAGCAGCGCGGCTGGGTGCCGGATCCCGCCCTGACGCTGAACGGCACGGCGGCCGAACAGGCGAGCCAGCCGCATCCGGCCGCGGGGCTGTTGGCGAAGGTCGCGGTTGCACCGCTGCCGATCGCGCCGCCGCCGAAGCCCTATCGCGTGCCGCCCGAGCTGCTGCAGGTGGATGGCACGCTGAAGCTGTTCCTGGATTACGCCACGGGCAGCGCCGTCAGTCCGCAGCCGTTCCTCTCGTTGGGTGCCGCGATCTGCCTGGTCGGCGCCATCGCCGGCCGCCGGTATCGCACGCCGACCGACCTGCGCAGCAACCTCTATGCGATCGGCATCGCCGACAGTGGCGGCGGCAAGGACCATGCGCGGCGCTGCGCAAAACGCGCCATTTATGCTGCTGGCCTCGACCGATACCTCGGCGGCGAGGATCTGGCCTCCTCGGCCGGCTTGCTCACCTCCTTGCAGCGCCATCCCGCCCGCCTGTTCCAGGTCGATGAATTCGGCCAGTTCCTGAAGCTGGTCCTGAATGCGCGCGCCCCAGCCCATAAGGCGGCCATCTGGTCGGAGCTGACAAAGCTCTACACCTCGGCCGCCGAGCCCTACATTGGCGCGGAGTACGCCGACCAGAAAGCGCGGCCGCGCGTCACCATCGAGCAGCCCTGCGCCTGCATCTGGGGCGTCACGGTGCCAGGGCCGTTCTGGTCGGCGCTGGAGGGTGGCGCCCTAGCGGACGGGTCGATTGCGCGCTTCTTGGTGTTCCTCACGGACGACGACTACCCGGAGCGCAATGAGACCCCGGCGCCAATGGACCCACCGCCAGACCTCGTGGCGGCCCTGCAGGGGATCGCGCGTGGTGTGCCAGGCCACAGCCATGGCGGGAACATCGCCGACGCCATGGAATCCTCGGCGCCCATCCACGCCTACACGGTGCCGATGACACGCGACGCTGAGACCGCAATGGCACGCGTGCGCCGTGAGGCCACCGACCTGTTGCGCTCACACCGCGGCACCCACGCCACCGCTCTGTTCGGCCGATACGCCGAGAACACCGCCAAGCTGGCGATGATCGCCGCAGTCAGTCGTGATCCCGGCCGGCCCATCACCGAGGTGCATGACGTCACCTGGGCATCGGCGCTGGTCGAGCACTGCATCGGCACGCTGCTCCGCGAAGCCGAGCGTCTCGTCTCGGACAACGACACCGAGGCAAATCACAAACGCGTCCTGGAGATCATCCGGGCCGCTGGCGAGATTAGCCGGAACGCACTGGTCCGCAAGACCCAGTTCCTGTCGAAGCGGGAGCGCGAGGAAATCTTCGACGCGCTGGTCGAGGGTGAACTGGTCGCGCGTAGCGTGAAGCAGACCGGCACCAGACCGACGATGCTGTTCACGGCGTGCGGAACGCCTGAGGCGGCTGATGGCAAGGAGGCATCGCCTTGACGTATTCGATTCATCAAGCGGCACGATGGCGCCGAAACCTAGGCCAAAGGCGGGTTCCGCGCGCATACGTCAATACGTCAATACGTCACGCGGGCGCACACGGGGACATGCAGGTCACGCGTGTTCGGGGAGAGAGACCCCTTGATGAATTGATGTATTGATGAATCCCCCAATAGACCCCCCTGGTCACCTGCGCATGCGCGCGAATGGTGACCGCCTTCCCGTGCAGGGATCGCAGCGGATCACCGGTGGTCCTCAACCGCCGAGGTCCAGCCTCGACCGCGGCACCTGCAGCGCCACCACCACGCCCGAGATGGAGATGCTGCGCCGCCGTGTCTGGCAGCAGCAGGGCGTCATCTCGCTGCACCTCGAGGACATCACCGATCCCTGGCTGCGCCAGGCGATCCAGAACGAAGCCGTGCGCCGCTGGGGACCACGGCAGCAGGAGAAGAATCATGGCCGGTAAGCGGAAGGCAAAGACCTCCAAACGGGACGAGGCGCTCGGCCCGTCGAAGTGGCGGCTCCAGCATGGCGGGTTCTCGGAGCCGGTTCGTGAGGCTGATCCGGAGACCGGCGTCCCGGTCCAGTATCGTCGTGCCGTCGACACGCTCGGGCTTATGCTGGCCAATGGCAGCATCACGCCGCAGATGCACGAGGCCGGGGCGATGTTCCGTGTGACCTTCCGCCTCGCGGCGCTGGACGGTATGCGCACGACGCAGCTGCTGCGCATCCAGGGTGGCGGAGGCGATCTGCTGAGCGAACGCCAGGCTGCTGCGCGGCGTCGGTTGGCCGCGACCCTGGACCTATTCGGCGGCGCGGACAGCGCCGGCGGAAGCTGCCTGTGGCACGTACTCGGCCTCGAGTGCTCCCTGCGGGAATGGGCACTGCGGCAGGGGTGGTCGGGACGTCCGGTCCATCACGTCCAGGCGCAGGGCATCCTGCTCACGGCGCTCGGCGTGCTGGCGGCCCATTACGGCCTGCAGCCGCGGGAGCGTGCCGCTTGAGCCTCAGCCCAGAGCGGCCTTCAGGTCCGCCATCGTGGCCATCAGCGTCATCGGGTCGATCGGTGACGGCACGAAGCCACACGCCTGGTAAAAGCGCTGGGCGTCGGCGTTCAGGGCCTGCACCAACACGCCGCGCACCGCCAGCACCTCGCTGGCCTGCAGCACGCGCAAGACCGCGTCCCGCAGCAGGGCCCGGCCGATGCCCTGGCCGTGCAGGCTGCGGTCCACCGCCAGTCGGCCTAGCATCGCCATGGGGATCGGGTCGGGCATGTTGCGCTTCACACGCCCTGAAGCGGCGATCACGGCCACCGCCCCAGCCGCCAGGCAGTAGAACCCCACCACGAAGCCGGCGCGGCACACCACGAAGGTCCTTGACGCGCCGGCCGCCTGATTCGCCCGCGCACGCCGCCGTAGCCACTCATCGAGCGTGGCCTCGCCGCTGTCGAACATCGCCAGGTCGTGCTTGTCTTCGAGCGGCGCCGGCGCGCTGAGCCGGTCGGCACTCACTCCCACGGTGGCGCGGTCTCCAGCAGCTTGCGAAGCCGGCCGTTCGGGTTGGGCGGCGCGTCGAGCAGCGCCTGGAACTTTGCATACGCAGCCGGCTGGGTGCGGAACAGCGTGCGGTCGAGAATGGCGTCGGTCGCAGCGCGGCGCGCAGCCTCCAACATGAACTCGGAGCGCGACTTCCCCGAGAGCACGGCGGCCTGGTCGATCAGAGCACGCTCCTCGGGCCGGACGCGGATATTGATCGCGCCGACGGTGATGGCGGGCTGGGCCTTTGCGGGGCGTCGGGTTGGGGTGGTGATGCGCTTGGCGGGTGTGGGCATGGTGGCCTCCGGGGCTGGTTCTACGACTCTGTATGGACATTGTCCACCACGCAGTCATCGCGCCGCTGAAAGCGGATTGCGGCACCGGAACCAGAAGAGATAGTGTCTCGATAGTCGTTGAATTGCGACCGCAGCCGAGTGGCTTCCGAGCCACCGGCCCGCTGATCAGCCACAGTGGCTCTCGAGCCGATGGTTCCTTCCTGGCCCCGCTGTATGCGGGGGGCGGAAGCGCGCGACGTCTTTAGCGCCAGGCCGAAAATATGGGTTGCGGTTTGCAGCCTTCGCCCGCGGCTTCAAATCGTTAGCTGCAAACCGACGCTGGGCCGCTGCCCTGCAAACCACCTGCAAACCGGATGGCCAGATGACGCTCCCCTGGATGGCGGCGAAGATCCTGCTGCGTCCGCTGGCGGAGCTGCGTCCGCATGCCGGCAACGCCCGCGTCCACAGCGCCGAGCAGCTGGAGCAGATCAAGGCCAGCATGCTGGCCTTCGGCTTCACCAACCCGCTGCTGGTGGACGAGGACGATGTGCTGATCGCGGGGCACGGGCGGCTCGAGGCCGCGTCGGCGCTCGGAATGGCCAAGGTGCCAGTCATCGTGCTGCGGCACCTGTCCGCCGCGCAGAAGGAGGCGCTGCGGCTCGCCGACAATCGCATCGCGGAGAACGCGACCTGGGACCAGGCGCTGCTGCGTGATGCGCTGGCCGCGGTGCAGGCGGCGCAGGAGATCGACCTCGGCGCGCTCGGCTTCTCGGCGGATGAGCTCGCGGACATCCTCGCAGCGGCTGGAGATGCCGTGTCCGACGGCGACGCGCCCGAGGCTCTGTCCGCGGATTCCGCCGAGGGGAATGGCGCGGCAGGCACCGACGATGCGCCGGCGGACGACCCCGCCGACGCCGACCCGGAGCCGCCGCGCCAGGCCGTCACCCGCCCCGGCGACCTCTGGCTGCTCGGCGAGCACCGCCTGCTCTGCGGCGACAGCACCGACGCTACGAACCTGGCGCGCGTGATGCGTGAGGACCGCGCGGCGCTGCTCTTCACCTCCCCGCCCTACGGGAATCAGCGGGACTACACGACCGGCGGCGTCACGGATTGGGATGCGCTGATGCAGGGCGTGTTCCAGCATCTCGACGCGGCCATGCGGCCGGACGGCCAGGTGCTGGTGAACCTCGGGCTGATCCATCGCGACAATGAATGGCAGCCCTATTGGGCCGCCTGGCTCGACTGGATGCGCGCCCGCGGCTGGCGGCGCTTCGGGCTCTACACCTGGGACCAGGGGCCTGGCCTGCCCGGAGACTGGAACGGGCGGCTGTCGCCCGCCTTCGAGCTCCTGTTCCACTTCAATCGCGAGGCCCGGCGCCCGAACAAGATCATCCCCTGCCGCTGGGCGGGGCACGTCAACTCGGAGAAGGGTGGCCTCCGCGCCAAGGACGGCACGGTCGGCGAATGGCAGCATGCCGGCCAGGGCGTGCAGGAGACCCGGATCCCGGACAACGTGCTGCGCATCACGCGGCACAAGGCCCGTGGCATCGAGACGGAACATCCCGCGGTGTTCCCCGTCGCGCTGCCGGACTTCCTGATGCGGGCCTATGCCGATGAGGGCGACGTGGTGTTCGAGCCCTTCGCTGGCGCCGGCACCACCATCATAGCCGGCCAGCGCACCGGCCGCCGCGTGCGGGCGATCGAGCTCGCGCCGGCCTATGTCGATCTGGCCGTGGCACGGTGGCGCATGCTGCATCCTGACCTGCCGGTGACGCTGGCGGACGACGGTCGCGATTACGACGCCGTGGCCGCGGCGAGGCAGGAGGTCACCGCCAGTGCAGCCTGATCTCGTCGTTTCCGCTCTGCCGGTCGCTTCCCTCGTGCCCTATGCCGAGAATGCGCGCACGCATTCGCCGTCCCAGGTGGCGCAGATCGCCGCCTCCATCGCCGAGGTCGGCTTCGTGAACCCCGTGCTGGTGGACGCAGACGGCGTGCTAATCGCCGGCCACGGCCGCGTCATGGCGGCGAAGCAGATCGGGCTGGCCGCCCTGCCGGTGCTGCGGCTTGGCCATCTCTCCCCCGCACAGGCGCGTGCGCTGCGCCTGGCAGACAACCAGATCGCGCTGAACTCCGGCTGGGACGAGGCGCTGCTCGCCGCTGAGATCGCCCGCATCCGCGACGAGGCGGTGGTCGATCTGGACGTGCTCGGCTTCTCGGGCATGGAGCTCGATCGGCTGCTGGCGGCTGCCGATGCCGGCCTGGGCGAGGATGCCGACGACGCCCCGCCACCGCCCGTGGTGCCCGTCACTCGCACCGGCGACCTTTGGCGCTGCGGGGAACACCGCTTGCTGTGCGGCGATGCCACCCAGATCGAGGACGTGCAGCGTGCCCTTGGCGCCGGCTACCTGGCCGACATGGGCTTTGTCGATCCGCCCTACAACGTGGCCTACGAAGGCGGCACCGCCGCCAAGATGACCATCGCCAATGACGCGCTGGGCGGCGGCTTTCCGGAGTTCCTCCGTCCCGCGCTGGCCAACCTGCTCTCGGTCACGAAGGGCGCCTGCTACGTCTGCATGTCCTCCTCGGAATGGCCGACGCTGCATCGCGTCTGGCAGGAGGCCGGCGCCCAGCACTATTGGTGCGGCGCCCGCGACCAGGGGAATGTCTGGCACTTCGATAAGCCGGCCAGGAACGACCTCCATCCGACCATGAAGCCGGTGGCGCTGGTCGAGCGTGCCATCCGCAACAGCAGCAAGCCGCGCGATACGGTGCTGGACTGCTTCGGCGGCTCGGGCACGACGATGATCGCCGCCGAACGCACGGGGCGACGCGCCGTGCTGCTGGAGATCGACCCTGCCTATGCCGACGTCATCGTGCGCCGCTGGCAGGAGACGACCGGCGAAGCCGCGGTTCTGGAGAGTGATGATCGCATCTTTGCCGATGTCGCCGCGGCCCGCGGCATCGTCGATCATGGTGTGATCCAACCCGCCGAATCATAGCAATCTCACGACGCTGCATCTTGCTTGGCTCGTGCGCGCCACAGCGCGAATGGTCCGTCACACGCAGAGCACCCCGCACTGCACCACGACGGAGACCAGCATGACGGACCGCACCGCCCGCGCAGCCCGCAACCAGGAACGCAGCCTCGAAGCCTTCCTCGCCGAGAAGCCGCGCCTCGACGCGATGGTCGCCGAGCTTCAGCAGATGAGCGCGGACCACTTCGGCGCGGATCCCGAGACGGTGCTCTGGGGCGCGCATGCCAGCCTGCAGCACTGGAACAGCCTGCTGGCGCGGGTGACGGACTCCTACCTGAAGCGCGGCGAATCGGCCGAATGAAGCGGACCACTCCCGCACCGCCCCGACCGGCAGCGCCGGCGGGGCTCCCGGCAGTAGGGGCCGATGACCGGCGCCCGGAACCGGAGACCATCACGATGACCAAGCTTTCCGACAGCCAGCGCGTGATCCTGAGCGCCGCCGCGCAGCACGAGATGGGCCTCGCCCGCGCGCCGAAGACCCTGCCCGCCGCGGCCCGCAACGCGGTCTTCCGCAGCCTGATCAAGAACAACCTGCTGACCGAGATCAACGCCCCGCGGGACTTCGTCGGGTTGGGCTGGCGCCAGGACGAGGAAGGCACCTGGATCGTGGCGCGCATCACCGACGACGGGCTGCGCGCGATCGGCATTGACCCGAACGAGGGCGACGCGGGGGCCGGCGAGCCCGACTGCTCGGGCATCGAGGGCAGCGTGCCCCACACGGCGACGACGGGCGCGGAGGAGCCGGCGCCGCAGGGTGAGGACACCCCGCCGCCCGAAGCCACCCAGGCCGCACCCCTGGCGGAGGAAGTCGCCCTGCTCGACCAAGCCCTCGCAGCACGCGCCGCCACGCCCCGCGCCAGCCTGCGCGACACCGCCGCGGCGATCCTCGCCGCCTGGGATGACGAGGCAAACCGGGAGGGCGACATGATCGGCGCCCTGGACGCGCCGATGGAAGCCCTGCGCACCCTGCTAGCCGGCGAGCCCGCCCGCACGCCACGGGACGCCACCGCGCCACGCAAGCCGCGCGAGGGCACCAAGCAGGAGCAGGTGCTGGCGATGCTGCGCCGCCCCGAGGGCGCCACGGTCGCACAGATCGCCGAGGCGACGGGCTGGGCGCAGCACACGGTCCGCGGCTTCTTCGCCGGACTGAAGAAGAAGGGCCACGCGGTCGAGGTGAAGTCGCGCGAGCGGATGGTCGGCCCGAACAAGACGGGCGCGAAGGGCTCCTTCACCATCTACCACCTGCCGGCCTGACCACGGAGCCGGACACGTCGAGGGCTCGCCGCCGGACGGTAGCGGGCCCTTGCTCGTGATGACCATCACGTGCGGCGGGAGGTCGCCGCCATGCCGGAACTGACCGCCTCGACCCGCGAGGCTGCGCGGCGCCTCGGCGTCAGCGACACCGCCATCCACAAGGCCGAACGGGCCGGCCGGATTGCCCGCGAGCCGGACGGCCAATGGGATATCGACAAGACCCGCCGCCGCCTGACCGAGACCGCTGATCCCGCCCGCTCGCCCCTGGCCGGTGGCGCCGGCGCCGAGGGCACGCCCTTCGCCCGGCTGAAGGTCGCGCAGCTCGCGCTCAAGGTGGAGGCGCAGCGGCTCTCGCTCGACGAGACCAAGCGCCGCCTGCTCGATGTCACCGAGGCCAATGCCGCGCTGGACGAGATCGGCAGCACGATGCGCAACGCGCTGCTGAACTGGCCCGCCCGCGTTTCCGGCCTGATCGCTGCCGAGATCAGCGTCGATCCGCATCTGCTGCAGACCATCCTGCAGAGCCACATCAACGACCTGCTGACGGAGGCGGCCGATCGCTTCGATCCAGCAGGCCTCGGAGGGGACCGGTCTCCGCAGCCGTGAGCATGTCCGCCGGCGTGTCGGCGCGATGCTCCGGCCGCCGCCGCAGCTCACCGTCTCGGAATGGGCGGAGCGGCACCGCATGCTCGGCAGCCGCGCATCGGCGGAACCGGGCCCCTGGCGGACCAGCCGCACGCCCTACCTCAAGGACGTGATGGACGCGCTCTCGGCCGTGCATCCGGCCCGGCGCGTCGTGTTCATGAAGGGCGCGCAGGTCGGGGCGACGGAAAGCGGCAACAACTGGCTGGGCTACATCATGCACCACGTGCCGGCACCGGCGCTGGCGGTGCAGCCGACCGTCGAACTGGCCAAGCGCTTCTCGCGCCAGCGCATCGACCCGCTGCTGGAGGAGACACCGGCGCTGCGGGAGCGGGTCGCGCCCGCCCGCGCCCGCGACAGCGGCAACACCATGCTGTCGAAGGAATTCCCCGGCGGCATCCTGGTGCTGACCGGGGCCAACAGCGCGGTCGGATTGCGCTCGATGACGGCGCGGTTCCTGTTCCTCGACGAGGTGGACGCCTATCCCGGCGACGTCGCCGGCGAGGGTGATCCGATTGCCCTGGCTGAGGCCCGGGCCCGAACCTTTGGCTGGCGGCGCAAGGCGTTCCTGGTCAGCACGCCCACCATCGCCGGCCGCAGCCGCATCGAGCGGGAATACCTCGCCTCCGATCAGCGGCGCTTCTTTGTGCCGTGCACGGCGTGCGGCGAGATGCAGTGGCTGCGCTTCGAGCGGCTGATCTGGGAGAAGGGTGCGCCGGAGACGGCGCGCTATCACTGCTCGGGCTGCGACCATCCGATGCAGGAGCACGACAAGACCGCGATGCTCGGGGACGGCGAGTGGCGCGCGACGGCCGAGGGCCAGGATCCGCACACGATCGGCTTCCACATCTCGGCGCTCTATTCGCCGGTGGGCTGGCTGTCCTGGGAGCAGATCGTGCGGGATTGGGAGGCCGCCCAAGGCAAGCCCGAGGACATCAAGACCTTCAAGAACACCGTGCTGGGCGAGACCTGGCAGGAGCAGGGCGAGGCCCCGGATTGGGAGCGGCTGGTCGAACGGCGCGAGGACTTTCCGATGGGCGTGGTCCCCACCGGCGCGCTGGTGCTCACCGCTGGCGTCGACGTGCAGGACGATCGCCTCGAGTGCGACGTGTGGGGCTGGGCGGAGGGTTTCTCGTCCTGGCTCGTGGACCACGTGGTGATCCCGGGCAGCCCGCGGGATCGCGCGCCCTGGGATGAGTTGGCCCGGGTGCTGGCGCGAGACTGGCCACGCCATGGCGGCGGTGCGATGCGCATTGCCCGGCTCTGCGTCGACACCGGCGGCCGGGACACGGCGGCGGTCTATGGCCATCTGCGCCGCCTGCGGGATCCGCGGATCGCGCCAACGAAGGGCATCGACGGCTGGAACCGGGCACAGCCGGTGCAGGGCCCGACGCCGGTGGACGCGCTGGTCAATGGCCAGAAGCTGCGGCGCGGCCTGAAGCTCTGGACCGTCTCGGTATCGACCTGGAAGGCCGATCTCTATCGCCGGCTCTGGCTCGGCCGCGGCGACGCGGAGGAACTGCCGCCCGGTTGGGTGCATCTGCCGCGCGCAATCGAGGTGGAGTGGATCAAGCAGCTGGTCGCCGAGCAGCTGCGCACAACCAAGGACCGCCGCGGCTTCGCGCGGCAGGAATGGGCCAAGCTGCGAGAGCGGAACGAGGCGCTGGACTGCGCGGTGCTGGCCCGCGCTGCGCTCTGGCTGCTCGGCGCCGATCGCTATGGCGAGCGGTTTTGGCAGCAGCTGCGCGACCAGATCGCCGATGCACCGCTTCTGCCGAGCGAACTTCCCACCGCAGGGAATGTCGCTGATCCATCACCACCATCGCAGGCCGCGCCGGCGCAGGCGCTCGACACCCAGCGCCCGCGGGGCTGGCTGGCGCCGCGCAGTGGCTGGCTTCGCTGAGAGGAGGACGAGCATGGATCCGACCGTCCTCGCCTGGGCGCTGGCGCAGCCTGTCAGCACCCGCGCCGCCGTCCTGGCCGCGGCCTTCACCGGCGGCACCACGCGCGTGACCTTCGACGGCCGCACCGTGGAATACCGCTCGCTGGATGAACTCGGCCGCGCCCTATCGGTGCTCCATGCCGCGGAGAACGCCGCCGCGCGCCGCCCCAGCGTGACCTTCGCCAGCTTCTCGCGCGAGGGCAGCAAGTGATGGGGCGCCTTCGTGATGCCTGGCACGCCCTTCGTGGCTATGCCGCCGCGCAGGACAGCCGCGCCTCGAGCTGGGCGGCGTCGGGCAGCAGCGCCACGGCCGAGGTCGGTGCCGCAGCACCCACCGTCGCGCGCCGTGCCCGCGATGCCGTCCGCAACGACCCCTACGCCGCCCGCATCGTCGATCTCTGGACCGGCAATGCCGTCGGCGCCGGCATCACCACCCGCTGGCCGGACAAGCCGCATGCCGAAGCCTGGCGCCGCTGGTCCGACAGCACCGCCTGCGACGTAGAGGGGCGGCTCGACCTCTATGGCCTCCAGGCGCTTGTGATGCGCGCGGTGGTCGAGAGCGGCGAGTGCTTCGTCCGCCTGCTGCCGGCCGGGATCACGCCCGCCAATCCGATCGGGCTGCGTCTCCAGGTGCTGGAGAGTGATCACCTCGACACGGCACGACAGGGCGTCATCGAGGGCATCCCCACGCTGCAGGGTATCGGCCTTGGCGAGGCCGGCGAGCCGGTCGGCTATTGGCTGCACCGCGTGCACCCCGGCGCCTCCTGGGTTCTGCCGGGTGGTGCCACCTGGTTGAGCAGCCAGCGCGTGCCAGCCCGCGACGTGCTGCACATCTATCGCAAGCGGCGCCCCGGCCAGCTGCGCGATGTCTCCTGGCTCGCCCCGGCGCTCACCCGCCTCCGCGATCTCGGCGACTACGAGGCGGCGCTGCTCATGAAGGCCAAGATCGAGGCGTGCCTGGCGGCAGTCGTGTCGGAGGATGGTGACGAGGCCATGACCGGCCCGGCGTCGGGCCTGCTGCGCGACGCCCAAGGCCGCACGGTCGAGAGCTTCGAGCCGGGGATGATCCTCTATCGCCGCGGCATGGGCAGCGTCGAGGTGGTGAACCCGAGCGGCGGCGGCAGCCACGCCGCCTTCGCCCGTCGCGCGCTGGAAGCCTCCGCCGTCGGCACGGGCCTGACCTATGATCAGGTCGCCGGGGACCTCACCCAGGCGAACTACTCCAGCCTCCGCGCCGGCAAGATCGAGTTCCGCCGGCTCTGCGAGCAGGTTCAGTACGGCATGCTCATCCCGATGCTGGTGCGCCCCATCGCGGATCGCTTTCACGCCCAGGGCGCACTGCTGGGCCTGTGGGGCGCCGACGTGCCCGATGGCCTGTCACACGTCCCACCCGCGCACGAGATGATCGATCCGCTCAAGGATACCACCGCGCTGATCGCGCAGGTGCGCGCCGGCTTCGTGCCGCAGCCCGAGGCGGTCGGCGCCTTCGGCTACGACTTCCGCCAGGTGGTCGAGATGATCCGCGAGGCGAATACCCTGCTCGACGAGGCGGGGCTGTCGCTCGATACCGACCCGCGTCGTGTCGCGAAGTCCGGTGCGGCCCAAGACGCCGCACAGATGGCAGCAATCGAGATCGCTGCCACTGGCGCCGTCACTCAGCCTTCGTCCGAATCGTCGTCATCCTGATCCCCGTCTTCATCTCCGTCAGCCAGAGGCGGAAAGAACCTGGCAAAAACTTCGGACGGGGGCCGACGATATCGCCGCAGGACGTCGACCTCCACACAAGGGAAGAGGTCATCTAGGTCGATGACCACGAGGCCCTTCTCAAGGGCGATGTCCTGCAACCGCTCGACAGTCGTAGCGTGCAGACGCTCGACGCGCAGAGCCTTCCTCAGCTGTTCGCGTGTCAGGCAGAAGCGTCCGCGCTCCTTGCCCCTGAACGATGCTTCGTAGACTTCAGCCCACAAAATCTGGGCAACTTTCTCGATCCATTCACGACTTGCCATTTTCAGTCCTCGTGCGGGGAAGATCGCCTACAGGCAACCCGGGATCGCCTCTGCGACCCTGGGGCACCTATAAGCGACCAAAGCCCTATCCGTCAATGAAAAGATCAGATTCACGTATCTCCCGGTCACCATAACGATCCTGGGGCACGATTCAGGGGACTCTCTGGGTGGAATGGCACGGTTTTCCAGTACCGGCTTCCGAACTCCGCGGGCGGCGTTGCTAGTTGCACCGCGAGCAATGGCGATCGCCTAGCGAATGAGATTCATCATGCAATGAAAGGCACTTAGCCATGATCGCAGGCGCCTACGACTGGACCGACGACATGCTCAAGATCAAGAGCATGCAGAATAAGTTCCGCGACAGCTTCAACGGCACGGAGATCAACCCGGCGCGCTGGGAGATCGAGGCGACTGGAGGCGGCATCACGCACACCGTGGCAGAGGGCGCGGTGACCATCTCCACCGGCACGACGCTCGACGATGAGCTGACGCTCACCAGCCGGACCACCTTCACCATCCCGCTGCGGGTCATGGTGGCGGTGAACATGAGCCAGCGCATCGTCGGCCAGTCGGTCTGGCTCGAGCTGGTCAGCATCGATCCCACCACCGCCCAGCCGGACGGACGCAGCGCCGCGGCCTGGCGGCTGGATGGCGCCAGCGCGACGCTCGCGAACTACGAGGTGCAGAGCGAGGGCGCCCCGCGCCTCGGCAGCGCCTCGGGCAGCACCATCCCGACCACCGCGCCGGCCGGCTGGTCGGTGCTGGAGCTCGAGCCGACCAACGACGAATGCTACTTCCACGGCCGTCTGATCGACACCACGGCGGCGCGCTCGAACTCCTATGTCCGCCACCAGCAGATCCCGGAGCCGAACGCGCTGTATCGTTTTCGGATCCGCGTACGGAACCGGCAGTTCATCAGCGGCATCTCGGCGGTGGCGAACAACGGCGGTGGCGCGGTGCGCATCACGCGGGCCGCGCATGGCTTTGCCACCAATGACGTGGTCACGGTCGCCGACGTCTCGGGCGTGCTGGGGGCGAATGGGACCTTCACGATCACGGTCATCGACGCGAACAGCTTTGACCTGGTCGGCTCGACCTTCACCGGCGCCTATCTGAACACCGGCTGGGCCTCGGTCAGCCGGAACCTGGCGCCAGTCTCGAACACGGACATCAAGGTCCAGTTCGTCACCATCGCGGATTATGCCGAGCTCACCACCGAGATCACCGCCGGCCGCGGCCAGTCGGTCGCTGGCCAGGGGCTGGGCGTGAACGTGCTCAGCACCATCCCACCGGCGGTCACGCCGGTGGGTGGCCAGGCGCGCAACACGGCCGGCGCCGTGCCGGTGCTGGCCGCCACTGGCTACTCGGCCAACCCGATTGCCGTCACGACGGCGCGTGGTGTGGATCTGCTGGCGACGCTGATCGGCGCGCTGGTCACCAAGCCTTACGCCATCCCCGAGGCTGACTGGCAATACGCTGCCGCCGCGGGCGGAATCATCAACACCACCGACGTGGTGCTCCGTGCTGCGGCAGCGGCCGGAATCCGGAATTACGTCACCTCGATCGACATCCGCAACGCGCATCCGACGGTCGCGACCGAGGTGGTGCTCAAGGACGGCGCGACGGTGATCTGGCGGCAGCTGCTGCCGGCCGCGATGGCGGCCCCGGTGGAGATCACCTTTCCCACGCCGCTGCGCGGCACCGCCGCCACGGCCATGAACGTCGCCTGCATCACCACCGGCGCGCAGGTTTACGTCAACGCGCAGGGCTTCGCCGCGCCGTAACGGCGCCCCGCAAGGAGCACTTCCATGACCGAGCCGATCGAACCGGCGGGGCCCAGCTCCGTGCCGGATCCCGTCGCTGCGCCCGATCGAATGCCCACCGCTGGGCAGTCGATCACCGCCTGCCGCGCCCTGGCCGCACCGGTCACTGTCAATCGCGCGGCCCGCACCGTCGAGGTAGTTTGGTCCACCGGCGCCCGGGCCCGCAACTTCGTGCCGCCCTATGGGCCGATCCTCGAAGAGCTCGACATGGCGCCCTCCGCGGTGCGCATGGACGCGCTCCGCTCCGGCCGCGCGCCGGTGCTGGACACGCATCGCCGTGCCGGGACGCGCGACGTGCTGGGCCGCGTCACCGCCGCCCGGCTCGAAGCCGGCCGCGGCTACGCCACGCTCCAATTCAGCGGCGCCGACGACGTGGAGCCGGTCTGGCAGCGCGTCGCTGACGGCACGCTGCAGTCTGTCAGCGTCGGCTACCGCGTGCACCGCTACGACCCCCGGCCCGACGCCAGCACCGGCCAGACCATCCACCGCGCCGTGGACTGGGAGCCCTACGAGATCTCGATTGTGCCCGTCCCCGTGGACGGTCTGGCCGTGATCCGTGGTGAGGGGGATCAAGGCGCCCGCGCCACCGCCATCGAACCCGCCCTGATTGAGGAAACCACCATGCCCGAGACGACGCCGGCTCTGCCGGATCCCGCGCCGGCGCCGCCCGCGCCGCCCACCATCCCGCACCAGGAGATCCCCGTGACCACCACAGCCCCGCCCGAGCCCACGCGCGCCGCGCCGCCCGCGCCCGACCTCGATGCCATCCGCGCCGAGGCCGAGCGCGCCGCCGTCGAGCGCATCGCCGGCTACGAGCCGGTGCTGGCCGCCGCCCGCGGCCTGGTGACCGCCGACATGCTCGACACCATGCGCGAGGCCGCCATCCGCGACCGCGTCAGCCCCGAGGTGCTGCGCGGCCGGCTGTGGGAGGCCTTCACCAGCGGTGCCGCGCGGCCCTCCCTGCCGGCGCGCCCCGACACCGGCCCGTCCAACGAGGATCCGTCGCAGCTCCTCGACGCCATGGCCGAGGCGCTCGCCGCCCGCTCCATGCCCGGCTACCAGGCCCCGCCGACCGGCCGCCACACCGAGTTCCTCGGCTGGCGCCCCTCCGACATGATCGGCGAGCTGCTCCGCGCCCGCGGAGAGCGCAACGTCCCGCGCAACCCGACCATCCTCGCGGAACGCGCCTTCCACACCACCTCCGACTTCCCGGCGCTGCTCTCGGCCGCGGCGAACAAGATGCTTCTGGCGGCCTATGCGCCGGCCGCGCCGACCTACCGGACGCTGTTCCTCCGCCGCGACTTCCGCGACTTCAAGCCGCACCGCCACCTGCGGGTCGGCGACTTCCCGACGCTGCTGCCCCTGTCGGAGAATGGTGAGGTCCAGGCCGGCACCATGTCCGAGAGCCAGGAGCTGGTCTTCCTGCAGACCTTCGCGCGGCGCATCCGCGTCACGCGGCAGATGCTGGTGAACGACGATCTCGGCGCCTTCACCGACTTCGCCAGCATGATCGGCCGGCGCGTCGCGGACTTCGAGAACGCGACCGCCTACCAGCTGCTGAATGCGGCGAATGGCGACGGCCCGACGCTCATCACCGGTGCCGCGGCGGTGTTCGGCACGGCGGCGGCGCGGGCGAACAAGGCGGGTGCGGGCACCGCGCTCGACCTGCCGAACCTGGCGCTGGGCCGTGCCGCGGTGATGCGCCAGAAGACCCTCGACGGCCTGCCCATCGCCGTCGGTGCGCAGATGCGCCTGCTGGTTGGGCCAAACCAGGAACTCGCCGCGCGGCAGCTCACTGTCTCGGTCCAGGCGACGCAGACCAGCAACGCCAACGTCTATGCGGGCTTCGTGCAGCCGCTGGTGGAGCCGCTCATCCCGGCGAACCGCTGGTACCTGTTCTCGGATCCGCTGGCGGCGCCGGTCTACGTCTACGGCTACCTGAACGGCGCCGAGGGGCCGCAGGTCACCACCGGCAATGTCCAGGGCGTAGACGGCGTCGAGGTCAGCGTGATCTTCGACTTCGGTGTCGGCGCCATCGACTGGCGCGGCGCCTGGTTCAATCCGGGCACCTGATCCGCACCGCCCTCATCGGCCTATCCATCATCAATCCATGCAGAAGGCGTCCTTTGGGACGCCTTCTGCGTTTCTGGAGACCTCATCCCCATGCGCAACTATGTGCAGCCGGGCGACAGCCTGGCGCTCGCCGTCCCCTATGCCGGCGGCGTCACCTCCGGCCAGGGCGTCCTGGTCGGCGCGCTCTTCGGCGTGGCTGCCGTCGATGGCGTGCAGAACGCCGTCATCGAATGCCAGACCAAGGGTGTGTTCGACATCACCAAGGAGCCGGCGCTGGCGATCACCGCCGGCGCGCGCCTCTTCTGGGACAACACCAACCGCCGCCTCACCACCACCGCCACAGGCAACTTCCAGGTGGGCCTCGCCACGGTGGCGGCGCTGGCCGCGGACGCCACCGTCCGCGCCGTGCTGCTGCGTGTCCCGGCGGCCGGCGCATGAGACACCCTGTGTCCAGCCTAATGTTGTCAGGCGGCGATTTTGACGGCGCTTGCGTGCTGGCTGGGGTCGTAGGTGTTGCCGTCTTTCCAGGCGCGCCAGAGCACTCGGACCCAAGCGCGTGCGAGGATGCGGATGGCATGGGGGTGCTTGCAGCCGCGTGCCTTTGCCTTGGCGTAGATGTCTGCGGCCCAGGCCGAGGCGTGTCGGGAGTTGTCGGCGAAGCGGGTGACGGCGAGGCGCAGGTTCTTGTTGCAGGCCCATCGGAAGACGACGCCGCGGGATTTGCCGGAGGCGTGTGTGACGGGGCAGACGCCGGCCTCGGCGGCGAGTTGGTCCTCGGTGGGGAAGCGTTCGCGGATGTTGCCGAGTTCGGCGAGGATCCCTGCTGCGCAGATACGGCCGGCGCGCGGGAAGGACATGACGATCCTGCCGTCGGGCAGTTCGGCGACGGCATGCTCGATGCGCGACGACAGCTTGGCGATCTCGGCGACGAGGCGTTCGAGGATGGCGGCCAGCGCGCGGGCGAGTTCACCCCTGGCGTCGGCCTCGGCGTCCTCGGCCAGGCCGGTGGGCGCGGCGCGGAGGCGGGCGAGCAATTCGGCGGCGGAGCGTCGGCCGCAATAGGCGTGCTGAGCCAGGAAGCTGGCCAGGCGTTTCTCGCCCAGGCGGTTGGCGCTGTCGGGCGTTGGATAGCGGCTGACGAAGGCGAGCGCGATCGGGCTGTCGATGGCGGCGAAGATGGCAGCAGCACCCGGCCAGAAGCCTTCGAGCAGGCTGCGCAGCTGGTTGGCGAGTGCGATGCGCTGGGCGACCAGGTCGTCGCGGCCGCGGACCAGCGCGCGGAGTGCCTTGATGTCGTCGGAGACGGGCATGAGGGGACGGAAGCGGTGCCCGTCGGTGCGCAGGATGTCGGCGAGCATGAAGGCGTCGCCCGGGTCGGACTTGCCGCCGGCGGCGCGATATCGAGGTCGGCATGCTTTGACGACATTGGGGTGGATCGGGATCACCGGATGGCCCGCTTCGACGAGCGCATCGACGATGAGACCAGAGGGGCGCTCGATGGCGATGGGCAGTTCGGCCGGCGGGGCCACGCGCTTGAGGCAGGCCAGCATGTCGGCGAGGCCCGCCGCATCGTGGCTGACCTCGATACGGGTGACGAGCTGACCGGCGCCGTCGATGACGCAGACGGCATGGCTGGCGCCGCCCCAATCCAGACCTCCGTGAAATGGCATGTGCTGGGCTCCTCGGGTTGCGATAGGCTCACCCAAGCCGGGAGATCACGCGGATCGCTCACTGACAGGCGCTCTGGCCGGCAAGCACTGGCGCTTCACCCTGTGGTCCGTCGGTATCTCCCGGCACCTGCCGCGCGGCGGGTCTCATGCGGGCCGTCCAGCGGCAAGCGACGCTGGCCGTCACGGCAGGGGCTCGGGCTGTCAGACACTACGCCGCTACGCGGCTCCGCGCCCAACAGCCCGAAGGTGCACCAGTGAGCCTCGATCCCAAGGCCACGCGGGGCTATCGCAATCGCAACCCGGGCAACATCGAGCACGTCTCGGCCAACAAGTGGCAGGGACTCGCCGAGCCGCCGTCGGACGGACGCTTCTGCCGCTTCACCAGCCACGAGTTCGGCATTCGCGCGCTCGCCGCGCTGCTGGTCACCTATCAGGACCGGCACAAGCTGCGCACACCGCGGGCGATCATCGAGCGCTGGGCGCCCAAGGTGGAGAACGATACCGCGGCCTATGTCGCGGTGGTGGCGCGGCGGATTGGCGTCGGGCCGGATGATGCGATCGACCTGCATCGGCACGATCACCTCCGGCCGCTGGTGGAGGCGATCATCCACCATGAATGCGCCGGGCTCGCCTATCCGGCCGCGGTGATCGACCGGGCCCTCACGCTCGCCGGGGTGCCGCCTGCGCCGCCGGTGACGCTGCGGGAGGTGGCAGCCATCACCGGCACCGGCCGCGGCGCCGTGCTCGTTGGGGCGGCAGGCATCGCCACCGCCGTGGCGCAGGCCGCCCCCGCTATCCAGGCGCTGGGCACGCTCGCACCGGCGGTGGCCATCGCGGTCATCGTCGCCGCGGTAGTCGGCGTGCTCGCCTGGCGGCTGCGGCGCCCAGCATGAACGCCTTCGCCGCGGCCATGGACGCGCTGGCGGCGGATCCGAACATCGGCACGGATGCAGCCTACCGGGCCGGCGGGACCGGGGCGCCTGTGTCGCTGCGTGTGGTCCGCTCGGCGCCGGACCGGCTCGGCGATGCCTTCGGCACCAGCGTGACCCAGGCCAGCGACGTGCTCACGGTGGCGATCGCCGTGCTGCCCGCCGTGGACGCGGACGACACCTTCACCCTCGGCGCCGACACCCTGATCGTCCAGCACGCCGAGCGGGACGCCGCGGGCATCGCCTGGCGCGTCTTCTGCCGCCGATAGGAGCACCGCCATGATCGACCCCGAACGCATCGGTGGCATCGTCGGCGAGGCGCTGCTCGCCGGCGCGCTGGGTGCGCTCGGCGCGATGGCGCGCTTCTCTTCCACCGACCGGCCGCTGCTGACCCGCGCCTATCTGCTGCACGCGCTGGCCGGCGGCAGCCTGGGCACCGGCGCCTGGCTCATCGCGCATGCTTTCGAGCTCGACGGCTGGTGGCTTTTCGCGGTGGCGTGGCTCGCCGGCACGCTCGGCTACGCCGCGCTGCACGATCTGCTGCTGCGCATCCTCAGCCGCAAATTCGGCGGGCGCTGATCCATGCGGCTCGGCGCCAGCATCGTGGGCGATCTGCGCAAGGTGCTGGCTGACGAGGTGCGGGCTGGTGAGCGGGCCGCGATGACCGCCATCCGTGCCGAAACGGAGCAGGTGAAGGCCGAGCTGCGCCGCCAGGTCACCACGGCCTTCTCGGGCAATGCGCGCGGTATCGCCAATGCCTGGCGGTCGATGATCTTCCCACGCTCCGGGCAGTCGCTGCGGCTCGCGGGGCTGGTCTTCACCAAGGTGCCGAACGTCATCGACGCCTTCGAGCGCGGCGCCCTGATCCGCGCCAAGGGTGGCGGGAAGTTCCTGGCCATCCCGACCGGCTTCAACGCCGCCAGGGGGCGGCGTGGCCGAGGCGAGAAAGGCATGCGGGTCACGCCCACGCAGATGGTCGCCTCGGGCCAGGCCTTCCTGCGGCCGTTCAAGTCGGGCCGGGGCTTCGTCTGGTGCCTGCCGCTGCGGCAGGGCGAGCAGACTGGGCGACGGCGGCGCACGCGATTGGTGGCGGGTGGTGTCACCGAAGTCGGCACCGGCAATCGCAAGGGGCGCGAGGCCTGGGCGCGCGGGCTGCTGGAGCAGGGGATGGTGCCGATGTTCGTGCTCCTCCCTCAGGTGAAGCTCGCCAAGCGCCTCGATGTGCGCGGCGCCGCGGAGCGCGGGCTGCGCCGCCTGCCCGGCCGCTTCGTGGCGGCTTGGGAACGCGAGAGCGGGAGGTCAGCGTGAGCGCGCGCGAGACCGCCATCGCCGCACTGCACACCCAGCTCGTCACGTCGCTGGCGGCACGAGACCCAGCACCTCTGGTACTGCGCGGCGAGACCATCCCGCAGCGCATTCCCCCCGGCGGGCTAGTCGTCGTCCGCGACGGCGAGGCGGTGGAGGAGACGCCGATCCTCTCGCCGCTCGCCTGGCAGATCGAGCACCGCGCCGAGGTCGAGATCACCGTCAACGGCGCCACGCCCGCCGTGCGCAACGCCCTGCTCGACGCGCTGCTGGTCGATGTCGCCGCCGCCATCACCGCCAACCGCACCCTCGGCGGCGCCGTCGAATGGGCGCAGCCCGGCAGTGCGTCCTTCGAGGATGTCGAGTTCGAAGGCGCGGCCGCGGCGCGTGCCGCCGCCATCCCCGTCACCCTCTGGTTCACCGTCGCCGGCTCGCCGCTGGCCTGATCCCCTTCCAGGAGAAAGTCCATGCCCCGTGCCATCGGCGCGAATTGCCGCCTGCTTATGCTGCCCGAGACCGTCTACGGCACCGCCCCCGGTAGCAACTGGCGGCGCATGCCGTTCCTCTCCTGCGATCTCGGCGCTGAACAGCCTCTGCTCGATGCCGACGTCATCGGCGTGGGGAGCAACCGCGACCCCGCTGCGCCCTTCCTCGACACAGTGACCGTCGCCGGCCAGGCGGTGGTGCCGGTGGACCTGATCAACATCGGGCATTGGCTGCGTCTGTTGCTCGGCGCGCCCACCACGACCGGCACGACCAACTTCATCCACACCTTCGCCTCGGGTGCGGCCGCGCTGCCGAGCAACGCGATGGAGATCGGCTATCCAGACGTACCGAGCTTCGACGTTTGCACGGGCGTGCGCGCCGATACGCTGGAGATGGATTTCACGCCGACCGGGGCCGCGACGGCCACCTTCGGGCTGCTGGGCCAGGGCTCGGTACGCACCGGTGCCACGTCAGGCGGCACGCCAACCAGCGCCGCCTACACCGCCTTCAACAAGGCTCAGGGGTCCATCACCCGCAGCGGTTCGGCGCTGGCCCAGGTCACCGGCGCGCGGCTCACCTACGCCAACGGGATGGAGGCGGTGCGCACCATCCGCGCCGATCGCCGAGTCGAGGGCGTGGATCCCGGCATCGCGCGCTGCACCGGGCAGATCACCGTGCGATTCGAGAACACCACCCTGCTGGCGCAGGCGCAGGCCAGCACCTCAGCGGAATTCGCACTCGCCTTCACCATCGATGCGAACCGCAGCCTGACCATCACGCTGCACGAGGTCTATCTGGCGCTGGCCAAGACCCCGATCGAAGGCCCGGCCGGGGTGGAGGCCAGCTTTGATTTCAGGGCCGCGTTCAACGCGACGGCGACCCGGATGATGACGGCGGTGCTGCGGAACCAGCAGGCCGGGACGGAGTACGCCTGAGCGCTACTGGTCCGTCAGGCTGGCCAGGATCGCCTCGAGGTGCCGCTTGCCATAGAGGATGCGCATGATGCGCGCTCGCGGCAGACCTTCAGCCTGATACACCACCAGGTAGTCAAAAACCGGGATCACCAGAAATCGGAACTGGTCGGGCGCCAGATCCGGGCGCCTGACACCGATGTCTGGAAACTCACCGATCCGCCGCGCAGCACGACGCACCGCCTCGCGCATATCCAACGCCGCCTGCGGATTGTTCTGCTGTATCCAAGACAGGGCGTCCCGCAGATCCTCGCGTGCCTCAGGTGTGAGGAAGGCCGGCTGGCTCAGCCTGCGTTGCGGCGGGCCGCCTCCTGGCCGGAGACGCGGGCGCGCAGTTCCGCATCCACTTCGGCAATCACGTCATCGACCTCGTAGCAGCCCTTCTCGTCCGCCTCGCGGCTGACGCGCTCCAGCATCCGCGTGAAGGCATCGCGCTTGGATTCCTGGTCCTGCAGCAGGCGGAGCGCCGCGCGCATCACCTCACTCACATTGCCGTAGCGGCCTTTGGCCACGCAGGTCTCGGCGAAGCCCTCGAGCTCCGGCGTCAGGCTCACATTGGGCATCGCGGCCTCCTCTCCATCGGTCATGTCAGACTTTGACATGACCCCACCCGATTTCAAGTCCGGAGACCCCCCATGCTCACCCTCGACCTCCCGGTCGAGCCGTACTGGCTCGACATGCCGCGCGGCGTCCGCGTAGAGATCCGCCCCGTCACCACCGCCGTCATGGCCGCCGCCCAGGCCGGCTCCGCCCGCCGCCTCGGGGCGCTGCGGGCCGCGGAAGCCGACCTTGATCCCGACATGGCGCGTGGCCTGGCCTTCGCCTTCCTCGTCAAAGCGCTCGCCCGCCACGCCGTCACCGCCTGGGAGGGTGTCGGCGATGCTGCCGGCAAGCCGCTGCCGCTCTCGCCCGAGGCCGTCGAGCGGCTGATGGACATGGACGAAATGGCCGCCGCCTTCTGGGACCGCGCCACCGGCCCCGTCGCCGCCGTGGCCATGGAGGGAAACGGCTAAGGGCCCGGGCCGAATGGCACTTCGGCCAGGGACCTGACTACTGCCGCGGCTGCGCGGCGCTCGATCGCGACTGCGGCCTCGCCTGCCCCTACACTGCCCACGCGCCCGCCTGCGTGGAGGGCGCCGCCTGCTGGGCCGCCGGCACCGCCTGCGCCACGGCGACCATGGCCGGCCTCGACCTCGACATGCCGGCCGCGCTCGCCACCGCCCGGGAGATGGGCGCCACCGGCTGGGCCGCGGCAGAACTGCTGCTCGCCATGCGCATGGGCCTCGCCGCCGGCAGCGCCGCCC